>Ga0209941_1000020_pt1 | contig 416322 bp, 362 predicted proteins | sample ThiBiot_300_plan_FD_183945 | JGI IMG/M metagenome (GOLD analysis project Ga0209941, IMG submission 183945) | Wastewater bioreactor microbial communities from Cape Town, South Africa - Thiocy_solids_1 (SPAdes) | ecosystem: Engineered > Bioremediation > Thiocyanate > Unclassified | place: South...
AGTATTCTTCCTTTACCGAAACGCCCAGGCCCGGATGCGCCTTGCGCCAGGTGGCAGGGCTCGTCCAGTCATCCTCTTGGCCTGCCTCGAATATTACCGGCAGGAAGGCATCATCCTTGATGATCCCGTCGCGCACCTTCACGGCATAATCGTACAGCTCAAAGCAGAGTGAATGCCGGTCATAGCCTGCCGTGGTAATCGCCACGGTAAGAGGCTGCCGGCGCGCGCCGGTGGAGGTGGTGAGCACGTCCCAAAGATCCCGGTTAGGCAGTGCGTGAACCTCGTCTATCACAATGCCGCTCGCACTGAATCCATGCTTGGTGAACGCATCGGAACTCAGCACCTTGTAGCTGGATCCGGTAGAGGGAACAACGATAGATCGCTTATAACAAGTGGCCCGCTTGCGCAGTGGTTCGCTGGCGTCAACCATGCCTTTCGCCATCTCGAACACGATAGCGGCCTGCTCCCGGTCCGCTGCCGCACTATAGACTTCGGCGCCCGGTTCGTTATCAGCAAATAGCAGGATATTGGCAATGCCAGCGGCAAGGGTAGACTTGCCCGCCTTGCGCGGGATCATGATAAACGCAGTGCGATACTTGCGCGTTCCATCCTTGCGCTTCCAGCCAAATAGCGGCCGGATGATTTTCTCGGCCTGCCACTCAGCCAGGTGTAGGGGTTTACCTGCCCATTCGCCTTTCGTATGGGTCAGGCACTTGGAGAAGAATTCGACAGCACGATTCGCCGCGGCTTCATCGAACCAGAACTCAGTGCGAGAAGAAGTGCGCCGTTTCGTCATCTTCTGGCCCCTTCGGTATAACAAGCTTGGCACGTGAGGCAGGGCTTAATCCAAGCTCGGCAGCATAGGCGCGAAGCTGTCCCAGCAATGCCGCCTTCAACGGCTCACCGGCTTTCACCGTCGCCACGATTTCGCCATAGGTCACGCAGTGCGCCTCGATCACGGCGCCATCAACGGAGGTCAAAACGCCCAGGCGGTCCAGCTCGGGAACGATCCGCTTCCACTCTGCGAGCGCGTCACCGGTGAGCCAGGAAGGGCAAGGGGGCGCACCATTGGTCGGCATAGGCTCGGCATGGTTTAGCGGCCTTTTGCCGGGGTTTCCGGCCAGCTTCTTGAGTGCTGTGGGAGTGGGTCTATTTGCCATGGTCTGTAATGTCCAACTGCGGACGCGTGCGTTTGGGGGGGCGCACGGTTCTGGGGTTTTTCGTTCTGGTGATTTTTTCTCTAACCGGTCTGGGCGTAATCTCTGCGAGTCTTGCGGGAATGGCAGCTATGACAAAGGCCAGCCAGATTGCTGAGGTCGTTATTGCTTGCGTCATTATCGATATGATCCACATCCAGGCTTGCTCTGGTACGCCCTTGCCGCAAGCACTCCACGCATAAGGGCTGCTGGCTGAGTACATATCTTCTAAGGCGTGCCCAGGCTGCTCCATTAAGTGCCAGCGTCCTGTTCGGGGTCAGCGCTTTCTTTCTGTCCGCCTTCAGTCTCGGCGCGTTTGGTCTGTGCTGTTTGATTGCGTTCGGCATCGGTTAACTTAGGCAGGTTTTCATACTTGCGTACCTCATCAATGAGTAGCCATCCATCAGCTATCCCCTTGCTGTAGAAGTCAGCACGGTTGCTGCTATCCCCTCTCAGTAGACCCTCTACACTGTGCTCGGCAAAGTAGATTCTCCTGGCAGCAGGAGTGAGCAATGATGAGCTGATAGCCTGTTCCCACATGGTCATGTGACGGCGCAGGGTGTGAACCACGAATACCCGGTTCATCTCGACACTGTTTGAATAGTTGCCGTGCCTGAGATCGCCTATGATGGTAGGGGGCACGCGGAACAGTCTTGCTATTTCCTCTACAGAGAATTGACGCGCTTCCAGCCACTGCGCATCCTCCATGCTCATGGATACGGTGGTGTAGTCCACGCCTTCCTCGAGGATGGCAGTCTTTCCCGCATTCGATCCACCAGCATGTTGAGTAGCCCAGCTATCCGCGATACTGATACGCTGATCGGGGTTTAATCTGCCTGGAAACTTCAGTATTCCTGACAGCTTGGTTCCATTGGTAAAAGTGGAGTTGCCGTGGTCACGCTCGGCCAGTGCCAGTTGAACAGTCTCACGGCTTGCGGTGATAGGGGCTACGCCTACCAGTCCATTATCGGAACGGTGGCGCAGGTGGAATACCTCTTCTTGAAGCAGTCGCCTTACTCTGCCTTTTGTATCTGTAACGTCATATGCAAGCCTTCCATTATCGAGCTGCAGCGCTGTTACCCGGTCCGGCATCAAGGGAATCAGAGCAATTACCTGCCCATCATTTCCCCTTATGATTTCAGCATGAGCATTGCCGCGCAGCAGTGTCATGGCCTGCATCATTTCCCTGAACTCCAGGGCGGTTTGCAGCTCGTTCGGTTGCTCGTGCAACACGCGATAAAGGGGATGATCCGGGGCCCGTTCCCTGCCATCGTCAGGGGTGCGCCGGTAAAGGATCAGGGGCAGGGATGCAATCGTTTCACTGATTGCCGATACACACGCATAAACCGTTGAGAGGCTTTCCGCTCTGCCAGGCGTAATGCTCCCGCCACGCAGCAAGGGGTGATTCCAGGATGGATCCTTGGCGTTATAAGTCCGCCGCTCCAGGCCAATGAAATTCAATGCGCGGTCTAGTAGAGTCGGATGCATCGTCTCCCCATCCAATCGTCATCATCATCGTCCACCGTTTGCAGCCAGCGGAAATTTGCTTCCAGCTGGCCACCTTTCCATTCCTCCATGCTGCGCTTCGCAACAGTGGTGTCGAGATAAGCCGGGTTTGCCGTGATGGTTATTTCCATCAGATCGACATCAATCAAATCCCGCATGAGCTGGCCTGAGCGCATCTCCCAATGGTCGCCGCCTTTGGGCACCCTGAAGCCGAAGGAGCAGCCGGCAATGTCTCTGCGTTCCACCAGAACGCCCAGGTCACGCGCATAGCTGGTATCGGGCAGGGACAGTTCAAAGCGCAGCCCCTTCCACTCTTCCTGTAGTGTGAGGGTACGTGAACCTACGCGCCCCAGAAGGCGCTGTGGATCGTGCTCAAGCAATGCGCGGATATTGCCGGGGTTTTTCAGGGACCGATTGAATGCGCCGGGCAGTATCTGTTCGACAAAGCCCCCCAGGTCTTGACTGGGAGAGTTATAAATCGCCGCGTAGCCCCACAGCTTGCCGGGAGAGTCCATGAGCAGCGCCCCTCCCGATCTTATCTCGATGGTATCTGAGATCATGGCGCACCCTTACGATACGGTTATGTCGTTCGCCAGGACAAAGGCGGTAGGTTGCCGCAATGCTATGTCACAGGTCGCCATTGCCCGAACCAACACACCACCACGGGCATAGGCCGTGCTGTCGAACGGGTTAACCAGAATATCCAGTTCGCTCCAGATTCCCAGCAAGACCTGGCTGAAGTCGCCCAGGATGAGCTGGCCTTTCGCAGTAGCCAAGGGAACCTGTTTGGTGCTGTGGACTGGCAGATCGGCCATGCGGCCATTCTCGGAAAGGTAGGTCGCTCCTGCCGTTGCTGATTTCAGCGTGACGCGCAGTTTCTTGGTAACACCCGGGGAAGTGAGCCATGCGCCTGCTGTGGCGTTTGCCAGTTCGATCTTTTCGACCATGGACGCAATGCCTGCCCAATCCAGTGTTGCGAGCGAGCTGGTCTGAATGCCGGTCGTGCCAATGATCCCTTTCGGCTCATTCGTGCCGCCGCCTTTGATGAGTGCGCTATCAAGGGCTGCCGCAATGGCAAAAGACATGTCATCACGCAACAACTGCTCGATGTCAGGGCTGCTCTGCTGGATCAACTGACGGGACATTTCACTCAGCGCGCCGACATGCTTTGGGGTAAGCGACTTGCTGGCAAAGGTCATATCGGAAGCAGTCAGGGCAGAGTTTTCTGCTACCCATCCAGACGTAACCCCGGAGCCGTAAGCAGGAATGGATACATCGCCTTGCAGACCGCTTAAGACTCGTACGCCAAGGGAGCGTGCCAGCAGCTTGTTGCGCAGGGGCTCGATGAATTGATCAGGTCTATGGTCTACAGGAACGATTTGACCTGCGGTTGACGTGAGGTTTACCCGCTTTTCCAGAACGGAGAGGGGTACGAACGTACCTCCAGCTTTGCGGCCTGTTCTGCGTTCTACTTCACGAGAGTATTCCGCTTCAGCGCCAGACAGTGCCCTACCTTCCATGCCTGCTCGAATCACGCTCAAAAGGCTCACGTTGTTTTCCAGTTCGGAAAATGACTTGTCTCCGCTAACCGGTGTGCCACTCATGCGCCGCTCAGCTTCTGCCAGGAAGGTGGCTCGGGTTTCTTCTTCCTCTAAAGAGGTAATCTTTGCTTTCAGGTTGTCGAATTTTGAAGCTTCGTCAGCAGAAAGATTGCGTTTTTCGGATTGCGCTTTTTCGACCATGCCGCGCATTTCTGCGACAGCAAGGGCGCGTTGTTCCTTGATAGAACTCAACATCAAAATGCTCCTGTAATAAAAAGACTTGGCTAACTTTTATCACAGGATTAGAGCTAATGCAAGTAATATTCTTTTAAATCAATTAGATAGAATAAAGATGAATAATAATCAACAGTACATAAACTGGCCTTACGTTTTATCGTGCCAGCACGATAAAATTCAACAATGAGCGTTAACCGGCGGTCGTTACTGACGGCCACCGGTCAAACCCCTATTACGCCGCGTTCTTTTGCGGCTCGTTGCGTTCCTCGCTGTACTGCTCCAGCACTTCAAGCAATGCCACGCCATCATAGTGAGCCTTGGGGATCGCCATATCGAATGTGCCGATGCCCTTAATGCTCACATTGACGATTACAGGATCAGTTGTCGCATCAGTAACCCGGATGACGTATTTCTTCGCCTGAAGCTCTGCAATGAGTTCAGACTTGTATTCTCTGATCGTCTTCAGCCAGAGGTTGACCGCACTTTCGTCTCCAACAAGTTTAAGATTTCCATCTTCAGAAACAGACAGCTTCAAGCCGTCAGCAGCGATCTGCTCAAGAATCAACGATGGTTTCATACGATGATTACCTCCACGATGCGTGCGCTGTCCCCAGTCACAACCTCACCACCAGAAACAGTAGATTGTTGCGGGTAGTATTGGTTATATACATTGTGGACATGCGGTGTCCTTGGGTCATCCTCCGAAAGTGGTGTTTTAGGGACATGCGGTGTCCTTGGTGCCTTTCCTCCAAGTACATGCGGTGTCCTTGTGGAGTGCTTCTCAAGGACATGCGGTGTCCAGCCTTTTTTTTCTTTTTTATGCTGCTGTGGTATCGGTGGAAGATGATAAGCGCCGGGGTGATAGTCACGAGATGTGATGTCAAGATCGACAAAATTATCAATCGGCAGCCAGGTGAGAGCGAACCAATGCGATCCATTGTTCAGCCCGCCGTGCCTTGTCTGAAGGATGAGCTGATTTATAACCAATTCATCCTTGAGCTTGCGAACGGTTGCAGGTCTTTTCCATCCGCGTTCCTCCACCCAGCTCCGCGCAAGATGGAGGTGACCATTGTTTCGTCCATTGTGTTGCCTGCAAAGCTCCATCAGCAACGCCTTTGCAGCGGGACTACAGGCTATCCACGCGTCTGAATCGAGGACGCTATGAGGAAGGGCAAAGAAGGGGCCGCTAGGGGCTTCTGGTGGCCTTTTCGAGCGCTTGGCCATGTCTACGCCCCTCCATGGAGAAATTGAGCCATCTCCAGCAGATGCGCTCGTTCCGATTGCTCCGCCACCTTTGCGACAGCAAGAGCATTGTCAGGAAGTAAAGCCTCTACCTTTTCCCTGAGTATTCGCCGCATGGTTCCCGCCGGCATGGCCTCTGCTTCCACCGTGAACGCTATATGCTGAGAGCGCGCATCAGATTCCTTGCGCGGCTTGGTTGGCAGGTTGAACTCTTCTATTTGGTCAAGGTTGATCCCTATGCGCTCGAATCTCAGCTTGATGTCGTCGCTCAAGTGCCGCCTCATTTCCTGCTCAAGGCTGCGATCTATCAGGACTCCAGCTGGGTCGTAATCGCCTATATAGAAGATTTGAAGTGGCCGCCAGTCGTCCGAATCATTGTGCTGGCTTGCCGCCTCATGAACAAAAGACAGGCTGGAAAATCCACCGCAAGGGAAGAGACTGACGGCAAGGCTCTGGCAATCTTTCAGCAGTACGCTTGCGATCGATCTGGATTCCGCCCAGACCTCGCAGCGATAATCAGCATCAGCCCAAAGGTCAGAACGATACAGCCCAGCCATTCTCTCTACGAAGTCGCTGGCGCCGCTGAAAGTGTCCACGTGATACCCTTGCCGCGACATGTCCGCTATCCACGCATAGGGGATCGCGCCGGAGCGTCTTAGCGCAACACAACGCTCCTGTACATGCCTATAGCCACGGTCGCTTTTCTCCACCGGCTCAGGCAGCCGGGGATCAGTCATGCGGTAAAAGACATGCCGGACTGATTGCGGGTGATCCTGCCGTAGCACGTCGATAATCTGCTTGTCGAGCTGCGCAACTTGGGCCGCAGTACGCCTGACACGTTTTATCGTGCTGGCACGATAAAGTTCATTCGTGCTCATTATTTGCCCCCTGTCGCGGTAATCTGCCTTACCAACTGCAAGTGGCTTCTTTTGGCTTGATACTGTTCGCGCTTGACCGCATTAACGATTAATTCAGCCGCTTGGTAGATGGCGCGGTATGAACTGTCATAGGAGAATTCATCTAGACCGCTCCCGCCAAGTGTCCAGTCGTTTTCTTCCGGACTTACTTTTAAGGTGAACTCTGGGGGTTTTTTGGGTGCTGCGTACTGATGCTCATGGCCTTTGTTAATACTGAAAATTCCACCTTTGAGCTTTCTCACTTCCCACGTATCAGGAAATTTCGAGTAATCCCATTTCAGGCGTTTTCTGCCTTCGGGGAATTGGTCTGGTTTAGCAATACCAGAAGAGATTAGCTGTTCGCGAGTGCCGGTATATGTAGTGGCACGTGGGGCTGCGGAAATAACGATGAACTTGTGCGCGGACGCGCGTTTGGATGCCTTAGGCATGGTATGACTCCTTTGCAAGCGGTTTAAGTTTTCCGCAAACCCAATGCCAATTGGGCGGGCGGAATCGTGTGAGTTGGCATACCGGGCAAAGGACCGGCGAGTCTTTCGACTCCCCACACGACCCACCCATAGAAGGGTGACTGCCATGCTACAGACGTAAAAAAACCGCTCAGGATGGCGGTTCGTCCGCCTTTGCTTCCGGATGCCAATCCGGTCCTCTGAATTTGCAGAGGTGTGGAAAGCATAATCCCGCTCTGATGCGAATGTCAAGGAATTGTTCATAGGACTACCATTCCGCATTCAATCGGGTGCTGCTCTGCCGCTATCCGTTCTTCCCATTTCTCGGCAGCGCGTCGGGTGATGATGACTTGATCGCCAAGTCGGATTTCATCGGGGGCAAGATACTGCTGCTTGAGGACTTCGTAATACTCGCGGGGGCAGTGATACGCTTCGCAGAATTGCTCTATCGTGTAGGCTGCTGGGCTCATTGCGCACCTCCATTCAGAAGGGCACGGATCGCAGCCACAGGCCAGGCTAAACGGCCATTTATGCGAATAGGACGGATAGGGCCATTCTCAAGGCAGGCCCAGGCACGTAGGGTTTGCGACTTTCTGTTTAAATAGAACGCGGCGGCATCGGTGGGGACTGCGGGCCGGATTTCATGTTCGAGGGGAGTGAAACGTTGATTTGCTGCTGTTTGCATCGTTTAGTCTCCATTGTTTTCAAGGAGACTTCACGATTTCATACCGCTCTTTTTTTCATGATACCGCGGTATCTCGATACTAATGTTTATGCGGGTTTGTGGGTGATCGTCCGGTATGTGTCCGGTATGATGCAGAGGTATGCTAATCGCGACAATAGTCTCTTGCGGCTTGCCATTCGTCTATCCAATCGCTAAGACCAACGAATACTGCATCAAGTTTTTTTATTGATATGTCTTTATCGTAAAGAGCAATCGCTATTTGTACAGGATTCCATAATGCGGAAGTTCTTTTATTGCCCTTCATTACCCTTGATGATTCTAGCCACTTCGGGACATCGGCAAGCGCCTTGCTCCACTGCGCAGCATTAAAATGCAGTCCTTCAAAAGCAGCAATAACTCGCTGCTTTGTAATTCCTCTTTTGACAACTTCTGGCGGGGCAACAGGTGTTTCAACAGGTGCTTCTAAAGGTTGCGGAAACATCCAATCCGGCCCAATTTGATACCGCATCCCGCGGGGAGCAGAATCATCCTTTATCCAGCGCCCGGCCTGCGCGTTCTTCCATATCGTCAGTATTTTTTTTAATGTATCAGACTTGATTCTTACCTGTTCGCGGGTTACGCGTACGTAATCTAGGAAAAATCGATACTCGCCCTCTACTTCATCAAAGTTGCTCGGATGGCGAGTGAGGGTTTCTCCACTAACCCATACCTGCCCAACTTGCCAAGGGAATAACACTGCTAACCCACCATTTCTAATTGGCATTCCATTAAATTTATTCTGAAGGCCTTTACCGATTACAAATTCTTGGACTATCACTTGAGCCGCTATCGGAGCAGCTGCGTGTAGTTCTATTCCGTGCTTTGTTGCAACGTCGAAAAGCTCTGAATCTGTCCATGTGCGGCCTGTTTGCTTTTCAAGCTCCGCCAGCGCTTCAGGAATAGTTGAGATAGAAAGCATTTACACCCCTTCCGGTGTCATCCTTCAAAATAAGGGCGCCAGACAGGCGGTGAAGGTTTCCGCTTTTCTCCCCGTCGGGATAGTCTGGAGCTTGATCGTCAGGCGTTTCTCACCACCTGTAAACCGGGTTTCTCTGCTATAAATTCAATTCCCGCTTGTTCCAGGATCCATGCCTCGATGTGATTGTGCCACTTGCGCAGCAGATCGAGCGGCCGGCGGATATAGTGCTGCTCTCGCACCCCTTGGGGTGCATGGCCTTGTATCTGTGCTGCGATTCCCGCAGGCATTTCTATCCATTCGCACAGACTGGCAAAGCTACGGCGAAGCCCGTGTAAGGTCACTTCTACGCCAGCAACGGCGCAAACTTTATAATTCGCATCGTGGGGATCTTCGAGGTGTCCGGATTTAGCGGAGAGGCTTGAAAAAACGAACTCATTTCGGCGGGGGAGGGCGGCCAACAGGCGCCCCAAGTAGGGCGGCAAGGGGATAACTCGCAATCCTTGCATTTTGTCCCTTATGGTCATGCTGCCCCATTGAAAATCGACATCGGCCCAGCGCAGCCCGGTTAATTCCCTAAACCGTGCGCCTGTTAATAGCAAGGTCTGCAAGTAAGCGGAAATAACAGGGTTTCCGATTTGCCTCACGGCGGTGAACCATGCGGGCAATTGCTCACGCTGCAGGGCATCATCTTTCTTTTGAGGCTTGCCTAGTATTTCTCGAATGGATTTGTTTCTCGCGGCATTTCCAGATACCAGTTCCCGATAAGCCGGATACTCTGAGCACCAGGTGAGAAAAACAGATAGCAGGCGGCTTGCAAGGCGGGCCCGACCGGGGCGCTTTTTGCTTTCTTCCTTTGCCCATTTCGTCACCAGCTCGGGAGTCAGGTCAATTAGCCGAACCGTTGCCAATGATGCAAGGGTGCCGGGCTCAGTCAATTTGTGGCTTCGCTTTCTTGCCTCTCCGCCGGTTTGCATAGCCTCTACATGATCAAGATAGTGTCGCTCCCCCCAGAAAGGCTTACGGACTTTCAAGTATTCATCCCATGCCATACCAAGCGTTACGGCCTCACGCGCTTTTGCAGCAGCTTGAGCGTCCCTGGCCAGCTTTGCTGCGACCTTTGCAGCTTCCTCATCAGCTTTCACCTGACGGGGATCATTGCCTTGATCTATCAAGACCTGCAAGCGACGAGCTTCTGCTTGTGCCTTAGCAATGCTCCAAGCGCTCACATCACCGATAGTGACGCGCATGGATTTACCGTTAACCTTGGCCTGGAAAATGTATCGCTTCCGATCTGAGCCGGTGGTGGCGCGTACCCCCAGGCCGGGAGTTTCATCGCACCATAAAAAACTCTGTTCCTTGTCTTCAGGACAACTGAATCTTTCTATCCTGCCAGCAGTGAGTTTCGCCTTCGCCATAAATTTGTAACCGATTTGTAACCCGGTTTTCAGTATATAGCGGTATGGGGATCAACACAACGAAGAGGAGAAAATTCGACAAGACATTGAAGAATAAAGGAATTATGTGTTTTATGGAATGGCGATCAACACAGGAAAATACTGTTTAAGCAGGATTGTGATTCCGGTTGTCGTGGGTTCGATCCCCATCAGCCACCCCAAATACTTTTCCTCCCCGCATTTTCCCTTGTTCTAGATTCAGGACTCATTAATTGAGATAGAAGATGACGGTTACGGCGATGCAGATGGCTGAGAAGAAGGTATGGGCACAGCGGTCGTAACGCGTGGCGATCCTGCGCCAGTCCTTGAGCCGCCCGAACATGTTCTCGATCCTGTGCCTTTGACTATGAGTACAATCAAAAGCTTAGACTCTTTCTTTCGAATAAGAGCAAATGTTTATCCAAACCACTTCAGGCGATTCCTCAGATCAAGAAAAAACCTTGTCATGTATACGTAAGCTCTACGGACCAGACTACGAAAAATACGTAGTTAACAAAAACACTGGAGGCAAAAGCGGTAAGAAGGGAGGAAGATACGAGGACCTTTTTGTGGCGTTTAAGGCTGCTGAAGTTGCCGCAAGTCAGGTAGAGGTACCTGAAACGCCTTGGCCATTCTTGGTGGGACAGAAATTGAATTTCGTTGATGACGCAGTCCTGTTTAGTGAAAGTGAAACCGAGTACTTTCAACTAAAGAATTCCACCTCGGTCTCCTGGGGTGCGGGTGACAAATCCATTGCAGACGACTTTTCAAAACAGGTTATCCTGGCCCAGGAACTTGGCCATATTAATCCCTATACTCACCTAATTGTTTCAAGTGAAAGCCTACACACCAAGCTCAGCCTTGATATTCCAAATGAGATAAAGACACATACCAGGGTTAGCTTTTTTCCCTACGCTGGAGACGGGAGAATTAATAGCTTGGTAATCGGTGATAGGTATGTGCAGGAGATTCTTGCGAAGATTATCTGCACTGACGAAGCTTCGTTGGATGTCATGGAAAGTGCGCTAACCTTGATTCTGGCTGCATGCAATGAGCATCCTGAAGGCGCTTCGGTGGAGGATATTATTGCCTATGTCCAACTGAGATATCCTGGCAAGCTAAGAGTGTTTCCAGTACGTGATTGCAGTGAAGCTTTAAGTGAAGCTTTCGTGAGTGCCCTTGCTAAAATCAAGGATTTATGTTATGGTATTTTTAGGGGATACTTTGACTGGTTTGGCTATGGAACATCGGGCTTCTTTCCCCACGATTGTTTTAGTGACCAATTTAAGAAGTTTCAAGAGCAGATTGTCGAGGCTGCACCTGCAACATTTGACGATTTCGAGAAACTTGTATGAATAGAGAATATAGCAAATATTCCTCCCAGGACCCAAGCGGAAGGAAACTTGTAGACGAGTTGCCTGGACTGGTAAACGATATCGCGGGATATCGGGAGCACATGCGTCAAATTGGTAGTCATCTAGTCCGAGCTATCGAAGATGGTTTACGTTCGGTTTCTAGTGAAATTTGCGTAGTTTGCACAGTAGAAGATGCCGACTTTCTGGCTAGAGGAGTAATTGAACGCTTGGAGTCCATTGGCCTAGGTAATAGAATTCGTCTCCTTTGCTTGTGGAACGAAAATATCCGTGAGCCCGGAATTCGGCTGTCGCCCATTATTAAGCAATATAAAGAAGATTTTGAGGGAAGGGACCCCATCTTTATTATTGTTAAGTCCATAGTTTCTGGAGCTTGTGTTGTAAAGACAAATCTCTCTAGAGCCCTATCGCAGGCAAATCCCCGAAGAATTTATGTGATTGCTCCCGTAATACATGAAGGTGCGGAAAAGCGACTTGAAAACGAGTTTCCGTCTTCTATATCCAGCAAATTTCAATTTGTATGGTTTGCTTGCGATAAAGAAAAGCAAGGTGATTTAGTCATTCCTGGGATTGGCGGCTCGGTATATGAGCTATTAGGTTTTAGGGATAGCGAAGAGAAAAATAAATATATTCCTACGATTGTTAAAGAACGTAGAAAAATATTTAGCGCCGCACCTGCATAACCAACAGCCATTGAGCAATGGTCATTGTTGCCCAACCGCTAACACCAGTCCAGATTTCTGCATCAAGAAGTATCCCCCATAATACGAATGGATATCTTAGGAGTGAAGCCCGGCTTCACCCTGGATAATGTCCTTATTCAAATATTTCACCAGAAATTTCTCAGCGGGTATCGCACAAGCATTAGCCGGAAACTCCAAGAGATTTCCAATTCTGTTGAGGAACAAGCCATGTCTATTATTCGAGAATTGATGGCAGTCGGCTATAAAATAACTTTGAGCAATAGCTAAGAATGGAACAGTGGCGGCACCTATATCTGGCACCTACAGAGATCTTGAAAGCCGCATGGATACTGGGAAAAACACATGAGTGCAGTTCCCCATCAGCCACCCCCAAATATCTATCCATCTAATTTCATTCACTGCGAGGCTTTGCCCACCGAAGGTTCTCCTGTTTCAACTTGCCGTGCGCACCCTGAAGTAAAACGGCATAGCCATATATCCTCGTTGTGCATAATATGATGTATACCAACCGTCCGGGAAGTCTCCCGCATATGCCCTTCGTAATACCTGTTTCGGCCTTGGCGCTCCGATTATCAAACTCCCTCCCAAACGGCAAATTCATATTTATTGAGGTTATGTGAATTAGCGAACAGACAGTATTTTTATTATCGGTAATATTTGATCCTCAGCCTGTTGTTGTTCTCGTTCTTGTTCTCGTTTTCATTCTATTTTGCAGGTAGCAGTCGTTAGCGGGGAAGACTTTTCACCTGCTATCTTTGATATTGATGGTAGCGGTCGAAATACTCTGGTAACAGTAGTAAGTCATTATTTGTAGTGAGTCATTATTTCGAATACCCCCGATAAGGCAGACATCCAAAATGAAGCGCAGTGGCGAGCAGAATCCACAGCATCCAATACTGGAAAGACTGAGGGGAAACCAGGGCGTTTGTGCTGTATCAGAGAGAGCAAACGCCTACATAATGTAACGGCAGTGCTCGCCTGCAATTCACATTCTTTTTACCGCTAGTATCAGAGCCTGAGTTATTTAACCCATTCAATAAACCGATTACTCCAAAATAAAATGGGTTTTTTCCCTTCGCTTACTGATGATCATCTTCAACGTTACTTTCGCATCATTCAGGAAGGAGCAGCAGTTCGTCGTCATTTCGATCTATTAAAATGGCTGCAAGGGGAAGTGCAGCATTATTTGCCCCACGAGATCCTGCTTGCGGCCTGGGGCGATTTCGGCTCGAACAATGTCCGATACGACATCATTTCCCCGCTACCCGGTATCAGAACAGCGCAACTGCAGTTGGACCGGCTTTCTCCATTGCTGAGCGTATCCTACAACCGGTGGATTGAGATGGGGCGCGTTCCTTGTGTTTCCAGGGTTTGCGAGGCACAGCTAGGCGTATCGGAGATTCTTCAGGGAGATGGGGCAGCACACTGTTCTTTCGGAAGAGCGTTACGCACCATGCGTTCGTCACTGTTCCATGGTATCAGTGATGAGCGCGGACACCATGACTGCCTTTATGTCGTTTTCAGTTCGAAGGATAAGCTTGACGATTCAACATTGATCGCGATGGAAATTCTGCTGCCCTACCTTGATACGGCTTTGCGCCGCGTAGCACCCTTGCCGCAGCACTCCTGCCGGCCCTCCCTCCTCGCAGCTGCGCCGGAGTTCGATATCCATGGGTTGAGTGAGCGGGAGGTCGAAATAATGACCTGGGTAAGGAAGGGCAAAACAAATGCCGAAATCGGCAGTATCCTGCGCATCAGTTCTTACACCGTCAAAAACCACCTGCACCAGATATTCCGGAAACTCGATGTCTATAACCGAGTGCAAGCCATTTCCAAAATCGGGCAACGCGTCGGTCATGGCTGAGGCAAATCCCACATTTTCCGCTTCAACGGTTACCGCGCGCCAGGCGAAAGGCCCGTTGGCCAACAATATGCTGAGCGCGGTCGAGTCAGTGCTCGATCCGGCGATACTGACACTTTCGTTATGGCTGATAAGCACCAGTTTTGAAGGCGAGCTACTCCCGCCTTACCTGATCCTGTCGGTGATCGTATTCTCTATCTCCTTTCCAGGCGCGTCACATCTCCGGTCATCCGCCAAAGTCCTTATCTTCGACGTGCTCTACACCTGGTTCTGGATGGCTTTACTGCTGTTTTTTCTCGGTTTCGCCACCGGTTATATCGCCCAGTTCTCCAGCCAGGTGCTCATCACATGGCTATGGGCCGCGCCCTTAAGTCAAATTGGCGCCCATCTGCTGTTCCGTATCGCTGCACCCTATCTCCTCCTGCTCCAGGGGCCGCCGCAGCGCGCCATCATCGTCGGCATGAACGAGCAGGGGGCAGCGCTCGCCAGTCGCATCCATGAAACGCGTTATTCCAATATGGAACTGGCCGGTTTTTTTGATGACCGGAATGAGAGCCGGCTTCCGCACGCACGCCATAATCCCTTGCTCGGAAGACTTCGAGAACTCCCTGAATTTGTCAAGGAGCACCGCATTCAGTTCATTTATCTGTCGTTGCCGATGGCCTCGCAGCCACGCATTCTGCATGTTCTCGACGAGCTGAAGGATACGACTGCTTCAATCTATTTCGTGCCTGACATGTTTATTACCGATCTTATCCAGGCGCGCAGCGGGACGGTATGTGGTACGCCGGTTATCGCCGTCTGTGAATCCCCCTTTGCGGGCTCCAATGGGATCATTAAGCGGGCCAGCGACATTATCCTCTCGCTACTGATCCTTCTGCTCATTTCGCCACTTCTGCTGCTTATCGCGGCTGTCATCCGCCTGGATTCGCCGGGTCCCATCATTTTCAAGCAGCGACGCTATGGACTGGACGGCGAGGAAATCCTCGTTTACAAGTTTCGCTCGATGAGCGTCTGCGAAGATGGGAATACCATCCGGCAAGCACAAAGGAATGATAACCGCATAACCCGCGTCGGGGCTTTCCTGCGGAAGAATTCCCTGGACGAATTGCCGCAGTTCATCAACGTATTGCAGGGGCGCATGAGCATTGTAGGTCCCAGGCCTCATGCAGTAGCGCACAACGAGATATATCGCAATCTTATAAAAGGCTACATGATCCGGCACAAGGTAAAGCCGGGAGTTACGGGTTGGGCGCAGGTCAACGGCTATCGCGGGGAGACGCGAACCCTGGATAAGATGCAGGCGCGGATCGATCATGATCTCGATTATTTACGCAACTGGTCGCTGCGGCTCGATTTGCACATCATCTGCAAGACTATTCTGGTTGTGCTGAAAGATCGGGCTGCGTATTAAGTTGAGTGCTTCCTTTATTGTGCCGCAAGCCTCTCAGTACCTGTTTAACGCGAATAACACTTCCGCTATCTTCCCGTTAGTCAAGGTGATACTCTTGCAGCCTCCTTTGTATCGGAAAGATAGAGATATCTAAATGAAAAAAAGATTGCCGCTAAATCTTTCCCTTGGCCGCTATCGTTGGATCGCAGTAATTGCTTCTTTAGGTTTTTTTTTGCTGGATATGCAACAGGTAATGGCTCAACAGTCGATACCGCATCCCCCGAGGAAAGTTCCCGACAAGACTTTCAGCGTGACTGCGGGCACCACATTTACGTACGACAGCAATGTCTTTCGTTTGTCTCCCCTCGTTAATCCGATTGGATTAACCGGCCAACCGCGGAGAGCCGATCAGATCATTGTCACGTCTGCAACTCTTGGGTTTAATAAAAGATATTCCATGCAACGCTTCGAGGTAACCGGCACCCTGGTCGATAACCGTTACATGAATTTTGATTTTCTTGATTTTCTCGGAAAAAATTACAACGCGGCATGGTACTGGTATGCAACTCCTTATCTCCACGGCAGATTGACTAGCCGCCACAGTGAAGCGCTTAACAATTTTGCAAACCTCTCCGGGTTTGTGAATGGTACGAACCGCAACCTGCGCACCAATGACAATTATCATTTCGATGGGGTTCTTGAGCTTAACAGGGCATGGCATCTCATTGGCGGTCTTGACCATAGCGTCATGAAGAACAGCCGCCTGACCATTCAGGATTTTAACAACAAGGTTTCCTCGGTGGAGGGGGGAATACGCTATGTCTCAAGTTCCGGCGGCACGCTCACTTACAAAGTGAGAAGCGGGCGCGGGGAGTTCATCAATCGACCGGAGCCTATCGTCAGTTCCCTCTTCGATACCCGCTTCGATGAAATGGAGCACGAGCTCCGCATGCATTGGCCCATCACAGTCAAGACTTCCATAGAGGGGCGAATCGGTTACCTCGACCGTCAGCATGCTCATTTTCCCCAGCGCGACTTCGCCGGCTTCGTGGGCGATTTCAATATAAATTGGTTGCTGACCAGCAAACTGCAGTTGACGGGAGGATGGTCCAGGCAATTATCCAATTATCAGACTGCGCCATTTGCCTTTCAGAGTTCTATCTTTGAGCGTTTCTCGAGCAGTTACATTGCCACCAATCGCTTCTCGTTTGCTCCTGTCTGGCAAATCACGGAAAAGACTGCATTGAGGGTCCGCTATGACTATATTCTCAGTGATTTTCATGGCGCTGTTGTTTCCCTTCCTGCAGGCAACCGGAGCGATCAAATGCATTCCGGTTTAGTTGCCCTGGATTGGCGACCACTTAATGTACTCTATCTCAGTGCCGCTTTTCACAGGGATCACCGCAGTTCCAACCATCGCGGCTTTGATTTTGACAGCACCGCAGGAAGTGTCTCGGCCACGCTTAATTTCTGATAATCAAGCAATCATGCTTCACTGTTATTACTATCGAGACAAGTTGAGAAGAGTTGGCAAGAAGTGATTTACAATGGGAATCTGGTAGTACGAATGGACTATTGCGGCCGAATACCACCTCGGCTACCGTGGTTGTCAGGTGTCTGAATTGCATACCCGTATTGATGGGAATCTGTGCTGGCGGGAAGTGAAAAATACTTGAAAACACCGGTTGTTTTAAATTATTTGTCCTGTTTTTTAACCGAAAAGCCAATGGCTCAACAAACTTGATCATATGAAAATGGATCGTCAGAAATTCATAATGCCGCTATTACTTCCGTTGCTTGCTTTAGGATTCGTGGCTTGCGACAAAAAAGAATCACAGCAACCGGTCGGTCAGGTAGCGGCCAAAGTAAATTCCGGTGAGATCTCCGTGCATCAACTCAATTACGTTCTGGCCCGAGCCACGCGCAATAGTGCAAATTCTCCGGAAAACGCATCCAGGATTCGACAGGAAGTTCTTGACCGCCTGGTCGATCAGGAACTTGCGGTAGAGCAGGCTATCAATAAAAAGCTTGACCGTTCACCGGAGGTTCTCATGGCCCTGGATAACGCTCGTAGAGAGATTCTTGCGCGCGCCTATCTCGAGCAGATCACTGCGGCCACTCCAAAGCCAACCGTCGAAGAAGCAAAAGCCTACTATTCAGAGCATCCTCAGCTTTTCGCAGAACGCCGCATTTATAGCATACAGGAAATCGTGCTTCCTTCATCAAGCGGTGTCACGGACGAGCTGCAGCAAATGCTCGACTCAGGCAAGCCCATGGAAGACATCGCAAAATGGCTGAAAGGCAAGGAGATAAAGTTTGCCGCCGGCAGCGCAACTCGTTCTGCCGAACAGATTCCTCTTGAGCTCCTGCCCAAGATACATCCCCTGAAACCCGGCCAGGGCATGCTCATCCAGGGTCCGCAATCGATTACCCTCATGCGGATTGCTGCCGCACAAACAGCACCGATTACCGAAGCAGCGGCGCTACCGCGTATCCAGCAGTTTCTTGGAAACCAGCGTGCGGCAGAAGCCGCCAGGGGGGAAATAAAGGCACTTAAGGCAAAAGCCGAAATCACCTATATGGGCGAATTCGCTGCTCCGGATAAAAATGCATCCGGCGAAGGACATTCCATTTCATCGATCGCCAGTAATACGGACAAGAGTTCGCCGCAGATCGATAACACCGGCCTTGAGAAGGGTGCGGCTGGTTTGTTGAGATAACGCAATTAACAAGAGGAAGTCCGACAATATGTTCCAAATTCTGGTTCGTACCTTAATCCTTTTATCACTGTTGTTTTCGGCTAAGGTTTTTGCCGAGAGTCCTGACTATCCATTGGGCCCGGGAGATATCCTGCGCATTCAGGTTTTTCAAAACCCTGACCTTACTACTGAAACCCGGGTTTCAGAAAGTGGTTCCATCACGTTTCCGCTGGTTGGCGCTGTCGAAGTCGGAGGGCTTTCTGTTGCTTCCGCCGAGAACAAGCTTGCATCGGCCCTTAAAAAGGGTGGTTTCATAAAGCAACCCCAGGTGACCATCGTCCTCCTGCAGATGCGAGGCAATCAGGTAAGTGTGCTTGGTCAGGTCAACCGGCCGGGGCGCTTTCCACTGGAAACTCTGAGCAGGGTGAGTGACATGCTGGCTGCCGCCGGCGGTACTACGGCGCTTGGGGATGATTTCGCGATCGTCACCGGGACCCGCCATGGACAGCCTTTCCGCAAGATGATCGATATTCCCGCACTCTATCTGGAAGAAATGTCCGAGGAAGATATCATCCTTGCCGGAGGGGACACGATTTACGTACACCGGGCTCCCGTTTTCTATATATATGGCGAGGCACAGCGACCGGGCGCATATCGTATCGAGCGGGGCATGACCGTAATGCAGGCTCTGGCTCAGGGGGGAGGGCCCACTCCGCGAGGCAGCGAATGGTGGCTGCGTCTTGACCGCAGAAATGCCGATGGGGTCGTTGAGCGGCTTTCGCCCAAGATGACGGATGCAGTTCAGCCAAATGACATAATTTATGTAAGGGAAAGTATTTTCTGAGCGTACTCCAAACATATGACACTTCAACAATTTCTGCTCATCCTTCGTGCCCGGTACAAGGTAGTCTTCTCCGTTTTATTGTTTACGGTAATCGCTACCCTTATAGTCAGTTTGTTATTGCCTAAGCAATATACAGCCGGTACAGCTGTAGTGGTTGACATCAAATCGCCCGATCCGGTAGCGGGGATGGTATTGCCGGGCCTGACGTCCCCGACGTACATGGCTACGCAGGTAGACGTGATCAATAGCGACCGTGTGGCAGAGCGTGTGGTGAAAATGCTGCGCCTGGATGAAAACCCCGTGGTGAAGGAGCAGTGGGAAGAGGACGGAAGCAAGGGCGAGCTTATCACCTGGCTGGCCAGCTTGCTGAAAAGAAAGCTTGATGTCAAACCTTCCCGGGAAAGTAACGTAATCTACATTGAGTATACCGGGAATGATCCCGATTTTTCCGCGATTGTTGCAAACGCCTTCGCTCAAGCTTATATCGATGTGAATCTGGATTTGAAGGTAGCGCCCGCGCGCCAGTATGCAAGCTGGTTCAAAGGACAAACCGCTGCGGCGAGGGATGAACTCGAGCGATCCAAGGCCGCACTTTCCGCGTATCAACAGGAAGCCGGGCTTGTTGCCACCGAGGAACGCCTGGATTATGAAGTTGCCAAGCTCAATGAGCTTTCAACTCAACTCACTCTTATTCAGGCCCAGACATCGGACAGCAGCAGCAAGCGGAAAACTGCTGAAGATCCGGACACATTGGCCGAGGTTATACAGAGTCCGCTGATAAATAGCCTCAAATCGGACATTGCACGCCTCGAAGCCAAGCTTCAGGAAAGCAGCGCCTATCTGGGGCCGAATCATCCGCAAACCAAACGCATGCAATCTGAACTCGCATCCCTCAAAAACAGGCTTGCTGCGGAAACACGCAAGATTCATAGCAGTATCGGTACCTCTTACGAGGTGGGAAAGCGAAAGGAGCAAGAGTTGCTCGAAGCGATGGAAAAGCAGAAGGAGCGCGTGCTGGAGCTTAACAAACAGCGTGATCAGATGAGTGTCCTCAAAGGGGATGTGGAAGCCGCGCAACGCAATTTCGAAGGCATAAGCCAGCGTAGTGCTCTCACCCGTCTGGAAAGCCTTTCCGTTCAGACCAACATAACCCCGTTGAACCCTGCTTCAGTTCCGAGTGAGCCGTCAAGCCCCAAATTGCTGCTCAATACGCTGATTTCCATCTTTCTAGGGACGCTGCTGGGTGTGAGTGCCGCCCTGGTAATGGAATTGATGAATCGGCGCGTGCGTTCTGTAGACGACATCGTGGAAGCCATAGAGATCCCGGTGCTGGCAGTAATATCCGGTCCTTTCCACAACAAGCCCTCGAGGCGTCTTCCCAAATTGCCCAACCCGGAAACCAGTTAATACTCAAACGGAGTTACATCATGAATCCCGTAAGCGCCAGTTTGCCGGCCATCAAGCGAAGTCAGAATTCCAGTTCCCGCGAATCGTTCTTTGCTGGCCGAACTCAAATCATTGGAAGCAGCAGTTCGATCGGAGTTATTCTCGTCAATGCGGGAAGGCTGTCCGAGGAGAATGTGGTTCGCATACTGGAAGCGCAAGTACAGCAGCAAAACCACTTTGGTGAAGCAGCTATAAACCTTGGTTTGCTCACGGACGATGACGTGCGTTTTGCTCTTTCGCGCCAGTTCAACAATCTCTATCTGCCAGCAGGAGATAACAGCCTCAGCCACCATTTAATCGCGGCCTACAAGCCGTTCAGTCCTGTCGTCGAACACCTGCGAAGTCTGCGCAGCCAGCTTATGCTACGCTGGTTCGAGCCAGATGCGGACCGGAACGTGCTTGCCATTGTCAGTCCAGGCGGGGGAGAAGGTCGAAGCTTCATGGCTGCCAATCTTGCCATCGTTTTTTCACAGCTTGGCAAAAGTACATTGCTCATCGATGCAAATCTTCGAACGCCCCGTCAGCAGGAATTCTTTAAAGTGAATACAGGCGGAGGCCTATCCAGCTACCTTGCAGGTCGTGCCGGCTTGGAGAGCATTGCCAGAATTCCGTCATTACCCGGTCTTTCTGTACTGCCTGCAGGGGCAGTACCGCCAAATCCACAAGAACTCATCGGTCGGCCCGTTTTCGCGGATTTGCTGCAATCGGTTGGCTGCGAGTTTGATATCGTTATCGTGGATACACCCTCGGCAGGCGAATACGCGGAAGCGCAAATCATCGCTACGGAGGCATCTGCTGCCTTGATTATCCTTCGAAAGAACCATACCTCCCTATCGCGCACCGTGGAGTTGACGCGGCGTTTCCAGCAGACAGGCACTGTGGTGGTAGGTTCCGTGCTGAATGATTTTTGAATGATAAAAGCGGATGCATATCATCCATAGATGGGTTCGCATGATCGAAATTCCACGAACGTCAGGCTAAACGAAAGGAATGATATATCTCTCATATTTTCTTCATTTTCTTGAGTCGCTTGTGAAAACACAGGAGGGGACTGTTGGCGCAGTTGGGAAAGCCGGATTGGTTCCGACGCCGCCACTCCGCTTCGAGCAGGGCAATACCGATAAGACTGCCTGTCACATCAGCGGCAAAATCATCCCACCCTGCCTTGCGGCCGGGCAGATATATCTGATGCCATTCATCGAACAAGCCGATCAACGCTGCTCCGAGAAATGCAATACCCAGTCGTCCCCAGCCACTGAGGCCGCTTGCTGTACCTATACCCCAGGTGAGCAGGGCAAAAACAACAGCATGGACAAGCTTATCCCAAGGACTGGGTATCAGGTTTACGGCAACAGGGTGCGCTCCACCGGCAAATAGACCAGTCAGAATTCCCAGTACCAGCAACATGGCCGCAGTGCGAAGATAGCGAGATAACAGATGTTGTGAAAACAAAATGATTATAAATTCTTCAATTATCTTCTGTAAAAAAAACCTTCCGGGCGAATCTCGTAGCCCGGTATTCGTCTGGTTGCCTGTCATCGCCGGATTAATCGTACTTTATTTACCAAGCCTGGTCGATCTTTTTCGTGGCGTCTGGTCCACCGATCAGCAAGCTCATGGTCCGATTGTGCTGAGTATCGCCTGCTGGCTTATTTACCGGAAGTGGCCGGAGATGTGGCGTCAGAGCGAGGGGGAGCCCGCAACTCCAGGTGCTGGTTGGCCAATCTTTATTTTTGGCCTGCTGCTCTATGTGATCGGACGCTCCCAGGAAATCCTGCTGTTCGAAATCGGCTCGGTAATCTGGCTGCTTGCCGCCATCGTTTTACTTATGCGTGGCTCGCGCGCGCTCAAAGCGCAATGGTTTCCGCTCTTTTTCATGCTGTTCATGATTCCCCTTCCTTCCACGCTCGTCGATGCTCTGACAATGCCGATGAAAATGGCGGTCTCATATGTGGCGGAAACCATTCTTTTCTGGTTCGACTATCCCATTGCACGTACCGGAGTCATCCTGCAGATTGGGCAATACAAACTGCTGGTAGCAGATGCGTGCGCGGGTCTTCATACTCTCTTTACGCTCGAGGCGCTCGGCCTGCTCTATCTCAATCTGGTTCGTCACGACTCGTTATTCAGAAACGTCGCATTGGCTATCCTTATTGTTCCGATATCCTTTACCGCCAACGTTATCCGAGTAATGGTACTGACCCTGATTACCTATCATTTCGGCGATGAGGCGGGGCAAGGCTTCCTGCATGGCTTTGCCGGCATGGTGCTCTTCCTCAGTGCTTTGCTGCTGATCATTGGGGTCGATTCGCTATTACAAATGGCAGTCAGGTTGCGTGTTGGAAGCAGCGCGTTCGGAGAAGCATGACAATGAATCCCTGGCTAAGAAATTGCCTGCTCCTGGTACTCATGCTCGCTGCCTCAGGCCTCGCGCTCGCATTGAAGCCTACACAAAAAATCGCCGACCAGGGGCCGGCAGTCGATCTCGAAAGAATAATACCGAAAGAATTCGGAGACTGGAGGGAAGAGCCACATAATTTCGTGCAAATGGTCGACCCCCAGCAAAAGGAGCTGATCGAGCGTATCTACACCCAGACACTGAGCCGCACGTATGCGAATTCCAGCGGCTATCGCATTATGCTGGCAATAGCGTATGGCGATGATCAGAGAGACTCCATGCAAACGCACTATCCAGAGGTTTGTTACCCTGCGCAAGGTTTTAAACTGATATCGAGAGAAAAAGGAAGCATTGCCTCATCAATGGGTTCGATTCCCGTTGTGCAGCTCGTAACCTCGCTGGAGAAACAAAGAATTGAACCTGTGACGTATTGGGTGATGATAGGCGATATACCCATCACTCAGGGTTGGAAAAAGAAACTGGCGGAGATGCGTTATGGCCTGAAGGGAATGATTCCCGACGGGCTTCTTTTTCGGGTCTCATCTGTCGATCAGGATGACCGGCACGCTTTTGCAATGCACCAGGCATTCGTTGAGGACATCTTGTCCGCGATGCCGGTAGCGGAACGCAAGCGATTTGCAGGAACGTGATGATATGGGGCTACAGGCCGACTTTCAGTTTTTTTCGCTCGAGCAGAAATATAGCCGGGACCGATGGAGCCTGCGATGAGTCTGGCCGTCAAAAGTTTAAGCGCGGTCAAGAGCAGCTATACCGGAACGATCATTCGCATCGGGGCGCAGTTTGGTGCTCAGATTTTGATCATGCGGCAACTCGATCCGGAACTGGTGGGCGCGTTCGGATATGTGCTGTTGCTCCATGGTATCCTGGCTTTGATTATTGACCAGGGTTATGGATGGTCCCTGATACAGGGGCACTTTAACGACAAGCGCGAAATCGCCATTGTTTTTTCCCGGATCATGCTTTTATCATTTATTGGCATGCTCTGTGTTTTCGCAATCTCATACCCTGTCGCGGATTATCTGGGGAATGAGCTTGTTGGATCCATGTTCAGATATTCAGCTCCGTCGTGTCTCTTCATAGGATTCTTCAGTATCTCACAAGCTGCATTGAGAGCCGAGCTCAGGTTTCGGGAGATTCAAATAGCAACTACCGGCGCATACCTGATCGCGTATCCCATTGTAGGGGTTACGATGGTTTTAGCCGGTTTCGGGGTTTGGTCTCTGGTAGCTGCGTGGTATGTACATTACATCTTCCAGGTTGTTATCGGTCACTATTACAGCCCTCATTCGCTAAGGCTTGCAAATCCTTTCCTGCCAACCAAGAGCGGCCCGATGGGTCGTCAGGTGGCTGGAATCAATGTCTTGAACTGGGCTGTAGACTATTCCGGCGGCGTGTTCATCGGGGGGATGGGTGCGTCGGCCTTGGGTAATTTCAACGCTGCCATGATGCTGGCGCGCACTCCCGCGCTTCATGCAGTCCAAACATTGCAATCGATCCTCTTTTCCACAGCTTCCACAATCGGCGCTGATCAGCAACGAATAAAGCGCCTTTACCTGGCCGTGCTGGCAGCAGTCAGTTTTATCGTTTTTCCTGCATATGGGTATGCCTTCACACATGCAGAGTTAGTGATCAAGATAGTGTTCGGGAGTAAATGGCTTGATGCCGCAGGTATTTTTTCCGCTTTGTCCATAGGAATGATTGCATTCTCGCTGAGCTTGCTTTCAGGTGCGATTCTTACGGCAACGGGCGATCAGAAAACGGTGCTTTATTCCCAAATGGTTTGCCTGATGCTCATGATCGTCGGTTTGTCTCTCACCATAAATGTCAGTCTTGCCCATGTTGGACTTGCCATTACCGTGGCGTATACGGCCAGGCTTTCTTTACAGTTGAAAGCAATCGCGGTGAGGGGCGGGATCACGCTGAAAGAATTCCTCGCGACACTAAGAGGCCCTTTTTTTGTCGCCATCATTATGGCTATGCCGGTTACCTCATTCGGTGAATCCCCGTTTGGGGTTATTCCGACTGAATTATTGGCGCTTGCCCTCAAGGGTCTCTTACTTTTGGTGCTGTTCAAGGTGTTTCCCGGTTTTTTCTTTAGTCTTGCATCCATAGATCTATTGAGCAGGTTTCGTGCAGGACGCCAGGTCGTCAATATGCTGGGTATCTGAATCATGTCCACCCACGGGCAGAATTTAATCGTTTGCGAGGCTTCCTCGTGCTGACAGTCGTCGTTCTCTCGATAGCTGCCTTCGCTTTTGCGCTTGGTTCAATCGCTGCAATGAGTGCTGTTGCAGGCGCAGCTTCCCGCTGGCCAGGTCAAATGTTCAGCTATCTGATGTGGATGATAGTGATAGCAGGTGTGGGCGGTATCCTCGTCTCAGGGCGTATTCTCAGAATAGACGAAGAAACTTTGGTTGTGGGAGCAGTGAGCGAAGCTGGGGGGACGATAATTGCCAAGTTGCTCCTCTCCGCCGTAATTGGAGTTTCCGTCGCTTTATGCGTGACGTGGATATTGCTGTCGCGCAAAAGAAAGGAAAGGGATGACCGCTTTGGACAAAGGAGGCTGAATTCACCGAACGATATCGTGATTGCGTTTATGGTGTTCTATGTCGCGTTCAGCATCCTGCCGCTCATCTTTGGAAAGAGTCATCAGTTTCACGTATCACTGTTTTATCCATTTTTCGTGTTCATCGCCTTGTTTCTATGGATGCGGTTGTCGAAGGTCGACCCGATCATCGTGATCAAGCAGTGCCTGGGATTTATTGTATTGACCAGCCTGATCGTAGCCGTACTGATTCCCCAGCTTGCCGTACAGCCCAGCTATGTAGGGCTTATCCCCGGATTCGATTCGCGACTTTGGGGATTAACGACAGGAGCAAACTCCCTTGGATCAGTTGCTGGCACCCTTCTCGTGCTTGAGGCCGCCGAGCCGGCGGCGAGGAGATGGCTCGGTAATGGAATTTTTTTCACCGCTGCCGTTGCCCTGGTTTTGACTCAGTCCAAGACTTCCATTCTGGCAGCATTCCTGGGGCTTTTGATCATTTTTGGATACCGGCTGGTGACCGGGCTTCGGGGAAAAAGGTTGAGCGGACGTAATGAAAATTCAATTTTAATTATTCTGATAGCGCTTTTTGTTTTATTTATCGCGGCAGCCAGCGCATGGGTCATGTTTTTTGATACAAGCGTCTTTACTTCAATTGAACGCAATCTGGATTCGCGGGCAGTCGGCAGATTGGCAACGGCAAGTGGACGAACCTGGATATGGGAAGTCGCTGTGCGAGGAGGGATGGAGAATCCTCTGTTCGGGCAGGGCTTAGGCTTCTGGAGTTTGGAGAACCGGCTCCGGTGGGGTCTGCTCGGTGCGGCACATGCTCATAATTTGTTTCTTGACGTGTTTGTCCGTTCCGGACTTGTGGGTTTGACCACGCTGTTGGCTTTTCTCTACTTTGTTTTTCGCTACTCCATGCGCGCGACCCGATACACGCATGCAGGCAGCATTGCACTGGCGGTCATCTTTCTCGTTCGAGCGACGTTTGAAGTGCCACTTCAACCCAACGCCATTCTAGGAGCGGAATCCATGGCAATGTTGGCCTTTTTTCTCTATGTAATCGATAGAGGAGCCAAGCGGCGTGACCAAACCTATGAGCTCGCCCCAAGGTCGGCACATTTTTTGAGGGCAGGAAATTTCCGATGAAGAAACCCCGTGTCGTCCTTGTTGCCCTGCACTTTGCCGAATATGCCCTGAATTTGGCTCTTGCGGTAGCCGAGAGTCGAGAGGTGCTCCTGGTTCTGTATCGTGGTAACGCTGACCTGGAACTCGGTTCAGACTGGATTGCCGGTATCCGTCACCCCTCCCTGACGTTATTGATAATCAAAAGGCCACGCACCCCCATCGAGGTTCTTGGCAATGCAAGACGGCTTGTACGCGCAATCCGGCAGTTTAAGCCTGATGTGATTCATTATCAGGAAGACCCTCGCGACGAGATAATTCTAGGGCTATATTTCCTGCGCTCGATACCAACAGTACTTACCGTGCACGATCCCACTCCGCATTCAGGAACAGATTCCAATCGCCTACGCTACTCACGCTTCAGGTTATACCGTCCCCTGATGAGGCGGGCCGCGGATATGGCCATCACCCACGGTCGCTTGCTTGCTGATGACTTAATCAAAGAGTGTCCTCACTTCAAGGATAAAGTTCAATCCATTCCACATGGTCCTCTGGGACCTTGTCGCAGCAAGCCTCCAGTGCGCCCTGGCAGTTTCCGCTTGCTGTTTTTTGGACGCATCCATGAATACAAGGGACTCGGTTATTTTGTCGACTCCGTCATAATGTTGCGAGATAAAGGTTATCCGGTGGTTGGAGTGGTCGCTGGCTTTGGTACAGATTTGCCGCGACATAAGCGGCGCATGGAAGAAGCGGACTGCTTTGAGATTCTGGATAGATATATCGGCGCTGAGGAAATCCCCGATTTGTTTCTTGACTCTTTCGCGGTAATCCTTCCTTATGTTGAGGGTACCCAAAGCGGTGTTGCGGCAATGGCATTGGGCTTCGCCCGCCCTGTAATAGCCAGTGCGGTGGGATCAATACCGGAACTGGTCAGAAGTGGAGAAAACGGTCTGCTGGTCCCCCCGTCAGATTCCATCGCGCTGGCAGATGCAATCGAAACTCTTTTTACTGACGACCAGCTTTGGGGACGGCTGGCCGCAGGGGCGAGCGAACTAAGAGACGGGGAGCTTTCGTGGAGATCTATTGCCGATAAAACAGTTGATGTTTATGCCTCAGTTAGAAAGGTGCGGTTGACTTCAGCAGTTCCTTAGGTTGGGCCAGGCTAGCAGTAAAGTAGCGAGATTTGATGATGACTGTAACTCTCAAAGATTGCTCCAGGCAAGTACTTGATATCAATCATTCTGTGGGGTGGCCGAAATGATAAAACTATCGTACTTTGATTACGGAAAAATCCAGAAGCGTTGTGAGCTGGCGATACGGTGTCCGTTGCTGATGGTTCTGGCCATTGTGACAGCAGGTTGCACCACCCCGGAAGCGGAGCAGGGATTGAACATCGCGCGCATCTCGCCTTCAAACAGGCAGGCAGCTCCTGCTGACTGGATACAACCAAGAGACCCCAAGCTGGTGCAACCAAGTCCTGCCCAGGGCGCTGTTTCCATCCAGAATCCGCCAGGATTCAGCTGGAGCCGCTCACAACAGCAAGTGCAAGGCTATGAATTGCTCCTTCAGGGACCTGGTGACCAGATACATACATGGCAAACAACCCAAAACTGGTTCTTGCCATCATCCAGATTGGAGCCGGGTAAGTATGCCTGGAAAGTCCGACCGACGGGTTCTGGTGGACAATGGAGCGATGCGCGCAGTTTCTCTATTTCGCCTGATGCAATCGTGTTCGAGGTTCCTTCCGAGGAAATGCTATTGAAATATATTAGAGCGCGCACTCGGCCGCGTTCACTTTCCACCGCCGAAAAAGGTACCGATGCTCGGGCAGAGGTTAATCAACCCAGAAGGAGGGCCAAGCAGGCGTCCACTATCCAACAACTGGAATATCGGGTGAAGAGTAGGGTCAACAAGCCGCCCGTAGACGAAAAATCCGTAGCGTTGGTGCCGCGTTCCAAGGATGAAAAAGCCTGGGTCGCCTCATTGACAACCATTCGATCCCGTACTTCTGATGAATCTGATCAGTTGCGACTTGCCTCCCTGCTTTGGCAACTTACCGGGCAGCGCTCGTATCTCGACGAAGCGAAGCGTCGTGGCAACGCGCTTGCTGCACTCGACCCTGGCGGATCCACCTCTCAAACAAATCAGGATCAGGGTAACCGTGCCATTGCATGGGGACTCGCTATTGCCTACGATTGTTTGTCAGATGATCTATCGGCCGCCCAAAGAGCGACATGGCTTGGCATCATCAAGAACCGGGTCGGACAGATCTATTCTGATCTCAAGTCTTCGGGATGGCGCCTGGCGCAAACACCGTTCGACTCTCACGGGGCAACAAATATCGGCTATCTCGCCGCCATCTCGGCACTTATGATTGACAGCATACCTGAAGCTGAGCAGTGGTTCCGCGATTCATTTCGTTTTTACGTGCATTATCAAAGCCCGTGGGGAGGCGAGGAAGGGGGATTCGCAAACGGCACGGCATATGCCCAATATTCTATTATTGCTTTACTTGATCTGTGGGATGTAATTGCCGCCACAACGGGCGTCAATATCTATGAGAAGCCATGGTCCCAAGGTTTCCTTAAATTCATGGCATGCTTTGATCCACCAGGCAGTCCGACATTTGCCTTTGGTGACGGGGCTGAGAGAAAACCGTGGGAGGGAATACTTAAAGCATATGCAAATCGTTACGATAATGATCTCGCCCTCTGGTACTCCGCGAACCTGACCGGGTCCCCGCCTCCATTGTCCGAACTGACCAACCCGGTGTCACATACAAGGACAAATCCATCCGGTGAGGGCCCGAAAGAAAACTCATGTGTGTTCAAGAGTATCGGCTGGGTAGCCATGCACAGTCATTGGGCTGATCCCAAGCGTACATCTATTTATTTTAAATCAAGTCCTTATGCGGCATTCAGCCATAGTCATGCCGATAACAATTCGTTTGTCGTGGTTTCAGAAGGCGAGCCATTGCTGATCGACAGCGGGTATTATGACTGGTATGGCTCCCCCCACTGGAAAGGGTGGTATCGGCGAACTAAAGCACATAATGCCATTACGTTCGATGGAGGAAGAGGTCAGGCGGAGAAAACAGATGCCGAGCAGATGACAGCAGCGGGGAGACTGGTAGACTTCCACAGTAATGGGAAAGTGGACTTCGCAGAAGGGGATGCATCGGTGGCATACGAGGGTGAATTGCAGAAGGCCAGGAGGCGTCTGTGGTATTTACGGGACGAAAATGTGCTCGTTATTCACGATTCCCTGAGCTCTGCGGTTGCACGGCAATTTGAATGGAACATTCATTCCGCCAATACGTTCGAGGTCAAAGCCGCAGCGTCGATCGAGACGAAGAGTAAAACCTCCCGCGCGTGCATTGATGTGCTGCAGCCAAACGGGATCGAGTTTCTTCAGAGCAACAAGTTTGATTCTCCACCTGGAGATATAGCCGAAGGCAAAGCTCAAGGGATACCTGAAATGGTAGATCAGTGGCACGGGAAGTTCCGGAACAAGCAACGGCAAGCTGACATGGAATTCGTGGCGGTAGTGCGGGTGGGATGCGGCGATGTTCCGGTTAATGCAAATGATTTCACGTCTCGACGCCAGATAACTATTGGAAAAACAAGAATCGATATCCCGCGCTAGGGCCTGGGTCTCATGGCTCACAAAAATGTAGCAGCGGCAATGTCAGTTTTCGGTGAGACTCGGCTTTGGAGGGGGTGCATGAAGACGGTTACTGGGAGAAGTAAACGATATTCCCCTGACACATTCATCGGGATCGGAAACCTGGGGTATCCGGATTAAATCACCGACGACGAGTCGCGAAATGTTTTCTCTTATGCTGGGAACAGACCCCGCCGGCAGGGGAGGCATAGCGTCGGTCTCGAATTTATGAGAGCCTCGGGGCCGTTCGACAGGGTTAAGTTGGTGGCATATAAAAGGGTTGTAAAAGAAAAGTTGAAAAGGTCAGTTGTAAGTTGCTATCCCATTAAATCATGATGCAGCACGAATTTGCTATTTGTACAGGATATCTACTCTGTCCTTCTGCTGATTCTGTTCCATCGCTGTAAGTATTTTATGAAGTCCAAATTGGTTTGGAAGCTGGCAGACAGAGGTGATCCAACATGAACAAAGTCCTTGCACCGTTAAAGCAAATTTCAGTGTCGATGGGGAAGAGGTTCGCGCCAAATGCTTACGCCCTATTCAAGTTCAAATCCCTGGGTCGTAATTTTTCCGAACCCGAACTTCGCTTACTGCCGTATCTTTGTGATTCGCGGAAGACATCGCTCGATATCGGTGCTGCCGGCGGGTTGTACATGGCGCATCTGCTTAGACTTTCTGCATATTGTATTGCCTTCGAGCCGCGGCCCGCAGAAGCGGCTCGCTTAAAGTCCGTGCTTGCACGTGCAGCACATCATGCCTCTGTCGAATCTGTTGCACTTTCCGACTTGACGGGTGAGACCAAACTTAGGACTCCTATCGAAGACCCGGGTCGCAGTACCATTGAAGCAAGTAACCTGCTAGAAGATGAAGACGGCGCCTGCCTGAACGAGGTGGCCGTTCCTGTTCGGAGGCTCGACGATTATGCTCTCGACAATGTCGGCTTCGCTAAAATCGATGTAGAAGGGCACGAACTCGCGGTATTGAAGGGGGGTGAGCACACAGTGCGCCGACACCGTCCCTCACTTCTCATTGAGATCGAAGATCGCCACAGAAAAAATGCGATTAGAGACGTAACCGATTTTCTTGCGGATCTCGACTATTCCGGTTTTTTCCTCTTGAATGATCGGGTGCGCCCATTAAATGAATTTGACAGGGAACTGCATCAAGATAGCCGAAACATCGGTGGCTGGAAGAGTCATTGGGAAAGAAAAGGAATTTATATTAACAACTTTATTTTCGTACCTTCAGAAAGACGACAGGAGTTTACTCAATCTGTTCTGCATGAAAGGCAGTGAGGAAATGACCAGGCCGAATAAAGTTTCCTTGTTCGGCTTAATTTTCCATCTCAAGGTTTAAACCACCGGCTTTAGCCGGTCAGCCTTAGCCGCGAATCAAGTAGTATTTGGACCATTATTTTGAGCCGAGATCGGACGATGATTCCAGGATGGAACCCGATCAGGACGCGTCGTTCTGAGGCGAGGCGTATCCGGACTTTCGGTTCACAATCCAAGCCGCGGCCTTAGCCGGTGATTGTTGAGTCCACTACGGCATGAAGCTTATGGCCGTTGAGCCAGCTATTGAAATTGAAGCTATAGTCTTGCTTGGTCCTGAGGTCATCACTCTAACTGAAGAAAACATGGTTTAGGATATGCGAATCTGGTTAGAACTCACGAACTCACCTCATGTGAATATGTTCGCGGCAATGATCCGCGATCTGGAACGGGATCACGAAATCATCATCACTTCGAGACCTTTGGCAAACACGGTTGATTTGCTGGATCTGCATGGATTCAAGCACAACGTAGTAGGCCTTCATTACGGCGGCAAGCTGTCTGCAAAACTGTTTGGTTTTCCGGTTCGGGTAATGCAGTTGCGGCAATTTCTTGCCGAACGGCAGATAGACGTCGCCATCTCGCAGAGTTCGTTCCATTCCCCGGGTGTTTCCCGCTTGTTGGGTGTGCGTTCCATTTATATGAATGATAATGAGCATGCATTGGGAAATATCCCGGCCTTCATCTGCGCGAGCAAGATCATGGTGCCCGAGTTCCTGAGCTTGGGGAAATTGAAGAAGCAGGGGGCTAATCCCCGTAAGGTGATCCATTACCCTGGCGTAAAAGAGGGCATCTATTTATGGGAACTGGATGCGCGTCTGTCAAAGGAAGGAGGTTGGCAAAGAAAGGCCAGATCGCGCAAAGTCGTCTATGTCCGCCCCGAACCATGGACGGCGCAATATTACAAGGGAAAGCGAAATTTCCTCGATGATCTTCTGCTTGGAATGCAGGGCCACGTGGATGTCGTGCTGCTGCCGAGAGGCAAGGAGCAGAGCGTTCACTACCAGAAGCCCGAGTTCTCCCACATACGTGTTGTGACCACGGCACTCGATATAGCGGATATTGCTCCCGACTGCGACCTTTTCATAGGGGCGGGCGGCACGATGACGCGCGAAATGGCAGTACTGGGTATTCCAACCATTTCTGTCTACCAGGATGAATTGCTGGATGTGGATCGCTATTTGCTGAAGGTGGGAGCATTTGCGCACAAACCCGAATTGATGGCAGAGGACGCACTACGCTACCTGGAGCTGACCGAGAGCCGTCCGCCGAATGGTGAGTTGCTTGAAAAGGGAAGAGCGGCTTACGACATGATCAAAAAAGAAATTCTGAACAGATAATTTTTGCTTGGGAGTAATTACTATGGTGCGCCTTGGAGTGGTAGGTTTGGGCAAAATGGGTTTGTCGCATTACGCCATGATCAATGCCCATCCACGTGTGAAAGTCGAAGCGATATGCGACTCGACCGGGTATGTTCTGGACGTTCTCAGTAAGTACACTGGCGTTCGCACTTATACGGATTTCGATGTCATGTTACGCGACATCGAGCTGGATGCGATAATCGTCGCTACCCCTTCCCGTTCGCACGGACGGATGGTGGAGGCTGCACTCAATGAAAATCTCCATGTTTTTTGCGAGAAGCCCTTTTGCCTCGATATGGCAGAGGGTGAGAAGCTCGCCCGCCTCGCTACCGAGAAGGCCCTGGTCAACCAGGTGGGTTATCACAACCGTTTTGTAGGAGCCTTTCAGGAAGTGAAGCGTTTGCTCAATGCAGAGGCAATCGGTGCTGTCACACATGTGCTGGCCGAGGCGTACGGTCCGGTAGTGCTCAAGCCCAAGGGTTCCACCTGGCGCACCCAGCGTACCGAGGGTGGCGGCTGTCTGTACGACTACGCTGCCCATCCGATCAACTTGGTAAACTGGTTTCTCGGGGCGCCTCAAAGTGTGGGTGGTTCGGTATTGAATAAGATTTTCTCCAGAGACACGGAAGATGAGGTGTTCAGTACGTTGTATTATGACGGCGGAAAGAGCGCTCAAATCTCGGTGAACTGGAGCGATGAGTCCTATCGGAAGATGACTACGAAGGTGACTCTCTGGGGAACTAAGGGGCGCATATACGCTGATCGTCAGGAATGCCAGGCATATATTCGCGATGATCTGGCTGTTCCCGCAGGATATCAGCGGGGATGGAATGTACGCTATACGACGGATCTGACTGAAGCGGTGTGGTTCTACCTGCGTGGCGAAGAATACTCTGCGCAACTGGATTACTTTGTGCGCTGTATCGAGGTGCGCGCGAACGATAATGTCAATTCCTTTGAAGAGGCCGTGATGACGGATCGGGTGATGGCAATGATGGTCGCCGATGCGGAAAAGCGCCCATCCGTTACATCTGGCATTGCCCCTCGGCAGGCGCCGGGAAAAAAATTCGGTCTGCTATTCGGCGGTAACAAGGCAGTGAGCTAACGCAGCCGCTCATTGCAGCCTCTCATTTAAGGGAAGAGATAAAAATGGAACGTCTGTTGTTCGGTGACAATCAGTTTTTTGGGGTCAACCATATGTCAGAAGAGAAGGCGCGTGCACAGATGATGCGCTTTCAGGATCTGACAGCAGTCATCGACGTACTGGATAACGCCTATGATGAAGGCGTTACGTCTTTCATGTGCACTACTCATGATCGCATCGCAATGGTCTGTGATCACATGCGATCGAATCCACAGCGTTACAAGGACTTCCAGTTTTTGCCATGCATGCCTTACGCCCACAAATATGCGAATGCCGTCACCGAGGATGGGATGGTGGGGGCACTGAAGCGATTCCTTCCGGAAGAAGGCATCGTGAATGCGGCATTGCGCGGGGGAATGTCCCTTGCAAGAAAGGATATCGAAGGCATTACCACCTTATTGGTGGATGCGGAAATGAAGATGTTTGCAGGTTTGAATACTCCCGTGATCTTCCTTCAGAATGTTGTGGTCGATCTGCTGTTGGGTCTCGACTTCAAGGCGGCTTTTCGTATTTTTGCCGACCATATCAAGTCTCGCTATAACGCCGAACCCGGCTTCATTACGATGAACATGCCGAAGTTGCTGGACGCGCTCGAGGAGATGGGTATCGAGAACCCCATCGTGTGTTCCAACATCAACAAGATCGGGTTTCGCATGTGTGGCGGTTTCGAGGCCTATGAGCGGGCGCTGAATGAGAAGAAGTTCCGGGCCATTGCAATGTCGGTGTTCGCGTCCGGCGCGGTTCCAGCCAGGGAGGCAATCGAGTGGGTCTGCAAGCAGCCAAACATACAGGCCATCGTTTTCGGTGCTTCGAGCAAGACAAATATCCGGAATACGAAATCCTTGGTAGAGGAATTCTGGCGTATCAATTAGTATTTTTTTGGAGCAGGGATGATCAGGGTTACAACGCTTGTTTTATGTTTTGCTTTAACGTTTCCTTCTAGTTTCACTCATGCTGATATAGTTTTCGATGGAAGATTAAGTAAGGGGGATTTTTCCGGTTATCGAGCGCTCGAAGCCAATGGAATGCGTTTCGGTGGTGCTTTGACTCCGAACGGTATTCCATCCCGGCTGGACCGGGTCCGTGATCCGGCAGGTTCCGGTCAGTGGGTGATGCGCGCAACTCATGTTCATGGGGACCTAACAATATATGGAGGTTATCGCTCGGAATTAAGCACCTTCCATGATCCCATTGGCTCCGAACGGTGGTATTCCTGGGGCTACTATCTTCCAGAGACGTTTGCCACATCGAAAAATGATGTCGTTATAGCGCAAGTCCATAATACCCCTGATATTAGGGAAAGTAATAGTCGGAATCCTACTCTTGCAGTACTGGTTCAGGGTGAGAGGATAAAGCTCATAAATGCATTCGATTACGACAGGATTACTTCGCCGGCAGGTACTCGCTCAGTCGTCGGGGTTGATTATGAACGCCGGGAATTGACCTCATGGGATCTTCATACCGGACGTTGGACGTTTTTAGACTTGCACGTAAAGTGGGCTGCGGACAATACAGGTTCTCTCGAACTCTGGAAAGACGGGGTGCTGCTTTTTCAAGAGAAAAATCACATCAACACTTTCAATGACGAACGGGGCGTATGGTTCAAGAGCGGGCTATATGATTGGTCACCCAATCCGGAATCCACTTCCACCTATTTCTCTGGAGTCATCATCAGGGACGAAAAGGAAATGCTTGGAGACATGTCCCTGTCTCTCGCGGCTGAGCCAAACATTTCTCCGCATCCACTTCTGCGCTGGGGCATGGAACAGGATTTAAGCGACGTGATAGGGAATATTTTTGCTCAGCGGGTGGCCCAGGCAGGGGATATTCTTGCTCATCGGGTGGCCCAGGCGGAGGAAAACCCGGTCCACGAACATAATGAAACCCTTCATAATGTTGTCGCTGGAGACGGAAAGGAAATGTTTCAGTCTATGTCAGCGTCCCTCGTGCCTGAGCCAAGCATTTATTTGATGATGCTGGCCGGTGTCGCAAACATCGGTTTCTTCACGTATAAGCGTCGGAGGATCTTGCTAACAGAGGATCCTGTGCCAGCATGAAAAAAGTTTATCTTGTTGCCGGAGCTCGTCCCAATTTCATGAAAATCGCGCCGGTTGTGCGCGCTTTGCAGACTCGCCAGGGTCTGGAATTTAAAATCATCCATACCGGTCAGCATTACGACCGGGAGATGAATGACGTCTTTTTTGAAGAACTCGGCATTCCCCAGCCGGACGTTTTCATGGCGGCGGGGGGCGGAACTCACGCGCAACAGACAGCCCGGATCATGATGGCGTTTGAAGAGCTTTGTGAAGCCGATCTCCCGGATGCCGTACTGGTGGTAGGGGATGTGAACTCGACATTGGCCTGCTCCATTGTGGCCAAAAAGTTGCATATCCCCGTGGCTCACGTAGAGGCCGGTTTAAGGAGTGGCGACATCACCATGCCGGAGGAAGTCAACCGTATCGTTACCGACAGTATTTCAGACTGGTTTTTCGTAACCGAGCCCAGTGGAATCGATCACCTGAAGCGGGAAGGAAAGCAGGATTCCGCCATTCATTACGTCGGGCACGTAATGATCGATAATTTACTGTACCAGCTCGGAAAGCTGGAGGACCGCGATATTTGCAGTCCCGAAACAAGCCCGTTCAAGACGAGGCATGCGGCCAACGGAAGCCGTTATGGCGTTGTGACTCTACACCGGCCGAGCAATGTGGATAACGTCGAGATGATAACCCGCCTATGCGGTGCGCTGCGGGAGATTGCCATGGAATTGCCTCTGATCTTTCCGGTCCATCCTCGCACGCGGGGTAATCTCGAGAAATTTGGCATTGAGCTGGGGCCTAACATAACGCTGGTAGGACCGCAGGCATACATGCCTTTTCTTGATCTATGGAAAGATGCGGCGGTAGTGCTGACTGACAGTGGAGGATTACAGGAAGAAACCACCGCTCTCGGTGTGCCCTGCGTTACCCTTCGCAATAATACCGAACGTCCTGTCACCGTTGAAGAGGGATCCAACGTATTGGCAGGTACCGATCCGGCACGCATCATTGACGAGGTACGGAAGATATTACGTGGGGAAGGCAAGCGCGGCCGACGCCCCCATCTATGGGATGGAAAAGCGGCTGAACGGATAGTGGATGTACTGGTGAAGGAAGTAAGTCAGGCGTAAACAGGAAACTATGCTGTGGCAGTGCGATTAGCTCCATTCTGTAACGACTATTCTGGGTGCCATCAGCCAGAGCAAAATTGGAGGAATGTTCACGGCCAAGCCTTTTGGCCTGTTTTAAGGGGAATTGCTTGAGACGGGGGGCATCGTATCATTCAAGTATTATTGGAAGGAGTCGAAGGAGAAATCAACCGCGGAAACCGGATTACGATAAATCGTTTACGCGCTCTCGGCGGTGTGTAATTATTGTGAGGGCAGCGGAGCCATTATAATTTCTTTTTTTAATGAAGCAGGACGCTTATGATCCTTGTCACCGGCGGCGCAGGCTATATAGGTTCACATACCTGTGTGGAACTGCTGAATGCAGGTCTTGATGTCACCGTATTCGACAATTTTTGTAACAGTCACCCCGAGGCATTAAGGCGGGTTGAGCATATCACCGGAAAAAAGCTCCGCGTCGTGCAAGGCGACTGTCGTGACCGCTCCTCCGTGACCTCCGCTCTTCAGGAGAGTCAGGCAACCGCTGTCATCCACTTTGCCGGCCTTAAAGCTGTGGGAGAGTCGGTGCGGCAACCGCTGGCTTACTACGATAATAACGTTGTCGGTACCCTTCGTTTGCTGGAGGCGATGTCGGAGTGTGGAGTGAAAACTCTGGTATTCAGTTCTTCCGCTACTGTTTATGGTGAGCCCAGATCGCTGCCGCTAACGGAAGATCATCCGCTCTCTGCCACCAATCCGTATGGTCGAAGCAAGCTGATGATCGAAGAAATTCTGCGCGATGTATACCGGAGCGATTCTTCCTGGCGCTGCGCCATCCTCAGGTACTTCAATCCTGTTGGAGCGCATTCCAGCGGTTTGATCGGCGAAGACCCCAGGGGAACTCCTGATAACCTCATGCCCTTTGTGGCCCAGGTTGCCATCGGCCGCCGGGAGTATCTGAATGTGTGGGGCAATGATTATCCTACGCCGGATGGAACGGGTGTGCGCGACTATATTCACGTCGTGGATTTGGCATCAGGCCATCTCAAAGCCCTCGAAGCCCTAGGGAGTCCTGGAGTGCGCAATGCAGAAGCCATCAGCAGGCAAGGAGGATGCCTGACGGTAAACCTTGGAACCGGCACGGGCTATAGTGTGCTGGAAATGGTAGAGGCTTTTGAAAAGGCGAGTGGTCATAAGGTGCCACATAGAATTGCTTCCCGCCGGCCGGGTGATATCGCCTCATGCTATGCCGATCCCGCGCTCGCATCCGATTTGCTCGGCTGGCGGGCAGAACGGGGGCTGGAAGAAATGTGCGTTGACACGTGGCGCTGGCAGAGCCAGAATCCAGAAGGGTATGGAGGCAGGAATTCACACTAGGTGGTTCGATTTCTTTGTCGCTATCAGTTCTTTGCCAAGTCAGGGTGCCCGGTAAACCTGCTCGGGTAGCGGCGATCCGTTCATGAATACTTTATGCAACCATTAGTTCCCATTGTCCTCTCCGGCGGGTCCGGAACCCGCCTGTGGCCCCTTTCACGCCAGAAATATCCAAAACAGCTCTTGTCTTTTATCGGTGAAGACTCGCTGTTGCAGGCTACCCTCCGCCGCATGGAAGGGCTCACCGATGTCGAGCTTGGAGCGCCTCTCGTCGTTTGCAACGAGGAGTACCGCTTCGTTATCGCCGAGCAGCTGCGGCTCATGGGAACAAAAGGGAATATTCTGCTCGAACCGGCGGGACGTAATACTGCTCCCGCACTTACACTGGCTGCACTCGCCGCCTTGCGGGATGAAAGCGATCCGGTTCTGCTGGTGATGCCGGCAGATCATGTAATTGTTGATGTGCCCCGTTTTCAAATGGCCATTCGTGCAGGCATGACGCTGGCTGCGGACGGTGCGGTGGTAACATTTGGAATCACACCGGATTCGCCGGAAACAGGCTATGGCTACATTGAAGCCGGTGAGTCACTGGAAACGGGTGGGGCAAGCAGGATAGCGCGCTTTGTTGAAAAACCCGACCGTGTCACCGCCCAAACATATCTCGAAGCCGGCTCTTATTTCTGGAACAGCGGGCTATTCATGATGAGGGCTTCGGTATGGCTTGCTGCCATTGACGCCTGTCGCCCCGATATCTCAACCGCGTGTCGTGCAGCCTGGGAAAAAGGCGTAGTCGACGGCGATTTTTTGCGTGTCAATAAAGAAGAGTTTCTGCACTGTCCGAGCGATTCGATTGACTATGCCGTAATGGAGCGCCTCGCGCATGATGACTCGCTGCCGGCCGGCATATTCATTCCGCTTTCTGCCGGATGGTCCGATGTGGGGTCGTGGGACTCCTTGTGGCAGGTTTTGCCCAAGGATCATCAAGGCAACGTTTCTCAAGGCGATGTGCTGCTGAATGATTGCCGCAACGTATTGGCCCTGTCCGAGCACCGGCTCGTGGCCTGCGTGGGAATTGAGGATATGGTGGTGATTGAAACCCCTGATGCTCTCCTCGTGGCTCACATGAGTAAAACGCAGCATGTAAAGAAAATTGTGGACGATCTCAAGCGCAGGGGTCGAGCGGAGAGCGAATTGCACCGAAAGGTATTCCGTCCCTGGGGCTGGTATGACGGGATCGATGCGGGCGAGCGTTTCCAGGTGAAGCGGATCGTTGTCAAGCCGGGCGCTTCGTTGTCGCTTCAGATGCACCATCATCGCGCCGAGCATTGGATTGTCGTACATGGAACTGCACAGGTAACCCGTGGCGACACGACTTATCTTGTGTCAGAAAATGAATCCACTTTCATACCACTGGGCACCCGTCATCGTTTGCAGAACCCTGGCTGTGTCCCATTGGAGATGATAGAGGTTCAGTCCGGTTCATATCTGGGAGAAGATGACATCGTGCGATTCGAGGACCTTTATGGAAGAAAGGAAAGCTGAAGGTTCAATCAATTTTGCTGGCTAGTCCTATCGGTCTATTGATCATTTCTCCGTGGAGTGTAATCTTCCATTATCGAGGCCTGCGAATTTATTTCGCGCCTCGGTGCAACAGGTACTACCAACAAAAAAATTGTCAACTCTGCTACATTTGTACAGACGGTTGATGTTCAATGTTTCTAGTAAGTACTTAAGGAGGTTAAAATCATGAGCACTTTTTTGAAGCGAGCTGTTGCTGTTGCGATTCTGGCAGGCGTGAGCGCTGGAGCCAATGCTGCACCTACGGATGATCAGCTTGGTACGGTGTCTTTTAATGTGCCAACCACGTTCACCGGAAGTGTAGTGCCTGCTGGAGATTTCAATGATGTCTTTTCCTTCAGTCTGCCTGCCAACGGAGGTTCCGGTTACAGCGTCATTAATTTTCCGGTGGATATCCCGGGTACTGGTTCCTTCAATACAATCCTCTCCACCATGTCGCTGATTTCCGATCCCGACGGAGTCCGGAACAGCGGTGATGAAACCCTCCTGGCTTCGGCCGTGCTCGGAGGAGCAAATACATCTGACGCTCTCACTTTGAATTGGGGGCCAAACGATGGTGGTAATTTTGATTTGAATATCACAGGAATGACCAACGGTACCCTGGGCGGTCTTTACAGCGGATCAATCCAGGTGAGCGCAGTTCCGGAACCGGAAACCTACGCGATGCTTCTGGCAGGTCTGGGCCTGATGGGCGCTGTGGTGCGGCGGCGGAGTCAACGTAAAAATTCCTGATTGACGAAACGCAAGCCTCTTCTGCGTGAAGAAAGATACGGCCCCCTTGGGGGCCGTTCGTTTTATTGATGCACTCTCATCATGCATGCCCGGTGGAGATCAACCATTGTGAGCAAATGACGGGAGTGTGGTAGTGCGGGGGATTTGCATTTGAGAGGTTGTCGATGCCGATTCCTTCTTTTCAACGATGATTCTGTCGAGATCATGGTTGATGGGACAAATGCCATTCTCTCAGTACCTGGAAAGATTCTTTTCCAGCTGATTTCTGATGCTGCTCTCTGTCTGTTCCCCCTTTTCTTTTAAGAAGCAAGTGATTTTTTCACTCAAGAAAATGCTTTCAAGCGCCTTGAGTCTCCAATCGTAACGTATGTACGCATACCTGAAATCAAAACCCGCTTCGATGGTTTAAATGATCGGACGCGACAGAGAGAAAGTAATGGCAGGAAAGACATGCGGCAAAAGCAAGAGAAAAAACCAAACGCGCTAAGCACGCCATGCCTTTACTGGAGGGAAGCAGGATAATGGATATTGGTAGGCGCGATTGGACTCGAACCAACGACCCCCACCATGTCAAGGTGGTGCTCTAACCAGCTGAGCTACGCGCCTGCAAGGCGCAATTTTAGCTGAAACAGTGCGGACGTTCAAACTATAATGTGCAGTTCTTGAACGATAGGTCGTTATACTTCATGACACCTTTTTCCTGAACAGCAGGAAACGATGGAAAAAATCCGGTTATCCAAGCTCATGGCCCAGAAGGGATTGTGTTCGCGCCGGGAAGCGGATGACTATATCGAACGCGGTTGGGTATTCGTGGATGGCGAGCGCATCAATCAACTAGGCATCAAGGTTTTTCCCACGCAGGAAATAAAGCTTGCGCGTATGGCGCAGGCGCAGCAGTGCGGTCAAATCACCGTACTGTTGCATAAGCCAGTCGGATATGTTTCAGGACAACCCGAGCGGGGATACAAGCCTGCGATCAGCCTCATCAACAGAGAATCACAGCTTCAAGATAGCAATGCACCCTCCAGTTTTAGCCCATCAAATTTGAGAGGCATGGCGCCGGCAGGTCGGTTGGATATCGATTCAAGCGGATTGCTTGTGTTTACCCAGGATGGCCGCATCGCGAGGAAATTGATCGGTGCCGAATTCGGGATTGAAAAGGAGTATCTTGTACGTGTGGAAGGAGTGTTGTCCCAGCGCATCCTGGATCTGCTGAGTCACGGCTTGAGCCTGGATGGAAAGGTACTGAAACGTGCCGAGGTGGTGCAGCAGAATAAGGACCAATTGAGGTTCATTTTGAAGGAAGGCAGGAAGCGGCAGATTCGTAGAATGTGCGAACTGGCTGGTTTGAACGTCACAGGACTCAAACGAATTCGCATCGGCAAGGTAAGGCTTGGCGAACTTCCCGTGGGAAAATGGCGTTATTTGCGGCAAAACGAAGAGTTTTAACGCATTTTGCATTTTGCCCATTATCAGGATCCATCATAGGGATTCCCAAGCAGTAAGGGTGTATTAAACAGAGTAACGAGTTCAAGGAAGAGCAAATGATTCTGGTAACAGGAGGCGCTGGATTTATCGGAGCGAATTTCGTACTGGATTGGCTGGAGCAATCTGACGAGGCGGTCATCAATCTCGATGTGCTCACTTATGCCGGCAATCTGGAGAACTTGAAAACGCTGGCGGGTGACAAGCGGCATATTTTTGTACAAGGCGATATCGGTGATTCCGATCTCCTGGTTCATCTGCTAAAGGACTATCAGCCGCGCGCTATCCTTAACTTTGCCGCGGAGAGCCATGTCGATCGTTCCATACATGGCCCGGAAGACTTCATGCAGACCAACATCGTGGGCACCTTCCGCCTTCTGGAAGCGTCTCGCGGCTACTGGAGCAGGCTGGCGGAAAATGAAAAGCAGCAGTTTCGTTTCCTCCACGTCTCAACGGATGAGGTTTATGGATCGCTGGCAAAAGACGAAATGCCTTTTACCGAAACGCATCGTTACGAACCTAACAGCCCTTACTCAGCAAGCAAGGCAGCGAGCGACCACCTGGTGCGCGCCTATCACCATACCTATGGATTGCCTGTTCTCACCACAAACTGCTCCAACAATTACGGCCCATATCAATTTCCCGAAAAGCTCATCCCGCTCATGATCGTCAACGCACTGGCGGGAAAGCCATTGCCGGTCTACGGCGATGGTCGGCAAATCCGCGACTGGCTCTACGTAAAAGACCATTGCAGCGCCATTCGTCGCGTGCTGGAGGACGGTATTCCGGGACAGATTTATAACATCGGCGGGTGGAATGAAAAACCCAATATCGAGATTGTGGAAACGATTTGTGGCCTGCTGGACACGTTTTGCCCCCGGTTAGACGAGCCCTATCGCAATCTGATCAGATATGTGGTGGATCGTCCAGGCCATGACCGGCGCTATGCGATCGATGCAAGCAAAATCGAGCGTGAACTGGGTTGGAGGCCTGCTGAAACTTTTGAAACAGGAATCAGTAAAACCGTGCAGTGGTATCTCGACAATACGGCCTGGGTTACCCATGTTCAATCCGGTGCTTACCGGCACTGGATGGAAAAGAACTATAAAGAGCGCGCTTGATGAAAATTCTGCTGTTCGGAAAAGACGGCCAGGTTGGATGGGAACTGCGGCGCAGTCTTGCACCCTTGGGCGAGATAGTGGCTCTGGATTCTGGCAGCCGGAAATTCTGCGGTGATTTCACACGTCTCGACGGAATTGCGGATACCGTTCGGGCAGTTGCGCCGGATGTGATCGTGAATGCCGCCGCCTATACAGCGGTGGACAAGGCTGAAAGCGAGCCGGAGCAGGTCCGTATCATCAACGCCCTTGCTCCCGCTGTACTCGCCCGCGAAGCCGGCAGGCTTGGTGCATGGTTGATCCATTATTCTACCGACTATGTATTTGACGGGAGCGGAAGTGCGCCTCGGGTGGAAACCGATCCCACCAACCCTTTAAATGTATACGGCATAACCAAACTGGAAGCCGAGCAAGCGATTTTGACCTCGGATTGCAATCATTTCATCTTTCGCACGAGTTGGGTTTTTGCAGCGCGTGGCAGTAATTTTGCAAAAGCCATGCTGCGTCTGGCTCAGCAGCGTGATAGTCTCAATGTCATCGATGACCAGATTGGAGCCCCCACCGGCGCGGAGCTCCTGGCTGACATCACTGCTCATGCCATATGGATAAGCAGGCGGCGGCAGGATATCTCGGGGCTTTATCATCTGGCTGCCGCGGGTGAAACATCCTGGTACGGTTATGCGAATTTTGTATTGAACTTTGCGCGACAGAAGGGAGTCAAGCTCACGGTCGCGCCAGAAAATGTTTTTCCGGTAACAAGCAGCGAATTTCTATCCGCCGCCCGGCGCCCAAAAAACTCGCGCCTTGATACCGGAAAACTGCAAGGCATATTCGATTTAAGCTTGCCTTCATGGGAGACAGGAGTGGCGCGCATGCTCACCGAAATTCTCGAAAAACCACTATGATTCAGCGAAAAGGCATCATTCTTGCCGGGGGGTCCGGCACACGGCTCTATCCGGTGACAAAAGCGGTCTCCAAACAACTGTTGCCTATTTACGACAAGCCCATGATCTACTATCCGCTCAGCACGTTGATGCTCGCGGGTATTCGCGACATTCTCATTATTTCCACTCCTCAGGATACGCCCCGTTTCGAGCAGCTTCTGGGTGATGGGGGCGACTGGGGCTTGAACCTGCAATATGCGGTGCAAAACAGCCCGGACGGGCTGGCTCATGCTTTTATCATTGGCAGGGGTTTCATTGGAAGGGATTCGAGTGCGCTCGTGCTGGGTGATAACATTTTCTATGGGCATGATCTGCATCTGCAATTACAGCATGCCATGGAAAGATCGGAAGGTGCGACAGTCTTCGCCTATCACGTACAGGATCCACAGCGCTATGGAGTCGTCGCCTTTGATGCGAATCATCGCGTTTCTTCGCTGGAAGAAAAGCCTGCTCAACCCAAGAGCAACTACGCGGTCACCGGCCTGTATTTCTACGATAATCAGGTGGTGGATATTGCGAGTGGACTCAAGCCTTCCGCACGTGGCGAACTGGAAATCACCGATGTCAATCGCACTTATCTCAAGCACGATCAGCTCAATGTGGAAATCATGGGGAGGGGCTATGCCTGGCTGGATACCGGCACGCACGAAAGCCTGATAGAAGCGAGCAACTTCATTGAAACCATCGAACACCGTCAGGGGCTCAAAGTAGCCTGCCCGGAGGAGATCGCCTTTCGCCAGGGCTTCATAAATAGCGAGCAGCTTGAGAAGCTGGCGCAACCTCTGGTCAAGAATGGTTACGGCCAGTACTTAAAACGCCTGCTAGAGGAACGGGTGGTTACATGAAGGTAATCGCCACCTCTATCCCGGAAGTCCTGATAATCGAGCCCAAAGTTTTCGGAGATAGCCGGGGGTTTTTCCTAGAGAGCTTCAATCAGCAGGTTTTCAGTCAGTCGACGGGACTTGACGTGCAGTTTGTGCAGGATAATCATAGCCGCTCTGCCAAGGGCGTGCTGCGTGGCTTGCACTATCAGGTTCGGCGGCCTCAGGGCAAACTGGTACGTGTCGTGCGTGGGGCAGTATTCGACGTAGCGGTGGATATTCGCAAATCATCGCCCACTTTTGGGCAATGGGTGGGGATCGAATTAACAGAAGACAATTACCGCCAGTTGTGGTTGCCGCCCGGGTTTGCGCATGGGTTCTATGTCCTCAGTGACATTGCAGATTTTTTATATAAAACCACCGAGTACTATTTTTCTGATTTTGACCGCAGTATTCTGTGGAACGACCCCGAAATTGCCATCGAATGGCCCATCGCGACAGGTGCAAGTCCCGTCGTTTCCAGCAAGGATGAAAAGGCGGCGAGACTGGTTCATGCCGAGGTGTTCGAATGAAGTGCCGTGTTTCAGGTTCGTGAAATGATAGCGGAATGTGGAAAGGAAAAGGGAAAGAGAGCAGATAACGTGTCAGACCGAGTCGGTATCAGACAAAGAACAGTGAGCCTCCGGTAATGATGCAGATACAGCCAGGACAGGAATTTCCCCTGCGGGAGGCGCACAACCTTGTCCGCGATCTCATGACGCCCAACCCCTGGATCTACTGGCTGGATTTTCTCTTTCATATCTCGCTTGGCTGGACAGCCTTCCTGATCATCCTGTCCATCCCGCTCTTTTCATTCTGGCAATTGCCGGCCATGCTCGTTGCCACGTTCGCTTTTTATCGTGCCGCTATTTTCGTACATGAACTGGCCCATCTCAAAAAAGGCACTTTCGGCCCGTTTCGCTTTATCTGGAATGTGACGTGCGGCATACCCCTGCTGATTCCCTCCTTTACCTATGATGGCGTGCACAACGATCACCACAGGAGGGATGTGTATGGTACTGCCGGAGATGGCGAATATATCCCTTTTGCAACCCTGAAACCGATGGTCATGGTGGGATATGTGCTGCTGTCCTTCATCCTGCCGCTTTTCTTCATCGTTCGTTTCCTGCTTCTCACACCGTTGTCGTATTTCATTCCGCCGCTGCGCCGGATTCTTTGGGAGCGCGCCTCCTCACTCACCATAGATATGAACTATAAGCGCGCGCCGAATGCAATCCGCAACGACAGGCATTGGAGAATCCAGGAATTTGGCGCTTTTATATTCATCACTGTGGTGGTTACCTGTATCGCTCTGGATATTCTGACCCCTTGGTTCCTGGTCTTCTGGTATGTCATCGCGATGTTCATTTTTTTTATAAACTCCTTGCGTACATTGAGCGCGCATGCGTATCGTAATCCCGATGACCACCCGATGGAATTTGCCGAGCAATATCTCGATTCCATCAATGTGCCAGGCAACTTCCTCACTGGTCTCTGGGCTCCGGTTGGTTTGCGCTATCATGCAACCCACCATCTTTTCATGAGCATGCCCTATCATAATCTGGCTGAAGCCCAGCGGCGCCTTGTAAACGGTTTGAGCGATAATACTCTTTATCTGACCACCGTTCGGGCAGGCATGTGGGATGCATTACGGCGGATATGGGGGGAAGCCGTTGCGAATACCCGGCGGAGCGCTGTGTCCGCACCTGCGGTTGAGCTGAACGATAGTGCAGGACGGCGTAGAAACACTTAAAAATATTATCCGCTGCAAGCACTGCTTATCACTGGTTCATCAGGCATTATTTGGCTGCGAACCTTGATGGTCTCCCAGGCTTTGCGCGGAGACTTGCTCCAAAGCAGTCAGGTGCAATGAACTTTGTTCTCTGGTTGAGTCGAGGCAGGCCGGCTGATTCTCCAGCCAGTTTCTTCCTTTTTCTTTTGTCAATTCTCGCTATGATATGCTGCCATGAACAGTCCGGGAACTGACCTTCAGTACAATGGTATTCGAGGTGATATGGCTTGATGATACTGATGGAAGTGATTTGATTTTGTGCCGTTATAACGTCTATAAGTATAAAGCGGGAGGTAACTGATGAGTGTGGTGGCAGTAGTTGGGCTAGGCTATGTGGGATTACCTTTGGCAGTGGAGTTCGGAAAAAAAAGGAAGACCATTGGCTATGATCTTTCAAGCAGCAAGGTAGAAAGTTACAAGCAATTTATCGATCCAACCGGTGAGGTTTCCTCTGATGACCTGAGAGCCGCAGAGCAGCTTCATGTCACTACCGACCCGGCTGAGTTGTCACAGGCGGATTATATTGTCGTGGCGGTTCCAACCCCTGTAGACGCAGCTCATCAGCCGGATTTTCGGCCCCTCGCGAGCGCTAGCGAAACCGTGGGGAAACATATGAAGCGGGGGGCAATCGTTATTTACGAATCCACCGTTTACCCGGGAGCAACCGAGGAAGTCTGTATTCCTGTCCTTGAGAAACATTCCGGCATGAAATGGAAAAACGATTTTCATGCCGGCTTCTCGCCCGAGCGGATCAATCCAGGCGACAAGCAGCATACCCTCACAAAAATTCTCAAGGTTGTCGCTGGAGATGACGAAGATACGCTGGAAAAAATTGCAGCGCTTTACGAGAGCATAATTACCGCTGGCGTGCATCGTGCCTCCAGCATCAAGGTGGCGGAAGCAGCCAAGGTGATCGAGAATACTCAAAGAGACCTCAATATCGCTTTGATGAATGAACTGGCGATTATTTTCGACAAACTGGACATCGATACGCTGGAAGTGCTGCAGGCGGCCGGCACGAAATGGAATTTTCTACCTTTTCGTCCAGGTCTGGTGGGAGGGCATTGTATCGGGGTCGACCCCTACTACCTTACCCATAAGGCGGAAATGGTCGGTTATATTCCCCAGGTCATTCTCGCGGGGCGGCGTATCAATGACAGCATGGCCAAATTCGTGGCGGAACAAACGATCAAGCATATCATCAAGGCCGATATCAATGTCCGCAGTGCTCGTGTGAATGTTCTTGGCCTGGCCTTCAAGGAAAATTGCCCGGATCTCAGGAATTCCAAGGTCGCTGACCTGATCAATGAACTCAAAAGCTATGGAATAGAGATTCACGTCCATGATCCTGTAGCCAGTTCCGAAGAAGCCCGCCATGAATACGGTGTGGAGCTTGAATCCTGGGAGAATCTTCCGCGCGCGGATGCGATGATTATTGCCGTTGCCCACCGCCAGTTCACCGAGATGCCCTTGGCCCAATTTCAGACCAAAATCACGGACAAAGGGTGTTTCATAGATGTGAAATCCCAGTTCGATCCTGCCGCGCTGCGAGAGGCTGGCCTAAATGTGTGGAGACTGTGAAGGATAGTCCGCCAGGTATGGCTGCTTACCTAAAATCCCTGCGGCATCTGGAGAACAGACAATACTGCTGGCTGGTCACAGGCGTTGCGGGCTTCATCGGGTCCAATCTGCTGGAAGCCCTGCTCAAGCGTAACCAGAAAGTAATCGGACTGGATAATTTTTCCACCGGCTATCAGCGGAATCTCGAGCAGATACGGGACCTGGTCGGAGAAGAGGTCTGGGATAATTTCAGCTTTATAGAGGGCGATATCTGTCAACTGGAAACTTGCAAGAGCGCATGCCGGGGTGTGGATTTCGTTTTGCACCAGGCAGCGCTGGGTTCCGTGCCGCGTTCCATTCAAGATCCCATCCGAACCAACGAAGCCAATATTTCCGGATTCCTCAACATGCTGGTCGCGTCAAGGGACGCGCAAGTGAGGCGCTTCATCTACGCCGCCTCCAGTTCCACCTACGGCGACCATCCCGATTTGCCAAAAGTGGAAGCGGTAATTGGACGCCCCCTTTCGCCCTATGCTGTCACCAAATATGTGAACGAACTCTACGCAGACGTGTTCGCACGTTGCTATGGATTGGACTCCATCGGGCTGCGCTATTTCAATGTATTCGGTCCAAGACAGGACCCCAATGGCGCTTATGCCGCAGTTATTCCCCAGTGGGTTTCAGCCCTGATCAGGAATCAGACGCTGTACATCAATGGTGATGGCGAAACCAGCCGGGATTTCTGTTATATCGATAATGTAGTGCAAGCCAATCTTCTCGCCGCTCTCAGTGACAACAAGGGAGCGGTGAACCAGATTTACAACGTGGCAGTGAATGAACGCACCAGCCTGAATCAATTGTATGGCATGATGCGCGAGCTGCTGCTGGAGAAGTTTCCGGAGCTGGAGAATCATCAGCCGACGTATGTCGACTTTCGCAAGGGCGATGTCCGGCATTCACAGGCGGATATTACGAAAGCTGCCAAATTACTTGGTTTTGAGCCGTCCCACCGCATCGATGAAGGACTCAGGCAGGCAATGAGCTGGTACATCGCGCATTTTGTCTCTACGCAGGAGACGACTCACGTCTAAACGTTTGTTGAAACTTCGATTCACACTAATCCCAGCTTTTCTCACTATTCATCCCATTTCCCCGCTTGTTTCAACTGATTCTTCAAGCCGGGCAACGGAAATCCGAGTTCATACGCTTTCTTTGCATAAGTTTTCGCCTGCTCATAATCTTTCTGTTTCAAATAGAGCAAGCCCAGATTGTAGTTGATAGTGGGATTTTCAGGCTCAAGGTCGACCGCTGTCCGGAGTTGTTCGGTAGCTTCATCAGCTTTTCCAGCTTTCAGCAAATAATTGCCATATACCATTCTCACTATGGCATCGTTTGGCTTGAATCGAATGGCGCGATCAAAAAAACACCCGACGGAATATTTAGCGCCCGCCGGTTTTAAAGTCTTATCCCTCAACGAAAGCTTACTGAGAGCGGCCAGGGCGCGATGATGGTTGGGGAACAACATAAGGGTATAACTTAAATCCCCTCCGAGGGTTCCGGTATTTCCATGGCGCAGGTTTTCTACACTTGAGGTAAAGTGATGCAGCTCAACAGTTCCCAGGAGTTGTCTATCCCCGCCTACATAATCATGAACATTTATCAGTTCTCCACAATAGGCGGAAGAGGTTGCACGAAGATCTGTCGAGATCAATGCAATAACCAGTATTGCAATGCCGGGTATGACTTTCATTAGCGTTCCTTGCACTCAAGCTCCGCCGATATGACGTTTGTACTGTTTGCTCACCGAGCCCTGATTCAGCAGCTATTCGCTCTATCGAACTCTTTGCCATCCCTTAAAACGGTTCTAAACATTCTCAAGATAGAAGGAAGCAGTTGTCAAGCTCAATCAAGCGACGCGAGAATTTTTGAAGCTGGATTTTTCTGGAATCGGCGGCCAGGATGGCAATTCAAGTTGGTTTTACCAGGAATGAAGCCATTCCCTTGTCCAGCGCGCTATCTGATCGCGCCATTCCCGACGGGAAAAGGTATGGTTGGCTTCCAGCAAGCTGAAGTGCGAAAAGCGCGGAGAAGCCAGCAGTTTTTTCCATTTTCGTGAACCCTTGACCAGGTTGGAGAATTCCTGGGCTGTCAGATCATTGCTACTGAGTATCAGGAGCACCTTTCCCTGGAAACGCTCAAGTCCTTGAAACATCCGTTCCGGCAAGGAGACAGAATCACATTCATTCTTGGAATTATTCCTTGCAGGGGGGGATGCAATTTCCCTTTTTTTTGCCACAACTGTGCTGATAGTGCCGGAAAGTGATCTTATAGACGCGGCATAGTTGAAATTTCCGCTCCATATTTTACGCCAGAGTTCGCGCTTGAAAATGCGCGAAGTGTAATAGTGCTTCAAATACGCTCTGGCAGAGCCTTCCTCCGTTCTTACCCACGGATTCAGCAGGACCAGTCCGGTCACCCGCCGGTCCCGATAAGCATAAAACAATGCGGCGGATGCTGCATCGCATAGACCCAGAATCACCAGTTCGCTCAGGGAAGGGATTTCTGCGAAGAAACGATCTATTGCATAGCGCACGTCATCTTCCACGTTTTCAAAAGTTCTTGCATCTCCCTCGCTATCACCCATGCCGCGGAAATCAAAGCGGAAGATCGGTATGCCATCCGCTGCCAGCTGGCGGGCGAGGAGAGTAAACTGACGATGGCTTCCTGCGCGATATTGAGGTCCTCCCACGAGAATAAGAACACCTCTTGAAACAGCGTGTTCAGGCAAGGTTAAAATACCGTAAAGGCAATCGCTCCCACAGCAAAAAACAATGGAGCGTTCCTCGTAATTCATCATGCTGCCAGTTCAAAAATACTGGTCGTTGCCGATATCAGTTCGGCACATTCCGAGATTTCCTGGGTCGCCCAGAACGGTTGGCATGGTATGAGATGGATGTGGAGGTCGACGCCCTTCTGCTTCCACTTCTCGGCTACCTTTGCCCCGGCTGGGGTCATGGAACGTCCAGTCTCAGGGATGGTCTCGAACCAGTGGACAGCGCTTTTTCCAACCGCCAGTTCAGCCGCTTTCAAGCCGTCGACCGCTTTCGCGAGTTCGGGCGCGAGTTCGTATCCCGCTATTTCCAGTGTTTCGCCTCTTTGCAGCTGTTTGCGCAGCATAGCCGTTCCTGTCGATTTTTCCTCGGAGACGGTGGAAAACAGTTCACCTGCCATTCGCAACCGCAAAAATTGGCTCAGGAAAGTTTCTCCGCTGATAACGGGTTGCCATAAAATGATGCGGTCAGCGGCACTTGCTTCATCTTGTGCAAAGTCCAGGGCCAGCAATGCGCCCAGACGTAACCCCCACAAGCTTACCGGAACGGTAAGGCGGTTCTCAAGCCAGAGTCGGGCATAAGCCAGATCCTGCTTCCAGATATCCCAACGGGCATCGTGAAACTCGCCACTGCTATCGCCACAACCAAAAAGATCCATTTGCAGCACACCCCACCCAATTGAGGCGAAAGCCCTTGCCTGGGTCGCAGCCATTCGCCGCGTTTTGTTCATCTCATCGCCGAAAGGGTGTGCATACAGAATAGCTCCCTGGCATTTCCTGCCTGGATGCGGTTGATGAAAAAGGCAGAAACGCTGTCCCAGGCCGGTTTGCAAAAAGAAAGGCTCTGCATGAACCGAGCCCGAATCCGTTTTCATTCCGCCAGCTTCTGCTCGACGAATTGCACCAGGCTGCCGACAGTTTCAAAAGTTTTTGCACTGATCTCATCATCGTCAACCGTAATGTCGAAGTGCTCCTCCAGAGCAGTGATCACATTGACGACAGCCATTGAATCCAGTTCGGGAATGGCCCCAAGCAAGGGTGAATTTTCATTGAGCGAGCTTCTTCTTTCACCGAGGCTCAATACGTCAGATAGAATGTTTCTCACTTCTTCTTCAATATGCTGCATATTTACTCCGAGCTGTTTATTTTTGAGGATACGTCATTGCTGCCATTCCTGAGTATCAAGATGAGGCTTTCAAAATGAACCGGAGATGCCAGGACAAATGAAAAAAGGACTGCGAGACGGCATACTTCATCTTTCCGAAGATGGCGCGGTAGCAGTACAAGACAAGAGTTTATAAAACACCGCTCCTTCAGTCTCAGGATATGCTGGCTGGACGGCCATAAATTTCTTCTTGTCAGCGTTCCTGACGCTTCTGCCGATAATTTTGCTATCCTGGATAAAAATCTGCTAATAGTACTACAAGTCGCAGGACGTTACTTCTTGAAGGTAAAATCGCTTTACTTTTCAATGGATTTTCTTGTAATCTTCGAACGTCTTGTCTTTTATCGGAGAACAATAACATGAAAAAACTGAGGGTATTCAGGAAGCTGAAGCCGGGAAAGGATGCGGCAGGCTCGAACAACGTTCGCTCCGCCAGTTTGATTCTTCCTGCTTTACTCATCAGCGCTTCTTTCCCGGTTTGTGTGGGACAAGTAAACGCTGAAACCTCATTCGAGCGGTTATCGTCCTTGCTGGCAGGGACGCCACAAGGAGGCTGGGTCAAGGCGAGTACCAACTTGTTTTCCGATGCATGGGCAACGGGCGCAGATGCGGCTCCTGGCCCGGCTGCCGCGGTCGTTTATGCATGGAGCTCATTCGCCTGGGATTCAACTCGCGGAAATCTGCTGCTATGGGGTGGTGGCCATGCGAATTACGTGGGCAACGAAATGTATGTCTGGGATGGTGCGACGGGAAATTGGGGCCGCGGTTCCTTGGCCAGCAGAATAGATTTAAAGGGTTTTATTGTCGACAATGCTGCACCCCAATCCGCCCATACCTATGACAATAATGTCTATCTCCCGGTAAATGACATGTTCCTTACATTCGGGGGGGCCGCAGCGCCAGGCGGCGGTGCGTTCCTCCAAACGGATGGGACTAATGTGAGTGTCGCCGGACCTTTTATGTGGGATCCAAGAAAGGCCGATCCGAACAAGGTCGGAGGTACTACTGGTTCGGGCTGGAACACGACCAATGTGGCGCAAGGAGGCAATATGTGGCTCGACCGGCACATCATGACGGCCACCCATGTTGACGGTACAACGGCTTATCGCACGGAAAGCGGCAAAGATGTCGTTTATGTCACAGCGGATATGGCAGCATCGGGTTTTCCTTCGCTTTACCGCTATACTGCGGGAGACGTGAGAAGTGGCGGCCAGGATACCTGGGAAAGGATTGGCCGTTCATGGAACACAGTGGGATACCAGGGCTCGGGAACCCTTGATACAGACCACAATCTTTACATCCGGACAGCCAATCCAAGGCCCAACTATACGTCCGATCTGGCAATATGGGATCTGGACAATGCTGATGCCAATCACAACTTCGATATCGGAATAAACCTGATAAAGGCGGATGGTAGCGACTTTGTAATGACGCCGTATTTTGGTATCGATTATGATCCTGCCAATAATATGGTTGTAATGTGGGATGGTGGCAATGGCGGAGGAACAGTTTGGGCAGTTCCCATAATCACTGACGCCAATGGTAATGTTGGCTCCAACACAACCTGGACCGCATATGAATTGGAAAGCGCTACCGAGAGCCATCCTCACGGTAATTTCATCACGGGAGTTCTCGGTAAGTGGAAGTACGATCCTGCACTCGGCGCATTCATAGCGCTTGATGAGGCTGTAAAGACAGTCGATGGCAAATCGGATGCAGCTGTATGGCTATACAAACCGGTCGCCCTCCCTGTTCCAGAACCTCAGACATATGCACTTTTACTTGCAGGGCTTGGTCTTATTGGATGGAACCTCCGTGGTCGTCGTCGAGGTTAGCTGCTGGCATGGCAATAAACGAATGGCTACAAATAACGAGTTTTCTCCCCTGCGCCAGGAGCCGCAGTATTTCGAATTTTGGATCTCTGTTCTCCAAACTGCCATCCATGGATCATAGGGAAAGAGCAATGCGTACAGCGCTCGCGACAGCGGTATCTGGAAATGATGCTCGTCTTTCATGAGAGCAACCTCGATAAAGGTATGTGCCAGGTTCTCATGTATCCAGGGAAGAGCAGGAACCCGGGAAAGCTTACTGGCAGAGTATCAGGCATATTAAATAATTAATATATCTCCAAGGTGTTACTCTCCGAAACGGAATGTATTCCCGGTTATTGCGAACCGGGAAGGCATCCGGAATAGGATGCTTCGTTATTACTGGCTGGCTATGGATGTTTGTGGATGATCCGCATTGATAGGCACTTGCAATGGGACAGTTTTCCACAAATACTGAGAACCTTAAGCCAGCCAAAGTCTCATAATTCCCCGCCCTTTTTGCACCAAACTGCCCGCCAGGTTAAGGAATTGCGTCTTTCCGTGGATACTCTATGGCAGCTTTAAAAGTTGTAGTGATTTTGCCGACCTACAACGAGCGGGATAATATTGGCATCATGATTGATGCGCTACAGGTTCAGGCTCGGGAATTTCTGCATGATATGCACATCCTTGTGGTGGATGACGATTCACCCGACGGCACGGCGCAAGTGGTTCGAACCAGACAGACGGCCTATCCGAATGTGCATTTGCTGATGGGAAAGAAGGCAGGGCTTGGTGCCGCCTATGTCCGCGGAATGATTCATGCGATGGATGAGCTTCATGCCGATGTCGTGTTCGAGATGGATGCTGATTTTTCGCACAAACCCGAGGATGTGCCTCGGCTTATGGCGGCGCTCGATGGAGGCGCGGATTTTGTGATTGGCAGCCGTTATGTGAAGGGCGGTTCCATTCCAAAGGAATGGGGAGTTCTACGCCGCATGAATTCCCTGGGCGGCAATATCGTTGCCCGCTACGTTGCCGGGATATACAAAATTCGAGACTGCACAGCAGGTTTCAGGGCGATCAAAACCGCTCTCCTCAAAAAAGTCGCTTTTGACGATCTTCGTGTTCAGGGGTACGCCTTCCAGGTTGCACTGCTGCACAAGGCTGTATCTCTCGGTGCAGTCATAAAAGAAGTTCCAGTGGACTTTGTAGATCGCACCAAGGGTGAGTCGAAGCTCGGGATCTCGGACATCATCGAGTTTATCCTGAATGCGTGGTGGATACGTCTCCACAGCTCAAAGACCTTTATCAAGTTCGCCATAGTAGGATTATCCGGCGTTGTTGTGAATCTCGGCGTGTTTACACTGCTTCTCCAGGCAAATGTAAATAAATATATCGCTTCTCCTGTTTCAATCGAAATATCGATTATCACAAACTTCCTGTTGAATAACTACTGGACCTTTCGCTCGCGCAAGTCTCAAGACCACATCCGTGTCAAAGGGCTGAAGTTCAACATGGTTTCTCTCGTATCCCTTGGGGTAAGTTATTCCACTTTTGTAGTGCTATCCATTCTGTTCCCTGAGGCTTCGCCGGAGATTCACCAGCTTGTCGGTATTGCACCAGCCATGTTCATAAATTACTTCCTGAATTCTTATTGGACGTTCAAGAATACTCCTGCGCCCAGGATTGAGTAAACTGGAAAGGGTAGCATTTCACAGCTGATTTCAATTGCTTTCGGCCTTTACCCGAAAGAACGTCATTAACTGAATGTAAGCTGGCGGCATTTTGATTGGTCGCAGATAGCTAGGGCCTGTTAACGCTTCAAAGTGACCGTTGAACTTAAAGCATTATCCAGAATCCTTGCATCTAAAGAAAGCTGGAGCGGGAGGTGCAGATAAGCCGCATTGCTGGGCTATACAGTATCAATCGGCTCACTCAGTATGATTACAAAATTAACCGAGTCTTGGGCAAGTATATTTTCGAATTCCTGCAAAAAAAATAAAAGACAGGTATCGTAACCTTTTAGAATCGGAAAAAGAGTATTTGGCTGAACAGGGCTATCCTGAATGCCCGCAATTTCACCCACCCTTTGAACATGGCGTAACTATTCTCGATTTGGCGTTTCATGTCGGCCCGAGGCGCTCGACTATACCTGGGAGTGGCGTGATTAAAAGAAAAGTTACAGGAGAATCGGACGCATACTCAATGCCAAAAATTAGGCGAGAAGGCCTCAATGGAATTCAGTGTATTCGAGGGTTTTCTCGAATCGGGACGAGGATCAGGGAGGGAATGATAAATAAAATAACGTGTTTTCCGGGCATTGGTATGGTTGAATCAGGAGCTGAAATTTGCGGGGTCATTCATGCGCGAGGAAAAGATGAACGAACGGTTTGATCTCACGGGCCATTTTTATATTGTTTTAACCCTGCTGTTTACAGTTTATGGCCAACTGGTGCTCAAGTGGCAAATGGGTCAGGCTGGCGCCATGCCGGAAGGGGGAGGCGACAAAATATTGTTTCTGCTCCAGCAGTTTTTCAATCCGTGGATCATCTCGGGGTTATTTTCCGCGTTTCTTGCCTCTCTTGCATGGATGGCCGCTATGACCCGCTTTGAGCTTAATTATGCTTACCCGTTCATGAGTCTCGCTTTCGTCATCGTGATGCTTTTTTCGGTGGCTTTTCTGAACGAACCGCTCACGCCACAGGGCATCTTTGGAACGTTAATGGTCGTCGCGGGACTGGTTGTCATTGCCCGAGCCTGACCATGCTGTTTTTACCACTGAACGAGAAAAAAACCAGTCATGATCCCTTTCAATAAACCCTACATGACCGGCAAGGAGCTATGGTATGTCAGCCAGGCTCATGCAAACGGACATCTTGCCGGAGATGGGGTTTTTACGAAGAAATGCAACGCGTGGCTGGAACGCCGTATCGGGTGTCAAAAAGCATTGCTGACGCATTCCTGTACGGCTGCGCTGGAGATGGCGGCCATTCTTGCGCAGATCGGACCTGGCGATGAGGTCATCATGCCGTCCTATACTTTCGTCTCTACTGCCAACGCGTTTGCATTGAGAGGAGGTGTGCCTGTATTCGTGGATATCCGGCCTGACACGTTCAATATCGACGAAGCCCTGATCGAGGCCGCCATCACTCCGAAAACCAAGGCGATCGTTGCTGTCCACTACGCAGGAGTGGGGTGCGAGATGGATGTCATCATGTCCATCGCCGAACGATACGGTTTGCTCGTAATCGAGGATGCCGCTCAGGGCATCATGTCCACCTACAAAGGGCGGCCGCTGGGCAGTATCGGCCATCTGGCGGCACTGAGTTTCCATGAAACCAAGAACATCATTTCCGGGGAAGGGGGGGCTCTGCTGGTGAACGATGTACGCTTTGCGGAGCAAGCGGAAATAATCAGGGAAAAAGGCACTAATCGCAGTCAGTTTTTTCGCGGCCAGGTGGACAAGTATACCTGGGTGGATTTCGGCTCATCCTATCTTCCCAGTGAACTCATTGCTGCTTTTCTCTGGGCCCAAATGGAAGAGGCGGACGCAATCACCCAACGCCGCCTCGGCATCTGGGATGTTTACCACGATAATTTCGAGCTTCTGGAAAAACAGGACAAGATCCGGCGCCCGATCATTCCTCCTGATTGCGTGCACAACGCGCACATGTACTATCTCCTGTTGCGGGACCTGGACAAGCGCACCGCTTTTATCGATGCGCTACGGCAGAAGGGAATAGGAACAGTTTTTCATTACGTTCCTCTTGACAGCTCTCCCATGGGGGAAAAGTGGGGCCGCAAGTCAGGCGCATTAACGCGGACACAAGAGCTGAGCGACCGGCTGGTGAGGCTGCCGCTGTGGCTGGGACTCGAGGAATACCAGAACGAAGTCATTCAGCAGGTCGCGGCCGAGCTATGAAAAAAGCCACGTTCCAGTTTTCCATATTCCTTTGCAGTCGTCCGGCACGGCTTCCTATATGTTCCTGACTGGAGTTTCACGTAAATCTTCCGTTAAGCCATGCTGGATCTGACTACATTGCAAAAAATTGATGCGAATTCTGCACATCCTTGACCATTCCATCCCCCTGCACAGCGGCTATACTTTCCGGACTCTTTCGATCCTGAATGAACAACGGAACCTGGGGTGGGAAACCTTTCACCTGACCGGATCGAAGCAGGAAAATTGCAGTGTGCCGGAAGAGTTGGTGGAAGGATGGCATTTTTATCGTACCCCGGCCCCGTCCGGGTTGAGGGCACGACTGCCGGTCTTGAACCAACTGGCTGTCATGGAGGCGCTTACGCACCGCCTGACCGAGGTGGTCAGGATTGTTGAACCGGATATCCTGCACGCGCATTCTCCAGTCCTGAACGCTTTGCCTGCCCTGCGCGTGGGACGGAGATCGGGTATCCCTGTCGTCTACGAAGTTCGGGCGTTCTGGGAGGATGCGGCCGTGGATCACGGCACCCATCGTGAATGGGGCGCGCGATACCGTCTCACGCGTGAGCTGGAGAGTTATGCTTTAAGGAATGTTGATGCAGTAACCACGATTTGCGAAGGACTCCGCGGCGACATCCTCAAGCGCGGCATTCCGTCAGAAAAGGTAACTGTCATTCCCAATGCAGTGAATATCGAGAATTTCAGGATGAGCGAGCGCGGGGATTTGCAACTTGCAAACGCCCTCGGGGTGGAGGGCAAGGTGTTGCTCGGCTTCATCGGCTCGTTTTACGCCTATGAAGGATTGACCGTACTGCTCAGCGCACTGCCCCGGATGTTGGCGGCAAATCCCGACATCCGCATTCTTCTGGTCGGAGGAGGGCCCCAGGAAGGCGAGTTGAAGTCTCTCACAGCCCAGATGGGTCTGCAAGGCAAGGTTATTTTCACAGGCCGCGTTCCCCATGACCAGGTTCGGCGCTATTACAATCTGATCGATATTCTCGTGTATCCGAGACTGCCCATGCGGCTTACCGACCTCGTCACGCCGCTCAAGCCGCTGGAGGCCATGGCACAAGGGAGGCTCGTTGCTGCTTCGGATGTAGGCGGACATCTCGAACTCATCCAGGATGGAAAAACCGGTGTACTTTTCAAGGCTGGCGATTCTGATGCTCTGGCAGTCCGGATATTGAATCTGATATCCAGTTCCCATACATGGGCCGATCTTCGCGCCGCAGCCCGCAATTTTGTCGAAACCCAGCGTAATTGGGCAGGCAGCGTAGCCGGCTACAAGGAGATCTATGACACTCTCCTCTCAAGGAAAGCGTCGTCATGAAAACTGGCTTGCGCATTGGATTGGTTGGGCCTTTGCCTCCTCCTTCCGGGGGAATGGCTAACCAGACGCTGCAGTTGGCGGGGCTTCTGCGAGAAGAGAATATCGAGGTGGAACTGATCCAGGTCAATCGTCCCTATCGGCCCGCCTGGATTGGAAAATTCAAAGGGATAAGGGCGGGCTTCCGGCTGCTGCCCTATCTCAGCCAGCTGTGGTTTTCCGCCGGCAGAGTGCAATTATTTCACGTGATGGCCAATTCCGGCTGGTCCTGGCACTTGTTTGCTGCTCCCGCTATCTGGATTGCGCGGCTCAGAGGTAAGCCGGTGATTATCAATTACCGGGGGGGCGAGGCAGACGCCTTCTTTGATAAAGCCTTTTCGTGGGTAAGGCCGAGCTTGTCAAAAGCGAATGCAATTATCGTTCCTTCCGGGTTTCTGGAAGGGGTTTTTGGCAAGCGCGGCTTTTCGGCCAGTATCGTTCCCAATATCATCGACCTGAGCCGCTTCGGAGCAGGGATGCGAACGAGTGCCTCTACTGCGGTAGCCGGACCTGACTTTCCTCATATCATCGTCACCCGCAATCTGGAGCCGATTTACGACAATGAGACTGCATTGCGCGCTTTTCACATCGTAAGATGCTCCTATCCCGCCGCGAAGCTTACCCTGGCTGGATCGGGACCTGAGCGGCACACGCTGGAGCAACTTGCCTTCGCATTGGGTATAGGAGGAGCCGTGACATTCACCGGACGTGTGGACAACGAGGGCATGGCGGCAATCTATCGCAGCGCGAGTGTGATGCTCAATCCGAGCCTCGCCGATAACATGCCCATATCGATACTTGAAGCTTTGGCAAGCGGCGTTCCGGTGGTGAGTACGGACGTGGGTGGTATTCCTTATCTTGTTGAGCATGAAAAGAATGCCTTGCTCGTACCTGCGCGCGATCCTCAGGCGATGGCCAATGCAGTCCTGCGGCTGCTCAATGATGCGGCGAGGACCCGGCGCTTGATCGAGGACGGCGTTGAATGTGTGCAGCGCTACACCTGGCCAAACGTGCGTGTCCCCTTGTTCCGTGTCTATGAACAGGTTCTTGCCTCACCCGACAGATCACATTGAGCGGCGCCGAAGCCTGATAAATGAGAAACAGGGACTGTTATACATCTCTCGTATCGGGTCTTCTCTTTCCGCTGCAAGAGCGTCTCAAGGGTCATTCCACGGTATCGGTACGCAAGGCGCTGGAGGTGTCTCAGTGGTGGAACAGGGAGCGCCTGGAGGAGTTGCAGCTGTTGAAGCTGGGACATCTGCTGGCTGAAGCAGAAGCGCACGTACCTTATTATCGCAGGATATTTGCGGAGGTTGGCTTCAAGGCAGTCGAGGTGTCCAGCCTTGCCGACCTGGCGCGCTTGCCGCTTCTCGATAAACCTGTGATCCGCGCCAATACAGAGGCATTGAAGTCTCAGAAAGCCAGAAGCCTGCGCTCTTTCAATACTGGAGGGTCGAGCGGGGAACCGCTCACCTTTTATATCGGCAAGGAGCGCGTCAGCCATGATGTGGCGGCAAAGTGGCGTGCCACGCGCTGGTGGAACGTCGATATCGGCGATCCTGAGGTAGTGGTCTGGGGCTCTCCCATCGAACTCGGCGCGCAGGATCATCTTCGCATGCTGCGTGATCGGCTGCTCAGAACAAGGTTGTTTCCGGCGTTCGAAATGTCGGAGCAAAAGCTCGACCACTTCCTTGGCGAACTGCGCGCCGCCCCTCCCAGAATGTTTTTCGGCTACCCTTCGGCCTTGTCCCATATTGCCCGCCATGCGCAGGCAAGAGGGCAGCGAATGGACGACCTGGGCATCAAGGTGGCATTCGTTACTTCGGAACGGCTTTACGATGAACAGCGACAGCAGATCAGTAAAACCTTCGGATGTCCTGTTGCCAATGGCTATGGAGGACGCGATGCCGGTTTCATCGCCCATGAGTGCCCGGAGGGCGGCATGCACATCACGGCAGAAGACATTATCGTGGAGATCGTGGATCGACAGGGGGTGCCGCTATCCTGTGGCGAAGCAGGAGAAATCGTGGTCACCCACCTCTCTACCGGAGAATTTCCGTTCATTCGCTATCGCACCGGGGATATAGGGATACTGGATGACGGGGTCTGTCGCTGTGGGCGAGGCCTTCCCCTTCTCCGCGAAATCCAGGGTCGCAGCACGGATTTTGTCGTCGCCCAGGATGGTACCGTCATGCATGGCCTGGCCTTGATATATATCCTGCGAGAGTTGCCGCAGATCAGTCATTTCAAGATCATTCAGGAGAACCTGAACCTTATTCATGTATGGGTGGTTTCCGGAGCAAAGCTCGATCGGGAGACCGTTGCGAAAATCGAGGATGAATTCAAGGCCCGGCTTGGGCAGTCCGTTGATGTCCTGATCGAGGAGACCACTGAAATTCCAGCGGAGAAATCCGGCAAGTTTCGTTATGTAGTAAGTAAGATCGCTGCGACTTGAAAAACATCGCAATACGTTCACTTCTCTACAGACATTTCGAAAATATCACTGCTATCGATTTCTCCCGTCTGACAAGACCTCAGTTGACAAGACTTCAGTTCGATTACCTGGAATGATGGCAGGGTACATTCTTTCAGCGGTGCAAACCGATGGATAAGCAGCAACATCAATCCGATATTACCGCGAAGGTGCTATATGGCGCACGCTGGTCGGCCATGCTTCGGGTGACAGGCCAGATGGTCAGCTGGCTCAGCACGATCATCGTCGTGCGCTTCATCCGTCCGGAGGATTACGGACTCAACGCCATGCTGGAAGCGCCGCTCGAGCTCCTCATGCTGCTCAGCGCGTTCGGCCTTGACCTGGCCCTGGTTCGGTGGAAAACGATCGAGCAGGAGGAGTTGCGAAGCGTCTTCGGCTGGCTGCTGGTTATCAACGGGCTCCTTTTTCTCGTCTATTTCTTTGGTGGCAGCGTGATGGCTGCTTATTTTGATGAACCTCGTCTCGAATCCCTGGCTCAGGTGCTGGCCTTCGTTTTTATCCTGGCGCCGTTCCGGGTCATCCCGAACGCCCTCCTGGATCGTAATCTGAAGTTCAAGCTGCGCGCTTTGGCCGAGTTCATTGCAAACATAAGCGCCGCCATCGCAACACTGGTGCTTGCAATTCTCGGCTGGGGAGTCTGGGCCCTGGTGTGGGGGATGCTGATCAACAGGATTCTTCTCGCCGTTATATTGATGTTCCTGGAGCCCTGGTTCATCATGCCTTCTTTGAATTTTTCGGCCGTGCGTGCCATGATGGCTTTCGGCGGCGTTTTGTCTCTGGGCGGGGCAGTTGTACTCATTACTGACAAGCTTGCCACCCTGATTGCCGGCCCTGTTCTGGGCGCGGAATTGCTCGGTATTTTTGCCGTTACCTTTCAGTTTGCGCTATTGCCGCTTGCCAAGATGATGCCGGTAATTAATCCCATCATTTTTCCCGCATTTTCCAAATTCCAGGATCAGCCTGGGGTGGCGACGTACTATTTGAGTAAATCTCTCGGTATTGTTTCGCTCGCCTTATTTCCTGTCATGATAGGCCTTGCCTGCATCGCACAGGAGTTCGTGGCTACGGTGCTCGGGAATAAATGGACGGCAGTGGCTTTGCCGCTCGCATTATTGTCCACCGTGATGCCATTCAGGATGACGACATCTTTTCTCCGGCCGGTATTGGCAAGCATGGGACGAGCCGATCTTTCATTGAAGTCAGCTGTTTTCGCCTTGGTTATCTTGTTGCCTCTGGTATTGGTCGGCGCTCATTATGGAGTAATGGGCCTGGTGATGGCTATGGTGGTGACCGAACTGATCGTTGTCTTTCTGACTATCGGTATGAGCAAGGCAGTCCTGCATACGTCTTTTATAGGGATTGCGCGGAGCCTTCGCCCCGCCATAGTCGGTTCTACAGTGATGGCGGCGTGCCTGATGGCTGTCAAGGCAGCTTTTGTCAGCGCATTCGGTGGTAGCGCCAGCCTTGGCGTATTACTCATCGAAATCAGTTTCGGCGCGCTTGTTTATTTCCTCACGTTGCGGATTTTATACGGAAAACTGCTGGATGACACCATACGGCTGTTTCTGGGCCGCAATAGGGGTTTGATCGTTTAGCAGATGATTCGCGGAGTCTTGATCAGCATCGACCAGATGGGGCAGTTTATCTCCAATAGATCAGAAAATTCCTGATTTCCTTAAAATTTGTAAAACCATTCCGGTTCAAGGCGTCCTGTACCTGAGGATCAGTAGCGGCGTTTTTAGCAATAACCACGGAACGAAGATTTTCATACCCGAGCAGGGCCTGAAACGCAGGTAAGCAATCCGGTTTATCGCCATTTACAAATTCCGATGCACAGATTCGCTGGTTGATTTCGGTATCAAGTCCCCGTTCCCTAAACCACAATCTCTCAGCGTCAGTGAAAACACGCATTTGCGGATAGTTTCCGCTTAGCATGGTAATAATGCCACTGACAGGCAGCGGGGCAAGCATGGGCCCCGGCGGTGTAAGCGCGATCACCTCTGCTGCCGCCTTTTCAAACCGTGCAGGCAGTTTATAGCGTGGCCACCCGAATTCGGTTCTCAAGTACAAGACAGAGGTGGTAAACGGTACGAAATGAGCAGTGAAGAGCACGAAAACCGCGCCTGAGATGGAAGCAAGCCGGACCATTCTGGAATATTTCTTCGTGTATTCATACAGTCCGGCTCCGGTCAGGCCCAGCAGAAGTGGCAGGGGATAGACATAAAACACCCGCCAGTAGATGTTGGGGGTGGTCAGGTATTTGATGATGTATGGGGAAACAATCGGATTCAGGAATAAAACAAGGGCGGCGCCGATCCATGCCAGCAGGAAGCGGCGGGTCTTGCCCGAAGTCATCAATAGTCCCAATACCGTTGCGCCGAGCAAGGCAAGGAGCGTGGCTGGTCCCGATTTTTCAAAAAAGAACCCGGCATGCCCCAGAAAAGTGACAGGAAAATCTTCATTGACAGGACTGTTTGCACTCACATCCGAGTGAAAGTTTAAAAACATCGTCAGGGTATAGATGACCAGATAACTCAAACTGAATGCATACGTTACGGATTTTTTCAGGAAGCGCTTATAGTTTTCTCCGCTTGCCGCGGCATAGGCGATAACAACCACCATGGCCAGGATTGGAAGCACCACCATGCTGGAACTGGTCGCACCTACCATCGCTGTAGTGACTGCAAAAGCAAGCAGCCAATCAAGCGGAGAAGAAGTTCGAAAGAAATTGACTGTGGCAGCGGCAAACAAGGATATGCCTATCGAGATGAAGAAAACTTTTCCGATAAAAATGTTTGGGAATGACCAGGTGCCGGGTGTTCGGGGCGTTTCTCCAAGAAGAAGGATGACGGCAACCGCGAACAGGGCGCCGACTGCAGCTGGCTTTGGATCAACAAATTGAGCGACAAGATAAAACAGGGCTAAGGGAATAAGAAAGCCGAGCAGAGCGGGGGAAACCAGGAAAAAAACCGACAGGTAAGGAATGTTCAGGAAGTATGCTATTACCGCGAGTATGTACTCATACGGAAGGGAAGTGGCGCCGAAATAGGACGTGATGGGCTCGCTTCCAGCTTCCAGGAAATGAATTGCAAAACCCATCGGTAAATCCGGGTTTTGAAGATGGTAAACCGCATTGGGAACATAATAAAAAAGATCGAAGCTGACTTTCTCCGCCCCGGTATGGAAGAAGCTCGAAATAAAAGCGCCGCCAAGACCTGTGAGGATCAGAAGCGATAAAGTTGCAAGATCGCGCCGGACTATCTGACCGTACTGGTGGCGAGAAAAAATCCATACCAGCAGGGACATTCCCAGCATTAAAGCAAGGCCCGAGTAGGCATAAATTTTGAAAGTGATGCCGGAAGCCTGGGCAAGATGGGTAAGAATCGTCATACTGGCAAGTAGGGCGACCAGCCAGAACAGAACGGATTTTACGACCAGGAAACTGAGGTGCGATTCGGGACTGTTTTCAGTAAAATTCAATATCATCTCCAACAAAATGGTATCAACCGACGCCCTCCGATGGGCACCGGTGCTTCATGAATTCATGCATTGCGGCACCTGGACTCCGGATTGCCTCCGGATAGAGCCGTTCAGATAGCGCGCATCGTCAGCGAGCGCGCAAGGGTCTCATAAGCGGGAGGATGTCCGGAAGCGTAACCGGATAAATAATACCGTGCAGGTTCAAAGTGATTTTCAGCCGTGAAAGGTTCCAGAAACTTGTTGGCAACCAGTTCCTTTCTGATAAAAAAAGCATTCGCTCCGGTCAGATTGCAACCTACAAGGCAATATCCCATTCTATCCAGATTTATTTCGAGAAATTTCAGGGAGGCGCCGAAACAGTCGTCTCCCCTCCACATATGGGTTTCGGTGTAATCCATGCAAAACAGGACGGGTGGCGCGAACTTGGCGTTATATTCAATCACGATCACCCGTGGAGCGATGCAGGAGATGGCCTGAAGAACATGATAATCGTTTCCATCGATATCCACCGATAACAGATCAATTTCACGGTGCCTTATGTTCGAGGCAATTAGGTTGTCAATATTTCCTTGTGTGATAAAGGATTCGACGACAGTCAGTTTATTGCTTTTTATAATCCCTGAAAAATGGTTACGTATCGTGGCTATCGAATTGGACGATGCATCGATCCACAAACCTTGCCAGTCTTCAAAAAGCAGCGCAAGCGTATTGTTTTCAAGGCCATTCCCGATCCCGAATTCCACAAAAACCTTGTTGGTTGTACCAATTCTGTTGAATATTTCCCGAATGATCCCGTCTTCATCATTTTGCGAATATATTTTCCCCCCGAAAGGAATCAGGCTTTGTGGCTCCTTGTAGCGCTCATTGCTTCGCAGACGATCGATTTCGGTGCGAATGGAAAGCTGACGAGTGCGGCTTGTTTCGACACTGATGTCATCGAGCGAGAAAGTGAAGTGATGCATCAGTTTTTTCAGTTTCTCCAGCATTGTTTTTTCTCTGTTCACAAAAAGGGTGAGAGGCAAGCATCCATTTCAAACGACTAAAAGGGACGGCATTGCAGGTTCTGGTGTGATCCGAATTCTTTCGGGTTTGTGACCGGCACGGTTTCTCCAGTCACAAGAATGATGGAAACCTCATAGTTCAAGGGCTTCCAATACTGGAGAACTTCTTCAGGAGAGCGTTCCGCACGCCTTAAATTGTCCAGATCAAGCTCCATGAAAACGAGAGGACGAAAGTGCGCGATCGTTTCTCTGGCACCCTCCAGAGCCTTCAGTTCCGCTCCCTCGATGTCGATCTTGATGATATCGACACGCTCTATGCTTTTCTCCCGTATATAGTCATCCAGGCGGATCAAAGAAACTGCCTCGGAAACCTGCCTCGTCTCTTCAAGACCGGATGTGTAAAGGCTGGCCGCACCGCTGTTATTCATCTCTCCCGTCTGCGAAGGCAGAAAAAGGATAGCTTCGCCAGGCTGGTCGTAAAGTCCTTTCCGGTTAAGAACTACGTTCTTGAAATCGTTTAGCGCAACATTATGCGCTAGCCGCGCGAAATGATGCGCGCTTGGCTCGAAAGCGTGCACTTGCCCTCTGACGACGCGGCGAGCTGCCACAAGTGTAAAGGTACCTATATTTGCTCCCACGTCTATGAAAACACCATCAGGAGGCAAAAAGCGTTTAAGAAGCAGGATCACTCCTTCATCGGCTTCTTGAAAGCCTTGCCAGAATACCTGAGACTCGATGTGGTCGGAAAGGGAGGTAACGATCCGGACATTCTCGTCGAAAGTCGTTTCCAGTTCCACGGGAGGCACCGCTTGAGCAAATTCATTCCGAAGCTTCAGTATCAGCCGCCACGCCACATGTTTTAAAAGGTCCGTCTTCAGTGCAGGACGCACGATAGTCTGCAACAAGCGTGCTCGAATTCTCGATATTCTCAATCTTTGGACCTCATCATTAATAAATCGGGGCTGGCCAGTTCATTGCAATTCATCACGTAGCGCCGCCGGCACATCCCTGCCTGCCGTCATATACAGAACCCGGGCATGACATTTTGCACTTTCTTCCCACGAAAAACCCAGCGCCCTGCGGAGACCCATTGCAGCGCGCTTCCGCCTTTCTTCCGGGTTTCGGTAAAGAATCTCCATTGCCTCCAACAACTCGCTTTCGTTGCGTGGGTTGATGGTACGCGCTGCTTCTCCGGCTATTTCGGGACAAGCGGAAACATTGGAGGTGATGACCGGACAACCGCAGGCCATGGCCTCGAGAATGGGCAGGCCGAAACCTTCGTAGAGGGATGGAAAAATGAAAGCGAGAGCGTGACGGTAAAGGCGAATCAGTTCCCCGGTTGCAAGAAAGCCTCCGAGTACCCGTACGCCGTCGATTTTTTCATAATTCCCTGCACTCTTATCAGGGAGCTTGAGTACAAGCTGAACGCGGCAATGGCGCCGGAGCCGCCGAAACGCCCGTACAATCACACGCACGTTTTTGCGCGGCTCGTCGTTGGAGACATGGAAGAAGTAGGGCTCCGATCCCGTATCGGAGCCAGGTGTAAAGGCGTTGCTATCGACTCCATGATGGCATATATGGATTCTGTCAGCAGGAACGCCGGTAAAACGGATCGCCTCATCTTTTGTAAACGCGGAAACAGCGATAATACTTCCCACTGCGGTTCGGACTTCCCGCCACCGCTCGCGCTTGTGTTTGGCGTACCGTCCCGACATGATCAGACCTTTCAGGGTTCGAAAATACTCCCATCCGTTAAGTGAGACGGGAGCGAAGCCATGCACGGTCACTACCAGGGGGGGGAGATGGTGTTCCAGGAGAAAATCAGGGGGAGGATTGCCTCCCCCGGAACGGATATCCCAAAGCACGTCCGCTGATTTCGGCAAATCTTTTCTGTCCTTGAAAGGAATGATCGCTATATCTTGCTTCGGTAAATGTCTCCATACATTCTCGGCATAAACCCTGAAGCTCTGGGGAATTTCCGGACCCTGATAGATGCCGACCCGCAGTGTGCTATCTTTCATAAACTCTGCCAGAATATTTCATAAGCATATGTGCATATTTCGCAGCCCTTCCACAAAAAATTACGCAGGCTGCCCCAGATCGATATTACCTCATCGACAGAAACGGCAAACCGATTTTCACCGGGCGAACTGGGCATCCATTGTCGGAAAATCGGTATATTCTTGCCGCTCATTTCAAGATCGGCCAGCGGAATTTCGTGCAATAGTCAATACCACAGCCACTTCTCGTTCCCGTAATTTTCCTGATACGGAATATACGATATACAAAAGGCAGGAAGTCTCTGCGGACATCTGATTTATAATGATTATTGCGTCTGGGTTGACGCCAGAAGCGATTTTAGCGTTTGAAAGTTCGAATGCCGAGGTTAAACTTCCTGGATATACTATTTTTTAAAATCTCCCATGGCAGCGTCCAAGCCAACTGTTTCCATCATTATTCCGACTTATAATTGCGAGGCCTATATCGCAGAAACACTGGACAGCGTACTTGGCCAGACATTCACGGATCTGGAATTAATTGTGGTTGACGATGGTTCCACTGATCGTACACGGGAAATCGTCACTTCGTATGGCGCTCCTGTCCGGCTCCTGTCGCAGTCCAATTCCGGAGTGTGCGCGGCGCGCAACTACGGGATCCGGGAAGCGGCAGGAAGCTATATCTGCCTCATGGATCATGATGACTACTGGTTTCCCGAGAAACTGGCGCTGCAGCTGGAGCAAATGTTTTCGCACCCGGACGTAGGCCTCGTCTACAGTACGTTTGTCTGGTGGCATCCCGACGGAGAGGGCATATTTCCCCATCCGGAGAGCTTCAATATCGAAGAAATGCCCGGGGGGATCGACGAGGAATTTTCAGGATGGATATATCATCTGCTTCTGCTCGATTGCTGGATTCTTACCAGTGCCGCATTGATACGCGCAGAAGTATTCGATAAATGCGGCGCTTATGATGAATCCCTTCCCTATAGCGAAGACTGGGACCTCTGGTTGCGCATTTCGCGGGAATATCCGGTTATCAAGCTGAATAAAGGGCTCACTTTATATCGCCAGCACCCTGGACAAGGAAATCGTCTCACCAGAGAGATCGACTATCGGACCGTGCTGCTGCGAGATGCCGCTGAGAAATGGGGGTTATGCAGCCGCGACGGCCGGTGCATTTCAAGACGGCAGTTCATGCAAAACATCGCCCGCTACCAGATGGAATTTGGACTGAAGCATCTTGCATCCGGCAACTTGAAGCCCGCCATGAGCTCCCTGTGGAAGGCCTGGCTGAACCATCCCGCCCATCTGAAAACCCTTGCCTATGTTCCCGCCGGCCTTCTGGGATGGCGTCCAAAGTGGTGAGAGTCAGTACTTGCGTAATACTTTTTCGATCAGCCAGAAAGGTTTGGCCAGCAACCAGCTCAATGATCTGTAAATGCGGAAAAATTTGATCCGGTAGTCGGCATGCTCCTGGTTGAGATAACGGATCTGCTCAATCAACTCCGGATTCCATTTTTTCTGGTAGGAGGCAAAATCCGCCGCGACTCTGTCAATCCGCTCATCCGGGTTTCCGCTATAGGGGCCGCCGCTTTCAGCAGCTTTTTCACTGAGGGCGCTGTACAGTTCATAAGCCATCAATTCAAGCCCCTGGTATTGTTTTGCTGCGGCGTCGGTTTTGTCGGCTTTGTGATGACGGAGGTCAGGAGAAACAAATCCCTCAATTTTCTCGTTTGCCTGATTTACCGAAATAGGGAAGGCGATACCGGCTTCTCGTTCTATTGCTTGCAGTACCCTGACCGGATTAGACACCACCTGGTCGAAGTCGATGAAAATCCTTGGTTTTTCCCTTGAGTACGACTCTGCCGATAGAGTATGACTCAGCCACAGGACCAGCGACTTTTCCCGTGAAAACCGGTCGCGCTTCTGTAAGGATGCGATCACCTCGAAAGGGTTCCGGTTCATGCAAATAAAGACCGGCCTGATCTGCCGCGCCTTGAATATAGGGATCCATAATGGCAGCAACCGGCACATTCGGGGATCCTTCAATGCCCACACAGGGGCTTCCGAAAAATCCCGTTTCACGAGACTTAGGAGGCGGGCGATGTACGGCTGAACTGCCTCGTCTTCCCACCACTTGTCCTTCAAAGGCAACAAGTCATCCCATTGTGAATGCAGGTGCAGAAGCAGTTCGTCATGCGTGTCGACAATATCCTCGTGCTCCCAGAAGCCTTTCTCGTTTACGCCTTTTTGAGGGGCATACAGGCTGCGCCCCATCCTGACCCCGACCTGACCCAGGAGTCCCGTTAACAACGATGTACCGCTACGGTGCATTCCCAGGATGATCAACGCAGCCTTATCTTTCACTCAATCTCCCTGTTTTCACCCCTGCTCCTGTGAGGTTCCGGATATTGCGGCATGAAATGTTCGTTATCGAAACTGTTTGAAACAGCAAATCCTTTGATGAACGACCAGCGAACGGTAAATCCGGATTTTATGGGATTTTATGCCACATTGTCGCTCTTCTTCGAAAGTCGGTCAGAACAAGGAAGCGGGCAGGTAATGAAGGGGTTGAAAACGACCGTAATTTGAAGTTGTAGACCTAACGGCTTGCTGCCATAATTACTTGAACCCGCTCGTGTCCGCTTCAATTTTTGTGCGGTTTCTGGCGTAATATATGGAGCGTAATCAGTTCAGAATGCGACCGGGTATCAGGAAAACTCTAAGACTTTCATCAGCAAAGGTTTCCCCTTATCCTGGATCTTGACGAACCGATCAGTGGGAAATTACCGATTACGCTCCTGTTCTCCGTATCCTGTACTTCGGTCCAGATATAAGTCCGAATCACTGTCGATATAATTCAGTTTATCCAAGAATCGGAATCTGAGACCGGAATATGAATACCAATACTGTATGGCATAACGCCACCATTACCCGTGCGCACCGGGAGAGGCTGAACGTGCATCGGTCGACAGTCCTTTGGTTTACAGGGCTTTCCGGTTCCGGCAAATCGACGTTGGCTCATGCGGTGGAGGAAAAGCTTTACCAGTTGGGCTGTCGCACGTTTGTACTTGACGGAGATAATGTGCGTCAAGGCTTATGCTCCGATCTGGGGTTTTCCGTGGAGGACCGTTCTGAAAATATTCGCCGCATAAGCGAGGCAGCCAGGCTTCTGGTCGAGTCGGGCGTGATTGCAATGACCGCTTTTATTTCACCTTTTCGGGCTGACCGGCAAAAGGCGCGCAGTATTTTTCCTCACGGGGATTTCATCGAGATTTTTTGTGAGGCCAGTCTCGCCGTATGTGAGCAGCGTGATGTGAAAGGACTGTATAAACGGGCCCGGACAGGCGAAGTCAAGGAATTCACCGGGATATCATCGCCCTACGAAGCCCCTGGCAATCCCGAGCTGATCGTGCGAACAGGCGAGCTGGCTCTGGAGGATTGTGTTGCCCAGGTAATCGAATTCATGGAGCGGCGGGACATTTTCAAGAGGAAGCCTCAGCTGCGAGAAAGCCTCACCCACCATGGCGCCAGGGATCTCTCCCATTTGTCCATCGATGTTGCCAAGGAATGATAGGAATGATAGCCGGCTCTGAATAAAGCGTGATCGCCGCATTGCGGATAAAGGGATTTTTCGTGTCTTTACGACAAAACAAAATTCAGAGGATGCAGTAAGAACATGAGAGATATCCTTGTTACCCTGATTGTCTTCGGATGGCTGCCTATCGTCTTTAAAAAGCCGTATATGGGCGCGTTGATGTGGGTGTGGATAAGCGTCATGAATCCGCATACTCAGGGATGGGGATTTGCGACCACATTTCCCTTTGCGGCGATCATTGCCGGAGTTACGATAACCAGCCTCCTGATTACCAAAGAGCCAAAGAATCTCCCTCTAACCCCGGTTATCTGGATTTTCATAATTTTCGTGCTCTGGATGAATCTGAGTACGGTGTTTGCCATTTATCCTGACAGCGCGCATTGGCAGTGGAACAAGGTCATGAAGATCATGGCAATGAGCTTTGTAGTTATCATGCTGATCAGGACACAAAAGCAAATTCAGTTGCTCATCTGGACAATAGTTATCTCATTGGGATATTACGGAGTCAAGGGAGGCATTTTTACGCTGATGGGAGGGGGGGTTGATCTCGTCATGGGACCCGAGAGCACCTTCATCGAGGGAAATAATGAAATTGCCCTGGCGCTCATCATGACCATTCCTCTCATGCATTATGTGCAGATGATTTCCCGGAAAACCTGGGTGAAGCATGCCATGACAGCAGCCATGCTGCTATCCGCCTTTGCCGCACTGGGCTCCTATTCACGGGGCGCTCTGCTGGCCATTACGGCAATGGGAGCATTTCTGTGGCTCAAAAGCCAGCACAAGGGCCGCATCGCCCTGCTGGTTATTCTCGCCATTCTCCCGGCAATTGCGTATATGCCGGAGCAGTGGATGCAAAGAATGGACAGCATCAATACCTATGAAGAGGACGCGTCGGTTCAGGGGCGTTTCAATGCCTGGTGGATGGCCTACAATCTGGCCAAGGACCGGCCGCTCACAGGGGGTGGTTTCGAGGTTATTACCCCTGAACTATTCTACGCTTACGCTCCCAATCCGGAGGACATACATGCTGCCCACAGCATTTATTTTCAGGCGCTCGGTGAGCATGGTTTCGTGGGGCTGGGACTTTACCTGCTGCTCGGATGGCTCACCTGGCGAACGGGTTCATGGATTATACGCAACACGAGAAAGCTCGAAGAGTACAGATGGGCTTCCAATCTGGCAACGATGGTTCAGGTATCTCTCATCGGTTTTGCTACGGGGGGGGCTTTCCTTAGCCTTCTTTATTTTGACGTGCCTTACTACCTTATGGGGGCAATGGTTGCAACTCGCGTCCTGGTGGAAAAGGAACTCAAGCAAAAAACCGTGTCGGCAATTGCTGCAAAAGCCCCCGGTTCTCCGCGCCAGCTTGGACAGCTGAGTCCCCCGCAGTCGCAGCCGATGGCCGGAGATTCAAGCTAGGACATAGTGCCGAAGAGTTCATTGCGTAATCTGCTGCCCGTGTTTCCGCTTTTCTCCTATGAGAATCTCTGAATATGATCACCTGGACAATCCGGTAAACCAGGTCTCACTTTGGCCGTTTTTGACGAGCCGTGCAATGTTGCATCTGCTTTCCCCCGGGGGTGGGCGCGCTCGTCTGTCCATACTGATTTATCATCGGGTGCTGTCCTGCCAGGATCCGCTTTTTCCGGAGGAGAGTCACGCCCAGGCCTTCGATCAGCAGATGGAGCAGCTTGCGGCATGTTTCAGGGTCATATCTCTCGGAGAGGCGATTCGTGGTCTCCGTAATGGAACGCTGCCCCCACGTGCTGCCTGTGTCACTTTCGATGACGGTTATGCCGATAATGCGGAAATCGCTTTGCCGATTCTGAAAAGACATGGCATTCCTGCCACTTTTTTCGTAGCAACCGGTTTTCTTGACGGGGGTCGGATGTTCAACGATACCGTGATAGAATTAATCCGTCGTGCGCCGGGAAGCACCGTTGATCTTGACAGCCTGGGCCTGGGAAGGTTTTCGACCGAAACTATTCCCGAGCGCCGTCAAACTATTCATCAACTCCTGGACAGGCTCAAGTATCTGCCCTCCGAGTCACGGCAGTCGACCGTGGAGGCGATGTCGGCGTTGATTCCAGTCATGCTGCCTGACAATCTCATGATGACCTCTGAGCAGGTTAGAGCGATGCACAATGCAGGAATGGAAATAGGCGGACATACCGCCAGTCATCCCATCCTGGCGCAAATGGAAAACAGCGCAGCCTGTGCTGACATTGCTGCCGGCAAAGAGATGCTGGAGGATATTATTCGCGCTCCAGTGCGGTTTTTTGCCTACCCGAACGGGAAGCCGGGGAGGGATTATTTGCCGGATCACGTCCGGATGGTAAAGAAGCTGGGATTTGACGCGGCAGTCTCAACCGCCCATGGAGCAGCGAGCCAAGGCAGCGACCTTCATCAGCTACCTCGTTTTACTCCCTGGGATAGACGCCCGCTGCGATTCGCCCTTCTGATGGCGCGAAATATGCTGAAAACTGGAGAAACAGTTTAGCGCCTGATCCTGCAGGGCAACAGGGGCACCTGGTTTTTTCCTTGCCCTCGAAGTTAATGTCGGCTTCTGCGCAACGAAAGGAAAGCCTGGAATTCCCTCTCTCTTCCTGGAGGGTTCATACAGGTCAAATTTCCCAAGACCATTTGCTCAACCTATGGAAAGACCCATTACAGGATTCGATACCGATGGTGAGGGAGACCCGATTGCAACTCTGAGTTGCGGGCACGCCCAGCATGTGCGGCATAATCCCCCGTTTATCAATCGCCCTTGGGTGACTTCCGAGCAGGGGCGTGAGGGCATGATAGGAAAGATGCTTAACTGCGTCCGCTGCGATCAGTTCGAGTTGCCGGATTACTTTGTTCCATACAAGCGGACATCCGTCTTCACTGAGGAAACGGTTCCGGCCGCGTTGAGAAAAGACCACTCGACCAAAACCGGCGTATGGGGGAAGGTCATTGTAGAAGCGGGAAAGCTCCGCTATCGCGTCGATACGCTGAATGTGGATACGGAACTGTCGGCAGAAACGACTGGAGTGGTTGTGCCTGAAGTTCTCCACAATGTAGAACCTCAAGGCCCGGTCCGCTTTTTCGTCGAATTTTACCGCGCTCCGGATAAAGAAACCTAACAACCGCTTCCGGTACCTTCACTGCACGTTTTGCCACCCTGTTCAAGGAGTGGAAGCGCCAAACATGGCTAGAGTTCAAGCGTTGCCGGAAAGATGGAGAGACGGAGGCAATCGCAACCGCATCTCATTCACTTGGTCCTGGCATTGCCTGACTCCTCACAAAGGATATTGAGTTGATCCAAGATGCCTAACGTTAAACAGCAGACGGATTTAAGCGATCTCGGGAAATGGGATCAGGGATTGTAATAAGTTGCGTTCCTGTACGAAGGGTTGCTTCTATCTGGATCAGGTTAACCATTTCCGGAACTCCCTCGAGTACGTCATCGCGCTTAAGAACCTGCTTGCCAATTGCGGTGATTTCTGACAAGGATTTTCCATCACGGGCCGCTTCGAGAAGCACTTCACAGACCAGCGCAATCGCTTCGGCATAGTTCAGCTTTAAACCCCGTTCCTTGCGTCGCCGGGCGATTTGCACAACCTGATAGCTGACCAGCTTTTCGGTTTCGCGGGGTGAGCATCAGGGACGAAATTAACGTCTCGGGCATATGAAGGCCTGCAGGATGCATTCCTCACCATATTAAAATTTTTGCAGGGTTTCCGTGAACGAAAAGAGGTCTTTCCATTGACTGTTGTGCGTAAGCAGATTAGAATCCGCGTGTTTTAAATAGGTCAGCCGGATTTAATTATTCAGGAGACCTGGAAGAAGGAAACAAGCCGCGCTGGCCAAGGTAAGGAATTAAAATCAGGTCTTCCACGAACACACGTTCAACGAGCTAAAGTCACTCTCAACATCTGTTTTTGTGACTGGCGCTTTCCGACGAAGCTCAGCAAATGCTCTGGATACGAAACAAGCCGGTACGCGTTGTCATGCGTTGGCAACTGATTGTCACACTGGCGATGGTGCTAACGCTGGGTCTGTTATGGGGATTCCACGGCGCAGCCTCGGCTTTTCTGGGCGGTGTGGTCAGCATTGTTTCTGCCGCGGCGTTTTCTGCAATTGTTTCCAGGTATCGCGGCTCCACCGCGGGCGGCATACTGGTCACGGCCCTGAAAGCGGAAGCGGTAAAAATAATCATCACAGTTGCATTGCTCTGGCTCGTGATGACGCTCTACAAGGATATCGTGGCGGTCGGCTTTATCGGGACCTTCGTGCTTACGGTTCTGATCTTCGGGCTGGCATTGTTCGTAACGGATGATGCAAAGGTTGCGCAAATAAAGCAGTAAACAGTTGACAGTTGAGATAGGCAAATAAATGGCATCAGGCACAGAACTTACCCCAACTTCCTATATGTCGCATCACCTGACCAATCTGACCAGTTCGATCGGTGAAGGTGAATTCTGGACGCTGCATGTGGATACGCTCGTCATGGCGGCGCTGACCGGTATCGTCAGCCTCGGTTTTCTCTGGTGGGTGGTCCGCGGCGCGACTTCGGGCGTTCCCAGCAAGCGGCAGGCATTCGTGGAGCTTGCCATCGAATTCATCGATAATCAGGTCAAAAGCACTTTTCACGGAGACCGGCATGCATTTGTAGCGCCTGCTGCGCTCACAGTGTTTGTGTGGGTGTTCATGATGAGCGCCATGGATTTCCTGCCGATCGATATCATGGCGAAAGTATACGGACTGGTGGGGCTGCATAATTGGCGCAGCGTCCCGACTGCCGACGTGAATACGACGTTCGCGCTGGCGCTCTCCGTGTGGCTGCTGATGATTTTCTTCAACATGAAAGTCAAGGGCGTGGGCGGCTGGATACACGAACTGGTCTGCACTCCCTTTGGCAAGAACCCTCTATTGTGGCCGGTCAATATCCTGTTCAATCTGGTTGAATACATCTCCAAGCCGCTTTCGCATTCCTTGCGGCTGTATGGGAATATTTATGCCGGAGAAATCATTTTTCTGCTGCTCGGCATGTGGGCGGCAACCGGCCTTGCCGGGACATTTTTCGGCACGCTGCTGAATGCGGGGTGGGCCATCTTCCATATCCTGATCGTCACATTGCAGGCATTTATCTTCATGATGCTGACGGTGGTTTATCTTTCCATGGCGCACGAGTCACACTGATTCCGCGTTGCTGTTCCTAACCAATTTCAATTACTACTAGAGAGGAAAACCAGATGGAGAATTTGCAATTCCTGGCCATGATTCAGGCATACACGGGCATTGGTATCGGCCTGATGATCGGTCTCGGTGCAGCCGGCGCCTGTATCGGAATCGGCATTATGTGCAGCAGTTTCCTGGAAGGCGCCGCACGCCAGCCGGAAATGATTCCGACGCTGCAAGGAAAAGTGTTCCTGCTGCTCGGTCTGATCGACGCGTCGTTCATTATCGGTGTGGGTCTCGCGATGCTTTTCGCGTTCGGCAACCCGTTGCTGGCCGTGATCAAGTAATAGTGATTGCTCCCGGTATCATTCCCAGAGGCTAGTCATGAACATAAACTTCACGCTTATTTCCCAGGCAATGGCGTTTGCCATCTTCATCTGGTTCACAGTCAGGTTTGTGTGGCCTCCGTTGATGCGCGCAATCGAGAATCGCCAGAAAACGATCGCTGAAGGTCTGGCTGCAGGCGAACGTGGCAAGCGCGAACTCGAACTGGCAAGTCAGCACTCAGGCGACGTTGTCCGGGAGGCCAAGCAGCGGGCGTCCGATATTATCGCGCAGGCGGAAAAGCGGGCAGCGGAGATCGTGGATGAAGCCAAGGCAGCTGCAAGAGAAGAGGGCGATCGCATTCTGGTGGGTGCCAAGGCAGAGGTGGAGCAGGAAGTGTTTCGCGCAAAGGAAGTCTTGCGCCAGCAGGTGGCGGACCTGGCGCTGGCGGGCGCCGCCAAGATCCTCCGGCGCGAGGTGGATGAAAAAGCACACGCCGAACTGCTTACATCCCTCAAGGCGGAGCTCTAGCCGATGGCCGAAACCCGTACGATCGCCCGGCCTTACGCGGAGGCTGTCTTCAAACTTGCAAAAAAACAGAACGATCTTGCCCGCTGGGCGGACACGCTGCGGTTGGCGGCCACCGTCGCAGACGACGAGAATATCCGTTCATTGATCGGCAACCCGAAGATCTCTTCCCGAAAACTGGGCGAGCTTTTTTTGGGTGTTTGCGGTGACAGGCTCAATGAAGAAGGCCGCAATTTCATCCTGCTGCTGGCGGAAAACGGCAGGCTTGAAATTTTGCCGGAGGTGAATGAGCTGTATGAACAACTCAAGACCCGTTATGAAGGCGTGCTGGATGCCAAGGTTATCTCTGCTTTTGCCATGAGTGATGCTCAATTGAGGGATCTGGTAGCTGATCTCGAGGCCAAATTCAAGCGCAAGATAGAGGCAAAAGTGAGTGTCGACGCGGATTTGATAGGCGGCGTGATAGTCGAAATAGGCGATGAGGTGCTTGACGCCTCCGTGCGAGGAAAACTGGAAGCCATGGCCGTTGCACTTAAAAGCTAGGAGTTAACTGAAAAATGCATTTAAATCCATCCGAGATCAGTGAACTGATCAAAAGCAGAATCGAAGGGCTTGAAGCCACCGCCGAAGTCCGGACACAGGGCACGGTCGTTTCCGTGACCGACGGCATCGTGCGCATCCATGGGCTGTCTGATGTGATGCAGGGCGAAATGCTTGAGTTCCCTGGTAATACCTTCGGTCTTGCGCTCAATCTGGAGCGCGACTCAGTGGGTGCGGTTGTTCTGGGTGAGTATGAGCACATTACCGAAGGCGACACCGTCAAGTGCACGGGCCGCATTCTTGAAGTTCCGGTAGGAGAGGAACTGATCGGCCGTGTAGTCAACGCGCTGGGTCAACCGATCGATGGCAAGGGGCCGATAACCACCAAGCGCTCCGAGCCGATAGAAAAGATTGCGCCGGGCGTCGTGTGGCGTCAATCGGTGAATCAGCCGGTGCAAACCGGACTGAAAGCGATCGACGCAATGGTTCCCATCGGGCGCGGACAGCGTGAACTGATCATTGGAGACCGTCAAACGGGAAAAACGGCAGTGGCCGTGGATGCAATCATCAATCAGAAGGGTGAGAACATGATTTGCATCTACGTTGCAATTGGCCAGAAAGCGTCATCGATCAGTAACGTAGTGCGGAAACTGGAAGAGCACGGGGCGATGGAATATACCATCGTCGTGGCTGCCACCGCTTCGGAGTCTGCCGCGATGCAGTTTATCGCCCCTTATTCCGGTTGCACGATGGGCGAGTATTTCCGCGATACCGGCAGAGACGCGCTGATTGTTTATGACGATTTGACCAAGCAGGCGTGGGCTTATCGGCAGATTTCCCTGTTATTGCGGCGCCCTCCCGGTCGGGAAGCTTATCCCGGAGACGTGTTTTACTTGCACTCGCGCCTGCTGGAACGCGCTGCCCGCGTCAGCGCGGCCTATGTGGAAAAAGAAACGAATGGCGCAGTCAAAGGCAAGACGGGTTCGCTGACAGCCTTGCCGGTGATCGAAACCCAGGCAGGTGACGTGACTGCATTCGTTCCCACCAACGTTATCTCCATCACTGACGGCCAGATTTTTCTGGAGTCCGACCTGTTTAATGCAGGTATCCGGCCAGCTATCAACGCCGGTATTTCAGTCTCTCGCGTAGGGGGTGCCGCACAGACCAAAGTCATCAAGAAACTGGGTGGCGGCGTGCGTCTCGCATTGGCCCAATACCGGGAACTGGCCGCATTTGCCCAGTTCGCTTCCGATCTGGATGAAGCGACACGCAAGCAGCTGGAGCGAGGCAAGATGGTGACGGAACTGATGAAGCAGCCTCAGTACTCCACGCTGAGCGTGTCTGAAATGGCGCTTACCCTGTTTGCTGTCAACAAAGGGTACCTCGATGATGTGGAAGTGAGCCGCGCGTTGGCCTTCGAGTCTGCGGTGAGGGGCTTCGTCCGCAGCAAGTATGGGGCGATTCTGGACAAGATAGAGAACACCAAGGATCTGGATGCCGAAACCGAGAAGGAACTCGATGCGGCAATCCAGGATTTCAAGAAGAACGGAACATACTGACCGATGGCAGGCAGCAGAGAAATACGCAACAAGATCAAAAGCGTGAAGAACACGCAGAAGATCACGCGCGCGATGGAAATGGTGGCTGCATCCAAGATGCGCCGGGCACAGGAACGCATGAAAAAAGCCCGGCCATACGGTGAGAAGATTCGCAACGTCGCAGCCCACATGAGCCGTGCTTACACTGAATACCGCCATCCGTTCCTGATAGAACGCGATACGGTAAAGCGCATCGGCATCATTGTGGTTACCTCCGACAAGGGTTTGTGCGGTGGACTCAATACAAACGTGCTGCGCATGGCGGTAGGCAAGATGAAAGCCTGGGAAGCCGAAGGCGAGCAGATCGAGGTGTGCTGCATCGGCAACAAGGGGCTGGGGTTCATGAACCGTATGGGCGCCGATGTCATCTCGCATGTCGTGAGCCTCGGCGATGCACCCGATCTGGAGCGGCTGATCGGTGCCATAAAAATATTGCTGGATGGTTATAACCAGGACCGTTTTGACCGCGTATATCTTTTTTATACCCGTTTCATCAATACCATGAAACAGGAACCGGTGATGGAGCAATTGCTTCCGCTTTCCGATGAACGTCTCAGAGCCAGTGATGGACCGACCGGACAGCGCGGCGTGTGGGATTACATTTATGAACCCGAAGCCAAGCCCGTCATCGATGATGTCATGGTGCGATACGTCGAGGCGCTGATTTACCAGGCATTGACGGAAAATATCGCATCCGAGCAATCTGCGCGCATGGTGGCGATGAAGGCCGCGTCGGACAATGCAGGGAACGTCATCAACGAACTGACGCTGATTTACAACAAATCGCGGCAGGCTGCCATTACCAAGGAACTGTCCGAAATTGTCGGTGGCGCGGCGGCTGTTTAAATAATTTGAATTGATTTTTTAGGGAACAATATGAACCAGGGAAAAATTGTTCAGTGTATCGGCGCGGTGGTCGACGTCGAGTTTACGCGGGAAGAAATGCCCAAGGTATATGACGCACTCGTTCTTGAAGGATCGGAACTCACGCTCGAAGTGCAGCAGCAGTTGGGTGACGGCGTAGTTCGAACGATTGCGCTCGGCTCCTCCGAGGGGTTGCGGCGCGGCATGATGGTAACAAACACCGGTGACCAGATCCGTGTTCCTGTCGGCACCAAAACCTTGGGACGGATCATGGATGTTCTGGGTACGCCCATAGATGAAATGGGACCTATCGGCGCCGAGCAGAACAGATCAATTCATCAGAAAGCCCCTGCTTTCGACGAATTGTCCGCATCCACCGAGCTGCTGGAAACAGGGATCAAGGTTATTGATCTCGTTTGTCCCTTTGCCAAGGGCGGCAAGGTGGGACTGTTCGGGGGTGCCGGCGTGGGCAAGACCGTGAACATGATGGAACTGATCCGCAACATCGCCATTGAGCACAGTGGATATTCCGTATTTGCGGGTGTGGGGGAGCGTACTCGGGAAGGGAATGACTTCTATCATGAAATGAAGGATTCCAACGTGCTCGACAAGGTGGCGCTGGTATACGGCCAGATGAATGAGCCGCCCGGCAACCGGTTGCGGGTAGCGCTTACAGGCCTGACCATGGCGGAACACTTCCGCGACGAAGGCAGGGACGTATTGCTGTTCGTGGACAATATCTATCGTTTCACCCTGGCTGGTACGGAAGTATCCGCATTGCTGGGCCGGATGCCATCGGCTGTGGGCTATCAGCCGACGCTGGCTGAGGAAATGGGCCGTTTGCAGGAGCGCATCACCTCCACCAAGTCGGGCTCCATTACCTCCATTCAAGCCGTGTACGTGCCCGCGGATGACCTGACCGATCCATCACCTGCTACAACCTTCGGTCACCTGGATGCTACCGTCGTGCTCTCGCGTGATATTGCTTCGCTGGGGATCTATCCGGCGGTTGATCCTCTCGATTCGACTTCGCGCCAGCTTGATCCTCTCGTGGTGGGTGAAGAACACTACTCGACTGCCCGGGCCGTGCAGCAAACTCTGCAACGTTATAAGGAATTGCGCGACATCATTGCAATTCTCGGAATGGATGAACTGTCTCCTGAAGACAAACTGGCTGTGGCAAGGGCGCGTAAAATTCAGCGGTTCCTTTCACAACCCTTTAATGTGGCCGAAGTGTTTACCGGCGCGCCGGGAAAATACGTACCTCTGAAAGAAACCATCAAAGGCTTCAAGGGCATCGTGTCAGGAGAATACGATCACTTGCCCGAGCAGGCATTTTACATGGTTGGCGGTATAGACGAGGCGGTTGAAAAAGCCAAAACCTTGCAATAATCGAGTTGATGAATCGGGTGACCGGATAAAACAGTCATCCCGATTCAATGATGAATGGGAACTAAAATGGGCGTGTTTCACGTTGATATCGTCAGCGCGGAGGAATCCATCTACTCCGGTCCGGCTGAATTTCTGGTTGCGCCCGCAGAAGGAGGTGAAGTGGGAATTTATCCCCAGCACACTCCCATGCTGACGCGCATCAAGCCGGGATCAGTACGCATCAAGGCGCCGCTGAAAGAAGAAGAACTTGTGTATGTTTCCGGTGGCATGCTTGAAATCCAGCCGGATGTCGTCACTATTCTCGCCGATACCGCGGTACGCGGCGCCGATCTCGATGAAGCAAAAGCGATCGAGGCCAAGAAACGTGCGGAAGAAGCGGTGAGGGACAGAGCCTCCGCTCTGGATTATGCACGGGCACAGGCGGAACTGAGCGAAGCGATCGCGCAATTGGCCGCTATCCAGAAACTACGGAAACGCGGACATTGATACTTCGAATCAGAACTAAAAAGGGCGGTATTTCCGCCCTTTTTAGTTCTGCACGAATCAATTCCTGAAAAGACCGGTAAACCCTTTGCGACGATCGGTGGGATTGCGCCGGAATTATCCAGTTTTTCGTTTATACGGCATCGCGGGAGATCAGGTAGGATAACACTTGGGCATTACCAAACCTGATTCACAGCTTTCCTCCTGTCCATGCTGTTTAATTCCTTCACGTTCATTTTTGCTTACCTGCCCATTGTGCTGGGTGGTTTTTTCTGGCTGGGTTCGCGGAATCATACCTGGGCGGCAGCATGGCTTGCCTTGGCCTCACTCTTTTTCTATGGATACTGGGATTACCGGTATATCCCCCTGCTTCTTGCTTCAATCGGGTTCAATTACTGGGTAGGACTGAACCTTGTACTGAAAGATAAGCCGCATCGGAAATATTACCTTGTCCTTGCGATCGCGACTAATCTGATCCTGCTTGCCTACTTCAAATATGCAAATTTTTTTCTCGATACTATAAATTTTCTTGGCTACAAAGCCTTTCCCTCGCTGGACATCATTCTTCCAATCGGGATATCTTTCTATACATTCACTCAGATTGCCTTTCTTGTCGATACTTATCAGGGCAAAGTAAGCGAGTATCGATTTGTTCACTACCTGTTATTCGTAACTTATTTTCCTCATCTCATCGCTGGACCGGTTTTGCATCACAAGGAGATGATGCCCCAATTCGCGGAGGAGCGCACTTACACATTTTCTGCGACCGATTTCGCGGTGGGTTTAACCATATTTTGCATCGGTCTCGCCAAGAAAGTACTCATTGCCGATAATCTCTCCCCATATGCCAGTCCTTTATTTGACAATCCCAATTCACCCTCGCTGTTAATCGCGTGGGCAGGGGTACTTGCTTACAGCTTTCAACTGTATTTCGATTTTTCCGCCTACTCGGATATGGCCATCGGTTTGTCGCGCTTGTTTGGAATCAAGCTTCCGTTAAATTTCAATTCACCTTATAAAGCAGAAAATATCAGCGAGTTCTGGAGAAGGTGGCACATGACCTTGTCGCGCTTTCTGCGCGACTATTTGTATTTTCCGCTGGGTGGGAACCGGAATGGGACATTCAATCGCTATCGCAACCTGATGGTGGTGATGCTGTTGGGGGGCATGTGGCATGGGGCAGGGTGGAATTTTATTATTTGGGGTGGATTGCACGGCTTCTATCTAATCATTCATCACGCATGGGCCGCAGTATCGAAGCGTATGGCCTTTCCCTCCGAATCGTTCCCCTGGAGGCTGGTTGCAACTATGCTAACCTTCACGGCTGTATGTTTCGCCTGGGTATTCTTTCGCTCACCTGATCTCGCCACGTCATGGGAAATCGTCCGGGGCATGACTGGCGCGTACGGCGTGGCGCTGCCAGATGCCATCGGTACCAGGCTGGGGTCGCTGATGTCGATCCTTGAGGACCTCGGTATCAGCTTTTACCTGGGTGGCGGGTCGCGCTTCATAGAAAGCTGGTCATGGATTGCTTTTGCCGCAGCGCTCGCATTTTTTCTGCCAAATACGCAGGAACTCACTCGCTTGTTCGAGCCGGCTCTGGATTTCAAGTTCCCAATGCAGGGTACGTCTAGCTGCTTGGCAGAGCGGCTAACCTGGTCGCCATCTCGCCGTTGGGGTACTTTTCTGGGATTCCTCACGGTGCTCAGCCTGCTGTCATTGAACCGTCCGAACGAGTTTCTGTATTTTCAGTTCTGACGCACATGCAAGAATGATATCAACATCCAGTTCATCCATTTTCTTGCGCGGATTCGCGGCATCACTGGTGACCGGAATTGTCATGGTGATCGCTTTCGTGGTGATTTTAGACCCCTATGACCGGTATCGCGTCGTGATCCTTCCCGGCTTCAATCTTGTCAAGCCGGGTCTTACGCGCTATCAAAGCGAAATCAAGCTGACGCATGCTGCTGAAATCCATCCCGATGCGTTGATTTACGGTAATTCCCGTGCGGAAATCGGTTTCGATCCCGAAGCCCCCATATTTATCCGCAATGGATTGTCAGCCTACAATCTTGCAATACCCGGTACCGGAATCCTCAACGCACGCGGTCAGGCTGAATATCTGCACCAGGTCGGCATCAAGCCCAAGGTTGTCATAGTAGGCGTCGAATTTCTCGATTTCCTGGAGATCCAGCGAGCCACGGCGGTCGCTTCCCCGTATCCTGTTACTGAACATCCCGTTACCCGATGGTTCTGGCGCTTCGACAGCCTATTCTCATTGACTTCATTAAAGGACGCAATTCGAACGTTGTATCTTCAGCACGATAATGAAGCAGAGACGATGACCTCCAGGGGTTTCAATCCTTTCAAGAACTATGAGTCGCTTGCCCGCCGGGAGGGCTATTTTGCGCTGTTTCAGCAAAGAGCACAGGAAAATGCCAGAATTTATTTCAAGAAAGCAAAGGGCTCGTTATCGCAGGCCGATTTCGATCACCTTCGCGTCATCCTCGACCTGGCTGCCGAGTCCGGCAGCGACGTTACCCTGGTAATCTATCCCTATCACGCGCAGATACTTGCCCTTTTTGAGAGAACAGGGCTGATGCTTGCATTTGAGGAATGGAAGGATCTGTTGATTCAGGAGGTATCCGCAGCAAGACAGCGTCATCCTGGCGCGCGTATCGCTTTATTCGATTTCAGCGGCTACAACAGTTACAATTGTGAAAAGATACCGGCAAAGGGCGACCGCACGTCGGCCACCCGTTGGTACTGGGAAGCGGGTCATTTCAAGAAACAGCTGGGCGATATCGTCCTGGAATCTATCCTTTCAGGTCCAGTTAGCCTTGGACTCATACCGCAGGACGGATCGGGAGCTTCGGAAAAATTCGGTTTTCTTCTGGAAGAATCAAATAGAATTCTGAACACCCAGCGTATTCGTCTCGAACGTTCGGAATGCGTGCGATATTATCCCGAATTATTTGCCGAAGTTGCAGCGCTTGTAGCAGACGAATCCAGTCACAATAAACAACGCAGCGCAAGCTCGGATTTACCATCGGGGTGATATATTTTATATAATCCGGTAATTGTCTTAAAATCGTTAGTTCCGGCCTCAGCCCCTATTCACTTCACCGTTATTGATCTCTTAATTTAAACATTTTTAGTCATTCCCTCATGCATGGGGAATGATCCTTCACCAATAACACTTGCACGACGCTGCCAATACGGCGGCGTTGTCTGCACCCAGCGTTTCGTTTCATGAATATGCCCAAACTGACCATCGTCGTTCTTGCTGCAGGTCTCGGAAAACGCATGTACTCTGCGCTGCCAAAGGTGTTGCATCCCTTGGCAGGCAAGCCTCTCCTGAGGCACGTGCTCGATACCGCCCGCGCATTATCGCCCCACACAACTTGTGTCATTTACGGACATGGGGGTGAGACAGTCCCGCAGACGATAGCGGATGAAAACCTTGTCTGGGTGCAGCAGGTTCCGCAACTCGGCACGGGTCACGCTGTGATGCAGGCGCTGCCTCATATCGAGAAAGAGGGCGTTACACTTATTCTGTATGGTGACGTGCCTCTGACCAGCGTCGAAACATTAAAAAAGCTGGTTGCGACAGCGGGAGAGCAAACGTTTGGTTTGCTGACGGTAGAGCTTCCTGATCCATCCGGCTACGGTAGAATCGTTCGGCATAGTGAAACGGGTGAAGTTGCCGCCATTGTCGAGGAAAAAGACGCCAGCGAATCCCAGCGCAGGATCGGTGAAATCAATACGGGCATCATGGCGGTTCCGAATCGCTACCTCCACCAATGGTTGCACAAGCTTGAAAACAACAACGCGCAAGGTGAGTATTACCTGACCGATATTGTCGCGATGGCAGTGGGGGATGGGGTAAAGGTAGAAACAGTCAATCCCGCTGATGCATGGGAAACCACCGGAGTCAACAGCAAGGTTCAGCTTGCCGCCCTGGAACGCATTTATCAGACAGCGCAGGCCAATAAGTTGCTGGAGCAGGGTGTAGCCCTGGCTGATCCGTCGCGCATCGATATCCGCGGTAAACTTTCTTGCGGCAGAGACGTTATGATCGATATCAGCTGCATATTTGAAGGTGACGTTCAACTGGAGGATGGTGTAAAAGTGGGTGCTCACACCATACTGAAAGACGTGCGGGTAGCCGCTGATTCGATAATCGCGCCATTCAGCCTGATAGAAGCCGCAGAGATCGGAAAAAACTGCCGTATAGGGCCTTATGCCCGTATCCGTCCGGGCACACGGCTGGAGGACGAAGTTCACATCGGTAATTTCGTCGAAGTCAAGAACAGCGCCCTTGCGGCCGGCAGCAAGGCAAACCACCTGAGCTACATTGGGGATGCCGTAGTGGGCAGGAGCGTCAATATTGGCGCGGGGACGATTACCTGCAATTATGACGGCGCCAACAAATACCAGACCATCATCGAGGATGATGTCTTTGTCGGCTCCGATACCCAGTTGATAGCACCGGTCAGAGTTGCCCGCGGTTCCACGATCGGTGCGGGTTCGACCATTACCAGGGATACACCGCCTGATATGTTGACGCTTTCACGAGCAAAGCAGTTGAGTATCGATGGATGGAAACGTCCGGTAAAAAAACCGAAGCCCAAGAATTGAGCATAGCCTTCCATCTTTTTCCATTCTTGAACCGTGCCAACTGCCGTACCTGTAAGAAAGGAGTCTTTTGATGTGTGGAATCGTCGGTGCAGTCGCAAAAACCAATATCGTTCCCGCTCTGATTGAAGGCTTGCGCCGGCTGGAATATCGCGGATATGATTCAGCCGGTATTGCCCTGAACAATGGTCGCTTGCACCGGTTACGCACCACAGGGCGAGTCGCCGAGCTCAGCAAGCTTGCGGATGAGCAGCACTTCAGCGGGGAAGTGGGTATTGCCCATACCCGCTGGGCTACGCACGGCGCTCCATCCGAGCGCAACGCCCATCCTCATTTTTCCGGAGAGACGCCCAAGGTGGCGGTGGTGCATAACGGCATCATCGAAAATCACGAGGTGCTGCGCCAGCGTTTGCAGGAGGCAGGGTTCGAATTCAGTTCCGATACCGATACGGAAGTCATCGCCCACCTCATTTCGTCTCATCTCAGGGAAAATCCTGATTTATTCGAAGCGGTGTGCCGCTCGGTGGGCGAGTTGCGCGGTGCTTATGCAATTGCGGTAATGGAGGAAGCAAGGCCGGAGCGCCTCATTGTTTGCCGCAATGGGGCGCCACTGCTGCTTGGCTTGGGGGAAAATGGGATCTACGCTGCCTCGGATGCTTCCGCCTTGCTGCAGGTTACCCGGCGCATGATCTATCTGGAAGAAGGCGATGTCGCCGAATTGCGCCAGGATGGCTACCGCATCGTCAATTGCCGTTACGATGGGGCACGTGCGGAGGTCGCACGGGCGGTGCAGGAAAGCGAGCTGACAAACGAGGCGGTGGAGTTGGGCCCATATGCTCACTTCATGCAGAAGGAAATATTCGAGCAACCCGGCGTCGTGGCGAACACGCTGGAAATGGTGCTCAATGCGCAATCCATCTCTCCGCGCCTGTTTGGCACCGAGGCGGAGAACATCTTCAAAAATACCAGAAGCATCCTCATCCTGGCTTGTGGCACCAGCTATCACGCAGGCGTTGTCGCCCGCTACTGGCTTGAAACCGTGGCGGGAATTCCCTGTAATGTCGAAATTGCGAGCGAATATCGCTACCGTAACCCGGCGGTTGGAGCCGACACCCTGATCGTGGGCATCTCCCAATCCGGAGAAACGGCAGATACCCTCGCTGCCTTGAGTTATGCAAGATCACTCGGGCATCGTCACAGCCTGGCGATCTGCAATGTGGCCGAGAGCGCGCTCGTGCGCCAGACGGACTTGCGTTTTCTCACCCGGGCAGGCCCGGAAATCGGCGTGGCCTCGACCAAGGCATTCACCACACAGCTTGCGGCGCTGATGCTGCTCACCATGACCCTGGCAAAATTGAATGGCAAGCTGTCGGGTGAGAGTGAGCGCCGGATGATTGCTGCGCTGCGCCACCTGCCTGTCGCGCTCCAGCACAGCCTCCAGGTGGAGCCGCAGGTGAAAGCCTGGGCGGAGAGGTTCGCCGGAAAACGCCACGCCCTGTTTCTTGGGCGGGGAATGCACTATCCCATTGCACTGGAGGGAGCGCTCAAGCTCAAGGAAATTTCCTATATCCATGCCGAAGCCTATGCGGCCGGGGAATTGAAGCACGGCCCGCTTGCGCTGGTGGATAAGGATATGCCCGTAGTGGCCATTGCTCCCAACGACGCGCTGCTGGAAAAACTCAAGTCAAACCTGCAGGAAGTACGCGCCCGTGGAGGTGAACTTTACGTTTTCGCCGACGCCGATTCCCACATTCAGGAAAGCGAAGGCGTGCACGTTATTCGTCTGGCGGAACACGCGGGACTGCTCAGCCCCATCCTTCACACCATTCCCCTGCAGCTTCTCGCCTACCACGTCGCGCTGCAAAAAGGCACGGACGTGGATAAGCCGAGAAACCTGGCGAAATCGGTGACGGTGGAGTAAGAGGTATCTATTGAACTGACTGCTGGCTAGGCCGGTTATCCAGACACATAGCGCTATCCTGCTAGCGGCCCATCCTAGGGCTTACGCGCCTTGTTCCAGGAGGGTATAGAGATAGTGTACCGTCTCATCCCCTGAATGGCCGTACCGAACCTTCGCGTCATAATACAGGGCTATAACGGCGGATACGCTGTCCTGATAGATTTCGAACCCATTCACATCCGCCTCGCGAAAGAAAAATCTTCCATCCATCGCGATGACATCTTCGGCCACAGAACCACGTTCTCCGGGATTATCTTTTTCAAATTCCTGCACGAGTTCGTTGTGCATTACAAAGTCATCAGAAACGGTGAAACAACCGTTTTCCTCGACTGCGTGGATCAGGCACGACAGCAGCAGGACAAGCTTTCTTCTGTCGAGTCCCGATACTTGCTCCCGGGCTTGCCGGCGCACATAATCATCCGGGTACATCGAACGATCCACCACTGCGTCGATTACCGCATCTTCCATGGAAAAAAAAGACCACGCATAGCGTGGTACAACAGTAACGATGGTGGCATCTGCCTTTAGCGCCTCGACGATGGCTTTAATCTTTTCCTGCTGTTTTTCATCGTCCGTGCAAAGCAGCAGGAAATATCTTTCCAGGAGCGCTTCATAATCTTTCTGCAATTCGCGAATCTGAGCGCCTATCATTGACGCCTGATTATCACCTGCCGCCAATTCATCGCTCGAGATCAGGCGTATCCCGATGAACCGGTCCGTACCTCCTGAAAGAGATTCGCTCGAGTATCTCATCGCTATGTCCGTTTCGCTCTCTCCTGCACGCCAGAGGTACCAGGTCAGGGGAATATACTTATCGAAGGAAGTGAAGATACGTTCGGCTTTGGCATAAAACCGGCCATATAGATCCTGACAATTTACGTGACAGAAGCCCTGAGTATCCGCAGGCTGCGCCCGTGCATGACTGACCAGTTCTGCAAGAATCGTTGCCGGCGTAACCTGATCCCTGATCTGCATTTTATCCGTCCTCATAACCGTGAATAGGAATTGCCCGAGCAAAACAGCCGCTTGCATACCATTCTGCCCGCCTGAAGCGGAAATTTAAAGCGGAAAGTTCAAACCGGGAATCCTTCTGCCGCTGCCTTGTTGCCGGCAAACGCCGGACAGGGAGCAGGTTTTGCGTCGCTCCGCGGTGAAGCGAGGTGGACGGCCTACCGCGTCAGCAGCACCGGCCTGATAGACAGCGCTTCGGCAATTTTGTCCGCATCCTTTCTGGCCAGGACACGGTCAGGATAAGGTCCCGCATGAACCTTGAACAGGCCATCCTTTGCAACGATATCCAAGCCCGTCATCAGCGATGGTAATTCATTTCGCATGCGGACGACAAAATTATCCGCATTGTCATACGCATTGAAGGCCCCCAGCTGCAGGTAGATCCCCGCAGGGACGGCAACAGGCGTTTCGGGAGCTGGAACAGCGGCGTCATCCCCGGCATGGCTGGCGGCAGGCGTATCAGCTATTGCCGGCGCAAAAGCAGCCTGGAACAGACCCGGCCGCGCTTCAGTGGATTCCAGTCCGGTAGCGATCACTATCGATTGGTCGGCTACGGTCCCTGCCTCTCCATTTGGACTGACGGGAGATCCGGATGGAGGCCTGGAAGTGCGGGATATTGAACCTGGACGCTGGGCAGGGGCTGCTGCGGCAAGCCGCGTGAAACTATCCGTTCCGGGTACAATGGATTCCACTTCGACCAGACCGCTGCCCCCACCCAGTACATCCAGTTTGTATGCAGCCGTATAGGAAAGATCAATGAGGCGACTGGAGAGGAAAGGCCCTCTGTCATTGACGCGCACCACCACGGATTTTCCGTTCGCCATGCTTGTCACACGTACGTAGCTCGGAATGGGGAGGGTGGGGTGTGCGGCCGTCATGGCATACATATCATAGATCTCCCCCGAAGCGGTCTTCTGCCCGTGATAGCGGCGTCCATACCAGGACGCCATTCCCCGCGTTTTATAGCGCTCGTGACGCGTCATCGGCTTATACCGTTTCCCGAGAGCCGAATAAGGCCGCATGGTGGAGGCGCGCAAGGGTTCTTCCCGGGGAGTCGCATCAGGGATCAGATGGAGATCGGCAGGCGGATTGTCGCCGGGACCATCATCCAGATAATAACCCCCGCCTTTTTTCTTTCCCCCCCCAGACAGGGTGGAGACCGGTGAAGGCTTCGCGCTCTTCTCCTCGCTTTTCTCCAGCTTGAAAAAAGTACCGCAGCCGGTAAGGAAAACGGGGATGGTCAGTGCAGCCATCCAGGCAGCGCATCGTTTGGCAGTCAGTCGCGCTGCTGGCTGTGCAGTTGGCCGCGCAATTGAGTGCAAGGGGGGCTGGCAGGCAAGGTCTGTATCCATAAGTATCACGTCTTAACAAGCTTCGGATGAGTCTGGATACTCATCAAAATACCAAATCCCAGCAACATTGTCACCATTGATGTGCCGCCATAGCTGATCAGGGGCAAAGGTACCCCTACCACGGGCAGAATGCCAATGACCATGCCTATGTTGACGAAGATGTAGGTGAAGAAAGTGAGCGTGATGGAGGCGGCGATGAGGCGGGTAAACTGGGTTGAAGCGTTGGCGGCAATCATCATTCCGCGGGCGATGAGAGTCATGTACAACAGCAGCAGCAGCAGGTTGCCGAGCAGGCCGAATTCTTCGGAGAACACCGCGAAGATGAAATCAGTGCTTCTCTCCGGCAGGAACGCAAGATGGGTCTGGGTGCCTTGCTGCCAGCCCTTGCCCAGTACGCCTCCGGAGCCGATGGCAATCGTGGATTGGATGGTATGGTAGCCGGCGCCGAGCGCGTCCTGCGACGGATCAAGAAGCGTCATGATGCGCTTGCGCTGATAATCATGCAACATGGACCAGAGCAGCGGAAGGCTTGCTCCCCCCGCAATTGCCACTGTCGCCATGATGCGCCAGGATAATCCGGAGAAGAACAGGACATAAAAACCGCTCGAGGCGATGAGCAGCGCGGTTCCAAGATCAGGCTGGCGCAGGATCAACAGTACCGGAGCCAGCAGCAGCAGGGTAGCCACGCCGTAATCCCGCAGCCGCAAGGTTGTCTCGTGCTTGTCGAAGTACCATGCCATCATCAGCGGCACGGCAATCTTCATCAGTTCGGAAGGCTGGATGCGGGTCACGCCCAGGTTCAGCCAGCGCCTTGCGCCATTGTTGACCTCCCCGAACAGTGCAACACAGAGCAGCAGGAAAAGGCCGGCCGCGTATAACGGTACGGCGATCCGCATGATATGCTCCAGCGGAATGTTGGCCACCAGCCACATCACGCCAAGCGCGACCAGCATATTGATCGCCTGGCTCGTGACGCGCGCGCTATTGGCATCCGTTGCGCTGAAAAGCGTGATAAGTCCCGTTGCCATGAGCAGGAGAATCCCGCAAAGCAGAAAACCATCGATGTAGCGCGTAAAGTAGTGCCCAGCGTGCGGGAGTCTAGCCATGGCCGTCCCCCCCGTTCTGCTGGTGCTCCTCATCCTCCTCTTCGTCCACCTGATCGACGGGCTGTGCAGCAGCTTCCTTAGGCAGTTTGCCCAGCAGATAGTAATCCATCACCACGCGGGCAATCGGTGCCGCTGCCGCGCCGCCATGGCCACCGTTTTCCACCAGTACGGACAGTGCGATCTTGGGGTTTTCAGCAGGGGCGTAGCTTACAAAAAGCGCATGGTCACGATGCCGTTCATCGAGCTTGCTTTCCTCATATTTTTCCCCCTGCTTTACCCCAACCACCTGCGCAGTCCCCGTTTTTCCGGCAAAGGCATAAGCAGCACCTGCACCGGCGACCGCGGCTGTTCCGCCCGGACGGGTTACATCAACCAATGCATTATGTACCGCCTTCAAATTGGCGGGGTCCAACTTGAGCCGATACAGCGGACTTGTGCCGAATTCACGTACGACCCGGTTGTTGCTGTCCAGGACCTGCTTGACGAGATGGGGGCGGAATGCAGCGCCATTGCTGGCGAGAACAGAGGTTGCAAATGCCAGTTGCAACGGCGTGGCCAGATTATAACCCTGCCCAATCCCGACAGAAATCGTATCGCCGGGAAACCATTTCTGTTTATGCCGTTCCATTTTCCACTCCTGGGAAGGCAACAGGCCGGCGACTTCGCCTTCGATATCGATCCCGGTCTTTTTTCCCAACCCGAACTGGCTGGTAAAATTGTAGATATTATCGATCCCGAGGTCATGAGCCAGTGAATAGTAATAGGTGTCGCAGGAGATAACCAGCGATTTGTGCAGGTCCACGAGACCGTGACCGCCGGCTTTCCAGTCCCGAAAACGGTGGGTGCTTCCAGGCAGGCTGAAGTAGCCCGGATCGCTGATCGCGCTTTCAGGCCAACGCTTTTTGAGTTCCAGACCAGCCAGAGCCATGAAGGGCTTGAATGTCGAGCCCGGTGGATACAACCCGCGCAAAGCGCGATTGTTCAGCGGCCGGTCGATGGAATTATTCAGCAATTCCCAATTCTCCGTGTCGATCCCGTCTACGAAAAGATTCGGATCAAACCCCGGTCTGCTCACGAATGCGAGTACATCTCCCGTTGCCGGTTCTATGGCGACAAGTGCGCCGCGCCGGTCGCCAAACGCCTTTTCCGCAACTTCCTGCAATTTGAAATCGAGCGATAGCTTGAGATTCCTGCCCGCGGTCGGCGGCGTGCGGGATATGACGCGAATTGCACGACCGGCCGCATCGGTTTCCATTTCCTCGACTCCGGTGATGCCATGCAACTCTCTCTCGTAGCTCTGTTCGATGCCGATTTTCCCCATGTGCTGGGAACCGCGGTAATTGGCGAGTTCGCTGTTAGCCTCAAGTCGTTCCAGATCCTTGTCATTGATGCGTCCTATGTAACCCACCACGTGAGAGGCGAACTCCCCTTTGGGATACTGGCGGAACGGCCGCGCCTTGATTTCCACTCCCGGAAAGCGATAGCGGTTGACGGCGAAGCGGGCGACCTCCACGTCCGATAATCGCGTGCGGATAGGCAGGCTTTCGAATCTTCTGTTCTCCTCCATCAATTTCTTGAACCGCTTGCGGTCACGCGCAGATATCTCCACTACCGTCGTCAGCTCATTGATGAGGCGCTCGAGATTCCTGATCCTGCTCGGAACGATTTCGAGCGTGTAGGCAGAATAATTATGAGCGAGCACAACGCCATTGCGATCAAAAATCAGGCCGCGATTGGGAACGATCGGCGCAATGGAGATGCGATTGGCCTCAGCCAAGGTGTGATAGTGTTCACGCTGAGAAACCTGCAGGTAAAAGAAGCGTGCGAACAGCAGCAGGAAGAGCAGCAGCATGAAGCCGGCGCTTATCGCCAGCCGCAGGCGGAAATTTTGTAACTCACGCGAGTAGCTTCGAAGCTCGATTCTGTGATTCATCTTGCATCGGAAGCAGACCAGAGTTTCTGCGGTGCCCTCAGTATGGCTGAGAGAAGCGGCCACAGTAATGTGCCGACAACGCTGCCAAGAAAGAAGTTCCAGCCGGGAAAAGGCGAGCCGGCAAAGAGGGCGGCAAGAAGTGTGACAATCTGTCCTGAAAGCAGAACCAGTCCTATCTGGGGAGCTTGTTTATATCCGTCGAAGATACCCACGCGTCGGTTGAAGACTAGTGCCATGAATGCCATCACGCTGTACCCGAGCGCGTGCTGCCCGAAAGTGCTGGCATTGCCGAGATCCATGAGCAGACCCATCCAGAACGCCATGCTGATACCGACACGCTGGGGTTCGTTGACATACCAGTAAAGCATCACCAGCGCGACAAAGTCGGGCTGCAGCGTCCGCGCAGTGCCTGTCAACGGTACGAGATTCAGGAGTAGCGCCACGATCAGGCTGAGCATGATGAACCAGCCTTTGGCCGGCATCAGGATTTCGTGCCTGGGCAGGTTAGCGAGTGTCACTGTCTTTTCGCCTCCTGGCGTGACTTCGTTTTGGTCGCTTCTGCCGGCGTGGAAAGGATTAACAGTTGTCGGTTCTGATTCACCCCGGAAGCAGGCGTGCAGGTGATGCGCGCAAAGATATAGTTGGGATTACGGTCGATCTGGGATACTACAGCAACGGGAAGCCCCGGAGGATAGACGCCATCTATCCCGGATGTAACCAGCATGTCCCCTTCCCGAATATCAGTGTTGATTGCCATATACCTCAACTCCAGTACTCCTTCCCTGCCGGTGCCTGATATGATGGAACGCAGGCCGTTGCGTACCACCTGTACAGGAACGGAATGGTCTCTGTCCGTGAGGAGAGTCACTTCCGAGGCCAGCGGGTAATTGCGGGTAACCTGTCCGACCACGCCGATATCGTCCACGACGGCCTGACCCGCCTCGATTCCGCTCATGCTGCCCTTGTCAAGCAATACCTTGCGATTGAATGGATCATGCGGCACGCGCAGGATTTCCGCCACCGTTGCCTTGTTTTTAATACGTTGCGTCGCATTCAGGAGCTTGCGCAGCTGAGTATTCTCGGCTTCCAGCGCACGCAACCGGAGGAGCTGGCCCTTGTCGACGAGATGCTGCTGCTTGAGACGCGTATTTTCCTCCGCTGTCTCGCTATGCTGGAAGAGTTCGCTTGTGGCATCGTACATTGACATGGGCACCTGAGCCAGTTTCTGCAGCGGATAAACTATCACGGAGAAAACGTCCCGTACGCCGCCGAGATATTTGAGTCGGCTATCCAGTGTCATCAGGAGCAGTGACAGTATGACAAAGAAAGCCGTCCGAGCCAGTAAACTGGGGCTATGCCTGAAAAACCGGGGGGAGATTTCTATCATGTGCGAAATTTTATGTTCCCGATCTTCAGGTACTGGAAGGTATAGTGCATCGAAGGCGGTAGTGAAAGCTGGCAGTAGCGCAGCTGCAAAGGTTATCAGTCACTGGCGAATATGCCAACCAGTTGATCCATGTTTTCCAGTGCGATCCCTGATCCACGCACGACGGCAGTAAGAGGGTCTTCTGCGATGATGACGGAAAGTCCGGTTTCCTCCATGAGCAGCCGGTCGATGTCTCGAAGCAGCGCGCCTCCGCCCGTGAGCACCAGGCCTTTTTCAGCGATATCGGCTCCCAGTTCTGGCGCCGTATGCTCCAGTGCGGATTTGACGGCGCTTACAATGTTGTTCAACGGCTCGGTCAGCGCTTCAAGCACTTCATTGCTCGAAATGTTAAAGCTGCGTGGAATACCTTCTGCCAGATTGCGGCCCTTGACTTCCAGTTCGCGTACTTCCGATCCCGGGAATGCGGAGCCGATTTCCTTTTTGATCAATTCGGCGGTCACTTCACCGATCAGCATCCCGTAATTGCGGCGTATGTAGTTGATGATGGCCTCGTCAAACTTGTCTCCTCCGACGCGTACCGAACTCGAATAAACGACGCCGCCCAGCGAGATCACACCGACTTCAGTCGTGCCGCCCCCAATATCGACCACCATGGAGCCGGTGGCTTCATCGACCGGCAGATTGGCCCCGATGGCGGCCGCCACTGGCTCCTCGATCAGTTCCACCTTGCGGGCGCCTGCCCCATAAGCCGCTTCCCGAATGGCGCGGCGCTCGACCTGGGTGGAACCGCAGGGTACGCAGATGACAATCCGCGGGTTGGCGGAAAACAGCCGCGGAGGGTTTACCTTCCTGATGAAGTGCTTCAGCATCTGTTCCGTAACGGTGAAATCTGCAATAACGCCGTCTTTCATTGGCCGGATGGCCGTGATGTTGCCGGGTGTGCGCCCGAGCATCTGCTTGGCAGCCAGCCCTACCTGCTGGATGATTTTCTTGCCATTGGGGCCTCCATCCTGGCGTATCGCTACCACTGAGGGTTCATTGAGGACAATGCCTTGACCGCGCACGTAGATCAGCGTGTTTGCCGTTCCCAGATCTATCGCCATGTCGGTCGAAAAGTAACCCTTCAATACACTGTTATTTAAAAAATTAAGCATGATTTACGGAATCCGTCGCGGAGGATAGTGATTAAAAGCAGGTGAAAAGAATCGGGCTATGATACTCTATTAGCTATTTGAATATAAGGGTTATAAAGGATTTCGCCGGAAATGTCTCTGTCTCTGGATGATGTGAAACGTGTTGCAAATCTGGCGCGCATCGAGATCAGCGAAGATGAGGCGCGCAAGACATTGGCCCAGTTATCAGGCATATTCGGCCTCATCGAGCAGATGCAGACAGTGGATACATCGGCGATCACCCCCATGTCACACGCGCAGGACGTGATGCAGCGCGTGCGGGCAGATGCAGTCACGGAAATCGATCAGCGCGAGCTGTTCCAGTCGGTAGCTCCCCAGGTAGAAGCTGGACTGTACCTGGTACCTAAAGTTATCGAGTAACGCCAGACAGGATCTCTGCAGGCCGCTCCCCCGCAATTCCTACTTTCCTTCCAGGAGCCTCTTTCACCTTTTGCTTCATTTTGCTTCATCCAGCGAAAACCAGCCATGTTGAACGCCAGTCTCAAGCAACTTTCCGCGATGCTTGCCGCAAGGAAAATTTCCAGCGTTGAGTTGACCGGTGAATTTCTCAAGCGTTCCCGCACGCTTAATCCCGCATACAATGCCTTCATCACTCTCGATGAAGAGACGAGCCTCGCCCAGGCGAAGGCCGCGGATACCTTGATCGCATCCGGGCGCAGGCAATCACTGACCGGTATTCCCATTGCGCAAAAGGATATCTTTTGTACCAAGGGCTGGCTCACTACTTGCGGGTCGAAAATGCTGTCGAATTTCGTCTCGCCCTATGACGCTCACGTGATCGGGCGCTTCAATGCCGCGGGTGCGGTCAATATTGGCAAAACCAATATGGACGAATTCGCCATGGGTTCCAGTAATGAAACCTCCTTTTACGGGCCGGTAAAAAATCCCTGGGATACTGCGGCCGTGCCAGGGGGCAGTTCCGGCGGTTCCGCCTGCGCAGTGGCGGCACGCATGGCGCCTGCGGCGACCGGGACGGACACCGGTGGCTCGATCCGGCAGCCGGCGGCGTTATGCGGCATTTCGGGTCTCAAGCCGACATACGGGCTGGTATCGCGCTATGGCATGATCGCCTTCGCATCCAGCCTCGACCAGGCTGGGCCGATGGCCAAATCAGCGGAAGACCTGGCGTTGATGCTCAACGTCATGGCAGGCTTCGATGCCCGCGATTCAACCAGTCTCGAACGCGAACCGGAAGATTACACGCGCGACCTGGAAAAGCCGCTCGAAGGTCTGCGTATTGGTCTGCCAAAGGAGTATTTCGTCAAGGAAATAGACGAGGATGTGGTGCGCGCGGTAGAAGCTGCCATCGGTCAGTATCGCAAGCTGGGGGCCAAAACGGTGGAGGTGTCGCTGCCCAACACGAAGCTTTCGGTTCCGGTTTATTACGTGCTTGCTCCCGCCGAAGCTTCGAGCAATCTGTCACGCTTTGATGGCGTACGCTACGGCTATCGTGCTCCCGATTATCTGGATCTCAATGACATGTATCGGAAAACCCGCGCGCAGGGCTTCGGCGCGGAGGTGAAACGCCGCATCCTGATCGGCACTTACGTGCTGTCGCATGGGTATTATGACGCGTACTACATCCAGGCGCAGAAGCTGCGCCGCCTGATGGCGCAGGATTTCGCCGAGGCATTCGAGCAGTGCGACGTTATCATGGGGCCGACTTCCCCTACGGCGGCATTCAACCTCGGGGAGAGAAGCAGCGATCCGGTTCAGATGTACTTATCCGATGCCTACACCATTGCAGTCAATCTGGCGGGTCTGCCCGCCATGTCCATTCCGGTTGGCTTCGGTCATAAAAACAGACCGGTTGGATTGCACATCATTGGCAATTATTTTGCCGAGGCGCAAATGCTGAACGTCGCGCATCAATATCAGCTTGCATCAGATTGGCATACGCGGATGCCAAAGGAGTAGGGGAGCAGGTTGGCCGATGGTGGCGGCTTGGTTCAAGCTGTTCCCCGCTCCTCATAAAGCATCCGTATCAGAAAAGGGTATTCTAGAATGCAATGGGAAACCGTTATCGGTCTTGAAGTTCATGCCCAGCTCTCGACCGAGTCCAAAATATTTTCCGGCGCTTCGACCGCTTTTGGCGCCGCTCCCAACGCGGAAGCCTGCGCTGTCGATCTCGCGCTGCCCGGTGTGCTGCCGGTATTGAATCGCGGCGCGGTGGAGCGTGCAATCAGGTTCGGTCTGGCAGTGGGAGCAAAAATCAACTCACCTTCCATTTTTGCCCGCAAGAATTATTTCTATCCTGACCTGCCCAAGGGTTATCAGATCAGCCAATACGAATTGCCGGTGGTCGAGGGAGGGCGCATCCAGCTTCAGATCGTCCGGGATGGAAAGGAACAGGAAAAGACCGTGCGGCTCGTCCGGGCACACCTGGAGGAGGATGCCGGCAAGTCGTTGCACGAGGATTTTCACGGCATGAGCGGCATCGATCTCAATCGCGCCGGCACACCCCTGCTTGAGATCGTTTCCGAACCGGATATGCGCAGCAGCGCCGAAGCGGTAGCGTATGCAAAGATACTGCATTCGCTGGTTCGCTGGATCGGCATCTGCGACGGCAACATGCAGGAAGGTTCCTTTCGCTGCGATGCCAATGTATCGGTACGGCCCAAGGGATCGGCCAAGCTCGGTACCCGCTGCGAAATAAAGAACCTCAACTCATTCCGTTTTCTCGAGAAGGCAATCGATTATGAGGCCAGGCGGCAGATCGAAATCCTCGAAGACGGGGGAGCCATACAGCAGCAGACGCGCCTCTTCGACCCGGAAAAGGGTGAAACACGCGCGATGAGAAGCAAGGAAGACGCGCAGGATTACCGCTATTTTCCCGACCCGGACCTGCTGCCCCTCGAGATTTCCGGGAACTGGATCGAGGAAGTGAAAAAAACACTGCCCGAACTGCCGCAGCAAATGCGAAGCCGGTTCGAGCATGACTATGGGCTTTCCATGTACGATGCGCTCGCGCTCACCGCCGATCGCGACAACTCGGAATATTATGAGGCAGTCACGGAAAAACTTCCTTCCGACCCTAAACTGTGCGCAAACTGGGTAATGGGGGAAGTATCGGCCTATCTCAATAATGAAGGGAAGTCGTTCGATTTCTGTCCGCTATCTCCCGCACAGCTTGCCCAACTTCTTCTGCGCATCAAGGATGGAACCATCTCTGGAAAGATCGCCAAGGATGTATTCAGGCAGATGTGGGCGCAGGTAAGCGCCGAGAGCATTTCGTGGAAGAATCGCAAGGGAGTGGATGAGAGCCTTGCAGACCGGATCATCGAATCACAGGGGTTGAGACAGATATCCGATTCAAGCGCATTGGAGAAATTGGTGCAGGAGGTGCTGGCAGCCAATCCGAAATCGGTGGAGGAATTCAAGGCGGGCAAGGAAAAAGCCTTCAACGCCCTGGTCGGTCAAGTGATGAAGGCCGCCAGGGGGAAGGCGAATCCGATGCAGGTGAATGAGATATTGAGGAAGAAGCTGACGGACTAGGTCAATGATTGGACTGGCGAACCGGGAAGCGAGCGGGAATGTTTTATCTTCGCCCTGATGGAAGCGCTTACCAGTGTCCATAGTTCCATGGAAAAGGATATACAACTAACGTGACCTGCCAGTCCCGCTTTCTGGAATGTTGCAAGGGGAAGGAGGTCCTTGCATTCTTGCATTATTGAGTCACCGAGAAAACGGTACGAGCGTCATATCGGCTGAAGCCGATATCAAGCAGCGTTCAAAGCAGGCCATTGTTGGGCGTGGCTTGCTGGATCCCGGGTCGGGCCCGGAATGACGGGATCTACAATATTTTCTGGCCGGGTCAATAACGGTTTTCCCTGCTGCCGGCTATTGCAGTATTAACATTACGCAGCGACTATCACTCCAGTAAACATCGTTCGCCGCCTCAAGCTTCGTCAGTCATTCTTTCCGGATCTCGGAAGAGTTCTTTGAAGGGAACCTGGCTGATCAATAAGTGTCTACACAGTAGTATCACAAAAAAATAACAATTTCTTAACAATGCAGCTATGATAAACGTGTCTTTCACCACAAGGAGAAAGGGCGATGAAAATGGGAAAACTTCTTACTGTTTCATATTTGACGGGCTTGACGGTAGCACTGGTGGCGGCAGCGTTCCTCTGATCTTGAGACCGCGACGGGGAATGACTCTTCCTCCTGTAACCCCTGAGTGGATTGTAACTGCTGGCGGTCCACCCCATCCGCTTTCATAGGGATGGGGTTTTTGCTGTAAGGCCGGCAGCCAATGATAACCGGATGACTGCCTGCCTGAAAGTTTACCAGCCCCATCACTCTACTTCGCCCGGAAGAAAATTTATTTAATGAAACTAGCCATTATCACTACTGCCGTTGCGATATCGAGTACTGTGATTGCCGCATGGGTACTGGGCGCAGCCTTGCGGCACAGTGTCTTTTTCTACACAGCGGACGGATATATGTCACCCAGAACCGCAGTACGCGTGGGCCTCATGAAAGATGAAGAAGCTTCATTCTCCGGCGGACTGGCGTTCAGAAAGACCGGGGGGGGCGGTTATGATTACCGGGAAGAAATGGCAATTGCCTTCATCAATAGAACAGGCCACACTGATATTGATCTGTTCGCTGAATGCGAACGTCTGGGGGATTGCGAATTACGAAAATGAACGCGCCTTCTATCTCCTATTTCCTGAGAGACAGGCACGTTGCTGCAAATTCTGATGGACGCCCGACGAATGGATAAGGCGCCTTCCAGCGAGGGCTCGCAACAGTTATCCCTGGATTCAGGGAATTTCGTGCTTCACCCACACAAGCATAAACCTTCCTGACTCCCGCCCGGTCGTGGCCTGATTATTCAGAGAATCTTCTTTCAAAACCTATTACGGGTACTGGCCTTGTGACCAGTGCCGCTCCCGCTCTTCCATTCACAGAAAAGCAATTAAAGCAATTCCAGTATTGTCCACAACCCCAGTAATGCCTGATTGGCTTGCCGAACAGTCGAAGTGAGTCGAGCCAGAGCAGGGGTAGAGGCGGGTAGAGAACTGGGAAGAGGCTTGGGGCAGAAATCAAATCAAAGAGAGGCCAGGGCAGGGGGAGCAGGGGCCAGGAGGGGGAAGCCTTGAGCCGGGTAGGGCATCGAGTACGTTTCCGCTTGCACTCTGATCTCGTGAGCTTTGTCTGCTCCGGGCTTTCCAATGATGTACTACACTATCATCCGGGGTATCAAACGCGTCCTCCGGGAATATGTGCGGCGTTTTTTCCATAAGTAAAAAATATCAGTCAATTTATAAGCTATCCACCGCGCGAATATTCTTTAATTTTTTTAATATATACAGTCCCTGAAAATCAGGACAATGGGGTCAGAGGATAATCGCGATTGCCGGACAGGGGAAGGACAAATGACAGCTCAATATAAAAGAGTGGATAAAATGAAGGAAGAACTCGACGCGTTGCGCAAATATCGGGACACGCTCCCGGCAGTTTTCAAATTCAACCGCCAGGAGGCGGCGGCACGAAATCAGGAAGACCGCATGAGCACCCGGCTTGAACCCGAAGCAATCAACGAGATCACCGTCCGTCTCGGTCCGGATATCGACGAGCGGCTAACGCGGCTCGTGGAGGAATACGGCCATAACAAGCAATATTATCTGATCGAGCTCGCGCGAAACGGCATCGAGGCTCTGGAAGATGCGCTTGAAGCTGACCGGGTAGCCATGCTCTCCCGTCTCAAAGGCGAAAAGATGATTCCACTCGGGGACATCATGAGGAAGTATGACATACAGGATTAGTTTCAATCCGGCGGCGCAGCGGGACCTGGATAAGATCGACTCTCAAGGGCGTCAGCGCCTTCTGAAATACCTGAACGAGCGCATCGTACTCCTGGAAGATGCGCGCTGCCTCGGCGAACCCTTGCTTGCTTCTCAATTTTTCGGCTACTGGCGCTACCGTGTCGGAGATTACCGGATCACCTGTGACATCCAGGACGAAGAATTACGCATTCTCGTCGTGAAAGGGAGCAATCGGCGCGTGGGTAGTGTTGGCTAGCTTCAACCACATAAGGAATTTTTACTCTTATCGGATTGAAGAGGCGTGAACAAGTTGTTCCCCTATTGTCCCGATTGCTGAATGCGAGCGCCACGGGATTGACAATTGCATATATGAAGAATATCCGACATGACTCATGTATAAAGCGGGCTTATTGGTCCGCGACGAATTTCAGGACGTTTCCGTTGATGCAATAGCGCTTGTGGCTGGGTGGCGGTCCATCATGAAATAGATGGCCGAGATGAATGCCGGAGCTTGCGCTTCGTACCTCAACCCGCTTCATGCCGTGAGAGTTGTCTTCGTGCAGGGTAACGGCGCCTTCCACGGGTTCAAAGAAACTGGGCCAGCCCGTTCCGCTTTCAAATTTGCTCTTGCTGTAAAAGAGGGTTGCACCTGTGACAGGGTCGACAAATCTTCCGGGACGCTTTTCATCCAGATTGGAGGCGGTGAAAGGAAGTTCGGTACCTCGCTTGAAGGCGATTTTCTGCTGCTCGGGCGACAGCAGTTGAAAGCCCAGCCATTTCCAGAAATTGGATTTCTCGCCGTTGTATCCCGTATAGCGAGCAACCTCCTTGCCGTTCTTGAACAGCACGATGGTGGGTGCGGCGAACAAGGGCTTTTCCAGATTCCAGCCGCTGGGCGGATTCGAGTTCAACGTCCTGGCAATCGGCACTTCCGCTTGCCAGTGACCCATTATGTCTTTTTCGAAGCGTTCGCAAAATTCGCAATGCTCGGCCTCGAACGCCACCAGTTGCCGGACAGGATTCAAATCGCCGCCCTGCAGGGGCTCCGAGCCCGGTTTGGACGTCGTCAGGACTGAAGAAGTCCCGGAGGAGATCGGAGATGTAGGCGTCTGCGCAACTTTCCTGACCGAACCGGGGTATTTCACCCCGGTGCCGCCCAAGCCGCAATACCCATCGGGATTCTTTTTCAGATAGTTCTGGTGATATTCCTCAGCGGTGATGTAATTCTTGAGCGGCAGGATCTCGGTGGTGATTCTGCCGTAACCTGCAGCATCGAGTGCTTTTTGATAAGCAGTCCGGGTTGCCAGTCCCACAGCCTTTTGGCTCTCATCATGATAATAGATGGCGCTGCGATAATTACTGCCGATATCGTTCCCCTGGCGGTTGCCCTGGGTGGGGTCATGGCTCTCCCAGAATTTGGCCAGGACTGTTTCCAGCGTTACCCTGGCTGGATCGAAGACCACCTTGACCACTTCCGCATGATTGCGCGCTGCGGTTTTACCGGTGCGAAGCGCTCTTTCATGATTCAGGATGTCCTGGTAACCGGCACCGGGAAGGTCGCCACCCGCATAACCGCTTTCCACGTCGACGACTCCGGGAATTTCTCCCATGCGCTTCTCCGCGCCCCAGAAGCACCCCATACCTAGAACGACGTAATCCATTGCCTGCCCCGATGTCGTGGTTTTTTCCACTGCGTAGGCACCTAAAATAATACCCAAGGCCGCCGCCATAGCTACAACCCTTTTCATTTCAAGATACCCTCATAAATCCTGGTCATAAGATCTTGATCTCGTTTTTTGATACCCAGTGCAATTTGAAATCTGGAATGAAAATAAATTCCCTTGAGTACAACGATCAGGGGGGAGGATGGGAACGTCTCATGCATTCTCTTCCTCTCCAGTCTGCGTTGGCTGCAGAGTGTCTCAAGGCGGCAGAAGCCCGGAAGCAATAACAGAGGGTTTAATAAGCTCAGTTGTCGCAATCTCCCGTATCCCTCTGCGCGCCAGAGCCTCCTGAGTCAACATTTTCGACAGCCAGAAAGCTGCCATTTTCCTCCAGGCGGATCAGTTTTATTCCGATGCAATGGGCTATTTTTAAACCCGCGCTAACAGTTATTCGTTCGCTATGCCAGTAGGATTGGCTGGCACTCATGGCTTGGCGTTAGAAGAGGTAAAGCTATTTGTACCTGTAAGATTTTACAGGTGCAAAAGTACTCATTCTGTAGTCTCATATGGTCATTAACTCACATGAATACAGCAAGTATTTCTTCAAAAAAGCTGGCAGTGATAACTAGACGTGCTGTTTCCAGCAATGCAAGGCCGATAGTGAAAGCAGAATAATTCAGTGTAACCGGTTTTGGAGTTTTCCCGGCTTGTTACCCAGGTGCTCGCGATAGAAGGGCGGACAATACCGAAAATTCAACTCTTGGCTGCGGACTATGACTGCCCGAAGAGCTAACCTGGCTTTGTCTGTTCTGACATCCTATTCCTTTACTCCCACTCGGTGAGAAGATGGTGCTCGCTGAGCCTCCATCACTATAACAATTTATATCGATCATGAAGCTTGATGCCACCGTAAGCGCCGAAAACCATTATTTGGTTTTTTTCCTGGATGAGCAGCGGTATTCCTTGCATTTGTCCGCGGTGGAGAGTGTCGCACGCATGGTTTATATAACGCCGCTACCCGGGGCGCCGGAAATTGTGCTCGGTGTAGTCAATCTTCGCGGCAAAGTTGTCCCTATCGTGGACATCCGGCAACGGTTTGATCTTCCAAAACGTGAAATTTTGCTGACTGACTGGCTGATTTTCGCCCATACGACGACCCGTCTTGTGGGGCTGGCGGTAAATACAGTGACGGGAGTTGCGGAATGTCTGGAACAGTGTGTGATTCCAACAGATGAATTCTTTCCTCCCCTCAAGTACTTAAAGGGAGTCATCAAATTTCAGGATGGATTGATCCTTATCCAGAATCTTGGCGAATTCCTTTCATTAGAAGAAGAAAAGTCCTTGGATTTAGCGCTTAGTACCTCATAGGGCATGCAAATCACCCTTCCTCATGTGCTGGTCTCGCAGCTAAGCGATTTAATAGCGATGAAGATGGGCTTGTATTATCCGCAAAAGCGCTGGGGTGAGCTTGAGCGCGCAATTGCGGCTGTCGCACCCGAGCTTGACATGCCGGACACCGAAACAGCTGCCCGCCACCTCCTTTCCACTTCCCTGACCCACAGACAGATCGAAATACTTGCTTGCCGCCTTACTATCGGGGAGACCTACTTCTTCCGTGAGCAGAAATGCTTGGACGTATTTGAACAAAGTATTTTTCCGCAACTGATACGGAAATGCAAAGAAAGCAATCGCCAACTGCGGATTTGGAGTGCGGGCTGTTGCACGGGCGAAGAACCCTATTCGATTGCCATGCTCCTTGATCGATTGTTCAAGGAGCATGGGGAGGAATGGAATGCGGCAATTCTTGCGACAGACATCAATCCGGTATTCCTGGATCGGGCAGTTGAGGGCCTATATAGAGAGTGGGCGTTTCGGGGGACTCCGGACTGGATTAAAGAGCGTTACTTTAAACGGAAAAAAAACGGCCTATTCGAGATAGTGCCGCATATCCGTAAAAGAGTAACGTTCTCCAATCTGAATCTGGCCGAGGATGTGTACGCATCGCAGATTAATCGCACCCGTGCCATGGACGTCATCTTCTGCCGAAATGTCCTGATGTATTTCAGCTCCCAGGTAGTTAAAAGGATTGGACAGGGCTTTTATCGATCTCTAGTCGACTACGGATGGCTCATCGTGAGTCCAGTGGAAATGTCCAGCGACTCGTTTCCGCAGTTCCGACTCCATACCGTTTCTGGAACCAGCCTCTATCGGAAGATTGACAGTCACGATGTGCATGCCCCTGGTCCATCATCGGATGCCTTATACAAGGTAACTTCAGCTTCAGCGCCGCCCTCCAGTCTGCAGGCCTGGGAAACGCCCCTTTCGCTCGAAAGCATGGAACCGCAAATATTGCCGGTTGCATCAAGCCCCCTCACTCAATTAACAAGTGTGCAAGATGTTGCAAGCCAATCGGCGAATCGAGAGCGGTCCAATACGCTTTATCACGAAGCCCGTCGCTATGCCGATCGAGGCGATCTCACCCGGGCTGTAAGGCAGTGTGAGAAAGCAATTGCCGCCAACAAACTGAATCCTGCGGCTTACTATCTCCTGGCAATGATTCATCAGGAGCTGGGGCAGGCCAAGGAAGCAATGTGGTGCCTGACGAATACGTTATATCTTGATCCTGATCTTGTGCTTGCCCATTTTGCTTTGGGCAGCCTCTGCCTGATGCAGGGCAAAAACCAGGAAGCGGAACGTCATTTTGGCAATGCATTATCGTTGTTGAATGGATATTCATCCAGTGACATTCTCCCGGACTCAGGGGGTCTGACCGTCGGCGATCTCACTCATTTCATTACCTCTATAAGAATATGCGACTCACTCAATCATCGGGAAATAAAGAGTAGAGCATCACATGACGACTAAAACCTTAGGGTTTCAAGAAAGGAAAATGGCTTCCGGAAATTCTCCCGAGCTCGAGCAGAACCAGAACTCTCCTCGTGCAACAGTGGACAGCACTTGGATACCTTCCAATGAAAAAACTCAGCAGATCTTGCAAATGAGGGCATTGGCCCTGGCTCAGGAGTTACCGGCCCAAGAGGTACGGAATGAGACCATTGAAATCGTGGAATTTATTCTTGGTTGTGAACGTTATGCCCTCGAATCGTGCTATGTCATTCAGGTTGCCGATATTGAGGACATCACCCCCCTGCCCTGTACCCCTGGCTTTATTCGCGGCATTGTTACCCTGCGCGGGGAGATCCTGCCGGTGATTGATCTGAAGAAATTTTTCGAGGTGCCGGAGAAGGAGTTGCGTGGACGCAACAAAGTTATCGTACTGCAGTCGGGAAAAATGACATTCGGCATTCTGGTGGATGAAATTCTTGGCGCCCGGTCCATCTTTGCAACCGACATTCAGTCATCTTTGCCTGCTCTTATGAGCATTCGTAAGAAATATCTCAAGGGAATCACCTCGGAGCGACTGCTAGTTCTTGATGCAGAAAATCTTCTCATGGATGAAAGCATTGTTGTAGATGAGCAAGTAGCCGAGTAGAGAAGTATCGGAATGGGTGAAAACACTGCATTTAAATGACGAAACGAAGTTTTGAAAGGACAGCATGACCATCAGTGAAAGGATAATTGGAGGGTATGCCATCATACTGGCGCTTCTTGCACTCTCCACGGCTATGGCATTCTATGCACTTAGCCAGACGCAGGCGGCCTACGATCATTTCCTTCGCGTAGACGAGCGGCTGAAGGAAAGTGTGAATGAACTGCGGATTGCGGGGTTTGCGCAACAAACTTATGTTCGGGGTATTTTGCTTTATCCAGACCTGCAGAAGACCAACCAGGCGTTCCTCCAGGACAATGATCGCCAGTTCAAGCAAATCCTCGAAAAAATTCGACAGCTAATGAGTGGAAACAAGGGGGATAGCTTATTCAACGAGCTCCAGTCCCTGCACCAGCAATTGGAGGAGGCCCAGCAACAAGCCATCCGGCTCTCGTTTGATCAAAAACGCGAGGAAGCGCTCGCCTTCGTGATTAACACATTCCGCCCGCTCAGCCTTGCATTTATAGATAAGGCCAAGCATTTCTATGAGCAGCAATCTGCAATTCTGGAAAGTAGAAAAATTGAAGCCTTGGATAAAGTGGGCTCTTATACCACCGCATTGGTGGCTGTTTCTTTATTTACTGTTTTAGTCGGACTAACAATCGGCATTCGCCTGAGCCGTACGATTACCCGACAGCTCCGGGAGAACATCGTCCAACTTGCGTCGTCTTCAGCAGAGATTCTTTCCACCACTTCCCAGGTTGCCGCTGGCGCAGCCGAGACCGCAGCCGCAGTAAGCGAGACAACAGTCACCGTGGAAGAGGTCAAGCAAACCGCATTGACTACGAGCCAGAAAGCTAAATATGTATCGGACAGTGCGCAGAAAGCTTCCAATATCTCGGAGGCTGGACGCAAATCGGTGGAGGAGGTTGTTAGTGGAATGAATCGGATTCAGGAGCAGATGGAATCCATAGCCGAGAGCATTATGCAGCTCTCCAGGCAGGGCCATGCCATCGGCGAGATCATTGCCACAGTCAACGACCTGGCGGAGCAATCCAATTTATTGGCCGTGAATGCCGCTATTGAGGCGACGCGGGCTGGGGAACAAGGTAAGAGTTTTGGCGTAGTTGCTCGGGAGATAAGAAGCCTGGCGGATCAATCCAGACAAGCTACTGCCCAGGTGCGAACCATTCTGGGGGACATTCAGAAAGCGACTAATATTGCGGTACTCGCCACTGAGCAGGGCAATAAAGCGGTAGAGGCGGGGGTCAAGCAATCCACCGAGACGGGTGAAGCAATCCGCCTGCTATCCACCAGCATCAGTGAGGCAGCGCAAGCAGCTACCCAAATTGCGGCATCAAGCAAGCAACAAATAGTCGGCATGGACCAGGTGGCGATGGCCATGACTAACATCCAGCAGGCGAGCGAACAGAATGTGGCAGGTACCAGGCAGGCGGAATCAGCGGCACAAGGCTTGTATGAGATGGGGAATAAATTGAGTGTCCTCGTAGGCAGCAAGAAGGACTATTTCGCAGAGGAAGTGGAAAAAATCCATGCCTGACAAAAGAGATGTACTTTTGGAAAGGCTCCTTGCAATGTTTCGCATCGAGGCAGAGGCCCACCTGAAGGATATATCGTCGGGACTGCTCGCCCTGGAGGGAAAACCTGTAGATACCCTGGCATTCGATATCATTGAAAACATGTTGCGGTGCGCACATAGTCTCAAAGGTGCAGCACGAGCAGTCAACCTTGCTCAAGTCGAGGAGGCCTGCCGTTCTCTGGAAAATGCATTCTCCGCACTGAAAGATAAAAGCCTTGCCGTATCGTCATCGCTCATCGATCGGCTGCTTGGGACGGTCGATGTCCTGGGAACGCTCGTTTCAGGAGAGGGCAGCATGACTGAGCGGCAGATGCCGTTGTTGACTACAGTAACCCGCCAGCTCGATGAAATGCTGAAAAGTCCCATAAAAGAAGGACGTACGGGCTCCTTCTTGTCGCAGGCCGCATCACCTTTATCTTTGCTTTCCCCTGATGAATCATCCGTAATCCATGCCGATGCAAGTGCATATTTGCGGACCTCTGCTCCGGACCATGCATCTGCAACAATCAGGGTGCCTACCGTAAAGCTCGAAAAGGTTCTGCATCAGGTTGAGGAATTGTTGCTGCCGTGCCTGACAGCGCGACAACGGGCCAAGGAGCTAGGCGAAATCACCACGGTACTTGCCGCATGGAAGAAGCAGCGCCTGCAAATCCAGTCGGCAGTTCGCATTATTGATCGCGAGTTGACATCCAGCCTCAAGGATAGCCTCTTCCGAGGACAACATGGGCTTCCGAAGCTGCTCAAATACCTGGATGAGGAGCCGCTTCAAATGAAAGCGCTTGAGGAGCGGCTAGTGAGATTGCAGCGGACTATCGAACAAGACCAACGCACACTTGCGGGCATGACCGATTGCCTGATTCAGGATGTCAAAGAAATGCAATTACTGCCTTTCTCGACGCTGCTGGATATTCTGCCCCGATTCTCCCGCGAGCTGGCCCGCGAACAGGGCAAGAGCCTGGAGCTGGTGGTCAGTGGCGGCGAGGTGGAAATTGATCGGCATATTTTGGAAGAGATGAAAGACCCTCTGATCCATCTGGTGCGTAATTGCATCGACCACGGTATTGAGCAGCCCGCAGCCCGGTTAGCTAAAGGTAAGCCTTCGTCAGGAAGAATCACCTTCGCATGCTTGCAAAGCGATAGCGGTAAGGCTGAGATACGTGTAGCCGATGATGGGGGCGGAATCAATATCGGTAAATTGAAAGCTGCCGCATACAAGCTTGGCGTAATGTCTGAGGAGGAGATGGAGCAACTGGGTGAGTCGGAATTGCTTGCGCTTATTTTCAGATCTGGTGTGACCACCAGCCCCCTCATCACCGATATCTCCGGACGCGGGCTGGGACTCGCGATTGTGCGCGAAAAGGTTGAAGCTTTGGGCGGCAGCATCAAGGTCAAATCAAGTACTGATACCGGAACTGCTTTCCATATCTTACTGCCGTTAACGCTAACAAATACCCGGGGAGTTCTGGTTCATGCTGGAGGACAGTTTTTTGTTATTCCTTCAAACAGCGTAGAGCGAATAGTCCGAATCGCCAAAAATGAAATTCAGACCGTGAAAAATCGAGAAACCATTCTGGTAGATGAACAACCTGTTTCTCTGGTCAGGTTGAGTGACATACTGGAACTGGCTCGCAACTCGGCAGAAATGGAACCCACGCACTATTTGCGGGGGATCGTTCTCAGTTCAGGTCTTGGTCGTGTTGCATTTCTCGTGGAAGAGGTTCTCGGGGAGCAAGAGGTAGTAATAAAAGCGCTTCTCCGGCCATTAAAGCGGATAAGAAACGTCGCAGGTGTATGCATGCTGGGAACCGGGCGAGTGGTCCCGGTGCTTAACGTACCTGATCTGTTGAAATCGGCTGTGAAAGCATCCTCGGCTACATTCATCTCTACTCAGGACTCATCGGCTGAGAAGCAGGGAGCATCAAGCGAGCACTCTATTTTAGTGGTGGACGATTCCATCACTGCCCGGACGCTGCTCAAACATATTCTGGAGTCGGCAGGTTATCGTGTAACTACAGCTGTGGATGGAGTGGAGGGCTATACCGCCCTTAAAACGGGCGCTTACAGTCTGGTGGTCTCTGATGTTGAAATGCCGCAAATGGACGGCTTTGCCCTGACAGCCAAGATACGTGCCGACAAGCAGTTGGCGACGCTGCCGGTGATATTGATAACGGCATTGGATTCACGTGACCACCGGGAGCGAGGCATCGATGTGGGAGCGAATGCATATATCGTGAAGAGCCGCTTTGACCAGAGCAACTTGCTGGAAGCGACCCGACGCCTGATCAGTATCAGCAGCATTAAGTCGTGAATTCCTTTCCATGATAAACGTCCTGGTAGTGGAAGATTCACCGGTAGTGCGAGAGTTCCTCATTTACATACTCAGTTCCGATCCTGATATCACTGTTATTGCGACCGCCGGTGACGGAGAAGAAGCAATCGATGCCTTGCGCAGCCATCGGCCCGACGTAATCACCATGGATATTCACATGCCGAAGCTGAATGGGGTGGAGGCCACACAGCTGATCATGGAGACACAGCCGACTCCCATTGTCATCGTGAGCGGCAGTACGGATCCGGCAGAGGTTGGGACCACATTTGATGCGATCGATGCGGGGGCATTGGCAGTGCTCCCGCGGCCGCCAGGCATCGGCCATCCGGATCACAACGCGACAGCTCGAAAGATGATAGAGGTCGTAAAACTGATGTCGGAAGTAAAGGTAGTTCGTCGCTGGGCGCGCATGCGAGGAGCTCCTCCGGCCTTGCTTTCTATACGCGCCCCCCTGCTTAACCGTGTGGCGCAAACAAGAATTGCCGTTGTGGGTGCTTCAACGGGTGGCCCGCCTGCACTCGAGGCGATTCTTTCATCACTCCCAAAGCATTTTCCTGTACCCATTCTAATCGTTCAGCATATGACTGCAGGATTCATGGAAGGATTTGTCCAATGGCTAAAGAACTCGTCCAATCTTCCCGTTCATATTGCAAGGCAGGGTGAGTTGCCCCTGCCGGGGCATGTTTATATGGCACCCGATGAATACCAGATGAAGGTGGAGAATCGAGGGGAGATCGTTTTGACCAGGGACGAGCCAGAGTATGGATCAAGACCCTCAATTTCATATCTTTTCAGGTCGATTGCCAGAATCTACGGTCATGATGCCGTTGCTGGCCTATTGACGGGGATGGGCCGTGATGGTGCTGACGAGTTACGCCTTCTGAAGGAGAAAGGCGCGATTACTTTCGCACAAGACAAGGAAAGTTCGGTCGTCCACGGTATGGCGGGCGAGGCGATCAGATTAGGTGCGGCGACCATGGTCTTGCCTCTGGAAAAGATTGCCGCAGCACTAACGAATCTGGTGGCCGAACGAGGAGAAACTAAGCTTGGCGCATGATATTTCAATCCACGATGTCCGGAAAGTCGAGATTCTCATCGCAGAGGACAGCCCCACGCAAGCGGAAAAACTGAAGTATCTGCTGGAGGAAAACGGCTATAAAGTTACCACTGCAAGCGATGGCAGACAGGCCCTCTCGAGGGCGCGGCAGCGCAATCCGACATTGATTATCAGTGATGTGATGATGCCGGAGATGAATGGGTTTGCGCTATGCAGCGAAATCAAGCGGGACGCACAACTCAAGAAGATTCCGGTGATTCTGCTTACCTCGCTGGCGGATGTCAAGGATATCATCCAGGGATTGGAATCGGGGGCCGACAATTTTATCCGCAAGCCATACGACGACAGATATCTTCTGGATCGTATTGACTACCTGCTGATGAGCCATGAGCTGCGCAAAAGTCAGAAGATGCAAATGGGAATGCAGATTTATCTGGGGGGGCAAAAACATTTCATCACCAGTGAGCGGCAGCAGATCGTGGATCTATTGATTTCGGTTTATGAGGATGCGGTTCGCCTCAACGCTGAACTGAATACGCGGCAACTTGAGCTGACGCACTCGAATCGCTTGCTCAACGGGCTGTATCGAATGGCGGAAGGCTTGAACCAGGCAGCAACCGAGCGTGAGGTCAGCGAAAAAGCGCTGGAGTATGCCATGATGTTGCCGGGAGTCCATGCGGGATGGCTTTATTTATGGAATACCGATGGTCTGAATTTGGCAGGCTCACGAAACGTACCCGCGTCAGTAAGTGCTGATGGCCTGGACATATCATGCAGTTGCCTGCGCCTCTTGCTCGCCGGGGAGCTCGGCAATACCCCTAAAATTTTAAACTGCGAGCGCCTCTTCTCAAGCGGAGGCAATGGTTCTTGCCACCATATCACCATACCGATGTGGAGTGGCAGCAAGAACCAGGGCGTGATGAATCTCCTGGGCTTGGAACAGGATCAGTTCAGGGAGAATGAGCTGGACACATTCTACGGGATCGGGCAGCAGGTAAGCGTTGCCCTGGAGCGCGCCCGATTGCATGAACATATGGAAAAGTTGGTGGGGGAGCGTACTGCGGCGTTAACAGTGGAGATCGCTCAGCGCAAGGAGTATGAAGCGAGGGTGGTCCGGCTCAACCGTTTGTATAGCGTGTTAAGTGGTATCAATACAGCCATTGTGCGTGTCCGTGAAATACAGGAGCTTTTCAATGAGGCATGCCGTATTGCAGTCGTTCATGGCGGATTCGCTTTCGCTTGGATCGGAATGCTGGAGGGAAATACGAGAATAATTACACCGGTGGCTAGGATGGGGCAAGGAAATGATGAGCTGTTCCAACTCAACTTATCCCTGATGAGTGCGCCGGAAGGAACTCCGCTGGTCGAGGATTTATTCACACACCTCAAGCCGTTCATTTGCAATGATCTCATTGCCGATAAGCGCATGGAGGGCTTGCATAATGTAGCGCTTGCTCACGGTTACCTTTCCATGGCGATCCTGCCTCTGGTTCTCGAGGGGCAACTCGTCGGCACTCTGACTCTCTATACTCCCGAGACAGGGTTTTTCGACGAGGAGGAAATTGCTTTGTTAATAGAAATGGCAGGCGATATTTCGTTTGCAATGGATCACTTGAAAAAAGAGGAGCGCATTAATTATCTGGCTTTCTTCGACGCTGTGACCGAGCTTCCGAACCGGGCGTTGTTTCTAGACCGGGTCAATCAGCGGATCAAGATGGTTTCTTCCGGTCACGAGATGCTTTCCGTAATTGTCCTGGACATCGAACGGTTCAGCAGTATTAATGAATCGTTCGGCCATGGGGCGGGCGACAGTCTACTCCGCCAGCTTGCAAAGCGGTTGAAGCAACTGCTTTCAGAAGCAGACATTCTGGCCCATCTTTCCGCCGATTATTTCGCTATCGCCAGAAAATATGAAGAGGAAAGCATCGACATCGTCCGTATGCTAGAGAAACTTCTGTTCGAGGTCCAGAACGAGCCCTTTTTAATTAATGGACAGGAACTATGGGTTTCCGCCAGGGCGGGAGCCTCGTTCTTTCCTAGCGACGGTCTGGATACTGATACGCTCTTGAGAAATGCTGAAACAGCGCTAAAGAAGGCCAAGCATTCCTCCGACAAGCATTTGTTTTATGCTCCCGAATTTCATGCACGGGTTAAAGAAAAACTGAAACTCGAGATCAAGCTGCGCCAGGCACTGGAGCAGGAACAACTGGTGCTGTACTACCAACCCAAAGTTGATTTGAAGAGTGGACAAATAAGCGGACTCGAGGCATTGATGCGCTGGCACGATCCGGAAAGTGCTGCGGTACTTTCACCGCTACACTTCATTCCCTTACTTGAAGAAACGGGAATGATTCTTGACGCAGGACGGTGGGTCTTGAGCAAAGCGATATCGGATGCAAATAAATGGAAAGCCATGAGTTTAAATCCGCCGAGAATTGCTATCAATGTTTCTCCCGTTCAGCTACGGCAGAAGGATTTTGTCGATATGGTGGCAAATGTGGTAAGCGACGCGGGAGATCAAGCCGCGTTCCAGTTTGAGATCACGGAAAGTGTAATCATGCACGACATCAAAGCCAATATCGAGAAGCTCAACCTCATCCAGGATATGGGTATCGAGCTTGCGATAGACGATTTCGGTACTGGTTATTCTTCGCTCAGTTATATCGCCAAATTGCCTGTCAATGTGCTGAAAATTGATCGCGCTTTCATCAGCGATATGAATATCAATCCAGACAATCTCAGCATTGTTTCAGGAATCATATCCCTGGCACATTCGTTGCATTTGCGTGTTGTTGCCGAGGGAGTGGAAACGGTGGAGCAAGCCGAGCTTTTACGAAGCCTCGAATGTGAGGAGATGCAGGGCTATCTCTTTAGTCCCGCCGTTACAGCGACCAGGATAATAGAGTTTCTATGCCAGAAGAAATCTCTTTAAATGGATGATGGCATCGATCCTTTGCATTTGCACCCGCTCTGACTCTTAGCAGCGGTAGGAGACGCGGTTGTTTCCCTCTGAAATAATCCCGGCATAACCTTGATGGGAGCCAGGACGTCTTCCTCGTCATCCGGGTCTAAGCAAAAGCTGGAGAGAAACGAATTTGTTCTCTACTATCAGCCGCAGGCGGATAACTGAGGATTATAGGAGCCGAAGCGCTCGTGCGATGGCAACATCCTCGGCGGTTTTTTGCTTCCCTCCGAGTTCACTCCCCGGCCGAGGAAGCTGGGCAGATTCTTCCTTTAGGGGATTCCAGCGTCCAGCGATTTTTGCAACTTTGCTACAGATTCACGCTCCGGCCACCATCCACGGCAATGATCTGGCCGGTGATGTAAGGCGCATCTGCAATCAGGAAAGCAACGGTCCGGGCAATGTCGCTCGGTTCTCCCGTTCGTTTCAGCAGGGTCCTGTCGATGATGTGCCGGCGCGAAGCTTCGTCCGTCCATGCGCCCGCTTCCGGCCAGAGGATGGGGCCGGGCGAGATGCCATTTACCCGGACTTCCGGTGCAAGCTCCTGCGCCAGCGATCGGGTCAGCGAGGCAAGTCCACCCTTGGCCGCGTTGTATACCACGTAATTCTTGAGCGGCCATTCCGAATGAATGTCGATGATATTGACGATGCAGCCGTGCTGTCTGCTTAATTCAGGCGCTGCCGCCTGGGACAGAAACAGGGGGGCTTTCAGGTTGCTTCCCATGAGGTCATTCCACATGTCAGTAGTAATTTCGCCTAATGGAGTTGGAAAAAAGCTGGAGGCGTTATTGACCAGCGCATCCAGCTTTCCGAATCGTTCTGTGGTTTCAGCTATCAGTTGGGGCAGACGGGCAATATCCAGCAGGTCGGCTTGTACCAGCGCAACTGAACCGGGCCGGCTATGGTTCAGTTCGGCCTGCAGTGCCTGCGCCTCCTCGATCGAGCTTCTATAATGCACGGCCAGATTTGCTCCCTGTGCGTGCAGGCGGCGACAGGTGGCGGCGCCCACCCGCCTGGCTCCCCCTGTGACGAGTATCGCTTTCCCTTGCATCGCTATCTCCTCTAAACTTGCGGATTGATTCGATTTTTCTTTTATTGCTGCCATGAAATCGGTTAGGGAAGATCTATGGATTCCCGCTTTCACGTGAAAGACGACGCTTCTGTTCGATGGCTGGCTCTATATCAAAGCGTAGCATAGCGCCAATGCAGCCACAGCCGCCACTCCCTGCACCGAGCGAAGCAGCGCTCGAGCATAGCCATGCACTGAGAGAACTCATTCACATGGAAATCAGCGCCGCTGGCGGCTGGATTTCATTCGAGCGTTACATGAGGCTGGCGTTGTATGCACCGGGCAAGGGTTACTACAGTGGCGGCGCCGCAAAATTCGGCCAGGAAGGCGATTTCGTCACTGCGCCCGAAATTTCCCCGTTGTTTGGCAGGACTGTGGCGCGCCAGGCCAGGCAGATACTCGAGTTGACGGGTGACGGCAGCGGCATTCTCGAGTTTGGCGCCGGGACAGGTAAGCTGGCACTCCATCTGCTGGTTGAGCTGGAAAAACTCGGTCGTCTGCCACAGCAATATTTCATTCTCGAAGTGAGTGCGGAACTTCAGCAGCGTCAACGGCAGTTGCTTGAACAGCTCGCGCCGCATCTCGCCGCCCGAGTCCACTGGCTGAAACGTTTGCCGGAGCAGTTCGATGGTCTGATACTGGCCAACGAGGTGCTGGATGCCATGCCGGTGCACCTGGTTGTGTGGCGCGGCGACGCATTACACGAACGCGGTGTCTCTTCGGCCGACGATGAATTTTTCTGGAGTGAACGTCCTCTTGCAGAAGGAGCGCTCTTCGAAGCGGCGCGGGAATTGACGGATGGAATTCGTTCCGGGGGCAATGAAAGCGAATATGTCAGTGAAATCTGCCTGGAGGCACGCGGGTTCGTGGCGAGTCTCGGCAAGATGTTGCAACTGGGGGCGATTCTGCTGATCGATTACGGTTTCGGCCGGGATGAGTATTATCACCCTCAGCGCAGGCAGGGAACATTGATGTGTCATTATCGCCACCACAGCCATGACAATCCGTTTTACCTGCCAGGCCTGCAGGATATAACCAGTCATGTCGATTTCAGCGCCGTTGCCAGTTCGGGCGTCGAAGCGGGTCTCGGATTGCTGGGGTATACGACGCAGGCACACTTTCTCATCAATTGCGGAATAACGGAAATTCTGGCGGAGATGCCTGCTGTGAATACAAGGAACTATTTGCCGCTGGCAAACCAGGTGCAGAAACTGGTGAGTCCGTCGGAAATGGGGGAGTTATTCAAGGTCATGATCCTGGGCAAGGGAATTCACAGTAACCATCCGTCTCCTGTCGGCTTCACGGGCGGCGACAAGGGCCGCCTGCTATAGAAGATTGGAGCGTGGGGAACAGCTTTACATCATTCTCGACTTTTCATACGGCATGCTATGATTGGATGAGTCCGACAAAGAAAAGAGGCTGCAATAATCTGGAAACCGGGACGGGGAGGGTTGATCCATGACGACTGTAAGGCAATTACTGGAAGGCAAAGGGTACGAGGTCGCAAGCATCGAGCCGGATAAATCGGTCTACGAGGCCATGCACTTGATGGCGGCGAAAAATATCGGCGCGTTGCTGGTGCTGCACCAGGGAAAACTGGCAGGCATTTTTACCGAGAGAGATTATTCCCGCAAGGCATACAGCATGGATCGGCTCGCGAAGGATATCCAGGTGAAAGAACTCATGACCGCGCAGGTGGCGTATGTGAGCCCGGATTATTCCACCGAGGATTGCATGGCATTGGTGACTAAAACGCGGGCTCGCCACTTGCCCGTGCTGGAGGATGGTAGAGTCATGGGCATCATCTCCATCGGCGACCTGGTCAAGGATGCGATCTCGGGCCGCGAATTTATCATCGACCAGCTCGAGCGTTATATATACGGGACACGCGGCCCGGAATAAGCCATATTGTACTACTCCTTGATATTATCTCCCTGCATCCGCGATCAGGTCCGGCGAGGTTCGCCTCCAATGAAACACTGTTCCCCGTCCGGTCGGCAGGTACAATTTGAAGAGGTACGGGTTCCGCTTTCCCGGCAATTTTGGCACGGCCTTCGCCCTGCCGTGAAGGGGCGTGCTGCGTGCCGGCATATCTTCTCTTCATCCTGGCAGCTAAAATTTTTTGAATTTGAACGGCTCTGACAAAAGCAGGTCTACTGTCCATGAAGCCGGATGACCTCCCTTCCGATTTTTCTTCGGATCCATTGCTGCGATTGCGCCGCGAAATAAGCGACGAAGCCGGCCAGTGCGTCTCGTGCGGTCTCTGTGTTCCGCATTGCCCCAGTTATCGGGTCACATTGTCGGAAGCTGATTCGCCGCGTGGGCGGATTGCATTGATGAACGGCGTTGCCACAGGCCGCATTCCTATGAATCCACGTTTCGCATTGCACATGGATCGTTGCCTTACCTGCCGTGCCTGCGAAGCTGTCTGCCCTAACCAAGTCCATTTTGGTCAGTTGATAGACGACGCCCGGGAGATGATTTCGTCACCACCACTCGAGGTCGGGAGGAACAATCCGGGATTGCGGGTATCCAGGTTTCGGAAATGGGTGGAGCGTGAACTGATCGCCCAGCCCTCGCGTATCGATGCGTTGCGGCCTCTCCTGCGTTCCTATCAGCGAAGCGGTTTGCAGAAATGGGTGCGCAAATCGGGTTTGCTGGGCAAGACGAAACTCGCCTTGCTGGAAGCCCAGATTCCACTTATTGACCGGCCTCGTTCTTCGTCATGGTCGGCTGTTTATCCTGCTGCCGGCAAGCCGCGGGGGGAGGTTGGGCTGTTCCTGGGGTGCGTCGCACGGGTGGCGGATGCAACCACATTGGACGCGACCCTGTTCGTACTCAACCAGCTCGGCTATACCGTGCATGTACCCTCCGCACAGACTTGCTGCGGAGCGCTTCAGCGGCACAGGGGCGATGTGGATGCGGCGGAGCAACTGGAACGTCAGAACGTACAGGCGTTCGCTGGATTGGATTTAGCCGAGATTATCACTACGGCATCCGGTTGCGGCGCGCAACTGTCCGAATATTCCTCTTTTCCTTCTTTTCCTGGCTGGCGGCGCACCCCAGGGGCGCCAGCGGCAGGCCCGCAAGCAGGAGGCGAGACCCCTGGGCGATCATCCCCGAAGATCCTGGATGTCAGTGAATTCCTGGCAGGAGCGGAAGGGTGGGAAGATGTCAGGCTCCAGCCCTTGCCGTGCAAGATCCTGATACATGAACCGTGCACCTTGCGCAATGTATTACGCGCATCCCCATACGCCTATAAACTGCTGGAGCGCATCCCGCAAGCGCAGGTGACACCTCTTGCCGGAAATGATCAATGCTGCGGCGCTGCCGGAACCTATTTCCTGGATCAGCCCGAGATATCCGCCGCGCTGCTCGAGGACAAAGTGACGGCCTTGAAAGCAGGGCAGGCGCGTTACCTTGCGACATCGAATGTGGGCTGTGCACTGCATATCGCTGCCGGTTTGCGCCAGGCAGGATTGGGGATCGAAGTCGTTCACCCGGTTACCTTAATAGCAAGGCAAATGGGTATGCAATCCTGAAATAGCTTTATCGTTCAATCCAGCGAAGCCGGGCACAGGCGTGTTCAGAGTTTGATTTTCCCTCCCCATGGCAGAAGCCCTGGAAGCGACTGCCTCTGCTACCGCTGACCATCTGAAACCTCATCTCTTCCAGGCGCATCGTCCGGGGTTCCTTATTGCATCACGGTAGACCATTCCTGTAACTGGTCAACTGTAGTGCTGACACCGCCACACACGATAATCAATATTTTTTTGTATTTGGACAAAGCTGGAATCCTTTCATAAGCCGTTGCCAGCGCTACCCCGCAAGCGGGCTCAACCACCGCATGATGATCGTGCAGGAATTGCATGCACGCAGAGACGGCGAGCTTGTCCGGCAATACGACGCTCTCGATGCGATGTTTTTTCGAATATTCCAATGCCTGCCTGCAAACCGCACTTGCCCCTAATGTCGTCGCGATACTTGATATCCTGGGCAGCTCCACAAGCGCTCCGGCGCTGAGCGCCTGCGCAAATGAGTCCGCACCTCTGGTTTCGACGGCGATTATGGGCACGTCCGGCCACTCATTCCGGTTCAGTCCTTCTATAACCCCGCACAGGAGGCCGCCTCCGCCGACAGACAGGACGATCACGTCAGGTTTTGGTCCTGTATCGACTATTTCGTCAATGATGCTGGCATGACCTGTCCAGATGAGCGGATCATCGAAGGGGTGCAGAAAAGCATCCTCGGGTTGTACGAGCGATAGCGCAAAAGCATTCGCCTCACTGAGGGATTTTCCCTGGATTATCACTTCCGCTCCCTCTCGCGCCATCAGTTCCCTGGCGCGCTTCGAGGCGGTTTCCGGCACGACGATAATCACGGGCACGGACAGATTACGCCCGGCAAAGGCAACCGCAAGGCCTGCATTTCCGCCGGATGATGAAATGAAGCGTCTTGCCCCGCGCCGGAAATATTCTTCACATGCATGCCCGATTCCCCGGGCTTTAAAAGAGCCGGAGGGCTGAGCGATTTCCATTTTCAGCCAGACTGAATGTCCGGTTCTATCGCTTAATGGGCGCGATTCGATTAATGGTGTCTGGATATGTAGAGTCATTTATACGATCTTGGTCGAGCTGAGCCATGAGGGTACATCATATACGGTCTTTCAAACCAAAGCTGAAGACTTTGTTGACGGGAGAGTTGGCGGTAGTGAATCTGAAAAAGCATTGACGGGTGAGGCAAGGGGTTGAGAATATCCGGAGCCACTTACCCTGTCACGTTAACAGCAGAGCAAATGGGTATACAATTGCAGAAATGGCAGCGTTATGATTCCTGCCCCGTTTTCATTTCTTTTTTTTCTCAGGGAATCTTATGCCCAATCTGGACAAACTCATCATTGGTTTCGACCACGCGCTGCGCACTTTGTCGACTCCGGCGCAGACACTGCGGCCGGTGCCCGGAACCCAGCTGCCGGAGGCGGAGCTGAATGATCTGGAGAAAAGCGAGTCGGCGGCACTGATGCGCGTCAACCACGTGGGCGAGATCTGTGCGCAAGCCCTTTATCAGGGCCAGGCGCTGACGGCGCGGGATGCTGAGGTCCAGCAGACACTTGCCCAGGCGGCGCGCGAGGAAACCGAGCATCTTGCCTGGACGGAACGGCGCATTAACGAATTGAGCGGACGCAAGAGTCTGTTGAATCCATTATGGTATGGCGGCTCGTTTGCCATTGGCGCTTTCGCCGGATTGCTGGGCGACAAATGGAACCTGGGGTTTCTCGCCGAAACCGAACGCCAGGTGTCCGCTCATCTCGGGGGGCACCTGAGCCGTTTGCCGCACGCCGACGAGAAGAGCCGCGCCATTGTGACCCAGATGCAGATCGATGAGGCAGGACACGCCACCACTGCCATGGCATATGGCGGCGCCGAACTGCCGATGCCGGTGAAACTGGTGATGAAGATGGCGTCCTCGGTGATGACCCGGACTGCCTACTGGGTCTAACGAATACAGCAGGTTTAAAGCCAATACCGAGGGCGAATGCTTGTCACGCTTCCACGATTTCAAAATCGTGGGTCAGTTCCGCTGTTTTTGCCAGCATGATCGATGCGGAACAGTATTTCTCAGCGGACAGGCTGATTGCGCGTTCGACCTGCTGCGGATTAAGTTTTTTCCCGGTTACGATGAAATGGAAGTGAATGCGGGTAAACACTTTCGGCTCTCGTTCGGCCCGTTCCGCTCCAATGCGCACCTCACAATCGCAGATATCCTGGCGGCCTTTTTTCAGAATCAGCACAACATCAAAAGCTGCGCAGCCCCCGGTTCCCATCAGCAGCATCTCCATCGGGCGGGGTCCCAGGTTTCTGCCTCCTGATTCCGGCGGTCCATCCATCAGTACTGTATGACCGCTGCCTGATTCGCCCAGGAAACTTGCTTCACTCTGCCATTTGACGCGTGCTTTCATGCCGCTCCTTTCCAGAAATTCGATTACGCTATTTTAGCGATTTCCGGCATACCGAGTGTAATCGAGTGTAATGTCCCTCAATCCGGCGCAGGCGTCAGGCGGTACCACAACATGCCAATGACCTCGTGGAAGAACAGGCTGCTTTTGAGGAGCGCCCCGGCGTTTGGAATGAATGTGAGCAGATCGGTCTTGTAACGCCGCGTGTATCCTGTGGCAGCAGGAGTCACCTCGAATCCGGCCTGCTCGAATTCGCGCGCCGCTCTCGGCATGTGCCAGGCGTGGGTGACAAGCGCGATCTGGCGGATACCCTGTTTTTGCAGGATGGCAAAGCTCTTGTAGGCGTTTTCCCGGGTATTGCTCGATGCCTCCTCCACCCACTCGACTGGAACGAGAAACTCCTCTTCCAGCACTGCCTTCATCTGCATGGCTTCGGACGAGCGACTGCCGAGAGGGGCGCCCCCTGTGGCCAGCAACGGCTTGCCGGTTGCGCGATACATCTTCGCCGCATAGCGAACACGTTCCAGCGTGTATCTGCCGACCGTATGATCGTGATATTCAGGCGCATAATAGTAGACCCCTCCGCTCAGCACGACGATGGCTTGTATGCTGTCGTCAGGCGGGTTCTTTTCCGGGGGCGCTTCCAGTACCTGCAACAGGGCGTCCGCGACGATCGGAATGGAAAGAAGGTAAAGCAGAGCAAGTGCAGCAGCTACCAATATCATACCTGTCCCCTGTCGGCGTTTCAGGAGCAGGATGCCTGCGGCGCCCAGTAAAATAAGGTTGAACGGGGGGAGAAGAAATGCGCTTGCGAAGTTGGTTGCAAACCAGCTCATGTACGTCTGGCAGGGGCAAACAAAATAAAAAAGCCGGCGCTTGCCGGCTTTTCTAGCAGACCTGGGCTTATTGAGTCAAAATCCACTTTGCCAGAGTCTTGGCATCTGCCTCGTTAACCTTTGCATTTGGCGGCATGGGAACAGGCCCCCAAACTCCCTGGCTTCCTTTCTGGATTTTTCCTGCCAGATAGTCCACGGCTTTCGGGTCAGCCTTGTACTTGGCCGCTACATCCTTCAACGCAGGGCCGACCAGTTTTTTGTCCACCATATGACAATTCAGGCAACCGCTGCTTTTCGCCAGCTCGGGGCTCGCCTGCGCGGTACCGACAATCAACAAAGCTGATGCCGCAACCATTCCCATCCAGACAGCTTTCATTACACGCACTCCTTTTATCCGTTAATTATAGAAAAGGGATCTTATCTTACCTCGAATTTCGCTGATACGCAGCAATTCCTGCAAGTCAGTGATCTCCGGTAAGCATTTAACGCCATGACAGACCCAGGCGTTGACACCGATCCCTGGCGGAAGGGGCTTGGCAAGATTCGGCGGCAGCGTTGCGGTTGCCCCGCGATCAACCGGCAGTGCTAGCACAAGAGCGATGGGGGCGCGGTGGCGCAAGGCGTTTTCCCATTTCGCCATCGCGTCCGCCTTTCCCCGAAGTATGACAACGGTGGGAGGTACGAGCCACTGCTCAAGCGCCAGAAGCAGGCTGCAACACGAGTCGGGATGCCGGATCAAGGCAGGATAGAAGAGTTGCAGTGCGCGTTCCGCCGCCTGCAGATAACGGGATTCCCCCAGCAGGTAACCCATGCGCTGTAGAGTATGGATCGCGACACCGTTGCCGGATGGGGTTGCATTGTCATAACCAGGCTTGGGACGATGGATCAGATTTTCATGGTCATGGCTGGTAAAGAAAAAACCGCCGGCTTCCTTGTCTTCAAACTGGTCCAGAAGAACGTCGGCCAGCGCAATGGCAAAATCCAGGTCCACCGGGCGGAACGCTGTCTGCATCAGTTCCAGTAATCCATCCAGCAGGAAAGCGTAATCGTCGAGATAGGCGTTGAGATGTCCATTGCCGTCCTTCCAGGTTGCCAGCAGGCGCCCGTTTTTCCAGAGTGTGGAACGAATGAAATCCACGGCACAGGTAGCCGAACGCACCCAGTCGTCGCGACCGAATATGCGCCCGGACCGGGCCATACCCTTGATCATCAGCCCATTCCAGCTGGTCAGGATTTTCTCGTCCCGTCCGGGAAGAATACGGCGCTGGCGCTGCGCGAGCAGCTTCTTGCGCGCTGATTCAAGCCACTGTTGGGCGTTTGCGCAGGTGACGCCAAATTTTTCAGCTATGTCGGGCAGCGGTTGGGTCACTGTCAGATGCCAGTGTCTGTTCCCGAAGTTCGCTTCCCGGGACAGACCATAGTAATCGGCGGCTATGGCATATTCCCGATATGAAAGAATATGCGACGCCTCGCCGCGGTCCCATACGTAGAACTTGCCTTCGACATTTTCCGAGTCGGCATCCAGGGTCGACCAGTAGCCCGCTCCCGTCCTCTTTTCATCCGCTTCATATCCTGGCTGCATTTCGCGCATGACCCAGGCAGCGGTTTCTTCCGCAATCTGCGCAAACAGTGGATTTCCGGACGCGATCCAGGCATCCGCATAGAGATGCAGCAGGGGACCATTGTCATAAAGCATTTTTTCGAAATGCGGAATCTGCCACTGCTTGTCGGTACTGTAACGATAGAATCCGCCGCCCACCTGGTCGTAGATGCCGCCTTCCGCCATTTTCTCCAATGTCAGCGTAGCCATGTGCAATGCCTCGCTATTGCCGGCAGTGAAGTAGCGCCGCAAACAGAAATCCAGTTCGGTCAAGTGCAGGAACCTTGGCGCCTCGCCGAAACCACCGTTTTCGAAGTCGAATCGGTTCTTCAACTCAGTCAGTGCCTGTTCGAGGGGGTGCTCGGAAAATACCGGAGTCTCCGGTGTTTTTGATGGCAGCATATCCGCGAAGGATTTGAGCAGCGATGCATTCTGGCGTTCGATCTCCAGGCGGCGAACGTGGTAAGTTTCCGCCACCCGCGGCAATAAATCGAGGAAACCCGGCAGATCGTGACGGGCCGTTTTGGGAAAGTAGGTGCCGCCGAAGAATGGTTTTTGATCGGGCGTCAGAAAAAGCGTGAGGGGCCAGCCGCCGTTGCGCTGTGTCAGCATGTAGAGCGCGGTCTGATAAATCTGATCGATATCCGGGCGCTCCTCGCGGTCCACCTTGATATTGATGAAGTGCCGGTTCATGACTTCGGCGACTTCCGCATCCTCGAAGCATTCGTGCGCCATTACATGGCACCAGTGGCAGGCGGAGTAGCCGACGGATAGCAGGATCGGCCTGTCTTGCGTGCGGGCGAGCGTCAGCGCTTCTTCTCCCCAGGGATACCAGTCGACAGGATTGTCCGCATGTTGCAGCAGGTAGGGGCTGGTTTCACCGGCAAGATGATTGGGCATGGCTTTGTGGTGGAAAAGAACGGGTTAGTCGGTGATTGCTCCCCGGCTGGCACTCGAGACGAGCTTTGAATATTTAGCGAGCACTCCCCGCGTGTAGCGCGGATGGGGCGGCTGCCATTCAGCCCGGCGCCGGGCCAGCTCATCTCCAGGAACGTTGAGTTGCAGCAGCCGTTGCTCGGCGTCTATGGTGATCGAATCGCCTTCCCGTACCAGCGCAATGGCGCCGCCTACAAATGCCTCCGGCGCCACGTGTCCAACCACCATTCCATAGGTGCCCCCGGAGAACCGTCCATCGGTGATGAGGCCCACCGAATCTCCGAGGCCCTCGCCGATGAGCGCGGAAGTGGGAGACAGCATTTCCCGCATGCCGGGGCCGCCTTTGGGGCCCTCGTAGCGTATCACCACCACGTCGCCGGGCTGGATCTCGCGCGCAAGGATGGCTGTCATGCAGGCTTCTTCCGAGTCGAATACCCGTGCCGGTCCGGTAATTTTTGGTGTTTTCACCCCGGTGATTTTTGCCACGCACCCTTCCGCAGCGAGATTGCCCTTGAGTATGGCGAGGTGGCCCTGAGCGTACAACGGATTGTCCCACTGGCGGATGACATCCTGATCCTGGCGAGGCTCTGACGGCACGTCCTTCAATATCTCGGCAATGGTCTGGCCACTGATGGTGATGCAGTCGCCATGCAACAGGCCGTGATCGAGCAGCATTTTCATTACCTGGGGAATGCCTCCGGCCTTGTGCAGGTCGGTGGCGACGTATCGTCCCGAGGGCTTGAGGTCGCACAGTACCGGCACTTTGCCGCGCATGCGTTCAAAATCATCGATCGTGAGTGTCACTTCGGCCGCATGGGCAATGGCGAGGAAATGCAAGACAGCATTGGTGGAACCACCCACGGCCATGATCACCGCGATCGCGTTTTCAATGGATTTGCGGGTAATGATGTCGCGCGGACGAATCTGTTTCCTGATGGCGTCCACGAGCACTTCCGCGGAGCACGTCGCGCTGGTGCGTTTCTCGCCATCCTCCGCGGCCATGGTGGAAGAATAGGGAAGGCTCATGCCCATCGCTTCAAAGGCAGACGACATGGTGTTGGCCGTGTACATGCCTCCGCAGGAGCCCGCGCCGGGACAGGCGTGGCGCTCCACTTCGAGCAGTTCTTTCACGTCTATCTTATGGGAGGTATACTGCCCGACGGCTTCGAAAGCACTGACAATGGTGAGATCCTTTCCTTTATAGTGGCCCGGTTTGATCGTTCCGCCATAAACAAAGATTGCGGGAACATTCATGCGTGCCATGGCGATCATTGCGCCCGGCATGTTCTTGTCACAGCCCCCGATGGCGATCACACCGTCCATGCTTTCGGCCTGTACCGCCGTTTCGATCGAATCGGCAATGACTTCGCGCGACACCAGGGAATACTTCATGCCTTCCGTTCCCATGGAGATGCCATCGGAAACGGTGATGGTACCGAACATCTGGGGCATCGCGCCCGCCTGTTTCAATGCATGCTCGGCATCCAGCGCCAGCTCGTTCAGCCCCTTGTTGCAGGGTGTTATGGTAGAAAAGCCATTTGCCACCCCGACGATGGGTTTGTCGAAATCGTTGTCGCCGAAACCTACAGCCCGCAGCATCGCGCGGTTGGGGGTACGTTCCGCCCCCTGGGTGATTGCCCGGCTGCGCTGGTTATCTGACATGAATTACTCCTTGAATTGAAAAAACGGATGCAGGCAAATTCCGGTGAATCCCGGTAGTCAGGGGAAGAAGCGGTCGAGGCGCATGCGAGACTGGGAGGAAAGAAAAAGCAGTTCAAAATCGCTCTTTTCCGCGTTCTCCACGTTGAATAATCGTCGTCGTATGTATAATGAGGGGGAAACGAGACTCGTCATTTCATTCCTGCCCAACCCTCCGTCAGGAAGGGGCTTCTGCTTTCCCTGCCGGTTTTCGCCGGCATGCTGTTTTCTGTTTTAATGCTGCGCTCGATAAACAAGCTATTTTACCTGAAAAAAATGCAAGCCCATGCTCGTTCATCCTCAGATTGATCCCATTGCCATCCAGCTTGGACCGCTCGCGGTTCGATGGTACGGGCTCATGTATCTCATCGGATTCGCCTGCTTCATTCTGCTGGGGCGCTACCGCATCAAGCGAAATCCCGGCGGGGCGTTCACCGTCAGCATGCTGGACGATATGCTGTTTTACGGTGTGCTCGGCGTGATCGTGGGCGGCCGCCTGGGGCACATATTTTTTTATCAGTTCGGCCATTATCTGGAGCATCCTCTTGAAATCTTTGCCGTCTGGCAGGGCGGAATGTCATTTCATGGCGGTTTTCTCGGAGTGATCGCCGCGATGGCCCTTTTGGCGCGCAAATATCACCTGCGCTGGCTCGCCGTGACGGATTTCATCGCTCCATTGGTGCCGCTGGGGCTGGGGGCGGGGCGCATCGGCAATTTTATCAACGCCGAGTTATGGGGGCGGCCCACCGATGTGCCCTGGGGCATGATTTTTCCGTATGTCGACAGCGTTCCGCGTCACCCTTCCCAACTGTACGAGTTCGCCCTGGAAGGGTTGGTGTTTTTTACATTGATGTGGATTTATTCCGCGAGGCCGAGACCGGTGGGAGCGGTTTCCGGAGTATTTCTGATCGGTTATGGGGTATTCCGCTCGTTTGCGGAGTTTTTCCGCGAGCCGGACGAAGGTTTCATGGGCATGATGACGCTTGGTATCAGCATGGGGCAGTGGTTGTCGCTGCCCATGATCCTCGTCGGGGTAATCATGCTGGTCTGGGCTTATCGTACCCAGGCCCCGGTGTCTCCGAAGGGAAAAGCCGGCAAAGCTGGCAAAGCCGCAATCGCGGGCAAGCGTGGCGGCAAATAAAAACATAAATAGACAATTTGTATGTCTTTGCGCCATTCCTACAGCCTGATCGCTCCGCTTTATGATGCCTTGCTCGCGGGGGCGGGTACGGGGCTGCGGGCGGCCAGCCTTGAGCAATTGCCGCGGCAGGAGAACCTCGACATTCTCATCAGCGGCATCGGTACCGGACTAGACCTTCCGCATGTTCCAGCGTGTCATCATTATGTGGGACTGGACCTTACCGCGGCCATGCTGAAGCGGGCAAGATCCAGGATAGGAAACCTGCGTGTAGGCCTCGTCCAGGGAGACAGCATGTCCCTGCCGTTCGCGGATGCCTGCTTCGATCACGTGGTGCTGCACCTCATTCTGGCGATCGTGCCGGATGCCCGCGCCTGCCTGAAAGAAACAGCGCGGGTATTGAAACCGGGTGGCAGCGTGCTGATACTCGATAAATTTCTGAAGCCAGGGGAAAACGCAGTGCTCCGGCGGGCGGTGAACCTGTTATCCCAGCATATCGTGACGCGTCTGGATGTGGTTTTCGAAGAGGTGCTTGCAAGTGTTCCGCAATTGAAGGTGGAGTCACACCAGCCGCTTCTGGCAGGAGGCTGGTTCCGGAGCATTCGACTCGTTAAAACCGGTTAGGACGTGACCGGGCTATGCGATAAGGGTAGAATTTATACGGGAGGCGAAATCATAATCCCATCTTCAGACGGAATGCCATGCGTCCTATTGCCCCTTTCACCGTCATCCCTGCCGTCATTGCCGTGGTCGCAAGCGGGGCGGCCGGCCTGGTATCGGCGGGCCAGGTAGAGGGGACAGGCAGGGTGAACAGTCCGGGACCGGATTGGACAGAGGCCTATCGCAAAAACGGCCTTGTCATTTTTACGAAGGACATAGCGGAGGGACGGCGGGTAATCGCGGTTTCCGAGGTGGAGGCTCCGCCCGAAGCCGTTTTCAATGTCCTCGTCGACTTCGAACATTACCGGGAATTCATGCCGTACGTGAAAGAATCGGAAGTGCTCAGCCGCGCCGGCGATAACGAGGTGGTGACCTACGCGCGCATCGCGCCGCCGTTCATCAGCGAGCGCGACTATCCCCTCAAGGTCCGGCTGACGCGCAGATCGGCGGCAGGTGACGATACACGCAAGGGCGGCACCTTCAAGGTCGAGTGGACTGCACTACCCGAAGTGAAGCCTGAGGTCGAAGGCGTGGTGCGCGTCAAGCTCAACGAGGGTTCGTGGCTGGCGGAGCCTCTGGATGACAGCAGGCGCACGCGCCTCACTTATACATTGCTTACCGATCCGGGCGGGCTCATTCCAGATTTTGTGTTCAATCTTTCGAACACCGTCGCGATACCCGAACTCTTCGACGCGGTAAGGAAGCGTTCCGCCGAAGCAGTTTCCGGACGGAAGTAATCAGCCGACCGCATACTACCTGCCGCCTGTCCCTGTGGATTTTTCAGTGCAATAGATTAACCCTATGTTTGAGCTGAAGACCTTGTTCCTTTTTCTGGCTACAGCGCTTGCCGAGATCGTTGGTTGCTATCTGCCTTACCTCTGGCTTAAACAGGATGGGAGCGCCTGGCTTCTTGTCCCTGCTGCTGCAAGCCTCGCGCTGTTTGCATGGCTTCTTACGCTTCATCCGACGGACGCCGGCCGTACATACGCGGCTTACGGAGGTGTTTACATTTTCGTGGCAGTACTCTGGCTGTGGGCTATTGATGGGGTCAGGCCGACTGCCTGGGACATGGCAGGTTCTCTTCTGGCATTGACAGGGATGGCAATCATCATGTTCGGCCCAAGACATGCATGATTTATATAAGCCCAGGAGCAATTTGCAATTTTTCAACAGGAGAAAATAGATGGTCATGAGAAGGATGATCGCCTTGCCGGGCCTGCTGTCAGTGGTTTTGTTTGCCGGCTGTTCGGCGATTTCAACGACACCGGAGGGCAGATCCGTCGAGCTTGTCACAGAAAAACCCGGCGGCAATTGCAAGCCGCTGGGTGATGCGGTCGGCTCCCAGGGTAACTGGATTACCGGCGACTACACCTCGAATGAGAATCTCCTTATCGGCGCCAGAAACGACTTGCGCAACAGGGCTGCCAAAATGGGCGGAAACTACGTCTGGGTGCAGAACTCCGCCAATACGAATGCATGGGGCAGCAAGGGCACGACAAACACGACGGTGCTGGGTGTCGTTTATCGCTGCGAATGATTCCTCGCACGTGGTCCCGAATACTTTGGCCTGCATTTACTGCTATGTAGGATAGAGCGCTGCGTAAATGTCCAGCAAGGTTTACTATAACAGCGCATGTCCTGTCTGCAATGCGGGCATAAAAGAGCAGCGCCGCCGTATGGAAGCATGTGGTATCAAGGATATCGAGTGGGTCGATGTGCATGCGCAGCCGGAAGCCGTTGCGGAAGTAAATGCTACGCTGGAGCAGGTGCGGGAACGGCTGCACGTAAAAAGGCAGGATGGCCGGGTTGACGTGGGTGTGGATGCTTTCACGCAACTCTGCTCACAAACACCGGGCCAGCGCTGGCTGGCAAGACTTTTTCAGCTGCCCGTGCTCCGGCAGCTTTCACGCCTCGCATACAACGCTTTTGCCAGAAGGCTGTACCGGTGGAACCGCGCCAGAAAACACTGGTAAGCCATTGGCAGGCGGGTCAATCCACAGGGAAGTGTCAGCGATATAACGGATCAGTGCTTGCTCGAAAGCTGGTTTTCCCTGAAGGACTGGAAGTTTAGGGACTGGCAGGAGATAATGCAGATAGCGGCCCCTCTGCTGCTCTTGTAAGCGGCAGCGATATAACGTGGACAGGAAACAGTTCAAGTAGATATTTCCTGATTGAAAAGTTGTCGAAATCCAGTTTCAGCGTTAATCCTCAGTGTTGACCAAAGCCCAGCTAACATTTTCCCCGGCCCGGAATGGAATCAGGCTTTCGTCGCCAAATTCCAGTTGCGCCGGCACACGCCAGCTTTCCTTCTTCAAGGTAATCCTGTCCCGGTTGCGGGGCAACCGGTAGAAATCCGCGCCATGAAAACTGGCAAAGGCTTCCAGTTTTTCCAGCGCGCCTGCCTGTTCGAATGCTTCCGCATAAAGTTCGATCGCTGCGTGGGCAGTATAGATGCCGGCGCAGCCGCAGGCGCTTTCCTTGGCCGATTGCGCGTGGGGAGCGCTATCGGTGCCGAGGAAAAATTTTGGATTGCCGCCGGTAGCGGCCTCGATCAGCTTCTGCCGGTGGGTTTCCCGCTTGAGGATGGGCAGGCAATAGTGGTGAGGCCGGATGCCGCCTTGAAAAAGGGCATTGCGGCTGATCAGGAGGTGGTGCGCGGTAATGGTGGCGGCGATGGTTTCCGGTGCGCTGATGACAAATTCTACCGCTTCCCGCGTGGTGATATGCTCGAATACCACGCGTAGTTGTGGAAAGCGCCGGGTCAGCGGGATCAGTACCCGCTCCAGAAAGACTTTTTCCCTGTCGAATACATCCACTTCCGGATCGGTCACCTCGCCATGCACCAGCAGGGGGATATCCGCCTGCTCCATGGCTTCCAGAGTTTCATGGCACCTGGCAATGTCGGTAACTCCGGCTGCGGAATTTGTGGTTGCACCGGCGGGATAGTATTTGAGGCCGTAGACTGCCCCGCTTCTTTTGGCCTCGATGATTTCCGAAGGGGAGGTGTTATCGGTCAGGTAGAGGGTCATCAGTGGCTCAAAGCGCACGTCCTGCGGCACGGCTGCAAGAAGTCGCCCGCGATATGCCAGCGCCATTTGCGTGGTGATGACGGGAGGCCTGAGGTTGGGCATGACGATTGCGCGAGCAAAGCGGCGGGCAGAGTCCGGCAGTACCGATTGCATGTGCTCGCCGTCGCGAAGATGCAGGTGGAAATCATCCGGGCGGGTAAGCGTGAAGGTATTCAAGATAGCTGTGACACCTGTTTTTCTATTTAACTGATAACAAAAGCACTATAAGTCTCCCGTTGAGAACTCAAGGGGATTCGATCTGCTATTCCCGGATTGTTTCATTGGAGATTGCGGGAGGGGGAAGCGGAGCACCACTCCTTGCAAATGATGGTTTGGATCCCAGCCTTCCCCATCCTGCATACTGCCTCCTGTTCTAGTCCTTGATGCGCCCTAGCAGCTTCTCGCTCGTGCAGGATTTCTTTTCGGCAATCAACTCGGTTGCGGCACCCACCTGTCCCCAGGTGTTCCAGAGCAGGACACCGCGTACGAACCCATCGCGCAGGTAATAAATCACGCCTTTGCGGAAGGGCTCTACCCAATCTTCGACTATATCGAGACTGGAATCGAGTTCGCCGACTGCTTCATAGCCAAGATCAAACAGGTCGGAATAAAAGAAGGGTTGATGGTGATAGGGCTCCGGGCTTCCCGCCATGTTTCGTCCCGCCGCTTCTCCCATCATGTTTGCGTTGTCTTCATGCTCGACCCGCATACGCTTGTCGAGCAAGGGACTATAGAAGTTGGCGACGTCGCCGGCAGCATAGATATCGGGATTGCTGCTGCGCAGGAATTCATCCACTACGATGCCGTTGTCAACTGCGAGTCCGGCCTGGACAGCCAGTTCCGTGTCAGGAAGAATACCCAGGCCTGCCACTACTCCATCGGCGGAAATCTCAGTCCCGTTTCCCGTGATTACGATTTTTTTTGCTCCTTCTACCCGCATTGATTTGACAGTTTCAAATGCAAGCACGGTAACACCCTTTTCGCCATAGTAGGAATTAAGGAATTCGACGAGAGGTCTCGGATAAATGCGCGAACCGATGCCGTTCTCCGGAAAAATCATCGTTACCCGTTTATCATTCATGGCGAGTGCGGCAGCGATCTCCGAGCCGATGAAGCCGCCCCCGATCACGACAAAATCCGAACCCTGATTGCTCAATTCCCGCAGCTTGAGGTAATCGTCCGCCGTTCTGTAATAGATTATATTCTCGCCGAAATCGGTAAAACGCCGCACCACGCCACCTGTGGCAAGCAAGAGTTTTTCATAGGTGTAGACGTTGCCTGCATTATCCGTCGCCGTTTTGTTTGCGGGATCCAGGGCTACTATTTTTTTTCCGAGATGCATGGCGACGTTCAGCCCATGCTCGCTTCTCCAGATCGAATCATAGGGTGAGTCCTTCCATAGTGCCTTGGAAAGAGGGGGGCGGTTGTAGGGACGATGCCGCTCCTCCCCGATGACGGCGATTGCGCCATCGGGATCAATCTTACGGATACCGTGTACAGCAGAATCGGCGGTCATTCCGCCCCCGACAATAAGGTATTTATGGTGTTTCATGTTGATTTCCTTTGCAGGTGTATGAAGCACAGGTTAAAAATTGACCCCGTTGTTATGTTTCGAAACCTTTTGTGTGACAATGTTGCGCGTAGAGAGTGGAACTCTGTAATAGCGAACCTATCCAATAAAATCGGAAACTTCATAAAACCCATGTAAACTTTTGCCGGTGCATACCAGGATAGGCCGGCAGCAGGGCAAGTCCCCGTTGCCCGATAGATCGTAGAGAGGCTGTGCCTCATTATTCAACAATCCTCACGCCAGTATATAATGGGTTCCTCCATGAATTCAAAGCCAAGCTGGGCCTGTCCCGAAATTGAACGATGACTGAAGTGAAAACGGATTCAGAAGCAAGCACGATTGATACCTGTATACAGCATGCACGCGAGATACTGGCGTCCCAACTTCCGCAAGTTAAAGATAAAGGATATGATTTTGCACCTCTTTTCAGGCAGATGACTATCCAGTTATATCTGGTGGGTGTGATGTGGCGATGCAGCGAAAGACTCGGAGTGGCGGGAGACGCGCGCGATCATGCTTTTGAAGCGATGCAATCCATGCTCATCGCCGATGGCATGAAAAAGAAAGAAGCTCAACAGCGTATCGTGTTCCTGCGCAATATGTCGCGGGTGGAAGATGGAACAGACACTCTTGCCGTATCGGCCGGCTATGAGGCGGTTCTGAACGATGACAGCATGACGCGCCTTTTTGATGAGTACCGCGACGAGGTGCGGGTTTCCGGTTCGCTATGGCGTCTTTTTGATCGCGGTAAGAAGATCATGTTTATCGGCGGCGCGGCGGCAGCCTTTATAACGATCTGGGTCGTAACCATCTTTCTGCCGAAAACCGAGGGAATCGACATACTGGCAGCCGGCCTTCTGGCTGCCACCCTGGTTGTCGTTCCGACATTTCTGGTCGGGCTGTTGATTTATCGGACAAAAATGAAAAAATCCAGTCCCCCCGCGTCTTCGCAATCATGATTGGACGAAGAGGCATGTTTATGTGGCGGGGCACAGTTTCCAGATCACGGTTCCGGTGAGTCAGTCCGCTTTGCATGCCTATGAGCGAACGCGGGGTTTCGCAGGATATATAGCCGGGGTGAAAGATACGAACAGGCAAGGCCTCATCCGTCATCTGCTCGTGCTCCGGCCTGTCGGGCCACAATCACAATGAGCGCGAAGATCATCGATGGCAAGAGACTGAGCCAGGAGGTGAGGGCGGCGTGTCGGGCGCGGGCAGCCCGACTGGCGGAAAGAGGTACCCCCCCGGGGCTGGCGGTGGTTATCGTGGGAGACAATCCCGCTTCCAGGGTGTATGTGCGAAACAAGGCCAAGGCCTGCAGCGAAACAGACATCTATTCCGAAGTCCATGAGTTCGCGGAAAGCGCCACCGAGGAGGAGGTGATAGGGCGTATCCAGGAACTGAACAGGAACGCCAGAATCCACGGCATCCTCGTCCAACTGCCGCTGCCTCGGCATTTTGACAGCAACAGAGTCATCGCCTCTGTCGCCGTGGAAAAAGACGTGGATGGCTTCCATCTTTATAATGTAGGCGCACTTGTAACCGGTAGCAGCATTTTTCCGCCTTGCACACCCAACGGCGTGATGAAAATGCTGGAAAAATATGCTATCCCGATTGAAGGGCAGCATGCGGTAATAGTAGGCCGCAGTAATATCGTCGGTAAACCGATGGCGTTGATGCTGCTGCACAAAGGCGCAACTGTTACCATCTGCACGTCCAGGACGCGGAACCTGCCGGAACACACCAGCCGCGCCGATATTCTGGTAGTTGCGGCCGGGAAGCCGCGTATGATCACTGCTCCCATGGTGAAACCTGGAGCGACAGTAATAGATGTCGGCATCAACCGCCTGCCCGACGGAAAGCTGGCGGGGGACGTAGACTTTGAATCGGTCAAGGAAAAGGCGGGTTATATCACGCCTGTGCCGGGAGGAGTAGGGCCGATGACCATCGCGATGCTGCTGTGCAACGCCGTTGTGGCCGCCGAGCAGGCACACGTCCGGTTGCAGGGGAGCTAATCCCCGCCTCTATCACACCGGGCAGACGCCCGACAATTTCGAGACAAGACATGGAACCTATACCCGATATAGACCCTACTGAAACGCAGGAATGGCTGGAGGCGCTGGAATCCGTCTTGACGTACGAGGGGACGGAGCGGGCACACTACCTGCTGGAGAGGCTGGTGGAAAAAGCGCGCCGCTCAGGCGCCTATCTTCCCTATAGCGCCACTACGGCCTATATCAATACCATTCCTACAGGAAAGGAGGAGCGGTCGCCCGGAAATCATGCGCTGGAGCATCGCATCCGTTCCTATGTGCGCTGGAATTCCATGGCCATGGTGTTGCGCGCCAACAGGAACTCCAATGTGGGGGGACATATTGCCAGCTTTGCCTCGGCCGCTACGCTATATGATGTAGGCTACAACCATTTCTGGCATGCCCGGTCGGGGAACCACGGCGGTGATCTGATATTCGCACAGGGGCATTCATCGCCCGGTCTTTACGCCTATGCTTTTCTGCTAGGGGAACTGACAGAAGAGCAACTCAATAATTTCCGGCGGGAGGTAGGTGGAAAGGGATTGTCTTCCTATCCGCACCCGTGGCTGATGCCCGACTTCTGGCAGTTCCCGACGGTATCGATGGGACTTGGACCGCTTATGGCGATATATCAGGCGCGCTTCATGAAGTACCTGGGCAGTCGCGGACTGGTCAAGACCGAGGACCGCAAGGTGTGGGCATTCATGGGCGACGGAGAAATGGATGAGCCGGAATCGCTGGGGTCCATTTCGCTTGCATCGCGCGAAAACCTGGACAACCTGATTTTCGTCATCAACTGCAATCTTCAGCGTCTCGACGGGCCGGTGCGTGGAAATGGCAAGATCATTCAGGAACTCGAAGCCGCTTTTCGTGGGTCCGGCTGGAATGTCATCAAGGTAATCTGGGGTTCATACTGGGATCCACTGCTTGCCAAGGACACCAAGGGGTTGCTGCAGCAACGCATGATGGAATGCGTGGATGGCGAATATCAGACTTTCAAGTCGAGAGACGGCGCCTATGTGCGCGAACATTTCTTCGGCAAATATCCGGAACTGCTCGAAATGGTGGCGAATATGTCGGACGATGACATATGGCGCCTGAACCGGGGCGGACACGACCCGCATAAGGTCTATGCCGCTTATTCAGCGGCGGTGAAGCACAAGGGCCAGCCCACCGTAATCCTCGCCAAGACGATCAAGGGTTACGGCATGGGTGAAGCGGGTGAGGCCCAGAATATCACTCATCAGCAGAAAAAGATGGGTACCACTTCGCTCAAGGCGTTTCGTGATCGCTTCGGCCTGCCGATCAGCGATGATGAGATGGACACGGTCCCTTACCTGAAATTCGATAAGGATTCGCCGGAATCCATCTACATGCACCAGCGACGCGAGGCATTGGGGGGGTTCATTCACCGCCGCCAGCGTACAGCCGAGCCCCTGCAGATACCACCACTGTCCGCCTTCGACACATTGCTCAAGGCAAGCGGTGAGGGAAGAGAATCTTCCACCACCATGGCTTTTGTGCGCATCCTCAATATCCTCATAAAAGACAAGAACATCGGCAAGCGGGTCGTACCGATTGTGGCAGACGAATCGCGCACTTTCGGCATGGAAGGCATGTTCCGGCAACTGGGCATCTGGTCTTCCACCGGACAGCTCTACACGCCCGAGGATGCCGAGCAGCTGATGTACTACAAGGAAGACAAGAACGGCCAGATCCTGCAGGAAGGCATCAACGAGGCGGGCGCCATGTCATCGTGGATGGCTGCGGCAACCGCCTATAGTTCTCATGGCGTGCAGATGATCCCGTTCTACATTTACTACTCCATGTTCGGCTTCCAGCGCGTGGGGGATCTTTGCTGGGCGGCGGGAGATATGCGCTGCCGCGGTTTTCTGCTGGGCGGCACTGCCGGCCGCACCACCCTGAATGGGGAGGGGTTGCAGCATGAGGACGGCCACAGCCATCTGGCGGCATCGACTGTTCCCAACTGCGTATCCTATGACCCGACCTTTGCATACGAACTCGCGGTCATTATCCGGGATGGCTTGCGTCGCATGTACGAAAAGCAGGAGGATGTCTACTATTACATCACGGTGATGAACGAAAACTATTCGCATCCGGAAATGCCCGCGGGTGTGGAGGAAGGAATTCTGAAGGGCATGTACCTGTTCCGTGAAGGCAAGCCGGCAGGGGAAAAGGATTCCGGGTTGCATGTTCAGTTGCTCGGGTCCGGCACCATTCTGCGCGAGGTGATCGCCGCGGCTGAAATACTGGAGAAGGAATTCGGTGTGACGGGTGATATCTGGAGTGTAACCAGCTTTACCCAGTTGAGACGCGAGGCGCTGGCGACAACGCGCTGGAACATGCTGCACCCTTCAGAACCGGCAAGGGTGTCGCATGTGAGCATGTGTCTCAAGGACCGGGAAGGTCCGGTGGTGGCGGCTACGGACTACATGAAGATTTTTGCCGACCAGATACGTGAATTTATCCCAGGGCGATACAAGGTGCTGGGTACAGACGGATTCGGGCGCTCCGATACGCGCGAGCAATTGCGCCACTTCTTCGAGGTCGACCGTCATTACATTACGATAGCCGCTCTCAATGCGCTGGCCGAGGAGGGCAGAATCGGGGCGGAAGCGGTGGCGCAGGCTATCGGCAAATTTGGTCTCGATCCTGATAAACCTAATCCGGCAACCGTATAAGAAGGCACATTTCATTGTTGAAAGCCGGGATTATCTAATACGAGAAGGAAGAGGCGTGGCAGAGACTAAACAGGTACTGATTCCCGATATTGGCGACTTTAAAGACGTTCCCGTAATAGAAGTGCTGGTGAAACCCGGCGATTCGATCAAGGCGGAAGACTCGTTGATCGTGCTTGAATCGGACAAGGCCACCATAGAAGTGCCTTCTCCCTTTGCCGGCATAATCAGGGAATTATCCGTGAAGGTGGGTGACAAGGTATCGGAAGGTTCGTCCATCCTGACGGTAGAAACTTCGGAAGCGGAGCAGGCTCCGCCCGCTGCGAAACAGGAAGCGGCACCTGCTCCAGCGCCGGCTCCCGCCTCAACCGTCGCTTCATCTGAGCAGGCGACCCGGCCAGCGGCACAACCTGCCGCGCAACCCCAACCTGCCATGCAGTCCCAACCCTCGGGTTCTTCTCCACGCTCCGCATTCCCTTCTTCCCCGATAGATGAAGCCACGTTTGCGAAGGCGCATGCCAGTCCTTCGGTTCGGCGTTTTGCGCGCGAACTTGGCGTCAATCTGGGACTGGTAAAGGGGAACGGTCCCAAGCAGCGCATCCTCAAGGAAGACGTGCAGGCTTTTGTTAAAGCTGAACTCTCAAAATCAGGCGGTGGCGGCGTCGGGCTTAATCTGCTGCCCTGGCCCCAACCTGATTTTGCGAAATTCGGTCCGGTGGAATTCAAGCCGCTATCGCGGATCAAAAAAATATCCGGGGCGAATCTGCACCGCAACTGGGTCATGATTCCGCACGTGACGCAGTTTGACGAAGCGGACATCACCGATCTGGAAGCCCTGCGCAAGGAAACAAATCAATCTTCAAAAGAAGAAGGTGTCAAGGTCACCCTGCTCGCTTTTCTGCTGCGGGCTTCGATAGCGGCCCTGAAGAAATTCCCCGATTTCAATGCCTCGCTGGACAGTGAAGGCGATGAAATGAGTCTCGTGGTCAAGAATTATTACCATCTCGGATTTGCAGCGGATACACCTCACGGACTGGTGGTCCCCGTGATTCGGGATGTGGACAAGAAAGGGGTGATCGCCCTTGCCAGGGAAATGTCTGACCTTGCAGCTTCGGCGCGCGCGGGCAAGCTCAAACCCACCGATATGCAGGGAGCCAGTTTTACCATTTCCAGCCTGGGGGGCATCGGCGGCACTGCGTTCACGCCCATTATCAATGCACCGGAAGTGGCGATTCTCGGTGTTTCGCGCGCAGTGATGAAGCCCGTTTATCGGAACGGTGGATTTGTTCCGCGCCTGATGCTGCCATTATCCCTGTCCTATGATCATAGAGTGATCGACGGCGCGACAGCAGCGCGTTTTACGACGTACCTGGTCGATGTGCTGGCTGATCTGCGCCGTGTGCTGCTGTAAAAAACAGATTATTCAGAGAAGACAGGGAAGACAGGTGAGGGCAGCAGTGGGCATATTTTGTCCACTTGAGCAGCTTCGCACATTCAGCGTTTTTCCCGCCGACAATGAATGATTTCCCTGTTCTTCCGGTCGGTGTTTTTGGGGGTACCTTCGATCCGGTTCACTACGGGCACTTGCGCATTGCCGAAGAAGTTGCCGAACTGGCCGGGCTGAGGGAAATACGCTTTGTTCCCGCTGGAATTCCCCGGCTGCGCCGCGGTCCGGAAGCATCCCTGGAACACAGGGTGGAAATGGTTCGCCTGGCCATCGAAGGAAATTCCCGTTTTATTCTCGATGAACGAGAGGTAATACGCGGGGGAGTGAGCTACAGCGTGGATACGTTGCGCGAACTCAGGCAGGAACTGGGGAAGGATGTCGTACTCTGTCTCGTTACCGGAGCGGACGCATTCATGAGGCTGGCCGAGTGGCACAGGTGGCGGGAATTGTTCGAGCTATGTCATTTCATTATTGCGGCTCGCCCCGGCCATTTGCTTTCCACGGGAGGTAGAGCGTCGCCCGGCGCGCTGCCGCAGGAACTGGAAGCGGAATGCAGAGATCGATGGATATCGAGTGCAGAGAGTCTTAAATATGTATCCGGAGGCTTGATCTTTATTGCGCAGACGACATTGCTGGATATTTCGGCAACGGCTATTCGCGCGCGCGTCGCTTCGGGGAAAAGTATCCGCTATCTGGTTCCCGAGGATGCTCGGGATTATATTGCTGCTAATGATCTGTACCGGGAACGACGATGACGCTGGCCAAATTGATAAAAACCGTTGTTGCAGCGCTGGATGAAATCAAGGCGCGCGATGTGGAAGTACTCGATGTCAAAAAACTGACAGCCTTGTTCGATCGGATGATCATCGCCAGCGGGGATTCCACGCGGCAGACACGGGCAATTGCGAGCAATGTGGTAGAGAAAGTCAAGGCGGCGGGCGGCATCGTTTACGGTGTGGAAGGCGAGGATAACGGGGAATGGATATTGGTTGACCTGGGCGACGTGCTGGTGCATGTCATGCAGACCGCGGTGCGCGCCCATTACAACCTCGAGGAACTGTGGGCCCAGGCTGCGAGAATCAACAAGATATCCGAAAGCTCGAGCAGGAGGAAACCGGCTGCAAGACCTCCTGCCGCTGAAGAGGGAGAAGCCGCGCCCGCGACCGCCACCCCGGCAAAAAAAACCAGAGTCACCAGAGCGAAGACGAATCCGGACGACGAGAGGTGAAGGAAATATAGGAGCGGGCGGCAGATTCTTCGGCGCGGAAGCCTCTCGAACAAACTCCCGAAGCGGGACAGATATGTTTTCAGCATGAAATTCCTCGTTTATGCGGTTGGACATAAAATGCCGGATTGGATTGCCGCGGGTTTTCAGGAATATGCCAGACGTATGCCGCGCGAGGCGGCCATCGAGCTTCTGGAGATCAAGCCTGAAAGACGGGACGGCGGCAAGAAAGTGGAGCAGTTGCTGGCTGCCGAAGGCGCGCGTATCCGCGCGCTGCTGCCTTCCAATTGCCGGATTGTGGCAATGGATGAGCGTGGAAGCCAATGGACTACCGCCAGGCTGGCACGTGCCATTGGCAGCTGGATGAAGGATGGAGGTGACACCGCGTTCCTCATTGGCGGCGCCGACGGGCTGGACCCGGCACTCAGGAATGCGGCAGATGAAATCCTGGCATTATCTGCCCTGACACTTCCTCATGGGCTGGTTCGAATTCTGTTGGCGGAACAGCTCTACCGCGCGATATCGCTGATCAAGGGTCATCCGTATCATCGCGCATAAAAATAAAATAACGATGCAACAGAAGTAACTGCGCTCCCGTAGCATTCACCCTGCCATGACTCTTGTGGAAAATCGCATCTATCTTGCTTCCCGCAGTCCCCGCAGGCAGGAATTATTAAAGCAGATCGGCGTGGATTTCATGGTTTTGCCGTTGCGGGAAGCTTTGGCGCGGATACCGGACGTGGATGAAACTCCACTGCCGCAGGAATTGCCGCCGGAGTATGTCGAACGGATTGCACGCGTTAAAGCGGAAACGGGGCGAAAGCGGATGAGCGAGCGAGGTTGGGCAGATTTCCCGGTTTTGGGAGCGGATACAGCGGTAGTATCGAACGGCAGAATTTTTGGCAAGCCGGAAAATCCTCTCCATGCAAAGCAAATGCTGCAGGCACTGTCCGGCCAGCTTCACCAAGTTTTGACTGCGGTAGCCGTGGCTGCGGGAAATGAAACCCGGGTTTGCCTGTCCAGATCGAGTGTCCGGTTCCGCAATCTCGGCGAGCAGGAAATCGGTCATTACCTCGCTTGCGGCGAGGCATATGACAAGGCAGGCGCTTATGCAATTCAGGGCAGGGCAGCGGTTTTTATCTCGAAGATTTCCGGCAGTTATAGTGGTGTCGTCGGATTGCCCTTGTTCGAGACGGCACAATTGCTTGAAGAGTCCGGTATAAGAATATTTCAGTGAGCCGCAATAAAAGCTGGGTCTCCCATGTCCTGTGAAATTCTTATCAATGTTACCCCCCAGGAAACGCGTGTCGCGGTGGTCGAGCACGGCGCTGTCCAGGAGTTGCACATAGAGCGTACCAGCAATTGCGGTATCGTCGGCAATATATACAACGGGCGTGTAATCCGGGTGCTGCCGGGCATGCAGTCGGCCTTCGTGGATATCGGTCTCGACCGCGCTGCTTTTCTCCATCTTGCCGATATCTGGCGCTTGCGGCAGAGCGAAGATGCTGATAAACCGATTGAACAGCTATTGCACGAGGGAAAAAATATCCTCGTTCAGGTTATCAAGGATTCCATCGGCGCCAAGGGCGCCCGCCTGTCGACTCAGGTCAGCATTGCGGGCCGTTTGCTGGTTTATCTGCCCCAGGTGTCGCATATCGGCATTTCCCAGCGCATCGAGGATGAAACCGAACGGAAGTCGTTGCGTGAAAAACTGAAACAATTATTGCCGGCCGGGGAAAAGGGAGGATTCATTATCCGTACCGTGGCGGAAGCGGCAAGCGAACAGGATCTGCAAACGGACATCGAGTACCTGCACAAACTGTGGCGCGACATCAAGGAAAAATCCCTGGTCCCCCAGCCCGCACTGCTGTATCAGGACCTGAATCTCAGTTTTCGCGTCTTGCGCGACTTCATCAGTGATGAGACGGCCCGCATCCTGGTGGATTCGCGTGAAACTTTCCAGAAGATGGCAACCTTTGCACGGGTGTACATGGCCAATGTAGTGGAGCGGCTCGACCATTACGCGGGTGAGCGCCCTTTATTCGAGTTGTATGGGGTGGAAGATGAAATCGAGAAAGCCCTGGCGAGGCGCGTCGACCTGAAGTCCGGAGGCTATTTGATCATCGATCAGACGGAGGCGCTTACCACCATCGATGTAAATACTGGAGGATTCATCGGCGTACGCAGTTTTGACGATACCATTTTCAAAACGAATCTCGAAGCAGCCCAGGTTATTGCGCGCCAACTCCGTCTTCGAAATCTGGGAGGCATTATCATTATCGATTTCATAGACATGGAGAGCGCGGAACACCAGAACGCCGTTCTTGGCGAATTCAAGAAGTCATTGATGAAGGACCGGACTCACATGACGGTGAATGGTTTTACCGCCTTGGGACTGGTGGAAATGACGCGCAAGCGGACGCGGGAGAGTCTGGCGCACATTTTGTGTGAAACCTGCCCGAGCTGCCAGGGCCGCGGCAAAGTCCGGACGGCCAAGACCCTGTGCTATGAGATACTGCGGGAACTGCTGCGGGAGTCCCGCCAGTTCGATGCACGCGAATTCCGCATTGTGGCTTCACAGCAGGTAATCGATCTCTTTCTCGACGAAGAATCCCAAAGCCTGGCGCAACTTGCCGACTTTATCGCCAAACCCATCAGTCTTCAGGTGGAGGGGACGTATACCCAGGAACAATATGACTTGATTCTCATGTAGCAGGTTTCGCGACAATAGTCGCCTGGGGCTTGCCCTCTGAATGTTCATTTTCTATCCCGGGCAGGCCATTTCCTGTTTCCGGAAGGTTCCTTTTTATATCCTCCGCGATAACGTCATAGAGCGGTCGCAGGTTGGGTCTCATACCTTTTATCGTTCCGCTGACACTCATCATCGAGGGAATGCGTATACCATGATGCTCGACCGGCGGGCCGATGAACTTAAGGTCGAACCCGAGTTTGGCGAAATGCAGTGCAAGGCGCTCCTCGGTCAGAATGAACAAAGTCTCGATTTTATGCAAGCGCGCCAGTTCGAAGGTACCTAAATAAAGGCTGATTGGAATGTAAGGAAAGCGCCGCGATTGTGCTACTCCGAAATCCTCATCCGCAATGTCGATCGCCTTGCTCGCCTCGCCTTTACGTCTTCGGTAACTGGCAACGACAGCCAGACGTGATACCTCTGCGATATGATGGCGGGGCAACAGTGCGGGATCGATAATCGACCTATCCAATGTATCAGCGCAGGTTATCTCAAAGGGTAAAGGGTAATCAGGATCCTTCGGCCGGGGAGAAATTATGCGCGCGCAGCCAATGAACTCTTGTGTCTGGACATTGCGTAACAAAAAGTGTATTGAGTGAATATCATACTCATCACTTTCCCGTCTGTCCCGCCGGACGGGTTCAAATTTGAGATCCTCGCAATAAACCTCATGCCGGATACGGTGAGCCTCATCTTTTAATCCGTCCGAAAACGCGGGTACGATTTCGAAGTACCTCTTGAATGCATGACCCAGATCAAGTATTTCGGCTAGAGACATGTTTCAGTCAACGGCAATTCTTCCTGATACTTTAGGATGAAGCGAAAAAATTCCTTGTTGATACTTTCTTGCGGAGTGTTATCTGTTAATGCTGAAGCGAGCAGGACCATTTGCGTAAAAAGAATTAAAAATGCCGGGTTCAGAGCTTTTGGTGCCTTTTTATAATTCTTGCGATAGCCCTAGTCGAGTTTCTTTAAATAGTCTTTGGTGAAAACCTTATCCGGCAGATCGCGCAGCTTCATTTCCGAGTATTCGAGTACCGATTGTTCACCTGTACGCAAAGCATCTTCCATGACAAGGCGGGTCGGACGCTGCTTTCCATGGAGCATCTCGAATTTCTCATACCGGGCAGTTTTGAGCAAACGGTCGGACAGTGAGTAAAATTCTGCCCGGTAAGGCCAGAAATTTGATTGCCCAACCCAATACAAAACTTTATGATAGGTCACTCCACGGTCGACTCCTGTGAGTTCCAGCAGGTAATACTTTTCGCCTTCGATGACGTCTGTCCGCAAGATTTTAGCGTTGTAATCCCCCGCAAAATTTGCGCGAGCCAAGTCGCCATTTGCTACTTGACCTGTAAGCCGCTGGGACAGGGATAGACGTACGGGCTGAGAGACTTCCGGCATGAATATCCACAGGTCTCGTCCTTTCAGCAATAAAATCTGCCCCCGTTCCGAAGCTGGCTCCGTTGTCATCACTACGCTATTTTCGTTACCCTTGGATAAAACCCTGTATTTGCGCACATCTTCCGGTTGACCTGGAGCGGTTGTGTTAATGGTGACGTCGACCTGAAAACTATCTCGCGGGAATCGTATCTGATCAGCCTTTTCCAGAATCGTTTGAGCCAGCTCAGCATCATTTGTATCTGCTATTGCGGTTGGCATTGCAATGGCAAATATGAGAATCACCGTTAATAAGTATTGCTCAGAATTTTTTTGCATGTTCAGTTCCTATCATGAATGCCAATTACTACGGGAATTACCGGTCGGGGGATTTTTATGAGTGACACGGGCATGGTGCACCTCGGGAATGTTTCCAAAGATTACATCCTTGGTGAGCAGAAAGTCCAGGCATTAAAGGACATTACGCTAGATATCGCCTCCGGCGCTTTCCTCGCTATTGCAGGTCCATCTGGCAGTGGCAAGTCAACGTTGCTCAATCTGATTGGTTGTATTGATACTCCCACCTCCGGCAAAGTTTTAATCAACAGTCAGGATATCAGCGGCCGTACTCCGGATGATCTGTCCAGGCTCAGGGCAAGAACTATCGGGTTTGTTTTTCAGACATTCAATTTGTTTCCGGTTCTTTCAGCTGAGGAGAACGTCGAGTATCCGTTGCTGCAATTCAGGGAATTGAAGACAGCAGAGCGCCGTACCAGAGTTGCAGAATATCTCGGTATCGTCGGTTTATCCAGGTTTGCCCAGCATCGGCCGAACCAGCTCAGTGGCGGACAGCGGCAACGAGTTGCGATTGCGCGCGCTCTGGCAACACAGCCAAAGATCGTATTGGCGGATGAACCTACCGCTAATCTCGATCATAAGACTGGAGAGGGTATCTTACAATTGATGAAGGAGATTAACGAAAAGTTTGAGACAACCTTTATTTTTTCTACTCATGATTCGCGTGTCATGGCGATCGCGGATAATGTAATACATATCGAAGATGGTCAGATCGTGCAGCGGGAAACTCGCAGGGAGAAATCCATGCTCGTTATTGAGCATAGGGATAGATGTGAAAAAGGTGACTTCCAAAGGTAAAGACGAAAGTAGCGCCGATGAATTACGGAATTAGGCGCGCATATCTCATAAGCATAAAGATGCTGCTTGTTGTAAGGTCGATCAGCTTTGCGGGGGAGGCGGAGGTTCAGGTTCCGGATGCTGCAAAACCGGTAAGTGTTATTTACGATACGAGTGAGAACCGTACGGCACTTGCCGAGTCTTTGATGCTGATTTTGTCTTTATCGATGGGAACATCTCCTGCTCGCCCGATACAGGAGCCAGATGATAGAGCGGACGGTGCAGTTTCGTACGGAGCAGACGAGAATAGAAGGTCGCATGAGGAAAAGCCTTTACTATTGTCCGTATCACCTTCTCTTTCTTTTATTTCGGTTCATCCAGCAAAAGACCGTGCGATAAATCTGAACAGAGAACCTGCCCCTGCCATCACTGCCCGGAATGATGTGGAGAGCGAGTTCACGTCGCGGGAGGCATTATTTGGCGGCGACACGGACCAAGAGCAAAAATCATCAAAACCTGCACCTGCCTGGAAGTGGTTGGTGACTGGGTGGAGGGGTTTTTCTCAATTGGAAATCGCGGATACTTATACCAGCCCGGAGCATTTGTCCAAGGCGAAACTTCGAACCGAGTTGTCTCGCACCGGACAATTCAACGAACACATAAAATGGAAAATAAGCGGTCGCTTCGACTATGATGCTGCCTATGACATATCATCCAATTTTTATCCAGAAGCGGTTCGCCAGAATCAGCGCGCCCAGTTTTTTGTTCGGGAAAATTATGTAGATGTTTCCGCCGGTAACTTTGATTTCCGCCTTGGGCGCCAGCATGTCATATGGGGGGAAATGGTCGGCCTGTTTTTTGCCGACGTCGTGTCAGCAAAGGACCTGCGCGAATTTGTCCTGCCATCATTCGATATAATACGCATTCCCCAGTGGGCGATGCGGGCGGAATACACAAGAAACGATACCCATGCGGAAGTGGTGTGGATTCCCGTGCCAACACTGGACGAGATCGGAAGACCTGGTGCAGATTTTTATCCAGGCCCATTACGTGGAATAGCATCTTACCTCCCCGAAGACCGTTCCAGGCGCAATGTTGCCAACTCGAATTATGGAATTCGCTTGTCGCAGCTCATAAGCGGCTGGGATATTTCGGCTTTTTATTACAACAGTCTCGACGCTTCATCCACCTTCTATCGAATCAGCGATCCAGCTGAACCGATCGTATTCCAGCCGCGCCATGACCGGATCGATCAGGCCGGGGCAACGCTTGCAAAGGATTTTGGTTCTGTCGTTCTGAAAGGAGAACTGATCTATACGGATGGCCGCAAGTTCAACACTATTCGGCCTGGCGCGATAGATGGGCTGGTGAAGCAGAATACGCTGGATTACGTGGTGGGTCTGGATTTCACTCTGCCGGCCGAAACTCGCTTGAATCTACAGTTTTTTCAGCGCGTTTTTTTTGCACATGATCCAGATCTCGTTCTGGATACGCTTGAGAATGGTGCCAGCATTCTGCTCAATGGCAAACTATCGCCCAAGATTGAGGCTCAAGCATTGCTGATCCACAGCCTGAATCGCAGCGACTGGATGTTCCGCCCCAGGTTATCCTGGAACTTCGAGAGGAACTGGCGTTGGGCGGTTGGAGCAGACGTATTTGGCGGGCCGCCTATTGGTCTGTTTGGCCGTTTCGATCATGCTGACCGCGTCTATACGGAATTGCGGTATTCATTCTGATTGATTATAGAAGCGTGAAGAAGCGGACTGCATTCAGAATACCAGGTACTTTATATATTCTGCCGTAGCGCATCAACAACAGGTATGCGGGAGATATGCCTTCCGGGAAGGATAGCTGCCGATACTGTTGCTGCTATACCTATGGCAAAGGATGTCAGCAAAACGCCAGGGACAATCTGAATGTGGGCTGTATAGCCAAGATTGGAATTTGGAGGAGGTGGCATCGAAATACCGATCGCAGAGATAATAAGCGCGAGGCCGATTCCGATTCCGATTCCGAGGCTGCTTCCGATCATTCCCAGCAGAAGATTTTCCGTGATGATCAACTGGAATACTTCGTTTCTGCGGTTGCCCAGCGCCATCATTGTGCCGAATTCTCCTGTTCTTTCAAAAGCGCTCATGTTGACGCTGTTCAGGACGCCGAGCAGAACCATGATAAGGATAATTAGCTGCAGAAAACCTAGCTGGCGTCCATAAAGTTCCACCGTTTTTTCATAGAAATCGTTGAGTTGAATCCAGGTTTTGATCTCAAGCCCCAAAATCTCCAACTGTTCTTTTAGCAGTCCTGCAATACGAAACGTATCCTTCGTTTTTTTCAGTGAGATGACCAGCGCATTGACTCCTTCCGTATCCAGCAACTCCTGGGAGGCGGCGAGTGGAATCCTTATTGCTCTGGCATCATAGTCACTTGAGAAACTCTTGAATATGCCGACGACTTCCAGATCAATGCTGTTTAACGCTCCTTCCAGTGTATTTGCCAGCAGGGTTACGTGATCACCGGGTTTCAGTTTCAACCCCTGGGCGACACCAATCCCAAGAACGATGCCGAACTTATCCGTGTCTTGCAACTGGCGCCCCGAGACAATCGAGACAGAGCTTCCGAGCGCCGCTTCTTTCGCTGGTTCTACGCCCTCTCCAATGATGGGAAAGTCAGCCCGGCCGTTATTGAGCAGGGCCGAGAAGTTGAGCCGCGCCATTACGCTATCTATACCCTCGTTATTCATGACACGCTGTTTAATGGCATCAGTATCCGTTATCAGATACCTCTCTGGCGCGTGTGCTCCGGCAGCAAAAAACCCTTCCTTGTAGACTTGCAGATGACCGGATCGAGAGTGAATAAAAGCCTCCGATAAGGTAACGAAAATATCGTTCACCCAGCCACCAGCAAGAACAAGAGCCACCACCCCGCTCACGATTGCCGCCAGAGTCATGGCAGTATGCGATTTCTGTCGAAAGATATTTCGAAAGGCCAGCTTGAGCATAGTCCCCTTTTCCGAATTATCTATTGTGACGCAGCGCATCCACTATCTGCATTCGGGATGCTTTCCAGGCTGGGTATATACTGGCGATGAGTGTCGTTCCGACCGCAAGCAAAAAAGACTCGAACGCAATATTCCACGTAACAAGTATCTCGCCTGTATAACCACGGGCCATCCCAGGGGGTGGCGGCATTGGAATTCCAATGCTCGAGATCACAGCAGCCAATCCTACCCCTATTGTAACTCCCATCAGGCCACCGACACCGCCGAGCAGAATCCCCTCACTCAGGAACCGACGGAGAACGTCGATGCGTCTGGCGCCAAGTGCCATATCAGTACCGATTTCGCCGATTCGCCCCATCACAGACATCGTCATGGCATTCGAAATTGTAAGAATGATGATCAGGGCGATTATCAGCTTGAGGCCATGAATTTGTTTTGTAAACAAAGCAACGGTCTTACTGTAGAAATCAGCGAGGAGGTACCATGGAACAGCCTCGAAATCGCTCTTTTGCAATGATTCGTGTAATCTTTGGAGTACAGTATCGGTCTTCTCTGTGTCATTCAATAATACTACCCATATGTGGGAACCCTCGACCCGAAGGAGTTTGCGGGCTGTTTCGATCGGAATGCGTAGAGCGATATCGTCATAAGATTTGTTTACGGTGGAGAACAGTCCTCGCACAGTGACTTCAACCGCGTTGACACCCCTTGATGCGGTACTTGCCAATAGCACGACTTTATCGCCGATATTCACGTTGAGGTTATGTCCAAGTCCTGCACCGAGAATAATACCCTTGGGATCATCAACCGAAAGGTTTTGACCGGCTAAAATTTGCAATGACTTTCCGAAAAAAACTTGTTCTTGCGGAGTAACCCCATCTCCGATAAACGAAAGGGTCGTGTCGCCGTGGCTGATCAGTCCGCCAAAGGAGAGGCGAGGAACGACTGCTTTAATTTGACGTGGCTCATTTCCTGATTCCAGCTCGGGTATTACATCCGGTAAAAGGTAAGTGTAAGGATCCGCTTTTCCCGCTTCCTGATAACCTGGCCGGCTAATCTGAATATGGCCCAGTTGTGAGTCGATCGTGCCTTCCCTCATGCCCCAGAATATCCACTCTACAAAGCCGGTTGCGAGTATTAAGGCAATAATGCCAAACGCAGTTGCACCGACAGCGATAGCACTGCGACGCTTCTGGCCTACAATATTACGGTAGGCCAAGAAAAAATCGATCTGGAGCGCTTTCATGGTGATGAATCGAAAAGAGAAACGCATTTTTACTTTTGCCACTCAGCTAATGGGACAAACGAGGTACGCATCAGTAAAGGTTATTCTCTAAACCTCGTTCTCAGGGTTACTTGATTTGCCTTCATTGGAAAGGATTAATATTGTGATAATCAGGGTAAGCTTCTTGATTGTGCGGTTAATGCTAAACAGGCAGCTCGAGAAGGAGTAATGGAAAAGCATGCGTAAACGCATCCTTTTTTTTGCGGAAGCTGTAACGCTTGCTCACATTGCAAGGCCTATCGCACTAGCGAAAGGTTTGGACTTCTCTCGTTATGAGATTTTCATCGCGTGCGATCCACATCATCACAGATTTCTAGGATGCGAGCCATGGCATGTCTTACCTCTTCAGAGCATTAGCAGTAAGCACTTCCTGGATGCACTTGCGAGGGGGCGTCCAGTTTATGATGTACAAACCTTGCGCAGTTATGTGCGGGACGATCTTAAGCTTATTGAGAAAATAAAACCTGATCTGATTGTCGGTGACTTTCGCCTCTCTCTTTCCGTGAGTGCCCGACTTGTCGGAATTCCTTACACTAATATCACTAATGCCTACTGGAGTCCGTACTATGCCAGAAACAAGTACCCTCTCCCCGTCTTGCCAATCACTAAGGTCCTGCCTCTATCAATTGCCGGCGTACTGTTTCGACTAGCTCAACGCTTGGCCTTCAGCTTGCACTGCAGACCTCTAAATATGATACGCGAGGAAAATGGTCTGCCTTCTCTCGGTTCTGATCTGCGCCGTATCTATACAGATGGTGACTATACTTTATATGCCGATGTGCGTGAAATGTTTCCGATCGAAAATTTGCCAGGGAATCACTTTTATCTTGGTCCAGTTCTTTGGTCTCCCCCTGTGGCGAAGCCGGAGTGGTGGAGCAGTTTGCCGACGAACAAACCAGTTATCTACCTGACGCTCGGCAGTTCGGGGCAATCCCTGCTGTTACCTAAATTGTTTGATGCCTTGTCGGAGTTACCGGTCACCGTACTCGCCGCTACTATGCGCACATATACTAAACGGGATTATCCATTGAACACGTATATTGCTGATTATCTTCCCGGGCTTGAGGCTGCGGCGAGGGCGAAGCTGGTGATTTGCAATGGTGGAAGCCTTACCTGTCAACAAGCATTTGTAGCTGGTGTTCCAGTGCTGGGAATCGCCAGTAACATGGATCAGTTCTTGAATATGGAGGTTTTGACGAAGGCGGGGCTTGCTACAATGCTGCGGGCTGACCGTCTAAGCGTAGGGAAAATTCGTTCAGTTGTAACTACAATGATTTCCTGTTCCCGCATTACCCGCACAGCTGAAAAATTTTCTTCTAATGACACTGGCTTTAAGGCACAACGGACGTTTGCTGCCTTTGTGGATAAAATTATGGGTGAATAACCAAAACCACATGGTGACGTTGGAGAACAGCAATTTTTTCTTGTCGATATTTTTTACATTTTATTTGCCCTCAAAACTCTATAGTGGTGAGTATGTTAGTAAGTAATTGAAAATCAAAAAATAGTTATTCATGGCACGATATATGCTTTTCTTCTAGACAAACACCTCGATGAATCGCATAGGTGTTGTCCAAAATGTTTTGGAAATTTAACCAAGGAGAAAAACTACATGAAAAAGACGATTTTAGCGGCAATGGTAGCAGGAGTTTTTGCTGCCACCACAGCTCAGGCCGGACCCCTCACCAATGTAAATGTATTTGACGGCGCGGGAGGAGAAATTGCAACGAATGTAAGCGCTTTCGACTGGAACGAGGCGGGAAGTGGCTTGGCTATCGGCAAGGGACCTTTGGGAAGTGATCCGACGGCAGCTCCGAATCCTTTCACGCTTTTGTACCAGGCCAATCTGGTTTCATTTACGGGAGACAACACACCGGCGACGGGCCTTAACACTCCCTTTGCCAGTGGGGGTTATGAGTTTACCATTGCTGCAAGGTTTGACGAAACTGCTACAAATATTGGACCAACTACCGCACAGTTCACTCCGGTACCTGGGTCTGGCACCGTATCCATTTTTTTCGATAATGCAGCTCACGGAGGCACGCAAGCCGATGTGACAGCAGGCACGGGATTTACGGATGGACTGGAGGTTGCAAGATTTCTGATAACAGGAGGCACCTCGACATTTACTCTTATTGATCCAACTACTGGCCTGGGTTCCACTAATTTTCATTTTGACGTTAGCTCAGCGCCCGACTTCGTAAACGCGAGTTTTATCCAGGGCATACTGGGGGATGTGATGGATCTGCATTTTGTTTCCAATCAGAACGCACCTACAGGGACTTCTGATACCGCTTCCTTTCATGGCGGCTCTCTCTATCCAACTACTCCGGTAACCGGAGCGGATTTGTTACTAAAAGTAGATGGGGCTAGCCAGTTTAGCTATGCTCCCATACCTGAGCCTGGTAGCCTTGCTTTGGTAGCAATTGGTCTTCTAGGACTTGGTTTTGCGGGAGTGCGCGGCGCCGGTAGCCGCAACGGTAAATCAATGGTATCCTTCGCCTAAAGCGCAGTAGCGAACGTTTAAGTAGGGCTTACGAGTGAGCGTAAGCCCTACTTCTGCTCCTGATAGATTAAATATATTGTGGCAGCAGGCATGAAAACTGGTCTAGTCGATTTTATCCTTTCAGCCACGTGCTTGACCCTCCTCATTGGTTTTTCCCTAATTACCACCAGAGTTTTTTCCGTAGATAGCAGTTATCACCTGTTGTTAGATGTTGCTGTCTTTCTTTTTTCCTATGGCTTGTATACCGCGTTGTTATTGAAGATCTTGAGATCCGTCCGGCCTTACCCCGTAGGTAGCTTCTCCATGCATTCACAGGAATTTACCTATTGGAAGCTGGTAGCCGTACTAATGGATCTTGCTGAAAAAATGCTTCACCCATTTACGACCGTTTTTACTCAGTCTTTGGTGCATTCCATGTTTGGCGCTCATGTGGGAAAACACACGGCCATTGCCGGCATCATTAGGGATCACCCCCTCATTTATCTCGGTGAACATGTAACGGTCGGGCAGAATTCTGTGATCACTGCTCATGCGATTACCCATGATGAAATTCTATTGATGCCCGTCAAAATCGGTAATAACGCAGTGATTGGAATAAACAGTGTTGTTATGCCTGGCGTTACGATAGGGGATAGTGCTGTGCTGGCGCCTGGCGCCGTAGCCACCTCAAACACAAACATTCCTGAAAATGAATTATGGGGAGGGATTCCGGCGCGAAAAATAAAGGATCTGCGCCCCAATGCAGTTCATTTTCATACAGATGAAGGGATTCGAGGCTTGCACGATTACTGATGACTAGTTATCTATCCCTGAGAGGGGATGGAGAAGGCTGGGAGGGATACTATTGCTTGGCAGAGGGATGAAACATTTTTCCAACCTCCCGTGTTACTATTTTTGCAGGGAATAAACCTGCAAATACACGCTGCTTAAAAAGACCTTTTGCAATTGAGACTACTGGCTTGTCAGCTGCTAAATGACGCAGAGACGCTTGTACCACTTCGTTCACGGGGCCTCGTTCCTTTAAAGCGCTGGGATAAGCCCCCGCTTTGACGTCGAATTCCGTTTCGGTTGGTCCTGGAACTAGCGTTTGGACAAGGATACCGCGATTCCTCCATTCTTCGTAAATCGCCAAGCTGAAACTGTGTACGAAAGCCTTCGTAGCTGCATAGACTGCCATATAAGGAACAGGCTGAAATGCGGCGGGAGATGACACATTAATTATGGCACTTGACGGAAAGGACGCAAGCTCTGGAAGGAATTGGTGGCACATTGAAACCATGGCAACAATATTTACGCGAACCATCTCGTCGTAAATTTTCTCAGATGTATCTTCAAATCGTCCCCAGTGACCGAAAGCGGCATTGTTGCACAGTAATCTCAATTTCACTTCATTCGCAGCTAACCTTATTTTTATCGTGGTGATTGCGTCGGCTTGAGATAAATCCTGCGCTATAGGAAGAATCTTAACTCTGTAAAGATGCCTTAACTCGTCAGCAAGGTTATCCAGTAGTTCTTCTCGGCGCGCCACGAGAACCAGGTTCATGCCAACCGCAGCCAGCTGATAGGCAAATTCCTTCCCAATGCCGGAGGATGCGCCTGTGATCAGCGCCCACTCACCTCTACATTCTTCTTCCAATTTCATATTAATGTCCCATGCTGCTTATTAGTATATGTTTTTTATTTTTACTTAGCCGGTTGATTCTCGCCGATTAGATGTTCTGCAATTCTAAGTGCGTTTGCAGCAATAGTCAGACTGGGGTTAGTACCCCCGCTTGAAGGAAAAAACGAGCTATCAACAATGTATAAATTGGTGATGCCATGAGCGCGATTATTGCTATCGAGTACGCTTTCGCGGGGATTGACCCCAAACCGGCAAGTACCACACACATGGGCAATCCGCTCGTTATTCCCCGCCTGATTGATTCTCAATACTTTGTAAGGTTTTAGGATATCCTTCATCAAGGCTCGAAACGTCGCAATTCGTTCAAGTTCATATGGCCGCATGCGATAATTTATAATAAGGGAATCAGGTAGTGTAAGGCTTGGTTTTACAAAGTTGTCTTCATAGGGCAAGTCTTCCATGATTGTTGCGAGCACAAGGTTTCGGCTGACTAAACGATTCAAGAAGGGCGTAATCACTGGTTTCACTAATTTGAACAATGGAGTAGCCCAGCGTTGTTTCCCATTCCTTACGTCTTCCTCCATAGATTCAGCGAGTAATGCGCCTGGAGGCAAGCGTCCGAAAGTTTGAACTGAGCCCAGTTTTTCCCCGTCTTTGTGATATAAATCGTTAAAGGCCAACTCTTTTTGTCGATTGTCAATCAGCCCGACCTCCCGTGGGCTAACAGCGTAAAGATCAATGTTGTGACGCATCAGGTTTTTGCCTACCAGGCCCGATTCATTTGCAAGCCCTCGTGGCCATACGCTTGAGGAAGATCGCAGAAGAATGGCAGGGGTTTCAAGCGCTCCCGCTGCCAGAACAATCGTCCGAGCCCTCAATTGGAAAACTTCACCCTGCCGGGAGCATACAAGCTTGTTAACTTCATGACGGGAAGCTTCGAGCTTCAATACGGCGCACTGATCGAGTAATTTGGCGCCGTATTGAGAAATAGCTGGAGCTAAGCAGATCCGCGCACTGTCGTTCTTGCAGTTTCTGGCACAAAGGTATCCCTGACAACATTCGCAATCTGGAACATATTCGCACGCCATCGGTAAACGGTAAGGATGGAGACCTTTGCCCTCTAAAAACCTCCAGAGTTCCTGGGAGGCTGGGGTCAGCGGTGGCGGCTGGAAGAAATGCTCTGGCTTCGATTCGCCCCGCATTGGGTCTCCGCTTCCATGAACCCGGTAGAGTTGCTCGGCTGCTTTATAGTAAGGAACTAACGTTTCGTAGCCGATCGGCCATTCTCTAGGCAGTGTTGTTCCTAGAGCTGTGGGGTGACTGTAGGAGGGTAAGAAGTCACTCGGAAAAAAACGTTCAAGTGCCATTCCGTATAGTGCGGTTGAACCGCCGGTGCCAGACCCAATGAAGGGTATAAATCTATACGGCTGCAATTTTGATTGATCCTCGATCTGATCCTGATAGCGGCCAGCGTTCGAAAGGATATCGCGATGCTGTAGTTGGGGAACAGAGATATGGCTGAAAAAAGTCTCCGCGTAATTGCCAAGTGCAGAATTTGATGCGCCGAGATGAGAGCGACCCTTTTCACAAAATAGGACCTGCTTTCCTGCTTTTGCCAAAGCATATCCTAAAGTGGCTCCACCCATACCAGTGCCGACAACGACTACATCCCAATTCTGAGTCATAAAATCGCGCATAAGGGTGCTGCTCATTTTCCTTACACTGAATGCTCACTCATGTAAACTTCAGCCGGGACAATGAAAGCCTGACCGAGCGGGCCGACGGACTTGATCCTGCTCCCACCCGCCCCATAAACACAGCATATTTGCTCGCTTCGCTTCCAATTAAACATTCCATTTTCTGTGAAATATGTTTGGCTTGCTCTGTTAACCTCTTCTCCCGCGAAAATATAATGTCATTACGAGCATATCTCGCAAAAATCAGAGGAGTCATCTCAGGCTGTAGCTGTAATCCAATCTTTGTTGCCGTCAGCCAAAAGCGCTGCATGGCTCGGCCGGCACTGACAAAGTCATCGATTCCTCGCGGCTGCTGATTCGCTAAAATGACGAAATGCGCCGCACACGCAATCCCGGGTATTAAATCCATTTGAATACGGGGTGCCCAAGTACCGGCTAGAAAGGTGTTAAAAAATTTGACCCGTCGCCAGCTCTGCATCACCCAGTGCATCAGACGGGCGGTCATGAAGTCCACTCCAAGCGCCTGGTCTGGTACACGATCTTCACTAAACCTTGCATTCCACTGAATTATCGCACGGTGCGTCTCATAGGCCTCGGGCATGATCAATCGCAGCTTTGCGTTTTTAAACATCAGCATAGCGATACGATAGCGCTGACCGAAACCTTCGAGCCAAAGGATGCGGTAATTTTCCCCAACCGAAGCTTCGAGGGCTGACTTTTCCCGCGCTGTTAGCGATCGACTACCCATTGCGCGTCGCTGAACACTACGGTAAGGAATATAGGGAATTAGCGGATCGGGCTTGATATCCGCATACGAGCAGAAGGTTATGTCGAAAACCGGATTCGTTCCAGGAGCTTCAAGACGACGCTGAACCTGAGTTAGGAAGCCATGTCCCGTCGCTGCTATAGAGATGGTTTCAAGAAGTGCACCTATTGAAATTTGGCTAGGATGGCCGTCCAGATCATAGACGCAATGATCGCGGGTATCGAAGCCGTGCACTATCATGTGGTGGTCGTCCACGATCTGGAACCGCCACGGTTGAGTATTGTCCCCACTTGGCGCCCATCGCGCAAGGTCGAGGATTTGTTCGATTAATGTATGTGACTTGAGGTCAGCCGGGCTTTTGCTTTCACTCTCGCAGCCTGGCGATTCGGGCGGAATGGTAGTATCCGTGAAAGAATGTTGTTCCGGATCTCTGAAGAGCTTATTAACATTTTTTTTGCTCAAGCGATGCTTGGCAATTGCAAGATTGAGCTGCTGGAGGGGATTGCTGTTCCCGCCCGGACGCCATGTGTGGACCAGTTTATTGCGATAGGCATCAAAGTGCAGACCATGTGGTGCGGCCCTCACCTTACCGCGGTTGAGCAATATCTTTAGTGCCTCCGTAGCCGCGATACCTGCACAGAGCTGGCAACCCATTATCGTCGAAGGACCACGACGTTCCGCAAAGTTGATGGAGGAGGGATCCAGCAAGTAGCGGGCATGTAGACCAGCGGGCGCGAGCCCTATTAAAAAGCGGAGAGCCTTTTCCACCTCGGGTAGATCACCCCACTGGAAATACTCTTCGAAGGTCATTTTACCAGGCAGGAAATTCAGCGCGGCGGATCCCATGCCCAGAGGTGCAGCTGTTATGGCAGGAATACCCAAGTCTCCACAGGTCGAGAATGTTACTTGCCGAGCTGAAAAGGCGAAAAAATCGAGGCCATCGATATACAGATCAACGTCCTCGAAAAATTCCGTTAAATTATCCGGATTCACGCCCTGGGGAAAGGTTCTGATATCCAATTCCGGATTGATATCTTTAGCCATAGCAGCCAGAACGGCTGTCTTTGGCTGCTCAAGACTCGACATCCTCGCCCCTACCTGGCGGTTGAAATTGACCAGACCAAAAACATCAAAATCCGCAATGTGAAATGCGCCAATGCCCAGTCGAGCCAGCGTCAACAAATGAATGCCACCGACGCCGCCCAGCCCGGCAATTGCAACACGCTTGTGCCGAAGGATTTCTTGTTCGACAGGTGTTAGCCATCCAATATTACGGGAGGTGGCCTCACGATATGAGAAATCCTGAACCATTACCCGGCGCGATCAGTAGGAATAGAGGAACAATTTTCGAGGCGAGCGATTATATGATATGGATGATAGCATCAATGCGAAATGCTTTGACAGAGAGGCTGATGGAAAAGTATCAGCTTCAAAGGACAGAAAGGTTAGGCAGGAGTTAAAAAGCATGTACGTGAATTTCACGCGGGCATCCAGACACATCCGGTTTTCAGCCGCTCAGTAATGTCACATTCGTCCTGTTCAGAGAAAAAGTAAGGATAAAATGATCTTTCGTTACCCGGTTGTTCCATCAGTCCGCCAAATTTTCCAATTTGTTCGGCCATGTATTCAAGTTTCACCCTAAGCAGTACTGCGGGTGCATCAACACGAGTACAAACCCGCTCTTCGGCAATTTGCCCGCATCCCAGCATTCTTTTATAGAAACCAGCGTGACGAGGGTTTACTTCTACCACCCAATCAGTAAAGCCATGGATATGTGCCGCATAGATATAGCAAATATGGATCAGGGAAGCAAAAACCCGGGGAGGTACATTATCATCAATCGCAAGTCTGGAAGGTTCAGACAGTTTTCGTCCCTGCGCTCGCAACTCATTCAGCTCGTCACCAAAATTCTCATCTGCGGGCAACGAATTGCCATCCAGGCACAACGTCATAGTGCCCACTATCTTGTTTGCGGTTTCAGCAATCAATGTAATTCTGTTAGGCTCATTGATTACCGGCATATCCGCAGAATAACCTCTCCAAGAGTACCTTTTTTTTATGAGCAGGCTCGCGGCTTCACGCTGACCTTCTGAACTAGCCATTCGAATATGAAAAAGCTGTTGATCGATAGGATGATCGCGAACCAATTCAGAATCAGGCTCGCCAATACAAAGGTCGCGCAGCCGGTAAGGAGATTCAAACGAAATTATTGCATCGCTATCATGAGGCAGAAAGTTATATCTGTGAGTAATAAGAGCATAAAGTTGTTGAAAGATATGCATGTGGTTTATCCTCGTATAGCACTGAAGGTAAAAAACAACAAAGCAATATCCATGCCATATTTGTGCCCTAATGTTTATCAGCTATCTGGCTATGTACGTTACCGCACAGACTGAATAACTGTCTCCAGAGGGAGACAGTACAATTGAGATATAAAGTATGGTATTGAAATTTAAAGGATTATTGATGTCTCCGGGATGAGACAGGGTTTGGCGGGCAAGTGACAGGTTTTGTTTGTTCACATTCTCCCCGGCACCAGCATCTGAACGCTACGCAATCCCGCATCTTGTACAGATTGCGCAGCTCTCCCGCCAGTTGCATGGTGCCGGGTTTTCTGTCTGAAACAGTATCTGATTCCAGTTGATATTTCGATAACTCTCGGACAGAATTGCTAATAATGAAAACGAATCCCATGCCTCAAGCAGGAGATACTTGAAAGAGTATTCGTAAGGCAGTAAATCAGCCTGTGTCTACTGTAGCCGCTCAAGAAGAGCTCTCGCTTCATCTATACCCGAAAAGGTTTTTCCGGTAGCCAGAATTTGTTCAAGCTCTTTACGGGCCTGGTTTTTGTTGCCAGACTTGACCAGTGCGGACGCAAGATGGTAGCGAATTTCCCCTGCTTGAGGCGCCAAGGAAGCGGCTTTCTGTAAAAGTGGTAGAGCCCGCGCGATATTGTCCTGCTCCAGTAATATCCAGCCCAGTGTATCCAATATTGCCGGGTTTTCCGTAGCTAACTGATATGCCTTTTCTGCATATTCCAAGGCCCTGGGGTCCTTTTGGCGCTGATAAGCGGTAGCCAGGTTATTGAGTGCCGGAGCAAACTTCGGTTGCTCTTTCAGGACGGCTTGATATTGCTCGACTGCGGCAGCCAGCTTTCCTTCCGTGAGAAGCGTGTCCGCGAGGTACATTCGGGTAGGCAAGTCATCTGGGTGTTTCTTTAGCCATTCGGCCAAGCGAAGGTCTGCTTCCTTATCTTTTCCAGCCTGCCTGAGCGATGTGTGGAGTTTCATCAACGAGGTAGGGTTTTTGTTGATTGCGAATGCTCGTTCATAGGCACTTGCAGCAAGTGCAGGTTTTTTCTGTTTCAGCAACAGGTCGCCCTCGGCTATATAACCCGCAGGTGATCCTGTATGCTGTTTCTGAACTTGGCGTGACATTGCAATCGCTTTCTCATAATTGCCTTGGCCGGACTCGATCCCGATTTGCGCGAGTTGCGCGTCCAGATAATCCGGTTTTATCGTCAGCGCTTTTTTCAGGGCATCGGACGCTGCTGCTATGTTTTGCATCGTCATTTGAACAACAGCAATGCGGAATTGGGTAAGAGCAGAATCCGGCATTAAGGCGGCGAGCTTCGTATAGCTTTCCAACGCGCCGGCTTTATCGGCATTAGCTAATTGAGCCTGTGCCAGCAGGTCGAGCGTGGCGGGCTCCTGCGGATATGAGCCCTGCAGTTTCTTGGCAAGGGCCAGCGCTTTCTGCTTTTCATTCAAGCGAAGATAATGTGATCCAAGCAGGATGGCTGGCTGAAGAACATCTGGATTCTCTCGCATTGCCCTTTCCAGCCACTCGGTCGCCTCCTTTGGCCGTCCCTGGTTGACAGCAAGATCTGCTAGTGCCGTCATGGCGGGAATATTCTTCTTGTCCTTTTCGAGGATGGCTTCGAAGCGTTTTCTGGCGACATCCGGTTTCTTATCCTGAAGGTCGAGTTGAGCCAGATTTACTGTGGCTGGGAAATAGGTTGGCTCGATAGCAAGCGCCTTTTCAAAACTGGCACGCGCATTTCCGATATCCTTCTTGCCCAGATATATACCACCTTTCAGGTTTTGAACGAGTGGATTATCCGGATTCTCCTTCTCCAGTGCCTTTACCGTGGCGAGCGCCTTGTCGAATTCCTTGAGACGTAGATGGGTCATGACCAGCAGGATTCCTGCACGTGGTGATTTCGGATCGAGCTTTGTCGCCTTCTCCAGTTCGGAGATGGCGCGTGCGCTCTCGCCTTGTCCCATCCTGCTCATGCTTAAAGCGGTATGAAGCATCGCACTTCTTGGTGCAATATCGCTGGCTTTTTCAAAGTATTCCGTGGCTTTCGCAAAATCCCTGGCTTGCATGTAAGATTCACCGGCCAAGGCGAATAACTGAGGATCCTCTTTCACGTTTTTGAGTGCCGGGGCCAGGACGTCTAAAGCTCGCCTGGTCTCGCGGTTCTTTAATAGAACAGAGGCAAGCAGCTTGCGCGCGTAGACGTTTCCAGGATCCTTCTCCAAATAATGTTTCAGGTGTTGCTCTGCCTGCGGCATGGATCCCAGGGTAAACTGTACTGCGCCTGCGAGCAGCACGCTGGGCATGTGCTCCGGCGATTTGCTGAGTATCTGCTGGAGTGACTCCAGCGCGACAGCAGGCTTTTGCTGGGTGAAATCGAGCAAAGCCTGGGTATAGAACACCATCAGACTGGGACCAATTTTGCGTGCAGCGTCGATATCCGCCTTTGCCGTTTCGAATTTACCCGTTCCAATTTCGATGAACGCCTTGTTGATATAGGCAACGGTCGCATTCGGTTTCAGCTTCACCACTTGGTCATAGGCAGCCAGGGCTTCCCCGGATTTGCCTTGCACCCGCAGAAGGTCGCCCTTGAACAACCAGGCGTCGACATTTTGCGGACTCCGGAAGACCGCCTGTTCCGAGAAATTGACTGCGGCTTCCACATCCCCTTGCAGCAGGGAATATTTCGCCAGGCCGATTAACGCATCGGCAGAATCCGGGTTTTGTCCAAGCGCTTGCTCGAACAGTGCCTTTGCTTCCGGAGCCTTGCCTAGTCCAAGCTTCGCATTCCCCCGGAGCGTGAGTATCTGCGCTGACTTTGTTTTGTCTGCCAGTTCTTTCGTTTCATCCAGGATTTTTTGATAGGCGCCTAGGCTGAGCAGGGTTTTTCCCAGTTCGGGCAGCACCCTGCCGGCATCCATGCCCAGGCTCAATGCCTTGCGAAGCTCCTTCTCCGCAGACGGAAAATCGCCGGTCTTGTTGTATATTGCACCAAGCAGATACCGTGCTTCCGAATTATCCGGATTCTGCTGCAAGACATTTTTTAACTGGATAATGGCTGACTTGTGATTCCCGCTTTCTTCGTAGCGCTTTGCATCCGCCATCAGTTTCGCCGGATCCTCCGCTTTGTTACAGCCTTGCAAGCTCCCTGCGGTAAGGGCGGCAGCGATTGCAAGCGCCATTCCCGTCTTTTTTAAAGCAGTCTTTTTAAAAGCGCGCATGTAAATTCCCTTTTCCGAATCAGCGACCAGGTTCACCTTCTCCTGCATTCTGCAGCCAGCACTCAACTTTATGCCCCTGCGCGGTCCCAGTGAAACGAGGACTGTGCGATTTCAGGAGGGCAGTCGATACCCATGATTTCCCATTGGTTTTGCCAGTGCTATTACGGCTCGTGAGCCTGAATATAAAGTGCGGCAGGATGAGTTCGTTCGTCCTGTCTTCCTTGATATCGGCGTTTAATGACAGGGTTCGAGTAAATTTTTAGTGTAGAAATATAGCAAGAGATCAAGATATTGTGTAGAAAAGATGACCTCGTGCTTCCGATTCGTTTGCACTGGTCATCGTGGTCGCCTGAGGCTGCCGAGCGGAGTGGTTTATAGTGCAGTATTGCGTGTGGCGGGATCTGGATGGAGGTTAGGGGCAAGCAATTTTCCTCTCAAAGCTCAAAGGAGGAAACTCCCGTCTATCTTTTCGCATCCAAAGTTGGAGCCGGTCAGGGCCGCAAGCTATCGATGTGCGCGCACCCAGTCACGCCACTGCATGAAAAGGTTCAGATCGAGGGCAGCAATGGCCGAGCGCTGCCAGAGCGGCTCGGCCCAGAAATCATCCTCGTTCAACCCGCACATGTGGCCCCCTGCCTCTTCTAGGATCAGGCTGCCCGCGGCGTAGTCCCATAGTTTTTGCCCGCCGTGCAGATACAGGTCAAAGCGTCCGGCAGCGGTGTAACACCATTCCAGGGCACAGGATCCGAAGTTCCGGTGGGAAGAAAATGGCTTTGCCGTAGAGACTTCCTGTGCAAGCCTGCGACCGAGCCGTTTCAGGTCCACGCTCGCTATTGCCGCGCGTAGCGGTGGTACATCCCCCTTTATCGGTAATCTTTCCCCGTTCAGGAATGCGCCACTGCCTTTTTCGGCATGGAACATTTCATCCGCCACGGGATTGTAAACCACTCCCAGTATGCTTCTGCCGTGCCGCATTAATGCCACAGAAACGGCAAAGTAGGGCAATCCGTTGACAAAATTGGAAGTTCCGTCTATCGGATCCATGCACCAGAGTCCCGCATCGCCTGCCCGCCAATGCTCGGCCTGCTCGTTTTCCGTCATTTCTTCTCCCACTACCGGGCCGGGATAGATTTTTCTCAACTCGCGCGAAAGCGTTTCCTGGGTGGCAAGATCAGCTTCCGTGAACAGGCTTCCATCAACCTTGCGCTGCCGCGCAACTTTCATATAGCGCGGCAGAATTTCCTGCTGGGCAACTGCTTTGACAGCAGCGATAACTGTATCAATCACCGGCTAGTCCGCTCGCCATTTGATGGAGCAGCCGATGCTGGGAATCTGATCCTCGGGACCGGTGCCGGTGCGGGCGATTTTAAGCATTCCTTCGAAAAGGTCGCGCCGTGCATCCGCTGGCGCGGCTTCCTTCCGGGAAGCATCCAGGCGTCCGCGATACTGCAATTCGAGCTTGTCGTTGAAGCCGAAAAAATCCGGCGTGCAGATTGCGCCATATGTCTTTGCTACTTCCTGGGTTTCATCCCAGACATAGGGAAAGGGATAGGCATATTCCCGAGCTATGCGTGCCATGTTTTCAAATGAATCCTCGGGGTAGTCCGATGGGTCGTTCGACATGATCGCGATAGCGCCGATACCATGCTCACGTAATTCGTTGACATCGCGGATAATGCGTTCGCGCACGGCCTTCACGTAAGGGCAATGATTGCAGATGAACATGACCAGCAATCCTTTTTCACCCTTGACTGAGGCCAGATTGTATTGCTTTCCATCTACTCCCGGTAAATCGAAATCAACTGCTTTCCAGCCGAAGTTACACACAGGCGTTTCCAGGCTCGCCATATTTTTCCCCCAGGTTTCATTTCTTTATAATGCCAGATATCGTTTACTGCGCTGCCCGGGCAGAGGCGAGCGGTGTCTTTTCGCAGAAGCTTGCCGTGCGGATATAATTGAAAGCAGCGCGTATATCTCGACAGCGCTTGTTGTTCCAGCAGGACTGTGAGGTGACAATACTATCATGAGAAAGGCGCATTGATTGTTCCACCGTCTGATACTGAAGATGCAATGAGGTTTCCCCGCTTTTACTGTCCTGTGGAGATTCTTGCCGGGCAGGTTCTGGAATTGTCCTCAGCAGTTGCGCATCATGCCGTCCGCGTTCTGAGACTCGAGCCAGGCGATAAAGTGGTGTTGTTCAATGGCGACGGCGGGGAATTCACATCTGTCATTTCGCGCATCAGCAAGCAGGGTGTAGCTGTCATAGTCGAAAAGCATATACAGGTCGAGCGCGAATCCCCGCTTGACATTCTGCTTGCTCAGGCGGTGTGCATGGGTGAAAAGATGGACTGGATCGTGCAGAAAGCGGTCGAACTGGGCGTAACCCGGATTCAGCCTCTCATTACCAGGCAGAGCGTCGTGAGGCTCAGCGGTGAACGCGGAGAAAAACGTGTAAGCCATTTGCAAAAAGTCGTTATCTCCGCATGCGAGCAGTGCGGCAGAAACCGTGTGCCGGAAGTGCTGCCGCTTGCTGTCCTCCAGAACTGGCTAGGTACGCAAATCGAATCATGCAGAACGTCCAGCGGCAGTCTTCCCCCCGATGCCCGCTTCATGCTCTCGCCTTTTGCAAGAAAGGGTTTGCGGGATTTCAAAGGTTCTTCAAGTATCAACTCGATCATTTTGCTCGTGGGACCCGAAGGAGGGTTTACGCGGGAAGAGGAAGCGGCTGCAACGGTGGCGGATTTCATCCCATTGCGCCTGGGTAGCCGCATACTGCGGACGGAAAGTGCCGCGCTGGCGGCAGTGGGGGCAATGCAGGCGCTATGGGGTGATTATTGATCATGGATTTCGTGGCCTGGTTCCGGTCGGTAGCCCCTTATATCAACAGCTTTCGCCATAAAGTTTTCGTGGTCGCCTTCGGCGGGGAAGTCGTTGCGGACGGGAAATTCATCGAGCTTGTACACGATCTCAATCTGCTTGCCAGCTTGGGCGTACGACTGGTGCTGGTGCACGGTGCGCGCCCTCAGATCGAGTCGCGCTTGAACGAACATGACTTGCAGACGATATATATCCGGGGTATGCGCGTCACCGATGCCGCTGCATTGCAATGCGTCAAGGAATCGATAGGGCGGGTGCGCGTCGAAATCGAAGCATTGCTATCAATGGGTTTGCCAAATTCACCGATGGCTAATGCTGCGATTCGCGTCGCCAGCGGCAACTTTGTGACTGCGCGGCCCATTGGGGTGATAGAAGGCATTGATCTGATGCATACCGGAGAAGTACGCAAGGTGGATACCTCCGCCATCCGCTCGCGGCTCGAGCAAGGTGAGCTGGCGTTGCTGTCGCCGCTTGGCTATTCGCCTACCGGCGAGATCTTTAATTTGACACTGGAAAATGTCGCAGCCGAGGCTGCGATCGCCCTCAAGGCCGAGAAACTCATATTTCTGATGGATACCCAGGGGATCGAAAAGAGCGTTGCTGACGGTGAGCAGGAATTGCTGCTGCGAGAATTGACGGTGGCGGAGGGCAAGAGCCTGCTTAACGAATTTGGCAGGGAAATGGTAAAGCTTGCCGAGGATGCACAGCTTTATCTGCCTTTTGCCCTGCATGCCTGCGAACGCGGGGTATCGCGTGTCCATTTGATCAGCCGGCACGTGGACGGGGCTATATTACAGGAGCTATTCACGCATACCGGCATCGGGACGATGATATCGGAAGGCCCTTTGCAAAACCTGCGGGAGGCGCGGATAGAGGACGTCGGTGCGATTTTGCAGCTGATCGAGCCCCTCGAAGCGGATGGGACGCTGGTGCGGCGGAGCCGCGAGTTACTGGAGATGGAAATCGATCGCTTCGTCGTAATCGAACATGATCGCATGACTATCGGTTGTGCGGCGCTCTACCCTTTTCCGGACGACAAGGCAGGTGAGCTCGCCTGCCTTACCGTTCATCCGGACTATCGCAGCGCGGGTTGTGGAGATGCATTGCTCAAGGCTATCGAGGTGAAGGCAAGATCCCAGGGCAGTAAAAAACTGTTCGTCCTTACCACGCGGACAGCCCACTGGTTCATCGAACGCGGCTTCCTTGCAGCAGACATCGGGCAATTACCCAAGGTGAAGCAGGGGCTATACAATTATCAACGGCGCTCGAAAGTATTTGTGAAACCGCTTTAAGCCAGCGCTCGGATTCTGGCTGCCGGGTCGATTAGCTGTCGTGGTAATCGAAGAGTGCAGTGCACGGCAGGGCTCTGGTCTACATTTGTATATTTCGGAGAAAACAATGGGAAGAACCGTAAATTGCATCAAGCTTGGGCGGGAACTGGAAGGTCTGGATTTTCCGCCTTATCCGGGCGAGCTGGGAAAGCGTATTTTTGAGAATGTCTCGAAAGAGGCATGGGCGGGCTGGATCAGGCACCAAACCATGCTGGTCAACGAGTATCATTTGAATCTGTCGGACATCAAGGCGCGCAAATATCTGGTCGAACAGCTCGAGGCGTATTTCTTCGGAAGCGGCGCGGAACAGCCTCGTGGCTACGTACCTCTTGCTGAATAATGTCAGATAGAGCACGGCAGCTTGAAGTGACTGCATTGGACACATTCAGAGAAGGCATGACCGATTCCAGAGCTTCCGCTCAGTTCCTCAATCGAGAGGTTGGCCAGATTGAATTCAACCGGAGGGTGTTTGCGCAGGCCGAAAATGAAGAGGCGCCGCTGCTTGAGCGCCTGAAGTTTCTTTGCATTGTCAGCAGTAACCTGGACGAGTTTTTCGAGGTTCGCGTCGCGGGGATCAAAGAGCAGATCAAACTCGATACCCGCGGTTTTGATCCCGCTGGCATGCTGCCGCATCAGATATTCAGAGTGGTGAGCGAACAGACGCATACACTGGTGGCGCGGCAGTATGCGTTGCTGAACCAGCAGATTTTGCCCGGCCTTGCCAGCGAGGGGATTCATTTTCTGCGGCGCGCCACCTGGAACGACGCACAGCGTGCGTGGATCAAGTCTTACTTCTTTCGGGAAATGATGCCAGTGCTGACTCCCATCGGCCTTGACATTTCACATCCCTTTCCTCGGGTGCTTAACAAGAGTCTGAATTTCGCGGTGGAACTCGCGGGCAAGGATGCCTTCGGGCGTAATTCCGGAATTGCCGTCGTGCAGGCTCCGCGCGTGCTGCCCAGGCTGATTCAGTTGCCGGCTGAAATCAGCAGCAGCGCCTATAATTTCGTATTTCTCTCTTCCATTCTGCATGCGCACGTAGGGGAATTATTCGCCGGGATGAACGTGCTCGGTTGCTATCAATTCCGCGCCACGCGTAATAGCGATCTGTTCGTGGATGAGGAAGAGGTCAAGAACCTGCGCATTGCCCTGCAGGGCGAACTGCCGCAACGGCACTTTGGCAATGCCGTGAGACTGGAAGTGGCGGACAATTGCCCATCGCATATGTCGGCCTTTCTGCTGGAGCAGCTCGGTCTTGGTCAGGAGGATTTCTACCAGGTAGAGGGGCCCGTGAATCTGGCGCGGATGATGTCCGTCTTCGAACGCATAGACCGGCCCGATCTGAGATACTTGCCCTTCATTCCCGGCCTGCCGCTGACACTTCAAAAGAAAAAAGCCGCGGATATTTTTCAGCTGATCCACAAGAACGATATCCTTTTACACCACCCTTACCAGTCATTCCAGCCGGTAATTCATTTCCTTCAGCAGGCTGCAACCGATCCGGATGTGGTGGCGATCAAGCAGACTGTATATCGTACCGGGGCCGATTCCCAGGTCATGGCTGCACTTATCGCGGCGGCGAGCAGCGGAAAGGAGGTGACGGTAGTGGTGGAGTTGCTGGCCCGTTTCGATGAAGAGGCCAATATCAACTGGGCCAGCCGGCTGGAGAATGTAGGGGCGCATGTGGTTTATGGAGTGGTAGGGCACAAGACGCATGCAAAGATGGCAATGATAGTGCGGCGTGAGGAGGGCAGCTTGCGCCGTTACATCCATGTCGGCACCGGGAATTATCACGCCAGCACAGCCCGGCTCTATACCGATTTCAGCTTGTTCAGCAGCAGGGAAGATTTCTGTGCTGATGTGAATGAGGTTTTCACGCAACTCACCGGATTGGGCAAGGCGGGAAAACTGAAATATCTCTGGCAATCTCCCTTCAGTTTCCATAGCCAGATGATCGCATCCATCGAAAACGAAGCGCAGAATGCGAGAGCAGGAAAGCCTGCCCGGATTATCGCAAAGATGAATGCATTGCTGGAACCGGAAGTCATCAAGGCACTCTATGCCGCTTCCGAGGCAGGCGTAAAGATCGATCTCATTGTTCGCGGAGTGTGCGCCTTGCGGCCAGGCATCAAGGGGCTTTCAGAAAACATTCGGGTACGCTCCATTATCGGCCGCTTTCTCGAACACAGCCGGATTTTCTATTTTCGCAATGGCGGTGCTTACGATATCTACCTTTCCAGTGCCGACTGGATGGACCGGAATTTTTTTCGAAGGATCGAGATTTGCTTTCCGGTTCTGGAGCCAAAGCTGAAAAAGCGCGTCCTTCAGGAAGGTTTGTATGTATTCCTGAAGGATAATTGCCAGGCCTGGGAAATGGATAGCGACGGCCGTTATCATCTGAAGCAGCCCGGTCGGAACGAGAAACGAAGTGCTCAGGAGACGCTGCTGATGGGACTGGCCGCCGCGCAATAGAGGCGGCAGCTCCCAGAGGCCCTAGCGTTTCATTCGGTAGCAAGTCGCCGCTCCAGGCAATAATCGGAAAAGAATCGTGCCGCTCGAAATCGAACTCAAATTAAGATTATCAACCGAGGATGCCGGCCGGCTTCGACATGATCCGTTACTGGCATCCCTTACCGTTTCCCGCCCCGTTACGCGGAGGCTTTTCACCGCCTATTACGACACGCCTGATCTGTATCTTCAGAAGCATCAGATAGCGCTCCGGTTGCGCCATATCGGAAAAAAATGGATACAGTCCATCAAGGGAGGGGGGGATGCTGCCCTTGGATTGCACCGGCGTCATGAATGGGAGTCCATGGTGCCGACAGGGCAGCCTGATTTCTCTCAAATAACCGATTCGTCTCTCATCCGCCTGTTCGAGGGTGCCGAATCGCGCGGCCAGTTGCGTGTTCTGTTTACCACCGACTTCAAGCGCAGCACACGCATGTTGCGCCTGGTGGATGGAAGCGAGATCGAATTTTCGCTGGATCAGGGAGTAATCAGGGCGCCGGCTGATTTTACCAGGGGGATCTGCGAAATCGAGCTGGAACTGAAGTCTGGCAATGCGCAGGCGCTATACCAGTTCGCACTGGATATACTGCCTACCATTCCTTTCAGGCTGGAAAACACAAGCAAAGCCGAGCGTGGCTATAGGCTCGCTGTCGACTCCAAACCCGCGCCAGTGAAGGCGATGCCTGTTCGACTCAAGCCGGAAATGAATCCGGGTGAAGCATTCAAGGCGATCGCATGGAATTGCCTGGATCATCTGCAGAGCAACGAGGCAGGCATGCTGCAAAGCGAGGATCCGGAGTATCTGCATCAGATGCGCGTGGCATTACGCAGGATGCGTACGGCGCGCCGTGTTTTTGCCCGGGCATTCGATGCAACCGTATTTGCTTCTGCGACCCCGGACTTGAAATGGCTGGCGCGTTCCCTCGGCACGGCAAGGGACTGGGATGTATTCATGTCGGAAACATTAAGCGAAGTGAAGGACTACTTTCATGAGCATGGCGGTATCTCAGCCTTGCAGGAAGACTGCGAGCAGGTGCGGCGAAACCGCGGCGAGGTGGCGCGTGAGGCGATAGGATCCACGCGCTATACGGAAACGATGCTGAGGTTTGGCATCGGGTTGTACGCAGAAACCTGGCTTTCGCTGCCTGATCCGCAGCAGAGTGAATCGCGAAAGGTCCGGCTGGAATGGCCAGTGAAGAAATTCGCAGACAATGCGCTGTCGCACGGGCACGAAAAATTGAAAAAAAACTACAAAAGGGCGGACAGGCAGGATACAGAGGAGGTACATGCCCTGCGCATTGCGGTGAAAGAACAGCGATATACTGCTGAGTTTTTCTCAGACCTGTATCGCCGAAAAAAAATGAAGCGCTACATCAAGTCTCTGGCCGCGTTGCAGGAAACGCTGGGCGCGATGACTGACACTGCCGTGACCGAACGATTGCTGAATGAAGCCGGCATGATGGAGGACAAAAGCGGGAGGAGCGGGGGAGGCGGCGAGTGCGAGGCAAAAGGTATCGTTCTCGGTTGGATCGCCCAGCGCGGCTTGACGAAAAGAAGTGAGCTCGATGAGGTATGGAGGGGTTTCGAGAAAAAGGAGGTGTTCTGGTAGCCGCCCGGTGCTTGCGAGATAGTGATCGCAAATGCAAGATCAGAGCCAGCTTGCCGCTCTGTAAGTTCGGAGCAATTCGGCAGGGTACTTCAGCCTCCGGTAATAAAAAGGCGAACCGCACCGGTTCGCCTTTTTATCCCGTTCAAATTCCAGTTGCTTATAAAACTGGCACTGATGGTTGAACTGGCGGAACTGTCAGTTTACCTGATTACTTGATGACGGCCTTCAATTCCCCCTTCGCGTATTTACCTGCCATGTTGTCCAGGGCGATAGGTTTGATTTTGGCCGCCTGCCCTGCACAGCCAAACGCTTCGAAGCGTGCCTTGCAAATGTCCTTGGCTGCGGCAGTTGCATCCTTGAGATATTTACGCGGGTCGAACTCGCTCTTGTTCTTGGCAAGATGGCGACGTATCGCACCCGTCATCGCCAACCGGATATCGGTATCGATATTGACCTTGCGTACGCCGTACTTGATGCCTTCCTGGATTTCCTCGACCGGAACGCCATAGGTTTCTTTCATCTCTCCACCATATTCACGGATGATGTCGAGCCAATCCTGCGGCACGGAACTGGAGCCGTGCATCACCAGATGGGTATTGGGAATGCGCGCATGAATCTCCTTTATGCGCTCGATGGCGAGAATGTCTCCAGTTGGCTTGCGCGTGAACTTGTATGCGCCATGGGAGGTGCCGATAGCGATTGCAAGCGCATCCACGCCCGTTTGCTTGACGAAGTCGGCTGCCTGTTCCGGGTCTGTCAGCAGTTGATCATGGGACAGCTTGCCTTCGGCGCCATGGCCGTCTTCCGCTTCACCCATGCCGGATTCCAGGGAACCGAGACACCCGAGTTCACCCTCGACGGAAACACCCACGGCATGTGCCATTTCCACCACCTTGCCTGTCACTTCAACGTTGTATTCATAGGAAGAGGGTGTCTTCGCGTCCGCTTCCAGGGATCCATCCATCATGACGCTGGAAAAACCGCTGCGAATGGCATTGACGCAAACCGCTGGCGAAGCTCCGTGGTCCTGGTGCATGACGATGGGAATGTGCGGATAGGCCTCTACGGCTGCGGCAATGAGATGGCGCAGAAAAGGCTCGCCAGCATATTTGCGCGCGCCTGCTGAGCCCTGCATGATCACCGGGCTGTCGCATTCATCCGCAGCCTGCATGATGGCGTGAATCTGCTCCAGGTTGTTGACGTTGAAAGCAGGCAGGCCATAGCCATTTTCTGCCGCATGATCCAAGAGTTGACGCAATGATACGAGTGCCATTAGAACCTCCTCAAAGTTAGAATCAGTATATGGTAAAACCGGAACGTGTGAATCACAGGCAGCAAAAAGCCCTAAGTGGCCATACTTGCAACGTGCTCAGGATTCCACCTTCCGTTCCTGCTTCCTGTGCTCGCCGACCTTCACTATTTTCATGGTATTGGTGCCGCCTGCCTTGCCCACCGGTTCACCGATGGTCATGATGATCAGGTCGCCGTTGCGTACCGCGCCTCGCCTGAGCAGCTCGTTTTCGGCGTGATTCAGGATGATTTCGGGGTCGTTCGAACCTCCGCCGAACTTGACCGGATACACGCCGCGAAATAACGTCATCTTGCGCCGTGTATCCTCCTGCGGACTCAACGCGAATATGGGCACGGTGGAACTCCTGCGCGACATCAGCAACACGGTCCTGCCGCTTTGCGTAAGCGCCGCAATGGCCCTGATCTTCAGTCCTCCTGCGGTGAACATGGTCGCGCGGGCAATCGCTTCCTCGATATTATCGGGCAGGCCGCCCTGCAGCCGTCGATTTTCACTGCTTACCAGGTATTCCTTTTCCGCCTCCAGGCATACCCGCGCCATTGCAGCAACCGCTTCAACGGGATATTGCCCGGTGGCGGATTCCGCTGACAGCATCACCGCATCAGTGCCATCCAGTACCGCATTTGCCACATCCGATACCTCCGCGCGGGTGGGGATGGGGCTGCTGACCATGGACTCCATCATCTGGGTGGCGGTTACCACCAGCTTGTTCTTGGTTCGGGCAGTGCGAATCATCCGTTTTTGCAAGGCCGGCACCACTGCATCGCCTACTTCTACCGCAAGGTCTCCGCGTGCAACCATGATCGCATCGGAGGCCTCCAGAATGTCATCCAGCGCCAGGATGGCTTCCGATCGTTCAATCTTCGCCATCAATAAGCTTTTCCCGCCCGCCTCGCGCATCACGTCACGCGCCCAGCGCATATCCTCGCCAGAACGGGGAAACGATACCGCCAGATAATCGGCTTTAAGCGCTGCGGCTGTCCGGATATCTTCCACGTCCTTGCCGGTGAGGGCAGGCGCACTCAGACCGCCGCCTTTGCGGTTGATTCCCTTGTTGTTGGACAGTATCCCGCCCTGCTCAACCACGCAATAAACCTGGCTTCCCTTGACTTCGGAAACGCCGAGCACGATGCGTCCGTCATCCAGGATCAGCGTTGCGCCGGTCTCGACATCACTGGGCAATTCCTTGTAATCCAGACCAACCCGTTCCTGGTTTCCAAGCTCGCATTCGGCGTCGAGTATGAATTGATCGCCCGTTTTCAGCAGAATTTTATTGTTTTCGAATTTGCCGATTCGAATCTTGGGTCCCTGCAGGTCCGCCAGCACACCCACCGCATGACCCGCGGCGCGCGCCAGGGAGCGCGCCAACTCGGCACCTTCGATATGCTCTTCCCTGGTTCCATGGGAAAAGTTGATACGGACCACATCAACGCCGGCGTTTATCATCCGCTCCAGCACCTTTGCATCTCGGGATGCGGGACCGAGTGTTGCTACGATTTTTGTTCTTCGAATCATTCTGATGAGGGCACGCTTTGAATCGGCGTATCAATCCCGTATATTCGCTACCTGGACCTATCTGCTGCCGGTTGCGCGCTGTTCGAGTATTTCCACGGCAGGCAGCTTCTTGCCTTCCAGAAATTCCAGAAAGGCTCCCCCGGCAGTGGAAATGTAAGAAACCTTGTCATAAATATCGTACTTCTGGATAGCGGCAATGGTGTCTCCTCCCCCTGCCAGGGTAAAGGCATCGGTATCGGCGATAGCCATGGCGATGGTTTTGGTGCCTTCGCCGAACTGATCGAACTCGAATACTCCGACAGGGCCGTTCCATACCACAGTACCGGCTTTCATGATGATGTCCGACAACTCGCGGGCGCTCTTCGGGCCGATATCGAATATCATATCGTCATCCGTTACCGCACCTGCATCCTTCAATACCGCCGGTTCACTGGCATCGAATTTTTTCCCGACAACAACGTCAACGGCAATTGGAATGGTTGCATTCCGCTTCGCCATTTTTTCCATGAGCATTTTGGCGGTGGGAACCAGGTCATCTTCACACAGGGATTTTCCAACGTTCTTTCCCGCCGCCTTGAGGAAGGTATTGGCGATGCCGCCGCCCACCACCAGTTGGTCCACTTTTTCTGACAGGGATTCCAGAACGGTCAGTTTTGTCGAGACCTTCGAGCCTCCGACGATTGCCACCATGGGCCGGGCTGGATCCAGCAACGCCTTGGTCAGTGCGTCCAGCTCTTCCGTAAGCAGAATGCCGGCGCAGGCAACAGGAGCATATTTGGCAATGCCATAGGTCGAAGCCTCGGCCCGATGTGCCGTGCCAAAAGCATCCATCACAAAAACGTCGCACAGCCTTGCATATTTCTGCGCCGTTTCATCCGCGTTTTTCTTTTCCCCCTTATTGAAGCGACAATTTTCGAGGATGACCAGTTCGCCTTCGGCCACGTCGAAGTTGCCGTCTATCCAATCCTTGACCAGGCGCACGGGTTTGCCGAGACGCCCGGAAATATTGTCGGCCACCGGTTTGAGCGAGTTTTCTTCTGACCACACGCCTTCTTCCGGTCGTCCCAGATGGGAGGTAACCATCACTTTGCCGCCCTGCTTCAGGCAGTAGTCGATTGTGCCCATGGAGGCACTGATGCGTGCGTCGGAGGTAACTTTGCCATCTTTAACGGGCACATTGAGGTCGGCGCGGATGAACACGCGCTTGCCTTTCAGATCGAGGTCGGTGACTCTAATGACAGACACTGGGAAACTCCAAGTTTTAAGACATAAGGAAGTTTGGGATTCCTTATGATGAATTGAAGAGAAGGACAGGGATCAGGGGGAAGAAAAATGATCCCGGATTTCTTCCCCTTGCGACGAATTCGTCCTCTGCTACTTGCCGGCCACAACGCGGACCATCTCCAGAATCTTGCTGGAGTAGCCCCACTCATTGTCGTACCAGGAAACCACTTTTACAAAATTGCCGTCGAGAGCCATTCCCGCTTCCGCATCGAAGATCGAGGTTGCGCTTTCGCCGCGGAAATCGGTGGAGACAACCTTCTGGTCCGTATAGGCCAGCACCCCTTTCATCGGGCCCTCGGATGCCTTTTTCATGGCATTGCAGATCTCTTCGTAGCTGGCTTCCTTCTCCAGTTCAACGGTAAGATCCACCACGGAAACATCAGAAGTCGGAACGCGAAAAGCCATGCCGGTGAGCTTCGTATTGAGTTCCGGGATAACCTTGCCAACGGCTTTTGCAGCACCGGTAGAGGAGGGAATGATGTTTTCCAGAATGCCCCGGCCACCTCGCCAATCCTTGTTGGAAGGACCATCCACGGTCTTCTGGGTCGCGGTGGCGGCGTGAACCGTCGTCATCAGGCCGCGTTTGACGCCAAAGGTGTCGTTCAGTACCTTTGCGACGGGAGCAAGGCAGTTCGTGGTGCAGGAGGCATTGGAAATGATCTCCTGGCCGTCATACGTATCGTTATTCACTCCATATACGAACATGGGTGTATCGTCTTTCGACGGCGCGGACATGATGACTTTCCTGGCACCCGCGGCAATATGCTTCTGACAGCTTTCCTTGGTGAGGAAGAGGCCGGTTGACTCAACCACGACTTCAGCACCGACTTCTCCCCATTTCAGTTCAGCCGGATCTTTAATCGCCGTCAACCGTATCCTTTTGCCATTGACAATGAGCGTACTGTCTTCGATCGAAACATCTCCCTTGAAACGGCCATGTACGGAATCATGCTGCAGCATATAGGCGAGGTAGTCGGGCTCAAGCAGATCATTGATGGCAACGACTTCAATATCCGGAAAATTCTGGACTGCCGCACGGAAAACCATTCGCCCGATACGGCCAAATCCATTGATACCGACCTTGATTGTCATGTTTTACACTCCTTGGATAAAAAAAGAACTCCGGGCGCGGAGAAAATTTCCTCCGCGTTTCGGCTGGCAATTGGTCAGGATTAAATGACGCTGTTTACCGCCTTTACCACATTCTCAACGGTGAAGCCGAAGTGCTTGAACAGCTCTCCGGCCGGCGCGGACTCGCCGAATGTATCCATGCCGACAACCGCCCCCTCCAGCCCTACATACTTGCGCCAGTAATCCGTCACGCCTGCTTCCACCGCCACGCGGCCTATACCCTTGGGCAGCACGCTGTTCTTATAATCGGCATCCTGGCGGTCGAATATGTTCGTGCAGGGCATCGAAACGATGCGCACATGAATTCCGGTTTCGGCCAGCGCCTTTTGCGCCATCATCGCCAAGCCGACTTCGGAACCTGTGGCAATGATGACTGCCCGCGGCTGATTGTCAGCCGCTTCCGACAGGACATAGCCGCCCTTGTCGATCAGCTTGATGGTGTTCGCATCCCGTTTCTGAAAGGGAAGATTCTGGCGGCTGAAAATCAGTGTGGAGGGACCGTCCTTGCGATCGATTGCCCGTGCCCAGGCAACGGTCGATTCGACGGTATCGCATGGACGCCACACATCCATGTTGGGGATGTAGCGCAATGTCGCGGTCTGTTCCACTGGCTGGTGGGTAGGGCCATCTTCGCCCAGACCGATGGAATCATGGGTGAATACGAACAGGCAGCGTATTTTCATCAGGGCGGCCATGCGAAGCGCATTCCGCGCATATTCCGAAAACATGAGGAAGGTGGCGCCGTAAGGGATGATTCCCCCATGCAGCGCCAGTCCGTTCATAATGGCGCTCATGCCGAATTCGCGCACGCCGTAATATATGTAGTTGCCTCCATCCTGCCGTGCAATGCGTTTTGAGCCCGACCACAGGGTAAGATTCGATCCGGCCAGGTCTGCCGAGCCGCCGACCAGTTCCGGTAATTTGGGGGCCAGCCCTTCGATCGCATTCTGCGATGCCTTGCGGCTGGCGATGGTTTCTTCCTTCGCATGAACACGCGCGACCAGTGCATCCACGTGCTCCTGCCATCCCTCCGGCAGTTCGCCTGCCATTCGCCGGCTGAACTCGGCCGCCTCAGCCTGGTATTTCGCGGCGTACTCCGCAAACTTGTGATTCCAGCCGTCTTCCAGCTTCTGTCCCTTTGCGCGCGCATCCCAGGCCTGGTAGACATCCTCGGGGATTTCGAATGGCAGGTGATTCCAGCCGATGTGCGGACGCGCGGCGGCTATTTCCAGGTCACCCAGCGCCGCGCCGTGTACCTCGTGAGTATTTGCCTTGTTGGGTGAGCCCATCCCGATTACGGTCTTGCAGCAGATCATGGAAGGTTTGTCCACCGCCTGTTTGGCCGCCTCGATGGCGGCTTCTATCGCTACCGGGTCATGTCCGTTGACGTTCGGCACAACATGCCAGCCATAGGCTTCGAAGCGCTTGGGGGTATCGTCTGTGAACCAGCCCTCCACATGCCCATCGATGGAGATGCCGTTGTCGTCGTAAAAACAGATCAGCTTGCCCAGTCCCAATGTGCCTGCCAGCGAGCAGGCCTCATGGGAAATGCCTTCCATCAGACAGCCATCGCCCAGAAATACGTAAGTATGGTGATTGACGATATCAAAGCCGGGGCGATTGAATTCCGAGGCAAGTATTTTCTCTGCCAGAGCCATTCCCACGGCATTGGTAATCCCTTGGCCCAGCGGACCCGTGGTCGTCTCGACGCCCGGTGTATAACCATATTCCGGATGGCCAGGGGTTTTGGAATGAAGCTGACGGAAGTGCTTGATTTCCTCCATCGGCAAATCGTAGCCCGTGAGGTGCAGCAGGGCGTAAATGAGCATGGACCCATGCCCGTTGGACAAGACGAAGCGGTCACGGTCGGCCCACTTCGGATTTGCCGGATTATGGCGTAAATGATGTATCCACAATACCTCAGCGATCTCAGCCATGCCCATAGGCATTCCCGGGTGCCCCGAATTGGCTTTTTGCACGGCATCCATCGCCAGTGCACGAATGGCGCTGGTCAGGTTTTTGAATACCGGCGCTTCAAAATCTCGAAATGTTCCCATGAACATGGACTCCTAGCTCAACAATTTATACGCACACAAAAACACCGCTCAAATAGCGGTGCGGTCGGCAAAACCACTATTATCGCTTAAGATAGGATGTCAGACAATATGACAAGCCCGATCGTAGAGAATGAATCTCAATTGCCGCGCAGTCTGATGCCGAGCAGCTTGAGCTTGCGGTACAGATGGGTGCGCTCCAGGCCGGCGCGTTCCGCCACTCGGGTCATATTGCCGTTTTCCTGCTCGATAAGCTGTTCAAAATATGTTTTCTCGAACATGTCCCGCGCTTCACGCAACGGCATGTCGAGCGGGATGCCTCCCACTGCCTGTGAAGGCGAGGAAGGGATCAGCATCTGCTTGACGTCTTCTGCCGATATTTCATCGCTGGTGCAGGTCAGCGCGAGGGTATGCACTGCCCCTGTCAGTTGTGTGAGATTTCCCGGCCAGTCGTGATTTCGCAGGCAGTTGAGGGCAGCGGTGCTGAACTGTCGCAGCGGGACATCCCCCGATTCGATGTAACGCGAGAGTATCTGGGTCGCGAGCTCGGGAATGTCTTCCCGATGCTCCCTCAATGCGGGCACGTTAATGCACAGTCCGCTCAGCATCTCATACAGCCTGGGGTCATAGACCCCTTGGGCCGCCAGGCTGGCAAGCGGCGTGGAGGTCACGCATACGAGCCGAACGCTGTATCTTTCCAGCTTGCCCAACAGCAGCAGCAGTCCTTTTTGCGCCAGTTTATTGAGCTCGCCGACCTCCTTGAGAAAAAGCAATCCTCCTTTTGCCTGTTCAAGTAACTCAAACGGAGCATTCGACAGGGCGGCGAGAGTATCGGGTTCTACCCATGGCGTATTCGGCTGGTGCAGAAAGCGGGCACACAGATCCACGCCCGTCCCCGGCTCACTTATGAACAGCACCGGTGTCGTAAGGCTGGCAACCTGTTCCAGTCGTCTTTTCAGGTCTGTAATCAGCGACCCGCGTCCGAGGCTCGCCAGGGGAAGCGTCATGCGCGGCTTGGCCTGTCCGCTGCGCAATGCGCGGCCGACTGTGCTCAGCAGTTTTTGCAGCGGTACCGGTTTTTCGAGATAGGCCGCTGCACCCATACGCGTGGCTTCTACCGCGGTGTCGATTGTGCCATGCCCCGACATCATTACAACCGGCATGGTGAGAAGTCCGCTGCTGACCCATTCTTTCAGCAGGGTGATGCCATCAGTATCCGGCATCCAGATATCCAGCAATACCAGATCAGGACGGGCCTGTTTCCGCCACGCGCGCGCCTGAGCGGCGTTTTCCGCCAGGGCGACGCGATAACCCTCATCGCGCAGGATTTCGGACAAAAGCTCGCGGATGCCGATTTCATCGTCGACGATCAGTATCGTATTGTTGCTCATAATTCCAGGAATGGATTTGCCTGCCACGGGAATGAAATTGAACGTCAAGCCTTGCCTCTCATTCTTTTGACTGCATTTCACAGGAAAGTGAAAGCGCAGATTTGGCCGCGATCGGTCGGGGCCATTTATCCTTGAGAGAAACCACGAGCCTGTCCGGCGAGACGGGGAGTATGATTGAAATACGCGCACCATGCGGCCGCATATTTTCAATCTGAATCGTTCCCCTGTGTTCTTCGATTATCTTTTTTACAATGGGAAGACCGAGTCCGGTTCCTTTCGGTTTTGTTGTCACATAGGGTTCAAATACCCGTGCTCTCACCTGTTCAGGAAATCCCCCGCCGTTATCGCTGACGGTGAAACGTATTCCTGAGGACAGGGTTTCCGTTTGTATCATGATGACGGGTTGAGCCAAACCGGCCAGCGCATCCTGCGCATTCTGCAGGAGGTTGTGTATCACCTGGCGCAGTCGCGCGGAGTCACCTTTCATCATCGGCAGGTCGGGTGCCAGAACCAGATCGATGTGCGGCTGCCGATTATCCGGCGCTGCCGTGACTGGGCTTTCATACAAGGCCAGTACTTCCCGTACCAGTGCATTGAAATCCAGCAGGTGAAATTCGGGTTCAGGGGCGCGCGCATATTCGCTGAATTCATTGACCATCCTTTTGAGCGCTTCCACCTGATTGACGATCGTTTCGGTGGAACGCTGCAGAATTTGCGCATCATTGTCATTCAGTTTCGCCGCAAGTTTATGCTGTATGCGCTCGGCAGACAGTTGTATCGGGGTCAGGGGATTCTTTATCTCATGCGCCAGACGCCGCGCCACCTCTCCCCAGGCTGCAGCGCGCTGAGCTTCCAGCAGATGGGTGATGTCGTCGAACACGACGACGCCTCCTCCACCCGGCACATGCGCCAGCCATGTTCCCCGTAGCAGCAGGACCTGGCGCGTGCCCTCTCTCGTTCGCTCCACCTGGCGCTGCCATTCGCCCTTTATTTCCGAATGAAATCCTTCCAGGATGCCATATGCGAAAGCGTTCAATCCGGATTCACGCATCGCGCATTCCTCGATCGTCAATCCTTCCAGGCCGGGTAGCGGAACGTTCAGGATTTGCTCTGCACTCAGATTGGCTGTGCGCAATCGAAGGCTTTCATCGAATACCAGAACGCCCGAGGAAAGATTGGCCAGGATATTTTCCAGATAAGCCCGGGCACTTTCCACTTCCTGCTGATTGTGCTGGGCAGTTATCCGCGCTTCCTCCAGCTGCTGGGTCATGAGATTGAATGATTCGGTCAGTACACCCAGTTCGTCGCGGCTTCGTACCGGATGACGTCTGCTGAAGTCGCCCTGTGCCACCGCGCGCGTGCCCTCCGCCAGCATTCCCAAAGGCGCGCTGAGCCGCTCGCTGATCAGAAATGCGGCGGCCAGGGCAGAGAAAAGCGCGAGCAGCAGCGCAAGCGTCAGGGTCACTCCGTAGAGGTGTTTGAGACCTTCGCGCGACAGCAGCAATTCCTGGTAGTCCCGATAGGCTGCCTGTACTATTTCCGCATCTTCCGCCAGCTGTTCCGGCACAGGCTGCGTCAACTGCAGAATGCGCGTATTGTTTCTTACACCGGGAACATCGATAGGTGACCATACCTTCAGGTACAAACCCTCGCCGGGAATTGACTCAATCGTGCTGTACCCGTTCTCCGCCCTGATCTGATGCATTGACGTCATGTTGAGCTCGTCAGGCACGGTTTCACTCGTGTCCGCACGTGCAAATGCGACGACGTTACCTTCGTGATCAAACAGGACCGCTTCCCGCACCTGCGTTTCATGAACGAGCTGGTTCAATGCCGACAGCAAGGGTCCCGTTTGCCCGGATAATGCAAGCGCGGCGCGATCGGCTTTTCTGTGCAGATCTTCCAGCCGGCTGTCGAGAATGGTGCGCCCCAGTTCCAATCCGCCTTCCAGAGCACGATCGACTTTTACGTCGAACCACGATTCGATGCTTTTTCCCAGAAATTGGACCGATATGCTATAGACCAGGACACCCGGGAGCACTGCCATCAGCGAAAAGATCAGCAGCAGGCGCAGTGCCAGCCTGGAACCGAATACACCCGCCTGAAGCCTGCGCCTGAGCCTCCATAGCAGGTATCCGACGATTGCCATGAGGAACAGCACCAGACCGGCGTTGAGTCTGATCAGAAGCCTGTATTTACGGTCAAAGAGTCCGGTATCGGCGCCAGCGCTCGCGAGCAGGAACAACATGATCGCCCCCAGCGCCACGCCGGCGATGATGAGGTATTTCATCATTTGCTGCTGTCCTGCAGCTTCTGGGGGGGCAGGCGGGTATTCCACCGCAAGGTACCGGAACCCAGATCCCATTCCCGGGAGCCGAGCGTTTCCACCTGGAACGGCTTGGGCAGCGCCGCTATGTCGAGACGCATGCGCAATTCCACGGTATATTCCGCATGCGGGATCAATTCTTCACTCGCGTTGATCGGCCGGTCCCGCACGCGGCTTAACGCCTGCAACGCCTCGTTGAGCGAACCGAAGCTCTGTGACAATGCTCCTCGCGTCAGGCGATACTGGCGGGTCAGTGCGTAGTAGCTCAACCCTTCGCGCACCCTGCTATAGCCTACTCTTTCATCGAACCAGTACCAGCGTGAGTTCACCAGGCCGAGCTCCGTGACAAAATAAAGCACAATACCCTTCTCCAGTGCATGCTCCAGTTTGTGATTGAGAGTGATCTGGAAATCGGCGTCAAACTCGTAGGTGCCTTCCATCGGTTTGATTCTGACCGACTTGATTTCTATGCGTGCTTCCGCATGTGTGCTGGATGCCTGTCCCGCAAGCACAAGCAGCAGCAGCATTGCCGCTGCCATGCGCAGGAGGCGCGCCAGGAAATCAGAGCTTTTCGAGCAATGCATAAAAAAAACCGTCGTGATGGGGATCCGGCAACAACTGACCGTCGACTATTTCTGGCACGGAAAAGGGCAGCAGACGAGCGTCCGGGTGATGGTTCAGGAAGCTTTCCACCTGAAGACCGTTTTCCTCCGCGAATATGGAACAGGTGACATAGAGCAATTGGCCGCCTTTGACCAGGGCTTGCCAAAGAGCATCGAGCGTTTTACGTTGTATCATGGCAAACTGCGCCAGGTCGCTTTCGCGCCGCAGCCATTTGATGTCGGGATGACGCCGCGCCACCCCGGATGCAGAACAGGGAACATCAGCCAGGATGCGGTCGAATGGTCTTCCATCCCACCACTCCTCGGGGTGCGTAGCGTCGCCCTGAATGATGCGATAAGGCTTGAGGCCGAGACGCGTGAAATTCTGCTTTAGCCGTTCTACCCGCTCGCCATCATTATCAACTGCGATCAATTCCAGATCCGCCAACTCAAGCAGATGTGCGCTTTTCCCGCCAGGCGCAGCACAGGCGTCCAGCACACGCATTCCACTCCGGGGGCATAGTAACGGTGCTGCCATCTGGGCGCCCGTATCCTGAACTGATACCAGGCCTTGGTCGAATCCCGGCAGTTTTTCCACCGAAACGGGGTGAAGCAGTTCCAGCGCCTCTTCTGCCCAGTCGTTTTCCGGTCGCCTGGCATTCAGTCCGGCGGTGTGCAGCAGGTTCTGATAGGCTTCAACGTTTGTTCTCCGCCGATTGACCCTGAGCGCCATGGACGGCCGCCGATTGGCGGTTTCCAGTACAGCCTGATAACGGGAGGGATATTGCGCATGAAGTCTGTCGATCCACCACTGTGGATGAGAATACCTTCCTACATCGGTTGCCGCTGTTTGTTCAAGCAGGGCAGAACGTTTGCGCAAGAAGTTGCGCAATATCGCATTGACCAGTCCGCCCACACTTTTCGCATGCCGAGGATTCCGTATGTTCCTGCTATCCCTGCTATCGATCGAGGGGCTGCAGGAAGCGGATACCGCGCTGTCCACCACGACATGAGGCGCCGTTTTGCTGTATTGGAGCTGATATAGTCCCACCAGCAGCAGGTAGCGCAAACCCCGATCCTTCAGCGGTTTATTCAGCAATAAGCCAAGCAGTATGTCCAGCTGACCATAAAAGCGCAATACGCCATAACTTAAATCCTGAATTGCACCGCGCTGCTGGTCAGAGAGGTCGCTGTGGCTGCGCCAGGTTTCCTGCAAAACGGTTGTCAGACTCGCGCCGCTCAGCACTCTTTCAACAGCGGTGGCGGCCAGACGCTGGGTTCTGATCATTCCCGGCTTTCAAAATGATCGCCCCGCCGCAGAGAATGCCCCAGGAGGAATTCAGCGGATCTTAATTTTTTACCTCCGGATTTTTGCACGATCTCCAATACCAGGGCATGCTTGCCGCATGCAACGACAATTCCGTCTGGCCTTACTGCAACGATCTTCCCCGGTTTTTCATCTGCTTCTGCGGTATCTACGCTGGCCCGCCACACTTTCATGGAAATTCCATTCACCGTGGAATGCATGCCAGGACGAGGATTAAAGGCCCTCACTGCACGATCGATATCTTCTGCCTCCATTCGCCAGTCAATTTCGGCTTCCGCCTTTTCAAGTTTGGAGGCGTAGGTCGCTGCCAGATCATTCTGGGGAGAGGCGATAATTTTTCCTTGCTGCAACAAAGCCAGCGCCTCTACGATACAGGCCGCTCCCAGTTGCCCAAGCTTTTCATGCAATGTTCCGGCAGTATCCTCCTTTGTGATTGTAATACTTCGTACCAGCAGAATGGGGCCGGTATCGAGACCGCGATCCATTTGCATGATCGTAATTCCTGTTTCCCGGTCTCCCGCCAGAATCGCCCGTTCGATTGGAGCCGCTCCACGCCATCTTGGCAGTAACGAGGCATGAATGTTGACGCAGCCAAGTTTCGGAATATTCAGAACGGAGAAAGGCAGAATCAATCCATAAGCGGCGACAACCATGATATCCGCTCCGATGGCATCAAGTTGCACATGCAGCTCGGGTTGCCTGAGGGAGGAGGGTTGCAGCAGATCAAACCCGTGCTTTTGCGCCAGTAATTTCACCGCGCCGGGGGCATTTTTCATGCCTCTTCCGGCAGGACGGTCCGGCTGAGTCAGCACCAGTGCAATTTCGTGTCCGGCATCTGCCAGCGCTTCAAGCGCGACAGCGGCGAAAGGAGGCGTTCCGGCAAAAATGATTCTCATGGGGGATAGGCAGGAGCAGGTGTTCGACGGCAAGAAAGGGCTGCCAGGGTTCGCATTCCGTTCCCGCTGCCGAGATGCCGGTCAGCAAACCCTCCGGATAGTCTCGCATTGCGGGCTGCATCGGGGTTGCTGTGAAAACAGGAAAATGCGCCGTGGAATGTATCAGAAGCTTGCAAGAGACGCACAATAAAGATACAAATTTTTGCGTGTCTGCTACATCACCTTTCGGCGCTGTTTCCGGAATTTTGCCTGAATCCTCGATTGCTTCATCTGCGACCAGTACTCCACAAATACTTTTCCCAGCAGGTGATCCATTTCATGCTGGATACACACCGCCAGAAGGCCGTCCGCATCCAGCGTGAAGCGCTCGCCGTTCTTGTTCAGTGCTTCGACGGTAATCTGCGCAGCGCGCTGCACCTTGCCAAATATCCCAGGTACGGACAGACAGCCTTCCTCATAGTCCGATTCCCCGTCGCGGGCGATGATTTCCGGATTGATCAGCACAAGCAGCTGGTCCTGGGTATTGGAAATATCGATTACGATAACGCGCTCGTGCACATCCACCTGAGTGGCAGCCAACCCGACCCCCGGCGCGGCATACATGGTTTCCGCCATATCCTGCACCAGAATGCGTATTTCATCGGTGACTTCGGGAACCGGGGCCGCAATGGTGTGCAACCGTTCGTCAGGATATTGCAATATTTTCAATAACGCCATAAAAAGGCTTGAACATAAAAGAAACTGAATGCAAAATTCAATGCGATGTCTGATAGCGGATAGTCCGCCGAACCCTCGCAGGATTCCTGCGGATATATTATATCCTGATTTACCTGCAACCTTCTTTTCTCCGACTTTCAATCACTGCCAAGTTCCTATATTTCATCAGATTGTTTTGCCATGACGATATCGGAGATTTGCGCTCCAGGTTGATCACCGCGAGTTCTGCAGCGGAAGGAATGAAGCCCGCCGGCCGCAGTTACGGGATGAAAAGACCATGTCATCAATACCTGACCAGGTAGTTTCGCAGCGGAATATCGAACCGGATATCGAATCCTGGCTCGCTCTGGATTTGATCGATGGCCTGGGTGACGAGTCGATGAGATGTTTGCTCGCGGCTTTTGGCAGTCCCGCTGCAATTCTTTCGGCAAGCATGGCTTCATTGGAGCGCGTGGTTAAAAGGAAAGTGGCGGACAGCATTATCAGGGGAGCTGACCAGCAAAAGCTGGACGCTTCGCTCAGGTGGCTGGAAGACCCGCAGAATTCCGTCATCACCCTGGCAGATCCGGATTATCCCGCACTGTTACTCAATATCCCCGATCCCCCGCCGCTTCTCTACGTCAAAGGAAGACGTGGTTTGCTCAGCACGCCAATGCTTGCCATTGTCGGCAGCCGGAATGCTACGCCCCAAGGTCTTTCCAATGCAGAAGCTTTTGCCGAGGCGGCGAGCAATGCGGGGTTTTGCATCGCCAGTGGCATGGCGCTTGGCGTGGATGCCGCAGCACATCGAGGGGGACTGCGAGGAAGGGCAGGCAGTGTTGCCGTGGTGGGTACCGGACTGGACCTCGTTTATCCCGCAAGCCACCGCAAGCTGGCGCATGAGTTGGTGGAAAGGGGCTCGCTCGTCTCCGAGTTTCCGTTGGGTACGCCTCCTATCGGCAGCAACTTTCCGCGTCGCAATCGTATCATCAGTGGCCTGAGCAGGGGATGCCTTGTGGTCGAGGCTGCGTTGCAGAGCGGTTCTCTTATCACCGCGCGACAGGCGTTGGAGCAGGGACGCGAAGTATTCGCCATTCCGGGTTCCATCCACTCGCCCTTGTCCAGGGGATGCCATGCACTTATCAAGCAGGGCGCCAAGCTGGTGGAGAGTGCAGGGGATATTCTGGAGGAATTCGGCTGCTCACCTGGAGTTCCCACTCGTATTCCGGAAAGTGATGAAGCTGCAAGAGAAGAATTTTTGCTGTTGAAACACCTCAACCACGACATCATCGATGTGGATACCCTCTGCATGCGCAGCGGCTTGACGGTAGAAACGGTATCGGCGATGCTGTTGACGCTTGAACTGGATGGCATAGTCGCCAGCCTTCCCGGCGGCCGTTACCAGCGGGTCCGATAGGTTGCGAGAGATTACGGTATTCGAAAGCGTGTACGGTTTCCATGTGATAACCAGCTCTGGAAGGGGTAACGCGGAACCGGAAGAGGTTGCGGAAGCTGTAGCGAGTGGTGCGGACGGATTTCGCGCGGAGAAGCGCGACTGTTTTTCTGCTCAGCTTGCCTGTTTCCGGGGATTCCTATCATGATGATATTTTTGGTTCCTGTCGCTGGCAGTGCTATCCATTTTTGCCTGCCACCTGTTATGCTGATGAATCGCGTGGGGGCGCGACATTTTACGGGAGTTTCATGGGTAAAACCTTAATCATTGCCGAGAAGCCTTCTGTTGCCGCAGACATTGCGCGGGCCCTGGGCGGATTCACGAAACATACCGACTACTTCGAGAACGATGAATATGTCGTGTCATCTGCCGTAGGGCATTTGCTTGAGCTCGCGGTCCCTCCGGAACACGAAGTCAAGCGAGGGAAATGGAGCTTTACGAATCTGCCTGTCATTCCACCGCATTTTGACCTCAATCCCATCGAGAAAACCGAATCGCGGTTGAAGCTTCTGACCAGGCTCATCAAGCGGAAGGACGTGGACGCGCTGATCAATGCTTGCGATGCAGGCCGGGAGGGTGAACTGATTTTTCGCTACATCACTCGCCATGTCGGAACCAGAAAGCCGGTCAAACGGCTATGGCTGCAGTCGATGACGCCCGCTTCCATCCGGGAGGGTTTCAATAAGTTGCTGAATGATGAGGATGTGTGGCCATTGGCGGAAGCAGCGGTAAGCCGCTCGGAAGCTGACTGGCTGGTGGGCATAAACGGCACGCGCGCCATGACCGCCTTCAATTCTCAGGAAGGCGGCTTCCATAAAACCACGGTGGGACGGGTACAAACTCCTACATTGGCGATTCTGATCGAGCGCGAAGACATCATCAAGAAATTTGTCCCCCGCAGCTACTGGGAAGTACATGCAACGTTTTCCGCGCAGGAAGGAAGCTATAAGGGCCGCTGGTTCGACGAGTCATTCACGAAAGCCAAGAAAGACAGTGAGCAAAAACCGGAGCGGCTATGGGATCAGGCGGCTGCGGAAGCTATCCGCACCAAATGCCTCGGCAAATCTGGCATCGTTACTGAAGAAAGCAAGCCTGCTACCGAAACCTGCCCTTTGCTCTATGACCTCACCAGTTTGCAGCGCGATGCCAACGGCCGTTTCGGCTTTTCCGCCAAGACTACGCTCGCACTGGCTCAGGCATTATATGAAAAGCATAAGGTGCTGACTTATCCACGCACGGACTCGCGGGCTCTGCCGGAAGATTATATTGCTACCGTCAAGGAAACCCTGGGTTCGCTCGAAAACTCTGCATACGGAGCATTTGCCGCGCAGATTCTCAGGGCAGGCTGGGTCAAGCCCAATAAACGTATATTCAACAATGCAAAAATCTCCGACCACTTTGCGATCATTCCTACGACCATTGAAGCCCGGGGTTTGAACGAGGTGGAGTCAAAACTGTACGATCTTGTTGTCAAGCGTTTTCTCGCGATATTTTATCCGGTGGCTGAGTTTCTCGTTACTACCCGTATCACGCGAGTGGAGAGCGAGCCCTTCAAGACGGAAGGCAAAGTTCTGGTCAATCCCGGCTGGCAGGCTGTTTACGGCAAGGAGGCGCAGTCTTCCGGTCCCGAGGAAAGTTCCACCCTGGTCAAGCTGGGGCAGGGTGAATCGGTGATTGCCGAAGAAATTGAGGTTGCCTCGAACCAGACCCGACCACCCCCCCGATTCAATGAAGCTACGCTGCTGTCTGCGATGGAAGGCGCGGGTAAATGGGTGGAAGATGAAGAACTGCGGGAAGCCATGAGCGCAAAGGGACTTGGCACGCCGGCGACACGTGCAGCCATTATCGAAGGCCTGGTATCGGAAAACTACATCCAGCGTGTGGGACGGGAACTGCATCCTACTGCCAAGGCCTTTTCCCTCATCACCCTGTTGCGCGGGTTGAAAGTGCCGGAACTCACTTCGCCCGAACTGACCGGCGACTGGGAATACAAGCTGCGCCAGATCGAGCAGGGAAAGCTCGAACGCAACAAGTTCATGGCGGAAATCGCGGAGATGACAAATCACATCGTACAGCAGGCAAAAAGTCACCGCGGTGAAACCATCAGTGGAGATTTTTCGACGCTCAAGTCGCCCTGTCCAAAATGTGGCGGCGTGATTCAGGAGACATATAAAAAATTTCAGTGCCAGAAATGTGATTTCGCGCTATGGAAAATTCTGGCGGGACGACAATTTGAAACAGCGGAAATGGAACAGCTCATTACCCGGCGCGAGGTGGGACCTCTCCAGGGCTTCCGGAGCAAGATGGGACGGCTGTTCAATGCCAACATCAAACTGACTGATGAGTTCGAAATGAAGTTCGATTTCGGCGCAGAGGGGGAGCAGGATGCCGAAGAGGTTGATTTTTCCGGACAGGAACCGCTCGGAAAGTGTCCCCGCTGCAGCGGCCGTGTATTCGATCACGGCATGAGCTACCTGTGCGAAAAATCACTCGGTTCTGCGCATACGTGCAGCTTTAGAATAGGGAAAATCATTCTCTCGCGGCCGCTCGAGCGCGAGCAGGTTATGAAACTGCTGCAGACCGGCAGAACGGATTTGCTGACAAAGTTTATTTCCAAGAAGGGCAGGCCGTTTTCAGCCTATCTCGTCGCCGGCAAGGACGGAAAAATCGGGTTCGAGTTCGAAGTGAAGGAGGCAAAGGTTAAAACCCCGACAGAGCCGGAGGAAGCAAAGGTATCCAAATCGAGAGCGAGGGCTGCGCCGTTGAAAAAAATCCTCTCCGCGAAAACGAGATGAAAAGGGCGGTGGAGCAGTCTGCTGCGTGAAGGCCCGTGCCGGGAGGCGGAAGATTGGGAAAACGAAAGGAGAGGGGAAAGCTGATTGCGTAACGCCTCATCCTTTATTGGGGGGCTGCTGATGACTGATGGATTTCGATATAGGAGACGATATCTCCTACGGTGCTGAATCCCTTTGCTTCCTCGCTATCGAAATTGATGCCAAATGCGTCCTCGGCGTCAAACAGAAGCTGGATCGTATCCATGGAGTCGAGTCCAAGTTCTTCAAATTTTGAAGACCGGCTGATAGTGGAAGTGTCGAGATTCTCGACTTTTGTGGCGATGAATTGTATGACCTTTGCTTCAATCTCCGCTGTGTCCATATCTAGTCTCTTCCTTCATGGGTTGTGAAAAGGATGCTCGCATTGTTGCCGCCAAATCCGAAGGCGTTGCACAAGCCGGTGCGGATACTTCTTTTCTGCGCAACGTTGGGGGTGTAATCGAGGTCACATTCGGGATCAGCTTCATCAAGATTGATGGTCGGATGGATGGTGCCGGTATGAAGCGACATGATGGTGGCGATACTGCCGATTGCTGCCGATGCGCCAATGGAATGCCCTACCATCGATTTGGTGGCGCTGATGGCAATATCAGTGGCGCGTGCTCCAAAAAGCTTTTTTATCGCCCGCGTTTCGACTGCATCGCCCAGCGGCGTGGAAGTCGCATGCGCATTGATATATTCAATGGAATCCGGCTCCATTCCGGCATCGCGGATGGCTTCCCGCATGGCGGCTATCTGGCCTTCCATGTCGGGCATTACGATATGCGTTGCATCACATGCTTGTCCATAGCCGGCAAGCTCGGCATATATTTTCGCCCCCCGACTGCGGGCCTGCTCTTCCTTCTCGAGAATCAGTATTCCGGCGCCCTCTCCCATGACAAAACCATCACGGCCTTTTGCGAAAGGACGCGAGGCCCCGGCTGGATTGTCGTTGAAAGTGGTGGTCAGGGCATGCAATATCTCAAAACCGTTAATGGTGAGTGGCAATACGCACGCTTCAGCGCCGCCGGCGACCACCACGTCCGCTCTTCCTGCGCGCAGGAGATCGAGTGCCGCACCGATGGCATTGGCCCCCGAGGAGCAAGCTGTACTGGAGGTCAGGTTCATGCCTTTGAACCCGTGTTTGATCGCAATCCAGGCGGCGGCGGAGTTGGCCATTGTGCGCGGTACGGTGAAAGGCGGTACCGGCTGGTTCCGAAACTTGCGCAGTGCGGACGATTCGAAGGTGGAAAAGCCGCCCATTCCCGAACCTATGCTCACCCCGATGCGGTGAGATCCATAAGCATCAAGCCCGCCGGCGTCCTCGAGGGCAAGACGCGCGGCAAGCAGGGCAAGCTGGGTGAACCTGTCGGTTTGCTCGATATACTTTTGGGACAGGAAGGTTGAAGGGTCGAAGTCCGCCACTTCTCCTGCAATTTGAGAACGCCTGCTCGATGCATCAAAGCTGGTTATTCTTTTTATTCCGCTCACACCATTGACAGCCGCTGACCAGAACTGATCAACCCCGATGCCAATGGGGGAAACAACTCCCATTCCTGTAACGGCTACACGCATACAAAACCGGAAATAATCATAAGAATCTGCCCAACCTCATTCTGCGAAGATACTCGATGCAGTGAACAGGTGAGTTCTCATTGCGCAATGGACAGCGCAAACGAGCAGCGGAATTCGCCAGGAATCGCTGGCCTGCCATTGGCCGAAGATTTCCGGGCTTCACGGTCGAGCAGGACACTCGTATTGCTACTTTGCGTTGAATATCATTGGGAACAGGTATCTCAATATGCCTCCCATGATCCAGATGACGAGTAATAAACTCGAGATGACGGCTGCTCCTTCGATAAGCGCTGACAGGAGCGTTGCGGCCAGGCTATCGAATTCCTGTTGCCCGGTTTCGTTGCGCCGGCGCCGGCGGCGGTTCCTTACCCATACTTGCAGCCCGATAACGACAGGAATAAGGGCGAGAGACACTAGCAGGCTATACTCAGAACTTTCCATCAATAATCAACCTTCCGCAAATAATCGTTACAGGGTCCACTGCCAGTCGCTGTTTTCTTCTTTTTCTTTTATTTCATTCGCTATACTGCCGCTCACTCCGGACTGGGTGCGCGGAGATGGCGGGGATAAATGCTGAAGTCCGCCCCAGATAGCAGACCGCCAATTATAATATCACACGTCAACAAGATGTCATCGAGTTAACAAGTTAACATATCCACCCTGTCCGCAGGGTATGAACTGGTTCCTGGCGGGACTGGGTAAAGCAGAAACTGTTTCGGCATTCCGTCAGTTCATTTCCGGCGTGCAGCCTTTCACGGTGCGAACATTGACAGGCCTCTGGATCCAATGCGAATCATTCAGTATTCACGTCCCATCATCACTCGTCCAGTCTTGCATGAGAAAAAAGATTAGCAGCCCAAATTTCCCGGAAGTCGTAGTCCATCCGGTCAGAAGCTACCGGGAAATGGGGATTTTTATCGATATTCCCTGGAGTATTTACGCTGACGACCCGCTGTGGGTTCCCCCTTTGCGGCTGGAACGACGCCTGCATTTTTCAAGATTCAACCCCTTTTTCAAGCACGGAAAATGGCAGGCATGGATTGCGTACAGGAATGATCAGCCGGTGGGAAGGATCAGCGCCCAGATCGACCAGTTGCATCGGGAACGCTACGGCGGCGATACCGGACATTTCGGCCTGTTCGAGTGCATAGATGATAAGGAAGTGTCCGCTGCGCTCATCCAGACGGCTGAGGCATGGCTGAGTGCGCAGCAGACGAGGCATGTGACCGGTCCGTTCAATTTATCGATCAACCAGGAATGCGGCATATTGGTGGAAGGTTTTGATACGCCGCCGGTGGTGATGATGCCACACTCTCGCAGATGGTATGGTCGCCTGCTGGAAGAACAGGGGTATCGACCGGCAAAGGATCTGCTTGCCTATTGGATAGAGCTCGACTTCAAGGTGCCGCGGCTGATGGATGCCCTGATCGGTAAATTTGCGGCTCAAGTGCGTCTGAGGACCCTGCGTCGCGACAAGTTCGGCGAGGAACTGGAGGTCCTGCGTGATATATTCAACGATGCCTGGTCCGGGAACTGGGGGTTCGTTCCTTTTACCCAGGCGGAGTTCGCAGAACTTGGCGCCAGCCTTCGGCTGCTCGTACCCGATGATTGTATCCAGATTGCGGAGGTCGACGGGGTGCCCGCCGCATTCATGGTGGCATTGCCAAACCTCAATGAAATTTTTGCCGAACTGAATGGACACTTGTTCCCGTTTGGCTGGATCAGGCTGGCCCGGATCAGATCGAGGGGAGGAGTGCGTACCGGCCGCATACCATTAATGGGAGTACGCAGGCGCTTCCATAGTACTCCACTGGGTATGGCACTTGCCTTCATGGTCATCGACGCGCCGAGGGAACTCGGACGGGCCATGGGGGTGAAGGCAATGGAATTATCCTGGATACTCGAGGATAACAAGCCCATGCGTGCCATTCTGGATAGTCTGGGCTGCAGGGAGTATAAACGCTACCGGATTTACCAGAAGATACTGTAAATGCCGGATGGAGCAATTGAAGAACCGGAACCGGTAAACGATGCAATGAAAAAGAATGATTTGTTCACCGCCGTGGTGCTGGCAGCGGACCGCACGGCTCGCGATCCCATCTCCGTGGAAACCGGAGCACCCTGCAAGGCGTTCGCGCGCGTCGGGGGAATCCCGATGATCCTCCGCGTACTGGACGCGCTGGAAGCCAGCGGCATGGTGAAGAGCATCGTTTTGTGCGGGCCACCGAAATCCTTGCTGCCCGCTTGTCCGGAGCTGGAGGAACGTATCCGCAGCGGGCGCGTCGTCTGGCTGCCAAATCTCGATTCTCCCAGCCGCAGCGCCCATAGCGGCCTCTCCCAGGTGAATCAGGAGGACCCGGTATTATTGACCACAGCCGATCATGCATTATTGACACCGGCCATCGTGCAATATTTTCTTCGCAATTCGCAGGCGTCGGATTGCGATGCTGCTGTGGGGGCCGTCAAATACGAAGATGTGGCAGCTGCGTTTCCCGGGGCACGGCGAACGGTAATAAGGTTAAAGGATGCGAATGTCTGCGGCTGCAACCTGTATGCCTTTCTCAATGATCGCGGCCGCGGCCTCGTATCATTCTGGCAACGTGCGGAAGACCTGCGCAAGCGACCGGTACGCTTGATCATGGAGACTTTCGGGTTTGCGACTGTCTTCTATTATCTGCTGGGATTATTGACGATAGAAAGAGGATTGAGAGCAGTCAGAAAAAAAACCGGCATCAGGACGCATCCGGTATTCCTGCCTTATCCCCAGGCGGGGGTCGATGTGGACAAGGTTGCAGATCTGGTACTTGCGGAATCGGTACTGGCGGGCAAGGTGCCGGCTGCCGGAGGAGGGGCCGACTTGCGCGGACCCGTTTCCTGAAATGCGAAAGGCTTGAATTCCGATCAACGGTGACAGGCAACGTGAAAATAATAGAACGATATATCATCCGGGAACTGCTGATACCGTTTATGGTAGTCACCGTGATCTTCGCGACATTGTTTGCAAGTTTCAGCACGGCGCGTTTTCTGGCCGGGGCGGTGACAGACTCGCTTGGCCTTGTCCCCGTGCTCAGGCTCGTGTTTCTGAAAACGCTGATCGCACTGGAAGTGCTGGTGCCCATTGCCCTGTACGTGGCTGTCATCATGGGGCTGGGTCGCCTGCACCGGGACCAGGAAATAGTCGTTTTGCGTTCTGCCGGAGTCAGCGAGCATCGCATTATCTATGCAGTGCTCATCGTTGCGATTCCTGTGGGGCTTATCAGTGGTTTTTTTTCCATTTTTGCGCGTCCATGGGCATATGAGGAAAGCTATCTGCTCAATGCCCAGGCAGAGGCAGAGTTGAATACGGATCGGTTCCGCGCCGGCCGCTTCTACGGCAGTGAAAAAAAAGGGCGGGTGATTTATGTACAGGCCAAGGATAGCTCGGGCAAGCAGATGGAAGGGGTATTCCATTATCTGAACAAGCATGACAGCAGCGAGATCATCCTTGCCAGGAAGGCTTATCAGCCTGAGCTTGTGCTCGGCCAGCGTCCCCAGATACATCTGCTGGATGGCTCCATTTACCGGCTATCACATACCGGAAAGGGGGATACCGTCGTCCAGTTTGAAAAGCTGGTTTATTTCACGGACAGCGGAAATGTAATGGATTACAGGCGCAAGGCTGCCTCTACCGCGGCATTGATGCAATCCGATCAGTCACGAGACACTGCGGAGCTTCAGTGGCGGCTGTCGCGCCCATTGGCAACGATTCTGCTGGCCCTGATAGCGGTGCCCTTCAGCCGCGCTTTACCCCGCCAGACAAAGGGGGATAAGACTTACTATCTGGCAGCTCTGGTTTTTGCCATCTACTATATTTTGAGCGGATTGGCCCAGACCTGGGTCGAGCAGGGCACGATCGGCCGGGTGCCGGGAGTGTGGTGGCTCTATGCTGTCATGCTGCTGTTTGCAATCTCGTTATTGTCGCCCGGTCTCTGGCGGAAGCTGCTTCTGCACAGATGAAGATAATTTACCGCTACCTGGCGCTCCAGGTTTTGATGGGTCTGGGAATCGCCACTGCGGTGCTTCTGCCGCTCTTCGGTTTCCTTGATTTGCTGGATCAGCTTGATGACGTGGAAAAGGGCACGTACACCGTCAAGGATGCGTTTCTTTATACGGCTCTGCTGCTGCCTCGACGGTTTATTCAACTTGCGCCCTTCATCGCGTTGATGGGCAATGTAACTGCATTGGGAAGGCTTGCGGTCGGCTCGGAGCTCACGGCGTTACGGGGAGCAGGTGTATCTCCGCTGGGCATCAGCCTTGCACCGGTTGCCGTTGGAATGGTTCTTTTACTGCTTATTGCTGTACTGGATCAGTTCGTGGCGCCGCAATTTCAGCAGAAGGCTGTTTCAACCCGCGCAGCCGCGCTTGAGAAGAGCGCCGCGCTTGGCAAACAATTGGGGATATGGACGCGGGATGGGCGGAATATACTGCGAATCGGAGAAATGCTGCATACGAAAAGGGCGGCGAATATCGAAATAATGCATTTTGATGACAATGGCTTCCTGTTGCGCTATATGTATGCCAGTTATGCTGATATCATAAACGAGGAGTTGTGGGAGTTGAGGGACGTCGTCATCAAGACATTCAACGGAAACGCCGTGGAGGTCGTAACCAGAGAATCGGTACCCTGGGAACCCTTTCTGAAGGAGGGGGATATCTCGACATTGACCAAATCGCCGGAAAGTCTCTCGCCCGCCGAGTTATTTTTACATGTGCATTTTCTGCGCGCCACAGGGCAGGAGTCTGATGCTTATGAGCTTGCCTTGTGGCGCAAGGCGGGCGGCGCTCTGACGACCATCGCAATGCTGCTGCTTTCGATTCCCTTTGTTTTTGGATCGGTGCGGGCGGGTCTGGGCAACAGGCTCGTGGTTGCATCGATGCTTGGAATCAGCGTCTATCTATTCGATCAGATCATTGCCAATGCGGGCTTGCTGCTGCATTTGAATCCCGCGCTGAGCGCGCTTCTTCCAGGGGCGGTGCTGATCGCCGTGGCTTATTTCTGGTTGCGGCGGATCTTTTAACAAACCTCTGGCTTGTTCCGATTTTATTAACCTGAGTGCCTGCCGCAATCTTGTGGAAGGGTGTGTGGAATTTATCAGCGTGTGGAACCTATCAATTTGACAAATCCAGGCCCAAGGATAATCGGGCAACCGGCAGATTCGGCGATGCCTGTTTATATCCATATCGTTGGCGACAGCGAAGCCGACATCTGGGGTCTGAGTGGCCGGGAGCGTCTGCGACGTATGTTAAAGGCGTTTGGCGGGACGAGGCAGGTTGACAATCCGGCGCTCATTCCCGCCTCTGCGCCAGTACTGCTTTTACGCGGAGATTATCTTTTTGATGCTATCGTGCTGGGAGCACTGATCAAGGCAAAAACGGATCATCTTGTGCTTGTCAGTGAGGAGGGTGAGCCAGTCGCAGTGCGGATTTCAGGTGGGAATGTGCAACAGGGGTTTGACGAATTCGCGCGCGGAGGAGATGGGCGGACCCTTTCTTCCTTGCCGCGTTATGAGCTGAAAGACCTCGATCTGCCCAGCCTGCGCCAGAATCTCAAGAAAAGAGATGCTCCTTACGTTTTGCCGATCAGCAGGAACAGCCGCTGCAATCTCGAGTCAGAGCTATTCAAACGGTCTTACAAAGGGGTGACCGATTTTGTGACAAAGTGGTTGTGGCCGATGCCTGCATTTCAGGCGGTACACTTTTGCATACGTACGGGCCTGAGCCCAAACCATATTACACTGCTCAGCCTTTTGTTTGCCGTGCTCGCCGGAGTTGCGTTCTGGTACGGTTTCTATGGATCGGGACTGGTGATGGGATGGCTCATGACCTTCCTTGATACCGTCGACGGCAAACTGGCGCGGGTAACCGTCACCTCCAGCCGCTTCGGCGATGTGCTCGATCACGGTCTGGATATCATTCATCCACCGCTCTGGTACATTGCCTGGGGCGTGGGGTTGTCCGCCGACTATTCCTTATCCCCACATCTGCCGCTATTGTTCGGGCTGATTCTTATCGGCTACATCGGCGGGCGGCTGTGTGAGGGAGCATTCCAGTTCTGGGTCGCGTCATTCGATATTTTCATCTGGCGTCCCCTGGATTCCTTCAATCGGCTCATCACCGCCCGACGCAATCCCAACCTGGTTCTGCTGACACTTGGCTGGCTGGCGGGCAGGCCGGATATCGGACTTTTGTCTGTCATGATCTGGCACCTGCTGTCGACCGGTTTTCTCTCAGTGAGAGTGGCGATGGGATGGCTATCGCGACGGTCGCGTGGACCCCTGCATTCCTGGTTGGAGGAGATCGTTGCGGGGCAGGATGAAGGAAAGTTGGCCGTTCGTGTTTTTGCACCTTTAAAATCACGTAGATGACAGAAAGATCACGGGTCGATAGATTGAAGTCGGGAACAGGATCTGTCGGATTGCTTTTCAATCCGCTCAGCGGACGCATCCGTAAGCGAAAAGAGGCGATCCGGCGCGCCGCCGGCGGGATTTCCGGTGCCTGCAGGGAAGTGACAAATGGGCAGGAGATCAGGGACTCGGTGGATGCGTTTATGAATGCCGGTACTGATCTTCTTGTAATTATCGGCGGGGATGGGACGGTACAGGGTGTATTGGGCCATCTGTTCGCTACTCAGCCTTTGGCAAAGTGGCCCCTCCTGACGATAGTGCCGGGCGGTACAACCAACATGACTGCGCTCGATCTCGGTGTTTGCTGCAGCCCGGAATCCGTCCTGCAGCAACTGGGTGGTTGCCTTCAAAAAGATTTCCCCTTCGCGCTCGTGGAGCGTCACGTGCTTTGCATAGAACAGCCCGGCGCGGAGAAGATTTATGGAATGTTCTTCGGCGCGGGACTCATCGCCCGTGCTGTAATCTTCTCCCAGAGCAGGATAAAGCGGCTGGGTATTACCGGAGAAATCTACTCTGCCCTTATCACCTTCGGTTATGTTGCAGGCTTCCTGCTCGGGCGGCGTCAGGGAGCATGGGCACCGGTCCAAATGACCATTACCGAGAAAACCTTGCCCCAGCACCACGGAACCTTTGCGTTTCTTTTCGCCAGCACCCTCGACCGCCTGCTGTTCGGCATGAGGCCGTACTGGGGCGAGCAGGCGGAGCCGCTGCATGTCACATTCGTCAGACACCAGCGGCAGCTTCCCTTGCGCTCCGTGCTCCGGTTGCTGATAGGGCGTGGAAACGATCTCAAGGACAAGGATGGTTATCACAGCTATAACACCGACGGACTGGAGCTGCTGATCGATGACGATTACATCGTCGACGGCGAGTCCTATCGTGCCGACACCCGGAGCGGACCCCTGCGCATTACGCCTGCTGGACCGATCGCCTTTCTGGTGGCGGAAAGGGCAACCGTAAATACAAAACAACGCAAAATCATGAACATGCTTCAAGGGCCTGCAACTGCGAATCCCCCGCTTCCAGAAGGTTTGATTTCGGAAATGGCGACCCTGAGTTCGAATACGGTATCCGCGGATTTTCTCGTTTTGCTAGAGGCGTTGAAATTGCGCTTCGGTTCAGCCCTCGACGCTGTGCTTCTTTATGGATCGTGCCTGCGGGCGCGTGAGATAGGGGATGGAGTGGTCGATTTTTACGCGATCGTGAACGGCTACAGCAGTGCTTACCCGGAACGCTACCTGCGCTATTTCAACGCATTGCTACCCCCGAATGTCTTTTATCTGGAAGTATCCCAGGAGGAGAAAACATTCCGTGCCAAATATGCCGTGGTTTCAATGGCGGATTTCGAGCAGGGGACCCGCCGCTGGTTCCACCCTTATCTCTGGGCGCGTTTTGCTCAGCCTTCAAGGTTATTATTCTTCCGCGACGAGGCCACTCGCAAACGAATTTCGGAGTCTCTGGCCCATGCGGTCGTCACTTTTCTCGGATCCACCCTGCCCACTCTCGATTGTTCCGGCGCCACAGTGACCACCGACGAAATGATCTGGACCAATGGATTGACCCAGACTTACGCCGCGGAATTGCGCCCCGAGAGAGCAGGCCGCGCCCGCCAGCTCGCCCAGAGGGACCTGGAGGTCTATTCACGTCTGACTGCCCTGGCAATACCGGCACTGGCAGGAAAGTTGAGGCCTCTCCCGGATGGGGATTATGAATGTCTGATAGACGAGGCAGGACGTCGGAGATCGCTTTGGCTTTGGCGGCTGCGGCGCTGGCAGGGTAAAGTCCTGTCCGTGCTGCGGCTGTCCAAGGCGGCTTTTACCTTTCATGACAGCATCAGCTATGCCGCCTGGAAAATCGAGCGCCATACCGGTGTTCGCGTCGAAGTAACCCCTATGCTGCGGCGCCATCCCCTCCTGTGGGGTCTCAAAGTTTCATGGCGTCTGTTGCGGAGAGGCGTGATGCGCTGACGGCGAAGCAATCAGAGTGAAATCCAGCATCGGAGCCGGGATTGAGTTGATGTACATGATATATGTTCCCATGCGTAGACAATTCTTCCGGGCGGATCATGAGTAGACTTCCACTTCGGCAGAGCCATGTCGCGTGGCTTCGCCTGATCGGAGAATCAGATCGCACACTTCGCGAACCGCGCCATGGCCACCGAGGTGCTCACACACATAATGAGCCTGGCGCGCGACCTGAGGGACGGCATCCGCGGGGCAGAAGGAAACGCCTGCGCGGCTCAGGCATTCCAGATCGCTGAGGTCGTCACCCACATATCCGATATTTTCCAGAGGAATGCCCCAGCGTTTGGAAAGCTCAAGGAGAAGAGGGAGTTTATCGCTTACGCCCGGGTAGTATTCATCAATGCGCAATTTTCTCATCCTTGCTTCAACGGACGGGCTGGTCTCGGCGGTGATTACGCAAACCCCGATGCCCCGTTCACGCAACCGCTGCAAACCATGGGCGTCGCGAGTATTGAATTTTTTCAAGGCTTCGCCGGCGACTCCGTAATACATTCCTGCGTCCGTCAGCGTTCCATCCACATCGAGTATCAGAACTTTGATTCGTGACGCGTAGACTCCAATCGAGTCCCGTTTCTGTTCCCGCAAAAGCCGCTCTACCAGGTGCCAGTCAGCCTCGCCAGTGATCTCGATCGCGGTTTCGGGTTTCATCTCGTGAATACCCATGCGTCCACCCAGATAATGACCGTTGTCCCGAAGTAATTTCTCATGCGTAAAATAGAAGGCACCATTTTCGAGCAGGTATCCCTCCGGATCGGGCGCATTGCATGATGCCCGGGATTTCAACGGGTCATGGCCGACAGGTTTCCCCATCCTGGTCCACAAAAACCGTCCGGACGGTACGGCTGTCAGGAGCGAGTCAAGGTTTTCCGAGAGAAATTTGTGCCTGGCGGCACGAAAATCTTCAGCACGCGTGAGGGGCGAGGCTGCCTGTATCGAGCAGACGACGTCGAAGGAGACCTTCTGTTGAAACGCGTGTAGGAAACTGCTCCAATCCTCCTCGCAAGTACGGGTTACGTTGGTGCAATCGAGAATCTCGATTGTTGTGTTCGGCCGCGAAAATTCTTCTACCATCCGTTTTCGAATGACAGACGGGTCGGCAGTAACGTAAATGGTGTCGAAGCATCCGGAGGCCACGGCCTGCTCCAGGCTCCAGGAGAATAATGGCCTTCCCGCCATGCTACGTGCGCTATCTCGGGAAGTAGGCCCGAAATTTCCATGCAAAGGCAAGAAAGCCACCCAGCGCATCAGTTGAAGTGAATCCCTTGCACGCGCTTGAGCTTGTCGCGCTGCGCCAGCTCGATTTCCGTCATGCCTTCCTCCTTGAATTTCAGAGTCTTGCAGACATTGCGAACGTCACGTACCAGCCTGCGCAAACCGTCAGGCTCTAGCGAAGCGGCATGATCCGTTCCTTTCCAGGTCCGATCCAGGGTGAAGTGACGTTCGATCCAGGAAGCGCCTAAAACCACTGTTGCGATGTCGATGGCAATACCCAGATGGTGGCCTGAAAATCCAATCTCCTTGATGCGCGAGCCGAATCTGTCCTTGAGTGATTGAATTTCGAGCAAACAGACTTGCTCGAATGGAACCGGATATCCGGATGTGCATGCGTAGAGGACGACCCGGCCAGCCGCGCCGTGGCGTTCCATCCATTGCACGATCTGCTCCTGTTCGACGGAAGTGGTCATGCCGACGGATATATGAATATCCCCGCCGTAATCGGTAGCAAGATATGCCAGCATCGGGAAATTGAGATTGCATGCCGAAGGTATCTTGATAAACTCCGGGTTGAGGCTGGCGATCTCCTTTGCCGAGGTGAGATCCCAGACCGATGTGGAATAACCAATCCCAAACTCCTGGCACCATTGCTGCAATTGGCGGTGCTGGTCTACATCGAACTCGAGGAACTCACGATGAGTTCCGTAGCTGTCCCCATAACTGTTGTGAGGGCTTGGATGGCCCGCATTATATTCCTGGGGAGTCAATAATTCTCTATTCGAACGCTTTTGAAATTTTACGAAATCGCACTTGGCGAATGTCGCTGCGATTCCAATCATCTCCCTCGCAATTTCGATATCCCCTTTATGATTACAGCCTATTTCAGCAATGACTCGTGGTATCTCCATAAAAATGCGATCAAGCTCCCGAATAAAAGAAAATGAATATGAGTCCAAAGCCGGGGTTCGGGAATTCTCCACAATGGCAAAGCTCCTGAAGAGGAAGATTCAGAACTGTTTTGGACTCTACGCTGCTACCCATTGATGCTGAACAGATGCTTGGGGTGTTGTTTGACTCGAATGGTATCGAAACGATTCAATAAATGGCCAAGTCGTATAATTTTCTGCTCGATCCGGACGACGGAAATCAGTCGGGAAATCGAGTTTATTATCAAGCGATCCTGAGACAGACGGCGGTAATTATATCCATTCGATACTGATTTTGGTCTCAATGTTTAGAGAGCCCGGCGGCCACGAAGCCTGCCTTCGCGAGTTCGCGCTGCTTGACAACGACTTATCCCGAGTGCATCATTCGGGCACGAAAATCAAGCCACAAGCAGAGTCATCAAGTCTGCCGCACTTAAAGCAAATCGGCTGCAAAAGCAGCTTTCCAGTCCATGTTTTGCCGCTTCTTTGACCAATAGAACGATTGACCTGCAAAGTCGTCAAATCTGTCCTCATCCGGGCAATTTTTCTCTTCGATTCTTCAAGTCTGGCGACTGCTAGCCGATGTTGATTTATTCGCTCATTCCAGCGAGGGGAGGATCAAAAGCCGTACCCCATAAAAATATCCGGCTTTTGCGGGGAAAACCCCTGATCGCTCATTCGATTGAAATCTCTCTCAAGTGTCCTTCCATTCGAAGGACTTTTGTAAGCACCGACTCGGAAATCATCGCGGAGGTCGCGAGAAACGCCGGTGCCGAGGTACCCTTTCTGCGGCCTGCCGAGTTCGCGCAGGACGACACGCGGGATCTGCCGGTGTTTCGGCATTTTCTCGGATGGCTGGAACAAAACGGAGTTCCGTTTCCCGACGCTATTTTTCAGTTCCGTCCGACTTCCCCCTTGCGCAGCATTTCAAAAATAGAAGAAGCGATCGAACTCCTGGAAAAAACCCCGGAAGCCGATTCGGTTCGCGGTGTCACCGAGCCCGGACAGAATCCCTACAAGATGTGGACCATCGGAACGGATGGTTTCATGCATGCCCTATTGAACATCCCTGGCATTCCCGAACCTTTCAATGAGCCGAGGCAAAGCTTGCCCAAGGTCTACTGGCAAATCGGTTATCTGGATCTGATCCGGACCCGGACCATTCTGGAAAAAAATTCGCTCACGGGCGCACACATCCTGCCTCTCAAGATCGACAGCAGAGACTCGATCGATATTGATGACGAATTCTCGTTTCAACTGGCGGAGCTTCTGATGGAAAGGCAGGGAAGCGTCATTTGAAGGCTTTGGTGGTTGGCCTTGGGTCTATCGGCATAAGGCATCTCAACAATCTGCATACACTCGGGGTTCGTGAACTTGGCGTAGTGCGAACCCGGAATCTCCCGCCTCCTATGGAGATTATCCCGAAAGACATTGCCGTCTTTCAGGATATCGATCTTGCGCTCAGCCGGAAATTCGATCTTGTGGTGGTGGCCAACCCTACCTCTCTGCATCTGGAAACGCTCATCAAGGCTCTCCAGGCCGGGTCTCATGTTTATGTCGAAAAACCCGTCGCCCATGAACAACGGCGATTATCCGGACTCACACGCTACGTCACCCTGAATGGGCCCCGGGTTCTGGTGGGGTGTCAACTCCGCATGCATCCGGGGTTACGTAAAATCGAAGAATGGATCGGGCGGGGTAAGCTCGGGAAGATCCATTCGGTGCAGGTCGACCTGGGCGAGTACCTGCCCGGCTGGCATCCATGGGAAGATTACCGGCAGAGCTACGCTGCCCGCGCGGATCAGGGCGGAGGCGTCGTGCTGACGCTTATCCACGAACTGGATTATCTACACTGGCTTTTTGGAAAACCCAGGAGTGTGTTTGCTATCGGAGGTCATCGAACGTCTCTCGACATTACGACGGAAGATACTGCACTTATTACGTTCGAAACCGAGCAGGATATCTGCGTCCAGCTCCGGATGGATTACTGGCGCAAGCCGCCTGTTCGCCGCATGAGCATCGTTGCTGAAAATGCCATCGTCGATTGGGATTATCCTGCTCGCCTCACTACTTTGAGAAAAGACGGACAAGTCCTGGATGAGCTGGCACTGATTCCATCCTGGGACCGGAATGAGCTGTTTCTCTCCATGATGAAGGAGTTTATAGAGGGCATTCCTCAGGGGTTGATCCCGCGCGTGACTTTGCAGGACGGCATCGAGGTGTTGAAAACGGCTCTGGCGGTCAAAAAATCTCTTCGAACCCATCGGCAGATTGCGCTATGAATCAAGCCTATAAAGGAACACCCTTCGACCTCTCTGGACGGGTGGTACTCATTAGCGGCGCCACCGGCCTTCTCGGCACAGAGTTTGCTCTGGCAGCCGCATCGGCCGGCGCGAATCTCGTATTGGGGGACTTGGACAGTGACAGGCTGGAATCACTGAAAAGCCGGATAGCATCGGCTTATCCAGATACGAAAACCTGGATTCAGGTGCTGGACGTCGCCCGCACGGATTCCTGCCGATCGATAGCGCAGTCGTGCGAGACCTGGTTCGGTCGGATCGATGCCGTGATTCATAGCGCTGCGATCGACCCGAAGTTCGAACAGGATTCCGATACATCGCGTTTTTCAAAATTCACCGAGTTTCCGGGAGAGCTCTGGCAATCCTCTCTCGATGTCAATTTGACCGGCGCTTTCTTTCTCGCTCAGGCTACCTGCAAGCTGATGGAAAAAACGGGCAAGGGATCCGTCGTTTTTCTGGGTTCAAATTATGGACTCGTGGGTCCGGATCAGCGCATCTATAAAAAAAGAGGCCAAGAACATCAGACCTATAAACCCGCTGTGTATTCAGTGTGTAAGGCGGGTTTGCTAGGGTTGACAAAGTTTCTGGCTGCCTACTACATGAACACATCCATTCGTGTAAACATGCTAACGCCCAGCGGCGTCTGGAATCAGCATGACTCCGAATTTGTAGATAATTATTCATCGCGAACCACGCTGGGACGCATGTCGGAAAAAAATGAATACCGTGGCGCGATCATTTTTCTGGTTTCGGACGCATCCAGTTATATGACGGGCGCAAATCTGGTCATCGATGGGGGATGGACGGCATTATGATTCCGCTACCGACTGGCCAGGGCTGAAACGACTCCGGGCAATTCACAGAATTTACCGGGCGGATCACAGAATTCTCGGATTCATGGGAACTCATCATTTTTTCCTCCGCGCGTCAGCATTCTTCATTTTCCAGCACGCCCCAGCAGCGTGTCAGACTCTGAAAAATCAGAGGATTGCTGGAAATGGCGGCAATTTCATGGTTGAGCCAGAACGAGGGCTTGGTCCAGTTGAAGCTTCCAAAAATCGACCAGATGCGATCACCCTCCTCGACCAGCACGAATTTGAGATGCATGGGAAGCCCCTCGGGATTCCGGATACGCCTGAACCGGATTCCGGGGGAAGCCAGTCGTCGTTCCACTTTGGGCGTGACGCGCCTCAGCGTCGACTCTGCGAATATTTCCAGTGCAGCGCCTCGTCTGGCGAGCTCTGCCATGACGTCAACCGCACTTTCGGTCCTGATGTGCGAGGCGACAATGCGGATACGAGCGTCGCTATTGATCCGGCTCAGGAACTGCACGATCGGATGCGGGCTGATTCGGGGCCAGAAATGAATCGTGGTGTCCGCACCATGGATGTCATGGCTTGCACCGGCCGAGAATCGATAGAAGAGTCCTGGCGGCGACCGGTGAATCTGCCTTGCATGGTTCACCAGTCCCTCGACCAGGACTGGTTCTCTGAGCCCGATCAATGCGTTGTAGCCACGGTCTTGATCACCGAGCTCCCGAATGATTTCGGGATCGTCTTCCGGCATATTGCCCGAGGGATTGAAGGATCCGATAAAGGCAACGGGTTTCGGATGTGAAAAGCAGTAGAGTTTTTCATGTAGCTGGGGCTTCCATGATTTTGTCGCGGGCGATGGCACACCGGGGATGGTTATGATGCGAAACGCATCCCCCAGTCCACCGGGTCCCGAGAGCATCCTGATCACCGCATCATTGGCGTGAGGAATGCGCGGCCTGCCCTCCAGGCTCAGGGTGATCTGGACGCCTCGTTTGTGCGCCTGAATCAGGGCTTCCGCCAGACGAAGGTCACGAAAATAATAGGTCACCCAGTCAATGGATCCTCCAGGGGGAACAGCTGCAATGTATGCGGCCAGAACATCGCGCAGATGGCCCGAAGCCTGATCGGGTCCACCAAAATAAATCTCGGACGGAACGGTTTCCTTCCTGACTAGCGAGCCTGAAGAAGGCGGTTCGGGGGAATGTGCAAGCGACTTGTTCAATTAAGGGGTGCCTGTGGACGAGAATTCTGATATTCAAGGGCATGACCCAGCCCCCGATTCTCAGGAAAGCGATAGTAGTGGATGCGCATGTCGCCCAGATACGTCGATACGACTTCCGCCGTAGAATCCCGTGATGACTGCCTCCCAATCCGTCAGAACCTGCGCCCGCAGGCTACCGGGCGCGCGATTCTATGAATCGTGCTTGCTCGTAGGTGGGAACCACTACGCTGACCGATGGAGAGTATGGCTGCGGCATCATGTTCCCTTTTTATCGTTGTGTACCTGAAGCCGCATTAACTCTCGCGGATAAGCAAGTTTGATTATAGAAGGAGAGCCGGTATTTTTTAAGGTTCAGTTACATGAATTCATCTTTTCGCCTGTTTTTGGCCCTCCCGATGCCTGTGCTTGTGTTTCAAGCAGCGCCACATAACGCGGCAATACATCGGGCCCGCCCACGTGAAGCATTTCGTTGATGAAGCGTTGCCGGTGTTCCTCTACATAGAATGAATCGCAACCATTGGAGAGAAATCCGTCGATTCTCCGGTATAGGTCATCACGGCACTTCAATTCCGTCTCCGGCATGAAATGGGCCAGGGTGGAGCGGCCGGCGTGCAGGTAGTCGGCAGCGAGCACCGGTTTTTTTCCTTTGACTGCTTCGAATACTACCGAAGTGGCAAGATCGATAATGACATGTGCCCAGTTCATCAGATGAATGGAATGGATATGATCGGGTGCCACGCTCACATTGGGGAGATCACGCAATGAGGGGTTTCTGGTCAGGGGCTGTTTCCAGCCGCCACGGGTGTGAGGTTTGATCACCAGTTCCACGTTCGGAAAAGCTGCAATCATTCCCACTATTTCCTCGACCTCTTCCCAAAAGGTCGTAAAGTTACTCTTTCTCAGGAATATCACGACTTTAAGGCTTTCGGTCTTCGTGGATTCCTCCGTCCCTTGCGGTTTTTTCCGGGAGAGCTCCTTCCGGAAGAGGATCGCTGGCGGGGCGGGAGAAAGTTCCGCCAATTTCACCAGCCACTCATCACAGTAGCGGGGGGAGCCGAGGACGGCGATGGATTGATCATTCAGGAAGGGGCGAAAACGTTCCGCGCATAACCCGTTGGGCACTACCAGCCTGTCAAATATGCTTGCTGCGGAGTAGAGGGAATCCGGCTTGAGACTCCACTCGCGATGTCGTATCAGTTGAGTGGCATGCGGGCTGTCTCCGTGCGGCAGCGATACCGTGCCCAGCCCCTTGCTGCGCGCGAGGGAAACAACCACTTCGACCCATTCCACGGAAACAGGCGAATCCCTTGTGATCCAGTCAAACACCACTACGCCTCTGTCGGCAGCGGTGAAACTGCGTTCCAGCACTCTGCCGGCAGTGCTGCGCCAGATCGGTTGACGCCGGTCTGCGCTGTACATGCGAGCAAGCGCATCGACGAGCGGACCCATGATCGAGCGTCGGAGGCGGCTGGCCAGCAGCAGTGTCTGTAGCCGCCACCTTAAAAATTCCAGGGGGAGCAGGAGATCGCGAATATGGGCAACACGCGCCCCCTTCAGTGTGCCCAGAAATTCAACACGGTAATCATTACGGAATTTTGCATTGCCTATCAGCACGACGTCGCACTGGTGACCGAACTCGAGCCATTTTGAGATGACCGGTGTAATATGGTCTATATCATTGTAATGTCGGAGAAAAAAGAGCGCCTTCATATAGGAATTAAGGGAAAGGCTTGCGCCGGAAGGTTGTTTTTTGCCATTGATTCCAGCAATCGGGTATAAAGACAGTACAGCTGTTCCAGATCATCGATTATTGCTGACTATGGAAGCTGTTGTTGCGGTTTCTTGTGTTTGGCACCACAGGGTGGGTTTATTCCCGGCCATTGAATTTATATGTTAACGTGATCACCCGGATTTTTAGCGATGTTCAAATCCAGTGACGGAAGTCATTGGCGCTTTCCCGCTGATGTATTACTTTACTGGTAGACTATTCGCACGTCCAACTGATCAAGGGATGCCATGATAAACAAGGAACAGGATGCGGGATATCGGGAGGGTGATATCGTGCAGATGTTGACGATAGAGCCGGGGTCTGACCTGAAGGAACCCGGGTTGCAGCGTGCAGCAATCGACACGCTGGAAGGGGGTGGGGTCATCTATCTGCCGAAAAGCGGATTTGGGCTGTCCGACTATGAACGGGAGCTGATTTCGGATACGGCGAATATCCTGTCTCGGACACCAGATGTCGAGGATGGGCGTCCGACCATCATTTTTGATCCGGCGCGCGGACGTATCAAGAAATATCATTATGCCCAGGTGCGTGGAAAGATGATGCGGGCTCAGGTCAAGGACTCGGCCCGTCCCCAGATCGAGGCGATGATGTCGCGCTACAGCAAATGGACGGAGAGTGTCATCACTCAATTGTTTCCCAGCTATCAGGAAGCCCTGGAGCGGAAACGCGTTACCTATCGCCCTTTCCCCCGTAATAACATCCAATCCCTGCACATTGATTCAAGCTATGGTTATCCCACTCAGGGACGAGGCATGCTGCGCGTATTCTCCAATATCAATCCTGTCGACAGACTGCGTATCTGGCAGCTCGGCGAACCCTTTGAGCCCTTCGTGCGGCGCTTTTTGCCCGCGGTGCGCCTGAGCGAACCGAGCTGGATCACTTCCATTCTGGGTCGCCTCGGCATCATCGACGGCCCCAAGACTCCATATGACCGCTATATCGCGAGGCTGCGTTCGCTCGGCATGCGCGATAAGGAGTATCAGCGGACGGCACCGCGCAAGATCATGGAATTTCCTGCAGGCGCGAGCTGGATTGCGATCACTGATCTGGTGCTGCATGGGGCCATATCGGGGCAGCATAGCCTCGATCAGACCTTCTATTTGCCAGTAGAGGCGATGAAGGATTCCTCGCGTTCGTCATTGCGCATCCTGGAGAGGTTGGCGGGCCAGAACCTGGTTTAAGCGTGAGAGGTGCCGGTGAAGGGTAACCAGAGCCCGATAAAATCCTGCGGGCAGCCATCGGATAAAAGCGGTCAGTTGGAATGAAAACCGGGATGGAAGCGGCGGAGCGACCTTGGGGGCTATCCTCTGAATCAGTCCATAACTTTATAACCTGTGCCCAAGACACTCGGCGCCCGTGACGGAATACAATGAGTGCCTGGAGTATCGACAGAATTACGCAGGCATTGAGCGGTGCAATGTGGACGTTTTCCTCCCTGCCTGACGACAACTCGGCCGCCACTTTTGTCCATCGATGCTTTCGGCAGGAAAGCTGGCGGAATGGCGGATTTCGCCAACGCGCCCTCATGTATGCGGCCCTGCCGTTTGTGCCATTCGTCATCCTGGTGCTGGCTATCGCCTTCACTGCGCTTAATGGACAGGCTATAAAGAAGCAGACCGGGAAAGGAATAATCCGGCAAGTCCGGGAGCAGGTTGAGATCGCGCTGCGATACGCGATTTTGCCTCCCTGGTACTATATTTTCGAGCTGCATGACGACGACAAGCGGCTGCGCGCTTCTGAATACATCAACCGCTTTGAAGTAAAAACCTGCCTCTATCCCATTCTCCGCGACTACAATGGCGGCCTTCCCATCCCTGTAGAGCGCAGCACCTCCTGCATCAAGGACAAATTATGCTTCCTGTCACGCTGCCGCAAGTTCTCCATTGCCGTATCTCCGGTATTTTTCGTTGTCTCGAAGGGGGAGATCAAGGCGATTGATTGGAGTGGTTCCGGACTCCCGGAAACCGATCTGTTCGTGAAACCGCTGCAGGGCGAGAATGGAAGAAATGCGGCGCGCTGGGATTATCTGGGTTCAGGGCAGTATCGGCGCCACGATGGCAAACATGCTGCTGCCGAGGAGGTGCTGGAGAGTCTGTGCAAGGCATCATGGCGCAGGTCTTTCCTGGTACAGCCACGACTCATCACCCACAGGGAGATTGCCGATCTTGCAAATGGCACCCTTGCGACGGTACGGGTGATGAGTTGCCGTAATGAGCGGGGCGAATTCGAAGCAACCAATGCGGTTTTTCGAATGGCGCAGAATGAGGCCGTGGTTGTCGATAACTTTCACAGAGGCGGCGTCGCGGTCAATATCGATCTTCATACCGGCGAATTGGGAAGCGGCACCCGCGGAGCGTGGGGGGCTACAGGAGGAGGATGGTACGAGCGGCATTCCAAGACAGGCATACAGATTCTGCACCGCGAGCTTCCGTGTTGGACCGAGTTGCTCGACCTGGTTCGGTACGCGCATGGGAGCGCGTTCTCCGACCAGGTGGTGATTGGCTGGGATGTCGCTCTGCTCGACAGCGGACCGTGCATGATTGGAATCAACAAGGCGCCTGACCTGGACATGATCCAGCGGATAGGCAAGTGCCCGCTCGGCAACGAGCGGTTCGGGAAGCTTCTGGCATTCAACCTGAAACGCACTGTCGAGGCTATGGATCAGTCTTTTTAAGCGGATTCGGAGAGTCGAAGCCAGAGTTCGATCATGCTGATCAGAGCGGACAGGGATTTTGCCCAAGCATTACCGCGATGACACATTTATAGCCTTGTTTAGATTTCCTTGATGGTGCTGACTGATCAGCACTGATTTCCCGGCCGGTTATTTGCTTATATTCCCGCTCTTCAGCTTGTTTATATTGCCTGCACGCGCCCTATTCCATGAATGAGAAAGCTATAGTTCCTTACAATCCGGTACACGGCATGCGCACATGGCAAAACATGGCTGCAAAGTTTGTGCTGCTGTTTTTCGGAATCGCCTTGTGGAGCAAATGGCTGAGTCTGGGTACCGGCATTCTTCTGACCTTCGTCTGGATTCTCGATAACGGCCCTCGCAGGCTCGGCCGGATCATTAGAGAGCCGCTCGTGCTGGGAATACTCCTTTTATGTGCCGTAGTGGCTTTAGGCCTTCTTTGGGGCGATTATCCGGAGGCAGGACGATTGAAATGGAGGCGCTATTTCGGCTTCCTGGTTTTCATCCCGTTTTTATCGCTTCTCGATAAAGACCGCCTGCCTTGGGCAATTGTCGGCCTGCTTGCGGGCTACATCCTTGTCCTGTTGTCGGGTGTTTACCAATGGGCCGTTGTCGGGGCGCAGGGAATCCCGCCTCTCAACATAAGCTATCTTGTGTTTTCCTCCATGCTGGGGATCGGTGTCATTCTTTTACTCTATCTTGCGACGACCATAGACCAGGCAAAGTGGAAATGCGGCCTGGGACTGGGAAGCCTGTTTTTATTGTTGATTCAGTTCGGGCAATATGGGCGCGGTCCCCTGCTGGCCACGCTTCCTGCCGTTTTTCTGTTGATTTTCCTGACTTATAAAACGGAAAAGAAAGCACTCCTGGGCATCATCGCATCACTGGCTATCGTGGTTGCAGTTTTGGCATATGGCAGCAATGGCTTTCAGGCCAGGCTTGAGCAGGTGCAGGTTGAGGTGAAGCTATCCCAGCAGGGAAAGTACGATACCAGCCTGGGATATCGGCTGGCGATGTGGGATGTCGGCCTGCACGGGATTCTGGAGCATCCATTCTTTGGTCACGGCACTGGAGTGCCGGAAAGCTATTTCGAGAAAACCGTGCTTACATATAAGGGCGGCATTTACAAGGATCTACCCCGGTACTCGGGGACATCTCATTACCATAACGACTGGATCGAGATTGGAATGCATACTGGTGCGCTGGGAGTTCTGGCTTACGGCTTTTTCCTGTGGGGCTGGTTTCAAACACTGAGATCACACCGTCTTCCAGCCCTGGGGGCAGCTTTGGTGTTCTTCATCTTCTTATCCGGCTTGACGGATACTTTCGCCCTTTACAGCAAAATTCCTACCTTTCTCGTGGTCATCACCGCCATAGCCATAGCCTGGCAGAAGGAAAAAGAAGGAGGAGGAAAATTGGCGGGAAAATCAGAAGGCTTCATTCCGTAATTCCTTGGCCGCTCGGGCTTGAGCAGCCAGGGAATATATGTCATGGCGCCGGCTATGTGTGCTCTCCCCCTGCGCATTTGGGCGAAGTTTGCTGATATTGCTTGCCCAGGTATCCATATGCAACGCGATAATACACGCCACGTAATGGTTTTCCATCCTCGACGATTGCAAGCTCCCGAACCGGATCAGGGTCGACAAGCATGCTCTCGATCCCGATATTATCTCGGGTGCATTCAAGATTATCCTGCCACATGCCGACGAGAATGACAGGCCGGGTTGTAGGAGATTCCGACGGATACCAGAACTCGTACATGGCCCCGCTGTCGCCGAACATGTTGCGCGAGCGTATTTCCATGGGTTTGCCCCGGTTATAGAAAGTAAGGACGCTTGCTACGGACCACTTGCTCATGCCTACGACGATGGGTTCCTGGCCGGTCTGTCGCCGGGTATCCTCTACAATTTGCTCGATACCTGTGGTTGCCTGGCGCCAGAAATAGTGCTCGGGGAAGCCTGCGTATATACCCTGGTAGGGAATCCCGGGAAAGCCGAGGACGAGGTAGTGCAGCGCAATCGCATAGGAAACCAGGCACGCCAGGATGGTTGGTTTCCAGGCTGCCGTTACACGATCCGAAATTGTCGGACTACTGGAGAAACTCCGTGTTTGTCCCATCATCGAGGCTATGGCAGGCAGTGCCATAAGCCACAGTGGACCAGTCCAATGGAATCGCTGGGTATCGAAGATGCTGAGAATCAGGAAAATGGCCAATGGCACGCCGGTGAATACTGTAATGAACAGATAGCGCCTGCTGGTGGGGGAGATATTATTGTGCCCAGTAGAGGGCAGCAATGCTATCGCGGCAGCAAGCAGGCCGGTCGGCGTAAGCAGTACGGCAAAATGAATAATCAATTCGAACAGTCCGAACTCGTTATCTCCTATGCCCCTGACGCGGCCGGACTGGAACAATAGCGATATCCAGCCGTGCTCCATATTCCAGATGATTACAGGCGAGAACAGCAGCAGCGCAAGCAGTACAGCGAGGTATGGATAAGGATGGCGCAGCCAGCGGCGTGCAACCGGGTCGATGATCACAAACACCAATGCAGCAATCCCCACCAGGCCCAGCGTGTATTTGGAGAGAATGCCCAGGCCGAAGGCAATGCCTACTCCAAGCCAGGCCCGTTCCTGATTGGCGATCAAGGCCCTCTCGAGATAGTACAGGGTTGCCGCCCATGCGGCCACGAGCGGGGCATCTGTCGTCATCAATGCGCCAGTGGCAAAGAAAAAGGGCAGGATCGCAAGCAGCAGCATAGCGCGAACTCCCGTTGCGCTATCGTACAGGTTGCGCGTGAGCGCAAATAAATAGCCCATCGTTATCAAGCCGCAAAGGAATGCACCGATTCTGACACCGAACTCACTGTTGCCGAGGATGGACGTACCCAGCCATATCAGCCAGGCAACCATGGGCGGGTGATCGTAGAAACTCAGATCCATGTGCTGGGCGTAATTCCAGTAATACGTTTCATCCGGAATCAATTGCGCCACGCCGATGTAAATGAGGCGCAACAGGATGATAAATGCGATGATTCCGCACGAGGCAGTACGCCAGCCTGCATCAGGCGAAGATGTGGCGTTTCCGATGGGAACCACGTAGAAAACAGATCCCAGATACAGTATTACGGCTGTTGCCGCGATTGCCGGAAGTATGGCCGCGACCGGGGGTATATGCCAGGTTTGGACCAGTACCGCCAATATGCCGCCGCGCACGGAAAGGGTCAGCATACAGACAACCAGAAAGCGGCCGAATTCGGCCCATCTGGAATAACCCGCGAGGTCGTATAAAAGCCGCGGTCTCGAAATAAGCCAGTAGTGCAGAGTAGCAGCCGCGAAGAAGGCCGCGATATGCGACAGGGCAAGGCTCGCTCCATAGCTCATCATTAACTCGAACAGCATTCCATCGAGGAACGCGGCTAATAATCCTGTGACTGCAAAACGACCACGATCCGGAAATAGAGGGCGTCGGGCAATTCCTGCCAGCTCAAGCATTTTTTCCTGCTCCTGTGGAAACCATATCAAATTCTCTCTGTTTTGCTTCTCCCGCTTCTGCTGGTTGTATGCATCCTGCTCCTGGATAATTCCTGGAATCCGTCTGCACTTCTCCGCATTTTGCAGCCAGGTTCATTACTCGGCGACTACCCGAAACCCCGGGTTTGCCGGGCTGGCATTCCGGCAAAAGGAGAGAGTGCTGGAGCATCTGATCCAGCCATGATTTCGACACCGGGATATCCCGCTGCACCTTCCGTTCAACGCTCAACCTGTATGCTCGGTCAATCCGGTGTCTGCATAGTAATGCCGGATGGGATGCAGGTTATCGTCAAGCTCATAGATCAGCGGGCGGCCAGTGGCAACTGACAATCTTATAAGCTGAATACTGGATAGGCCATCCAACTGCATCATCAGCGCCCGCAGGATATGCTTGTGCGCGACGATGAGCACTCGCTTGCCATGCTGGATTTCCGGCACGATGGTTTGCTGCCAGTAAGGCAGCATTCGGATGAGGGCTTGCTGCATGCTCTCGCCAAGCGGCAACTCTCCGGAATCGATGGTTGCATAGTACGGCTGGTTTCCGGGAAAGCGGATATCGGCGGGATCAAGTGGAGGTGGGGACGCATCAAAGCGACATTGCGAACTGAGAATAGGGTAAACGCCGTATTTTCTGATTGCCTTCCAGCGATTGATTCCTTCCAGAGCCCCGTAGTGACGTTCATTCAGGCGCCAACTCCGTTGCACTACCGCTTCATCCTGCCCCATGACCGATAGCACGATGCTGAGCGTGTCATTCGCGCGGCTGAGTTCGGAGGTGAAGCAGATATCGAACTTGTGCCCTATTTTTTTCAAAAGACTGCCCGCCTGCTCTGCCTCCTGCTCGCCTCGGGGCGTCAAAGGGGAATCGCCCCACCCGGTAAAGCATCCATCGCGATTCGAGACGCTTTCTCCATGTCGCAGCAGAACAAGTTGTGTCATATATGGTTTGCTTCTCGATCAGGGAATGGGTAAGACGCGGGCCCGCTCCGCGGGGAGGATATCTCTTTTTCATGGGCTTGTCATTTGCTTTGAAATGCCGATGATATATGCAACATAGAAAAATACCGGAAAAAAACTCCCCGAGTTCACGTCGAGGCAGGTGCCAATAATCAGTAGCGGTAGCGGAACGGACATCTGATCGGGATCGGGAGAGCGCGGCGAGCCGAATCTCCCAGGACTTTCTGAAGAGGCGTACATATCACGGCCAACAGGAGATGAGGTGCTCCCTTATCAGCCGATTGGTTTCGGCGTCCGTCTTTGCAGCCTTGTTGAAGTCAGTTGGACCCGGCCACCCGGAATCGATGAATTCCAGGCCGTTGAAATGGCGGCTTTCCACATATCGTGGAACGATATGAAAATGCACATCTGGGTCGACCATCATCAGCATCAGGTAGTTGAGCTTGTCGTAGTTGAATGCCTTGGCCAAAGCCGATTCCAACTGGCCTGTTACCTTGTGAAGCTCGGTAAAGCTTTCCTGACCAACCTGGGAGAAGGAGCGGGCTGACTCATGCGCAGCAAGAACGAGAGAACCCAATGTCAACTGGACTGGACGCAGCATGACGGTCCAGTGCTGAAATTGATGAATGATTGTTTCCGGCGCGCCGAATTTCCGCATCGTGGGATTCAGGATCGTTGTGCCGGAGAGTGGAACGTTGATCATTTGGAAGTTTTTAAAGGATATTTTGCTGAAGAAGCCCGATGTGTGGATATGCGAATCGGCCCGAACTGTGAAGATCATCCAACGGCGGTTCCGGCAAGTTTCCAGAATACCATGAAGTCATGAATAAGGCCCCGGTCACCAGTGTGCCTTTGGCAGGTGAGATGCATGAACTGCGGCGCAAGCCGTCAAGGCACCGAGACATTCAGAGAAAGGCGATATCTTCAAGACGCAGCCTCATATTTCTTGCTGCTTTTGCGAACCCTTTCTGCCGCACCGGTCATATTCCGACAATTGGCACTCATGGTCATGGATGGTCATGGAAAAACAGTTTCGATTATGTGCGCTGGCGTACATACGGCTCTGCTACCCGGTAAAAAAATTCGCCTCGATATGACGAAATGCTGTTAATCCATGATTGGAGTCTGGTTACCTCCAGGTGGGGCTTTCGAGGATCCGTCTGATCTGCCGATTCACTCCAGGTTCTTCGAGTGTGGACGGGACTCAGAATTACACGCTATTGCCATTTGTTTTCATCTCTGCAATGAAGCCGAAAGACCATGAAAATTGTGAATGATCCGGGTATCGACAGGATTACATGGCCTGAACGGGCCAATGTCGATATTCGTACCGGTGAATTGGGAAGAGAGGAATCGGTGGCGCATGGGGAGTGACTCTGCCGATGGATGGCATGAGCGCCATTGCGAGACGGGACTGTTGAGACTGAATACAACAGGCCCTGCCGCCTAGCGCTCCATGATTACGCTTCTGCTCGACCTCTTCTCGCCGAAGAGGTCTTCTGCCTTTATCAGATCAGCGGGAAAATCAATTTCACACCAGGAGCTTTCCGGTACAAAGCACGCCTTTACCAGTTGCCTGCTGGCGAGGTTTTCTATTATGGAGAGGTACCAGGCTTTGAGTCTGTTCTGGTGTCGCAGCGCTTCCTCAAGGGCATCGCGAAAAAGCAGCGGTCCGCGTTCCCTGAAAAGAACAAGGCCGACAGATTCGGCATCGATCTGACCTGCCGGCAAGGTTTTGCTGACATGCCTGACCCATCCGTTTTCATCCAGCTGGACTTTCATGTCATCCGCATCATAGACAGGCTTTTGATCTACACTGAGCGTAACCGGTGCTGGATCAGAGTTCAGCACTCTCGCCAGTAAAACTTCCTCAAACAGCGTATCCCCGTTCAGAAGCAGAAAATCGCGATCCATAATCGCGCGTGCGATCCAGCAACTTACCAGGTTATCCGTAATACTGAAAAAGGGGTTGAAAACGGTCTCGATCCTTCCGTCGTTTCCATAGCGCTGTTGCAGCAAAGTTTCAATCAGGCAGGATTGGAAACCGGTGACCACTGTCACCTGATTGATTCCCGTTGACAGCAGGGCATCGATCTGCCATTCGATGATCGGCTTGCCTGAAATCGGCAGCAGGCATTTGGGAATACTGGTTGTCAGCGGACCCAGCCGGTGTCCCTGTCCGGCACTCAGAATAATCGCCTTAACAGGGGATTTTTTGCTACCCGCCATATTGCAATCAACTCTCGAATGGAACAAGCGCTTGAAAGTTATATCTTTAAAGCATTCCCGGCTTTGCTATCCGGCCATCTGGCGGGGGGTGAGGTAAGCATGTGGCAGAGCGCTGTCCATGACGTGTGTTCAAAGGAGTAACGGACTCAGGTCCGGCAGTACATCTACATGAGCTGGGAAAGGATTTTGATCGCCAGGGCGTACGCGGCCTATAAACGCGACATTGTTGATCATGGCGCTCTGATAATCGATCAAGGCGTCCCCGATCATCAGCACGCGCTCCGGCAGAAGGCGATGAGTGGTCAGGATATCCGCGATCAGCTTCTGCTTGGGAGTGGGTGAACCACGCACAGCGGTGAAATAAGATCCCAAACCTCGGCGAACAACGATCGTATTCAGTTCGGTTTCCGGCGTACCGGATGCAACAAACAAGGGAATTCGTCCAGCTTCGCGCTGGATCAGTTCAGCTGCGCCCGGGACCGGAGCGCTGGCAATCACAGCTTCGACTACCAGTTCGGAGAAGCGCTGATCGAGCTGCCGCTCCTCCTCCGTGGTAAGCGGAGATTTTTCCAGCAACGCTTCCTGAAAGTAACGAAATTTCTGATAACGCGACATGCCGCCGTTCAGGACATGATACTTCGCAACTTCGGCCATTACCACTTCGCCATATTCCCGGTAGAGATTGGCAAACGCCTGTGTCTTGATTTCCCCTGATTCGACCACGACCCCGTCGAAATCGAAGATGATCGCTTGCCACGCAGTAGTCTTCATGACTTGTTATCCGATGCCAATGGTATGACCTCTTCATCTTCATCCGAACGACGCATGCTCTGGTGGATATCCTGAAGACAATCCAGCAATCCCTGCCCCAGATCGACGTGCTCGTTCAGCACCAGCTTGCGGCCGATACGCGGCTGGTATGCATAAGGTGTTACTTCATAATGATGTCCCGCGCGTGCTTCGTCGAAACGCAGGTCGATTTTCCAGGGCATGATTTCCGAGATCATCGTCATCACGTCCTTGATGTGCAGCCGCTCCTGCCCCGTCAGGATCAGATGACGATTCGCAAACTCCGGTGCCAGCACCTGCACGCTCATGCGTGCCGCATCTTCCACGTGGATATATTCCCGAATTGCTTCCCCGCTGCCGTGATAAGTAATCGAGTGCTGTTCCAGTGCTTCATGCAGCATCCGGTAGATGCCGTTTCTCGCATCGGCACGGCGGCCATACAGAGATCCATAGCGCAAAATACTATACTCCAGGCCATAACGTTCGTGGTAGGTTTCGATGAAACGTTCCGCTGCCTGCTTGCTGGCGCGGTAAAAGGAGCCTGACTCGGAATAGACATAAATGGTGCTCGCGAAAACGAAGCGCCGGGCCCCGGCAAGACGCGCTGCTTCCAACGTATGCATGTTACCCAGCACATTGATGGTCGCGGTAGCGATGGGCTTTTCCTGCGCTTCGTCGATATCTGCAATGGCGGCAAAATTGTAGACCACGTCGGCGCCGCGAGCGGCCTCCTTCACCTGCTCAAGATCCATGATATCGCCAATGATCATCTCCTGATCCGCGCGCTGGTAGCGCGATGGAGAACGGTCGAACAGGCGCACCCGATAGCCCGAGGCAGAAAGCGCGTCGGCGACATGGCTGCCCAGGAAACCACTGGCGCCATAGACAATGGCAATCTCGCTGGACATCTGCTGTTTTAACCTTTTTCCATCACACCCGCTTCGATCAATCCGCGCACCAGATTTTCCGCCGCTTCCAGTTCCATGCGCTGTCGCGATTCTTTTGCAAGAGAGCCGATATGGGACGTCAGAATTGCATTATCGCATTGCAGTAACGGGCCATGATAGGGTTCCTGCTCGAAAACGTCTATTGCCGCTCCCCCAAGCCGTCCGCTGTTCAGGGCATCGGCCAGCGCTGCTTCATCTATCAGACCCCCACGGGCCGTATTGATGACGAGCGCGCCAGGCTTCATCCGCGCAAATGCCTTTTCATTCAACAGGTGATGAGTGTCCGCGTCATAGGTCAGGTGCAGGCTGATAATGTCCGCTTCGGCTATCAGGGTTTCAAAGGGTGCCAGTTTCATGCCTTCTATTCCCGCAGGCACTTCCTTGACATAAGTATCGTGCGCCACCACCTGCGCTTCAAACGCACGGCACAGCCGGGCTACACGCGACCCCACCCGCCCGAGCCCCACAATTCCCACCTTTTGGGCAGCCAGCAGGCCTCCCTGGGCTCTGGGCCACTGCCCCGCGTGAACCAGCTTATCTGTTTGACATATTTTTCTCAATGCTGCCATTATCAGGGCCAGTGAGAGTTCTGCAACCGCCTGGGCAGGGGCTTCCGGCGTATTCAACACCTTGATTCCATACCGCTTTGCTGCGCCAAGATCGACGCTGTCGAGGCCGCTGCCGCAGCGCGATACTACCTTCAGGCCCCTGGCACAGGAAAAAACCCGTTCTGTGAGAGGCTCCACGCCTGCGATCATCCCCACCGTATCTTCGCCCAGCAGGGCGATAACCTCATCCTCGGTAAGTTTTCGCTTATGACTGTTTTCAGCAATGTGGATGCCTTTCTCCTGTAAAGGCCGGAGAGCAGTATTATGGCTGACGTCGAATGACGAGGTGGAAATTGCAAGTTTGTTCATAGGGCTTCCCTGATGTTTTGCAAATGACTGCGGCAGACGGTATCGAGAATGCGGATATCCAGGCCATAGCCGAGAAAACTGAAGCCCGCCTCGATATGGCGGCGCAACTGTTCCGGATCGGGCTCGACTACATGAATCCCGCCTGCCTTGCCTGCGCGTCGCCCGGCATCTTTTACCCGTTCTATCGCAGCCTGGACTTCCGGGTCATCGAGTTCTCCGGGACGACCGAGTGATCCCGAAAGATCGTAGGGACCTATGATATAACCATCGATTCCCGGAACGGAAAGAATCGAATCGATGGCATCGACTGCGTCGATATGCTCGATCATGGCAATGATGACCGCATTTTCTTCCAGCCAGTGGCGATACTGCTGAAACCGGGCGCCGTACCCTTGAGCGCGCGCGAGGCCGACGCCCCGCTGTCCGCGGGGAGGGTAATATACCGCGTTTACGGCCGCTTCGGCATCTGCTGCCGTCTTGATCATGGGCACCATTATGCCTGTTGCCCCTGCATCCATGACCCGCTTGATCTGGTCAGGATGATTCGATGTCAGCCGCACGATGGCGGGACATGCACGGCCGTCGAGCACCTGGATCAGCATCTGAACTTCACCCAGTTCCAGAACGCTGTGTTCCGTATCCAGCACCAGCCAGTCAAATCCCGCCGCGGCCATGATATCGGCAATGGAAGGATGTCCCAAAGTGATCCAGGAGCCGATGGTCAGGGCGTTGCGGGCCAGTTTCGCTTTTAGTTGCACGTATGAACCTTGAGAAATGAAATTGCGTCCGAGAGAATCATGGAATCCGTATCAGTATGATGCGAGTAACGGATCTTTCTCCATCAGTCTGGCTACACGCTCCAGGTCGGCCTGGGTGTCGACAGCCTGGGTGTCGAACCGGGTTTCCACCATTTTTACACGATAACCGTGCTCCAGTAGCCGCAGCATGTCCACCGATTCAAGTTTCTCGAGCGGGGTGGAGGACAGCCTGGAGAATTCGAGCAACGTTTTGCGACGGAAAGGAATGATGCACACCTGCTTGAAGGCCAGAGTATGCGGAAAATCAGAGCCGGCAGACAGGGCGGACGCAGGCACAGTCGGAATAGGCTGGCGCGACATGAAGAGTGCATCGCCACGCTGATCGGTGACAACCTTGATTGTATTGAAGTCGTAGAAATCCGCTTTATTATCGATGCTCCGCATGAGATTCACACACCCCAGTTCCGGATCATGCAGGAACGGTTCCACCGCTGCATCGATCATCTCCGGGTGCGTCATCGGTTCATCGCCCTGTACCATGACGATAAGTTCAGCCTCGATTTCCGCCACCGCCTCGGCCACCCGGTCGCTCGCACGTTCATGGGTATCTGCGGTCATAATCACGGGCGCACCGAAATTCTCCGCGGCGCGTCGTATTTCGTCATCGCAGGTGGCTATATAGGTTGCATCAAGCGCCTTGCTCAGGGCGACACGTTTATACACATGTTCGAGCATGGTTCGGCCCAGCAGACTGGCAATCGGTTTTCCTGGAAAACGGGACGAACCCATGCGGGCCGGTATGACAGCGATTGTTTTCATGTGGGATTTATGTTAATTGAAGGCGATGAGGCGATGAAACCGACGTTTTTCACTTTGGATTGATGGCTGCCTTTATTTATCGGGATAGGTTGCACCTTTAAAGTAAAGGGGCGAAAGGTGCATATCAGGCATCGGGAGTTATACAGCGGTGATCAGTGGTTGTGGAGCTATAGGGCGGTTGCAACAGGAATGCTGCGAAAATCGGCCTAACGGCCTGATGAGCCACTCAGGCTCTATTTTAACAGAAGGCTCGGGAAGTAAAAACATCTGCAATGCTAGTAAAATTGGTATCAGCCCGTGTAAAATCACAAGATTTTTCCCTGAGAATATCTGAGGTGCCTCAAAATGAGGAGATGCAGCGTATTGCTTGCGCCCAAGGAATAGGTATGCTGGTATGAAAGCTTTATTTTTCCTCCGTCATTATAATGACATCGATCACATTACACCGGTCATTTACAAATGGACCAGCAAGGGTCATACCTGCGACATCGTCCTGATCGGCAACTCGCGATTCCGCACGGATTATCGCGTCAGGTTCCTGAAAGACCTCAAGGGCGTGCGGATGGCCTATATTGCGGATGTATTGCCGCCGCTCGACTTTATCAGATGGTTTTTCCAGACGCTGATACTGATCCGCAGCCTGCGTCGTCCCTTCATCGGGCCGATCATGAAGAAACTGGAGGAGGTCTATGACGCCAGGCGACGCGGGCCGGTCTGGGAGCGCACGGCGAAGCACCTGCTGGCCCGGAGTTTTGCAGAGAATGAGGAAGGCGTGGTAGTGTTTGACTGGATAGAACGCAATTCCTCCATCTGTGTGGAGTGGGTCAAGGTGGTATTGTCGACCGCGCGCGGGATGGGCCTGGGTACAGTGTCGCTGCCGCATGGAGACAGTCCCCACGCCAGCCAGTTGATCCGGCGGCGCGAGCTGCGGCTGGAGCCGGATACCACATTTGCCAATGCCGGCATTTTCGAGAAGGTTGTGGTGCCGAACGAGTTATGCTCAGTACGCTTTCGTCCTTTCATGGATAACCAGAAACTTGCAGTACTCGGTTCCCCACGCTACTGCGACGAGTGGCTCGCCAAACTGGCAACATTAATGCCGCCCTCACCGTTGCCGCGCTCCGATAGCAACCTCAAGGTGGCGATGTTCCTGAGAAAGAGCAATTTTTCCACTTTCTGGGAAGAAGTGGGAGAGGTGGTGCGCATAGTGGCAGGCTTTCCGGGAGTGGAGCTTATAATAAAGCCGCATACCCGGGGCGGCTGGCAGCAATTCCTGACAAAAGATGTTTCGCTCCGGCGTTTGCCCAATGTGCAAGTGGCGGGTGGCAGCCTTCATTCCATCCATCTGATGAACTGGGCAGATGTCATCATCGATCTTGCCACCTCTGTGGTATTCGAGGCGGTAAAGGCCGGGAAGCCCGTCCTGGCGGCGGATTACCTGCATGCCGGTCGCTCGGCCCTGGCTGAGTACCTGCCGGAAGCAGAATTGCGCTGTCGCGATGATGTGTATAAGCACATGGAAAAATTCCTTACGCAAGGTTGCGGTTCTTTTTATATAGAAGAGCATCGTCAACGTTTCCTCAAGGAAATGATCGATGTGGAGGATCCGGATGTGTTATCGCGTTATGTTGCACTGCTGGAGGGACAAGTGCAGCCAAAGGCAGACCAGGGTCATTCTGAGTCGCAAAGCAGCACCAAGGATTTCGCTTTTGCCTGATTAGCCGGCTTCGCTGGTAGTGTTCTCAAGGAGGTTACTGAGCCGTATGCCGGCGATGCCGCCCATCGATGTGGTGATCCCCGTCTATAATGCACCGGTGTTGACACGGCGCTGCATCGATTCGGTCGTTGCCTGCCTGAGCCAATCCATACGCTTCATTTTCATTCAGGATGACGCCTCGGACATGGAAACCCGGGTCATGCTGGATCAATTGCAGTGCGAGCGCACACGCGTGCATCACGCCCGGGAGAACCAGGGTTTCGGCGCTTCGGTAAACGAAGCAATCGGTCGGTCCGATGCGTGCTACGTGCTGGTCCTGAATTCCGACACCCTAGTAAGCGAGGATTTTTTACCGCTCTTATACGCAGCATTCGTCGCTGATTCCCGCCTGGCAGTCATCATCCCCGCGGGGAATGATTTTGCCGGATATGATTTGAACCGGTATGTGCGGCAACCGGGCGGTTATGTTCAGACGCATCGCCTTCGGGGTCACGCGTTTCTCATCCGCCGGGAAGTATTCCGGAATGCGGGCGGTTTCGATCCGGTATTCGGCCGGGGCTACTATGAAGATGTCGATCTTGGGCGCCGGCTCAACAAGCAAGGTTGGCGGGTGGGCGTGCATCCGGACGCTCACATACGACATGAGGGCGGCGGGTCGTTCGGCCGGGGCAACTCTTTCAAGAAACTGGTCAGACGTAATCGTAAGCTTTTTTTTTCGCTCCATCCCAGCGCAAAGCGTAATATTCTCCTTCTCTCCGGGAATTGCCCCCTGTCGTGTTTTCCATTGAACCTGCTGGAGGCGCTCGATGACGTATTTTGCGGGGGGGGATACGTTTACTGGCTTTCATCCGAAGCAGCAGGCATGCTTCTCTGTTTGCAGATGAGAGCTCTCTCGTCAGGCATGGAAGCTGCCATCCGGCTGTTCCTATGCAGCTGGCGTGAGGACAAGCGCATTTCGGAAATCTGGATATTGCCCGATGTTCCACGCTTGCAGTATGAAGCCCTGACCTTATGGGCGCGCATCTGCGGCTTGCGCATACTGACTTGGGAGCGGACGCCGGCCGAGGAGGATTGCACTCCCAGGATGCTTTGAATGATCTGCGGAGAGAATGGCGGTTTCAGCCGCTACAACCATTTTTTCCAGCGGAAGAGTAGCAGCATCGCAATACTGATGACTGCCATTGCGCCCAGTACAACAAAAAATCCCGTATGCCACTCCAGTCCAGGCATGTATGTGAAATTCATCCCGTAAATGCCTGTTATCAGCGTCAACGGCATGAATATCGTCGTGATGACGGTAAGAACTTTCATGACGGTACTGATACGAAAGCTTACGCTTGATAAATAAATATCGAGCATACCTGCCGTAACATCGCGCAGCGATTCAATCGATTCGATAACGTGGACAGTATGATCATACACATCCCTCAGATAGAGCAGGGTATTGCGGCTAAACAGGGGTGAATCTCCACGCTGCAGCGAACTGATCACCTCGCGGAGGGGCCACAGCGCCCTGCGCAAAAAAACGCCCTCACGTTTGAGCCTTTGAATGGATTGCAAGGTCCTCGGCTGAGGACGGGCGACCAGTTCTGTTTCCAGTGCCTCGGTTTTTTCGTCGAGGCGTTCAAGAATGCTGAAGTAGGTGTCGACTACTGCATCAATAAGGCTGTACATCAGGAAATCAGCACCGAGCTTTGTACTTTGACCTTTGCCGGATCGCAGGCGGTCACGAACCGACTGGAACTGAATCCCATCCGCTTCCAGAAACGACAGCACGAAATCCTTGCCAAGCACGAGGCTGATCTGCTCGGAATATATTCTCTCTTCCGCGCCTCTGGTTTCATATCCGAATGTTTTGAGCACCACGTACAGGTAATCTCCATAATCCTCCACCTTGGAGCGCTGCTCCGTGTTGAATATGTCTTCCAGTACCAGAGGGTGAAGGTTAAAACACGCGCCGATCTGCTCGATCATGTGGAGATCGCCGAGTCCCTGCAGGTTGACCCACTTGACCCCTGAAGCGTATTTGATCTTTTCGGCAAGTTCCGCGGGAGCCACTTCGGATTCACGCACACTTCCCGGGTCATAATCCAGCAAGGTTATAGCGGATGCTACACCCTTCTTTGCCTGGATATGTGAAGGCGAGCCCGGCGGCAGGCCTGCTTTCGTGGATCTCTTTCTGGAATGGGATGCCATCGGGCTGGATGATGGTTTTATACAGATGCGGACAGTTTGCTTCCGTCGGCTCCCGTTATACCAAAACGAAAACCAAGCGCATCCCATTGTTCAATTTCGGCCAACAGTGCATTATGCGTCAGGGGATTGCGCTCCAGCCATTTTCTTTCAAGACACAAACTGAATTCCTTTTCCCGAAGGCCGACCTCCAGTCTTGGAAGTTCCGTCTCACAGCGGCTGCGATGAAACAATGCCGCGAGGCGAAGCGCAAACAGCAGGGCGAAATCAGGCTGCTCCATGATGCGTCCACGCGCTTTGCCGATATCGCCCCGATGACCGAGCGCAAGCATGCTTAAGCGTTCCTGCTCCCTCTGAGAAAAACCGGGCATGTCGGCGTTGCCCAGGATATATGCAGAATGCTTGTGATAACCGGAATGCGCGACCGAAATACCTACTTCATGCAGCCGGGCAGTCCATGAGAGAGCTTGCAGATGTTCTTCTCCATCATCCAGAAAAGCTGCCAGCAACTGCTTTCCAAGCAGAAGCGCAGTCGATTCCACCCGTCTTGCCTGCGCGCCATCCACATGGTAACGGCGCATGAACTGCCTGACCGTTACTTCGCGCATGTCATGCTTATGGAAACGTCCCAGCAGATCGTACAGCACGCCCTGACGCAAGGCGCCCATGCCTTGCGCCATTTGGGAAATTCCCAGCTCTGCGAACGCGGCGGACATGATGGCGAAACCGCCGGCTATGACAAGTGCCCGATCGGCCCGAAGCCCCGCGAGGTCGAGTTTTTTGATGTCGTCCACCTTGAGGAGATGATTGCGAAAATTTTCCAATCCTTCTCGCGTAATCTCTCCGCCGCCGCTTCCACTGTCGAGCTGGTTCAACCGGATGATATCGCCCAGGGCGCGCGCTGTGCCGGATGATCCATATGCGAGTTGCCAGTGTTCACTGGAAAATTCTCTGGCGATCGCCTGAATATCGCTGCGGGCCGAAAGTTCGGCACGGTTCATTGCATCCCTGCTGATCCTGCCGCCTGGAAAAAAGCGCAGGCTATAGCTGACGCACCCCATATAGAGGCTTTCCAGCTTGACTGGTTTCAGTCTGCGGCCAATGATAAATTCAGTAGAGCCGCCTCCGATGTCCATCACCAGGCGAGCATCGGGAGAGGCAGGGAGGCCGTGCGCGACGCCCAGATAGATGAGGCGCGCCTCTTCGTGACCGGAGATGACTTCAATGGGAAAACCGATCGCTGCCTCGGCTTTTCTGAGGAATACGGCCGCATTTTTCGCCACCCTGAGAGTGTTGGTTGCAACCGCACGTACGGCATGGGGAGGAAACCCGCGAAGGCGTTCACTGAAGCGCTTGAGGCAGGCCAGGGCGCGTACCTGGGAGTCCTCATCCAGGCGCTTGTCGGGAGTAAGACCGGCGGCAAGACGAACCATTTCGCGCAGATTGTCCAGCGGATAAACCTGTCTGCCTTCCACTCGTGCGACTTGCAAGCGAAAGCTGTTGGAGCCGAGATCTACCGCCGCAAGTGTGGAGTATCCGGACATAGGGTCTATTGGCAGGCGTTCGGGTAGCGGGAGAATCTACTCCCGTATTTCGCGCTCGATTTCTTCAACCGTGACGTGACGCACATCCCTGCCCTTTACCATGTATACCACATATTCGGACATGTTCTTGGCATGATCGCCGATGCGCTCGATCGCTTTTGCAATGAACAGGATTTCCAGGGCGGTGGATATCTTGCGCGGATCTTCCATCATGAAAGTGATGAGCTGACGCATGATGGAGCGGAATTCCTCATCCACGAGCTCATCCTGGCGCACTACCTGAGCGGCAGCGGTGAGGTCCAGACGCGCAAAAGCATCCAGCGATTTGCGCAGCATCTCCAGCGCAACGTTGGCCACATGACGTATCTCGACGAAACGGGGCATGTGCATGCGGTCCGTGGCATAGATCAGTTTGGCCATGCGTGCGATCTTTTCCGCTTCATCCCCGATGCGCTCGAGGTCGGTAATGGTCTTGATGACCGTCATGATCATGCGTAAATCACCCGCGGCTGGCTGCCGGCGCGCGATGATCTGATTGCAGATCTCGTCTATCGATACCTCCATCGCATTGACCCGGTGGTCATCCGCGATGATATTTTCGATCAGACTCTCGTTGCCGGTAGTCAGCGCTTCAATCGCTTTTTCGATCTGTTCTTCCACGAATCCGCCCATGTGCAGCACGCGTGTGCGCACCGCTTCGAGATCCGCGTCAAATTGCTTGGATATATGTTCGTGGCTTCCCATTTCTCACCCTTGGATCGATTGAAGCAAAAAATAACAAAGGATAATACCGGTCTGTTGTGTCAATTCTACTAATCTTTGACCTGCCCTCAGACAGCAATGGTGCGAACGCCGCCTTCGTCACCCAGCAACAGCAAATCCGCAGGGCGGCTTGCAAACAGGCCATTGGTTACGACGCCGGTGATCTGATTGAGTTCCGTTTCCAGTTCAACGGGGTTCAGGATCTGCAAGCCATGCACATCAAGAATCAGGTTGCCGTTATCGGTAGTAAACCCCTCCCTGAGCACGGGTTGTCCCCCCAGCCGTATTATTTCGCGCGCTACATAACTGCGCGCCATCGGAATGACTTCCACGGGCAGGGGAAACTTGCCGAGCACATTCACGAGCTTGCTTCGGTCCGCAATGCAAATGAATTTTTTCGCTACGGCGGCCACGATTTTTTCCCTGGTCAGTGCTCCGCCGCCCCCTTTTATCATGTGCAGGTACGGCGTTATCTCGTCGGCGCCATCCACATATAGCGGAAGCTCGTCGACATTGTTCAGGTCCATGACCTCGATTCCGTGACTGCTGAGGCGCCGGGCGGTTGCTTCTGAACTTGCTACCGTTCCATCGATCCTGCTTCTGATGTCAGCCAGTTCGTCTATGAAGTAGTTGGCGGTGGAGCCGGTGCCGACTCCCACAATGCAGCCTGTGGGAATGTGTTGAATAGCGGCGCGCGCGGCCGCACGTTTCTGCTCGTCCTGGTTCATGATGTTGTTTTTTATGCCTGAGAATATTGACTGTTTATGAGCATAATACTATCGGTCCATTTTAACAATTAAGCTGGACATTTAGGGTTTCCCGACATGATAAAATGCTCAACCTTTAAAATCGCAACCCATTTCGATGAAAAACAGTTACCTCGAAAGAATCCTTACCGCGCGGGTTTATGACGTAGCGGTAGAGAGTCCCCTGGAGCTTGCGCCGAATCTGTCCACACGCATAAATAATCAGCTATTCCTGAAACGGGAAGATGTGCAGGATGTTTTCTCGTTCAAAGTGCGGGGAGCTTACAACAAAATGGCCAAGCTTTCTCCCGCGGCACTCGAGCGCGGCGTGGTGACGGCCTCTGCCGGCAATCATGCGCAGGGTGTGGCTCTCGCTGCGCAGCGATTGAACTGCCGGGCGACCATCGTGATGCCTGTCACTACCCCCCAGATCAAGTTGCAGGCGGTCGAGGCACGCGGGGCGACAGTAATTTCCTTCGGTGATTCCTATGACGAAGCTTATGCGCACGCACACGAATTCGCCGAAAAGAATCAGGTAACCTTTGTACATCCTTATGACGATCCCGACGTCATTGCCGGGCAGGGAACGATCGGAATGGAGATACTGCGCCAGCATCCGGGTGAAATTCATGCGATATTCGCCCCCATTGGGGGAGGGGGGTTGATTTCGGGTATTGCGGCTTATGTAAAAAGGCTCTATCCGGAAATCAGGATCATCGGTGTGGAACCTGTCGATGCCGATTCCATGTATCAGTCGCTGAAAAAGAATCGCCGCATCCGGTTGCCGCGAGTGGGATTGTTTGCAGACGGGGTCGCTGTCAAGCAGGTAGGAGTGGAAACTTTTCATTTATGCCGCGAACTGGTCGACGAGATACTGCTGGTAGACACTGACGCCATCTGTGCGGCAATCAAGGATGTGTTCGAGGATACGCGCGCCATACTTGAACCTTCGGGAGCGCTCTCGATTGCAGGCGCCAAGGCTTATGCAAAGCGGGAGGGTATCCACGGCAAGAACCTGATTGCGATCGCCTCGGGTGCCAATATGAATTTCGATCGGCTGCGCCATGTGTCCGAGCGGGCGGAACTGGGTGAGCAGCGGGAAGCGGTCATGGCGGTGACGATCCCCGAGGAGCCCGGCAGTTTCAAGAAGTTCTGCGCAATGCTGGGACGGAGGAGCATTACCGAGTTCAACTACCGTTTTGCCGGCCCGAAGGAGGCGCATGTGTTTGTAGGGGTATCGGTAAAAAACCGGGAGGAAGCGGCGAAACTGATCAAGGACCTGGAGAGCAATGGCTTGCGTACCGAGGATTTGAGCGACAATGAAATGGCAAAATTGCATATCCGCCATCTCGTGGGCGGGCATGCACGTGATGTTAAAGATGAAATCGTCTATCGTTTTGAATTCCCCGATCGCCCGGGAGCGCTCATGCAATTTCTGAACAGCATGAGCCATCATTGGAATATCAGCCTGTTTCATTACCGTAACCACGGGGCGGACTATGGACGGGTACTGGTCGGCATGGAGGTGCCGCCGGAGGAGAAAGCCGATTTCAAGGCATTTCTCGCTCAACTCGAGAATCGTTATTGGGACGAAACCCAGAATCCGGCCTACAAATTATTCCTGGGATAGGAACAGATAGCGCTGACTGTTTATCCCCCGGCAAGTTTTGTGCGCCCTCGAAATCGAATATTGCGTGGGTTGCAGTGTTAAACCTTCAATAGTTCAAATCAGATGAATACAGTCGTGTAAAGCAGACGGTTTTGAGGCTTCACAGCCGTGTGTCCGGGAGTTGAGGAAAAAATTCAGAATGAAATGCATGCGAAAGCGCAGCAGCCGGATTCCGTATGGAGTAGGTTGTTTTTTATTGATTTTCATGAGCAACAGCGCTGTTCGGGCGATTGATATAGCAGAGTTGTTGAGGGAGAGCGGTGTAAGGGCGGGAGGGTGGATCAATGCAGGGGCAACCTATAACCCCGGCAATCCTGTCAACGGATACAACGGCACCGTTACCTTTGCCGATCGCGCCAACCGGTTTCAGTTGAATCAGTTCAATCTTTATCTCCAGCGCACGATAATCACGGAAGGCAAGGCTTTTGATCTCGGGGGGCGCATCGATTTCATGTTTGGCACCGACGCGATCTTTACCCAGGCTTTCGGGGTTCCGCCATTCGACGTGAACTCCGGTCAAGCCTTGAACAGGGGTCACTGGGATCTGAATATATGCTGCTCATCGACACGGACATACGGCGTCGCGCTACCGCAAGCGTACCTCGAAGCCTATATACCGTTGGGTAATGGCTTGAACGTCAAGGCAGGTCATTTTTATTCACCCACAGGGTATGAAACCGTTCCTGCACCCGACAATTTTTTTTACACCCATGCCTATACCTTTAACAATGGGGAACCGTTCACCCACACGGGTGCCGTAGGGAACTATACCGTCAACGAGAATTGGTCCGTAATGGGCGGCGTCATCACCGGGAGCGCAACCGGTGGCTGGGATGGCGGATTCGATAGAGAACTGGGAAACTGGGGGGGGCTGGGCGGTATTACCTGGGTCAGCGACGACAAAAGGACTTCAGCCAATATCACGGGGAGCTACAGTGCGACGTCCACCCGCAGCAGCAGGCCTTGGGGCATGTACAACATTGTGCTGCAGCACAGGCTCACACCGAAAACCCATCTGGTTCTGCACCATGTTCACGGTTATGCCGGCGGCGTTTTGCTGGGAGGGGTGCCAAAGAATGCCGAATGGTATGGCATCAATACTCACCTCTATTATGACCTGTTGGAAGACCTTTCGGTGGGTATTCGCGGTGAATGGTTCCGTGACCGGGATGGCTTTCGCGTTTCTTCGCCTTTTCGTGTGGTAGCTGCACTCAACAATACCGGTGCCAGTTTTGCAGGCGATCCATCCGCCGTGATCGCGGCGCCTGCGGACTACTATGAAATCACCTTCGGGATGAACTGGAAGCCCTCGAAAAGGTTGCGGCTGGACTGGAAGCCAATGCAAAAGCTGAATATTCGTCCGAATGTCCGCTACGACCGCGCCGACGGCATTGACCATTCGGTCCGGCCTTTCAACAACAGGAAAGATCAGATCATATTTTCCCTCGATGCGATTATTCCCTTCTAAAACTGGATGGGTGCAGGGAAAACTTCCTATCGAAGAGGGAAGTAAGATGGGAAAATAGTCTATCAGACTGTCAGCCTCTCCGCTTCTTCGCTTGTTATTCCTCGCCGCCGCTGTCCTGCCCATTCTCACGTCTTTGGCCGCATGCAGCAGGCGCGAGTTGAGGTGTGCTGTCCCTGCTCTCGGGCCATTTCCTGCTGAAGAGCTGCCTTCCATATAGATATGGATAGCTTTTTCCTCGTAGTGTTCCAGCAACTCCTCTCTTCCTCGCGCCTCCTGTTATAAGTACCTGCTGCTGTCTGCCGCTTCCGTCGCTTTCGATCATTCTTCATCTCTTTATGTGAGGAGGGATAATTCACAAATTCTTGACAAAAATATAACATTTTCTTTATTTATCTCATGTTACGTTTCAAACAGAATAACAATTTTCGTGGTAGTGTTTTGCCAAGGGGAGCCAATCATGAAACGCCTACCGAAACGCAGAAGGGGAATGATCTTTGCCTCTGCGGTCAGTCTGTTTACAACTCTCGAGAATCCCGATAGCGCTCACGCCAATACCGCACTGGAATGGTTCAAGGACAATGGCATCCGGCTCGGCGGCTGGATCAATGGTGGCGCGACTTTCAATCCTAGCCAGCTCACCGGTTTCAATGGACCGGTAACATTTGCCGACCGCTCCAACCGGTTTCAGTTAAACCAGTTCAATATTTATGTGCAACGTCCCGTGGTCGCCGAGGGTAGCACCTGGGACTTCGGTGGGCGTATCGATTTCATGTTCGGAACGGATGCCATTTTTACCCAGGCTTATGGTGTTCCCGCGTTCGATGTGAATACAGGGCAGCCTTTAAACAGAAGCAATTGGGATCTTGATGTGTGCTGCGCTTCCACCCGATATTATGGAATTGCGTTTCCGCAGGTTTTTGCCGAAGCCTATGTTCCCGTCGGGAACGGATTGAACGTCAAGGTGGGTCATTTTTATACCCCAATCGGCTACGAGTCGGTACCGGCACCCGACAATTTCTTCTACACTCATGCCTACACCATGCAGTACGGGGAGCCGTTCACGCATACTGGCGTGCTGGGCAACTATAAGATCGCGCAAAACTGGACGTTCATGGGAGGCGTTACCACAGGTAGCGCCACCGGCGGCTGGGATGGGGGATTCGACAAGCAGTTGGGCAATTGGGGAGGGATTGCGGGCATTACCTGGACCAGCGAGGATATGGGAACGTCGGCCAATATCAGCGGAACTTACGGGGCAACCTCGACACGCAGCGATGAACCCTGGATGCTATACAGCATCGTGCTGAAGCATCAGTTCACCGACAAGACCCATTTTGTGCTGCAACACGACCACGGTTTCGCGGGGAACGTTCTCTTGAATAATGTCTTTTACAGCAACGTGATCAAGGATGCCGAATGGTACGGCATCAACACGCATCTGTATTACGACCTCATGCCGGAATTGACGATCGGTGTGCGCGCCGAGTGGTTCCGCGATCGGGATGGGTTCCGTGTATTTTCACCGGGACGCGTGGCTGCCGCCACCGACAATCGGGGGTTCAGTTACGCGCTTGGACGCAATCAGCTTGGCAATAGTACCAGCAGTCCGGCTGATTATTATGCAGTCACGGTAGGCATGAACTGGAGGGCGGCGAAGAGGCTGAAGCTCGACTGGAAGCCGTTGCAGCAGTTCAATATTCGTCCAAACGTTCGCTATGATGCCGCGGATGGACTGCATGGCATCGATTATCGGCCTTTCGGTGGGCATAAAGATCAAGTGGTCTTATCCCTTGATTTTATGGTTCCGTTTTGATTTCCTGATTCCCGGTTTCTCCACCCGCTACAGGGTCTGAATTGCGACGCCGAAAGGAGGAGAGCGGGATAGATGGGCGTTTCAGAGAGTGCTTCTATCATTAGCGCGGCCGAAATTGCAAGATCATTTTTATGTGAGGAATTCCGGCATCCAGAAATTCCGATCCTGACTGCCGAAAACCAAACCTGCTATAAAACCCGCTTGCATGTGTCTGCGCGTTCAGGATAACTGAAGGAAGCTGCCGGTTTTCCGCTTCCTTCAGCAACCGGTCCATGAGTGCGCTACCTACTCCCTTGCATCGCCAATCTCTCAGCACGGCCATGCGTCCGACCGAGGCATCCGGTAGCAATCTTGCTGTACCTATCGGATTTCCTGAAGGATTCAGCGCCAGCAGATGCATGCAAACGACGTCGAACTCGTCCCATTCGAGTTCCGCAGGTACTCCTTGTTCCCTGATAAAAACCGCTTCTCGTACTGCTCGTAGTGCCGGACCATCTTCCTGCCAGCTTGCCGCGCGTACTATGCAGAGACTCATATACTCATATTGGTTCGACTGGTCCTGATAATTCGCCAGTGTGGCGGAAGCCTCTGTTCCTGCACTTGTCTGCCCCTGTCTGTCGGGAGACAGGCTTTCCAGCTATTCGAAAGGGTGCCGCAATACAATTGTTTCTTCCCGATCCGGTCCGGTTGATATCATATCTATCGATACCTCGCACACTTCTTCTATTCGTTTGAGATAGTTGCGCGCTGCCATTGGCAGTTGCTCGAAATTGCGGATGCCCACCGTGCTCCCGCTCCATCCAGGCATTTCCTCGTAAACCGGTTCGCAGGAGGCAAGTTCCTCCGCACCTACCGGCATGATGCCACTGAATTTTTCATCCTCCCCATTTCCCGTCAGTTTATAGCCCACGCCCAGCCGCAGGGTTTCAACACCATCCATTACGTCAAGCTTGGTGACGCATAACCCGGAGACGCCGTTAATCTGGATGGAACGTTTCAGGGCCGCGGCATCGAACCAGCCACAGCGCCGTGGACGTCCCGTGGTTGCACCGAATTCATTACCGCGCTTGGCAAGATGCCTGCCGACCTCATCATCCAGTTCGGTTGGAAAGGGCCCCGCTCCCACGCGTGTGGTATATGCCTTGGTGATTCCCAGCACATAGTGCAACATCTGGGGGCCGATTCCGCTTCCTGTCGTCGCAGCACCAGCAATGCAATTGCTGGATGTGACAAACGGGTAAGTGCCATGATCGATATCGAGCAGCGCTCCCTGTGCGCCCTCAAACAGAAGATTTGCGCCTGCCCTGCTGGCTTCGAATAAAAGCCGCGGCACATCGGCAACCATGGGACGGATGCGTTCCACCAGTGAGAGTGTCTCGTCCATGGTTTGCTGAAAATCGATGACTGGCGATTGGAAATAGTTCTTCAACACAAAATTGTGATAATCCAGTATTTCGCCCAGCTTCGCCGCGAAGCGGTCGCGATGAAACAGATCCTGCAGGCGGACGGCGCGGCGCGCCACCTTGTCCTCGTATGCCGGCCCGATACCTCGTCCGGTCGTGCCGATTTTACCTAATCCTCTGGCGATCTCCCGCGCGTTATCCAGGGCAACATGGCAAGGTAGAATGAGAGGACAAGCCTCGCTGATACGAAGCCGGTTAAGCACATCGACGCCTGCGCGCTCCAGCATGCCGACCTCCTCCAGGAGCGCCTGCGGCGACACAACCACGCCATTACCGATATAGCAGGCGACGTTCTTGCGGAGAATTCCGGAAGGAATCAGGTGCAGTACGGTTTGCGTGCCGCCAATGACAAGTGTATGACCTGCGTTGTGTCCCCCCTGGAAGCGCACCACGCCTTGTGCCTGCTCCGTAAGCCAGTCCACGATCTTGCCCTTGCCTTCATCACCCCACTGCGTTCCTATGACAACCACATTTTTGCTCATATCGCTTCTTTAACGTTTAAACCTCTGTAATGTTTGAAAGGTAAAGGGAGGAAGGGCTTTCCTTCCTAAAGCCGGCCAGTGACTGGCATTCAGGTCAGTGCATTCACTATCGACCACACTCCGTTTTCCGATACGAGTTTTTTATCGCAATTGAAGGAACTGGCATCATTTTCATGACCCGGCAGGGCAATTATCACGATCTGGCCTTCATTACGAAGCTGTTCGATTTTCTTTTCCAGCGTTCTGTCCTCCTTTATGAATGGAGCCAGAATTCCTTTGGGGTAAGAGTCCGAGGGCATCAAACCGGATAACTCCCGCAGGTCCATGCTGAAACCTGTTGCAGGCCGCGCTCTCCCGAATTCCTTTCCAACTTCGTCATAGCGTCCACCCACTGCGATTGCATTGGGACAGTTGTCGGTATATGCGGCAAAGACCATGCCGCTGTGGTAGTGATATCCGCGCAGGTCGGCGAGATCGAATGCCAACGTGTCCACAAGCGGGCTCAGTTCCCCTGCTACCATTTCGAGCTCGTCCAGAGCCCCCATGATTTCGGGGTAGGGCGGGAGGGCGCTGCGCGCCAATGTCAGCACATTCTCGTCTCCGTAGAGCTCGGGTAACAGCAGGAGCGCCTCCCGCACCGAGGCATCCACCTGTTTTCTCAGCCCGGCGCAGAGCTCCTTCAATGCTGCCTTATCTTTCCCCTGCAAAGCTCCGGACAATTCCATTTCCAGGACGGATGAGATACCTGTACTTCTGATCAACCCGCGAAATACCGCGACGTGGCCGAGATCCAGGTGTATGTTTCCCACGCCGGCGATTGCGAGAGATTGCAGCATCAGACGCTGGATTTCCAGATCGCTTTCAAGTCCCTGATGGCCGTAAAGTTCCGCGCCGATCTGCAACGGTTCCCGGGTCCGGGTCAGGCCCGACGGTCGTGCGTGCAGCACGCTGCCTGCATAACAAAGCCGGGTGATGCCCTTCCGGTTCAGAAGGTGTGCATCGATGCGAGCCACTTGTGGTGTCATGTCCGCGCGCAAGCCCATCATGCGGCCGCTCAGTTGATCCACCACCTTAAGCACGCGCAAATTCATTTGTCCCCCGCTGCCAGTGAGAAGGGATTCCACATATTCCAGCAGCGGCGGCCCCACGAGTTCGTAGCCGTTCACGAACAGCCAGTCCAATACCCGCCTGCGCATCATTTCTATCTTCAGCGCCTCGGCGGGCAGAATGTCCTCAATATATTCGGGAAGAGCCCATGCACTCATGTTCATGTCGGGGTCGTAATCATGACAGGATAAAGGCGGGTATGGAGGGTTGGAGAGAACTATTTCACGAGATAGAGCAGCAGCAACCCGACCAGCATGGAGGTCAGGCCGATAAAACGTATCTGGTTGTCGCCGGCTTCCGTCAGTTTTCTGAAAGCCTCACGCCATGCACCGGGCATCAGAAAGGGAAGCAGTCCCTCAAGCACCAGCATCAGGGCAAAGGCCATTAACAGAGTGTCCCACATAATGAAATAACCCGAGCAGACCGGACGCTTACTGCGTCAGACAACACCGAAGCGGGTGCCTGCCCGGGAATTCGCTGGAGAAATCGTCAGGAATTGCCGTTCTATGTGGGATCATTTATAGGTGGGAAAGACTGGGGGAGCGAGGAGCGATATTCGATCCGGCCATGGAATGACTGTGTCGACAGCCCTGAAGCAGCCAGCCGTACTCGCGGACGGCTGCTTCATCCGAACGAGCTATTTACTGGCACATCTATTTCCCTCCTCGCCCCGAGTTCTTCATATACTTGAAAAACTCGGAGTTCGGTTCCAGTACCATGATATCACTCTTGTTTTTAAAGCTTTGTTTGTAGGCGTCGAGGCTGCGATAAAAAGAATAGAATTCCGGATTCGACTCGAAGGCGCTGGCATAGATACTCGATGCTTTCGCATCGCCTTCACCCTTTGTTTCCTGGGCTTTCCGGTAGGCTTCGGCAAGAATGACCTCGCGCTGGCGATCCGCATCCGCGCGAATCTTCTCGGATTCCGCAGCGCCGGTCGAACGCAGTTCATTCGCCACACGTTTCCGCTCGGCTTCCATTCTTCGGTAGACCGATTCACTTACTTCCTGCGGCAGGTCTACTCTCTTCAAGCGAACGTCCACGACTTCCACTCCGATTTTACGCGCATCCGCATCGGCCTTTTGCCGCATGATTTCCATGATTTTGTCGCGCTCGCCGGACACGACGTCATGTACCGTCCGGTTACCGAATTCATCGCGCAAGCTTGAGTTGACTGTTTGCGACAGGCGCGTCTGGGCGAGCATCTCGTCTCCGCGCACGCTGACATAGTACTGCTTGACGTCCACGATACGCCATTTCACAAATAAATCCACCAGAACGTTCTTTTTTTCGGACGTTATGAAGCGTTCCGGCTCGGCGGTATCCATGGTCAGAATGCGCGAGTCAAAGTAACGCACGTTCTGCGCTATCGGAATTTTGAAATAAAGACCCGGAGATGTCTTTACATCCACCACTTCACCCAACTGGAACAGGATTGCCTGCTGCCGCTGGTCGACTATATACAGTGACGAGCTTGCTACAAGAAACAGGACGATAAGGACAGCCAATAACATCGGGGTATAGTTTTTCACTTATCTTGTCTCCCGTTCGCGGCCACGAAATGCTTCCCGGGTACGGGTAGCGGCGTCTGCGGCAGGTTCCGGCGGCGACACAGGCTGCGTCTCCGGCATTGTGCCAGATGAGGAAGAAGGGCCGCTCATATGAATCAGCTTGTCCAGTGGCAGATAAAGCAGGTTGCTGCCGTTTTTCTGGTCTACGATAACTTTGCTGGTGTTGGAAAGCACCTGTTCCATCATATCCAGATAAAGCCGGTCACGCGTCACACCCGGCGCCTTGCTGTATTCAACGAGGACCTGTCTGAAACGGCTCGCCTCACCTTCGGAACTCGCAATCACCCGTTGCTTGTACCCCTCGGCCTCTTCGAGGAGACGGGCCGCATTACCTTTGGCCTTCGGAATCACATCATTCGCATAGGCCTGGCCTTCGTTTTTCTGCCGTTCCCTATCCTGTCCGGCTTTGACTGCGTCATCGAACGCCGCCTGTACCTGTTCGGGCGGTTGGGCATTCTGCATCGTCACCTTGCTGATGGCGATGCCGATCTTGTAGCGGTCAAGGATGTCCTGCATCAACTCCGTAGCTTTTGCCGCCACCTGTTCACGCCCTTCATAGAGCACGAAGTCCATCTTGCTCTTTCCGATGATTTCCCGTATCGCGGTTTCCGCTGCCTGTAGCACGGCGTTTTCAGGGTCACGATTGGTGAACAGGAACTCCTCCGGGTTTTTCAGAATGTATTGCACGGCGAACTGGATATCAATGATGTTCTCGTCGTCGGTCAACATGAGCGACTCCTTCAGCACCTTGCTCCGGACATTGTTACGATAGCCGATTTCAACAGTCCTCACCTGGCTTACGTTAACGGGTTCAACGACCTCGACAGGGTAGGGCAGATGCCAGCGCAAGCCTGCCTGCGTACTCTCCACATATTTTCCGAATCGCAGCACGATGCCCCGCTGGCCCTCATTGACGATATAAAACCCGCTTCCTATCCACAGTAGCAGCAGCAATCCCGCAAGCAACCCTATGCCGCCGCTGTATTTTTTGGGACCGGCCGGAGGGCCGTCTTCACCGCCTCCGGAACTGTCGCCCCTTCCTCCACCCTTGCGCTTCAACAGGTTGTTGAGCTTCTTGTTAAAATTGCGCCACAACTGATCCAGGTCGGGCGGACCGGAATTGCCTTTTTTTCTTCCCCACTGAGGATCATTTAATCCCATGATGATTCCTATTGTTGTGTTTAATGGAGCAGTCCATCAAACTCTACCGTGAAAAACCCCGAACCGGATCTGTGGAAAGCAAAAATTGCTGCATTACTCGACATTCAGTGATACCCGCTGGTTATGTCCCGGACTTCCGGCCGGTTATGTGGCTCTCGCGAAGCCACCCGCTCCCCGAGTGCTTCGGACAATGCCAGATTGATAAACTCCAGTCCTTCGCCGGTTTTGGCGCTCAATCGAACTTGTACGATTCTACCATACTCATCCCGCTGGTAACCCGGGGAGCTTGCCGGCAAATCGATCAGGTCTGCCTTGTTCAGCACCAGTATTTGTGGAATGCGATCAGCGCCGATTTCCTTCAGCACCTTGTTGACTTCATCAATCTGTTCGCTGCGATTGGAACTGCTGGCATCCACAATGTGGAGCAACAGATCTGCCTGCACCGTTTCTTCCAGTGTCGCCCGGAATGCTGCCACCAGCGTGTGCGGCAGATCCCGGATGAAGCCTACTGTATCGGAAAGTACGAGCGGACCGCGACCCGCGATAAACAGCTTGCGGGTGGTGGCATCCAGGGTTGCAAACAACTGATCGGCAACATAGGTGTGGGCGCGAGTGAGTCTATTGAAAAGAGTGGATTTGCCGGCATTGGTATAGCCGACCAAAGAAACCGACATCACTTGCGCACGCTGCCTGGCGCGCCGTTGCAGGGCTCTTTGGCGTTCGAATTTAGCGAGCTTTTCTTTCAGCACCTTGACACGTTTTCCAAGCAGCCGGCGATCGGTTTCCAGCTGCGTTTCACCAGGACCGCGCAGACCGATACCACCCTTCTGCCGCTCCAGGTGCGTCCAGCCCCGCACCAGCCGGGTGGCCAGATGTTCGAGCTGGGCAAGCTCCACCTGCAATTTTCCTTCGTGACTCTTTGCACGCTGCGCGAAAATATCCAGGATAAGGCTAGTACGATCGATGACCCGCCGCCTGAACCGCTGCTCCAGGTTACGTTGCTGGGCAGGCGAAAGATCATGATTGAAAATAATCAGCGAAGCGCCAGTCTGCTCCACTGCGCCCATTATTTCGTCAACTTTCCCGCTTCCTGCGAAAGTCGCAGGATCCGGGCGAAGCCGTTTTCCCAGTACTACAGCGGAAATTGCAAGGCGATCACTGGCGGCCAGTTGCCGTAATTCTTCGAGATTTTCTGCGGAGTCGCTGTCATTCAGATCAAGACTTACCAGAACAGCAGAATCAACAGCGGCGTGAGTGGCGGGCGCGTTTCCACTAGAGGAATCAGGCATCAGATGTAGGGGGAACCTCAAATGGAATGTTGACGGCTCTTGCGGGGACTACTGTAGAAATTGCGTGCTTGTAGACCATCTGGGTGACGGTATTCTTCAACAGCACTACATACTGATCGAATGAATCGATATGTCCCTGCAATTTGATTCCATTTACCAGATAAATCGAAACCGGAATATGTTCCTTCCGCAAGGTATTCAGAAACGGGTCTTGTAACAATTGCCCTTTAGCGCTCATACGTGACTCCGTGTTGTAATTATTCAAAAAATAACTCTACTTGATTTTGAAGCTTAAATCCATATTCCTGCTGAAACCGGCTGAAGATCGAATCGGGCAGGTATAAGGAGAGTTATAGGCCAGTTTGCGCCTATTTCCAATATAAATATTCCGCCAGCTATCAGGCACGCCATTGCCGAACCTTATCCGGGCCATATAGCAGCCGGATAAGGTTCGAGCCCTGTTTTCCCTGCCGATGAGCAGAGTCTCTCTGCCGGTCAATCGAAGGGGTGAGGTTTGGGTGTATCCTTGGTCGAGGGGGGAAGAATAGGCAAAGTGAGATGAGGCTGCTTGCCGGTCAACGTCTTCAGAAATGCCACGATTTTGGCATTCTCGTCCTTGGTGAAATTGCGTCCCAACTGTATCCGGCCCATGGTATTCACCGCATCTTCCAGAGTTGCCGCGGCTCCGTCATGGAAATAGGGATAAGTCAGTTCCACATTTCGCAATGTAGGCACCTTGAAGAACATGCGGTCCTCCTCCTTGCCGGTCACGGCAAAACGGCCTTCAGCCTTGCTCTGCGTTTTATAGGCTTCAAGTACGCCCATTTTCTGGAACGATGCGCCGCCTACGGCAGGTCCATTGTGGCAACCGGTGCAACCCACGTCCTTGAACAGCTTGTATCCTTCCAGTTCCATCTTGTTGATGGCGTTCTTGTCGCCCTTGAGCCATTTGTCGAATCGGGAATCCGGCGTTACCAGTGTTTCTTCGAAGGCAGCGATCGCATCCGTTACCATGCCTATATCGAGCTTGTCCGAACTATATATCTGCTTGAAGCGCGCCCTGTACTGGGGAATGGATTGCAGGACGCCTACTGCCAATTCATGACTGAATGCCATTTCCCCTGGATTGGCAATGGGACCGCCTGCCTGATCCTTCAGGTCCTTGGCGCGGCCGTCCCAGAATTGGGCCAGGCTCAGGCTGGAGTTCAGCACCGTGGGCGAATTGATCGGACCCTGATGCCATTTGTGGCCAATGGATGATGGGAGATTGTCGGATCCCCCCATGCTCAGGTTATGACAGGAATTGCACGAGATGAAGCCGGATTTGGAAAGGCGGGGATCAAAAAAAAGCATTTTGCCCAGTTCTACCTTATTTTCATTCTTGGGCTTGGCCGCCTCGATCGGCTGTATGGGTTCGTCCGTAGCAGCGGCCAGGACAGGTGGAGCGGCAATCGTTCCAGCAGCCAGCAGCGACGTTATTAATGCCCGCAATATCATCGTAATCTCCTTAAAAACTCGGCTGTGGTGGCGCAGCCGGTTACGCCTACATCGGAAAACTGAGGGCAGGGCTATCAGCCAGCTGAGGATGGGCACAACTGTTCGCGAGTATATCCGATAGCCGCAATATCAATATTAAAGGCAGTGGTAACAGCTGACGGCTTTGCTGTCAGCTGTCTGATACGCATCAGTTCCCGTTGTGGCGGCAGTGGCATGTGTGACGGGGTGCTGCAATGCGCTGTTGCAATGCGGTTGCTTATTCGGACTGCTTGGCCGTACTGTCTGCGAACTGCCCGCTGGCGGAATAGTCGTATTTTTCATATCCACTGTACCCGAAGGGAACAGGCGGACGATTCAGCAGGCGTGCCAGTTCTGTCAGTGCCTGGCGGTAAACCTGGCGCTTAAATTCGACTACCGACTCCAGCTCTACCCAGTACTGATTCCATCGCCATGCGTCAAATTCAGGGCGTCCGCTGGTGTGGAGCGAAACATCGCAATCACTTCCCAGCAGGCGCAGCAGATACCAGATCTGTTTCTGCCCCCGGTAATTTCCCCGCCAGTCGCGCTTTATCCATTGGGAAGGCACGTCGTATCGGAGCCAGTCGCGGGTGCGGCCGAGGATTTGCACGTGCCAGGGGCGCAGACCTACTTCCTCGGTCAATTCACGATACATTGCCTGTTCCGGGCTTTCGCCGGGCTTGATGCCTCCCTGAGGAAATTGCCAGGAATCCTGTCTGATGCGCTTGCCCCAAAAGACCTCGTTATTCGAATTGAGTAGAATGATTCCTACATTTGAGCGATATCCATTACGGTCGATCATATGATTCACCCATTTGATCCTTCACGATAGGGTTAGATTTTTCCACATTTCGTGCCGGATTGAAAGCTATCGCTGATTGGGCGCATCGGGAGGAGTGGCAACTGCATTATTGCTTGAATACTTTGCTTTTCAGGATCCTTATAGTCAACCTGCACTGCCTTTAAGAGTAAAATCGGAGATTGGACTTGTTCTGGACAGAATATGCGAGCATCAGGTTTTTTTATTTCGACACTCAAGGAAGCGCCCGCTGAAGCGGAATTGATCAGCCACAAGCTGATGCTGAGGGCAGGCCTCATCCGGCGCCTGGGAAGCGGTCTCTACACATGGATGCCGCTCGGCTTGAAGGTTCTGCGCAAAGTCGAAGACATCGTGCGGGAGGAAATGGATGCGGCGGGGGCACTGGAACTGCTGATGCCGGCCGTGCAGCCCGCGGAGTTATGGCGGGAGACAGGGCGATGGGATGTCTTTGGCCCTCAGATGTTGAAAATCAGGGATAGGCACGAGCGCGATTTCTGTTTTGGTCCCACCCATGAGGAGGTCATCACGGATATTGCACGCCGTGAAATCAAGAGCTACCGGCAGTTACCCCTCAATTTTTATCAGATACAAACCAAATTCCGCGACGAGGTTCGTCCCCGCTTCGGCGTCATGCGCGCACGCGAATTCGTGATGAAAGACGCCTATTCGTTCCACACCGATATCCACAGCCTGGAAGAAACCTATCAGACGATGCATGCAGCCTATTGCCGGATATTCGATCGCCTGGGACTGAGGTTTCGTCCGGTCAAGGCCGATACGGGTGCGATTGGTGGCAGCAGTTCGCACGAATTTCATGTCCTGGCGGATTCCGGCGAAGACGCCATCGCTTTTTGTCCCGACTCCGATTACGCGGCGAACCTTGAAATGGCCGAGTCGTTGCCGCCGACAGTATCGCGGGGCCCTGCCGGGAACGAGATGCGGAAAGCGCGAACCGCCGACAAAAAGATCTGCGAAGAGGTTGCCGCCTGTCTTGATGTATCCATCGAGCAGACAGTAAAAACGCTGGCGGTCGTGGCCAATGGGCGGATGCATCTTCTGCTGCTGCGTGGCGATCACCATCTCAACGAGACAAAGGCCCGAAAGATTCCTTTTCTATCCGATTTCAGGCTTGCCAGCGAAGAAGAGATTCGCGCTGAAACCGGTTGTACTCCCGGATTTATCGGCCCGGTCGGATTGCCTCTTCCGGTTATCGCGGACCGTAGCGTAGCGGTCATGAGTGATTTCGTGTGTGGCGCCAATGAAGAGGATTACCACCTCGTCAGCGTCAATTTCGGGCGCGATCTGAAAGAACCGGATCATGTTTTCGATATTCGCAACGTGGTTTCCGGCGACTTGTCTCCGGACGGAAAGGGTAAGCTGGAAATCTGCCGCGGCATAGAAGTCGGCCATATTTTCCAATTGCTCACCAAGTATTCGGAAGCGATGAAAGCCGGTTATCTCGATGAAGCCGGGCAATCGCGCCCCATGGAAATGGGCTGCTACGGGATCGGGGTTTCACGCATTGTGGCAGCCGCCATCGAGCAGAACCATGACGAGCGCGGCATTATATTTCCCGCGGCAATGGCGCCATTTCAGGTAGCCATCATTCCGATCGGGTTGAAGAAGAATGCAGAGGTGGGAGCTGAGGCGGAGAAGCTATACGCGGCGCTTTCCAGTGCCGGCATCGAAGTTCTGTTCGACGACCGGGATGACCGCCCCGGGGTCATGTTCGCCGATATGGAACTGATCGGTATTCCCCACCGGATTGTCGTCGGCGAGCGAGGCTTGAAGGAAGGAAACGCCGAGTATCGGGGGCGGCGCGATGAAAAATCGGTAGTCATCCCGCTTCCTGAGATTGCGGATTTTATAAAATCAAAACTGGCCGGCGGTTGACACTGAATCTTCCTCGTTTGCTGCTCTGGAACCGGGGCATTCGGCAGTTCGGCTTCGGACCGATCCCAGTATGGCCAGGCCGAGCAGTCATTGTCCGCCGGGGTTTGCTGCTAGCGTCCTCCTTTTTGCTGCGCTTTTCCGGCAGGCTGGGAATCAGGGATCTTCGAATTCTCACGCATGAATTCTTCCAACGCTTCGCGGGACACGATTCCGATTTTATAAACTGCCGGCTTGCCCTCGGGGTCGAAAACATAGGTGGTCGGCAACATGGATACCGGGCCGACCTGCCGTGCCAGTTCCTGATCCCCAAGCACGATCGGATAGCTCACCGAAAGCCGTTTCGCATGTTTGAGCACAACGTCGGGGTTACGATAATCCATCGCCACGCCGATCACCATTACGTCTTTTCTCCGGCTTTCATAGAGCGAGACGAGATCAGGGATTTCCTTCAGGCATGGGGGGCACCATGTGGCCCAGAAGTTTACCAGCACCCATTTTCCCTTGAAGTCGGAAAGGGTCAGTTTTTTTCCAGTATGATCGGTAAAGGTAAAACCATGGGCCTGTGCGACCGGCACCGCTGAAAGCATGAAGCATAAACAGAACCGGTAAAGCATGATAATCAAATGGCATTGTTTCATATGACGTCTTTTCATTTCTCCGACAACTCCCCTAACCTTTGCTAAGCTGACATTTCTGCGGATGGTTCGGTTCCGTGGAGGCAAAAAGTTGCGACAGCGGAAGGCTCATTCTCTCATCGATCCCCACGGCAATATCATCGAGCAGTTGCTCCAGCCTGGTATCGCCTCCCGCTGCACCCCGCAATGCTTCGGGACGAAACGCAAACAGGCGATAGACGTCGGCAATCCGGATCTCGGCGGGGTCGAGTATTTGAACCCATCCTCCTCCCTGAACCTGCCGCACGAAATTGGCTTTCATCATGAGCTCCAGTATCCGCTCCACTTCTTCGGGACTCAGCATCAGCTGCTGCTGCAAGCTGGAGGCGGTTTCAACTTTGCCTGCCTTCAGCGCCCGTCCAAGTACTCCCAATAAACGCAATGCATCAAAAAACTGCTTGCCTCTGGCTTTCGGGTCATCGCGCCACTCGCGGAAACGCCAGCTTGAGAGGGATGCGGCAATAATCGCTCCGAGCAGCACCATCAACCACGAAAGATAAAGCCATAACAGGAAAATGGGAATTGTCGCAAAAGTGCCATATACTGCCTGATAAGTCGGGAATCGGGTGATATAGAACGCGAAGCCTGCCTTCATTATCTCGAATCCTATCGCCGCAGCCACACCACCCGCTATCGCATGCCGCCATGCCACCTGGCGATTCGGCACGATGAGATAGGAAGTCGAAAAGGCAATGCTCGTCAGCACGAGCGGACCCAGCCGCAAAAGCATGATGTCCCCACCCGGGATATCACGGGTAAATCCCATGGTGGCGGTCATCAGCCAGGACGTAAGCGACAGGCTCGCGCCGATCAATAAAGGGCCAATTGTCAGAACGGACCAATATATCAGGAGGCGATGCAGGAGCGGACGCAGCCGGGATACCCGCCAGATGCTGTTGAGCGCTTCATCTATCGTGAGCATGAGTGCAAGCGCGGTTACGCCCAGGAAGGCGATGCCGATCGCGGTCAGCTTGGCCGCATTATCGGCAAATTGCTGCATATACACCGAGATGACCTTGTTTGCCGCTTCCGGCACCATAGTGGTGAGAATGAATTCCTTTATCCGGTCCGAGAATTCAGCGAATGCGGGAAACGCCGCCACCATCGATAAGCCGATCGCGAGCAGCGGTACCAGCGAAAGCAAGGTGGTGAAGGTAAGACTGCCCGCAATCTGGTTGCAGTTGTGCTGGAAAAAGCGCACAAGGACATAGTGCATGAAATCGACGGGGCGTACCGATTTCATTACTTTCGCGACAGGTCGTGAGGATTGTGAGAAAAGCTCCACGCGCAGCCCCGCTTTGGAGGCAGGACAGACAGTCCCGGTTTGTCCTGCCGCGTTCATCAAGATTTCTACACTTGCGGGTGCGCCCGCTCCAGCTTGCTGTGCAGCTTGTTCAGCGCGCTGAGATACGCCTTGGCGGAAGCGACGACAATGTCCGTATCAGCGCCGTTACCGTTGACGATACGACCCGACTTCTGCAGCCGGACCGTGACCTCGCCCTGGGAATCGGTACCGCTGGTGATCGCATTGACGGAATAGAGCTGCAGCTCCACGCCGCTGTTCAGTATCTTTTCGATGGCACGGAAAGTGGCGTCCACCGGTCCGCTTCCATCCGACTCCGCCCGGGACTCCCTGCCTTCTTCACCGATTACTATGCTGGCATGGGGAGTTTCACCGGTTTCGCTGTGCGCTGTCAGCGACAGGAGCTTGTAATGCTCCTGCAGGGCGGCGGCGTCATCGGAAACCAGGGCATGCAGGTCTTCATCGAAAATATCATGCTTCTTGTCCGCCAGCTCCTTGAAACGCATGAAGGTGACGTTAAGGGCTTCTTCCGATTCCAGCTCGATCCCGAGCTCTGCCAGCCGGCTGCGGAAGGCATTGCGTCCCGAGTGCTTGCCCAGCAGCAATTTGTTTGCCCCCCAGCCGACATCCTCCGCTCGCATGATTTCGTATGTTTCGCGGTGCTTCAATACGCCGTCCTGGTGTATCCCGGATTCGTGTGCGAATGCGTTGGCGCCCACAATTGCCTTGTTCGGCTGTACCGGAAACCCGGTAATGCCCGAAACCAGCTTGCTTGCGGGGACGATATGGATAGTATCGATGCGGGTATCGCAAGAAAAGAAATCCTGGCGGGTGCGCACGGCCATGACGATCTCCTCCAGGGAGGCGTTCCCCGCTCGCTCGCCCAGTCCGTTTACCGTGCATTCGACCTGGCGCGCTCCGTTCATCACCGCCGATAACGAATTGGCCACTGCCAGCCCGAGATCATTGTGGCAGTGCACCGAGAATATGACTTTATCCGAATTGGGAATCCTCTCGCGGAGGGTACGGATGAGCTCCCCGAATTGCTGGGGCATGGTATAGCCCACCGTATCGGGAATATTCACAGTCCCCGCTCCGGCATCGATGACCGCTTCGAGCACACGGCAAAGAAAGGTGATGTCAGAGCGCCCTGCATCTTCGGGCGAGAATTCGACGTCATCGGTGTATTGGCGCGCCCATTTCACCGCTTTCACTGCTTGTTCCACCACCTGCTCGGGGGACATGCGCAGTTTCTTTTCCATATGAATGGGCGAAGTGGCGATAAAGGTGTGGATGCGCGCCGAACTGGCTCCCTGCAATGCTTCGCCTGCACGCCTGACATCGGCTTCGGTTGCGCGCGCCAAGCCGCATATGGTGCTGCCCTTGATGGCATCCGCTACGGCTTTTACCGCTTCGAAATCGCCATTCGAGGCAGCTGGAAAACCCGCTTCAATGACATCAACCCGCATTCGTTCGAGTTGCCGAGCGATGCGCACTTTCTCCTCCCTCGTCATGGAGGCGCCCGGACTTTGCTCGCCGTCACGCAAGGTGGTATCAAAAATGATGAGATGGTCTTTCAATTGTTTCTCCGTTTTCAGAAAGAATACTCGAACTCTGATAGGGAATCCAGGAACGGATTCCATCGATAAAAACTGGTAAAGGCTTGAGGGAGATTGGTAATTAGCGCGCGAGGCGCAGCAGCGGTCTGGCTAGAAGCTGCAGGCGGGGCTGAAGGCAGAATGGGATGGACTGAACGAAATTTGTGATGTGCATGTCCCAAATATAAAGGGTTTCCGGAACGCGTGCAATAGCGAAATTGAATGCTATATTGAAACTGACCGATGCAGAAACTGATCGATTGACTCTCCAGGAATGGCCCTCAGGAATTTTCGATGCTTCTCAATGAGTAAGAACTTTGCCGGAAGCCGAAATTTTGGTTACGACCGACTCGCGGCGGGGCTTGTGATTGCGCTCGCCATGAGTGCATGTGATTCGACAGAACAGGGGCATGTAAAGGGGGTAGCCGGCCACTTGCCGGATTTGAGTTTTTCCCTCACTTCCGACAAGGGGCGGTTGGTGACAGCCAAAACATATGAGGGAAAAGTATTGCTGATGTATTTTGGATTTACACATTGCCGGGAAGAGTGCCCGATTTCCATGGCGCGTCTCACGCGTGTAATGCATCTCCTTGGGGCAGACGCAGATCGGGCGCACATCCTCTTTGTAACAGTGGATCCGGAGCGGGACGTCCCTGGGGAATTGCGCCGCTATCTGACGCAATTCGATATCGAGCATGCGACAGGATTGACCGGCGCTCCGGATGAAATCGGACGGCTTGCAAAACGATACCGCAACGCATTCCGGCCGCATTTCCCCCCTGGGGGAGACGGCGACATCATGCATGGCGACGCGATCTATATATTCGACACGCAAGGTCGCGCCCGCCTGCTGTCAACCTCCGCCGATCCAGAAGAGACTCTGGTGCAAGACCTGCGGGATTTGCTTCCTGCCTGAAGATTTCTCCGGGTCAGTAACGGACATCAATTGTAATGGAATGGTTTTACTGGCTGGTGCCTTGGGAAGAGTCTGTTCTGGTGGTTGCCGCCACGGGTAGCGCAGCTCTTTTTTTTCTGAGAGGCTGTGCCGTAGCTCGCCCCTCGCCTCATCGCAAATTGTGCTTCTGGGGTGGATTAAGCCTGGTATATCTCGTTTCTCACACCCAGCTCGATTATTACTCCGAGCACCAGTTTTTCATTCACCGGCTTCAGCATCTTGCATTGCATCATCTCGGGCCTTTTCTGATTGTATTGAGCAGGCCATGCCCGGTCCTTCTTGCGGGCATGCCGCCAAGTATGAGGCAGGCATTTCATCTGATGGCGGGATGGAAGCCGGTTCAATATCTCGCCCGGGCCTTGTGCAATCCTGTCGTCGCCGTCGCACTGTTCAGCATGCTTATCGGTTTCTGGCTGTTGCCCTCGATTCATTTTACGGCGATGATCGATTGGCGTCTCTACCGTGTGATGAACTGGAGCATGTTTCTGAGCGGATTGATTTTCTGGGGACTGGTCTTGACTCCCGGTCCGGTATTCGCCGTCAGATTGTCGCCCGGCTCCCGCATTGGCATGATGCTTGCCATAATTCCGCCTCAAATTGTCATCGGCGCCATCATTTTCTTTACTTCTCACGAGTTGTATCCGATCTACACCATTTGCGGACGGGCTATTGGCGGCATCAACGCCCTTGCGGATCAGCAGATCGGGGGCATCATTCTGTGGATACACGGCGCGATGATGAGTGCGATCGGGATTCTGGTTGTCATCCTGAGGGAATTGATGCTTGCAGAATATCCGAAGCATGGACAGAAGGTGGCATAAACGTTTGCTTTCCTTTTTTTCCATTTCCGGACGGGTAGAAACAAAATTCATTGCAATTATTCGTTCAGGGCCTCGCGCATCAGATATACATCGCGAGTGGTCACAGGCGGAGCCTTGTTGCCCCAGCTGTTACGGATGAATGTGAGCACTTCAGCGATTTCCCGGTCGGTAAATCTTTCGGCATAGCCGGGCATTTTCTCCGGTTTCGGCCCCGTCTTTGTCCACGGGCCTTTTCCTCCTTCCAGCATGAGCCGAATCAGGGAAGAAGCATTCTCCGAAAGCACGATCGAACTTCCCGCCAGGGGAGGAAACTTTGGCGGCTTGCCCTTTCCCTCGCTCCGGTGACATTTGGCGCAGAAGCCGCTATATATTCCCGCACCTGGTTTCTCGAACCGGATCATTCCGACGGGAACGACAGCCGGCGTTCTACGAGGGTTATACGATGACTTTTCTCCGCTGGCAGGGAGCGATTTGAGGTAATGGGCGACCGCACCGAGATCCTCCGGGCGGAAGTGCTGGGTGCTGTTTTCAATGACAGTGATCATGCTGCCAAATGCAACGGTATGGCCACTATGACCTGTCTTGAGAAACGCGGCAATCTCCTCTTCCGACCATCTGCCCAGACCCGAGGCGATGTTTCCGGTCAACTCCGGAGCAAACCAGTTATCTATCATCGCGCCGGTCAAATAGTCGGACGAGGTTTCCGAATAGGCTTTTTCCTGATAGGCCAAACCGCGCGGAGTATGACAGGCGCCACAGTGACCGAGCGCCTGCACCAGATATGCACCCCGGTTCCACTTTTCGCCCCGATCAGCACGGGGCTCGAACCGTTTGTGTTCCACAAAGGCAAGATCCCAGAACTTGAGGGTCCAGCGCTGATTGAAGGGAAATGGCAGGCGGGTCTGCGAGGGCGTGTACCGGACCGGTTTCACCCTGTGCATGAAGTAGGCGTATAACGCGCGCACATCGTTGTCCGACATTGCCGTGAACGACGGGTAAGGCATGGCCGGGTACAACCATTTGCCGTCCTTCCTGATGCCGCCACGCACGGCCCGGCTGAAATCCTCGTAGCTGTAACGGCCGATACCAGTTTCCGGATCAGGCGTAATATTGGTCGAATAAATGATACCGAAGGGTGAATTGATCGCCAACCCGCCCCCAAAAGCCGGATGAGCGGATCCTGCCGTATGACATCCGGTGCAGTCTGCGATAGTGGCGAGATAGGCGCCGCGTGTAACCAGTGCATCGAGTGTGCTCTCACCCTCCCCGGCAGTATCTGCGGCATGATCGGCAGCGGCAGTCGCAACGGAAACCGGAGTGCCCGCCACGATTGCGCCCATGGCAAGCAGGGCGGCACCCAGAAGAATTCCGGTTTTTTTGCCCATCCGGATGATCCAATCGAAAACTGCCATGCGCGGCTTCCTATGCTTCAGATCCAGGCGCTGCATGATCGGATCGAAAGCACGGCAAAAGTATTGAACAGGATCGCAACGATGAACACAAAGCTCGACATCATCCCCAGCACCGCCAGAAATCGTGCCTGCCCTTCATCTTTCTGAATGGAGGACTGTTCATTCAACGTGTCTTTCGAGTAACGGCCGAGGCTCCGCCAGGAGGCCAGAGCGATATACCCGGAAAAAAGAGCCCCGGCCAGGCAGACAAAGCCTATTGTTGCCAGTATTGCCGTCAATCCCGGCCAAAGCGGGGCGGGGAGCGGAAATTGATGCGGATAGCAGGCGTAGGCGGCGATCGGCGGGGTCAACGCCATTTGCATTATCCATGCTCCGGGCGCGCCGAAGAGCGCAAGCAAGGTCCTGACCCTTGGCGGGGAATGAAGGAAGCGATGTTCTGTGGAAACAGTCTGTCTTGCATCCATTTGAAGATCATCCGCGCTGGAGATAAGGAGACAAATACAAGGCGGAGAAAACGAACAGCCAGACGACATCGACAAAATGCCAGTAAACCCCGCCGATGGTGATTGCAACATGACGCTTGTGGTCAAAATAGCCCATCATGGTCCAGGCGAGCAGGAGCAAAAGCACTCCCAGTCCGATAATGACATGACACAAGTGAAAGCCGGTGATCGTAAAGTAGAGTGATCCGTACAGGTCGGAGTTGATGCTGAATGTCTTGTTTTTCCACTCCAGAAGCTGAACCGCGACAAAGGCGCTACCCAAGGCAATCGCGGCGATAAACCCGAAAATGCTGGATCGTGTCCCACCTTGCCGGAGGCGCCGTTCTCCCGCCCAGAAAGCAGCGCTGCTGGCAAGCAGGATGATGGTATTGATGCCCGGAATGAGCAGGCCCGGCAGCCCGGTCGGAGGCCAGTCCTGCCCGGTTTGTGCCGCAAGGTAGAAGTAGGTGAACAGCAGGTACCCGAACAGGGAAGCCTCGGTTACGATGAGCGCGATCACTCCCCACCACCCGCCGGAGAGCTTGCCGGCGCTTCCCACCGGCAAAGGCTGGCTGACAACGCGGGCGGTTTCACTCATGGGCTTTCTCCCCCCTTTCGGCAAAGGCTGACCTGTGCCCCGCGGTACGCTGACCGAGTTTCCTGCGGGGCCACATCCAGACGCTCAACGCGGCACAGCTTGAGGCCGTCATCAATGCGGTGAATGTCCATGAATGCAGCAGCAGGCCGACGAATAGCAACGAGACGAATAAACCGACAAGGAAAGGCGTATAGGAATCCTCCGGCATTTTGAGGATGACAACCGGCTTTGCATCGATGGGCGAGGTGCCGAGCGTTTCCCGACCCCGCATCAGCAGGTAACCTTCTTCCAGTCTGGTCCGGCTATGTTCTTTTTCTCCTTCGATCCGTCCCTCCCATAACGGGTGCCGGCTGGCGATCGTAGGAATGGTCGCAAAGTTATAAGCGGGCGGCGGGGAAGATACCGCCCATTCCAGAGTCGGCGCATCCCACGGGTTGGCGCCTGCCCACGCTCCACGTTTCAGGCTGAGGACGACATTGACGAGGAAGATCAGTACACCAGCGGCGAATATGAAGGATCCGACAGTCGTAATCAGATTGACTTCGTCCCACCCCATGCGGGAGGGATAGGTATAAATGCGGCGCGGCATCCCGAGCAGTCCAGCGATATGCATTGGAAAGAATCCGGCGTTGAATCCGATAAACATGGTCCAGAAACTCCACTTCCCCAGTTTTTCACTCATCATGCGCCCGGTGAATTTGGGAAACCAGTAGTAGATCGCTCCTACCACCGGAAACACGTTGATCCCAAGCAGGACATAGTGCAGGTGCGCCACGATGAAGTAGGTTTCATTAAGTTGCCAGTCGAGCGGCACCGCAGCTGTCATCACGCCCGACATGCCCCCGATGATGAACAGCACGACGAAACCGGCAAAAAACAGAAAAGGAGTCTTGAATACGGGATTTCCCAGCCAGATAGTCGCAATCCAGGCGAAGACGGCGACCGCGCTGGGAATGGAGATGACCATGCTGGCGGCGCCGAAAATCGACAGAGCCACTGTCGGCAGGCCCGTGGCGAACATATGGTGGACCCACACCCCGAAACCGAGCAGCATGGTTGCCATGGTGGCAAGTGCTACTGCCGTGTAACCCACGAGCGGCCGGCGGCAGAATGTAGGCAGGGCATCGGAAACGATGCCCATTGCCGGAAGCACGACGACATAGACCCAGGGATGGCCGAAAATCCAGAACAAGTGCTGCCAAAGCAGGGGCTGACCGTTGTTTGCCACATCAAAAAAATGGGCGCCTATCTGGCGGTCGAGCCACAACAGGAAGAACGCGAGGCTGACGGCGGGGATTGCGAACAGGTTGGCCACGGAGGCGGTGAGCGTTCCCCACACCAGGATGGGGACGCGGTTTATGGTCATGCCCGGCGCCCGCATCCTGAACAGCGTAACCACGAAATTAATCGATCCCACCGTTGTAGAAATCCCGAGCAGCACCATGCCGAGCGCAAAGACATCGATATTCGGCCCGGTGTTATATACCGGGCCCGAGAAAGGCACATAATTGAACCAGCCCGCATTCGGCGCCTGCCCGAGAGGGAAGCTGATATACATGAAGAGGCCGGCGAACAGAAAAATCCAGTAGGAAAGTGCATTGAGGCGCGGAAAGGCCATATCCCTGGAACCGAGCAGAAGCGGCCAGAGGTAGTTGGAGAAGCCCGACAGAACGGGCAATGCATAGAGGAAAATCATGGTCACGCCATGCATCGTGAAAAGCTGGTTGTATTGCTCCGGCGTCAGAAACGCCATGTCCGGCCCGGCAAGCTGTATGCGCAGGAACAGCGCTTCGATTCCGCCTATCACGAGGAAAAGAAAGGCCGTAATGAGGTATCGTATCCCGATCGTTTTGTGGTCCACTGTGGAGAGCCATCCGCGCCAACCCGGCGCCGTCTCCCAGATCTTCTCCAGGCGCGCTTCGATTGCAGATCCCTCGGGAATACGTCCCACTTCCGGGATCCGTTCGAGGGGAGGGTCGATGCGATGCTGGGTGGCGTCGGTAGCGGCCATACTCTAGTTCAGTGTCGAAAGATAGGAGGCCAGTGCTGAAGCTTCACTGTCCGATAATGCGATGCTTGGCATGCGTGCTCCCGGCTTGTAGTATTGTGCGCGGGTAATCCACTTCATCAGGTGATCAGGTGTATTGGTCAAAAGCCCGGCAGCGATGCGACCGCGCGAGTTCAGATGCGTGAGATCAGGACCGTGCAAGCCTTCCGCTTCTGTTCCACGCACCGCGTGACATCCCCCGCAGCGATCCATGAAAAGCTTGTATCCATGCTCATTGTGCCCTGACACCGGGAGAGCGGTGCGGCGTTGCGCCTCTTGCCATTTCTCGAAATCCCGATCGCTTTCCGCAACCACTTCCAGATTCATATGGGCATGCGCCGCCCCGCAGAATTGGGCGCATTGACCGACATAATTGCCCGGAACGTCTGCCTGAATCCATTTCTGGTTGACCAGGCCCGGAATCATTTGAGTTTTTCCGGCGAGTACAGGTACCCAGAATGCGTGAATGACGTCTGCGCTTTTCAACTTGAGCAGCACGGGCCTGCCTGCGGGTATATGGATTTCATTGGCGGTAACAAAGCGTTTCGCCGGATCGGCATGCTCGTATTCAACGCTCCACCACCAGTCGTAACCGGTTACAGTCAGGGTGAGAGCCGGAGTCTCGGCGGGTTTGGCAACCGCGTTGAGCACGGTCAGGAAATAAACGGTGAGCCCGGCCAATATGAAGGTGGAAATCCCCGTGCCGATATAAACCCATCTGAGTCCCCCGCTCTCGGCGCCAATCATGCCGGGATCGGCAGAGTTGCGTTTGCGAACCAGGGCGATTACCAGTAGCAGTATGACGATAAGGGTAATGGCGGAGAGCAAAGCCGTCATCAGCCATCCCAGATGCATTACGGGTGTGGCGGCAGGGCCGTAGCTGTACAGGAAATAGTTTAAAGGGGTGTCCAGCGTGTCTGCTGCTTCCGATGATCTTGCGGCGATCGTGGATAGCGCCGGAAACGTTATCCGGAAACGCAGGTTTTCCATTGCTGACCTGGAATCGAAACCTGACTTGGAAGCTTTCATGGGCTTGACCAACTCCAGTGTACGCAGAGATGCAGCAATAAGCGTGATCCCGACTGCGACGGAGTGACCAAAGGCGGAGGGGACTGCAAGGGAATACGGGCCCCCAGCCGGCCCGTGGCTGGCGTGCGATGGGATGCACTTTCCAGCATGCAGAGGGCCGACGATGTCGCAGTGTTTTCAAAAATTCTACGCTGCTCACTCCGGGTTTCTGTGCGCTAGCGTACGTAGAGTTTTAAAAACCCCTGAACAGGAGTGCTGATCTGTTCAGGGGATGGTCACTACTTAATGGCCCTTACAGTTTGTAGTTTGAAAGCAGGCCGAAAAACAGTGCCACTTTTGAAATGCACTATTTCGAGGCGCTACTTTGCTCGAACCGATCGGAGATGGAGATACAAGCCTGAAATGCGTTCAGGCTGCTCCAGTTGATCTTGACCCGCGCCTGAGGCCAATGAAGCTGATTACCGCGAGCCCGGCCAGGAGCATGCCATGGGGCGATGGTTCGGGAACGCTCGCCGCAAGTTTGAGTGCGTCGGCTGGGACAGCAACGCTTGCTTCCAGATCAGAGAGGCCGGGGATCAGCGTGCCCAGGAGATTTGGGTCCGAGTGACCCAGGATGCTGACGAAGCCGGGCACGTCGGTAAGCACGATCCGGCCATTCAAATCCTGAACCTCGCGCGAATTACCCTCGGGAAACAGCGATTTGAAGGCATCGATCTGACTTCCGGACAGGTACAGTGGAGAAGCCAGTTCAACCCAGTTCACTCCTTCAGTAAAAGGCGGTGTCGTCAAGGAACCGGAGTAGCGGAAAGAACCGAGATAATCCGGCACCAGGCTGTTCAGGTTGAAGTGCTCGATATCCAGTGTTTCCTGAGTGGTTTGGGGCAAATCGGAGAAAATGGGAGCGAGCGCCCGATTCTTCAAGAGACCTTGCTCGATATCCCGGCCGACTACGAGCAGATTGTCCGCGGCATCGCTGAAGACGAGGTGCATCTCCATGGGACTGGCTCGACCATTTATCAAGTGCTCGGAGGGAGTGTGGAAATGGAATTGCGCCAGGTTCCATCGGTGTCCTGAAAGCATCAGCGTTCCCTCGCCAGGACTGACATTGGCCCTGATAGTACTTTCGTGGTCGGGAGAGCCGTTATTGATTACGGTAAGCGCGGTATCGGAACTGAGGTTGAAGTTCAGCTTGGGCAGGTTTCCGTAATAGGTGCTGTCCGAACGTATATCGATCGGACTTTGTGCTTCCATCAGCTCCAGCTTGCTCGCCAGTGTGTCCGCGTATGCAGCACTGAAGCTTGGCAGGAGAAGTGCAGCGGCGAGTGTGGCTGCTCTGAGTGTGGCTACTCTCACAGATCGAAGTGCTTCTTTATTCATAAGACAACCTCATAAAAAATATATGTTCATAGGGTTTATAGGATGAAAGTGCTAAAAGCTTGAGAAATCCCGAATGATCGGTTCCAACGCTTCTCTGTCCGGAGAGCGCCGGTTGGAATAGACGGGGAAATGAGCTGGTGCTTGGCCAGTCGCTGTTGTTATGAGCCATCACCGAAGTCCGGCGGCCGCCCCACGCATGAAACCTGTTGCAGGCTTGCAACCTTGCGAGGAACGACACCGGGTGGTGACGGAACAGCCCTTTTTATGCAGTCGGTGATGTTATGAACCGCACACCGGGCGAATGGCCTGTTTTGGTGGGCTTCGTCAGCCTTCTATTGCAGGCTCTTGTTGAAATGGGAGTTGATTCAATTCCTGATGTTCTCGTCCCGGTCTCCTCCACGCCAGTGAAGGAGACTCATGACGGACGAAACTGTCAGAAGGCAATCTGATATTGCAGGACGAACTGATTCCTGTTTGAAATTTTGTATCCAGCTGAGTTGAATATGGGCCGGTTCTGGATGTCGAAAGTCAGTTTGCTGTTATGTCCCTTGATCAGCCAGTTTACCCCTCCACTGAATACATTCATCTGATTATGCAAACGGTCAAAGTCTGCGCTGATGAAAGAGAAGTAGGGCATCAACTGGCCATTGTTTCCGCCGAGAAGATCCTTGGGCAGCAGATATCCGATCTGTCCGTACCATTGATTGCCTGTGCCAAACATGGGGAAGGCGTTGCCGCCGGTACTGGCCGGGTTCACCCCGTTGCCGTTCATGCGCAGATAGTTGGGGCCATAATCGGTATTGAAGTAGCCGATATAAGCGGATATCGCAGTTTCCTTCACCTTGTCTACCGGGGCATCCAGATAGGCTGCAACCGACCATAAATTCAAATCGTGGAACTCGGCTGTGGCTTCCGTAAGGCCGGTCCAGGTCGCATTTTTCTGCGTAATGTAACCTCCTTCCAGGTTCAGGACGCTTTTCTTGCCCAGATAGGTGCCTTGCATGTAAGGATTGGTCATCGGCTCCTTATCCCAGAAATTCCACATGAAGAACCCCTGGTATTGTTTCTTGTGGCCCACTCGCGCGAATTGGGCGTTTACCGGGGAAATGATTTCAGCAGGAAGTCCGGCAGTATTGATGGGGAAGGGATCACTTGCCGTGAAGCGATAGTTGAGGGGTCCGATCTGGCCTCTCAGGTAGACGCTCAGCCTGCGGTTGAACTGGTCGGTACGATCAGCAGTCGCCTGAGCCAGCAATGGCACATCCATGGTCATGATCGTGCTCACGCTGGGGCTGCTGAAGCGGGAGAGACCATTGGCCATGACAAGACCGCCCCCTACGATCATCTGGTGTCCCTGTGTCAGCCGCAATTCACCGAAAGCATCATGGAAGAAGGATTGAAGCTTTCTGTTATCGCCGTTCTGGCTCAGGAAATTAAAATTGTTCATCCCGTACTGGGTATAAAAATACACCCGATCGGTCAGTTGCCCCTGTAATACAAAACGCGTGCGGCGCAGGCTGATGTCAGTGACGTCGTCCACCGACTCGCCCAGCACCGTGGAGCCGGGATTGGTTTGTTCATATCGCGCCCATACCTGATTCAGGAAGCCGAATTTGATGTACTGGCTTCCATCCGGATTCAGGTTGAACTTGAATGGATCCTTTTCTTTCCAGTTCGCGTATCCAAACCCTCCCTGGGGTTTTTCCTGGGATTTTTCCACGGATTTCGGAACGTCACGCACAAGCACACCTTCCTCGCCCTTTGCCTTGCCGTCAGCAACGGCCCCATCCGAGGTTGAGGTGGCAACAGGTTTTGCCGGTTTCTCCTGGACTTTTTCAAAGGAACCCATGCGGACACGCCCTTCTCCAGGCTCGGCATAGATCTGTTTTGTTTTGGTATCGACGTAAAGGTCGATGACATAAGACGACGCTGCGGTATCGGGGTCTGAAGACGCTGGCTTTTCTTCGGCATACAGCGGAGCTGCAAGCAGGCAACCCGACAACAACACAAGCGAAGGTTTATATTTCATTTGGCGCTCCCTTTCTAGTTATGCCACATGCTTAATTACCCATATTCCAAAAGTGGGAAATGCTGAGGTTTATGAAGGAAAATAACATGGCATATGTCAGGAAAATGTCATGCAAAAGTGAAGAAATAGTGAATTTCCTATGAAAAAGCAGGAGAAAAGACAAAACTGAAATACAGTATATACACGAGGGAATCAGTATGCAAAATGCCTATGATCAGGCGTCCCGGAAGAATCCGGCCTCTTGGGGGGTAAGGAATTATATTGGAAAATGGCAACGCGTCCTGGAAGAAACCGATCCGTTTCGCTGGAAATGAACGAACAGCTGAAGGCTCCGCCGGGAAGCACGGGAGCGATCTGTCAGATTCTGTGGAGCGGTATGGGATGCGACGACGTGAAAACCAGACGCAGGGAAACGAGGTGTGGAACGTCTCGAAAGCGAGAAAAGGGCGTTTGGATGGCGCCATGATAGTAGCAGAAAGCAGGTTTTCGAGTCCGGTTCCGGCTCTCAACCGCCGCCCGCGCCCCCTGCTGAAATGTTGGTGTCGACGTCCAGGTTTGGACCGCCGGGGACAGGCGCTAAGAAGAAGCAGAGAATTCTGTGCAGGAGGCCTTCCTGGTGTTCAGCGTCCTCCCGGCAGAGGCCGGTGCTTTTTCCCCCGGTTCGCTCTTCCCGCGAAGTATTCTCTTGTGCAGGCGCTGCTTCTCCGCGCGGAGGGAGATTATTTCCAGATGCTGCCTCCTTGCAGTTTCCCTTCCCATCGTTCTGATGGGATGCAATCAGTGTTCGTGAATACACTTGCCGATATGTCGACTCATTCCCCGGTGCGTCGGCAACAGCAGGAAGGGATATGACGACTGTCGAGAAAAACAGCAAATAACCGAACAGGAAGGAACGGAAGGTGTTTTTCAAGATCATCTACCCCGCGGAGCAGGGGCTCACTGCTGTCTAAAGCGGAATCACCCTCCTGCGCCGCCTGCGGAAATATTCTCGTCCATGTCGCGATTGGGTCCGCGGGGCGTATCAGGTCCATACAGGATGCGTACCATCTTGCAGAGAAAATCCTCCTGCTCGGGTGAGGCATATTTGCACGAGCCCGATCCGGACTCGGACCCCTGTGCAGGTGCTTCCCATCCCTCGGCAGCATTCGCTTGATCTGTTTGCTGGGGCGCAGCGGAAGCCTTGTCGCTTTCTTCCTTTTCAGTTCTGTTTCCCTTTTCTTCCTTGGTTCCAGGGGGAAGTTCCCATCCCAGCGCATCCTTTTCCAGTGTTTGATTTCGCTGGTCTGTATTAACAAATATATCCTGCACCCACCGGTTTGCGCGGTCTGAAAGACCTGATTGCGCGTGCGACATTCCTGCTGCACCGGACATGACGACGCTGGCAAATAATGCAATTTGCATTGCCCGTATTTTCAGTATACGTGGATGTTTCATGGTCCACCTTCATTCAAATGAGGGATAGAACGAATGGTGCGCGCTTGAAGGTGCGCGGTCAAGACAGATTTTGGGGACTTGTCGAAATCCTCAAAACTCTGCGGAGAATGATGCAAAAGAAGATTGTTTGAGGTGGAGGAGTACGCACGTATCTTAGGTACTCATCCACATTGCTTCACGATTTTCAAAGATGAAGGTTACCTGGATCCAAACACGATACAGCCTGACTCATGCAACAGAACCGGTTGGTACATCACGGGTTAACGGCTTGTTTTTACGTCCGGCAACAAACGCCATGAGGCATAATCCTGCCAGCATCATCGCGTAAGTTTCAGGTTCGGGAACGGCAGTGACGAATCCGGGTACATCCGTCAGGACGATGCGTCCGTTAAGATCCTGGATTCCGCGTGCGTCTCCCTCGGGAAACAGCGAGCTGAACGCGTTGATCTGCTCCGAGGACATGAATAGTGGCTGCGACAACATTACCCAGTTGACACCTTCAGAAAATGGCGGCGTGGTGAGTGAACCAGAATAGCGGAAGGATTCCAGATTGGCGGGAATGAGCGTATTCAGATTGAAATGGTCGATATGGAGCGTTTCGGAAGTATTCTGCGGAATATGGGAGAAAATCGGATCGAGATCGCTATTGAATGTGCCCGCCTGAACCCACCGGCCGACCACGAGAAGGTCGTTACTGCTATCGCTGAAGACGAGATGCATCTCCATAGGACTCGCCTGGCCATTCCGTAAGTGCTCGGAAGGGGTATGAAAGTGAAACTGGGCAAGCTCCCAGTCATGGCCGGAAAGCGTGAGGGAACCGGCACCTGGACTGACATTGGCCCTGGCGGCGGTGCTAAATTCCGTGGAACCATTGTTGATGACATCGAGCGGCGTGTCGGAACTCAGGTTGAAGTTGAGCGCCGGCAGACGACCGAAATAGGTGCTATCCGACCGAAAATCAATTGGACTTTGCGACTCCATCGCCGACGGAGTGACTTCCGCATGCGACGCTGACATTCCAAACACCAAAAGGGCTGAAAAGAGTACGGTTTGCCGCGATAAGCGTAACAATGACATATTCCTCAAGTCTCCAGAATTATGGCACGCACTGGGTGTGCCGGGTTATGAAAAATGGATAAGATATTGTTGCCGCTTTAAACTAGCACAGCAGTTGTGAATTTAATGTCCCTGAATTGTCAAGATTTTGTCAGGAGATCTTCGCATCAGAAGGCAGGAAGCCGCCCTGAGAATGCAGTATATACATACTGCATTCTCATGAGGATGGGTGACGGGAAATCATCAGGAGTTCCTTGCTGCCTTCGGCAGGTGCAGGACGAACGGAAACCAGGGGTTCGGGTGAACGGAGAGGAGAGGAGAAGTCTCAGCCGAACTATTGATTCGGCAGGCAGGCAGCACAAACGTCATACCTGCGGAAGCCGGTATGACGTTCAAAGCACACCATTATTGGTTCGGGCAAGATTCCGGTTTAACTGGATTCCGGTCAGGCCCGGAATGACGGACTCATGTATCTCTGGCCCTGGAGGCGATTATCCCGGATTGTGCCAGCAGCCATCCGGCTCAATCAGGACGTCGGCTGCAGGAGGACCCCAACTGCCGCGTTCGTAGGGCACGACGGGAGGATATGTCTTGAGTACAGGATCGAGTGCTGTCCAGGATGCCTCCACCGCCTCCCTCTTGGTAAACAGTGTGTCGTCGCCAATCATTGCGTCGTGCAGGAGGCGTTCATAAGGCGATTCACGCCCGAAGTGCTCCTCGACCAGGGACAACTCCTCCTGATCGCCTTTGAACTCTTTTCCGGGATGCTTGACTCTCGCCGCAATTGCAACCGCTGAGACCGGAGAAAGACGGAACCTGAGATAATTGCCGTCGCACGCGGCGCTTGCCGAATCAGTAAAAAGCTTTTGTGGCGGCGGCTTCAGCTGGACAAGAACCTCCGCAGCGGTCTTGGCCAGGCATTTGCCGGAACGCAGATACCAGGGAACGCCTTCCCAACGCCAGGAGTCGATGAAAAGCCGCAGGGCGCAGAATGTCTCGACATCGGAGTTCTCCGCCACGCCCGCTTCCTGGCGGTAACCCGTATACTGTCCACGCACCAGGTCCTCGGGTACAAGTGGACGCATGGCATGGAATATGTTGATTTTTTCACTTTGAACCGTTCCGAGACCCCGATAGGCGGGAGGTTCCATGGCCAGCAGCGCAACGATCTGGAAAAGATGATTCTGGATCACGTCGCGCAGGCAGCCGGCCGATTCGTAAAATGCGCCCCGTTCTTCAACTCCGAATTCCTCGGCCAATGTAATCTGCACGCTGGCTACATAATTACGATTCCATATCGGCTCCAGAAATGAATTGGCGAATCTGAAATAAAGAATATTCATGATCGCCTCTTTCCCGAGAAAATGGTCGATGCGAAATATCGCTTCCTCGGGGAACACGGAGCGTGCAATACGATTCAGCTCACGCGCTGACTCAAGATCCCGTCCAAAAGGTTTTTCCACGATGACGCGCGCCCCTGCGGCCAGGTCGAGCGCACCAAGACCTCTTATGACGTTTTCGAAGAGAAGAGGAGGGATGGCGAGATAATGCACGGGATGACGTGCGTCTCCCAGGGCCTTTTTGAGTACCTTGAACGTATCGAGATTGTTGTAGTCCCCGTGCACATATCGCAGCAGGGAAAGGAGGCGATCCAGTGCCTGTTTGTCATCGATCTCCCCGGATTCGCTGATGGACCGGGTGGCCCGTTCCCTGATTTGATCGAGACTCCAGGGTGTCGAGGCAACGCCGACCAGCGGCACATCGAGCATGCCCTTTTTGATCATCGCGTACAGCGCAGGGAAGATCTTTTTATAAGCGAGGTCGCCCGTTATCCCAAACAGCACCAGTGCATCGGATGACTCGGTGTAGCCATTGGTTTCTCTCATTTTCGTCACTCCTCCCTTCCTGCAGTAAAAGACGAAGACTGTTCCGGAACCGTCGATTGGCCGGCTACAGTGGGAATGCCGGTACAAAAACCCTAACTTGCTGAACAATTTTCGGCATGGGTATATGCATAGTCGCTAGAAATTCGGGGTGATCGTTCTACCACCCCAAGAAAAAGACGGAGCCATCGAGCAAAACTTATTCAAGACTTATTCAGGCCGCCCTCGCGGATCCCTGCGAACACATCCTCGACGATCGTTTGAGCTTCCGTTACGATGCGATGCAGGTGGTCTTTTCCCAAAAAGCTTTCGGCATAAATTTTGTAGATATCTTCCGTGCCGGAGGGACGCGCCGCAAACCATCCGTTATCGGCGATAACCTTGATACCCCCGATGGGAGCATTGTTGCCGGGTGCGCGAGTGAGAATAGTGCGAATTGCCTCGCCTGCTATTTCAGTTTGCCTTACCTGGTCCGGCGACAGCCTGCTCAAAGCTTTCTTCTGCTCGGGGGTGGCTGGAGCGTCGATCCGCTGGAACTCGGATCGCCCGTATTCGCGTTCAAAACCACTGTATATCTCGCCTGGATCGCGCTCCATGCGCGCCAGTATTTCACCCGAGAGCAGTGCTGCCACGATGCCATCCTTGTCGGTTGTCCAGGTCTTGCCATCCATGCGCAGGAATGAGGCTCCGGCACTTTCTTCTCCGCAAAAACCGAGCGATCCATTGCCCAGGCCCTCCACAAACCACTTGAAGCCGACGGGCACTTCATAAAGCTTGCGCCCGAGCGCGGCAGCCACGCGGTCGATCATCTGGCTGCTCACTACCGTTTTGCTGACTGCGGTATTCGAGGCCCAGCCGTGGCGGGACTGGAAGAGGTAATGGACGGCAACAGAAAGATAATGATCCGCAGGAAGTAAACCGTTGCTCCGGGTAACGATTCCATGGCGGTCATGATCGGTGTCGCATGCGAAGGCAATGTCGAAACGGTCTTTCATATCCAGCATGCCGCACATCGCATACGGGGAAGAGGGATCCATGCGGATTTTGCCGTCCCAATCCAGCGTCATGAAGCGGAAAGTGGGATCTACCTGGTTGTTGACTACGGTCATGTTCAATTTGTAGCGTTCCGCGATTGCGTTCCAGTAGTGGACACCCGCGCCGCCGAGCGGGTCAACGCCCATGTGGATCCTCGAATCGGATATGGCTTTCGTGTCCACGACGTTTTGCAGATCGGCAACGTAACTGTTGAGGAAGTCGTGCCGGTGGGTGGTATCCGCATGCAGCGCTTTCTCGAAAGACATTCTCTTTATATCCGCCAGATTCCTTTCGAGGAAGGTGTTGGATCTGGATTCGATCCAGGAGGTGACCTCGACTCCAGCCGGTCCCCCATGGGGCGGATTGTATTTGAAGCCTCCGCTCTCAGGGGGATTGTGGGAGGGCGTGATGACAATGCCGTCTGCCAGCCCATGCGCGCGGCCCTTGTTGTAAGTCAGTATGGCATGGGAAACTGCCGGGGTGGGCGTATATTCGTCGTTCGCGGCAAGCATGACTTCCACGTCATTGGCAGCCAGCACTTCGAGAGCGCTTGCACAGGCAGGTTCCGACAATGCATGAGTATCGATCCCGAGGAACAGGGGACCGTTGATATCGTGTTGTTTGCGGTATTGGCAGATCGCTTGCGTAATGGCGAGAATGTGCCCTTCATTGAAACTGCCATCCAGTGCGGAGCCGCGATGTCCGGAAGTTCCAAACACAACCCGCTCCGCGGGCCGGTCCGGGTCGGGGATACGGGTGTAATAGGCGGTGACAAGCCGTGGCACATTTACCAGCATCTCTGGCTGCGCAGGCTTTCCGGCGTTAGGATTTATTTTCATGTTGTTTTTTTAGCGGCAGATTTTTCTCATCCCACTGGCAGATTGGCAGCTGGCGCTGACGGAAGCGCGAGCAGGCGAAGCTCAGCAGGTCTTTTTGCTTTCGCTTTTCGTACCCTTCGTATTGTGCCGTGCAATCTGTTCCTTGGCCGCTGCGATTATGTGTCCGGGTTCGAATCCGAAGCGCCGCGCAATAACTTTTGCCGGCGCGGACAGGCCGAAGCAATGCATGGCGATGATGCAGCCGCCTGCGCCTGCGTAGCGCTCCCACCCAAAGCCCGACGCCTCCTCCACCGCCACGCGCGCCAATATCCCCGGGGGCAGGATTTCGTCCCGATACTCCTGGCCTTGATGTTCGAAAACTTCCCATGATGGCATGCTGACCACGCGTGATGATATCCCTTCTTTCTTGAGCTGCTCGTGTGCAGCCACACAAAGCGCGACCTCGCTTCCGGTCGCCAGCAGCAGCACTGCGGGTTTGCCATCTTCGGCATCGGCCAGTACATAGGCACCATGAGCAAGGCCACTCGCGGACGCATAACGGATCCGGTCGAAGGTCGGCACTGCCTGCCGCGTCAGTATCAGGCAAACGGGCCGGTCAGTGAGCTGCATGATCAGCCGCCACGCTTCCACCACTTCATTTGCATCCGCTGGCCGCAGAACAATCAGGCCGGGGGTGGCGCGCAGGGAGGCCAGATGCGCGATGGGCTGATGGGTGGGACCGTCCTCTCCCAGGCTGATGGAATCATGGGTCCAGATGTAGATGACGGGAACCTCCATCATTGCGCTCAGCCGGAGGGCGGCCCGCCCGTAGTCGCTGAATACGAGAAAGCTCGCCGCATAGGAACGCAATTTCGATAGACTCATTCCGTTGGCAATGGCGCACATGACATGCTCGCGCAAGCCGAAATGAAAATTGCGCCCGCGGTAGCTGCCCATGGCGTTTTCGTACTGTTCAGGCGGCTGAAAGTGCCCGTAGAAATCCCCTTTCAGTTCTGTTTTTGTGGAAGGCGCGAGATCGGCGGCTCCACCCAGCAGCCAGGCAATTTTCCCGGCAATGGCGTTCAGTACTTTACCGGATGACTCCCTGGTGGCCATACCTTTCTCGTCCGCGGGGAAAACCGGTAATTCGCTATCCCAGTCTGCCGGCAAGCCGCGTTGCTGCATGCGGTCGATCTGCTCCGCGAGATCCGGATATTGCTTCCGATAGGCATCGAATAGTGCACACCAGGCGGCGTGCGCAGTTCTGCCGCGTTTACCGAACTGTGCCTGAAAGTATTCCCGTACTCCATCCGGTACATAAAATTGCCTGTCGGGGTCGCACCCGTAGAATTCCTTGGCGAGGCGGGCTTCTTCAGGCCCCAGCGGTTCGCCATGCGCTTCCCGCGAGTCATGCTTGTGCGGCGCTCCATAACCGATATGGCTGTGCACGATGATCAGCGTGGGACGATCATCGGTGTACAGGAACGTCTCGTAAGCCTCTGCCAGGAGCGGTAGCCCGTTTGCATCATCCACGTGAGCGACATTCCACCCGTATGCGGAAAACCGCGCAGCTACGTCTTCCGTGAAGGTGAGATCGGTCGATCCTTCGATCGTGATGTGGTTGTCATCGTATATCCAGCACAGGTTTCCAAGCTTGAGATGTCCCGCCAGGGATGCTGCTTCGCTGCTGATGCCTTCCATCATGTCGCCATCGCTGCATAAGGCATAAACGTTGTGGTTGAATAATTCGAAATCGGGCCGGTTGTAAGTAGCCGCAAGCCACCGCCCGGCTATCGCCATGCCGACGCTGGTTCCGGCGCCCTGGCCCAGCGGTCCTGTAGTCGTTTCCACTCCTGAAGTCCATCCATATTCCGGGTGACCGGTACACCGGCTGCCTGCCTGGCGAAACGTCTTGAGGTCATCCATCGTCACCGCCAGCCGGTCTTCACCCTCGTAAGAAGGACTTGTTCCCTTTACTTCTGTCAGATGGAGGAGACTGTAGAGCAGTGCTGACGCGTGACCGGCGGAAAGTATGAAACGGTCGCGATTGGGCCAGTCCGGGTTATCCGGATCGTAACGCAGAAAGCGCTGCCAGAGACAAAAGGCTGTAGGAGCTGCGCCCATCGGTGTACCGGGATGACCGGAGTGGGCTTTTTCCACCTGATCGATGGAGAGGCTGCGAAGCGTGTTGATACAGATTTGATCCAGATCGGTCTGTTCGCTCATGAGAATGCTCCCGTGAAAGCAACCTTACGCGGATTACAGAACCCCGTCATGGGATTCCATGGGATTGTGAGCAATGCACTTTCCGTTTCCCGTCAATATATAAAGTGCGAATATATTACGGGATTTCCCCGCCGTTGCAGTGGAGGCTGACGCGCAGGGAACGTTGTAGAAAACTATACTTTTCGACTCCTGACAGGAGCCAATGTTCACGCTATTTTTGTTTCAGCCTGCTGTACCGCTGTATCAGGGCGTTGGTGGAGCTATCATGTTTCAGTGGCTCGCTGCTTTCATCCTCCAGTTCCTGCTTGATGCGGCGTGCGAGCACTTTGCCGAGTTCGACACCCCATTGATCGAACGAATCGATCTGCCAGATTGTCCCCTGCGTGAAAACACTCTGCTCATAGAGAGCGACAAGGGCGCCGAGGGTGTGGGGTGTGAGACGCTCGGCAAGTATCGTATTGGTGGGGCGATTACCCTCAAAGCTGCGATGCGGGCAAAGCCAGTCCGGGACACCTTCGGCTTTGACTTCATCCTCCGTTTTTCCGAAAGCGAGCGCCTCGGTCTGGGCAAACAGATTCGCCATGAGGAGTTCATGGTGATCGCCTAAAGGGTTCAGGGTCTGGCAGAAGCCGATAAAATCACAGGGAATCAATCGGGTTCCCTGATGGATGAGCTGATAAAACGAATGTTGTCCGTTGGTGCCGGGTTCCCCCCACACGATAGGCGAGGTCTGATAGTCAACGTGCGCGCCGTTCAGTGTGACATGCTTTCCATTGCTCTCCATTGTCAGTTGCTGGAGGTAAGCCGGAAAGCGCTTCAAGTATTGCTCGTAGGGCAGCACGGCGAGTGTCTGCGCGCCGAAGAAATTGTTATACCAGAGTGACAGCAACCCCATCAGGACGGGAAGATTCCTGTCGAATGGAGCAGAATGGAAGTGCTGGTCCATTGCGTGGAAGCCGGCGAGCATCTCGCGGAAATTCTCCGGGCCGATGGCAATCATGGTCGAGAGTCCGATCGCGGAATCCATGGAATAGCGTCCACCTACCCAGTCCCAGAATTCGAACATGTTGGCGGTATCGATGCCGAATCTGGCTACTTCCTCCGCATTGGTGGAAACAGCGACGAAGTGCTTGCGTACCCCATCCATATCCTTCATTCGCCGCAGCATCCATCGCCGGGCGGTGTGGGCGTTGGTCAGCGTTTCCGTGGTCGTGAATGTCTTGGAACAGATAATGAACAAGGTTTCTTCCGGATCAAGATCCCGTGTAGCCTCCGTGAAATCCGTGCCATCGACATTGGAGATGAAACGAAAGCTGAGATTGTGCAGGCTGTAATGGCGCAGCGCTTCATACGCCATGACCGGGCCCAGGTCGGAACCGCCGATACCGATATTGATGATATTGCGGATTCGCTTGCCGGTATGTCCCTGCCAGTCTCCGTTGCGTACCTTGTCGGAGAAATCCGCCATACGGTCGAGCACCGCATGCACTTCGGGTACGACGTCATTTCCGTCGGCGAGGATTTTTTCATTGCGAGGCGCGCGCAAGGCGATATGGAGTACAGCACGACGCTCCGTCACATTGATGGCGTCACCCCTGAACATGGCTTCAATGCGCTCGCGCAGGCCGCATTCTTCGGCAAGCTGCACCAGCAGATGAAGCGTTTCATCAGTGATGCGATTTTTCGAATAGTCCAGGTACAAACCGGCGGCCTCGGCCGTAAATCGCTCACCCCGCTTTGGGTCGTCAGCGAAAAGCTGACGCAGATGCATGTCTTTGGTTGCCTGGTGGTGAGCCTCCAGCGCCTTCCAGGCGGGTCGTTGCGTCAGGGGAGTAGTCATGGGTATCCTCATGCTTGTTGTCCCTCAATCATCTTTCTTTTTCTTTTGGCCATCCGTCGCCAAATCCACATGCCATAGCCCGACAAGGCATACAGAAAAAACAGGCAGAACAGCACGACCGGTGGATGGCTCGGAATCAATGCAAAAAAGAACAGCGCCAACAACAGGGCAGTAATGAATGGCACTGACTTGCGCAGATTGATTTCCTTGCCGCTGTAGTAGGGAATATCGCTCACCATGGTCAGACCCGCGAACAGGGTAATGCACCAGGCGAGCCATCTGACATCCGTGCCCGCTATGCCAAAATCCAGCATGAGCCATATGAGTCCGGCAATGAGGGCAGCCGCCGCGGGACTGGGCAGACCCTGAAAATAGCGCTTGTCCACCACTCCGATATTGGTATTGAAGCGTGCGAGGCGCAGGGCAGCGCAGACGCAATAGATAAAAGCAGCGATCCAGCCCCATTTGCCCATCCCTTTCAGGGCCCATTCGTATATTACGAGCGAAGGTGCTGCGCCAAACGAAACCATATCGGAAAGGCTGTCGTATTCCGCGCCGAATTCGCTTTGTGTGTGAGTGAGGCGGGCGACCCGCCCATCCAGTCCATCCAGCACCATCGCGATAAAAATCGCCACGGCGGAGTGCTCGAAACGCCCATTCATCGCCTGGACAATGGCATAGAATCCCGCAAACAGGGCACCGGTGGTGAAGAGATTAGGCAGCAGATAGATGCCTCGCCGGCGCAGCTTGGCTTGGAAAACAGGGCGCGACTGAGATTCCTGCATCTTGATGCAATCCCAAGGGGAGATGGATGCATGTTAAACGGTTATCAAGCGGTGGTAAACACCGCCGATTGTCCGAAAAATGCTATTAGTAAAATATCTGTGGGTTCACGGCAACTCGAAGTTCAAAGATACACCTTCTCGGAAGCAAGGGGGAGTAGTACTTCATCATATTGCCTTTTACTGGAGCGAACTTTACTTCAACAATGCGCATACAGTAGTCCGTCTGGACTACTGTACAGCCTTTGCACCAGGCGAAGCAAAACGTTTTGATGTCCCGTTTACTTATACTTTCGGGGATAACAGGGCTGGGACCGAGGGCGCAACAACCTCGTTTTTTGGCTATACGGTTTCTCCCATTCCAGAACCCGAAACCTACGCCATGTTTCTGGCCGGCTTGGGTTTGATGGCTGTTATGGCGCGCCGCAGGAAAGCATAGACGGTATGATAGGTGCATCCGGCGCATACAAACCCGCTCAAGCGCGGTTTGTATGCATTGAATCGTTTGAGACTTTTTTAAAAAGCCTCATGATGAAAAAGAGGATGGGGCAGCTCGAGTAAGAGCTATTAGATTATCAGGATTGTCCGTTGATACATGACACTCCCCAGGACATCCAATCTGTTTTTACTTTTCGCAGAGAACAGTCTACGTCTCTTATAGAGTGAGGGGCAGCCGAACAACAGCGCTACTACCCCCTCCCAATTGACTTCCTAATTTTTCGCCTGATCGACCAGTTTGTTCTTTTTGATCCAGGGCATCATGTCGCGCAGTTTGGCGCCCACCTGCTCGATCTGGTGCTCGGATGCGAGGCGGCGGCTGGCTTTGAGCATGGGTGCGCCGGCGCGATTTTCAAGGATGAATTCACGGGCATATTCCCCCGTCTGAATCTGGCGCAGGATCTTCCGCATTTCAGCGCGGGTGGCATCGGTGATCACGCGAGGACCGCGGGAAACGTCTCCATACTCCGCGTTGTTGGAAATGGAGTAGCGCATGTTGGCGATGCCGCCCTCATAGATCAGGTCGACGATCAGTTTGACTTCGTGCAGGCATTCGAAATAAGCCATCTCCGGCGCGTACCCGGCTTCCACCAGGGTTTCGAAGCCCGCCTGAATCAAGGCAGTCAAGCCGCCGCACAGCACGACCTGCTCGCCGAACAGATCGGTTTCGGTTTCCTCGCGAAAATTGGTCTCGATCACGCCGCCCCGGGTGCCGCCATTGGCAGCCGCGTAGGAAAGCGCCAGGTCGCGCGCCCTGCCGGATTTATCCTGGTGCACCGCAATGAGTGAAGGCACGCCCCCGCCCTGGAGGTAGGTCGAGCGTACCAGGTGGCCCGGTCCCTTGGGGGCGATCATGATGACGTCCAGATCTTCCCTGGGCGCCACCTGGCCATAATGGATATTGAAGCCGTGGGCAAAGGCAAGGGTGGCGCCCTTCTTGAGATTGGGTTCGATTTCGGTTGCGTAAACGGCAGCGATCTGTTCATCGGGCAGCAGGACCATCACGACGTCTGCATCCTTTACCGATTCAGCCACCTCTTTGACGGTAAGGCCGGCTTTTTCCGCTTTGCCCCAGGAAGCCCCCTCTTTGCGCAGGCCAACTGTGACCGTCACGCCGGAATCGCTCAGATTATTGGCGTGAGCGTGTCCTTGCGAACCGTAGCCGACAATGGTGACCTTCTTGTTCCGAATGAGCGATAAGTCGGCGTCTTTATCGTAATAAACGTTCATGATTTCCTTTATGTTCAAAATAAAAAGCGCCGTTAGCCGCCCAGCCCGCAAGGCCCGGCTCTTCCCGGCGCAACCTTTGCTGGATCTTGCTAAACCTTCAGTATCCGTTCGCCGCGACCGATGCCGGATGCGCCGGTGCGCACCGTTTCCAGAATTGTCGTGCGATTCATGGCTTCGACGAATGCATCGAGCTTGGAACCCGTACCAGTCAATTCGATCGTGTACGATTTATCGGTGACATCGATGATGCGGCCGCGAAAAATATCGGCCATGCGCTTTATCTCCTCGCGATCATTGTCCACCGCCCGCACCTTGATCAGCATCAATTCGCGCTCGATGTGATTGCCCTCACTCAAGTCAACCACTTTGACTACTTCGATGAGTTTGTTCAGCTGCTTCGTGATCTGCTCGATCACGTCGTCAGACCCGGTTGTGACCAGGGTCATGCGAGACAGGGTGGAATCTTCAGTGGCGGCGACGGTAAGCGACTCGATATTGTAGCCACGTGAAGAAAACAGGCCGGCGACGCGAGACAAAGCGCCCGCCTCGTTTTCCATCAAAAGTGAAATGATATGCCGCATGTTTATTTTTATACCAGGATCATTTCAGAGAGACCTTTGCCGCCCGGCACCATCGGGAATACATTTTCGGTCTGGTCGGTGACGAAATCCATGAACACCAGCCTGCCCTTGAGCTTGAATGCCTCCTGCAGGGCAGCTTCGACATCGCCGGGCTGCTCGATTCGCATGCCCACATGCCCGTAACTCTCCGCCAGCTTCACGAAATCAGGCAGCGCGTCCATGTAAGACTCCGCGTAGCGGTTGCCGTGGAAGAATTCCTGCCACTGCCGCACCATTCCCATATAGCGGTTATTCAGGTTGATGATCTTGAGCGGAAGGTGGTATTGCTTGCAGGTCGACAACTCCTGGATGCACATCTGGATACTGGCTTCACCCGTAATGCAGGCTACGTGCGCGCCTGGATTAGCCATCTGGACTCCCATGGCTGAAGGCAGGCCGAAACCCATTGTTCCAAGCCCTCCGGAATTGATCCACCGCCGCGGCAGGTCGAATTTGTAAAATTGCGCTGCCCACATCTGGTGCTGGCCGACGTCCGAGGTAATGAAGGCATCGCCATTCGTTACCTTGTAGAGTGTTTCCACTACCATCTGCGGTTTGATGATCGCACTTGTGCGGTCATACCTGAGACAGTCGCGTTCGCGCCATGAATCGATCTGGGCCCACCAGGCGTCCAGGGTGTTCTGGTCGGGCTTTTCCTTGCGCAGTTCCAGCAGCTTGATAAGCTCATCCAGCACATCGGGAACATTGCCGACGATGGGCACATCCACCTTGACCCGCTTCGAAATGGATGAGGGATCGATATCGATGTGGATGATCTTTCGATCCGGATTGTAGAAATGCTTGGGGTTGCCGATGACGCGATCATCGAAACGGGCACCTACCGCCACCAGCACATCGCAATGCTGCATCGCCATATTGGCCTCGTAAGTGCCATGCATACCCAGCATGCCGACAAACTGACGGTCTGTTGCGGGATAGCCGCCCAACCCCATCAAAGTATTGGTGCAGGGAAAGCGCAGCAGACGCACAAGTTCCGTCAATCGGGCAGCGGCATTGCTGAGGATGACTCCCCCCCCGGTGTAGATCATCGGACGCCTGGCTTCCAGGATCAGTTGAACTGCTTTTTTGATCTGCCCGGCGTGACCCCGGATATTCGGATTATAGGAGCGCATTGTGACACGCTCGGGATAAACGAATTTTGTTTTCTGCTGACTCACGTCCTTTGGGATATCCACCAGCACCGGGCCGGGACGTCCTGTCGAAGCGATATAGAACGCTTTCTTGATGGTGGTGGCAAGCTCTGCGACATCCTTCACGAGAAAGTTGTGTTTCACGCAGGGGCGCGTGATGCCTACGGTATCGACCTCCTGGAACGCGTCCAGGCCGATGGCATGGGTGGGCACCTGGCCGCTGATGATGACGAGGGGAATCGAATCCATATAGGCGGTGGCGATGCCGGTTACGGCGTTGGTCACGCCTGGCCCGGAAGTGACCAGTGCTACCCCTACCTTGTTGCTGGAGCGGGCATAGCCATCCGCGGCATGTACCGCGGCCTGTTCGTGCCGCACCAGGATGTGCCTGACCTTATCCTGCTTGAACAATTCGTCATACAGGAACAGCACAGCGCCTCCGGGGTAGCCGAAAATATGTTCCACCCCTTCCTCTTGTAAGCAACGCACCGTAATTTCGGCGCCCGTCAATTCCGCGCTCATGCTTTCCTGCGTTTCAAGGTGTTGAATATCGGCAATATATGTTGGGTTGAACATTGAACAGTAACGGTTAGGTGACTTTGGGTCAACAGGTTCGAATATGGAATCAACAGGTATGCGAGGCAATCTCAAATGCGCTAAAACCGTTATCCGCCGCACAATTCAAAAGCGGCTCGGGAATGACGGATCGGGAAGCCATGAATCAGAGCAGGACGGATCTCAAGGCCCTGCTTCTGAAGAACATACGCATACAACCGCCGTATCGGGCGGTAACGTCACGATACTTGATTCTGCGCTCCACGAAGGAATGAAAAGCTTAACTTTTACTATCCTTCTCATCCCCTTTTCGATACGGACATGAGGGTTTGATGCAATCCGCGTAAAGTGAAAGCGAATGCTCATGTATGGCAAATCCGCGTTCGCGGGCAATCCTGATTTGACGCTTCTCGATTTCAGCGTCATAAAATTCTTCCACTCTGCCACATTGCAGGCATACCAGATGGTCGTGATGGGCGTCGCTGGCAAGCTCAAACACTGCCTTGCCGCCTTCAAAATGGTGGCGCTCCAGCAACCCGGCCTGTTCAAACTGGGTCAGTACCCGGTAGACCGTCGCCAGACCGATATCATCACCTTCGCTGATGAGCGTTCTGTAAACATCTTCCGCGGAGAGATGCCGAACAGGACTGTTTTCGAACAGGCCCAGTATTCTAAGGCGCGGCAGCGTAGCCTTCAAGCCCATGGTCTTAAGATTGCTCGGGTTACTCATGGTGCATCCAATCGTCAAGTTATTTGCTGTATCATATAACGTTAAGTTTGCTTTGGAAACCTAAGTCGCCGCGATGCGCGCAAGAATTATCACGTTGGCTGTTCTGCTGCTCGCGGGGTGTTCATCGGTTCCTTCCTTGCTCTACAAGATAGAGATCCAGCAGGGTAATGTCATTACCCAGGAAATGGTGAACAAGCTGAAACCCGGCATGACTCGTTCGCAAGTACGCTTTGCGCTGGGTTCGCCCATGATCAGCGATGCATTTCATGAAAATCGCTGGGACTATCTATATCGGTTTGAGCAGAGAGGAAGGCTGATCGAGCAGAGAAAACTCACGATCTTTTTTGACAACGATCATCTGGTGGGTATCGACGGTTCGTTCACTGCTCCGGTTGCCTTTCTTCAGCCTCAGGCGCAGGAAGCAGGTACTTCGCCTGAGCCGGCCGTGCCGTCCGGTGAGGCAGCCATGGAAAAGGGCGACAGTTCGATCCCCGCTCAAGAGCCCGCCGGCGTGCCGCTTTCAGCGCCTCTTTCAGCACCTCCTCCGGCGCCTGCTTCGGGCAGCACTGAGACAATGGGCACTGTACCTGCCTTGCCCGCCTTGCCCATCTCTCAACCTCCTTCCCCGGAGCCTCCTTTCCCGGCGCCATCCCTCTCGGCCGGTTCGGCCGAAGTTTCTTCGAGTGCTGCTCCAGAGACACCTGTGGTGGAGAAGCCGGGACCTAGGCAAATACCCTCGCGGGCGACGGATACCGGAATCATGGATGCAGATCAGCCAAAGGAATAGGGCAATTTTGCAAGTCAGTTTATCAGAAGGAATGCCGACATTGAATATAGCTGTGGCTGGAAGCGCCGGGCGTATGGGACGCGCTTTACTGGAGGCTGTTGAACGGGCGCCGGATCTGCGCTTGAGCGCCGCCCTCGAGCGAAGCGGGAGTCCTTATCTCGGAAAGGATGCGGGAGAATTGATCGGTGCGCCCTGCGGGATTGAAATTACCGATAACGTCGATGCGGCGCTTGATGGAAGCGCAGTGCTGATAGACTTTACCCGCCCGGAGGGAACGCTGCTTCACGTTGCCCGTTGCCGTGAGAAAAACGTAAAAATGGTAATCGGCACAACCGGTTTTTTGCCCGAACAGAAAGAAGCGCTCAGGACTGCTTCCCGAGACATGGCCATCGTACTGGCGCCTAATATGAGCGTGGGCGTGAATGTCACTTTGAAACTGCTGGAGACGGCAGCCAGGGTCCTGAATGAGGATTACGACATAGAAGTCATCGAGGCTCATCATCGCCACAAGGTGGACGCACCTTCCGGCACCGCGCTGCTGATGGGCGAGGTAGTGGCAAAAGCTCTGGGTAGGGAGCTCTCCGAGGCCGCCGTTTACAGCCGCGAGGGCCACACGGGCGAGCGGGTGGCAGGGTCCATCGGCTTTGCCACCGTTCGCGGCGGAGATATCGTGGGTGATCATACCGTCATGTTCGCGGGAATCGGCGAGCGTATAGAAATTTCGCATAAGGCCAGCAGTCGCGCAACATTTGCCGAGGGCGCGTTGAGAGCTGCCCGCTTTCTCGCGGATAAACGCAACGGTATGTTCGACATGCAGGACGTGCTCGGGCTGAGGCGGTAAACGGCAGCTTCAGTCCTCGCATCTCGGACGCTATGCCGCCGGTTCATTGAAGCATCGTCCTTTTGGACGTATAATTTCCAGGTTTGAAGCGGCGCGAGCAGAACTTGGCGCTGTTTCTGCCTTGCCCCCAATTCCCAGGAGCCTTCGTGTCACAACATTCGTATGCCGTCCTTGCGCTTGCTGACGGCACAGTTTTTCGCGGCATCTCCATTGGTGCGGAGGGTATCAGTACAGGGGAGGTGGTCTTCAACACCTCGATGACGGGATATCAGGAAATTCTCACGGATCCATCCTACTGCCGCCAGATCGTTACCCTCACTTATCCCCATGTAGGCAATACAGGTACCAATCCGGATGATGTGGAATCCGGCAATATCGATCGGATATATGCTGCCGGGCTGGTGATAAGAGATCTGCCGCTGGCCTCCAGCAACTGGCGTGAAACGCAGACATTGCCGGAATATCTCAGGCAGCAGGGAGTGGTTGCCATTGCCGATATCGATACCCGCAAGCTCACACGCATTCTTCGGGAAAAGGGCGCTCAGGCAGGCTGCATCATCGCGGGTCAGCCGGACGAAGCGGAGGCGCTGAAGCTGGCCAGGGGATTTCCTGGTCTTGCCGGTATGGACCTCGCCAAAGTGGTAAGCTGCCTGCAGCCTTATGAATGGAGCGAAGGCGAATGGCGGCTTGGACAGGGTTATCCGGTTCAATCCCACCCCCGTTTTCATGTTGCAGCGATGGATTTCGGAATAAAGCGGAACATCCTGCGCAAGCTCGCGCAGCGCGGGTGCCGGGTCACCGTATTTCCCGCGCAGACAACCGCCGACGAGATTCTGGCATCGCAACCTGATGGAATATTCCTTTCGAACGGCCCGGGTGATCCCGAGCCTTGCGGCTACGCTATCGAGACAACCAGAAGATTGCTGGAAAAGGAAATACCGATTTTCGGCGTGTGCATGGGTCACCAATTGCTGGGGCTGGCAACAGGCGCCAGAACCATAAAAATGAAATTTGGCCATCATGGCGCCAACCATCCGGTTCAGGATCTCGAGACGGGAAAAGTGATCATAACCAGTCAGAATCACGGGTTTGCAGTAGATACGGCTACTTTGCCGACAACTGCAAGAGTGACGCATCTATCTTTGTTCGACGGCAGTTTGCAGGGGTTTGAACTGGCAGGAAAGCCTGTATTCTGCTTTCAAGGGCATCCCGAAGCGAGCCCGGGTCCACACGACCTGGACTATCTGTTCGATAAATTTGCAGGATTGATGGAGAAAAAACGGACAAAAGCGATATGAAGTCGGAAAGCCGTCCGCCTTTTTCCGTTTTCGTCCCTCCAACTTATGCCTAAACGTAACGACATCAGGTCTATCCTTATCATCGGCGCGGGTCCGATTATTATCGGACAGGCGTGCGAGTTTGATTATTCCGGCGCCCAGGCGTGCAAAGCGCTGAGAGAGGAGGGTTACCGGGTCATTCTGGTGAATTCAAATCCCGCCACGATCATGACGGATCCCGAAATGGCCGATGTGACCTACATCGAGCCTATCATCTGGCCCATGATCGAAAAAATCATTGCCGTTGAACGCCCGGATGCGTTACTGCCCACCATGGGTGGGCAGACAGCATTGAACTGCGCGCTGGACCTGGCAAAGAACGGGGTGCTGGACAAATACGGAGTCGAATTGATCGGCGCTTCGCGCGAAGCAATCGACAAAGCCGAGGATCGCGAAAAATTCAAGCAGGCCATGACAGGCATCGGTCTGGGTTCTGCCCGCTCCGCCATTGCCCATAGCCTGGAGGAAGCGCTGCAGGTCCAGGCAATGGTCGGTTATCCCGCCATTATCCGTCCATCATTCACGCTGGGGGGCACCGGCGGCGGTATCGCTTATAACCGCGAGGAGTTTCTCGATATCTGCGAACGCGGACTGGAAGCTTCCCCGACGAAGGAACTGCTGATCGAGGAATCGGTTATCGGCTGGAAAGAGTTCGAGATGGAAGTCATACGCGACAGGAAAGACAATTGCATTATTGTCTGCGCCATCGAAAACGTCGATCCCATGGGTGTTCACACAGGCGACTCCATCACGGTCGCCCCCGCGCAAACGCTGACCGATAAGGAATATCAGATCATGCGCGATGCCTCGCTAGCGGTCCTGCGTGAAATCGGGGTTGAAACCGGCGGTTCCAACGTGCAGTTTGCCATCAATCCGGAGGACGGGCGCATGTTCGTGATTGAAATGAACCCCCGGGTTTCACGATCATCCGCACTCGCTTCAAAAGCCACCGGCTTTCCCATTGCCAAGGTGGCAGCCAAGCTTGCCGTGGGTTACACCCTGGACGAACTCAGGAACGATATTTCGGGTGGTGCAATGCCGGCATCTTTCGAACCGTCCATAGATTACGTCGTTACCAAAATACCGCGATTTGCCTTCGAGAAATTTCCCCAGGCCAACGATCGTCTCACCACCCAGATGAAATCGGTAGGGGAAGTCATGGCCATCGGACGGACGTTTCAGGAATCTCTGCAGAAAGCGCTGCGGGGGCTGGAAATCGGGGTTGATGGACTGGACGAAAAAACGACCGATATTGAAACTGTCGCAGCCGAGCTGGCATATCCTGGTCCTGAACGGCTCTGGTATGTTGCGGACGCCTTTCGTTGCGGCATGTCTTTTGATGAAATACATGCACACACCCACATCGATCCCTGGTTTCTGACGCAGATCGAAGATTTGATACGGCAGGAACAGTCAATTGCGGGAGCAGCGCTGGATGCGCTTGATTTTTCCACGTTCCGCAAGCTGAAACGCAGCGGTTTTTCCGACCGGCGACTTGCCCGACTGATGAATGTGGCACCTGAGGCGGTTCGCTCAAGGCGTCATCAACTCGATCTGCGCCCGGTGTACAAGCGTGTCGATACCTGTGCGGCCGAATTCGCGACACATACGGCCTACATGTATTCCACTTATGAAGAAGAATGCGAAGCGCTGCCAAGCGATAATAAGAAAATCATGGTGCTGGGCGGGGGACCTAACCGCATCGGTCAGGGTATCGAGTTCGACTACTGCTGTGTCCACGCCGCCCTGGCTTTGCGCGAGGATGGCTTCGAGACCATCATGGTCAACTGCAACCCTGAAACGGTTTCGACCGATTACGATACGTCCGACCGCCTTTATTTCGAGCCTTTGACGCTGGAGGATGTGCTCGAAATAGTAGCCGTGGAGAAGCCTTCGGGGGTCATCGTGCAATTCGGGGGCCAGACTCCGCTGAAGCTTGCGCGTGATCTCGAGGCAAATGGCGTGCCGATCATCGGCACCAGTCCGGATATGATCGATTGCGCCGAGGATAGGGAACGTTTTCAGAAGATGCTGCATCGGCTTGGGCTGAAACAGCCGCCCAATCGTACTGCGCGCACGGCGGCGGAGGCACTCGCTGCGGCAGAAGAGATCGGTTATCCGCTGGTGGTACGTCCGAGCTATGTGCTGGGCGGCCGGGCCATGGAAATCGTCCATGAGCCGGCGCACCTGGAGCGTTACATGAAAGAGGCGGTAAAGGTCTCACACGACTCCCCGGTGCTGCTGGATCATTTTCTGAATGATGCCGCGGAAGTGGACGTGGATACGGTTTCGGACGGAGAGAATGTCCTGATCGGGGGCATCATGGAGCACATCGAACAGGCGGGCGTGCACTCAGGCGATTCAGCCTGTTCGCTGCCTCCCTACAGCTTATCTGCCCGGTTGCAGGACGAGTTGCGCCGTCAGACTGCGGCAATGGCGCGCGCACTTAACGTGGTGGGCCTGATGAACGTACAATTCGCCATCCAGAACGATGTCGTCTACGTGCTGGAAGTCAATCCAAGAGCGTCCCGCACCGTGCCTTTCGTCTCCAAGGCTACCGGCATCCCCCTGGCAAAAATATCCGCCCGCTGCATGACAGGGCTGAGCCTGGTTCAGCAGGACGTGGTTCGCGAGGTAATTCCTGACTATTATTCGGTCAAGGAAGCTGTCTTTCCTTTTATCAAGTTCCCCGGCGTGGACACCATACTCGGCCCCGAAATGAAATCGACCGGTGAAGTGATGGGAGTGGGGCAGACATTTGCAGAAGCCTTCGTCAAGTCCCAACTGGCGGCGGGAGTGAAACTTCCACGGAGCGGGAAGGTCTTCATAAGCGTACGCCACGCGGACAAGCCGCGCGTGGTTGAAATCGCCCGCAATCTTGCTCAGTTAGGGTTTGCGCTCTATGCCACCCGGGGTACTGCCGCGGTTCTGAATGCGGCAGGCCTGTCCGTGACGCCGGTAAACAAGATGGCGGAAGGACGCCCCCACATTGTAGATATGATCAAGAACGGGGAGATGGACTTGATCATCAATACAGTGGAGGACAAGCGGAGCGTTCACGACTCCTACTCGATTCGCCACGCGGTGCTGCAGGCGCGGGTGACATACTATACTACGTTAGCCGGGGCGCGGGCCGCCTGCATAGGCATGGCAAACATGCAGGAGTTGCACGCCTACGGGTTGCAGCAACTCCACGAATCGGGGCAGGAGGCCTTGCTGAACGCCGCTTCCTGAAGTGAGAATTGAATTCAAATTTTGAATTGCCCAAGGAGGCCGCGCTCCGGTATAGCAATATCGAATAACAGGCACAGCCGATCCAAAACAGGTAGCAGAAGAGACTATGAGTACAATTCCCTTGACAGTGACAGGCGCGGGAAAGCTGCGCGCCGAATTGCATGAGATGAAAACGGTTCATCGTCCCGCTGTGATTGCGGCCATTGCGGAAGCTCGATCCCATGGTGATCTTTCCGAAAACGCCGAATACGAAGCGGCCAAGGAGCGTCAGGGTTTTATCGAAGGACGTATTGCTGAGCTTGAGAGCAAGCTCTCCAATGCGCAGATCATCGATCCGACGACGCTGGATGCGGATGGAGCCTGCGTATTCGGTGCAACCATCGATCTCGAGGATGTGGAGTCTGCCACAACCGTTACTTATCAGATTGTCGGGGATGATGAAGCGGATATCAAGGAGGGAAAGATTTCCATCAGTTCCCCTATCTCTCGCGCTCTGATAGGAAAATATCCGGGGGATGTGGCTGAAGTGATGGCGCCGGGCGGGGTGCGGGAGTACGAAATTCTCGATGTGAGATATATTTGAGAAGGCTCCCGGGCGAGGGGCCAGGAACTCCCGCGCTTTACTTCAATTTTAATAATTTGAATATATAGATCCTGTCCGAATGTGCTCCGTCCAGGACGCGTTTCTCCGGATGACGATATGGGAACCCATATCAATCGAGCGGAGCGTCCAGGTCTCCAGGTTCAATGGGCACTTCAGTCGATTCATTGCCAGCAGCCCCACCCCGGTTTGCTTCAGTTCCTTATTTTTTCGGGTTCAGGACGGTAAATCACCAGCATCTTGCCGATGTGCTGCACCGGCGCAGCGTTGAGGCGCCCGCAAATTTCCTCCAGTAACGCGTTTCGTATTTCCCAGCCATCACTCGCCACTTTGATTTTGATCAGCTCGTGGTTTTTAAGTCGTTGATCCAGCTCGTTCACCACATTATCCGATAAACCCGCTGCGCCTATCCAGACGATCGGTTTGAGGGTATGCGCGCGCGCCTTGAGCCCGCGTCGGAAATCTGGAGTAAGTGCTAACATATTTTCTTTCACGACCATTAGTTTACGCGATGAAGCGGACCAAAACCAGCAAAGCCTGGATGAAGGAGCATGTAAATGACTTTTTTGTCAAGCAGGCGAAAAAGGAGGGCTACCGCTCACGCGCGGCCTATAAGCTGATGGAGATCGCCGAACGCGATCGCTTGTTCAGGCCGGGTATGACGATAGTAGATCTTGGCGCCGCTCCCGGCGGGTGGTCGCAGGTAGCAGCGGAGAAACTCATGGGGAAGGGGAGGCTGGTTGCCGTGGATATCCTGGAAATGGCGCCCATATCCGGCGTAACCTTCATTCAGGGAGATTTCAGCGAGGTATCTGTCCTGGCCGCATTGAAGGAGCAATTGAAGGATTTGCCTGTTGACCTTGTAATTTGCGATATGTCGCCTAATATAACGGGCATAGGGATAATTGATCAAACGCGTGGCATGCATCTGGCGGAACTGGCTCTCGAGTTTTGTACCGAGCGGTTGAACTCTGGCGGCAACTTCCTCGTCAAAGTGTTTCAAGGTTCTGGTTTTGACGAGTTTTTTCGCGCGATGCGCGCTACATTCAATCGGGTGGTAACACGCAAACCCCTGGCATCACGGGGTCGGAGCAGCGAAATCTATTTGCTGGGACTGGGGAAACGGGATTGAACGCTCCCGGCCGTATGTCGGCGCAGATAAATATGGATATATAGGGGCCGGGAGATTGCAGATCCCTACGCGAACCTGGAGGCTGGTAGCAGGGATAACGGCTATTCTAAATCTGGAAATGGGTTTAGAATGAAACATTCGAGTATTTTGACGGCGCAAGCCAAGGAGCTACTTTGAACAATCTCATTAAAAACATGGCCATCTGGCTGGTGATCGCTCTTGTGCTGATGACGGTGTTCAATCAGTTCAGTACACGGCAGTCGGGGCAAGCACCGATGGAATATTCCCAGTTCATCGACGAGGTGAAGCAGGGCAGGATCGCCAAAGTAACTATTGAAGGCCGCACGCTGAAGGGTACGAAAACCGATGGCAGACGCTTCACGACTTACACGCCCTCGGATCCATGGATGGTGAGCGATCTGCTCAAGGCGGGCGTCATCATAGATGCCAAGCCGGAGGAAGAACCTTCTCTCCTGATGAATATCTTCGTTTCCTGGTTCCCCATGCTTCTGCTGATCGGGGTATGGATTTTCTTCATGCGGCAGATGCAGGGCGGGGGTCGTGGCGGCGGTGCTTTTTCATTCGGGAAAAGCAAGGCGCGCATGCTCGACGAGTCCACCAACCAGGTGACGTTTGCCGACGTTGCAGGTTGTGAAGAAGCCAAGGAGGAGGTTTCCGAGCTGGTGGAATTCCTGCGCGATCCCAGCAAGTTCCAGAAACTGGGGGGACGCATTCCGCGCGGCGTGCTGATGGTGGGAAATCCGGGTACGGGCAAGACGCTCCTGGCGCGCGCTATCGCGGGCGAAGCCAAGGTCCCCTTCTTCAGTATTTCCGGTTCCGACTTTGTGGAAATGTTTGTCGGGGTGGGTGCAGCCCGAGTGCGCGATATGTTCGAGCAAGCGAAGAAGCATGCTCCCTGCATTATTTTCATCGATGAGATCGATGCAGTCGGACGTCAGCGTGGCGCGGGTCTCGGGGGCGGCAATGATGAGCGCGAACAGACGCTCAATCAGTTGCTGGTGGAAATGGATGGTTTCGAAGGAACTGCCGGCGTGATTGTCATCGCAGCTACCAACCGTCCGGATGTGCTTGACCCCGCGCTGTTGCGTCCCGGCCGTTTCGACCGGCAGGTGACGGTGCCGCTTCCCGATATACGAGGCCGCGAGCAGATATTGCACGTGCATATGCGCAAAGTGCCGATCGCGCCCGATGTACATGCAGAAACCCTCGCCCGCGGAACTCCCGGGATGTCCGGGGCCGATCTTGCCAACCTGGTGAATGAGGCGGCCCTGTTTGCCGCGCGCAGCAACAAGCGGCTCGTCGACATGGAGGATTTTGAGCGGGCCAAGGACAAGATCTTCATGGGTGCGGAGCGCAAGTCCGTTCTGATGCCCGAGCGTGAGCGGCGCAATACTGCCTATCATGAATCCGGGCATGCGGTGGTTGCCCAGTTGTTACCCAAGACCGACCCGGTACACAAGGTTTCCATTATTCCACGAGGGCGGGCACTGGGTGTGACGATGCAGCTGCCGACCGAAGACCGTTTCAGCATGGACCGCGAGGAGATCCTGCAGAATATTGCGGTTCTGTTCGGCGGCCGTATCGCCGAGGAAGTCTTCATGGGTCAGATGACGACCGGCGCATCCAATGATTTTGAGCGTGCGACAGAGATGGCGAGACGCATGGTCACCCAATGGGGCATGTCTGATTCGCTTGGCCCGATGGTTTATGGCGAGAACGAGGGAGAAGTGTTTCTGGGCCGTTCCGTCACAACCCACAAGAATGTCAGCGAAGCGACCATGCAGAAGGTGGATATAGAGATTCGCCGCATCATCGATACGCAGTACAGTCTGGCGCGCAAGCTGATCGAAGAAAACCGCGATAAGATCGAGGTTATGGCCAAAGCGTTGCTGGAATGGGAAACCATAGACGCGGAGCAGATCAGCGATATCATGGAAGGCCGGTCTCCTCGGCCTCCCAAGCCAAGCAGGACTGCTCCCACGCCGCCCAAGGATAATGCTCCCCCCGCGGCGCCGGCACCTACAGCGACACCGGCACAGGAAGCTTAGGCAAGGAAATTACATCAGGCAGTATTACGTCAGTCAGGAAGCAATGAAAAGGCGGTATGAAAAAGGCGGTTCATCCCGCCTTTTTCATCTGCCTTTTTCGTCCCATCTTTTTCACGCCGCTTTTTCCAGTTCCTAGCAGAGAAAACTACTTCGCAATGGGTGAGTCCCGGTGTCACCATCTTCTATCCCGCCTGTAGAAATTTCCAGTTCCCTTCATCGGCCTCTTGTGATGGGCGTGGTCAACATAACCCCTGATTCCTTTTCGGATGGCGGCTTGTTCGCTTCGACTGAGCATGCCCTCAGTCATGCTTTCCGCCTGGTCGAAGAAGGGGCAGATCTGCTGGACATCGGCGGTGAATCAACACGTCCTGGCAGCACCCCGGTTTCTGTTGAAGAAGAATTACGTCGGATCATTCCGGCGGTGGAGGCACTGGCAAACCGGAACGTGCGGGTTTCGGTCGATACTTCCAGACCTGAAGTCATGCGAGCTGCCATTGCCGCGGGGGCAGTGATGATTAACGATGTGAGGGCGCTCCAGCTTCCGGGTGCGATGGAGGCGGTCGCAGAAGGAGGCGTGACGGCTTGCCTCATGCATATGCAGGGCGAACCCGCCAATATGCAGGTCAATCCCCAATACGAGGATGTGGTGCATGATGTCAAGGCTTTTCTGAAACGGCGCCTGGAGGCTGCGCAAGCCGCAGGTATTCCGCGGGAGCGACTGGTGGTCGATCCAGGTTTTGGTTTCGGTAAAAACCAGGTTCATAATATCGAACTATTACGTCATCTCGATCAGTTTCTCGATCTTGGAGTACCGGTGCTGGTAGGTCTCTCGCGCAAATCGATGCTGGGAAAAATTACGGGCAGTGACATAAATAACCGGATTCATGCCAGCATAGCGGCAGCATTGATAGCGGCGATGAAGGGCGCGGCTATCCTCAGGGTGCACGACATCCGGGCGACCCGGGATGCGCTCGCTGTTTACAATGCCGTTTACGACCGGGGCGCCGTACGGGAGAATGCATCATCCGCTCACCTCACGATGGAAACCCTCAATTGAATTCAATTCATTTCGATAACCAATGGACTCCCTCCAATGACAAGAAAATATTTTGGAACTGACGGCATACGCGGACGCGTAGGAGAAGCGCCTATCACGCCCGAATTTGTGATACATCTGGGTTATTCTGCCGGCAAGGTTCTGACCTCATCGGACTGGCATCTTTCAAAAGGAGAGCGCCCGGCGGTGTTGATCGGCAAGGATACGCGCATATCAGGCTATATGCTGGAATCCGCGTTACAGGCAGGGCTTTCTGCGGCTGGAGTGGATGTCCTGCTTTCAGGGCCTATGCCCACTCCCGCGGTTGCCTATCTCACCCGTGCCCTGCGTTTGCAGGCAGGCATCGTCATTTCGGCTTCCCACAATCCTTTCGAGGATAACGGCATCAAGTTTTTTTCTGCCCTCGGCACTAAATTACCGGATGCGACCGAGCAGGAAATTGAAGCGGGATTGAAGGCCCCTCTCAAGGCAATGCCGTCGGCGCAGCTCGGAAAAGCGCGGCGCGTCAATGACGCAAGAGGACGCTACATCGAGTTTTGCAAAAGCACCTTTCCAAATCACCTTGATCTGCGTGGCTTGCGGATCGTGGTCGATTGCGCTCACGGCGCCACCTATCAGATCGCCGGTCCTGTACTGCACGAGCTGGGCGCCGATGTGGTGGCGATTGGAATCCATCCCGATGGCCTCAATATCAATCACGAGTGCGGTGCAACGCATAGCGCGACCTTGCAGGAAGCGGTCCGGCACCATCGGGCAGATATCGGAGTGGCATTGGATGGGGATGGTGATCGCGTAGTCATGACTGATGGCGAGGGTGTGCTTTACGACGGCGATTTGTTGATCTACATCATCGCGAAACATCGAAAACAAAACGGGCTGCTCAAAGGGGGCGTGGCGGGTACGCTCATGACGAATCTGGCGATTGAAAACGGTTTAAAGAAACTGGATATTTCTTTTGCACGCGCGAATGTCGGCGATCGCTATGTGCTGGAACTGCTGCAGAAAAAAAACTGGCAGCTGGGGGGCGAAGGTTCCGGTCACATTATCTGCCTCGACAAACATACCACTGGTGACGGAATCATTTCGGCGCTACAGGTACTCTATGCCATGCGTGATTCCGGCAAGACCTTGACCGAACTGGCATCGGACGTGACGCTCTATCCACAGCAACTGATCAATGTCAGGGTGTCCAAAGGATTTGATGCACACAATAGCCTTGCCATCAAAGCTGCCCAGTCGGAGGCCGAGCGCGACCTCGATACCACGGGCCGGGTACTTTTGCGCGCCTCGGGTACGGAACCCTTGATAAGGGTAATGGTAGAAGGCGAGTCCGGGCAGAAAGTCAACCACTGGGCGGAGAAAATAGCGGAGGTTGTGCGAAATGCGGCGGCAGATGAAAGATCGGTTGAAAAGGCCGTGCCGGACTGAAAAGGACGTTTTGCCTCTTGCCAGGATCAAAGTTTTTTCTACCAGTTCTTTTGGAGAAAACTGATTCATGGAGAAATCCACCTTATCTGTACCTATCTGCTCCGGGTCGCAGGATGTCACAAAAACGTAATACTCATGACCTAGCATGACCGATGCTGAGAAAAGCATGGTCTGTTTAATTGAACGGGGAATGAAATGTCGAAATTATTGAGTGGTAAGGGACTGACAATGTCAGCGGTGTTGGGCACAGTATTGAGCGTCGCCAATATTTCCATGACTGCCGGCGCGAATGCGGCGGGACTGGTTAAGATAGATGGCTCAAGCACCGTTTTTCCCATTACCGAGGCGGTAGCGGAAGATTTCCAGAACGCGAAGAAAGGGGCGGTAAGAGTAACCGTCGGCATCTCCGGTACTGGTGGAGGTTTCAAAAAATTCTGCCGCGGCGAAACCGATATCGTGAACGCTTCCCGCCCCATTCTGCAAAAGGAAATGGAGGAATGCAAAAAATCCGGTATCCAGTACGTTGAAATGCCAGTAGCATTCGATGCGCTAACGGTGGTGATCAACCCCAGGAATGACTGGGCAAATACGCTTACCGTGGCTGAGCTGAAGAAGATCTGGGAACCCGAGGCGCAAGGTAAGATCACCAAATGGAACCAGGCGAATCCGGCATGGCCTGACGAACAACTGAAGCTCTACGGAGCGGGTGCCGATTCGGGCACTTTCGACTACTTTACCGAAGCGATCGTAGGCAAAGCCAAGTCCAGCCGGGGCGACTTCACTGCTTCCGAAGACGACAACGTACTGGTGCAGGGGGTTGCCAGCGACAGGAACGCCCTTGGTTTTTTCGGTTTTGCCTATTATGTTGAAAACCAGAAAAAGCTCAAAGCGGTGGCCATCGATTCGGGAAAGGGCCCTGTGCTTCCCTCCGAAAAAACAGTGGAGGATGGCAGTTATCAGCCTTTATCCCGCCCGATTTTCATTTATGTGAATATCAAATCAGCGGAAAAGCCGGAAGTCAGGGAACTGGTCGAGTTTTACATGAAAAATGGACCTGAACTGGTGAAAGAAGTGAAATTTTTTCCGCTGCCACCGCAAGCCTATAGCACCAATCTTGAACATCTCAATAAAAAGAAGGTGGGAACCGTTTTCGGCGGACGAACGGAAACGGGTGTCAGGGTAGAAGAACTGCTCAAGCGCGAAGCGAGCCTATAACGACGGATTCGTCTTCACAATCCTGATTTCCGAAGCGCCTGTTTCTACGGGGGGATGCGGGTGGTGCAAATGCATCACCTCGCATCCCCGTTTTCCATTCGCCTTGATTCTCCAGAATCTCCATCTCCTCCAGCTCCGGACATAAAGCTGTTTTTCCTGACAGGTAAATCTAAATCGTCCGCTACCCCCTCCACTCCGCCGAATCCTGTAAAATCAGAATTAAGTTACTATTTACTTATTAAAGGGAGAGACCGTGGCCGTAGTTCGTTTGCCGGATGGTTCGAAGCGTGTGTACGAGCATCCTGTAACGGTGGGTGAAATTGCAGCTTCAATAGGCGCGGGTTTGGCTCGTGCCGCGCTTGCAGGCAAGGTGAACGGGAAGTTGGTCGATCTTTCCACTCGTATCGAAAATGACAGCGATGTGACCATCGTTACGGAAAAAGATGCGGAGGGGCTGGAAGTCATTCGTCATTCCAGCGCCCATTTGCTGGCGCATGCGGTGAAAGAGTTGTTTCCGGAAGCGCAGGTCACGATTGGACCGGTGATCGAGGATGGTTTTTATTACGATTTTTCCTACAAGCGGCCATTCACCCCCGAAGATCTGGTGGCAATCGAGAAGCGCATGGCTGAAATCAGCGTGCGCAACCTGAAAGTCGAGCGCCAGGTTTGGGATCGATCCGAGGCGATCAATTTTTTCAAGAACCAGGGCGAACACTATAAGGCGCAGATCATCGAAGCCATTCCCGGCGATGAGGATGTTTCCCTGTATTCTCAAGGGAATTTTACCGATTTATGCCGTGGGCCCCATGTGCCCGCCACATCGCGGCTGAAGGTTTTCAAGCTGATGAAACTTGCGGGCGCTTATTGGCGCGGCGATTCGCATAACGAAATGCTGCAGCGGATCTATGGCACCGCATGGACCAATAAAGACGATCAGAACGCCTATCTGCGTCGTCTTGAAGAAGCGGAAAAACGTGATCACCGCAAGCTCGGCAAGCAGCTGGGCCTGTTTCACCTGCAGGAAGAAGCGCCCGGTATGGTGTTCTGGCACCCGAAGGGATGGGTTATCTGGCAGCAGGTCGAACAGTACATGCGGGACATCTTCCGCAATAACGGCTATCTCGAAATCCGCACGCCCTCTGTACTGGACAAAGGTTTGTGGGAGCGTTCCGGGCACTGGGAAAACTTCCGCGAGAATATGTTCGTGACGCAGGCCGAAGACCGGGAATTTTCCGTCAAGCCGATGAATTGCCCCGGGCATGTGCAGGTGTTCAAGCAGGGGCTGAAAAGTTATCGCGACCTGCCGCTTCGACTTGCGGAATTCGGTTCCTGTCACCGTAACGAGCCCTCCGGTGCACTGCATGGGATCATGCGGGTGCGAGCATTCACTCAGGACGACGCTCACATCTTCTGCACAGAGTCTCAGGTGCAAGATGAGGCCGTCCAGTTTATCGATCTGTTGCAGAAGGTTTACAACGATTTTGGCTTTAATGACATTCTGGTGAAACTTTCCACCCGTCCCGCGAAGCGCGTAGGCTCCGAGGAGCAATGGGACAAGGCGGAAGAGGCGCTGCGCTCCGCGCTGAACCACAAAAACCTCATCTGGGAGCTGCAACCCGGTGAAGGCGCGTTCTACGGGCCCAAAATAGAGTTTTCGCTCAAGGACAGTATCGGCCGCATCTGGCAGTGCGGCACCTTGCAACTGGATTTTTCCATGCCGGAGCGTCTCGGAGCAGAGTTTGTGTCTGAGGATAACTCCCGGCAGATACCGGTAATGCTTCACCGCGCAATCCTTGGCTCACTGGAGCGTTTTATCGGCATTCTTATCGAAAATCATGCGGGAGCATTGCCGCTATGGTTGTCGCCGGATCATGCGGTCGTGCTGAATATCTCGGAAGGGCAGGCCGATTACGCCAGAGAAGTGACCGAAGAACTCAGGCGGGCCGGTATTCGAGCACATGCGGACTTGAGAAATGAAAAAATAACTTATAAAATACGGGAGCATAGTCTGCAAAAACTGCCCTATCAAATCATCGTGGGTGATAAGGAGATGGCAGCGCAGAAGGTGGCTGTACGTACCCGTACTGGCTCTGACCTTGGTCAGATGACATTGCCGGCGCTGGTGGACCGTCTTGAGGAAGAGATCCGCACCCGCGCCGGGGCGGCTTGATTTATTGATAAATTCTGGGAGTTACTATAGTTCAGGAAAAAGCAGCACGCATCAATTACGAGATTACTGCGCCCGAGGTGCGCTTGATTGGTGCAGATGGAGAGCAGATAGGTATAGTCCCTCTGGCAGTCGCCAACAATCTGGCGGAAGAAGCGGAGGTGGATTTGGTTGAAATCGCACCTACCGCCAAACCCCCTGTCTGCCGCCTGATGGATTACGGCAAGTTCCGGTATCAGGAAAGCAAGAAAAAGCACGAGGCCAAGCTCAAACAGAAACAGATCCAGATAAAGGAAGTCAAGTTCCGTCCCAATACCGACGAGGGTGATTACAATATCAAGCTGCGCAACCTGATTACCTTCCTGGACGAAGGCGATAAAGCCAAAATTACCCTCCGCTTCCGCGGTCGGGAAATGGCGCATCAGGAATTTGGAGTGCGGCTGCTGGAGCGGATAAAAGGCGACCTGGAATCGCATGCGGTAGTGGAGCAGTTTCCCAAAATGGAGGGGCGCCAGATGGTGATGGTGTTATCTCCACGAAAGAAAGAAGTAAAGAACTCCAAAGAAGTAAAAACCTCCAACCCAAAGGAAACAAAACCGAACACTGTCACAGAAAGCCAGCCTGAGCGACGCTAGTGCACTCATTTTCCTCCGATTTCAGGTTCATCCGGTACCTGTCCCGCTGGATGGAAATCGGGAGGTGCGAGGCCGGGATATAGCATTCAGGACGGAGGCAGGTTATGGTTTCCTGTCGATCTGACACCGTTTCATTTCATTGAAAACAAGTGACTCCAGGGTTTAAAGCGTTCCATTCGGGAACCACCTTGTGTCATGTTAAAGCAGGAGCAAAGTAATGCCAAAGATGAAAACAAAGAGTGGTGCGGCGAAACGTTTTACGGTAAGAGCGGGTGGCACCGTGAAGCGCTCGCAGGCATTTAAACGTCATATTCTCACCAAGAAAACGACGAAAAGCAAGCGCCAGTTGCGGGGTTCCGTGAATGTACACTTCAGTGATGTGGCATCTGTACGCGCCATGATGCCCTACGCATAGGAGGAGACTGATATGCCAAGAGTAAAACGCGGTGTAACAGCTCATGCCCGCCACAAGAAAATACTGGACTTGGCGAAAGGTTATCGGGGTCGCCGCAAGAACGTTTATCGCGTAGCGAAAGAAGCGGTGATGAAAGCGGGGCAATACGCCTATCGCGATCGCCGCCAGAAGAAACGCGAATTCCGAGCCCTTTGGATCGCCCGCATCAACGCTGCTGCCAGAGAATGCGGGTTGTCGTACAGTGTGCTCATGAACGGCCTGAAAAAGGCCGAGATCGAGGTTGATCGCAAGGTCCTGGCGGATCTGGCGGTATTCGACAAACCGGCCTTTGCAAAAATAGCGGAACAAGCCAGAGCCAGTTTGGCCGTTTAGAGCGTTTTTGCAAGCCCGGCGTGAACTCGGGGCTTCGTTCACGTTTCCGGGATTAAACGACTGGGGAGGAGGCTAAAGGCAAAAACGCCTGGCCTCCTCTTTTCATATGCAGAGTCCAATTTGACCAAACTGTTATTTGAATGACTCACCTGGATCATCTTCTTGCTGAAGCAATTGAGCTGTTCGGCCGAACAGATGACATGGCCGAGCTGGAACAGGTCAAGGCGCGATATCTGGGCCGGCATGGTCAGTTGACCGAACTGCTCAAGGGATTGGGCAAGATTCCGCCGGAAGAGCGTCCCGCGGTGGGAAGCCGTATCAATCAGGCGAAGGAGACGCTGGAGGCAGCGTTGAACCGGCGCCGGGAGGCGATACAGGAAAAGAAGCTGGAAGAGCAGCTAATAGGGGAAAAGCTGGATGTCACTTTACCGGGACGTGGAACGGAAATGGGTGGACTCCACCCCATCACGCTTGCGCTCGACCGGATTCAGTCGCTGTTTCATTCCATCGGATTCACGGTAGCTTCCGGCCCCGAGATCGAAACTGATTTTTATAATTTTACCGCGCTGAATATTCCGGAAAACCATCCCGCCCGCGCCATGCACGATACTTTCTATGTCGATGACGAAAACGGTGGCGCAGGCGAACACCTGTTGCGCACCCATACGTCCCCCGTTCAAATACGGTACATGGAAAGCAATCCCCCTCCGCTGAAGGTGATTGCGCCAGGGAGGGTTTACCGTTGCGATTCCGACCTGACGCATACTCCGATGTTTCATCAGGTGGAAGGTTTATGGATCGATGAAAGCGCCAACTTCTCGGCTTTGAAAGGCATCCTGTCTGATTTCATGCAGCATTTTTTCGAGCGCGACGATCTGCCGGTGCGTTTTCGCCCTTCTTTTTTCCCTTTTACCGAGCCTTCAGCCGAAATGGATATCGGTTGTGTAATGTGCAAAACCGGCTGTCGCGTATGCAGTTACACCGGGTGGCTGGAAGTGCTGGGCTGTGGAATGGTGCATCCGAATGTCTTCAGGCATGTCAACATAGACAGCCAGAAGTATGTCGGCTTTGCTTTTGGTTTAGGCGTCGAGCGTCTGGCGATGCTGAGATATGGGGTAAACGACCTGCGGCTGTTCTTCGAGAATGATTTGCGGTTCCTGAAGCAGTTCAACTGAAACCTCGGATCAGGAATATAAAAAAATATAAAAAAATCCACACGAAAAATAATGCATGGTGACCTGCGGCAGGGATTCAGATCACTCAAGAGTGAGTGCGGAGCGGTCCTTGGTCGCAGGGTCAGTGTGTGAGAGTATCCAAAGCTGGAGACAAGGCCCGGGCCGCCCGGGTCGCGTTCATTTCTCCGCTGAACGGTAAAATTTATGAAATTTTCAGAAAACTGGCTGCGTACTTTTGTAAACCCTCCCCTATCGACGCGTGATCTTGCCCATGCGCTGACGATGGCGGGACTGGAAGTCGAGAGCGTTCAACCGGTTGCGCCGGCCTTTGACAAGGTGGTGGTAGCGGAAGTGCTGTCCGTCCAGAAACATCCCGGTGCGGATCATCTTCAGGTTTGCGAGGTGAGAACTGAAGCAGATAATGCAGGAAATAATATGCTCCTGCAGATTGTCTGCGGTGCCTCCAATGTGCGCGCTGGTATAAAAGTGCCATGTGCACTTCCAGGCGCGCAATTGCCGGGTATGGCCATAAAGCAGACCAGGATACGCGGGGTCGAATCCACGGGAATGTTGTGTTCAGCCAGAGAACTGGGATTGGAAGATGCTTCGTCCGGCCTGTTGCTGCTTTCGTCCGATGCGCCGGTTGGAACAGATTTTCGGGCCTATTACGATCTCGAAGACAGCCTTCTCGCTCTCAAACTCACGCCGAACCGCGGCGATTGCCTGGGGTTATCCGGCGTAGCGAGAGAAGTGGCGGCAATTACTTCCCAAAGTCTCCAATCCGTCGAAATCCAACCTGTGCCAGCACAGATTGCCGAAACCCTGGCAATACATGTGGATGCGGCTGCCGCCTGTCCGCTCTACTATGGTCGGGTGGTGCGGGGTATTTCTCTGGATGTCGCTACGCCGCGATGGATGGTGCAGCGACTGGAACGCAGTGGGTTGCGCACTATCAACGCGGTGGTGGATGTGACCAATTATGTCATGCTGGAGACGGGTCAGCCCCTGCATGCTTTCGATCTTGCAAGAATACAGGATGGCCTCGCCGGCTCCATCCATGTCAGGTTCGCCAGACCGGGAGAAAGTATTGAATTGCTGAATGGCGAGAATCTCGTCCTGCAACCCGATATGCTCATCATCGCAGATGAGGCCAAGCCGCTGGCGCTGGCGGGTATCATGGGTGGGAATGAGAGTGGAGTCGCGCCCGGGGTCGTCGACTTGTTTCTGGAGAGCGCTTTTTTCAGCCCCGACGTTATTGCCGGCAAATCCTTCTCGCTCGGATTCAGCTCGGATTCGGCCTATCGTTTCGAACGGGGCGTCGATTTTGGCGCCACGCGCGCCGCAATGGAGCGCGCAACCGGACTGATTCTGGATATCTGCGGGGGGCGGGCCGGGCCAATTACTGAACTCCGGGGAAGTTTGCCGGCGCGTGACCCCATTCGGCTGGATCTGGAGCGAGTCGGACGGGTGTTGGGCGTGGAACTGGATGAAGGCCACGTGGCGGAGCTGTTGCACCGACTGCAGCTCGGTTTTCTGAGTACCGATGCGGTATTTTACGTGACGCCTCCAACTTACCGATTCGATCTTGCCATAGAAGAAGATCTGATCGAGGAGTTGGCTCGCATGTACGGATACAACCGTATAGCTGCGACCATGCCGCGAGCGAAACTCGACATACTTCCTGTGCCCGAAACGCGGCGAACGCGATCAAGCCTGCGACAAATTCTGGTGGCTCGGGATTACCAGGAAGTCATCAATTATGCTTTTGTCGAAACCTCATGGGAAACGGAGCTGGCGGGCAACAGGACGCCTGTTGCGTTGAAAAACCCTTTATCCAATCAACTGGCGGTGATGCGCAGCAGTCTTTTGGGGGGGCTCATCTCTAATCTTCAGTTCAATCTCAACCGCAAGCAATCCAGGATTCGCCTGTTTGAAATCGGCGGCTGTTTCCAGAAAGATGGGGAGACCTACTCGCAACAGGAAAAGCTGGCAGGACTCTGCTATGGGGACGTCGCGGAGGAACAATGGGGCTTGCCTGCCCGCTCCGTGGATTTCTATGATGCAAAAGCCGATGTTGAGGCGCTGTTGCGGCCAGTGGAGCTTAGAGCCACTGCCGTACGTCATCCAGCCCTGCATCCGGGCAAGTCCGCGGAGATTTCCATAGATGGCCGTGTTGGCGGTTTCCTGGGGGAGCTTCACCCCCGTTGGCAGCAGAAGCTGGATCTGCCGCGATCCGTCATTCTATTTGAACTGTACATGGATGTCCTGCTGGCGCGCGCATTGCCCAAGGCCTCCGAAATTTCCAAATATCCCCCGATCCGGCGGGATATCGCTGTGCTCGTGCCGAAGGATGTCAGCGTGCAGGCGATACTGGACAGCATGCGGAGTGAAAAATTATCCATCATTTCTGAAATTGCGCTCTTTGATGTATACCAGGGAAAAGGGGTGGAAAACGACAAAAAAAGTCTTGCATTCCGTATGTTATTACAAGATACTGAAAAAACTTTGACTGACGCACAAGCTGATCAGGCAGTCGCAAAGCTGATAAGTATTCTTGAAAACAGGTTTGGAGCAAGACTGCGCAGTTGACCGGAAGATAGAACACGATGTTTGAGAGTGAAAGGTGAGAGGGAGACTATGACCTTAACAAAGGCCGAGCTGGCGGATTTGCTTTTTGAAAAAGTCGGTTTCAACAAACGCGAAGCCAAGGACATGGTGGAGTCTTTTTACGAAGAAGTTCGCATTGCGCTGCAAAATGGCGACGGCGTCAAGCTATCGGGGTTCGGCAATTTCCAGTTGCGCGACAAGCCCCAGCGTCCCGGCCGAAATCCCAAAACAGGTGAAGAAATTCCTATTACTGCCCGCAGGGTAGTTACTTTCCACGCCAGTCAGAAACTGAAGGCGATGGTTGAAAAGAACCAGCATGGCAAAAATAACGCCTGATACCCCGCTTACCCCTATTCCCGCCAAACGCTATTTCACGATTGGCGAAGTAAGCGAATTATGTGGTGTAAAGCCGCATGTATTGCGTTATTGGGAGCAGGAGTTCACGCAACTGAAACCCGTCAAGCGCCGGGGCAACCGGCGCTACTATCAGCACCACGAAGTGCTGCTGATTCGCCGCATTCGGGAGCTGCTCTATGAGCAGGGTTTTACCATTCATGGCGCACGCGCCCGTCTGGGGCAGGGTTTCGTCAATCCGATGCCCCTTGCATCACTTTCCTCATCTATCGATCTGGCATCGATACGTAGCGAGATCCAGGATGTGCTGGGATTGCTCCGCTCCTGAGTTCTCTCTTTTTTCAATTTCATGAACTGCAAGATGTTGTAAAACGCGGGCTGACATCCGATTGACGTCCATTGAGAACTATTCGCAGGTTTCTAACCTTTCGGATTTATTGTTATAATTCGCCACGTCGGGGCGTAGCGCAGCCTGGTAGCGTACTTGCATGGGGTGCAAGTGGTCGGAGGTTCAAATCCTCTCGCCCCGACCAGTCAAGCTTATCAACAAGTACCGTCATGCGCAGTAGGGGCTGAATACATCTGTCTTCCCTATAAGCTGAAACGATCACCCTGGGTCATGTTCTAATGCGCATACTGCTCAGCAATGACGACGGGTATTTTGCGCCAGGTCTCGCCTGTCTTGCGGAAGCGCTTTCCGTCATCGCGGACATCGTAGTCGTCGCCCCGGAGCGCGACCGAAGCGGCGCCAGCAATTCGCTTACGCTGGACCGGCCGCTCAGTCTCCGCAAATCCCACAACGGGTTCTATTACGTCAATGGCACGCCCACAGACTGCGTGCATCTGGCGGTGACAGGCATGCTCGATACCCTGCCTGACATGGTCGTATCCGGAATCAACGACGGCGCCAATATGGGGGATGACACCATTTATTCGGGCACGGTAGCGGCGGCTACTGAAGGTTTTTTACTTGGTGTACCTTCCCTTGCCATTTCACTCGCCGGTTTTTCGGCCGGAAATTTTCCTACTGCCGCGCGTGTCGCAACTGAAATAGTGCGTCGCTTTGAAACAGACAAACTTCATGGACCGGTGCTGCTGAACGTTAACGTACCTGATATCCCATACGATGAGTTGCAGGGCCTGGAGGTTACGCGGCTGGGGCGCCGGCATAAAGCGGAACCCGTAGTAAAATATAAAACCCCGCGCGGCGAGACAGTATATTGGGTGGGTGCGGCAGGGCCCGCGCAGGATGCCGGAGAGGGAACAGATTTTCTCGCAATTCAGCGCAATCGCGTATCGGTGACCCCATTGCAGATCGATCTCACGCGGTATGGGCAGTTGGATGCGGTAAAGGAATGGCTGAACAGCCACACTCTTGCCAGTACGCGGAGTTGAAGGCCAGGTGTTCAAGGCAACTCGGGATTGAACGTTCACCATTCCGGAATCGGCATGACTTCGCAGCGCACGCGGACGCGCATGGTTGAGCGGCTGCGCGCCCAGGGTATCACGGATGAAGCAGTACTTGCGGCCATGATTACCGTTCCTCGTCACATCTTTGTGGAGGAAGTACTGGCAGACCGTGCTTACGATGACGTCGCGTTGCCGATCAATTTCGAGCAGACGATTTCGAATCCATTCACTGTGGCGAGAATGAGCCAGTTGCTGCGCGCAGGGTCCGACCTTGGCAAAGTGCTTGAGATTGGTACGGGTTCCGGCTATCAGACTGCGATACTGACCCAGTTCTCGCGGGAAGTCTATTCGGTCGAGCGAATCGGGCCCCTGTTGACGCGCACTCGCGGACGGTTAGGAGAGTTGCGCATCAACAATGTACGTCTGAGGCATGCTGACGGTCTGCTTGGCCTTTCCGGGGCGGCGCCGTTTGACGGAATCATTCTCACGGCTGCAGCAGAGCACATACCTCCAGCGCTACTTGAACAATTAGCCATTCATGGCAGAATGGTATTTCCCAGGGGAACAAGTGAGCAAGTTTTGTGCGTTATCGAACGCAACTTGCAAGGTTATACTGAGACAATACTGGACGAAGTCAAGTTTGTCCCAATGATACCGGGAATCTGGCAGCGCTAGGAAACCGCAACGATATCGAGCGAGGGAAACGAGACAACAATGAGTGCTACACGAATCAGGTATATGAGTCTGAGCAGTAATATTTCCGGCCTCGGCGAAGGTCTTCCTCGCACATTTTTTGCGCAGCGGCATATTACCCCATACTGTCTGTCCCTCGCATTATGCTTGCTGATTGCCGGTTGTTCTTCCACGCCTCGGCAAGGACCAATGAGTAACAAGGCCGTGCCGGACCGGCAAAAAAATGCTGTTTCAACATACTCTCAGCCTCAACGACCTGGCGTGCATATCGTTCGCAAGGGGGATACGCTCTATAGCATTGCGACGAGCAACAATATCAATCCCAGGGATCTGGCGGTGTGGAACAACCTCCCTGATCCAGGCGCGATCCGGATTGGCCAGGAAATCTTTTTATCTCCCGAGGGGCCGGTAGCGGCGCAGCCAACCCTGTTCGCCATTCAGGAGTCCGCCCCATCTTCGTCCGTAGTAGCGCCAGCATCGCCGCCGCAAATCAGACAAGACAGTATGCCGATGCCGGAAGCAAGACAACCGGTGCCGGTGGGGAAGCTGAAAACAGAACCAAAAGCGCTCAAGCTGCCTTACTCGGAACAGGCCTTCGCACAGATGAAAAGCCGGGCGGATACAGCCCTGCCGGTAACGGTGGTAAAGGCTGCACCGGCTATCGAAAAAACTATGCCTCCCGAAATCAGTACGATTTCCATCCCTCCGGCGGAAGCTGTCAGAAATAATACTCATGGTGAATGGGTATGGCCCTCCAAAGGCAGGGTATCCGACCTTTTCTCGGAAAGCACCAAAGGCATTGATATTGTTGGAATGAGAGGACAAGCGGTAACCGCGTCCGCAGGAGGGAAAGTGGTCTATAGCGGTGAGGGTCTGCGCGGGTATGGCAAGCTGATCATTATCAAGCACAACGAAACCTATCTCAGCGCTTACGCACATAACAGCAAACTTCTCGTGAAGGAAGGGGAGACGGTGATCAAAGGACAGAAAATTGCTGAGATGGGAAGCACGGACGCTGGTCTTGTCAAGCTCCATTTCGAAATTCGGAAGAATGGCAAGCCAGTCGATCCTCTGAAATATTTACCGGGTATTTCCGGGTGAATCGAGGATGAACTCATGATGAACCAGCAAGAATACACTGACGAAGAAGAACTCTTCGCGAAGGAGGATTCCCTGGAGCAGGACGATGAGGTTGCCGACACGCCCTCCAGCGCAGCAACGGACACATCCAGCGACTTTTTATTGACCGATGTTACTCAAATCTATTTCAATGAGATTGGCCATAACGCTCTGCTGACAGCGAAGGAAGAAGCGGAATTGACTCGCCGCGTCAGGCAGAACGATTTTGCCGCACGGCAGAAAATGATCGAGTGTAATTTGCGACTGGTGGTCAATATAGCAAAACATTACACTAATCATGGCGTCGCCCTGCTCGATCTGATAGAAGAAGGCAACATGGGGATGATGCACGCGCTTGATAAATTCGATCCGGAACGAGGATTCCGCTTTTCGACCTATGCGACCTGGTGGATACGCCAGAATATCGAGCGTTGCATCATGAATCAGTCGCGCACCATTCGTCTTCCGGTCCATGTCATCAAGGATTTGAACATCATATTGCAGGCTGCCCGCCACCTTGAAGCACATACAGGAAAAGAACCCAAAGCGGAGGATGTCGCCCACCTGCTGGGGCGGAAGGTCAAGGAAGTGCAAAGAATGTTGTCTTTGAACCAGAGCATGATGTCATTGGACGCGCCGCTCGATGTCGATCCATTGCTGTCGATTGGGGATGCAATTGCGGATGATCAGAGTCCCGGCCCCGATCTTATGTGGGAGCAGTCCGAGATAAAAGGCCGTGTACAGGATTGGTTAAACCGGTTGAATGATAAGCAACGCTATATCATCGAGCAGCGCTATGGGCTCAACGGTTATGAAACCCAGACCCTGGAGCAACTGGCCGCAAGTCTCGATCTTACTCGCGAACGCGTGCGCCAGATTCAACTGGAAGCGCTGCAAACCTTGCGCATGATACTGAGGTGCGAGGGCGTATCGAAGGATGGCGTATTCTGATTACCGAACTTTATGACACTCATGCTTGTCTAAAACAGAGGGTGCACTTGAGGTTTGGTTCGGCTTCGTCGCCAGATCGTTTCCGAGTAAAGTAAGTAGTAAGGTAATTAAGGCTAAGTGTAAATCCCGCTTTCGAATATAAATCAGGGCTAAGTCCCGCCATCGCCTTTTGCGATGAAATTCTCATTTTCCAGGATATATCACAATCACCGCCATGTCTGAACCACAATTTTTTGCCCCCGATCCGGGGTTGTGTACAGAAGAAGAGATTTCCTATCTAGTTCATACGTTTTATGCAACGGCGAGAAAGGATCCGTTGCTCGGCCCGATCTTCGAGGCTCATGTTACTGACTGGGATGCGCATTTCGTGCAGATGATCAATTTCTGGTCGATGAAGCTGCGGGGAACAAGCAGGTTTCGCGGCGCCCCCATGCCCAAGCACGTAGCCCTGCCCGGGCTGAAGCCGGAATTATTCGAACGATGGCTTCAACTTTTTCACCAGACCACGAGCGAAATGGAAAACGCCGATTTACAGTTCAATGCGGATATGCTGGCGCGGCATATCGGCAGCAGGCTTTGGCTAAGGTATCAAATGGAGCGCTACCCTAACAGGCAGCTGGTGGAACTCTGCGGAGCGTAGTCCCTGCTCGGGAGTCGCTAAATGAATGTGCGGCCGTCTCAGAAGTGGTGATTGAGTTGAAGGGAAATGATGTGTGCGTTCGTGCTGAATGAGCCGCGTACTACCTGAAGCGATGGGTTCGGGAAGGTGGAGCGCTCGATCTCCGCTCCCTTGAAGAACACATGTGAATACCCTACATCGATCGACGTTCGCTCACCGATTTTCTGGTTGAGGCCCACCGCTAACCAGAAACGATCGGAATCTGGCAGGCGTACGGATCGATCCCGGGCGTTACGCACGGGAGCTTGGTCGTAGGCGAAACCGGCGTGGAGTCGAAGGCGCTCCGTGTACTGATATTGTGTACCAAGACCCACGCGGAAACTGTCTTCGAACCCCAGCCGTTCATTTGCGAGAATGGCGCCGGAAGCGCGATTCATGGCGACAATTGCCGGTACATGCCCCCAGCCCGTCCAGGTCAAATCTGCAAGCAATCGCAATCGATCGCTCATCATGTGAGAAATTGCCAGCGACGCACTGTTTGGAAGCTCGAGAGCGACCGAAGCAGGAATGGCAGTGCCAGGCGCACTCAGGCTGCCATCAACTTTTAAATTCACCGTCGATCTGTAAGTCAGCCCCATGCGCGTGGACGGTGAAAACCGGAACATGACGCCGAGGTTATAGCCAAAGCCTACATCATTCCCTTTCATCTTTGTTTCAACGTCTACCGGGAGGGGCAGCAGGGATGTTACGGGCACCATGCTGCGCAGATCCGCGTCAAACTTCACGATATTCAAGCCCGCGCCAATCGAGACATCCTCGCTCAACTGCCAGGCAAAGCTCGGATTGAAATTAATCGCCAGTATTTCAGAGAATCTTCCCTGGTAACGGCCGATAAAAGTCTTGTTCCATTCCGTGGAGTTGCCAAAGGTGGGAGATACTCCCAATCCGAGGCGGAAGGCAGAACCCAGCGACATGCTCCAGTAAACAGCGGGAACTACCGAAAGGCCCCCGGCCTGCCCCCCATTATCGCCCAATGGATAGCTGAGGAAAGGACTGCTGCCCGTATCCTTGAATCTCAAGGACCGGATGAGCAGGTTGCCCCCTCCGGAAACATGATGGCCGGGGGCAAGGTAGGTCATGCCAGCGGGATTGAAATAAATCGTGGATGCGTCCTGCGCCACCGCCGCCGCTCCGGCATAGGCGTAGCCGTTTCCGGCTCCATTCTGGTTTTGCAGAGCGAATCCTGCCGCGGCAGCGCCATTGGCAAGGAACAGGGTTCCTGTCAACAGCAAAGGCGTCAATAGTAATCTGGAGATCTGCATGACTCGGGCTTGTCGATTTGAGAAGTTCTGTTACGACCGTTATCGATGCGTGCACACGTAATCAAGCATAGTCGATATTTCGGTTCTTGCTAAAAATTCTGCCAATTCTGCCTTGAGCCGGCACTGGGTAGGTATTCCTGTTTTCGGATATACTTGCCCTCATAAATATAATTTTCCTTGCAATTGCATTGCGAAATAGAACTGAAGGCTCTGTTTTTATCCGTATCGGCTCTACTTCGCGGGAGATGACCCGTATGTCAGGTATCAGGATGCGCTGATCCCTTGTCAAGGTTCCAGGGGAAAGCGCGGTAAGATCAAATTTTTATGTCACCACATGGGAGTGAAAACAATGAGCAATCAAAATAGCGGTAGCGCCCCGTATGTTCTGCCACCTCTACCCTATGCGGATAACGCACTGGACCCCGTCATTTCGGCAAATACGCTTGGCTTTCACTACGGGAAACATCACAAGACATATGTCGACAATCTCAACAAGCTGGTTGCAGGTACAGATCTGGCGGATCTGTCTCTGGAGGAGATCATCACTTCCACGGCGGGCAAGGCAGACAAGGTCGGGATCTTCAATAACGCCGCCCAGGTATGGAACCATACCTTTTACTGGAACAGTTTATCGCCCAAGGGTGGCGGCGAGCCGCCCGCGTCGCTGAAGCAAAAAATAGAGACCGCTTTCGGCAGCGTGGAGGTGTGCAAAAAGGAACTGGCGACAGCCGCCACAACCCAGTTCGGCAGTGGATGGGCATGGCTGGTAAACGATGGCGGCAGGCTTCAGGTGATAAAGACGGGTAACGCGGATTTGCCACTCACAAAAGGAATGAAGCCGCTCTTGACGATCGACGTCTGGGAACATGCCTACTACCTTGATTACCAGAACCGGCGCGCGGATTATGTAAATGCCGTGCTCGACAAGCTGATCAACTGGGGCTTTGCCGCTGACAACGATAAATAATACCGCGATCTGCTGATGTGACGATACCTATTTCAGAACAAGTCGAAATCATCAAGCGTGGTTGCAGCGAGCTTTTGCTGGAAGACGAGCTGGAGCAGAAGCTTGCCCTGAATCGTCCACTCAGAATCAAGGCTGGGTTCGATCCTACAGCACCTGACTTGCATCTGGGTCATACCGTTCTGCTGAATAAAATGCGCCACTTACAGGATTTAGGGCATTACGCCCTATTCCTGATTGGCGATTTCACAGGCATGATCGGCGATCCCACCGGCAAGAATACCACGCGCCCCCCACTTTCCCGCGAGCAGGTAGCCGAGAATGCGAAATCCTACCAGGACCAGGTGTTCCGCATACTCAGATCTGAGCAGACCGAGGTGGTGTTCAACTCCGCATGGATGGACAAGCTGAATGCCGTCGATCTGATCAAACTGGCTGCGACTCATACGGTCGCGCGTATGCTGGAGCGGGACGATTTTGGCAAGCGCTACCAGAGCAACAGGCCCATTGCCATCCATGAATTTTTATACCCGCTGATTCAGGGCTATGACTCGGTCGCGCTCCACGCGGACATCGAACTGGGAGGCACTGATCAGAAATTCAATTTGCTGATGGGACGGGAGTTGCAGAAACATTTCGGGCAGGCGTCGCAATGCGTCATCACGATGCCGCTCCTCGAAGGACTGGACGGCGTCAATAAAATGTCCAAGTCTGCCGGCAACTATATCGGAATCACCGAGAGTCCGGGGAACATGTTCGGCAAGTTGATGTCTGTTTCGGACGAATTGATGTGGCGGTATATTGAGTTGCTGTCGTTCGAGCCGCTGCGCGTCGTTCGGCAGTGGCAGCATGATGTGGGGAATGGACGCAATCCTCGCGACATCAAGGTCCTGTTTGCGCAGGAGATCGTTACCCGTTTCCATAGCAGGCAGGATGCCGAGGCCGCTCTCGCCGATTTCGAATCACGCTTCAGGCGGGGAGGTATCCCGGATGACCTGCCGGAAAACATACTGCAGGCTGGAAAAGAGGGGTTGCCGATAGCGCAGTTGCTCAAACAGGCGGGCCTCACCGCCAGTACTACCGAAGCCTTGCGCATGATCGAGCAAGGTGGTGTAAAATTGAACGGTGAGAAGGTGAGCGACAAAACTTTCAGGCTGCCTTGTGGTCAAAAGGCAGTAGTGCAGGTGGGCAAGCGAAAGTTCGCCCGGGTGACAGTTTCTGAAGAAAAATAAAAATTATCAAAAAACCCTTGACCGGGTATCTGGCGTCTGTATAATGCCGCCTTTCGCTACTGACATCATTTACAAAGTTTGTCAGCCAGCATCGCTCTTTAAAAATTTACAGCCGATAGGTGTGGGCACTTGAACGGGACATACGGCTGCTTCGTGTTTTTAGCAAAGCAGCCAGTTCCAGGAATCGAAGTGCTCGCACAACGTACCAAGGTTCTGATCATCCCGGTCACTCGGGAGAAACAGGATCGAATAACGTCAAGCGAGAGTTTTACCAGTATTGAACTGAAGAGTTTGATCCTGGCTCAGATTGAACGCTGGCGGCATGCTTTACACATGCAAGTCGAACGGCAGCACGGGGGCAACCCTGGTGGCGAGTGGCGAACGGGTGAGTAATACATCGGAACGTATCCTTAAGTGGGGGATAACGCACCGAAAGGTGTGCTAATACCGCATAATCTCCGAGGAGAAAAGCAGGGGATCGCAAGACCTTGCGCTTTTGGAGCGGCCGATGTCTGATTAGCTAGTTGGTGAGGTAAAGGCTTACCAAGGCGTCGATCAGTAGCTGGTCTGAGAGGACGACCAGCCACACTGGGACTGAGACACGGCCCAGACTCCTACGGGAGGCAGCAGTGGGGAATTTTGGACAATGGGGGAAACCCTGATCCAGCCATGCCGCGTGAGTGAAGAAGGCCTTCGGGTTGTAAAGCTCTTTCAGCCGGAACGAAACGGTCACGGTTAATACCCGTGACTACTGACGGTACCGGAAGAAGAAGCACCGGCTAACTACGTGCCAGCAGCCGCGGTAATACGTAGGGTGCGAGCGTTAATCGGAATTACTGGGCGTAAAGCGTGCGCAGGCGGTTTTGTAAGTCAGATGTGAAATCCCCGGGCTTAACCTGGGAACTGCGTTTGAAACTACAAGGCTAGAGTGTGGCAGAGGGGGGTGGAATTCCACGTGTAGCAGTGAAATGCGTAGAGATGTGGAGGAACACCGATGGCGAAGGCAGCCCCCTGGGTTAACACTGACGCTCAGGCACGAAAGCGTGGGGAGCAAACAGGATTAGATACCCTGGTAGTCCACGCCCTAAACGATGTCAACTAGTTGTCGGGTCTTAACGGACTTGGTAACGCAGCTAACGCGTGAAGTTGACCGCCTGGGGAGTACGGTCGCAAGATTAAAACTCAAAGGAATTGACGGGGACCCGCACAAGCGGTGGATTATGTGGATTAATTCGATGCAACGCGAAAAACCTTACCTACCCTTGACATGTGCCGAAGCCCGCCGAGAGGTGGGTGTGCCCGAAAGGGAACGGCAACACAGGTGCTGCATGGCTGTCGTCAGCTCGTGTCGTGAGATGTTGGGTTAAGTCCCGCAACGAGCGCAACCCTTGTCATTAATTGCCATCATTCAGTTGGGCACTTTAATGAAACTGCCGGTGACAAACCGGAGGAAGGTGGGGATGACGTCAAGTCCTCATGGCCCTTATGGGTAGGGCTTCACACGTAATACAATGGCGCGTACAGAGGGTTGCCAACCCGCGAGGGGGAGCTAATCTCAGAAAGCGCGTCGTAGTCCGGATCGGAGTCTGCAACTCGACTCCGTGAAGTCGGAATCGCTAGTAATCGCGGATCAGCATGTCGCGGTGAATACGTTCCCGGGTCTTGTACACACCGCCCGTCACACCATGGGAGTGGGTTTCACCAGAAGCAGGTAGTCTAACCGCAAGGAGGGCGCCTGCCACGGTGAGATTCATGACTGGGGTGAAGTCGTAACAAGGTAGCCGTAGGGGAACCTGCGGCTGGATCACCTCCTTTCTAGAGAAATTCCCGTTTGAGTGCCCACAACCTATCGGTTGTTTAGAAAGCAAGGCTAGGGGGCTAAGAAAATAGGCTTGAGAACCACGAAAGGCCCATCTCTTTGTTTCCAGGCTCTGTTCAGGGTCTGTAGCTCAGTTGGTTAGAGCACACGCTTGATAAGCGTGGGGTCGGTGGTTCAAGTCCACCCAGACCCACCAACTAAAAGGGGGTGTAGCTCAGATGGGAGAGCACCTGCTTTGCAAGCAGGGGGTCATCGGTTCGATCCCGTTCACCTCCACCAAACAGAAAAGCAATTATCTAATTAGAAGCCAGAAGTAAACGGAAGGGTTTACTTCTGGTTTTTAACCAGCGGCTGTATTTCGGGAGCATTCAGGTTTTCGAGGGTGTTTTGTTCAACCCTGGATTCCTTGTATTGGTTCCCGACGTTCTTTAACAATCTGGAAGAAGTAAATATTCCGTATCGAAGGATACGCTGCCTGACGGAGATGTCGTCTTTAAGGCTGCGTTTTCCCGAGAAATGGAATAATGGGTTAGATTGTATCGACGTATCGCATTTTTAGTCGGATGCGATGCGAAGCAAACACCTGTAACCACCGGTTTGGAAGATGGAAAGGAGTCGGTTTTTCAATGATATCCGATCCGGCTTCTAAAGCCCTTAAGGTTATAGGATCAAGCGAATAAGTGCATGTGGTGGATGCCTTGGCGATTACAGGCGATGAAGGACGTGGAAGCCTGCGAAAAGCTTCGGGGAGCTGGCAAACAAGCTTTGATCCGGAGATGTCCGAATGGGGAAACCCGGCCCGCAAGGGTCAACCTTGGCTGAATATATAGGCCAAGCGTGGCGAACCTGGTGAACTGAAACATCTAAGTAGCCAGAGGAAAAGAAATCAACCGAGATTCCCAAAGTAGTGGCGAGCGAAATGGGAGCAGCCTCCAATTTTTAGCATTTGAACTAGTCGAACCGTCTGGAAAGTCGGGCCATAGCGGGTGATAGCCCCGTAGGCGAAAGTTTGAGTGTGGAACTAGGATTGGGACAAGTAGGGCGGGACACGTGGAATCCTGTCTGAATATGGGGGGACCATCCTCCAAGGCTAAATACTCGTAATCGACCGATAGTGAACCAGTACCGTGAGGGAAAGGCGAAAAGAACCCCGGGAGGGGAGTGAAATAGATCCTGAAACCGCATGCATACAAACAGTGGGAGCGGACTTGTTCCGTGACTGCGTACCTTTTGTATAATGGGTCAGCGACTTACATTCAGTAGCGAGCTTAACCGTATAGGGGAGGCACAGCGAAAGCGAGTCTTAATAGGGCGATTAGTTGCTGGGTGTAGACCCGAAACCAGATGATCTACTCATGGCCAGGATGAAGCGGGGGTAACACCTCGTGGAGGTCCGAACCCACTAATGTTGAAAAATTAGGGGATGAGCTGTGGGTAGGGGTGAAAGGCTAAACAAATCTGGAAATAGCTGGTTCTCTCCGAAAACTATTTAGGTAGTGCCTCACGTATCACCTTCGGGGGTAGAGCACTGTTATGGCTAGGGGGCCGTTTAGGCCTACCAAACCATGGCAAACTCCGAATACCGAAGAGTGCGAGCGTGGGAGACAGACATCGGGTGCTAACGTCCGGTGTCGAGAGGGAAACAACCCAGACCCTCAGCTAAGGTCCCAAAGACACAGTTAAGTGGCAAACGAAGTGGGAAGGCTAAAACAGTCAGGAGGTTGGCTTAGAAGCAGCCATCCTTTAAAGAAAGCGTAATAGCTCACTGATCGAGTCGTCCTGCGCGGAAGATGTAACGGGGCTCAAACTGTGCACCGAAGCTAGGGATCTACACGCAAGTGTAGATGGTAGGAGAGCGTTCCGTAGGCCTGCGAAGGTGGCTTGTAAAGGCTGCTGGAGGTATCGGAAGTGCGAATGCTGACATGAGTAGCGATAAAGGGAGTGAAAGGCTCCCTCGCCGTAAGCCCAAGGTTTCCTGCGCAACGTTCATCGGCGCAGGGTGAGTCGGCCCCTAAGGTGAGGCAGAAATGCGTAGCTGATGGGAAACTGGTTAATATTCCAGTACCTTTGTTCAATGCGATGTGGGGACGGAGAAGGTTAGCTCGGCCGGGTGTTGGATGTCCCGGTTGAAGCGTGTAGACGTGCTGCTTAGGCAAATCCGGGCGGCTTAGTTGAGGCGTGATAACGAAACACCCTTCGGGGTGCCAAGTGAGTGATACCCTGCTTCCAGGAAAAGCCACTAAGCTTCAGTTGAACGAAGACCGTACCGCAAACCGACACAGGTGGGCGGGATGAAAATTCCAAGGCGCTTGAGAGAACTCAGGAGAAGGAACTCGGCAAATTGACACCGTAACTTCGGGATAAGGTGTGCCCTCGGTACGTGTAGCGCCTCGCGCGTGAAGCGGAAGGGGGTTGCAAAAAAATGGTGGCTGCGACTGTTTAATAAAAACACAGCACTCTGCAAACACGAAAGTGGACGTATAGAGTGTGACGCCTGCCCGGTGCCGGAAGGTTAAGTGATGGGGTGCAAGCTCTTGATCGAAGCCCCGGTAAACGGCGGCCGTAACTATAACGGTCCTAAGGTAGCGAAATTCCTTGTCGGGTAAGTTCCGACCTGCACGAATGGCGTAACGATGGCCACACTGTCTCCTCCTGAGACTCAGCGAAGTTGAAATGTTTGTGAAGATGCAATCTCCCCGCGGCTAGACGGAAAGACCCCGTGCACCTTTACTGTAGCTTTACATTGGACCTTGACAACATCTGTGTAGGATAGGTGGGAGGCATTGAAGTGGGCTCGCTAGAGCTCATGGAGCCAACCTTGAAATACCACCCTGGTGTTGTTGGGGTTCTAACCTGGGTCCATTATCTGGATCGGGGACCGTGTATGGTAGGCAGTTTGACTGGGGCGGTCTCCTCCCAAAGTGTAACGGAGGAGTACGAAGGTACGCTAGGTACGGTCGGAAATCGTGCTGATAGTGCAATGGCAAAAGCGTGCTTGACTGCGAGACTGACAAGTCGAGCAGATGCGAAAGCAGGTCATAGTGATCCGGTGGTTCTGTATGGAAGGGCCATCGCTCAACGGATAAAAGGTACGCCGGGGATAACAGGCTGATTCCTCCCAAGAGTTCATATCGACGGGGGAGTTTGGCACCTCGATGTCGGCTCATCACATCCTGGGGCTGTAGCCGGTCCCAAGGGTATGGCTGTTCGCCATTTAAAGTGGTACGTGAGCTGGGTTTAAAACGTCGTGAGACAGTTTGGTCCCTATCTGCCGTGGGCGTTGGAAGTTTGAGAGGACCTGCTCCTAGTACGAGAGGACCGGAGTGGACGCACCTCTGGTGTACCGGTTATGACGCCAGTCGTATCGCCGGGTAGCTAAGTGTGGAAGAGATAACCGCTGAAAGCATCTAAGCGGGAAACTCGCCTCAAGATGAGACTTCCCGGGGGTTAAACCCCCCTAAAGGTTCGTCGAAGACTACGACGTTGATAGGTCGGGTGTGGAAGCGCAGTAATGCGTTAAGCTAACCGATACTAATTGACCGTGCGGCTTGATCCTATAACCTTAAGCAATAACAAGGTGTTTATCAGATACAATCATTCCCATTTACTTCTTCAAGATTGCGGTTTTCGATAGAAGCCAGAGTTGCTCATTGCTTTTGTCGGATGCCACCAAAAGTTACGCTTGGCGGTCATAGCACTTTGGACCCACCCCTTCCCATCCCGAACAGGGTCGTGAAACGAAGTCGCGCCGATGATAGTGTGTTTTCACATGCGAAAGTAGGTCACTGCCAGGCACCTTATAGAAAAAAGCCCCGACTCTCGCGAGTCGGGGCTTTTTTGTTGATACGCGGGAATAGCTTATTCTTGCATGTGCAAGTTTCCACGGTCGAATTTCAGTGTCAGATGACAAGAAAATCATCAGGCGAGGAAATCATCATGAAACTACAGCGGTTTTTATTCCCCCGATTTTTATCCCTGTTACTGGCGCTGATGATCAGCTTTACAGCCGGACGTGTCGCCGCGCAGCCAGGGAATAAACCGTACCGGGCAGCGATAGACAGTGATGGCGTGCAACACGTGAACATTCTCGCGGGCGACTATTTTTTCCGTCCCAGGCACATCATCGTCAAAGTCAACGTGCCTGTAATGCTTGTCGTTCGAGTAGAACAGGGCGTCATCCCTCACGGTCTGGTACTAAAAGTTCCCAAAGCGAATATCTCGATTGATGAGGATCTGAATCAGCAGTCTCAAACATTCACTTTTACCCCGACCGCGCCAGGCAAATATGCTTTCTATTGTCCAAAGAAGCTGCTCTTTTTCAAGAGTCATCGGGAACACGGTATGGAGGGCGTTCTGGAAGTTGTTGAGTAGTCGGCCTGGATGGCGACTTGCCCTCATGCAGTTTCCGTACGAACTCGCGTTCGCGTCCTGTTTCAGGAATGACATCAATACCGGCAAACCTGTCGGTCTTTCAGTCTGTCAGTGTATCTGCGCCGGAAAGAGATCGAAACGGGAAGGTTTGATGAAAACCTGATCGCCTCGCGTCAGCTGCAGTTCGCGAAAGCGCTCCCTGCTGATTTCGACCTCGATCGATTCTTTATCCTTGCCGTCATTGCGTACAACCTTAAGGCGAACTATCGGGCCCACCGAGAGAATGTGCGAGACATGAGCGGCAATTGCTCCCTCCCCATTTAACCCATTGTCCATCTTGTCCACATGGATGTCATGTGGACGCACATAGGCCACTGCTGAGAGCTCTTCAGCTTCGGTATGCCCCGGTGCATCGATTTCGATTCCTCCTATCCAGGCCCGACCGCGATGCAGCCGCCCATGGAAAAGATTCACCTTGCCCAGGAACCTGTACACGAACGGGCTCGCCGGATGCTCGTATACCTCGTCCGGCGTGCCGATCTGCTCGATGCGGCCTTCGTTCATGACCACGACCCGGTCGGCGACCTCCAAGGCCTCTTCCTGATCATGGGTGACGAACACACTGGTGATGTGCATCTCATCGTGAAGTCTTCTAAGCCATGAACGCAATTCCTTGCGCACCTTGGCATCCAGCGCCCCGAATGGTTCGTCGAGCAGCAGAACCTTGGGTTCCACAGCCAATGCTCGTGCCAGGGCGATTCTCTGGCGTTGCCCTCCCGAGAGTTGATGCGGGTAGCGGTCTGCCAACCAGTCCAGTTGCACCAGTTTCAACAATTCATGGACGCGTTGCTGAATCTCTGCTGTGGAAGGCCGGAATCTTTTCGGGCGTACACGCAGGCCGAAGGCTACGTTTTCGAAAATGGTCATGTTCCGGAACAGAGCGTAGTGCTGGAATACAAAGCCAACCTGTCGCTCACGGACGTGCTGATCCGTTGCGTCTTCGCCCTGGAACAGCACCTGGCCGGTATCCGCTGCTTCCAGTCCCGCAATGACACGCAGCAGGGTCGTTTTCCCCGATCCTGAAGGGCCGAGCAGCGCGAGCAGTTCACCGGACTTTACTTCCAGGCTGACGTCGCGTAGCGCGGAAAATGTTCCGAATTGTTTGGAAAGATTACGGATCTCTATGCTCATTCCTGTATTCCTGCGGTTTCCGGTTTTTCCCGGGTTTTTGATTCAACGATAGTCTTCAATGCCAAGGTGATCAGGGCGAGCAGTGCGAGCAGCGACGCCACGGCAAAGGCGGCCGCGAAGTTATATTCGTTATAAAGAATCTCGACATGCAGCGGCAAGGTATTGGTGCTCCCCCGGATATGCCCGGATACCACCGATACTGCACCAAACTCTCCCATTGCGCGCGCATTACAAAGGATGACGCCATAAAGCAGGCCCCATTTAATATTGGGAAGCGTTACACGGAAGAATATCTGCCAGCCGTTCGCTCCGAGTACCACGGCCGCTTCTTCCTCTTCGGTTCCCTGGGATTGCATCAGGGGAATCAGTTCGCGGGCGATAAAGGGAACCGTGACGAATAGGGTCGCCAGTACGATGCCGGGCACCGCAAAGATGATCTTGATGTCGTGTTCCGCCAGCCACGGGCCCAGCCAGCCCTGCAAGCCGAAAATAAGCACATAGATGAGCCCGGACACGACAGGTGAAACCGAAAAAGGCAAATCGATGAGCGTGACCAGCAGGTTTTTGCCGCGGAACTCAAACTTGGCAACCGCCCATGCTGCCGCTACGCCGAATACCAGATTAAGCGGAACTGCAATGGCGGCTGCGGTCAGGGTAAGCTGAATGGCGGACACCGCATCCGGCTCGGTAATTGCGGCAATGTAAACATCCCAGCCTTTCTTGAGCGCTTCGTAGAAAACCGATATCAGCGGTACGAAGAGAAAGAGTGTGAGAAAGGCCAGCGCAAGCCCGATCAGGGACCGCCGCACCCACGCGGATTCCTCGACGGGCCGCACCCTGCCTGAAGGGACGGGCAACGGAAGAGCAATAGCAGTCATCAGGATATCCTCATGCTCATACTGACGATGAACTCCGGCTGCGGCTCCACCATTGCAGCAGGTTGATGATCAGGAGCAACACGAAAGAAATCACGAGCATGACCACGGCGAGCGCCGTAGCGCCTGCATAGTCGTACTGCTCGAGCTTGGTAATGATCAGGAGCGGCGTGATTTCGGAAATCATCGGCATGTTGCCGGCAATAAAAATAACGGACCCGTATTCCCCGATCGCGCGGGCAAAGGCAAGCGCAAAGCCGGTTATCAATGCCGGAAAAATCGCGGGAAAAATGACCCGCAGGAATGTCTGCAAGCGGGTCGCGCCGAGTGTGGCCGCTGCTTCTTCCAGTTCAGGTTCGAGGTCTTCCAGCACAGGTTGCACCGTTCGCACTACAAATGGCAATCCGATAAACGTCAGCGCCACGAAGACCCCCACTGGCGTAAAGGCGACCTTGAGGCCAAGCGGCTCCAGATACTGGCCGATCCACCCGTTCCCCGCATAGAGCGCTGTCAGGGCAATACCGGCTACCGCGGTGGGCAGGGCAAATGGAAGGTCTACCAGGGCATCGATCAGCTTCTTTCCTGGAAAGTGGTAACGCACCAGCACCCACGCAACCAGGAGCCCGAATATCGCATTGAGCAGCGCCGCCGCGAATGAAGTGCCAAATGTCAACCGGTAGGAAGCCAGTACCCTCGGTGTCGTCACCACATCCCAGAATTCGGGCAAGGTGAGCTCTGCAGTGCGAACAAATGCCGCCGAGATTGGAATCAGAACAATCAGGCTCAGATAAAGCAACGTAAATCCAAGCGCCAGATTGAATCCGGGCAGAACGCTGTGTTGCCTGAACGTGCCCATTTCAGATTCTCGCCGCGTCGATATAGTGCTGCAGCGTCCTGATGCGCCGGGAGGAAGCCTGCGCGCTCCGGTACTCTGTCGCCGTAACAGGCAGGAGCAAATCAAACTCAATCGCTTGCGCCGGGATGCCGAGAAAGCGCCCCTGGAGAAGATCGGCGCCTGCACGAACAGCCCCTGTCAATTGCCGCGCTGTTTCGATCTCACGGAACAAAACCTGCGCGCCAAAGCGATGAATGGCATCCACCAGTGGCCGTGCGTCTCCCAGCCTTTGAAGAACCGAGGCCTCCAACCGCACTACGTCCGGATACAGCGGATACAGACTGGCAAGTTCCGCTACCCAATCGTCGCCGGCATCGTTGTGATTGATCGCTATGCGATAGCCGTGCGAGCGGTAATTGCTGATCACGTGTTTGAGCAGCTTCCAGTTGCGATTCACCTCAGCCGGAATTTCGATTACTACCCGGGAAGTCTCCACGCCGATGATATCGAGTATTCTTTTGAACGCTCGACCATGGTCGTCTTTAACGCTCTCCAGCAGGCGTGGCTGTACGGTGACTGAAAGACTGCCCTCATGAGAGCGCCCGCTGAAGTAATTAAGCACGTGCACTGCGCGGCACAGCCGGTCAAAACGTACCAATGGAGCGTCTCCTTCTCCGAGAGACAGGACTTTCCAGGGTGATAATGGATTTTCCTCGCTCATGACAGAACGGATATAAGCTGCATGTCCTGCCATGGTGCGTGTTTTTGCATCGAATACCGGCTGAAATACGCTTGATAGAAAGCAGTTGAAAAAATGTCCCATGATGAAACCATTCTCCGCTCGAGTCACCGCGTAATCGGTTGCCTCCTGGATGCGCGTCAATTCATCCTTTTCCTGTGATGAAGAAATGCTCACTTTTCATCTCCTTTCAAAAATTTCCTGGATGTCAATTTCCTGAATGTCAGCATGGTGTTTTGCGGTTTTCAGTGCAGACAGTACAACTTGTGCTGTTATTTCTGATAAATCTGATCAAAAGTGCCGCCATCGGCAAAGTGCAGCTTGTGTGCGTTCCTCCAGCCGCCAAACGCATCGTCGATCCGGAACAGCTTGATGTCGGGAAACTGGCTTGCATATTTCGCCGCAATTGCAGCATTGGTTGGGCGGTAGAAATTCTTCGCGGCAATCTCCTGGCCTGGGTCCGAATAGAGATACTGGAGATAGGCTTCCGCGACGGTACGGGTATCCTTCTTGTCGGCAACCTTGTCTACTACTGCGACTGGCGGCTCGGCAAGAATGCTGATGGATGGTGCGACAATTTCAAATTTGTCGGGCCCGAGCTCCTTGATGGCGAGGAATGCTTCGTTCTCCCACGAAATAAAGACATCGCCGATGCCGCGCTCCACGAATGTCGTGGTCGAGCCGCGCGCGCCCGAGTCCAGCACAGGCACATTCCGGTAGAGCTTCGCTACGAACTCCTTCGCCCCGGCGTCGTCGCCGTACGTTCGCTTGCCGTATTCCCAAGCGGCAAGGTAATTCCAGCGCGCGCCGCCGGAGGTTTTGGGGTTGGGGGTGATTACGGCTACGCCGGGTTTGACCAGATCGTCCCAGTCTTTTATGTTCCTGGGATTGCCCTTGCGTACCAGCAGTACGATGGTCGAGGTGTAAGGCGTGCTGTTGTGCGGCAAGCGCTTTTGCCAGTCTGCCGGCAGCAGCCTGGCTTTCTCCGCGATTTCATCGATGTCCTTCGCCAGCGCAAGCGTCACGACATCGGCATCAAGCCCGTCGATGACAGAGCGCGCCTGCTTTCCGGAGCCGCCATGGGACTGTTTTACGGCGACTTTTTCTCCGGTCTTGCCCTCCCAATGCTTCGCGAATGCGGAATTGAATTGCTGATACAGCTCGCGGGTCGGGTCATAGGACACATTCAATAATGTTTTGTCTCCCCATGCATTGCCTCCCCACAGGAGGATTGCGGCCAGACTCGTCGTTATCCATGTTTTCATTTTTCGTACTCTTCCTCTAGAAAAAGTGAGCAAGTAAGTGAATCAATAAGTGTCAGATAATTAAAATGCGCTCAATACAACTTCAACGTAAAAGAAGTCCGAATTCCCCGGGCTTCTGCCCAGGGCTGCTATTTGCCGGTTGCGCACAAACTCCCCGCTGGTGAAATGCGAGTAACCGATCGTCGTGTTGATGTGCTTTGCCAGCTTGTAGCGTGCCCGGATGTCGAAATTGTGTCCGATGAAGTCACCGCTGCTTCCGGTAGCATCGCGGTTGGAAAAGCCTCCCCCGTTACTTCCATTGCTTCTGAAGAGGTTATTGAGGCGGTCGGTATCGCTGGCCAGCCAGTACCAGCTGTAACCGCCATCGATCCGCAGATCCTTGAACGGCTGGAACTCGAGCTTTATCTTCGGGGATTTGATATTCTCGAAAACGATGTAATCATCCGCTGACCACGGCCGCGAGAAACCGAAGAACCGTTCGAAGCGGTTATTCACATTGTCATTGGGGTTGCGATCGCCGCTGGCATAACCGTAAAAGGCACTGATGCGGGGTTTCCATGCGTGTTTGAGCGTATAGCCCAGCTCGGTGATGTGTGCATAGGCCTGATGTTCCTGCGTCCCGTTCCGGCCGAACTGGTAGATCAGGTTGAAATCGAAATCCAGGCCCGTATCGCCTATCTTGCCGTATCCCCTCAGGGCGGGTGAATGGATATGACGGTCGATCTCGCCTGTCTTGCTGCCGTCCTGCGTCAGTCCCATGTAATAAGGCTGGAGCGTGATAAAGTCCGACCATTTGCGCCAATGAGCGATACCGCCGTAGAACCATTGATTCTCGATGCGCTCGTCAAACTCCGTCAGCAGCCGCTGGACAGGCTGGTAGGCCCATAAGTCCCCCTCCCAATCGTTGACTTCCTGCCCCAGGTTGATGCGAAAACCTTCGAAGGTATTGGTCGTATTGCGCCATTCATTGCGGCCGATCAGGCGCCGGTCCAGAGCCTCATAGGCCATGCGGCCCGCGCGCAACCTGAGCGGACGCTCCTGTTTCAGGTCGTCCTGACCCAGCGCGCCCTTGAGATACAATTCGGCATAGGCCTGGATGAGTTCATGCTCATTGAAATCACGGTCATCAGGTGGAAAATGACCGTTGTAGCGGCGGGAGTCCTGGAATTCCACCGCGCCGCGCAGCGGATCGAATATCTCGCGGATTCCGAAGTAGGCGCGGGAGCGCAGCAGGAAGGGCTGGTCCAGCCTGAGTTCGGTGCGCCGTATATCGTTGCTGCGGAATTCGTAGCGGGTACGATGATCGATGCCCACATCCAGCCAGTAGATGTCCTTGAAAGCTTCAATCCCGGTTTTGCTCAGGGTGCGCACATAGCGCGGCGGATCGGATTCGGGCTGGGTCGAGTAGCTGCTGGAAGGCCTGAAGTAGCCCGTCGATTTTTTTTCCCCCTTTGTTGCCGCTGCCGCTGTTTTTCCAGCCGCTGCGTTTCCAGCCAGTGTGTTTCCATCTGATTTGCTGCCTGCTTCCGGGGGATGGGCTTTTTCTTTTTCTTCAACAGGGGCGGCACCGTTCTGAGCAAGCCCGCTTTCCTGTTCCGTCATTTTGAATTTTTCGGTGCCGATCGTGTTTGCATCTGCCTGAGCCCCGCTCCATGGCAGTATCGTGAGAGCAAACGCAACGACTGTTCCCAGATAAAACTTCATTCCTCTCTCCTGTATCGTCCTTCCGGGTGCGTGGTCAGGTAGCGATATAATCTGTTTAATCTGTTTTATTGGGCCTCCAGTCATTTAGTCGGCTTCCATGCCCGCGGCTTTCCGGTTTTGCATTATTCTCTTCACTTTCTCTGGTCAGCCTCAGTACGCCCCACCCGGATTTTTTCCCGGCACTCTATCTGGGTAATCTTGCCGTCATGAATGACCACCTCCACCGAGCCATATCCGATGCTCGCAATGGCATACAGAATCCGTTGTTTAACGTCCAACGGTATCCGTCTGCCTGATTGTCCGGGCCCATAATGCTTTTCTTCCGGGTCAATAATCTCGGTGCTGGCCGACATGGTCTAAACAGTTGCAGAGTTTGTGGAAGCAACACGTTACCAGTGAGCCTTTATAATTCAAACTAATATCATTTGATTTTCTTATCTGTTTTTTGCATATACGGTGTTACCGAGGACGGGAAACAGGAGCACTGGACCTCGGGGCGGGAAAGCAGATCAATGCATGTTCGGGACTGTGGCAGCACTGTCCAAATCGCATCCAATCTGGGAAAATTACAAATGCAGTTTTTCAGAAATCGAGACCGGGCCGCGAACGTATGGAAGGGGCGCCGTTACTCGATGAACATCCTGAGAAGAGGTCGCAGCGGGAATGGGAATAGAGACAGGAATGGGAATGCTGTCCCGGAAGGAGCAGCATAACGTCAACAAACTGCACAAGCGGTTGAGGCGGCTTGTGGGCACGGCAATAGCTGATTTCAACATGATCGAGCCTGGAGATCGGGTAATGGTGTGTCTCTCGGGCGGAAAGGACAGTTATGTCCTGCTCGATATCCTTCGCAGCCTTCAGGCGCACGCAGCCATACAATTCGAGCTGATTGCGGTAAATCTGGACCAGAAGCAGCCGGGCTTCCCGGAACACGTGTTGCCGAACTATCTCACTTCCGTCGGCATGCCTTTCCGCATTGTCGAGCAGGATACCTATAGCGTGGTGAAGCGCCTGATACCGGAGGGGAAAACCACTTGCAGCCTTTGTTCACGCTTGCGCAGGGGGGTTCTGTATCGCGTGGCGGGCGAGCTGGGCGCAACGAAAATCGCGCTGGGCCACCATCGCGATGATATTCTCGAAACCCTGTTTCTCAACCTGTTTCATGGCGGCAAGCTGAAAACCATGCCGCCCAAGCTGGTAAGCGATGATGGCAGGCATATCGTCATCCGGCCGCTTGCCTATTGCAAGGAGAAGGACCTGGCCGCCTATGCGGAGATGGAAAATTTCCCGATCATCCCCTGCAATCTGTGCGGATCGCAGAAGAATATGCAGCGCCAGGCGGTCAAGGAAATGCTGCAGCAATGGGATAAAAAGTTTCCCGGCAGACTGGAAAACATGTTCAGTTCCTTGCAGAACATCCAGCCCTCGCATCTGCTCGATTCCTCGCTTTACGATTTTCATGGACTCAAAACCGGGAACGGGCCGGTTGTCGATGGCGACAGGGCATTCGACCCCGAGCCCTTTGAACCGGGCATGGAAGAACTCCTGAACCTGAACAAAGGGTGAAAAACCCATTAAATTCGGATTCGGCCAATCCTGCAACTGGTGGACAAACCAAGTAAGGCACTCCTCAAATGAGAAAATCACCCGGATCGGTTTCGCGACCAGCTTCTCTGTCAGTTCCCCCGCTGTTGATTTCACCGCTGTCAGTTTCACTCCGGCTGGTTTTTATCGGCTTGCTGGTCATCGTGCTGCCAGCCTACTCCGCTTTACCTTTCAGTGACACCAAAAATGGCGTGCCGACCCTCGCGCCGGTGCTTCAGGATGTGACCCCGGCGGTCGTCAATATTTCCGTAGTGACGCGCTCGGCCATCGAAGAGAATCCTTTGTTTCGAGACCCTTTCTTCCGCCGCTTTTTCAATCTTCCAGAGCAGGAGGCCCGCCCGGAGCGCAGCGTGGGCTCGGGCGTGATCATGGATGCCGGCAAGGGCTATGTCGTGACCAACTACCATGTGATCAAGGATGCGCAGCAGGTGGTGGTGACACTCAAGGACAGGCGTCAGTTCCAGGCGAAGCTGGTGGGAACGGACCCGGGCACCGATATTGCCCTGCTGAAAATCGATGCCAAGAACCTCAAGGCGCTGCGCCTCGGTGATTCCGATCTGCTCAATGTGGGGGATTTCGTCATCGCAATCGGAAATCCGTTCGGCCTGGGGCAAACGGTAACTTCGGGCATCGTCAGCGCATTGGGAAGAAGCGGACTGGATATAGAAGGCTATGAAGACTTCATCCAGACCGATGCCTCCATCAATCCGGGCAACTCCGGTGGCGCTCTCGTCAACCTCAAGGGGGAGCTGATCGGCATCAACACCGCCATCATCGGCCCTGCGGGCGGGAACGTCGGCATCGGCTTCGCGGTCCCCAGCGTGATGGTGAAGGCAGTCCTCGACCAGATAATTCGCTTCGGCGAGGTACGGCGCGGCAGGCTGGGCGCGAGCAGCGAAGATATTACCCACGATCTGGCAGCCTCCCTGGGGCTGCCTTCCACGGAAGGCGCCATCATCAGCGCGATTGAGGCGGGCTCGCCGGCAGAAAAAGCCGGGATGAAACCGCGCGATGTGATAATGACTGTCAACGGAAAACCTGTGCGGAACTCGATTGATTTGCGCAACAAGATTGGATTGATGTCAATCGGCGAGACGCTGGATCTCGGGTTGATCAGGAATGGGAAGCGGGTGACGGCCAAAGTAAAGATCGCCAAGCTGGCGGAGGTTTCCAGTGCAGGTGCGGAGGTCGTGCCCGAGGTCTCGGGTGCAACCGTGGCGAACCTGAAACCTGGTGCCCGCCGGGGAATCGAGGGTGTGATGGTAACAGACGTGGAAGTCAACAGTCCTGCCTGGCTGCGGGGCATTCGGCCGGGTGACCTCATCATTGGCGTCAATCGCCAGCAAGTCCGTTCGGTTCAGGAGTTGCTTGCCGCTCTCAAGGCCAGCAGTCAGGGACGCCTTATTCTAAGTCTGATACGAGGCGACTTCAGGGTGACTATCAGGATCAGGTAAATCCGTTTCCTGAAACATCCTGAAACTGAATCGCTGAATCGTTTCACAGCAGTCCCTCTAGCTGTTCATTGACGCTTCAAGATACACAGACTCTCGCTTTCCTTCGAGGCTGGATGGAGGCGGCCTCACCCGCGGGAATGCCCGAGTTCGCGGTATAATTCCCAGCTTTATGGCAGAAAGCCGAGTTTATGCAGGAAAAATATCATCCACAGGAAATCGAGTCGGAGGCGCAACAGTACTGGCGGCAAACCGCCGCATTCAAGGCGGTGGAAGCGCCGGAAAAGCGGAAATACTACTGCCTTTCGATGTTTCCTTATCCCTCCGGCAAGTTGCACATGGGGCATGTGCGCAACTATACCATTGGCGATGTTCTGTCGCGCTATCACCGCATGCAGGGCTGCAACGTGTTGCAGCCCATGGGCTGGGATGCGTTCGGCCTGCCGGCAGAGAATGCGGCAATGCAAAACAATGTGCCGCCGGCAAAGTGGACCTACGACAACATTGCCTATATGCGCAAGCAATTGCAGAGCCTGGGGCTGGCAATAGACTGGGACCGCGAGCTTGCCACCTGCCAGCCGGATTACTACCGGTGGAATCAGTGGCTGTTTCTGCGCATGCTGGAAAAGGGACTGGCCTACAGAACGACGGGTATCGTGAACTGGGATCCTGTCGATCAGACAGTGCTTGCCAATGAGCAGGTAATCGACGGGCGCGGCTGGCGCACCGGGGCTCTGGTGGAAAAGCACGAAATCCCGATGTACTACATGAAGATCACCGCGTATGCCGACGAACTGCTGGAAGCGCTCAATACGCTTCCGGGCTGGCCGGAGCGGGTGAGAACGATGCAGGCCAACTGGATCGGCAAGAGCTTCGGTGTCGAAGTCCGCTTTCCCGCTGATGCCGAATCCGGCATGCCGCAGGACCTGAAGGTTTTTACGACTCGTGCAGATACCTTGTTTGGCGTAACGTATGTGGCTGTCGCGGCTGAGCATCCTGTCGCTCAGCACGCGGCGAAAAGCAATCCTGCCCTTGCCGCATTTATCGAGGAATGCAGGCAGGGGGCGATGATGGAAGCGGAACTCGCTACCCAGGAAAAGAAGGGCAGGGATACCGGGTTGTACGTTATCCATCCCCTGACCGGGGCCAGAGTGCCTGTCTGGATAGCCAACTATGTGCTGATGGGTTATGGGGAAGGGGCGGTGATGGCGGTTCCGGCCCATGATGAACGCGATTTCGAGTTTGCCACCCAATATTCGCTGCCGATCAGGCCCGTGATCAAGCCAGCCGACTCCGATCTGCCAGTGCCGCTTGCCCAGGCGTATGTGGAACATGGGGTCACGTTCGATTCCGGCGAATTCTCCGGTCTTGCGTTCCAGTCCGCGGTGGATGCGATCGCTGCTGCGCTGCAACAGAGGGGGCTGGGTGAGAAACGTGTGCATTACCGTCTGCGCGACTGGGGTATTTCCCGGCAGCGTTATTGGGGTTGTCCCATTCCTCTCATCTATTGCGAGGTGTGCGGCGTAGTGCCGGTGCCGGATGACCAGCTTCCCGTGGTGCTTCCGGAAGATCTTGTGCCCGACGGCTCGGGCAACCCGCTTGCTAGAACGCCATCGTTTTATGAGTGTTCCTGCCCGCGCTGCGGACAGCCCGCGCGCCGGGAAACGGACACGATGGATACTTTCGTCGATTCGTCATGGTATTACATCCGTTACGCCTGCACCGACCAGCACCACGCTATGGTGGATGCCCGCGTGGATTACTGGCTCCCCGTTGATCAATATATCGGCGGAATCGAACATGCCATCCTGCATTTGCTCTACTCGCGCTTCTGGAGCAAAGTCATGCGCGATCTCGGACTGGTGCTGTTCGACGAGCCGTTTGCCAATCTGCTGACTCAGGGCATGGTGCTCAATGAGATCATGTTCCGGAAAACGGAAAGCGGACGCATTGTCTATTTCAATCCTGCGGATGTGGATATCCAGACCGACGAGCAGGGAAGAAGAACCGGGGCGGTGCTGCGCGCCGACGGTCAGCCGGTTGAAGCAGGCGGCATCGGCACGATGTCGAAATCCCGCAACAACGGCGTCGACCCGCAAAAACTTGTGGAGCAATACGGGGCGGATACAGCCCGGCTCTTCATGATGTTCGCCAGCCCGCCCGAGCAGACCCTCGAGTGGGCGGATGCCGGAGTAGAGGGCGCATTCCGCTTTCTGAAGCGATTATGGAAACAGGTTTACGACCATCTGCAACAAAGTGGTCCAGCGATTGGTCCAACCCCGGTTGCAGATCTCAGTCCTGAACTCCGGACCTTGCGTTTTCATCTGCACCAGACCATCGTCAAGGTGGGTGATGATCTGGGCAGGCGGCATACCTTCAATACGGCCATTGCGGCCGTAATGGAATTGATGAACGCTCTCGGAAAATTGCAGGATTCTAGTCCGCCTGCGCGCGGATTGATGCAGGAAGCACTGGAAAATATTGTCCTGCTGCTGTCGCCTATCGTTCCCCACATCTGCCATGCCCTCTGGCGTGAACTCAGGCCGGGAACCGAATTGCTCGCTCAGCCGTGGCCGCAAGCAGACGCTGCTGCGCTCGTGCAGGATGAAATCGAACTGATCGTTCAGGTCAATGGCAAACTTCGCGGGAAGATACGGGTTGCCGCAGATGCAAAACCGGTAGTCATCGAGCAGCTTGCGCTGGAGAACGAACAGGTACGAAGATTCATGGATGGAAAAGCAGTTAAAAAGGTGGTGATGGTGCCAGGAAAACTGGTCAATATCGTCATTTGAAGATACGAAAACCGGAACTCGAGGATTGCCCATGAAAAAAATCCTGTTGCTTACATGCTGTCTTTTGCTCGCGGCTTGCGGCTTCCAGTTGCGCGGCACCGCGGCGCTTCCGTTTGATACGCTTTATATTTCCTTCCCGCAAGGACATCCCATCGGTACCGATCTCCGGCGCCTCGTTCGGACGGGCACTCAAACCCGTCTCGTTGATAACCGGAAAAAGGCCCAGGCCATACTGGAGATTCTCAGCGTCACCAACGACAGGCAGATCCTGTCCGTGTCGGGCGGGGGCCGCGTTCTGGAGTTTGAATTGCGGTACCGGGTTTCCTTCCGGCTGGTCGATGCCAAAGGGGGAGAACTCATTCCCACCACTGAATTGGCCCTGCGCCGAATCATGCCTTTTACCAATCAGCAGGTGGTTGCGAAGGAAGGGGAGGAGGCAATGCTCGTGCGGGAAATGCAGGGTGATTCGGCAGACCAGATCGTGCGGCGCCTTGGAGCAGTCAGGGTGGCGGAACTGAAATCTCCTCAAGTGAATCCCTGACCGTCAGCGCCTGTGTTGCGGTAACCTGAAGGCGAACGCATGCGTATTGCGCCTGAACAGCTTGCGCGGCATATCGAGAAACAGCTTGCGCCGCTTTATACGGTATCCGGCGACGAATTACTTCTGGCAATCGAAGCTGCCGACCTGATCCGCGCAAAAGCGCGTCAGCGCGGGTATATCGAACGGGAGATTTTCAACGTCGATAGCCATTTCAACTGGACAGAGCTGGAACGGTGCAGCAACAGCCTGTCGCTGTTCGGCGAAAGACGTATAATCGATCTGCGCATCCCTTCGGGCAAGCCGGGCAACCAGGGCAGCGCCGCTTTGGAGAAATACTGCCGCGCCCTGCCGCCAGATACCATCACACTTGTCACCCTGCCCCGGATCGACCAGCAAGGGGCTGCAACCAGATGGTTCAAAGCGCTTGATGCAGCAGGAGCAGTCATTACGGTTTATCCGGTAGAACGCGGTCGCCTGCCTGCGTGGATAGGCCAGCGGCTGACCATGCATGGGCAGAATGCCGACGTCGACACATTGCAATTTCTTGCCGACAAGGTGGAGGGCAACCTGCTCGCAGCCTATCAGGAACTCAAGAAACTCGCGCTGCTTTATCCGCCCGGAATGCTGTCGTTCGAGCAGGTGAAGGATGCCGTACTCGATGTCGCCCGCTATGATGCATTCAAACTGTCCGATGCGATGGTTGCCGGGGATGCTGTCCGCTATATGCGCATCCTGGAGGTTTTGCAGGGTGAAGGCATGGCATTGCCGTTGATCGTCAATACGGTGGCGGGGCAGATCCGCGTTCTTGTCGCGATTCGCACGGGACTTGATGCAGGGAAGCCGCCGGGACAATTGACCGGTCAGTCTCGAGTATGGCAGGACCGGCAGAAAATAATGGAGAACGCCGCTCGCCGCCTGAACCTTGAGCAGTTGACGTCGGCTCTGTCGCATGTCGCTAAAATAGACAGAATCAGCAAGGGCGCTGCAAGCGGCGATCCCTGGGATGAGTTGCTGCAACTGGGGTTGCGTTTTGCGAAAATCGGACAGCGGCAGTAGTTAAAGCATGGCAAAACGATGACACTAACGGAGGATAGCCGGCCTGCCCTGATTTACTGTCTAAATAAATGGAATGATTGACATGGACATCATCGACATCAAGACCTATATGCAATCCATCGGGCGCGAAGCCCGAGTCACCTCGCGCCTGATTGCCAAAGCGGAAACCGCAGCCAAGAACCAGGCACTTACACAGATGGCGATGGCTATAAAACGGGAAGAGCAGCTGCTGCTGGCAGCGAATGCCAGGGACGTGGAAAATGCGAAAGAACGGGGACTGGAAGCGGCAATGATAGACCGGTTGACGCTGACGCCCAAAAGCATAGCGGGCATGGCCGAAGGTTTGCTGCAAATAGCGACGTTAGCCGATCCGGTGGGTGAAATAAGCGATTTGAATTACCGCCCCTCCGGCATACAGGTTGGAAAAATGCGCGTGCCGCTGGGCGTGATCGGCATCATTTATGAAGCGCGCCCCAATGTCACAGCCGATGCCGCAGGGTTGTGCCTCAAGGCGGGGAACGCAGCGATACTGCGCGGCGGGTCGGAAGCCATTCACAGCAACCAGGCGATCGCGGCGTGCGTCAGGGAAGGGCTCAAGACCGCCGGTTTGCCCGAGACGGCGATCCAGGTTATCGAAACGACCGACCGGGCTGCCGTGGGTGAACTCGTCACCATGAAAGAATTTGTCGATGTCATCGTCCCTCGCGGCGGCAAGGGGTTGATCGAGCGCATCTCGAATGAAGCGCGCATTCCCGTCATCAAGCACCTGGATGGCGTATGCCACATTTATATCGACGAAGGTGCGGACCTGGAAAAGGCCATTCGCGTTGCGGACAACGCCAAGACCCAGCGCTACGGCACCTGCAATACTTTGGAGACATTGCTGGTGCACGAGAATATTGCCGGGGAAGTGCTGCCGCCGCTGTGCAGAATCTATCTGGACAAGGGCGTGGAACTGCGCGGCGATCCGGCCTCGCAGGCGATCATTCCGGAAATGAAGGAAGCGAAGGAGGAAGACTGGTATACGGAATATCTTGCCCCTGTCCTGAGCGTGCGCGTGGTAAGCAGTCTCGATCAGGCCGTCGAGCACATCACGATTTACGGCTCCCAACACACGGATTCCATCATTACCGAGAATTACAGCAACGCGCGCCGCTTCCTGCGCGAAGTGGATTCCAGTTCCGTCATGGTGAATGCCTCCACCCGCTTTGCGGACGGGTTCGAGTACGGCCTCGGTGCAGAAATCGGTATCTCCACCGATAAGCTCCATGCTCGCGGCCCGGTAGGGCTGGAAGGATTGACCAGCCAGAAATTCATCGTCCTGGGTGACGGGCATATCCGGCAGTAGGTTTCCAGGAATAAGGTTCAATTTTATTTCCTTAAAATCTTTCATCTAATAAGGTTTTCATGGCTCAGCTTACCGAAATCAAAGTACCGGATATTGGCGACTTCAAGGATGTCGCAGTGATTGAAGTGCTGGTGCAACCCGGCGATACGGTGGAAAAGGAAACATCGCTTATCACACTGGAAACCGATAAGGCATCCATCGAAGTTCCTTCGCCGCAAGCCGGGGTGGTAAAAGAACTCAAGGTCAAGGTCGGCGACAAGGTTTCGGAAGGCTCGGTCATACTCATGCTGGAGGCCGCCGCAGCAGAAGCGGCTGCTCCTGCTGAAACCGCCGAATTTGCCAGCAATCCCGCCGATGTGAGCAAGCAGGAAGAGCCGGCTGAGAAGCCCGCTTCCGACGTTGCTCCTCCATCGGAAAAGGAGGAAGAAGAGAAAGCACCGGCCTCAGTCGCTGCTCCTGCTCCTGGGTCCGCAGCGCCACCCGCTGCGACTTCGGTTCCACAAGGTGATATTCATGCCGATGTAGTGGTATTGGGGGCAGGGCCGGGTGGCTATACCGCCGCCTTCCGTGCTGCCGATCTCGGCAAGAATGTGGTCTTGATCGAGCGCCACCCCACGCTTGGCGGCGTCTGTCTCAATGTGGGCTGCATTCCATCCAAGGCGTTGCTGCACGTGGCGAAAGTCATCACCGATGCCGAGGAAACGGCGCAACAGGGTATCGCTTTCGCCAAGCCCGGCATAGAAATAGGCAAGCTGCGGGGATGGAAGGAATCCATAATCGGCAAACTCACCAAGGGATTGGCGGGGCTGGCGAAGCAGCGCAAGGTGAAGGTGGTGCGGGGAACGGGCAGGTTCACGTCACCCAGTATGATCGAGGTGGAAACCTCCGACGGAAAAAAAACGGTGTCGTTCGAGCACTGCATCATTGCCGCCGGCTCTGCTGCCGCTCGCATTCCCGGCTTCCCCTACGATGACCCGCGCATCATCGATTCCACTGGCGCACTCAAGCTGGAGGACATCCCCAGGCGCATGCTGATCATCGGCGGCGGCATCATCGGCCTTGAAATGGCGACGGTCTACGACGCGCTCGGCAGCAGGATCAGTGTCGTCGAATTGATGGATCAATTGATTCCCGGCGCGGATGCCGACCTTATCCGGCCGCTGCACAAACGCATACAGAAACGCTACGAGGCCATCTACCTCAAAACCAGGGTCACCGGAATCGAGGCACTGGAAGAAGGATTGAAGGTCACGTTCGAAGGCGCCTCCGAAGGCGGCACTGAGGGCACTGCAGCACCCGAACCGCAAGTATACGACCGGATCCTGATGGCGGTGGGACGCCGGCCAAATGGCCGCGAAATTGGCGCAGAAAATGCAGGTATCACCGTGAACGAACGCGGCTTCATCCCGGTGGACAAGCAATTGCGAACCAACGTCCCGCATATCTTCGCCATAGGCGACATCGCAGGCGAACCGATGCTGGCGCACAAGGCATCGCACGAAGGCAAACTGGCAGCGGAAATCATCGCCGACGACAAGATGAAGTCCGCAGTATTCGACGCCCGGGCCATTCCTTCAGTGGCTTACACAGACCCTGAAATCGCCTGGATGGGCCTCACCGAAACCGAAGCCGGAAAGCAGGGTATCGAATTCGAAAAAGCGGTATTTCCGTGGGCCGCCAGCGGCCGCGCCCTTGCAATGGCCCGGGACGAGGGCATGACCAAGTTACTGCTGGACAAGGAGACGCGGCGCATTCTCGGCGCGGGCATCGTAGGCATCAATGCCGGCGAACTGATATCCGAAACCGTACTGGGACTGGAAATGGGCGCGGATATGGAAGACATCGGCCTTACCATCCACCCGCACCCGACTCTGTCCGAAACCGTCTTTTTTGCGGCGGAGATTGCCGAGGGTACGATTACTGATCTTTATATGCCGAAGAAATAGAGAATCCATTGATCCGGCCGGGCATTGGCTGCGTCAGGGGCCGCTGCCCTTTTTAAGCTGAAGTCTTGCCTTCCAGCACTATGACCTCGGTTTCCGTAGCTTCAGGTCCTTCGGTATGTGTGAATTCCTCACTATCCTCGTAAGCCAGATGGGTTGTGCCGGTAGCCCTGATGAGTGCGCCAGCGGCGAGTCCCGCTATCAGAGCGAGTACGACACTGAAGGCGATGCCGATGAATTGGGCAACCGCTATGCCGGGCACGACCAGGATAGCAACGAATGCACCCAGCAATCCCGGCATTCCATGCAGGTTATGGACTCCGCAGGTGTCGACGATCTTGAAGCGTTTCTCCAGTGCAGGTTGAATGAAAACAAACCCGATGACGCTGACGGCACCGGCAAGCAGGCCGATCCCGAAAGCACCTGTCGGTGACACGATATTGCAGGTCGAACCGATTGCCACTCCGCCGGCCAGCGCCGCATTCGCCATGTCGACCATCGAGGTTTTGCCTTTGTGGAAATAGGTGGTCAAGAAGTATGTGGTGATCGTGGCGCCGCACAGTGCGAGTACCGTGTTGACCACCGTCTGAGGCATCTGCTCAAAAGGTGCGATGGCGGTGGCGAAACTGGGCCAGAAAAGCCACAGGACCATTGAACCCAGCATTGCGAACCGATCGGAAGTCGGGTCCGACTCGATCGGCTGGCTTCGTTGCCGCGCCGTGGTCAGCGCCAGGGATAACCCCAGGCCAAAATACGCGCCGAAGGCGTGTATGATGATCGACCCCGCAGTATCCTGAAATCCCTCGGTCATACCCATTCCGTTATCCAGCACCAGCCATTCGTTCAAGAGATAAGCGGGAATCAGGAACAGCGCCAGCAGTGTGTATTGGAAAACGCGGAGACGACCGAGGACCGCGCCCATGGCGATCAACCCGGAGGCCACGGCGAATTCGGCAAAGAGCAATGCCTGCACTGTGTTTGGAGCAATTTCGTGGGCAAATATCCCGCTTGCTCTAAGCAGCATATAAAGCGGAAGACCGACAGCCACCACCAGGTATGTTCCGGTTGTGGCTCCAAATCCATATCTTTTGACAAATACCATGAGGAAGCCGAAACCGACCAGCAACATGGCGAGAATATGGATTACATAATTGTATTGAGCTACCTGTTGTGCCTCGCTAAGCCTGGGTGCGGTGCCCCCCTCGCTCGCCCAGGCACTTAAATACAGCAGAAAAAAACCGGCTGTGCCACACAGCGTCATGCAGAGACTTTTTTTCATTTTTTCCCCCCATACCGTTTACGGTTATCTGACTTGCCCAGGCACAGTGTGAACCTCAATAGCCTTAAGCACAATGGGGATATTTAAATAAAACAGACTTCAATAAAAAAAAGAAACACGATGCCGGGACTTCAAAGTCTCAGCAGGAGCAGGCGGTATTGACCCTGGATGTTTGCCGTATGGGGCGAAGGGGAGCAGGATTGTGTGGCGGATTGAAGAAGGATGGGACGAAAAATTCCATGTCCTCTTTTTAGAGCCTCTTCCTTCTCTGATATCTGTGATAGAGGTCGAGAACCTTCGGCACGTAATTTCTGGTTTCCTGAAACGGCGGGATCCGGTTGCCATACTTGACGACGTTGTTTTCGCCGGCATTGTAAGCGGCCAAAGTCAAACTCAAGTTGCCGTTGAACATTCTCAACAGCTCAGTGAGATATCGGGCACCGCCATGGAGATTCTGCACGGGATCGAAACGATCTGTGACACCGTATCTCTGGGCAGTTTCCGGCATGAGCTGCATCAGGCCTGCCGCGCCCTTTTTTGAAACCGCCCTGGGGTTATAGGCTGACTCGACAGTGATCACGGCATGGAGCAGTGCGTCTTCGAGTGCGTGGGCGCGAGCGACTTCCTTGATTACCGGGCCATATTGCATCTTGAGCGATGCGACCGGATGCCCGTTATTTGAAGCTCTCCGTGATTTCCTGGGGTTGGCGCCGCTCCCGATGAATGGGATATACCGTTCATCCGTCGGCACATTGGTAAAATGCACTACGCCATGGTCATCCGTAAACGAGTAGATGACTTCTGCCCGGGCTGACTGTATCAATCCGAAACCCAGTAACAATGCCACGGTCGGCAGTATCGATTGTTTCACGTTCATAAAACCGAGGAGCCTGCTTTTTCGCCTTTTTGCCTGCCCTGGAAACGGCTTCCAGATTATACCCATGCTCATGTTAAAGATTTGCTTCATAAACAGGTGTTTCGCCTGTTTATTACCGAGAAGCCGGAGATCGGTGGGATCAGGCCAAAGTGATTCTTTGCTCTGAGCTCAGTTCAGAATTTCGCGCAACACTTCTGCTATTTTCAATCAACTTCAATCGGGCTTGGCACCATTGAGATGGCTTGTAATCGCTACATACTGCGCGATTGATAAATTTTCTGCCCGGAGGTTAGGGTCAATCTCCAGCTTCAGGTAATCGTCAGGCTTGAGATAATTGTGTAGTGTGTTGCGCAGGGTTTTGCGGCGGTGCGAGAAGGCGGCGGAGACGATTTTCGCAAACAATTTTTCCTGGTTCGCTTCGATCAGCGGTTTCCTGAGTGGAATCATGCGAACCACGGCAGATTCGACTTTTGGCGGCGGGCGGAAGCATTCGGCCGAGACGATGAAGAGCTGTTCCATTTCAAAGCGGTATTGCAGCATGACTGAAAGCCGTCCGTAATCCGAAGTAGAGGGTTTGGCTACCATGCGGGCGACCACTTCCTTCTGCAGCATGAAATGCATATCACGGATGCTGCCTGCGAACCGGCTCAGGTGGAAAAGGAGCGGAGTGGAAATGTTGTAGGGCAGGTTGCCCGCTACCCGCAGATTTTCGCCAAGGCTGGAGAAGTCGAATTTGAGCGCATCCCCTGCATGTATCGTCAGTTTTTTCGCGGAAAATTCATCCCCTAGCCGCTTCACGATATCCCGGTCGATCTCCACCACGTGCAGATGTTCAAGTGACTGCAGCAAAGGCCGTGTCAATGCTCCCAGTCCTGGGCCAATCTCTACCATTACATCCTCCCGATGGGGATGGAGGGCGCGAATAATGTCGGCTACGGTTTGGGAATCAACCAGGAAATTCTGGCCGAAGCGCCTGCGAGGGGTGTGCTGCATGGTTTATGAGAGTTTGCATCTTCGTTTACCCTTTGACAAGCTCAGGCAAACGAAGATGCAGGGTTGAGAGTTATCGCTGATGCGTGACCAGCGATGCCGCCATTTCGACAGCCGCTACCAGGCTGCCCGGATCAGCCTTGCCTGTTCCCGCCAATTCAAGTGCCGTACCATGATCCACGGAGGTGCGGATGACAGGCAAGCCCAGCGTGACGTTGACCGCGGCTCCAAAGCTCGCATGCTTGAGCACCGGCAGTCCCTGGTCGTGATACATGGCGAATATGCAGTCGTAATCCTTCAGCTTCGATGGATTGAAAAGTGTATCGGCAGGCAGTGGGCCGGTCAGACTCATCCCCTCGGCGCGCAGCTTGTCGAGCAAAGGGATGATGATATCGATTTCTTCCCTACCCAGATGACCTGATTCTCCTGCATGAGGATTCAAGCCTGCTACGGCAATGCGTGGCTTTGGAATGCCGAAGCGGTTGACCAGATCATGCTCGATGATGCGCAGCTTCTGCTCCAAAGTGTCGCTGGTAATGGCACCCGCGACGTCTTTCAGGGGCAGGTGGGTGGTGGCGAGCGCTACCCGCATGCCGCCGCCGGCGAGCATCATGACGGGATAGCCGTTTGTCAGTTGCGCGAGATATTCAGTGTGACCAGTAAAGGAAATGCCGGCATCGTTGATGATGCCTTTATGCACCGGCGCCGTTACCATTGCATCAAACTCGCCATGGATGCATCCGGCAACAGCCCGCTCAAGCATCCTGAGCACATAAGGCCCATTAGCCGCATCGAGTTTACCAGGAGTGGCAATCTCGGCCACGGGAACATGCAGCACGTGCAGGTTCCCTTTTTCCGCTTTTGATTCAGTGCGGGGGGAGTAGTCCGTTATTGTCAATGAAAGCCGCAGCAAGCGTGCACGCTCCTGCAGCAGTTCCTTATCGGCAAGGACAACGAGCGTGAAAGGTAAACCCAGTTGGGCGATCTGCACACACAGGTCGGGACCGATTCCGGCGGGTTCTCCCGCAGTGAGAGCGAGCCTGGGATTATTCAATGTCTGGCTGCCTCGGTCTACAGCGTTTTTTCAAGGCTTCCAGCTAGCCTTCTTCCAGCCGGTACTCGACATATGCCCGGTCCCGCAGACGCTGCAACCATTCCTGGAATGCCGTCTCCGCTTTGCGGGCGCGGATCGCCTGGCGTGCAGACTGGCGCTTGCGCTCCTGGCTTACATCCTGGGTGCGGCGCTCGATAACCTGAATGAGATGCCACCCAAAAGGAGATTGGACAGGCTCGCTGATTTCCCCCGGTTTAAGAGCGCTCATGGCCTGTTCAAATTCCGGAACCGTATCGCCCGGCGAGATCCAACTGAGATCACCGCCGGTAGGGGCGCTGGCATCTTCCGAATGAAGCTTCGCCAGTTCCTCGAACTGGCCGCCATGATCCAGGCGTTCTTTCAATTCGGTTACACGCCTGTGGGCATCGGCCTCCGAGGTGAGTTCGCTGATTTTTATAAGAATGTGACGCGCATGCGTCTGGTCTATCACGGTGGTTACCGTGTCCTGGTTGCGGCGGTCGACCAGCTTGAGAATATGAAATCCATTCGGGCTTGGAATTATCCCGGTGATCTCTCCCGGTTTCATTGGAGTCAGTATTTCGGCAAACTTTTTTGTGAGCTGGGCAGCAGGGCGCCAGTTAAGCAGGCCGCCTTCCATCGCATCCGGCGCGTCCGAGAACTCGGCGGCTACCTGGGCAAACTCGGATCCCGCCTTCAATTTTGCCAGGACGTTTTCTGCCCGCTGCCGTGCCGCATCGCGTTTCAAAGGGTCGGCTCCTTCGGGAACCTGCACCAGAATATGGGCAATGCGATATTCGTCATTCTGGCTGGGCGAATCCTCCTGCGTTTCCAGAAAATGATCGACTTCTCCTTCGGTCACGCTCACGCGATTGCTTACCTCACGTTCTTTCAGCCTGACCAGGATGATTTCCTCGCGAATCTCGTCGCGGAATTTGCTGAAGCTGACCCCGTCTTCCGCCAGCGCCCTGTCGAATTCATGCAGGGACATTTTGTTTTCCTGCGCGATACGGCGCAAAGTCTGATCGAGTTCCGCATCGCTTACGGTCAGCCCGGTTTCGTTCGCAAGTTGCAGTTGCACGCGGTTCAGGATTATCCGCTCCAGAAGCTGCTTTTCCAGTACAGCAGGCGGGGGAGGCTGTACGCCTTGCTTTTGCAATTGTTTCAGCATGGCGCTGAGCATTTCGTCCAGCTCATGACGGGTAACCACGTTCTCATTCACAACCGCAACGATATGATCGATGGTTTCCACCCCGGAATGCGCCGGCTGCTGGGCAATGGCCATTCCGGCAAGCACCGTTAAAAGGGGAAAGGAAATGGGAGAACGCGACGACAATTTCGTGCCCATGTGAATAAGCTTCTGGAATAGGGGAGAGATGGCGTGATCGTGACGTGCGAACAGTGATAGATGTAAGGTCTATGGCCCTTCTATCAAGCTGCTTCCCTGGCTACCGGTCCTGACATACCCGGGAATGCTGCGTTGCAATACGGTCAACGGGTTCGATCCGATTTGCATCAGGCCGTTCAATTCAAGTTGCAAAAAAGCCGCCGTGGTCGATTTCTGCGTGGCAAGGGTCAGGTGCTGAAGCACAAACCGCAGCGACCAGCAGCACGCATTATACTCAACTCCTGCCAGCCCTTCCAGAATTCTGTGATCTAGTAACGAGTAATTCAGGCGGGCCACCGTTTGCCATCTTTCCGACCATCGCCACTGGCTGGAAGCATCCACCTGATGCAGCACGTCGCGGGTAAAACGGTAACCGAAATTCAATACGCGACCGGGTTCGGGACGATAGCTCACGCCCGAGCGGACCACCTCTGCCAGGAGGCGTCTCTGATCGAATTGAAAACTGGTGTCGGTACTGATGGTCGGCGTGAGAAAACCCGAAACTGCCGCAATAAAATCAGGTCGGCGATCAACGGTTTGCGGGGTTTCCAGTATGATCCGGCGATCGATAAAGCTTAATTGATGCCCAACCGCCAGGCGCAAACGCTCCTTTCCGGTACTGGACTCCAGCAGGCGGGTCGTCAGCGCAAAAGTCACCTGGTTGGCATCATTGATACGGTCGCTCCCGCTGAAACGGTTTTCCGACAGCATCTGCGCAAAGCTGAAGTCAGTCTTGGCGGAATCGAAATTCGGCAACTGGTCTTGCGCGCGGAACGGGACGTAAACATAGAACACACGCGGCTCGAGCGTCTGCGTAAAGCTTTCTCCGCCCAGGGACATTTTTCGATCGAAGGCAAGGCCGCTGTCGAGACTGAATATCGGCAAGGTGCGGGTGGGGGTTTCACCCGCCGAGCCGGCCTCCTCTCCGAGGCTGTAACGGGTGTAGTGTAGCCCCACCTTGGGCGTGATGAAGCCGAACGAATTGCGAAGAGGGTAGCTCATGCTGGGAAAGAGCACGATCCTGCGGCCGCTGGTCAGGGTGGGATGGGAGAAATTGGTCCAGCTCCCCAAAAGATTGACATCGACTCCCGTTCCCAGGACATCCGGCTTGTTCGCATTCAACCCCACCTGCGGCAGGCGCTTGTAAGGCACGACAATTGTGGCCAGGGGATCCTGGATCGTCTGGAAGCTCTGGACAAGCGAGGTTACGTTAAATGTGCCGTCATCTCCCAGCCCGCGATTGTAAGACAGCAGTCCCTGCTGCAGCAGGTTGGTGCGGGATGTGAGATTCAGGTTGTTGCCAAAGTGGCGGAAATAGGCGGCATCCGACACCCTGTTGTAATCCAGGCGAGCGGAAAAGCCGGCCCCCAGATAATGATTGTGCCAGAACGAAGTGCGCCAGCGCGTCGTTTCCGTATCCAGGTCACGAGGCACGATGTCGGCGAGCAGGTTGCTGCTCGAGTTTCTGCCCAGGAAGCGGAATTCGTTGTTGATCGCCAAGCCACGCTTCGACATCATGCGTGCGGAAATCGTGGCATCATAGTTGGGCGCGATGTTCCAGTAGAAGGGCAAAGCCAGCTCAAGACCCGTCCTGCCGCTGGTGCTGTAAGTAGGCGCCAGTAATCCTGTTTTGCGCTCGCCGCTGTATGAGAAATTCATCCAGGGGGTATACATTATCGGCACATCCTTGAAAGTAAGCTTCACATTTTTGGCGGTGCCCACTTTCTTGTCATTGTCGAGCTTCAGGTCAGCCACCTGGAGAACCCAACTGTCGTCTCCCGCCGGGCAGGTGGTGTAGTTGGCCTTCTGCAGGCGGTACTGGTTCTCGCCTTCAAACAGGAGCATGCCCGCATAGCCGCGGCTGCTTGCATCCTTCAAACGGTAGTTGGGTTCGCTCAACTGGCCGGTTTTGCTCAGCAGGTTGAACTTGAGATTGGATCCTTCCAGTACGTCACCTTCCTTTTCCACACGAACGTTGCCCTGGGCTTCGGCATCGTTGGTGCTCTGGTTGTATGTCATCCGCTCAGCGGAAATGAACTGATCTCCGGTAGACAGTTCAGCCTTGCCTATCGCTTCGATTTCCTGCTCCACGTGACCTTGCAAGCGGTCCGCAACGACGAACACGGGGCGCTGTTTGTCCGTTTCCGCCTCAACTTCTGCCAGTTTTTGCTCAACCACCTCGGGCTCAACCTCGCCGGCAAGACGCAGTCTTGCTTCGTCTGCTTCTTCCCTGTGCCCTCCAATGCGCTCGCCTTCTGCAAACCCTGATCTGCCCTCATCTGCTTCTGCCGCCGCTGCCTTCGCGGGCTTCTCCCCGCGCTTTTGCGCGGATAAGCTGGGCGGTGCAGTCCGCGTCGTAGTGCGCAGCCTGGGCGCTCCTTCTTCTACGACGGGCGCGGGGAGGCGCTCCATGCCGTCCGGTAAAACCATGCTTTCCGTCTTCTCCGATTCCTGAGCAGAAGTGCTTGTCCGGGAGCCGGTTTTTATTGCGGGGGATAGTGTATAGTTCTGCTGAGGCCCCGGTGGTGCATCTTTAGCGGCGGGATCCGCTTTTTGATCGGGTTTTTTTATCTGATCGGTCGAAATGGTCGAGCGACTGCGCAATTCACTCTCGTTTCTGGCGCCAGGCTCGTATTCATGATGGCCCCGAATGCGTTCCGTATCGATAAACACCGGTTTATCATCACCCTCACCAGGGAGGGCCGGGCTTTCCTGCTCTGGCCTGGAAGAAAGGGGCGGCTCGGCGCGCACATTCCAGGCAAGGCAAAACAGCAAAAAAGACCAGCAGACGGAACGGATAAAACGCAATTTCATGTGAAGTTCTTCAACCTGAAAACGATATCACCCGGAAATGGATGAATGCTTATTTTCAAGCTCATAAGTCTCGCGTCACCGATGGAAGCTGCTGTATGGAAGCCGCCGTATGGAAGCATGGGCGCGGTATAGCGGGGCGCCGCGCGTGCAAATGGAAGCTGCTCCTGCATGCAGTCCGCCGCTCAACCGGCACCAGTAGCGGGCTGCAAGCAAACAAAAGCCGTAAGTGTAACAAAAAAGAGTGACAAGCCAGCAGCGATGAGGTCGAAGACTCAATCGAAGCACGCTGGCAGGATGGAACAGGCCGATTCCGCGCGGGCATAGGGACGGATATATTTTAGCCGCAAGCGGGCGGACGCGTAATTCATTTTATATATCAGGAGCAAGCTTTGCATATTCATATTCTTGGCATCTGCGGCACATTCATGGGAGGCATTGCGGCAATTGCACAGGAAGCAGGTCACAGGGTTACCGGTTGTGATGCAGGAGTCTATCCCCCCATGAGCACGCAATTGAAATCGCGGGGTATCGAACTGATCGAAGGGTTTTCGCCGGAGCAAACCCGGCTGAATCCTGACCTGTTCGTGATAGGGAACGTGGTGAGCCGCGGCAATCCCCTCATGGAAGAGATTCTTGATCGCAACCTGCCCTATATTTCCGGTCCCCAGTGGCTTTCGGAAAATGTCCTGCGGGACAAATGGGTGCTTGCGGTGGCAGGGACGCATGGCAAAACCACAACCAGTTCCATGCTGGCGTGGATTCTCGAATATGCCGGGATGGAACCCGGATTCCTCATTGGCGGCATACCGCAGAATTTCGGAATCTCGGCCAGACTGGGGGGGGCAGGTTTTTTCGTCATTGAAGCCGACGAATACGACACGGCTTTTTTTGACAAGCGTTCCAAGTTTGTTCATTTTCATCCCAGAACAGCCATTCTCAATAACCTGGAATACGATCATGCAGATATTTTCAGGAACCTGGAGGAGATCGAGCAGCAGTTCCATCATCTTGTGCGCATCGTCCCCGGCAGCGGTCTTATCGTCAGCAATGGCCAGGAAGAGAATCTGGAGCGGGTCTTGCGGAAGGGGTGCTGGACGCCTGTCGAAAGGATAGGCGTGTCTAACGGGTGGGAGGCAAACGTCCTCACGGATGGTGCGGTTGCCGTATCCTTTTTGGGGGAATCCCAGGGAACACTGTTATGGGAATTGCTGGGAAAGCACAACCGGATGAACGCGCTCGCCGCACTGGCCGCTGCTCGTCACGCCGGTGTACCGATAAAGACAGGCATTGCCGCGCTGGCGGAGTTCAGGAATGTCAAGCGCCGCATGGAAGTAAGGGGTATAGCAAGAGACATCACGGTCTATGACGATTTTGCCCATCACCCGACAGCGATTCGCACAACCATCGATGGATTGCGCAACAGAGTGAAGGAGGCGCGCATCATTGCCGTGCTTGAGCCACGCTCGAACACCATGAAAATGGGCGTATGGAAGGAAAGCCTGGCAGACAGCCTGACAGGGGCGGATGTGGTGTTCTGCTACGCTGCCAACCTGGGCTGGGACCTGTCGCAAGCGCTGCTTCCGCTGGGCGAAAAGGCGGTTGCCTTTGAAGAACTGGACCAATTGATAGCTGCGATTACGGCATACGCTCAACCAGGCGACCATATACTCGTCATGAGCAACGCCGGGTTCGGTGGCATTCACGAAAAACTGCTCAAAAGGATAGCCGCCGTCGCGGCAGACGAAGTTGCCAGCGGCTAAGCCGCTAAGCCGTCGCCAGTCAGGCAGGCGGATATGGCAGGACAGGAGCCGGTTGGCGTCAATGCGGTGATTTTACCTTGCCGCAACTCGCCCTGATCCAGCGTCCCGTCGTGTCCGCATGCTCATTGACGGGAGTATTTTGCACTGTGCCGTTAAACACGGTCCATCCCGAGAAACTCTCCGAGGTCGTAAACGAACCTTCGGCCCGCCCCTTGCCCTGCAACTGAGGATTGGTACAGACGAGATCCATCTTGTAGCCATTCTCGATGCGGGTGGCATTCTTGATGCTGCATCCCGTTTCGTGAACGTGCAGATAGGAAGGAATCTCCTGATCCGCCATTTCCTGGGTGATGCAGATCCTGGACGTGGCTGCTCCATTCTCGATCCGGGGTAAGTCCAGTCCATATTGCTTCGCCAGATTCGTCAGCTGCCGCATTTGCTCAGGCGGAATCTGCGGCACCAGGGCCAATAGCATCGACGTCGTTGTTATTTCCCACAAACCGGGTCGTATAGGGGTTTCTGCCGCATTGCCCGCAGAAACCATGAATAACAGTAGCGATGGAAGGATTTTTCGCATCGAATCTTTCTAGGGCCTGTTGACGTTTCGATCTAAGGTTTTGTCATTAGGAAGAAAACCTGTATTGTTGAAGCTCTCATACAGTAACAACACGCGTTTTCGATGTCCCGATTGCTGCTCAGCGACGAGCATTGGTCGAAGCTGCATAGATTCTGCTGCAGAAGATCCTATACGACAAGCCTGAGCTGCGCATGACCGTCGAGGCATGCCAGCGAAGCTCCTACAACAAATCAGGTCAAACCCACCCTGATCCGAAACGCGGGCAAACGCGGGCTATTCACTCGCCCATCCTTGTCCTTGACTCGAGAATACCAGCCGTATCGAGCGCGCGTATTCGGCCTGTAACCCGGCGCAAGTCCCGCCGGCCTGTTCCAATTAGAATGCTTTATTCGCCATCGCATAAAATAAACAGAGGACAGTCATGATAGAAAAGACTGTGGAAATAGTGATAGTGAGCCCATGGCGACACGGACCAACCTGAAAGGTTAAGTTGCGCAGTTATACATCAGCAAAGGCACTTAAGAGCCATCAAGCATTTCCTCAAATGGTTATGTGGCCTCCCTCTACCGAAACTGGCTGCCCCAACCTCACCTACCGATTTATGATTAACGAGGCTTCGCCGGTGCTGTAAAGAGTGGTTGCAGAGAGGCCAGGCTGCTGCCAACGGCTGTTGCCTCAAGCGAGCGTCCGTATTGATTTTCAGTGCCATAACCACTTGCCGCAAACGGCGCGCCCATCCTGATGTGGGAGGCGGCCATGTAAGCGGCTTCTTTAGGCAATCGTACATTAGCTCCATTATCAAGAATGACGATCTTGGGTTCGCCGTGCTTGCCCGCGATAACCTGCTGAATTTTACCGGCAGTGCTTATTTCCTTGAGCCCGACCGCGCGCAAGTGTTTAGGCATGGGCTTTTCATTCCACGATGGCTCGCGCCTTATCAGAATCTGGTTCGAATCCATATTGGTGATAGAGTATGTCTCGAAGCTTGGCCCGGCTTTGGGCGTGCCTTGCAAAGTCACGCTATCACCCGGTTTGACGAACTCCGTCACATCGCCCGACATATGAGGGGGTGTTTTTGCCAGCGTGCCATCGTCAAGGATCAGTCCGTCAATTTCTCCAAATGGATTGATGAGGTAGGTAGCCACCTTGCCTTGCAGGCTGATTATCGGTTGGGCATAGGCAGCAGGTGCGACTAAAAGTAACCCTGCCAGTAGGGTTGAAATAAAACGGTGATGGATTTGCATGATGTCTCCTGACTTATGGGTGATTGAGAAGATTCCCATCTTTCGTTGGAGCAACTAACATGCCATAGATAATGAGTCTAAAGAACGGGAGGTTAGAATGAAACCATTCTTTATATGTCTGGCGACCGGACGGCTGGGCGTCCACATTGCAGACATCAATCGAGGCCGTATTCTTTCAATTTGACATACAGGAGTTGTCGATGAATACCGAGCCGGCGTGCGGCCTCGGCACGATTATTTCGGCTCTCACGCAATGCCTGCTGGATCATGATTCGCTCAAGTCCTGATATCGCCTCAGGGAGTGGAAGTTGCAGAAGATCTGTTGTAGAGATATCGATTGCTTTGGAAGGATTCAACAGTGTGCTCACATCACTTTCGGCTATGATCGTTCCACGCACTGTGACGCATGCACGTTCAACCAGGTTGCGTAACTCGCGCACGTTTCCGGGCCAGGTATACGCACTGAGCAAATCCAGCGCATCATCTGAAAGGTGCTTTTTCGAATGCGAAAAATGTGCCAGAAAATGACTGGCCAATGCTGGAATATCTTCCGGTCTTTCGCGTAATGACGGCACACGTATTGGTAACACTCTAAGCCGGTGATAGAGATCCTCACGGAAATGGCCATCGCGTACCCACTCGCCAAGATCGCGGTGAGTTGCTGCGACAAGGCGAACGTCGGCGCTTTCCTCTTGCACTGCGCCCACTGGTGTAAAACGCTTATCTTCGATCACCCGCAATACCTTGGCCTGCATGGTTAATGGCATATCGCCGATTTCATCCAGAAGCAGCGTGCCCTCTCGCGCTTGGCGGAAACGTCCGGCACGGTCGGCCACAGCTCCAGTGAATGAGCCTTTTACATGCCCGAACAGTTCACTTTCGAGTAATTCCGCCGGGATCGCGGCGCAATTGACGGCAATAAAAGGTGCCTCCGCTCGCATGCTTGCCCCGTGCAGCAGGCGCGCGAGTACTTCTTTGCCGCTGCCGGTTTCGCCTGTGAGCAGAACTGTCACATTGGTGGATGATGCCAATCCAATGAGCTTGAGTACTTCACGCATTGGCGCCGAATTACCGATCACTTCGCCCGGTTCGATGGCAACTTTTAATGGCGCTGCTATATCCGCTCCTTTATCCGATCGCAGGGCCCGTTCGATAGCATGCGCAAGATCATTGCGTCCCACGGGCTTGAGCAGGTGATCGAATGCACCGAGTTTGATAGCCTCGACAGTGCCTGCTGCTGTCGCGAAAGCGGTCAGCATGATGACGGGTGGAATGCGTTGCTTGAGTTTTCTCATCCGTCGCAGGAACTCAAGCCCATCAGCGTCGCCGAGACGATGGTCGAGGATAATCAGATCGACCTGGGATTGTTCCAGCGCATTCAGTCCTGTCCGGCAGGAGCCAGTCTCATAGACCATGTGACCGAGATCATGCACGGTTTCCGCCAATCCTTCACGGAAATCGGTGTCATCGTCGACGATCAGGATTCTTGCCATGGCAATTCGATTTCAAACATGGCGCCTCCTGAGGCCTGGTCAAGCAGCCGTAATGTTCCGCTATGAGCGCGAACAATATCGCGGGCCGCCGCCAGTCCAAGCCCTATACCTCCCTGGCGCGCGCTTGCAAAGGGTTCGAACAGGCGGTTCCGGAGTTCGGATTGAATTCCTGGACCGGTATCCGCTACCTGGATTATCAGGCTGCGCGCGTCCTTCAAGGCCATTATCTGCACCGTGCCCCCCGCTGGCGTATGTTGAAGCGCATTCTGGATGAGATTATCCAATGCTTCCGCCATTAGAACGGGGTCGAAGCGCCCATGGTTTACCGATGATTGGCCGATCAGTTCAACATCAGCGTTCCGCGCTTGCTCGACATGCAAGCCGAGCGTTTCTTTCAGCCATCTGTCGATGTCGACCTCTGGATTTCCGGCTTGATGGAGCGGACCAGCGAAAGCAGGCGCGTTAATAATCCTTCCAGGCGGCCGATCTGGGCTAATATCTTAACCAATGCGGGTTCGCGCCGTTCGGCTTCTCCAGCCAGCGCGCTTTCCGCTTTAAGGCGCATTGCCCCCAGTGGATTACGAATTTCATGCGCCAGACCGGCAACCATGCGTCCTATGAATGCGCTGCGCTCGGCTTGTCGCAAATCCCGCTCCAGACCCGAGGACCGTTCCAGCGCCGACTTGATCCGGGTATTAAAAGCATTGAACGCATTCACGATTCGATCCAGATCGGGGTAACCCGTCGCCGTTATCACTTGCTCACTTTCAGGAGCCGAGCTGGCGACGCTGGTCGCGATGGAGTCAAGAGCGCGTGACCAGCGACGCAGAATGATAATGTGCCAGGTACCGACGGCAAGAATCACCACGGCAAGTGCGCCCAGAGTAAATGCGGAATGTTCTGCGGCACGCGTCGCTTGCACATCAATGCGGGTCATGGCCCACGCGACCTGGTGTGAAGTGAGTGCGCAGGCGGCAAGAATGCGCAAGTCCCGCTCGCCCGCCCGCTGATCGGAAACGGGATGGTTTCCTGTCAACACTTCTCGCGTGATTTTAGCGATATGCGCCTGCTCGGCTGGAGGAGTATCTTTTTTCGGGCCGCCTTCATAAGAGGGAAAGGCGTATGCAACGAACCCTTGCTTATCGCCCCAAACGCCGCCCTCTATACCGGGCGCCCGCGATAACAGCAATTCCAGCACCACATTGGCTAGATCGAGGCGGAATCCTTCCTCTTTGCCAGAGGCGGAGGTGAGATATAGGGACCGGATTTCGTCACATGCCTGCTCCACTGCTTCCTGTGCCTGGGAAGCTTGGCTGCGCAGGCCTTGGCTGTACAATTCATAAGCATTGATTCCAATCACTACGCATGCCGCGACAACCAACAACATAAGAATGAGGATGTTGTGGTGGAGAGTTGATGAACGGAGCTTACGCATCATCTCATGCTGTCAGCATCTTCGGTACGGCACGAAAAGCGGCTGCCGCTCATCAAAATGGTATATGTAGCAAAAGCTCAGGTACTCGCCGGGCGGCTTGATGAAGAAGTTTGGGATATTGCGATGGCTTCCTCAACTTCCGCCTTATGGGTAGGTCTAGGGTGCGGTCGCCATACAGGACTCAGGTAAATGGGTGCTGAAACGAGAAATAGAGTCTTGATACGGAGCATATCCCTTTTTCTTCCATTGTAGAAAAAAATCAGCGGGACGGGGCTTTTATCGCCAAGACCCCTATTTCCTGGCATCAGGATGGCTCGCGGGCGTAATCTGGTCATTCAATCGACGCAACATCTTGACGATCCTTTCAATGCGGCATCTCGATCAGATATCGATCGATCACCTGTAAGCGGTTATCCAGGCGACAAGCAATTGGTATCGCATTGGGAACGTCAAGTCCGACGATATTTTCGTCGGAGATATGGCGATACCGAGGGCCGTTCCAAAAAATCCCTAAAAAATCCGAGCTTCGGACTCATCCATTGGCGGCGGCTCTATATCGAAGTTTCGCCGCCAGGCCATGACTTGTACTTCGCCAAATCGTTTGACCGTCTCGGCTTTGCTCAATCCGCTCAAGGCTCGATAGTGGCGCTCGTTCAACTGTAGAACCTTCGAGGCGCCGCAAGAGGAAGGGACTGAAGTCGACCGGTGAACTGCTCTCCCTGCTGACAGGGTGAAGGGGATTATGAACGGGAATATAAGTGCCGGCTTACTCTTTCGGCTGCCGCGCTTTCCGCATCCTCGCTGATCACGTCGCACGCTTTTTCGCTGATCATATAGACGGATGAAGCGATGAAGAAACCGGGTATTTTGGGAAAAACGGAAGCATCCACAATGCGCAGACTCCGGGTGCCATAAACGCGAAACCGGCTGTCGACGACAGCCATGGGATCAGCGGCAGTGCCCATTTTACAACTGCACGAGGCATGGTGCCCCCACGCCTGGTTTTTTATGAAGCGCCGTATATCTTCACGGCTCTTGACTTCCGGGCCAGGCAGAATCTCCTCCTCGATCACATCGGAGGAAAGCCTGACGATATTGCGCACTGCTTCCACTCCGGCGATGAGCGATTCCATGTCTTCCCCGGCGTTCGTGCCTTCCGAAAAATAATGAAAGTTTATATCCGGTACATCGCGGGGATCGACGGACCGGAGCGTGACCCGGCCGGCTGTATTAGCGGTATGGCCCTTGAGGATGGCCCAGGTAAAGGCATTTTCCGTTCTGGCGATATTATCGGCATAGCCGGGGTAATATCCTCGAAAATCCCCGATCAGGCCGAAAATGAATAAATCGGGATTGGGGCGTTCGGGAAACGAGCGCTTCATGAGCGCGATCGTCGCGCCATTGGTGGTATAGGGCCCGACGCCCTGAAGCCACTGGCTGAACTGGGAATCAGGTGTTTCGCCAGGGACAGGGCAGCGAAGTTTCATTCCCTTGATCAGAGGAATGTTTTCCCTGAGCCGGGTAACCACTCCCAGTTCATAACGATCCTGAAGGTTTTCTCCGACCCCTGGCAAGTCTACCTTGACCTCGATGCCATGGCCCACCAGTTCTTCCCGGGGGCCGATGCCGGAGAGCTTGAGTAATTGGGGTGTATTGAATGCGCCTGCGGAAACGATCACTTCCCGTTCTGCAAGCACGGTTTCCACGGTCCCGGGGGTCGCTGTCTCATGCCGCGGATCCGCGCGATACTGGTGGGCGCCGGAAATGTACTCCACCCCATAGGCCTTGTTCTGTTCATCGAGCAGGATGCGCTTTGCCAGCGCATGAGTCCTGACTTCGAGGAAATTCGGGCACTGCTCGCGAACGCGCAATATGTACTCCCGGGCTCCGGCCCGACGCCCCTGCCGGGTGGTGATCGGTATCTTGCACAAGCCTTCCGGCCTTCTGCGGATAAAACGCCAATCGTTGGGATCGCCATGGGTTTTTATCTTGAGCAGAGTCCGTTTGATCGGGTTGATAATGCCGCTCAGCGATTCCTCGAGTGCGGCTTTTGAAAGCCTCCTCAGGACCTTGTCCCTCAGCAGCATTTCCCGCTCTGCCAGATTTGTCGGAAGCCAGCCTTCGAATCCATGCCGGCTATCCGGCTCTTCAGCCCGGGTGGCATATTCGCAGCGCTCCATGCGCTTGAAATACTTGTGCATGTTTTCGCTGCGCCAGGATTCATCGCCGGTCTTCTCGGCGATATAGTCCCAGTCGCTATTGTGAGGATAGATCAACAACATCGCATTGTGCGCGGTACATCCCCCCAGGGTGCCGGAGCGCGGGTACAGCACGCCGTTCTGTTCCGGAACGAACTTGTCATCCCGTTTCTGCTGCTCGTCATCGGCGTAGTGGCGCACAAAGAAGTCCCAGCGCAACGCCTCGTGCTCCGAGGTGCGCGCGTGAAAGGCGGGAACGTAATATTCGCAGGGGTCGTCTTCTCCCCCTGCCTCCAGCAGCAGCACGCGGAAACCTTTCAGCGCGAGGTTACAGGCAAGCGGGCCGCCGCCCGCCCCGGAGCCGATGATGATGTAATCGAATTTGTTTCCTGCAGCTGGCGGACACTCCAGAGGAGCAAAGGGTCGCGAGGACCCCTTCCAGAGAAGGGTAGAGCAACTGGCAAGAAAGGTGCTTGCGCCGGATGCCAGCAGGGCGCTGAGCTTGACAAAACTGCGTCGGGAGATCAAGGCGAAGCCAATAGTATTTTTTTGCGGAGAGTCGCGAAAATCATTATAAAGGAAAAGTTTCCGCCGGTTTGGCTGCAACTCCCCTTCGATTTACCCTGCATTGCAATAAGGAATTCACACCGCTCCCCGAGGGGAGCGGTGATCCTGGCGGCGATCTGCTCCAGCGCGTCACATCGTTTTCAGGAATTCGATCAATGCGCGTTTGTCGCTATCGCCGAGTCCCGGCCGCCCTTCGTCTCCCGGCAGGTAATCGGTTCCAAAATAGTGACCCCGGTTGACCACGAAGTCCGGACATTTGCTCACGCCGAGCAGGGGATCGACCAGGTCGGAATAGACCTTGCGTAATTCCGCATCCGTGATCCGGTCGGGCGTTACCTTGGCGGCGATCAAATCCCCCAGATGACCTTTGAGCGTCTTCAGCAGCGTCTCGACTTCGCCGCCTCTCTTTTCTAGGTCCAGATTGGACAGAAGGTTGACGGGCGTGCCCTCCGGTATGGGTCCCAGGTTCAATACGCCGTCATGGATCGGCAACCTGACATACCAGGGCAGATAACCCTCCGGTATCAGCAGCCAGCTTCTTGCCCAGGTTCGGTCGATGATGCCCGGCACTTTCTTGCCCGAGCGAGTGACATAAGTGCGGTTTTCGCAGCTCGTTCGTTCCTGAGCCCCATAATTCTTTTCCGCATAGTAACCCCCCCCGTACAGGTCTTCCTGGTCGCAGTAGCGTTTTTCCGGCCAGAGCAATTGCTCTATCCCGCTATAAAATGATTTCATCCTGTCTTCAACAGTGCCCGAGGGATAGAACTTGCCCAGGGTGTTATTCAACAGGAAGGGCGCCGAGGACCAGAGGCTCGCAAGCGAAGGCGGCCGGATGTACCCCCGGCCGCCATCAGGCATGGGATAGGAGCGCGGCTCCCGTGTCACGGGATGATGAATCAGCGTGCTCCCGACAGAGGGCAGTTTCTTGTACGAAGTGGAGGAAAAATTATCCCAGGTATCGCCCTTGAGCGCATTGGTTGCAAGGGAAGCGCAAATATTCGTTTCAAGGAGGGTGACAGGCACGCGCAACTCGGTGGAAAGATAATTGTCGGCAAGAAAATCCTCCTTCAGAACGATTTCTTTCATCTCCTGCCTGAATTCGTCGGTTTTTGTCCAGTTCCAGTACTGGTTCCAGCAACTCAGGTAATCAGGCCCGACGCAACCGTTATTGGGGAAGAATTTCACCGCTTTTTCCGGCAGCTTGCTCGAGTGGCAGCCGGCGCAGTTCTCCGCAAATACTTCCTTGCCGCGTTTCAGGGTGACCGCATCAGCGGTCAGATGACGCTCGCCTCCCGGCGCTTCCGCCAGATAATCCGGCCGACTGGCTGCGAGGAAAAACAGCGATGTATCCAGAGTCTGGTTTTCCGTTGCCCGCCAATAGCTGGAATTCTTGTTGGCGGTGGCGATCGGGAACGGCGTGAACGGCTTGCCGCCGATCAGCGGATTGATATGCTGAAGCCACTCCTCGCTGAAAAGTCCGATATTTACGAAAACGCGGTTAAAGGCGCCCAGCGCGCCCACAGAATCCGCCCCATCCTTGAGCACCCGTGGAGTGAACACCATGCCCGATTTTTCGAAGAACCTTCTCAGCGGACTTGCGGAAGATATCTCCGGATAATCGTTAAACTGCTTATTGTTCAGCTCATCGCCCGTCAGTTGCTCCTTGCCGGAGCGCAATGCGTTCTTCATCCGCGCGCCCAGGTTGTACACCCCATTCATGGTGCGCGGATTGTTCATATAGTCCGTTGAAATAAGCGAGGTATCGAGCGCGCCCGGCCGATTGGTGCTGAGGAACTGGTAGGCGAAGCTGTTCTTGTCGGCTTCGTAGGCGAATACCCGGTCGAACCAGAAATATTGCGCGCCGGGGTTGGAATTAAGATTGGCCCATTGCGGGTTTTCCGGATCCTTGGGCGGATTGGAAGGGTTCGGGCCCACATGGCAGAATCCGCACGACATTCCGACCCGGTAGGGCTTCACCAGGTTGGCATCGTTGTAGTAGGACGGATCGGTATAGTATCTCTCGGGGTCCCAGCGCTTTTTTGCGGCTTCATCGAAATCGGGGTTGGGGAACAATCGCAGCCCTACAATCCCGCTCGCATATCCGTAGTAGGACCCGACCGGCACTGTCTTGCCGCGCGCGCCGATCTTTACGCCAGGGTATTTCTCTTCATTCTCGAACGGGTCACGCGCGCAATCCGGATCGCGCACGTCCAGATACAGGCCGAAGCGGTCAGTGCGTCCTGACGGATTCCCCTGCGCATCCACGTTCTTTCTGAAGCATGGTTCATTGACAAGACCAAACCAGTACCACCGGTTGTCCCGGCTATATCCCGGATTTTTCATGAGGTGCGGATGGTTTGAAAGAACCTTCAGGAGATCGAAGCTGCCCTGGCTGTTGATATTGAGATGGTCCCAGAACTTGTCATCGCCCCCTGTCCAGACTATCCAGTTGTTCCGGCCCCTGACGATGGCTTTTACAGCTTCTTCCGGAGCGCCGGAAATACCGGGAACAAACGGTTCCAGCGTGGCCACGACCTTCTGCGGATCCTGGCTGATCCCATAGTCCATGTCCTTGAAATAATCTTCGTCCGCGCCGGGGAAGCTTTCTGCTGACCGATTCACGCATTGTGCCTCGTCCTTCACTGCTCCGGCCTTCGCAAGCGGACCTTCGACACATTCGGTTGCAATCCAGGGCGGGCGCTTGTAGGCGCAGCCGATAAGCAATGTGGTCAATCCCATTGCAATGAGGGTGATGGCAACTCTTTTGGACTTCATGGGGTAGTCTCCAGGGAGAAATTGAATGTTATTGGTTTTTCGGATGCTGAAAAAAGTATCTCCCGACGATGAAAACTCAGCTTCTTTTTATAATGACGAGGAGTCGTAGACGTAGCCCAGATCTTCCGTATCCACCAGGTCATCGTACGATTCCCCCCACGGATCCATGATGCGGTCAGTTCCGCTCAGGTTGGGTTCCGCCGATGAATTGGCCTGTTGCCAGATATGCCACAAGCGGTCTACTTCGGCGTGATGAAGCCAGAAAACCGGGTCCGTGGGGGATGACATCGTGTTGTTCATGATGCCGCCCACCCAGGCATGACCGTGATTATGAGCGGGAAGGCTCGTTCCATCCGGCCTCCGGCCCCAGCCCTCGAGCCCGTAGGTGAATTTCGTGTAGTCATTCTCATTGGCAAGACCGGTGTTCTGGATGGAGAACTGGTTAACGATGATATCCACATCCGTCGCGCTGGCTTTTTGGGGCGGCGAAGCATTTTTGCGTGAGGGTGGCTGCGTTCCCGTATCCGGATCGTTTGCTGGCAGAAAGCCATTCAGCCAGGCGGGGAAGGGGTCTTCCCAGCGCCAATAGGGGAGGGCGAGCTTTTCAGCTGCACCCGGGCGGAGAACAGCATCAACACGCTGCAATTCCCGCTCGAACTCGGCGAGATAGCGGCGGTGCCAGCCCAGGAAACGGTAAAGGCCTGTCTCGCCCATCATGCCATGCATGTCATGCGACATGTCCATGTGAAACTGCACCAGTTCGAGGTATTTGCCTTCCTCCACCAGACGAACAACCGCATTGCGGAAGGCCTCCCGTTTTTCCGGCGAAAGGTCCGCCTGATTCTGGCGGGTGACCGGTGCGCCCGGCGGTTTGGGCGCGAAGGCGGCTGCTCCGCCAAGCAGGGGTTTTACGAGTTTCTTATGGAAATCCCTGAGCAACTCCAGCTTGTCCAGCGGAAAGCCTTCGGCCAGAACTTCATCGAAGGTTTTGGGGTGCAGGTGCTCGCCGGTCTCATGCGAATGATTCATTTTTTTGCTCCTGTCCTGATAAGGGGGTGATGGAGTTCAGGAAAACAACAAGCGGGCAGTATGACTCTCGCTTGATGTCCAGTACGCCTTGCACACAGTAAATATAGTACATGGCGTTTGGTTCGCTCGATTTTTAGGGGTCTGGTGTGGTTTGTCTGCGCTTGAATGGGGGCGGCAGTATGGGGGAGAGGTTGTCCAGCACAACCTGGACAATCTTGGCATGGCGATAATGCATATCGGCCAGCGCCTGCATCTGGTACGCAAATTGATGATTGATGCGTTGTTCGGTCACTGCCACATGGCGTACTCAAGAATGACAAACGCGCAATTTTCACCGCAGCCAGCCAAGCCAGCAAGGTGCATCGCTACATCATGGATGTAATAGAGGAAAAAAGAAGAAGTTGCATGATGCGGTTGACAGCTGTGAATAAAACCTCAAACCGTGAGTAGATTGAGACGATTTGCCAATAAATTTGGGATGGCCCGCATGATCTCGCTCAAGAGATATAGGCATCATACCCCACAGGGCTGCCACTTACGGACTGTGCCATTACCGTAACCCTGGCTTGTCCTTTTTGCTACAGAGCCGCCAGAAGCGTCATTGCTTCTTCAACGGTTGAAATGAAAGTGTGCTTTGCATTAAAGCAGCGTGAAAGAAATACATTAACCCACTTTGGAGAACTAGATAATGTCCAATTATTACTGCAATTTCAAAAACCAGACCGATCAAACCTGGACGATGGCAGTTTACCAAACTCTTCCCGACTCCATAGGTCTGGACAGCGTGTCGTGGAAGCAGACGACTGTTCCTCATAGCGGTTTCAGCGGCGTTAAGTGGGAGGTTGATTACAATGTCGCGATTGCCGACTATCAGCAGTCAGGAGGTATAGGAGTCTACACAGCCTCCCAGGTTCTTTCTTCACTGCTAGGAAAACAGTGGGACTGTGTCTTTACTGACAACGTCCAACAGCTGAAAGAGGCGGGTAATGCTTCCCAAGGTAATCAGATCATCATCAACAACAAGTCAAATCGCCTTGCGAACCTCGGTATTGGTATGTCCGGCCAAGGGTCTCTTTACAAGCAGGGAGTTCTCTCCGGAGCAAGCGCGCAGTTCACGGTTACTCCGACCTACTGGGTGGGGTTATTCAACCAAGTCCAGCTGGGTCAGGTGATCTCCAGCAACATCACTGTTGGACCGCTAAAGCTTGAGTATCCCAGTGGCTTGAACGCCGCCACAGTCACCGCCATACTCGACGGAAACAATATCCTTCTGAATGTCGAGTATGGTAATCAGGTGAGCGTGAGCCAGGCGATCATCCAAGAAAGAATCAAGAGTTACAAGGCGCTCCTGGCGTGAGCTTCTGAAGCAGGCTCCTCGGTCGGGACAACTCCTCAGGTGATTTCGACCGAGATTTGGCAGAGAAAGCGTATAAGGTACTTCTGGAATACGCCAGCACAAAACGGGAGAGCAGTTTGTGTCTGCCAAACAAGTTTAGGTCAGGACGCCTAACAATCGGATCAACTCGGAATGAGAAAGAAAACCTCTCACTTCTGCGTATTGAGCAGCACTTGCTGACATATATGAAACCACAAATTCTTGAATCCAGTTTAACTTCACCTTGGGAGATTCGTCCAATGGCTGTAGATTTGGAATCTATTCCGACCACCAATACCCTCGAGTTCACAGCAACTTTTTTGCGGAACGACGCTTCCGTGGCATCATTAGGCTCCGGACAGGCAAAAACCCTTTCACTAAGATTCGACGCTATTGGGGTCGGCAACTCTGAGCCCCTGAGCATTTATCGACAGGAAACTCCGGGGGATATCTCTGTCCCACCTGGAAACCTGGCGTTTGTTGATCGCAGCGTCGACAGAAAAATCGCCCTTCGCTACAGTACGCAGGGAGGTATCCAGCAGAATATTATCTTCGCCCTTGAGTAAGGGGCGGTGGGTTTCGCCGCGTTGACCGTCAAAGGTGTGGCAGTTGATTCCGGCGGTCCGTATACTGATGCGGCGGTACAGCAAGGATATAATGGTCGTCAAGGGTGAGAAATCACCGCAAAAGCCAGCTCTCAAAAAGCTGGCTTTGTCTTTGCCGCTATTGATGAATTCTGGCATCCATGTTCGCGCATTGTCGCAATAAGCGCGTCCGTGATCTGCCGGCTGTTTGTTAGCACCGGGTAAAAATGACTCACTGAGAATCTCGATCCATACCTGCATCACATACGCCCAGCATCGGTAGTGACGTTTCCCCCCAAACCGGACAGTTTTACACTACAGGCGGGGCGCTTCGTTGGTTTGGACTGACCTCTTTTTGACGAACTCGCTCGGGGTCAGGTGGCCGAGTGAGCCATGGGGACGGTAGTGATTGTAGTCGTCCTGCCAGGCCTTTAGTTTCTCACGGGCGTCGTGCAATGTAACGAATTCGTGGACGTTGAGGAACTCATCGCGCAGCCTTCCGTTGAACGACTCGATCAGCCCATTATCCGTGGGTTTGCCCGGTCGCGTGTAATCGAGCTTGATGCCCTGGCGGTATGCCCATTCGTCCAGGGCTTTGGACGTGAACTCCGTGCCGTTGTCCACGGTGATTGCCCTGGGCCATCCACGCTGCGCTGCAAGCCGGTCCAGGGCTTGACCCACGCATCGCCCGGACAGCCTGAAGTTGGCCTCAAGGCACACACTCTCGCGACTCCACTGATCAATGACGGTGAGGATGCGAAATGCCCGGCCATCGAGCATCTGGTCGTGGACGAAATCCATGCTCCAATGCTGATTCGGGCCGGTGGGTGCCTGAGGCCTGCCGCGCAGCAGCGCAATGCGCTTGCGGCGCTTGACCTTCATGCGCAGTTGCAGGCCTTGCTGGCGGTAGAGCCGATACACACGCTTCTTGCCCACCTGCCAGCCTTCGCGCTTGAGCATCACCAGCACCCGCAGGTAGCCGAACCTGGGACGGCTCATGGCGATATCGCGAATGCGCTGGCATAGCGCGCTTTGATCACGCGCCGTGCTCCTGGCATACCACACCGAGCGCGCTAGCAGCGCCAGGCGGCATGATCTCTGTACACTGATTTTGAAGCGCTCTTGCATCCAGGCTGCCAGCTCGCGCCGCTTGGCAGCCTTCAGAGCTTTTTTCGCACCACCTCCTGCAGAATCTGCTTGTCCAGTGTCAGGTCCGCCACGATACGCCGCAGCCTTGCATTCTCATCCTCGATCTGCTTTAGCCTGCGCAGTTCACTCACCCCCAAGTCCGCGTACTTCTTCTTCCACGTATAGAACGTGGCTTCCGACACGCCGATCTGCCGGCACACATCGACCACCGCTGTGCCGCTATCGGCCAGTCGCAGCGCGTAAATGATCTGCTCCTCTGTGAATCTCGACTTCTTCATCGCTTCTCCTTTGCCTCTCATGAGGCCTTGGAAGCAATCCTACCTCCAGTTCTAACCTGTACCGATTTTCCGGGAGAACGTCACCTGATTGAGACAGTTAGTCAATAAATATGGAATAACGTGCATGGTTTTTCTCACTAATAACATCCATTATATTCTCTCTGTCTTCTATGCTGATTAAGTGTCAAAAGGCCCGTACAACAATGGTTGTGATGAAGCCTAAGAAGATTTAAATGAGCAATTATCGTCTACTAAACCACTTATTTGATGCAGGTGACCAAAAATAGGTATTGGTGATCATACTATCAGCGAGTTCCATTTGGTCCCAGGATACGAAAGAGTCCTTGGTTCCCCCAGACCTCTGTTTTGAAATAATAAGATTTGGAAGTTGAGATGATTAACGTTACTCACCGATCTTCAGATCCTGAGGAGTGGGGTGTCAAATACATTTTGTTGCGTTTGCCTCAAGCAAAAAAAATAACTTCGTCGTCCTGTTCTGCTCTCGAAGGCGTTGCAATATCAGATCAGGCCCATCATATACATCCTCTGAATAAAGGATGGGTATTTGGCAATTTGCAATGTCCGATATTTACTCAGTTACAGATGGAGACGGCTGCCGGTATCCCCTTGGCCTTTCTTGCTGAGCCACTGGTTCAGATAAACTATCTGCCCCCTAACAATGAGGGAGGCAAACGAAACGGGACAGAGAGACGAAATGGAGGGGACAGACGAAACGGGGCAGAGAGACGAAATGGAGGGGACAGACGGCGGGGAGAAAGACGGCAAAACATTCTTATCAACGTCAAGGAGTTTATCGATAAATCTCTGGCCCTGGAATCCTTGGATGTAGCTTTAATCGGGCGTCGATTTGGCATGTCGCGTTCATCCGTTTATCGAATGTTCGAGCCCGAGGGGGGAGTGGCGAATTACATTCGCCGCCGCAGGTTAATGCAGGCGCTCTCATTATTGGTCTTGCCGCCAGCGCGAGGGCGTCCGCGCATTCTTGATATCGCAATAAAATGCGGATTCAGCAGCGATATAGTTTTTACGCGTGCTTTCCGAAAAATGTTTGCGATATCTCCCAGCATGGTGCATTCAATAGGCGAACTGAAGTCACTAGAACTTGATACCTTATTGAAAGCGCTTGATAAGAAATGCTACGACTTAGAGTGGATCTCTCAGTCATCAAGACAATACTAGATAGTGTAGAAAGCTGGCTCCACTTGTTTGAACAGCGGTCCGAGTTTTTAAGTGGATCTCTGCTGACTCTCACGCTGCCAGTTTAACCGTCGGCAGCATCACGGCATAAGCCTCATCAGGTGTTTTCCTGCTCAAACTCGAATCTGGTCTGGATCGGTTGTACCAGTTTATGTATTTGCATGACTGACATTCTGGCTTCGGTGATCGAATCATAGGCGTGCAGGTGGATCCGTTCGTAATAGCGGCTGGCATAAATCGAAATCTGGTGTTGAAGGTCTTGCGCCGTTCGTTGTATTTTTCCCCATTTTCTTCCTTATTTTCCTGAGAAAGAATTGTGGAAGCCTCCGTTCCAGCTAAATGGTAAGCCGCTCTGAGTCCAGAGGTAACATTCATTATATTGTCAATTATTAAGTTTGGGGTTGAACGGACAGTCTGTTTTGCCATAGCAGAACAGTGCTGTAGCAGCATGCTATTCACGTCCGGAAAGCCAGATATTCAAGATTCTGTTTGCTTCGGTTGATGGGGTAAACCCAACATATGCACTACCAGGGGCAAATTGGTCTTTTCCACATCAACTTGGAGACGTGATGATATCACCGAGCGGAATTCTGTGCTTCACCATCGCATCAAATTCCTGTTCCACCAATTCCCAATTGATCGACCGTGTCAGTACCGCCTGCGGATTCAGGTAGGCATCGGAGCTGCCCGCTTCCGGTCGATAAAGTTTCTGATTATGGATGTTCTTCAGGCGTGGCATCAACTCGAATCCGAGCAGACGGCAGAAAGCAAACGCCACTTCCGTCTGCCCGTGGCTATCCGCGTATTGCTGCTCCACCTTCATTTCGGCGGTTTGGGCTTACACCCCCTGTTCAGCAAGCGCTAATTGGCCAACCAGTTCCTGTCGTGTCCTCGCCTCGAAATACCGCCGGGGATTGCCGCACATCCAGCAACTACAGGGGCATGGCGTATCGACAATCTTCCCGAGGGACTTGGCGTTGTGACGAAGATCCTGTCCCCAGTGGAAACGACGTGCCGCCTTCAGGCGTGCGATGTGATGCCGGCGCAGGGCGCGCTTCATGTTCTTCATCGGTTTTCTCCTGGTTACGGCCGGCACCCGGGGTGGGCCCGGCCGAGCGTAGGAAGAAACCCGTGAAGCGATAGATCAGAACGAATTCAGCAATCACCCTCAACTCCAGTTCGCATCGTGATTGCTCGACTCTCCGCACTCCCCATATCATTAACTTCATCCGAAATCCCTATTTGGGAGCACAAATTTCGATTGAGGGCATATATAACCAAATTATATTCCCTTTTGGCTATTGGATTCAATAGAACGGGAATGGACGTGATAGGACGTAAATCAATGAAAAAACCACATTTGGCGGGCTTATAGTACTTCTTAGGATGATGAACTACTGGGACGAGGAGATCGAATAAGTGTCATAGCTCCTTTGCAAGCGCCTCGGCCACCCTCAGTCTGGCGCGGATAATATCTATGTCCTCCTTCGGTATCTTGATTCCGCTCTTGATCTTCTTCTGGAAGCAGTACCACCCGCATCATCTTCGACTATTTTCAGGGCATCCTGTTGCACCACAACACCACAAGATGCACGGCAAGCGTGTGTCCTCGTCTTGCAGCAAATACAATGAATCCGGTATTCGACCCTGGAAGGAGGCCCAGGGCAAGAACGAATCCATCAAAGCCATGGCTACGAAGGCCGGTTTCGCCCAGGCCAAATACCAGGATTCAACAAAAGGATGTTCATCTGATAAAAATTCACATTGACTAATTGGGGATCGGATATATGATGAAATTAGATGAGGTGTCTGAGTTGGACCGGTTTCTGATGGAGGGGCAAATCGTCAGTTCTGCTCTTCGAAGAAGGGGGTATGAGGCGGGGCTGGGCAACCAAAAAAACTTATCCGAGTCTGGAAGAGTTGCTGCAACGAGTCTGCGATGCGACAGGAGCGGCCGGATCGCCATGCGGTTGACCTGTGTCAGGTCCGGCCTGTGCTAATAAAGAATGCGCAACAGAGATAGGGAGGTAATAATGGCTTACGATATTCATCAGGTGATCAGTATGTCCCAAGAGGAACTCGACCAGATGTTTTCCTCTGGGGAAGTGGGTGAGATACCGGATGGTGAAGCAAAGGGTACCGCTATTATCGCGCCCGGCACGCCTTACAATTATGCGATCGCGCAGGTCATCAATTTTTTTGCCTGGCAGGGGAAGGTTTTTGATGCGAAGACAAGTACCCTGAAGAACGAAATTTCACCGTTCGGTTTTCGCGCCATCATTGCCAAGGTGTACAAGGATGATAGCTGGTTCGACCACAAGCCGTGCATTGTTCTCGATTATTCGGAAACGTCCACAGTGGCTCAACGGGTCCGTGACGAAATCCGCAAGGTGGCGGACAAGCAATATCTGGGGAAGGTTTACTGGGGCAACAAGCACCTTATAGAGTTCTTCCTGCAGTTCTGAGTTATCCGGGCGGTTCCGCCATACCCGGCTTTCAGGCATTCGAGCTGAGTGTTTGAGACTTCAAAAACAGGCTTGCGGTTATACAGGTTTGCGGTATCGGAACTCCGTCGTTTTACGATGGCGCCTGTTTCACTGACGGGCTCAGCTTGTACTCCGCAATCTGGTCGCAATCTGGCGACAGGACAGGAAAGCCGCTGAGCAGAAAAACAAGAAGTCGTATAAATATCGAGTGAGATAAAAAGCCATGACACCTCAATCCGGCTTCATGATTGTTGCGGCTGTACGTGACGGGCAGTTGCAAGATCTGCGCGCCTTGCTGGCTTCGATGAATAGCCTGCCCGGCCATGCTGACCCTGAGAATGAGTTGATTCCATTCGGGAAGTTTGATCGCGTGCATTTTGCGCGTTTCGTGATCATAGAAGCAAGAACCGCGCAGGAAATCAGAGAATTCGGTGTAACGCCAAGGCCATGGCGACCCGCACTCGCCTTTCTTGGCGATATCGACGGGGATATGCAGACTTTTTTCCTGGAACTGATTGAGCGCGCAGAGCCAGGTCTGAAAAAAATCTTTTCTCATTGCGAAGGTTTTTCTGAGGAAAATCAAGATCTGCTGGGCTGGATGAAGGCAAGCAATATAAATGCGAGCGCCACCTATGTTAACTGGATCGGTCGAACGGTCAGGCAAATCCATGAAGAAGCAGCACTGCATCGAAGCTTGTCCACCTATCTGCAGAAAATTGCCGACGATGTGGGCAGGGAGAATGTCCGTGCCTTACGGCAAAGGCTGTTGTCCTATGTCGAAATGGAAAAATACAAAGGCAGGCTTACGTTAACCCCACCAGAGCCCACGCCGCCCGAATGGAAAATGCGCAATCTTCTGCATATGATCGGCGTTCCATTGATCCTGCTTCTTCTATCCCCGCTATTACTGGTCATCGCACTTATCTTTGCGCTACGTTTGAGAATGCTGGAGCGCTCTGACCCTGAGCTTTTCATCCGGCCCAGCCGTGAACATTTAAGGGAACTTACAGTGCAGGAAGATCAGGATGTCAGTAATCAGTACAGTGTGTTCGGCGACGTGAAGCCTGGCCCGGTCCGCCTGCTGACTTTCAAATTCATACTTCTGGTAACCGACTATTTTGCCAGGCACATATACAACCACGGATTTCTCGCCCGAATAAAAACGATTCATTTTGCCCGCTGGGTGTTCATGGACAATAACCATAGGGTTTTTTTCGCCAGTAATTATGATGGCAGCCATGAAAGCTACATGGATGATTTTATCAATAAGGTTGGCTGGGGCCTCAATCTTACCTTCACTAATGGTGTCGGTTACCCTGCCACCCGGTGGATCATCAAGGAAGGCGCAAGCCGGGAGCATGCCTTCAAATATACGCAAAGACGGCATCAGATACCCACGGAGGTTTGGTACAAGGCGTACCCGGGATTGACAGCCGTTGATCTGGCGAGAAACAGCCGTATCCGGCAAGGCGTGGAAACTCGGCAATCCAATGATGCGGAAATCCGTGAATGGCTCAGCCTGATCTGAGGAGCATGGAAATGAAAGAATCAAGCGACTTTGAATTCGATGACCTTCAGGGGTTGCTGCGCTTTGGATATGGGAAGCTGACGGATACCTCTTTCATGTTGCTGAATATCGTAAATGCGGACATAGCCAAAAAATGGCTGGAGACAGCGCCCGTCAGCAACGCCGTTACGCGGGATCCTCCGCCGGAAACGGTGCTGCAGATCGCCTTTTCCGTGGAGGGTCTGCGCGCACTCGGACTGGAGGAATCCGTTGTCGAGGGCTTTTCCGACGAGTTCATCGTCGGCATGACGGGAGATGAAAGCCGCTCCCGCCGTCTGGGTGATGTCGGCAGCAATGCGCCGCAACAGTGGAAATGGGGAGGCAATGCGGTACAGGTGCCGCATGTCCTGCTACTGCTTTATGCCACGAAAGGAGGTATCAATGCCTGGCAAAAAACCATAGAAGGCGAATATTTCTCGGGCGCATTTCAGTTGCAGCAGGAACTGCCTACGTTTCATATCGGTGACATCGAACCTTTTGGATTCCCGGACAGCGTCAGCCAGCCAACCGTGGACTGGATGCAGCGGCAAAGCACGGATACCCATGAGCGCGATCGTTATTCCAACTTGCTGGCCCCTGGAGAGATCGTGCTTGGCTATCGCAATGAATATGGGCAGTACACTGCGCGCCCGCTCATCGATTCCCGGAAAGACGAGCTTGCAACCCTGCTGCCCGGCGCCGAGGATGATCCCTCACTGAAGGATTTCGGCCGTAATGGGACGTATCTGGTGCTTCGGCAGTTGAGCCAGGATGTTCCCGGTTTTTGGCAGTTCCTTGACAAGGTATCGGATCACATACCGGAAAAACGCGAGCAACTTGCCGCGGCGATGGTGGGCCGGGAACTCGACGGCACGCCTTTGATTCCGGCACACATTCCAGGTATCTCGCGCAAAGAATATGAAAACGATTTCACCTATGATCAGGACCCAAAGGGGAATTATTGCCCGCTCGGCGCGCATGTGCGCCGCTCCAATCCGCGTACAGGCGATCTGCCCACAAGTGCATGTGGTCCCTTGGACCGATTGATCAAAATACTGGGTTTTGGTCAGAGGCCGGATGAAGATCTGGTTGCCTCTTCCCGTTTTCATCGTTTGCTGCGGCGTGGCCGCACTTATGGCCCGGCGCTTGCACCGAAAGACGCCATCAAACCCGATGCACCTGTTGCCGAACGGGGAATACAGTTTATCTGCCTGGTAGGCAACATATCGCGGCAATTCGAGTTTGTTCAGAATGCATGGACCATGAACAGTAAATTCGATGGCGTGCAAGATGAAAAAGATCCAATGCTGGGGAATCGCGAACCCCTGATAAGCGGTGAGAGCACTGATCATTTCAATTCTCCCGATCCGGCCGGACCAATGCGGACAATCTCTCATTTGCCGCAGTTTGTTACCACCCTTGGCGGCGGATATTTTTTTATGCCGGGGCTGCGCGCACTCAAATACATTTCCGCCTTACCTGCTAACAGGACTGGTAGCCCATCATGACGAAGATAAAGAACCGGATACTGAAGGCTATTCACAATTTTCTGATTCTGCTGCTACGGATCGAGCGCCGGCTGGAACCCTGGTTCCGTGCACAGTGGGATTATCTCTTCCGCGAACCCAGCGCGAAGTTTATTCAGTATTTGATCAATCGCCGGCGCAAGAACGAAGGTTTGCAACTGGCTGAAGAAAAGTTCTATCCGGATGAAGAAGAAAGTCTGAACAAGATTATCGACTTAATGAAAGATCAGATGCGCGGGCGTTTCAAGCCGGGAGGGTACGAGCGGGGCGGCAATACAAAGACGCATGGCATTGTGCGGGCCACCGTAACCATACGGGACGATTTGCCGGAACATTGCCGCAAGGGTATTTTTGCCAATCCACGCACCTATCCTGCCTATGTGCGTTATTCCGGACCGGGACCGAACGTGCCTGCGGATATCAATGACGTCGGTTTCATGAGCATGGCGGTAAAACTCATGGGTGTTCCGGGCGAAAAGCTCATGAGCGAGGAGAAATTCACGCAGGATTTCATAACGACCAGTGGCGGCGCGACCTTCGTCACACCCAACACGCGGGAGAATGCCAAGCTGCAATACTGGAGCCTGGTGGATATGACGCTTTATTATTTTCTCAATCCCAAGGATTCCCACCTGCTTGATTTCTTCATGCAGAGCCTGTGGAACGAAACTCAATATAACCCGTTGGGACGGCGTTACTGGAGTTGCACTCCCTATCTGCTGGGGGAGGGACAGGCCATGATGTATTCATTCGTGCCGAAAACGAAAGATATTGAAACCCATATTCCCGGCCTGCCATTTGGCACCCCGCCATTCAATTATCTGCGGGAGAACATGATCAAGACCTTGAATGAGAAGGATGTCGAGTTTGATCTTATGATTCAGCTCCAGACAGACCCTCATCTGATGCCCATCGAAGACAGTTCGGTACGCTGGCCGGAAGAGCTTTCCCCGTTTATTCCCGCTGCCACGGTTCATATCCCCAAACAGAAATTTGATTCCAATGCGCAGTTTGAGTTTGCCAAGCGGCTGAAAATGAATCCGTGGCATTGCCTGCCTGAACACAGGCCATTAGGGAACCTGAATCGGGCGCGCTTCAGAATGTATTACGAGCTATCCAAATTCCGGCAGGAGATGAATGAAACCACGCATCTGGAACCAACCGGGGATGAGATATTCGATTAGCGGCCCGGTTGATCAATACAGTGTTCATACCGCTTTCTACAACTCTCAGGCCGGTTTGGTGAAATATCCGGGCCAACTCTCATATGTCCAGAGAAATTGATCGTCGAGATTTCAGTACGAACAAGGTAACGGCGGTGCAAGAGGCTGAACTGCACTCACGCGCTTCGGATGCCTCAATTCGTCTTCCTGGAGGACATCAGGTCCGAATTTCGAGCTTCGATGCAACTACCGGCAACCCCAGGGTAATCACCTCAGACGGTGCGTTGGCTGAGAGGGGTAACTACGTTCAGCGAGCCTTGGACCACATACGGAGTATTAGTGGAGTTTTGGGCCTGGCTCTAACCCAATCGCCTGAGTTTACGGCTGATCCCCATATCCAGCGGACCAGCAGTGGCGCCGTGATCGTCCACCTCCAGCAGCAATATAAGGGCATCCCCATCTTCCAGGCGGCGCAAGCCGTGCGCTTCAGGCCTGATGGCGTCTTACAGGACACTGCGGGCAGCAGTATCACGGTGAGCGGAGAAGTGGCTGCTGCGTCTCGGCTCCGCATCCAGGAAGCGGTGCTGAGAGCAGCACAGTACGTAGCGGTGCCCCATGCGGACGAACTGGGAGCCACCGATCAGTTCGGGGAGCCGTTGAACCTTCCGAGCGTCGATTTGAGCGGTTTCATCCCTATGGTAATCGCAACCTTCCCCAACCTGCCGACGTCGCCAACGGTCCTCGCAGCCGGGCCGTTTGGTGACGAAATCAAAGCCAGCTTGCTGTGGTTCCCGCTGAGAGAGGCTCTGCGCCTGGCCTGGGAGGTGATCCTGGCGATGCCCGGATACCAGGGTCAGTACCGCACGATTGTGGATGCCGACAACGGCGAGATACTGTACTGCCACCAGATGGTGCAAACCGTGGCAGCACGCGGGAACGTTTACCGGATCGATGGAGGGCCGTGGCTGGACTTCAAGTTTCTCTTCGCCGGCAGGAACCTTGCCGGAGAGGACCGCATCTACGCTGTGGATCAGAACGGCCAGCTGCTGTCCTACGGGGACGCCGGAACGCCCGGCAATGTTTCCAGTCCCGTGGTCGTCGGCTTCGGCGGGTGGCTGGACTTCAGGTTTCTCTTCGCCGGCAGGAATCTTGCCGGAGAGGACCGCATCTACGCTGCGGATCAGAACGGCCAGCTGCTGTCCTACGGGGACGCCGGAACGCCCGGTAATGTTTCCAGTCCCGTGGTCGTCGGCTTCGGCGGGTGGCTGGACTTCAGGTTTCTCTTCGCCGGCAGGAACCTTGCCGGAGAGGACCGCATCTACGCGGTGGATCAGAACGGCCAGCTGCTGTCCTACGGGGATACGGGAACGCCTGGTAATGTTTCCAGTCCCGTAGTCGTCGGCTTCGGCGGATGGCTGGACTTCAAGTTTCTCTTTGCCGGCAGGAATCTTGCCGGAGAGGATCGCATCTACGCTGTGGATCAGAACGGCCAGCTGCTGTCCTATGGGGATGCCGGAACTCCCGGTAATGTTTCCAGTCCCGTGGTCGTCGGTTTCGGCGGGTGGCTGGACTTCAGGTTTCTCTTCGCCGGCAGGAACCTTGCCGGAGAGGATCGCATCTACGCTGCGAATCAAAACGGCCAATTGCTGTCCTATGGGGACGCCGGAACGCCTGGTAATGTTTCCAGCCCCGTGGTCGTCGGCGGCCGGCAGATGACGGACTTCCCGCTCCCGCTTGCAGACTACAACCGTCCGGCCGCTCCTCCTCCGCTGCCTGTCGGCTTTCCAGACACCTGGGTTGCAGTAGACAGCACGGTGGGCAATTCCACGAACGCCCATCAGCAAAAAGACGGGCCGTCTTTTCAGGGCACGGTCCAGGGCGGGACTGTTACTTTCGACCCGGCAGACGCAGTCGGTGTCGACCAGGAGATCCTCAATATCTTCTATTACTGCTGCTACATGCACGACTACTTCTACCTGCTTGGGTTCAGAGAGGCTGACGGTAACTTTCAGCAAGACAATTTCAGTCGTGGAGGAGCCCAGAGCGACGCGGTGGATGCGCGCGCATTCCCGGGGGCCATATCGGGGACAGCTAACATGTTAACGCCCGCCGATGGTTCCGGCCCCATCATGCAGATGGGCCTAGTTACGTCGACTAATCGCCATACCGCTCTCGACTCCAGCGTGATATTCCATGAGTTCATGCACGGCGTGACCAACCGCCTCGTCGGCGGGCCGATGAACGATAACGCATTGGAGGCTCCCCAGAGCGGGGGTATGGGCGAAGGTTGGGGGGACTACAACGCGTGCACCGTCAACAACACCACCGTTGTGGGCGCATGGGTCGTTAACCGGCCCGGGGGTATCCGCGCCTTTCCCTACGATAATAATTTCCCTGACAACTTCGGCAACCTTGGGACGGGCCGGTACACGGAAGTGCACAACATCGGCGAAATCTGGTGCGCCACGCTAATGGAAATGACCAGAATCATCGGCACAGCGCTCGGTGTGCAATTGGTCGTAGACGCCCTCAAACTGTCGCCGATTACACCCGGTTTCCTCGATATGCGCGATTCCATTCTGCAAGCGCTCGATCAAAAGCATGCTGCTGGCCAACTGAGCCTTCAGGATTATCTTGTGGCCTGGTATGGCATCCGGGCAGCCTTTGCCAAATTCGGTATGGGACCAAGAGCACGTTCCAACGGCGCACAATTATCAGGAATTGTTGCCGACTTCAACGTCAACGCGCCAGGTCAGCTGCTGTCCTACGGGGATACGGGAACTCCCGGTAATGTTTCCAGTCCCATGGTCGTCGGCTTCGGCGGATGGCTGGACTTCAAGTTTCTCTTCGCCGGCAGGAACCTTGCCGGAGAGGACCGCATCTACGCTGTGGATCAGAACGGCCAGTTGCTGTCCTACGGGGATACGGGAACGCTTGGTAATGTTTCCAGTCCCATGGTCGTCGGCTTCGGCGGGTGGCTGGACTTCAAGTTTCTCTTCGCCGGCAGGAATCTTGCCGGAGAGGATCGCATCTACGCTGTGGATCAAAACGGCCAGTTGCTGTCCTACGGGGACGCCGGAACTCCCGGTAATGTTTCCAGTTCCGTGGTCGCCGGTTTCGGCGGGTGGCTGGACTTCAAGTTTCTCTTTGCCGGCAGGAACCTTGCCGGAGAGGATCGCATCTACGCGGTGGATCAGAACGGCCAGCTGCTGTCCTACGGGGATGCCGGAACTCCCGGTAATGTTTCCAGTCCTGTGGTCGTCGGCTTCGGCGGGTGGCTGGACTTCAGGTTTCTCTTCGCCGGCAGGAACCTTGCCGGAGAGGACCGCATCTACGCGGTGGATCAGAACGGCCAGCTGCTGTCCTACGGGGACGCCGGAACTCCCGGTAATGTTTCCAGTCCCGTGGTCGCCGGTTTCGGCGGGTGGCTGGACTTCAGGTTTCTCTTCGCCGGCAGGAACCTTGCCGGAGAGGACCGCATCTATGCTGTGGTTGCCTAACAACGGCTTCCAGCCGATGCCAGAATCCGGCAGGCTGAAGCGCAGCCCTTGTATATCCCTGAATCCTGATGCCTGCAAGGACTTCAGACGTATCCAGGGACGACTTAAATGGTTACACCGTTCGGAATGAATCTTGGATTCATGCGATCATAGGCAAAGGAACGTCTGCTGTTTCTCTGGTCGATTTCTCCTTCTATTTCTTCCAGCTTGTCCCCAAACCGCTCTATCACTTCGTGTGCTTCAGCATCGAATTGCTGCAAGTTGTACTGACCGATCGAGCTGACACGAAAATTCGTCAGGAAATAGGTCCAGGTTTGGGAATAAGCAGCTCGAAACGCCGGTTGAAATTTCAATAATCCAGCTGCATCAATTTCAGCGTTTTTTCCAGCCGGAGGCGGCGCGTAAGCCGAATGCGGCATATTGGGAACGAATCCCGGATATTTGTACTGGTTGAAGTGAATGCAGGAATGAAAAGCAGTACACAGGAAAATGATATGACCGAGAGTCTCGCTCAGCTCTTGCCTGGATCCGAATCTGGCAGGAAACCCGGGAATTCTGCCGCGATCCCACGCGCTGATATCACGGGCCCATGCCTGAATTTCGTGGTCGTCCGTAACATCCGCTTCAGATTTGTAATATAAATCGACATATTCTTTGCAAAAGCCTTGAATCGCAGTCCACAGCAAAATGCCGTCATCGCGATAGGGATAAAAAAGATCAGGATTGTCGACTTCCCGCTTCGCAATATCATCAGGGAAGGCGGACTCCTTAAAATTAAAGCTCGTCATGCCGTTGGCCATGCACTGCGTCATCGCGTCATAGTCTCCGGCAAACAACTCGCCGTACCGGCCCGGACGTCCTTTTCGGTCTTTCAGGAAAGTATGCTGGTGATTGACATTGAGCGTATGCTGAAGATGCGGATTTAATAGAACATAGAGCGGATGAGATTTATAAAGCTGTCTTCGTGATGCCATGATAATGGCTTCCATCACGTAATGAATACGGGTCGCATGCGTATACAGGATGTGATGGTTGCTATCTGCGACCTGAGCGAACGTTTTTGCTGCCAGCCAGAGGTTGCCGTCTTTTGGCATGTAGATTGGATTATCAGGCCGGTCATCCTGGTGCAGTTGGATGGCAATCGGCCGCAGCATGCCATCCGATTGCAGGAACAACACGACGATCGGGGTCGTGACATATTGCCTCTGACCGCCGTCGATATACCCGGGGTTCGACTGCAATATGTCCAGGACTGCATAGTCCAGGATATACAGGCGCTTTTGCCCGATGGCAGCCGCATAGTCGATCTCATCAATCTGCTCTTCAAGGATTTGCCGTATCTCAGGTTCCGGCAGCTTTTCCGGTAGAGGATTCTGACGGGTTACAGCGCGCAACATCACAGGATTCACGCCAATGACACGTTGCAGGCCAAACACCAGATCTTGCTGGAAGCTATCGACGAGATCGGGGTTTGGAGGACTCGCCGGAAAAAAAACATAATCCCGATAACTTTCCATCGGCTTGCCGAGCAGGTAGCGCAAAAAAGTAATCGACAAGCTGGGTAAACTTGGAATCAGCCGTAAAAGGTTCATCCCTCCACGGAGCCAGTATTCAATGCCGGGTATCTCCCGCCATGGCAGTTTACGCGCGACTGCAATAGTATTGACATACTCATAGGCGTATTCATATTCTGCCTGCCTCCGAAGAAGATAATTCTTCCGATCTTCTTTACCTGTATTTTCTTCATTCTGCGGTAGCCTGTTCGACACGAGGCACTCCTTTGTAAAAATAAGGTTCTCGTCCGGTTAAAAATAAGGTTCTCGTCCGGTTTCCACCTGTCCGTCACTGGTCACTGCACAGATGTATTGAAGCTTGCAACGACCGTATCGCTATCCTTTACATTACGTTTGACGATATCCGCAAGCGAGCCCGTTTCTTCAATGACGGATTGTCCAACCCTTGAAAAGGTTTTTTCATTGTGCACATAGATCGATACAAGCGGGTTTGTCAGCGCATGGGTAAATGCATCGTACCCCACCATCCGTACCATAAGGCGCCCAAGACTGAAGCCTTCATCATGATCCTCGGCAAATATGCCAACCTGCCACTCCAGATCGTCGATCCGGTCTTTATAAAGGTCCTTCAGTTCCCGCTGCAACTCGTTGTCCTCCGTCAATTCCTCGAAACTCCGCAAGCGGGGCATGCTGAATGCTTCGCGATAGTCATTGAAGGGGCGCAATCGGGCCTGCCGTCCCATTGCGATGGAGCGCTCCATGACGCTTCGATTATCATCACCAATGGGCAGCGGATAGAAAAAGTAATCATGTGTATTGTGAAGACCAATACGGCCCGCTTTCTGGATCGATGCAGCCGTTATCAGCTTGTCGATGCCATGTTGAATTACCAAAGGGGTATTGTTACGAAACGCGTCCAGCGGATAGGACTGGTTACCGACTCTGTAGCTTTCCGGGACCATGGAATGCCACCGGTACAGGAGGTTGAATTCCAGGGAGATCCAGTTGGTGCGGTACCAGCGCTGTCTTTCGGCCAGATCAGGGGATGGGTCGAGGGTAAAACCGAACTGTGTAAAACGCGAGACGTAATCCGCCAGGACCACTTTGATTAGCAGCACAACCATGATGTTTCTTGCCGTCTGAAACAGGCGTTCATCATCCCATTTCGGGTAAGCTTCCTTTAACAGGTCGCAAATCCGGTTGTGTTCACGCAGCATCACAGTATTCATTATGGTATAGCCAACCGACGAGTTGCCGTGCTCCAGTCCGGCGGCAAACATGCGTTTCAACCGTTCCGCGGGGACATTGCTGAAAACAAAATCCAGAACCTCGCGGGGGTGCAGCTTCTCGAATTCTTTATCTGCGAACACCCAGTTGCCCGTAGTCGTCTCCTCAACGTTAAAAAGGTAGGGAGGAAAAATTTCTCCATCGATAATCTGGTACTTCAGCTTCCCATCTTTTTTCAGTCGTAAACAATGTGTAATTTCTTCCCGCAAACCATAGACCTGGCAAAGATCGATTTCATGATTCGATGTATTTTTCCGGCGATCGCGAAAATCCGTCCTGAGGAAGCTATCGGTAAACCACTGGGCAAAGAAAGCAAACAGTATGCTTGTATCGACCGAGGGTATTTCCTTGTTCTCTTTTCTTCGCCATAAATCAACGACTCTTTCCATATCCGGTAGATTCTGATCTCCTTCCGCCTCCGGCAGATGCCGTCCGGTAAACGACTTGTCAGTCAACGATTGCCAGGTCGTATAGGATGAAGCCAGCGAGAACGGACGGGGCCGCGGGTTTGTGGAATAGGCCTGCCAGTTGACAAAAGCATCACTGATGAACCGCCGTAACCATGTTATCCGCGAAACAATTCTGACGAGCCAGGGAAATCTGTTCGCGATCCGAAACAGGATCGGGAAAAAAAATTCATACATAATCTCACACCCCTTCTTCACGTAAGCGGCAAGTCGTTGACGAATCAAATCTTCTTGTTTTTTGCAGAATGGCGGTGTATGCACGGATAGAAATCGGCAAGCCAGCGATGCTGTCCACGAAGAATGGATGAATCGCTCATTCTTCGACCCTGTCAACGTGCATGCGCAAGGGCTGCTTTTCGCCGCCGGCTGGAACAGGAAATCCCGCGGCCCGCACGAAAACATGCTTTGGCATGAATATCGTCAATTCACAATAGTTCATAAAAAAGGGGACGTCAAAACCGGTGGTCTGTTGTAAAAACTTAAAAATGGCCTAATATCAGAATGGAATGCGAATGCAACGTTATCCTGGCTCATGACAAGAGGTCGCAATGTCCCCTTCCCACCAGCCCCCGGAAAGTCAGTCTACTGTCAAAGTTTTTGATCCGCTGGAGCTTGATCGCTCCGTGATTGCCATTCCTCTTCTGCGCCAGATGGAGGAGGAATTAAGAGGAATTGAAGCTTTTCGGGCTGCGCACCCGTTTCCCGAAAATGGAGAATTCAACACGCTGATCGAATACAACAGAGAATTCGATGGAAAGCCGGAGGAGGTGCGGGAACTGGTCGTCAAGATGGCCGAAGAGGCGGCAGCGAAGGCATTGGAAGCATCGAAAAAACGGGTCGAAGAGAGCAAGAAGATGGCCCCGGCGGGAACACGGGGTACGCCGGTACGTGGTGGCTCGACAAAGAGCCGGGCTGATATTTACGGAAACCTTTTTTTGATGGAGCAGCGGCGCCACAAGGATCTCGAAGAAGCGATCGGGGTTCAGAAAATCGGGCCGGTCTCGGAGGATGGCGCCTATAGCTTTGCCAGCCTGCACGCAACCGTGATACGGCGAATATCAGCCGCAAACGAACGGCAGGGTGAGGAAGCCTCAAAGAAACCTATCCTTCGGATCCACCCTACACGTTACGAGGTCATCATCGATATCAATCTCGAATATCCGGATGGACGGGAAGAGGCCCGGCGCTGGATTTACCAGAATATCGAAGAGGCCAAGAACAAAGCAAAAGTGTACGACGCGGGCCAGGATGTTTATCTCAAGAAGGAACAGCGCGAAAGCGGCTACATGTTCGCCTGCCTGGAAGCCCGGACCATCAAGGCGCTCATCGAGCTCGATGTTGCCCAGGCAAAGGCGAAGGCGCACGAAGCTCAGGAAAAAGTGCGGGGTACGAGCCATGAAGCGAAGGCCCGCGCAGCAAAAATCAACCCGGCCAAGTTTCGCGCCATCTTCCGCATATGGCCGGATTTCGAGATTTCTGCCTCCATCACCCATTCCATCGCCACGATAAAAGCCGATGCGGCGCAGAATTCTTTTTCCGCGCGGGGTGCCGGAATCACCTGGGCGGTGATGGATTCAGGAATAAAGCAGGATCACGAGCACTTTCGCAAACACAACAACGTCGATAAAGATTCCATATGGCATAAAGACTTTACGGCTGAGGGCAGCGGCCCGTTCGACGATGAGAATGGACATGGGACGCATGTGGCAGGCATCATTGCCGGCGAGTGGCGTCCGGCCGGCGCGCCAGGAGGAACAGAAGCAACTGCGCCAGCGGAGATTTCCCCTCCGACGGGCGATTCCGCCGCGCTATCCCGAATTCCTGTAGCGGTTTCCCGTTATCTGAAAACGGGTTCCGAAGATGTCGAATACCAGCAGATAAAACTCGTGGACGGCATCAGCGGGATGGCGCCGCGCTGCAAGCTGATAAGCCTGCGGGTACTGGACGAAAACGGAAAAGGGAGCGTGAGCAATCTCATCGCGGCCATCGCCCACGTGCAGGAGATCAACGGTTACGGTCGAAAGCTTCTGATCCACGGAGTCAATATGAGCCTGGGATATACCTTCGAGCCCGAATGGTTCGCCTGCGGCCAGAGCCCGCTCTGCGTCGAGGTTGACCGGCTGGTAAAAACCGGCGTCGTGGTCGTGGTCGCCGCAGGCAATACAGGCTACGGCACATTGAAGGCTTCCACGGGTGCGCTCTCGGCAGGAATGGCGCTGACCATCAATGATCCCGGCAATGCGGAACTCGCCATTACGGTGGGGTCGACCCATCGCGACATGCCGCATGTTTACGGGGTTTCCTACTTTTCCTCGAAAGGGCCGACGGGCGACGGCCGCCTCAAGCCGGACCTCGTCGCGCCCGGCGAAAAAATCATCTCGTGCGCGACGGGTCAGTTAAAAAGCGAGGGCGCGCAGGGCATCGAGTGCGACTACGTCGAAACCAGCGGCACGAGTATGGCGGCTCCCCATGTCAGCGGCGCGATCGCAGCGTTTCTCTCGGTGAGAACCGAGTTCATCGGCAAGGCAGAACGTGTTAAAGAGATTTTCGTTGATACGGCTACTGACCTGCGGCGCGACCGCTACTTCCAGGGTACTGGCCTCATTGATCTGATGCGCGCTATTCAGTCGGTGTGATTTTGAAAGTATAAAAAGAGAAAAAAGGAGCACGGTCATGGATGAAATTGCGGGAATTCCTTACGTGGAGGCAAGCTTCGACAAGAACGGCCAGGGTCCTGAAAAGGGGATCGTTCTGCCTGCCGGTGTGACTGACCTTATCATCATGTCGCACGGGTGGAACAACGACAAGTCCAAGGCGGAAGATCTATATAACAGCTTCTTTGCAAGCTTTGCCGCGGCCGCGCAGTCAAACGATCTGTCCGGGCGAAAGCTTGTCATTCTGGGCGTATTCTGGCCGTCCAGGGAATACGATACGTCTGTTGCCGTTTCGGGTGCTCCTGCTACTGGGGGAGGTGGCGCAGCCCTCGGGGGCGGAAACGGCGACTCGATCAAGCGGCTGGAAGAAAAACTGGATGACATGAAAGAAATTTTCACCGAGACGGAGCAGAAGAAGCTTCTTGATGAGGCGAAAGCATTGCTTCCGGATCTCGAGGAGAAAGCCTCGGTCCGGGATCAATTTGTGAACAAAATGCGCTCCCTGCTCGATCCGAGCGCCGCTGGCAAAGAGGATGCATCCAATATCTTCTTCAAGGATGACGGCAACGAACTGATGAAAAACCTGAAGGCCGAGGAAGAGGACCTGGGCGAAGATGTCGCGGGAGGCGGAGCAGCATTGCCGCTCGGTGTGAGCGCTCCCGCCCCGGCAGAGGGCGGAGCGGCGGGACTGGTGGAGATTCTTTCCGGATTCAAGGCAGCTGCCATAAATCTGCTCAACTATACCACCTACTATGAGATGAAGACGCGATCGGGAACCGTGGGCAAGAATGGGGTTGCTCCGCTGATCGATAAACTTGCCTCGCAGGTCGAACGTATCCATCTGATCGGGCACAGTTTCGGCTGCCGCGTTGTCACTTCGGCGGCGCTCAGTTCGAAAACCGACAAGATAAAAAGCATGATACTCATCCAGGCGGCTTTCTCCCAGAACGGATTCTCAAGGATTGAACAGGGATTCTATCGCGCGGTCGTGGATAATCATCGAGTCAAGGGTGCGGTCCTTATCACGCATACGCCCAATGACAGAGCGGTAGGTCTGGCATATCCGCTCGCATCCCGCATCAGCGGCGATAAAACAATGGCGTTTGGCGATAAGGATGACCTGTTTGGAGCGATGGGCCGTAATGGGGCGCAGAAAATGGAGCAGGGCGAAGCCGTCGAAGGCAAGCTGCTCCCTGCAGGCGGCGCCTATGCTTTCAAGGCCGATACCTATTTCAACCTGGAAGCCAGTGATTTCATCAAGAGCCACAACGACATAAAAGGGAAGGAAGTCGGCTATATGGTGCGCAGAGCTGTCGTGACCGCATAAATCTTAAATCGGCTAATCGCCAGGCAGAGAAACATACTCTGAGGACGATTCTTCCTTCGTATAATTCGGCAAGCATGTCCTGAGCCTGCCGACAGGCTCAGTGCGAACGGTTCGCTGCGTGATCCTGTCGAAAAAAACTGACAGATAGAAAACTTTTGTCCCCGGCGCGCATCTAAGGTTTGGGTTTTTCGGGACTCTTCCTGGGACTTCCTGCGGGTCGTCTTGGTTGATGGCAAACTCTCGTCATCATTGATAGCCTTTTCTCTTTATCGTCAGCCGTCTTGCTCAGGCCACAGCGCCTGCCCAACCTGCTGAAAATACGTTTCGGGCTATAATCTGGTGACCGTATGCACTGATGTACACTGAGATTTGGTCTCGCCAGGTCTCATGTCTTTCTGCTTGCCCCAAGAATCATTTCATGAATGTTTTTTACGAAGAGGAAGGCACCTTCAAGGTAGGTGCGGTTCTTGCCGATAATACGACTTCGCTGCAGGTGGAGGCGCCTCACGGCAAGCGCGCAAAAATAAAGGCAGCATCTGTGCTGCTGCGGTTTGACGCGTCCTCATTGACTGAATTCATGGATGTCGCGCAAAAAACGGCGGAAGACCTTGATCCTAATTTTCTCTGGGAATGCTGTGAGAGCGAGGCCGAATTCGCCAGCGATGCGCTTGCCGCAGATTATTTCGGCGACCGGGTGACGCCGGAAGAGGCTGCCGCGGTATTGATCCGGCTGCACAGCGCGCCAATGTATTTTTACAAGAAAGGGCGCGGCCGCTACAAGGCTGCGCCGCCGAAAGCGCTGGAGGCGGCGCTTGCCAGCCAGGAGAAAAAGCGCCGTCAGGCGGAACAGCAGGCTCGTTACATGCAATCGCTGAGCCAGTTTATCCTCCCGGAAGAATTCAAGCCGTCACTGTTCAATCTGCTCTATCGCCCGGACAAAAATTCGGTCGAGTGGAAAGCGCTGGATGCCGTCTGTGCCGCAACGAAACTGAGTGTTTCCCAGTTGCTGCAAAAATGCGGCGCGGTCCCTTCCACGCATGACTATCATCTCAACCGTTTCCTGCTGGAACATTTCCCCGAGGGTACCGGCTTTGGCGAACTGGACGCAGACCAGCTGGCGGTCCTGTTCGATCTGCCGGCAGCGGAGGTGACCGCTTTCAGCATCGATGACGTTACCACCACTGAAATTGACGATGCCTTTTCCGTTACGCCGCTGACGCTGGGAAGTTTTCGCATCGGTATTCACATTGCCGTACCCACGCTGGGCATTGCGCCCGGTTCGCCCCTGGACAGAGTGGCGGAACAGCGGGCCTCAACCGTGTATATTCCGGGCAACAAGATCACCATGCTGCCGGAACCGGTGATACAGCAGTACACGTTGAACGAAAAACAATTGCGTCCCGCTGTCTCGATGTATCTGGATGTGGCCGATGATTTCACGGTGACCGCCACCAGCACGCGCCTCGAGCAGGTAAAGGTTGCGGCCAACCTCCGGCACGATACATTGGAAGAGCAGTTCAATGAATCTACCCTGGCTGGAGGAAACATCGATCATCCCCTCGGCAGGGAACTGACCGCACTATGGAATTTTGCCTGCAAGATGGAAACGCTCCGGGGCAAGACCAACGACAGCAACAACGAACGCATCGATTACAGCTTCAATCTTCATGGCGACCGTATCATGATTACCGAGCGCCGCCGGGGCTCTCCCATCGACAAGCTGGTGTCCGAGTTGATGATTTACGTGAATGCCGAATGGGGCAAGCTGCTTGCGGACAATGGAGTCGCTGGCATCTATCGCAGTCAGGGCAATGGCAAGGTCAGGATGAGCACGTCCCCGGCGCCGCATCAGAGTCTCGGTGTTTCCCAGTACGCCTGGATCAGTTCGCCCATGCGCCGCTACGTGGACTTCATCAATCAGCGGCAACTGATTGCGTTGCTGCGCGGAGAAGAACCGCCTTACACGAGAGAGAGCGAGAGCCTGCACATGTTCATGCGGAATTTCGAGTCCACTTATGAGGTGTACGGTGATTTTCAACGCTCGATGGAACGCTACTGGTGCCTGCGCTGGTTATTGCAGGAAAATGTTTTGACAACAGGCGCCCAGGTACTGAAGGAAAATCTGGTGAGGCTCGATCGCCTGCCGCTTGTGGCGCGTGTCCCATCATTGCCGGAATTGCCTCCGGAAACGGCTGTCGAGGTTGAAATCTCGAACATCGATCTGCTGGAACTCACCTTCAGTATAAAATTCCTGGGAAAACTGCAAGCTTGAGATTTATCCTGTAACATAACGGGCCGCCACGGTTTACGGCCATTCGGCCTCACTATTCTTCGGCAGATTTGAGTGCTACCCCGACTATAGCGACAGTAACGACTCTGAACACGACTTTAAACGAGTTTAATCCGGGCGCGAGTTACAGCTCGCCGCTGAATGGCGCATCGCGCCTGAAAACCGCGATACTGGTCTCGGTTATTCTCCATATCGTGGTTCTGTCCGGCGTCACCTTCAAGTTTCCTCTTTCGCAAGTTCGTGCAGTGAGCGCGCCGCTGGAAGTGATGCTGGTGAACAGGGAGCCCGCTCCCTATTCGGAGAAGGCGGAGAAGGCGGACAGGAAAGAAGCGTCGCCGCGCGTGGTGCGCGACAGTCCTGCTGTAAAAGGCAACGCCAGCCGGCATCCGTCCCAGTCCGTTCCTCCCTTGCCGAAGCAGGAGGACGCACCGAATATTCCCCGTGAGACTATTGCCGATTCCGCTCCCTCCGCTCCTGTCGTCCGCCGGGAAGCCGAGTCGCGCGAACCCCAGGCACAGCCATTGATGCCGGCCACTGCCCCCGATAGGGACAGCCATCAAAGTGCTGATGAGACGGATCCCCTGGTCGCCCAGTCTCAACTTCAACCTCAGGCTCAGGCTCAGCCCCATGCCGGGCAGGACCAGCACGCCATCTTTGATACTGGCGACCTCGTTCAGCGCGGGCTGGCCCTCGCGCGCGTGGCCGCGCGCGGCGATGCGAGTCTTGAAACTTATCAAAAACCCCTGAAACGAAAGTTTATCGGCAGCCGCACGCGGGACTATCATTTTGCTCGCTACGCGGAAGATTGGCGCCTCAAAGTGGAGCGGATCGGGAACCTGAATTATCCCGATGCGGCAAGACGTGAACAGCTGTATGGCAGCCTGCAGCTTACCGTTGGCATCCGCTCCGATGGCAGCCTGGAATCGGTTGAAATAAACCGTTCTTCCGGAAAGAAAATTCTGGACCAGGCAGCCGTTCGTATCGTGAAGCTGGCGGGGCAGAACGGCTTCGCCCCTTTTCCTCCGGAGATCAGCCGGGATACCGATATTCTGCATATTACCCGCTCCTGGGTATTCACCAGCGCCGATGAGCTGAGAAGTGAGTAATCATGCGGGCGTACCGATTTGCCCGCGGGTATTGCCCACGATGGCATGCCTCCCTGCTTCCATCTCTCCGCCGGACTCCAATCCATGCCTGATTCCATAATTGACACCATGAGCGGCCATGAGTGACCTTTATGCCGTCATCGGCAATCCTGTCGCTCATAGCAAGTCGCCCCTGATACATGCCGGGTTTGCCCGTCAAAGCGGGCAGGATATTCAGTATGAAGCGATATTTGCGCCATTGGATGGGTTCGTGGAAACGGTAGGCGCCTTCAGGCAGCGGGGCGGCAAAGGGGCAAACGTAACCGTGCCATTCAAGCTGGAAGCCCACGCGCTATCAAGCCGCCTCACGAAGCGGGCAAAGGCTGCCGGCGCAGTGAACACGCTTGTGTTCGAGGCGGATGACATTCTGGGAGATAACACGGATGGCGCAGGGCTGGTGCGTGACATCACTGTCAATCTCGGCTATGCGCTCGATGAGCGACGGGTCCTGCTCATGGGCGCGGGCGGGGCAGCCCGCGGGGTAATCAGGCCCTTGCTCGAGCATGAGCCTGCCGCGTTGGTGATCGCCAATCGCACCCGGCAAAAAGCAGATGACTTGCAGCGGCTGTTTACATCAGTGGGGAACGTGGTTTCCGCAGCATACGGGGATCTTCGCGGGCAGGAGTTCGATCTCGTCATCAATGCCACCTCCGCCAGCCTGCAGGGGGACCTGCCGCCGCTGCCGAAAGGTATTTTTGCCGGCGCTTCGCTGGCCTACGACATGATGTACGGCAGGGGACTTACTCCTTTTCTGCTATTCGCGCAGCAGCAGGGGGTAGCGCGGCTGGCTGACGGCATCGGCATGCTGGTGGAGCAGGCAGCCGAATCCTTCTTCCTCTGGCGCGGGATACGGCCGGAAACGGAACCGGTCATTGAAATGTTAAGGTCAAGCCCCGGCAGTCCGTAAAGGGGTAGGCAGATCGGCGATAGCGTCCTCCGCCGGGGAGAGCGCAACCGCGCATCCTGGAAACAACAGTGGGAATAATAAGAATGTTTTTCAAGCGCTGGTTCTGGCGGATGTTCCTGTTTTTCATTGCCGTCCTATTTGCCTATCAATTCTGGATTTTCAGTCAGATCGTCTACTGGAACTATTTCAATCCTTCTTCCAGCGCTTTCATGCAAACCCGGCTGGAAGCACTGCGGAAAACAAATACGGAGGCGACCCTGCGTACCCGCTGGATTCCTTACGAACAGATTTCTCCGCATCTCAAGCGCGCAATCATTGCAGCCGAGGACGCGAAATTTCTGGAACATGAAGGATTCGATTTCGACGCCATCCAGAAGGCATACGAGAAAAACCTGAAAAAGGGCAGGCTGATCATGGGCGGCTCCACCATCAGCCAGCAGCTGGCAAAAAACCTGTTTCTTTCCGGTGACAAGACCCCATGGCGTAAACTCCAGGAAGCCTTCATCACGCTGATGCTAGAGAAAGTGATGTCCAAACGCCGTATCCTGGAGATTTACCTGAATGTGATCGAGTGGGGCAATGTGGTATTTGGAGCCGAGGCCGCGGCCCGCCATTATTACGGCATTTCCGCTTCTTCTGTTTCAAGGGAGCAGGCGGCTCGGCTCGCTGCCATGGTTCCCAGCCCCCGGTTCTACGACGAAAACCGCAATACGGCCTGGCTGTCGAAGAAAACGCGCATGATCCTGCGCCGCATGGCCTCGGCTTCCATCCCCTGAGATAAAATAGCAGAGGTCGAGAGGGCCGATGCGCTCTGCTTGTCAGGCAGAGCCTCGGGTTGTGGGAGAATTCCATCCCGCTGCTGCCGGTTGCGGCTGCTGATGACCGGCTGGCTTGTCCGTGCTTTTATGGCCGGGTTTGCGTCTTCGCTCACCTTGTCATAATATTCGACGTTTTTTTCCCTACAATCAGGCAAAACCTGTTCCAGGAACCTCCCTAATGGCAAATAACCTCAGGGAAACAGAAAACCTGCAAGAACATTTGCAGCGGGTAATCCAGCTACTGTACGAGCACAAGCTCGCGGAAGGGCTCCTGCCCCCGCAGCCCATGCCCGAGCAGGCGCTCATGGATGGGCTGCTGCATGGGCAAAGCCTGGCTGAGCTGCAAAAGTTCCTTGACGAGCTTCATCCCGCTGACGTCGCCCACATCCTCGAGGTGATGCCGCTCGAAGACCGCCTGTTGATCTGGGATCTGGTCAAGGCGGAGCGTGATGGCGAAATCCTGCTGGAGGTGTCGGACGCCGTCCGTGAAACCCTGATCGCCTCGATGGAACGCGGCGAGATGCGCGCTGCGGCAGAGCAGCTCGATGCCGATGAAATCGCGGACATCGCGCCTGATCTTCCGCGCGACGTTCTCGAAGATGTGTTCCAGTCGCTTCCCATGGAAGAGCGCGAGAAGCTGCGGGCGGCCATGTCCTATCCGGAAGACGCGGTGGGCGCGCTCATGGATTTCGATGTGGTCACCATTCGCGAGGATGTAACGCTGGAAGTGGTGCTCCGTTACCTGCGCCGCCTGAACGAATTGCCGGATCAGACCGATCTGTTGTTCGTGGTGGACCGGAACGAGTATTTCAAGGGCGTGCTGCCCTTGAACCGCCTGCTGGTAAGCGACCCGGCCGCGCTGGTAAGTTCGGTCATGAGCAAGGAAACCATCGTGTTCTATCCTGACGAAAGGGCGCAGCAGGCAGCGCAGGCGTTCGAGCGCTATGATCTCGTTACCGCCGCGGTGGTGAATGCGGAAGGAAAACTGGTGGGGCGTGTCACGATCGATGCCGTGATGGACTTCATCCGGGAAGAATCAGCCAGCGAAGCCCTGAGCGTAGGCGGCCTGAGCCAGGAAGAAGACCTGTTCGCGCCCATCTGGAAGAGTCTCAGGAACCGCTGGACCTGGCTTGCCATCAACCTCGTTACCGCATTCGTCGCCTCGCGGGTGATCGGCCTGTTTGAAGATTCGATTGAAAAACTCGTTGCCCTGGCCGCGCTCATGCCGATCATTGCCGGAATAGGAGGAAATTCCGGCAATCAGACCATTACCATGATCGTGCGGGCGCTCGCCCTGGGGCAGTTGAATGGCGGGAATGCCCGCACGCTGATCACCAAGGAGATCGGCGTGAGCGCCGTAAACGGCCTGGTGTGGGGTGCGGTGGTCGGCGGGTTTGCCTACATCATTTACCGCAGCGTTTCGCTCAGCCTGGTAATGATGATGGCAATGATGCTCAACCTGTTGCTGGCCGCGCTCATGGGCGTGCTGATACCCCTTACCCTGCACAGCCTTGGGCGCGACCCCGCCGCAGGCTCCAGCGTGATGATTACCGCCGTGACCGACAGCGGTGGTTTTTTTATCTTCCTCGGACTTGCAACGCTTTTCCTGCTGTGACTCGCGTAATGCCACTTGACGGGCACTTGACGGATTAAGGGAGGATTTTCTCCCCCGTCATCAATTGCTCGACCGATTCCCGTTCGCGGATGAGATACGTGCGATCCCCGTCGATCATCACCTCGGCGGCGCGCGGACGCGTATTGTAGTTCGAGCTCATGCTCATGCCATAAGCGCCGGCGGACATGACAGCGAGCAGATCACCCTGAGCCAGCGCCAGATGGCGGTCATGCCCGAGAAAATCGCCGGTTTCGCACACCGGACCGACAACCTGATAGGTTTTTGCATCCATCTCGCTGCGCGCAACCACCGGAAGGATTTCATGGTAAGCCTTGTATAACGCCGGGCGCATCAGGTCGTTCATGGCTGCATCGACAATGGCGAAATCGCGCTGCGGCGTAGGCTTGAGATACTCGACGGCTGTAAGCAGCACGCCCGCATTTCCCACCAGCGACCTTCCCGGTTCGATCAGGATTTTCTGCCTGCGGCTGCCCACCACGCCGCGCAACGCTTCGACATATTCCCGCGCCGAGGGGGGATTTTCTCCGGCATAACGTATCCCCAGGCCGCCACCCAGATCGAGATGCTCGATCTCCAACCCTTGCGCCTCCAGCCGGTCGAGCAGCCCCAGCATCTTCTTGCAGGTTTCGATGAAAGGCGCCAGTTCCGTCAGTTGCGAGCCGATATGGCAATCGAGACCGGTCACCCGTACGTTGCCGAGCTCCTGCGCAGAAGCATACAGCGCCTCCGCTTCATCGAAAGGAATGCCGAACTTGTTTTCCTTGAGCCCGGTGGAAATATAGGGGTGAGTTTTCGCATCCACATCCGGGTTCACCCGCAGGCTCACCGGCGCAACCTTGCCCATTTCCCCGGCCACGCGGTTCAGCACATGCAGCTCCGCTTCCGATTCCACGTTGAAGCACAGTATGTCCGCTTCGAGTGCCGCTTTCATTTCCGCAGGCTGCTTGCCCACACCCGAAAAAACGATTTTTTGCGGATCGCCCCCCGCCTTCAATACCCGCTGCAGCTCCCCCCCGGAGACGATGTCGAAGCCGCTTCCCAGGCGGGCGAGCAGGTTGAGAATGGCAAGGTTGGAATTCGCCTTGACCGCGTAACAGACCAGATGATCACGTTCCTGAAAGGCATCGTCGAATTCCCGGTAGGCTGTTGTCAGCGCCGCGTGCGAATAGATATAGCAGGGCGTGCCGAACTCGAGGGCGACGCGCTCCAGTTGCACCGACTCTGCCCACAAACGCCCGTTGTGGTAACTGAAGGAAGAAAAATCGCTCACTTCTTTTTCTCTGTATCCGGAGATTTTTGTGGTTGCGCTGGAGCCGGCTTTTCAGGCGCAGGCTCCTGCGGAAGATAGAGCGGCCCTTTAAGGCCGCAGGCGGAAAGCAGTAAAGCTACCAGGACAACTGAAGAGACGGTGTGCATGGGACGATACGGGAAAAATGAAGCGGGAATACTAACATAGGGACTAGAAACAACTGAGCCTTAAGCTTTGTCAACGCTTTCTGCCAAGCGGGTATTTCAGAGAATTCACATCCAGGGACTAGTCAGCTCATCGCCAAGTAATTGTTTATCTAATTCTTTTTGTAAGGCACGTCGAATTCGCGAGGAGTTAGAATGAACAATAGAAGCTGGATCAGCGTCTTTAGCGATCTTACAAGCACTAATCAACGAAGGATTGAAAATAATTTGTTGTTCCCCAAGTTTGGACGTTACGACTTGGGAAAAGCCATCGATTTTCAAGTCGATAAGCCGAAAGTGCATTGCCATCATTTTGAGTGTTTCTTGATCATACTGAACATCTACTTGCAGAACATCCTTCTTTTTCCAAGCATCATTTTTTATGATCCACTCCGTAGTCTTCTGCTCAAATTCATCGAGCAATTGGATGTAATCATTGGCTAGTCCTAGTTCCCTGATTTTCTTTAGTCGCTCTTTATGATTTCTTGCTGCAGCGACAAAATCTTCATCATCGAAGAACTCTGCATTAAAACTTAAGCTCTTTCTCCATCCCCCTGATCCGATATGTTGATAGAGGCTCTCCTCAAATATTTCATACGCCTCAATGGGGTCTGTTGAACGGAGAATTTTTCCAATAGCTTCCGTTGCTTCCTCAAGGTCAAATAAAGTTCTCTGGAGTTTTTTCTTTTGCTCAAAAAACTCCTTGTCGAGATCGCAGTATCCATTGTCCATTGGCACGAGATAATCACCATCAATGTGGTGTTTTTCGATCTTGACATATTGAGATGTACCAAAATAAGTCCTATTCCTTAGAAAAGTGGCGCTTTTCAGCGCGTGATCCATCTTGTCTAAAGCTCTCCGCTTATTTAGCACTTCATAATTGGAGTTACTAAGCACGGCTGAGCCGGGAATATAATATTTTTCTGTCCCACCGCTTAGTGTCGATTTTTTAAAATCCTCCGTTATTTCTCTTGCTGTCAAAAGAAACTGGCGTTGATTATCCTCGCTCCCAGTGTGAATAAGGAGAAAGAACTCGCAGTAGGGATAACCATTTTTGTCACAAATAAATTCTGGTGTTATATATATTGCTGTTTTTTCATCCTGGATAAACTTCACCTGCACTACACCCAATCTGGGAGGGTCCCGGCTCAAGAAATTGTCACTTGTAAGTCTCATTTGGATGAGATAGTCTGCCCCGTCTTTGTCTACGGAACGTTCCAGCACCCAGAACCTTTCCAAGAGAAAGGCGCGTGCACGAGCCTCCCCAAGACTTCCATTCTCAGATCGTTTTAACCAAGTGAACGTGTCAGGCATGGGTGTGTAAAGCTAATGAACTGTAGAAAAAGTCTCGACGTCAGCAAAGGGAGGTCATCATCGAATGGGAGCATTTGTGACCTTTCACAATTGAATTCATCCGATGTCGGATTAATTGAGGCTGCTAGAGTAACCGTTTAGTCTCATTATCGTTATTTCCCTCACCCAATCCCCCTCAGTTTCTTTCTCGCCGCCGCATAATCGGGATACACGCTCCCCACCGTCTGCCAGAACGCCTTCGAATGGTTCATTTCGATGAGGTGGGAGAGTTCATGCGCGACGACGTAATCCACCAGTTCGAGCGGTTTCTGGATCAGGCGCCAGTTGAGGCGGATGATGCCGCGTGAGTTGCAACTGCCCCAGAGCGTGCGCGCACTGGAGAGGCGCAATTGCGGCAGGGCCACGCCAAGTTTATTTGCGTAAAGGGTGATGCGTTCGGTAAAGCAGGTCAGTGCGTGCTGGCGGTACCACTTCATTACGGCGTTTTCGATCTGCTCGGCAGCAGTCCCGGAGGACAGGGATGGACCTGACCGCTCATCCCTGCTTGTGGCGTTTCCGCTTGCCTGCATCATCTGCACCACGCCGGCGGCGGTAACCGTCACCTGCCAGGGCTCTCCGAGCAAGGGAAAGATGGCGCCTTCTTCCCACGCAGGGCGGGCAGGCTTCCTGTTCTTCCATTCGTCGAGCTTGGTGACGATCCAGTCGGCTCTTTTTTGCAGTACGGATTCGACCCAGCTCAATGATTCTTTCATCGGGATGCGCACCGTCAAGCCTTCGCTGCTTACTCTCATGCCGATGGTCTTGCGCCTGCAACGCGTGAGTGTGTAGGGGACTTCGCTGCCGTTCAGGTTTATATGGCGCAGTTCGTTTGCCGCGAGCTTGCTCGTCTTTGTCCTTTGGAGCGCAATCTTCACGCCACGGGTTCCTCTTGCGTCTGGTCCGGATCGGGGTTTTCGTCCGGATGCAGGTTATCGATCCGCATCACCTCTGCTTCTATCCAGGCTTCCACTTTTGCATTGAGTTCGCCCGGTTCCATGCCGCTGGGGTCGATGGGCGCGCCGATACTGACCGTGATCGTGCCGGGACGCTTGATGAAGGCGTTCTTGCCCCAGAAGCGGCCCGCATTGTGGGCCACCGGTATGACCGGCGCGCCGGTGTGGGTGCCGAGCCAGGCGCCACCAATGCCGTATCTGCCCCTTTTGCCGGGGGCGATGCGGGTGCCTTCCGGAAAGATGACGATGCAGAAACCTTGCCTGAGCCGGTCTTTTCCCTGCTCGACGATCTGTTTCAGCGCTGCTTTTCTCGAACTGCGATCGATCGCGATGGGGTTGGTCATCGCCAGTCCCCAGCCGAAAAACGGGACCAGCAGCAGTTCCTTTTTCAGCACCCATACCTGCGGAGGAAAGATCTGCTGGAAGGCGATCGTTTCCCATGCCGATTGGTGCTTCGACAGAATGATGCTTGGTGTGGGGAGAATATTTTCCTTCCCTATGACGCGATAACGGATGCCGCAGACCGCGGTCAGCAGAAACAGCATCAGGTGCGCCCAGCCGGAAGTGATGCGATAGCGGTTGAGGCGCGAAAGCGGGAACGCGGCAAAGACGATCAGGAAGTAGAAAGGGGTGATGATGAGCTGCAGGAGCGCATAAAGTATGGAGCGCAGCACGACCGGAACCCAGTTCATTGCGTCAGGGCATCGACCGCCGCCGAAAGATCGGCGAATATTTTCGTGTTTTCGGGCAGGCCATCCTCGGCTTCGGTCTTTTTTCCTTTACCGGTCAGCACCAGGACAGGAAGCGCACCGACCGCGGCTGCGCACTGCAAATCGCGCAGAGAGTCTCCGATCGCGGGCACGCCTTTCAAGTCCAGCCCGAGGCGTTCGGAAATTTCCCTGAACATGCCGGTGGCAGGCTTGCGGCAATCGCAGTTGTCGGTATTGGCATGGGGACAGAAAAACATGGCATCGATGCGTCCCCCGGCCTGGATGACGGCTTTGCACATCTTGTCGTTGATGGCATTGAATGACACCATGTCCAGCAAACCCCTGCCAATGCCGGACTGGTTGGTGGCGACCACCACCCGGTAGCCCGCCTGCGTGAGGTGCGCGATTGCTTCCAGGCTGCCGGGAATCGGCTTCCATTCATCCGGCGTCTTGATAAAGGCGGCGCTGTCATAATTGATGACGCCGTCCCGGTCGAGAATGACGAGTTTCATGATTAGTTGCAGTATCAGATCGCCAGCCGGGAAATATCCGCGATCCGGTTCATTGTCTTCTGCATTTGTGCAAGCAGGGCAAGCCGGTTGTGGCGCAACGCCGCATCCTCCGTATTCACCATCACCGTATCGAAAAACCGGTCCACCGGTACTTTCAGTGCGGCCAGTGCCTGCAGCGAAGCGGTATAATCGCCGGCAGCAAAGGCTGCATCGGCTTCCGGCATTATACGGTTTAATGCCTGGTGCAGCGCCTGTTCCGCGGGGGTCTGCAACAGATCGGCATCAACTTCTCTGCCTGTACCGACTTCCGCTTTTCTGAGAATGTTGCCCACCCGCTTGTTGGTCGCTGCGAGGCTTTCGGCTTCCGGCAGGGCCGCGAAAGCGCGTACCGCGCTCAGGCGTTTTTTGACATCGTTCAGCAACTGGGGCCGCAGGGCGAGTACCGCGTCGATCTGCTGCGGAGAGAAAGCCGGCCGGTTCTCGTTATCTGGCTTACCCGGTTCGTCAAAGTCCGTTGCCTGTCCCTCGGTGGATTCGGCGCTGAAATAGTGCCTCAGCCGCTCGTAAATGAAATCACCTAAAGTTTCAATTGCGGTTTCAGCTGGAGTTTCAGTTGTAGCTCCAGTTGAGCCCTTGATCCTTTCTCCAAAAATGTCCGCGGTCTGCCCGAGCAGGGTGTTCAGCGCCAGCGGCGCTTCCTTTTCGATCAATATGCGGATGACGCCCAGCGCGTGACGGCGCAAGGCGAAGGGGTCTTTGTCTCCGGTGGGTATCTGGCCGATACCGAACAAGCCCACCAGCGTTTCGAGTTTGTCGGCGAGCGCGACGCACACGCCAACCGCGTTGCGCGGCAATTCATCGCCGGCAAAACGCGGCTTGTAGTGGTCTTCGATCGCGTCGGCGATCTCCTCGGCCACGCCGTCATGCCTGGCGTAATAGCGTCCCATGGTGCCCTGCAACTCCGGAAATTCACCGACCATCTCGGTCAAGAGGTCGGCTTTGGCAAGCATGGCTGCTTCGCCCGCCCTGGCTGCGAGTTCATTGCCGCCGAGTTGTAAGCCGATGGTTTGTGCGATGGCCCAGATCCGTTCCACCCGCTGCGCCTGCGTGCCCAGCTTGTTGTGGTATACCACCCTCCGCAGGCCTTCCACGCGCGAGGCAAGCGTCTTCCTGCGATCCTGATCGAAAAAGAATTTTGCGTCCGCCAGGCGTGAGCGCAGCACGCGTTCGTTGCCGGCAATCACCGCGCGCGCGTCCGCCGGCCGGATATTGGATACGATCAGGAACTTGTGCGAAAGCCTGCGAGCTTCATCGAGCAGGGGGAAATACTTCTGGTTGGCCTGCATTGTCAGGATGAGGCACTCCTGCGGCACATCCAGGAATGCCGTTTCAAATTCACCCATCAGCACGCTGGGACGTTCGACCAGCGCGGTAACTTCATCGAGCAGGCCGTCATACCGGCCCAATCCGAGGCCTTCCTTGCCGGCCGCAATCAGCAACTGGCGCTCGATCTCGGCGCGGCGATGGGGGAAGCTGGCAATCACCGCGCCTTCTTCCCGCAGTTGTTGTTCGTAGCTGTCGGCATCTTTCACGGCCAGCGGGTTCGTCGTCGATTCGAAACGATGCCCCTGCGTTCGACGTCCGGCCGCCAGGCCCAGTATGGATACGTCCATGACTTCTTCCCCATGCAGGGCAATGAGCGCATGCGCCGGACGCACGAAATTGACGGTATTCCAGCCATCGGCCAGTTGATACGTCATCATTCTGGCAATGGGCAATTTCTGCAGCGTCTCGTCCAGCGCTGCCTGCAGGCCTTTCGCCAGGGTCGCTCCCTTCACCACGCTGTCCAGGAATAAGGTTTCTGTTTTTCCATCGTGGGCACGCTTGAGCTGAGAGGGCTGAGGGAGAAGATCAGCATCGCCGCAAAGACTGCGCAGCTTCTTGAGCAGGGCAGGGGTAGGCTGGCCACTCGCATCCAGGCCCACCGCTACCGGCATCAGTTTTTTCAGGGAGGAGGAGTCCGGCGCCTGTGCTGCTATGCGGGTGAGATGTACGGCCAGGCGCCGCGGAGAGGCAAAGGGGATAGCGGTCGTATCTTCCTGCGCCAGGCCCTGTCTTTTCAGGCCCGCGGCTATTCCCTGCGCGAAACTGTCGCCCAGTTTCTTCAGCGATCTGGGGGGCAGTTCCTCGACCAGCAGTTCAACCAGGAGATTTCGGATTGCCAGACCTTGTGTTGCTTGCGTCGCATCAGTCAAGCGGCTTTCTCCAGCAATTCCTGCGCCCATTCCACCGGCGCCAGGGGAAAGCCCAGGCGCTTGCGGCTTTCGTAATAGGCGTACGCCACGCTGCGTGCAAGTTCCCGGATGCGCCCGATGTAGGCGGCGCGCTCGGTGACCGAAATCGCCCCGCGCGCATCGAGAAGATTGAAAGTGTGCGCAGCTTTCAGCACCTGCTCATAGGCTGGCAGAGACAGCCCCTGTTCTACCAGATGCCGGGCTTGCGCCTCATGGCTTGCAAAGGCCTGGAACAGGAAATCTGCGTCGCTGTGCTCGAAGTTGTAGGAGGATTGCTCGACCTCGTTCTGATGGTAGACATCCCGATAGGAAAGCCCCTTTGTCCAGGTGAGGTCGAAAACGTTGTCCACACCTTGCAGATACATGGCCAGCCGCTCCAGGCCATAAGTGATTTCACCCGTGATGGGCTTGCAGTTCATGCCGCCCACCTGCTGGAAATAGGTGAACTGCGTCACCTCCATGCCGTTCAGCCATACTTCCCAACCCAGCCCCCACGCACCGAGAGTGGGGTTTTCCCAGTCATCCTCGACGAAACGTATATCGTTCTGGCGCAGATCGAAACCGAGTTCTTCGAGCGAGCCGAGGTACAGTTCAAGGATATTGCCAGGGGCGGGCTTCAGCACCGCCTGAAACTGATAGTAGTGTTGCAGCCTGTTGGGATTCTCACCGTAACGTCCGTCTTTCGGGCGACGGGTGGGCTGCACATACGCCGCTTTCCATGGCTCGGGGCCGAGCGCGCGCAGGAATGTGGCGGTGTGGGATGTTCCCGCGCCCACTTCCATATCATACGGTTGAAGCAGCGCGCAGCCCTGCCTGGCCCAGTAGTGCTGCAGGGCAAGAATGATTTCCTGAAATGTGCGCATGTAAGATTCCGAGCCGGACCGTAATTGATAAAAAGGGCGTAAAAGAAAGCGGCAGCAAGGGGCAATAAGAGGCAGTAAGAGGCGCCGTAAAACCGCGTGAGAAAGTGATTTTACCGTTTTTTGCGGGTTTCGCGAAAAACGGATAACACCGCAAGCCCCAGCACTATTCCGCAAAGCCCGAGAATCAGGCTGTTGCCGAAACGCACATAGGGCGTGGCACCGGCAAATCCCTGTGCTGTGCCGTGCAGTGCGGTGGTGGTGAATATTTCCGCCTCCTGCAACACCTGGCCGCGCTCGTCGATGATTGCCGTGATCCCTGTATTGGTTGCACGCACCATATAGCGTCCCGTTTCAAGGGCGCGCATCTGGGATATCTGCAAGTGCTGTCGCGGACCGATGGAGCGACCGAACCAGGCATCGTTGCTGACGTTGGCGAGCAGGGTGGCCTGCGGCAGCTGCTGGATGATCTCTTCGCCGAACACGTCTTCATAGCAGATATTCACCGCGACCCGCTGTCCCGCGATATTCATGGGTCGCTGCCCGAGAGCACCCCGTGAAAAGTCGGATAACGGAATTTTCAGGACGTTAATGATCCATCCGAAAACCGGCTTCAGCGGGATGAATTCGCCGAATGGCACCAGGTGGTACTTGCGGTAGCTCTGTTCAGGGGAGGTGCCGAAGCTGAACATGGAATTATAGTATTCGCTGCGGCCACCCGGTGCTTCCACCAGGCCAACCAGAATGTCGCCATTATTCCGCCTTGCATGAGCCGCAAGCTGTGCAAGATAGATGGGCGATACCTCATTCCGGTAGAGCGGGATCGAAATTTCGGGTGTGATGATCAGGCGGCTGTCGCTTTGCAGTGCAAGCCGCGCGTAGTTTTCCATGGAACTGACGAGCTGGTCTTCACGCCATTTCATATCCTGCGGAATGTTCCCCTGCAGCAGGCTTACGGTCACCGGCTCGCCTTCGGGTTCAGTCCAGTGAACCTGCTGGAGGCCCCAGCCGGCAAGCCAGGGCGTCAGCAGGGATAAAAAATAGAGGGGCTTGCGAAATTCCTTCTGAACGAGCAAACACAGCAGCGCGGCACTCAGCACCATCAGCAGGGAAACGCCGTATACGCCGATAACTGGTGCGAAACCGGCCAGGGGGCTGAGCGGCGCCTGGGAGTAACCCAGGGTCAGCCATGGAAAACCGGTGAACAATACGCTGCGCAGCCAGTCGGACAAGGCCCATAGCGCTCCGGCAGCCAGAGCCCATACGATAGGGGACGCGATATCCAGTTTTCTCAATGTCCAGCCTGTCATTGCCGGAAACAGCGCGAGGTAGCCGCACAGGAAGATGAGCGCAAGCACGGCCACCGGCATCGGCATTGCGCCGAAATCATGCAGGGAAATATACAGCCAGGTGACGCCCGCACTGAACATTCCCATGCCGAACGAGAAGCCGAGCCATCCGGCTGCGCGAGGTCGCAGGCTGTTGCGCCAGAAATGACACAACAGGGCGAGGGTCACAAGCGGGATCGGAAAAAGATAAAACGGCGCAAAACCGGGAACGGTAAGTGCGCCAAGCAGAAAGCAGACCAGCAGTTCTGAACGGATTATTTTATTCAATGTATTTCAATGATTCGCGCTTGCGCGTAGTGTGTCCACCTGTACTAACTCTTTGGAACCGGGCGACAGAAAACCATTTACGAGTCAGCCCACCCATTCCGGCACCGGGATCCCGATCTTCATGACCGCTTGCCTGAAAAGATGCACTATACCGGCCTTATACGCAGAGGAGCGCTGACAATCAGCAGCAGAGCGTGCTGAACTCCCTCTATATCCGGCGGAGCGAGTGTTTATTCCGCAAGAAGACATCAAGATTACGCGCCTCGATCGGAAACCTCGTCTTCCAGTATGTGGCAGGGCAGCAATAACCGGAAGGTCGAACCGACCCCTACCACCGACTCCACTTCCAGTTTGCCGCCCAGAAGCCGTGTCGCTTCTGAAGCGATGGACAAACCCAGCCCTACGCCTGGTTTGCCGTAGGTATCGGCGCGCTGGAAAGCATCGAACAGATGAGTCAGGCTTTCCGGCGCAATCCCCGGACCCTGATCGCTCACGCTGAGGATCCAGGCACTGTTTTTCCTGCTGGCGTTATGACGGGCTGTGACTTCTATCCGGCCATCCGAACTGTATTTTACCGCGTTTCCCAGCAGATTCTGCAATACAGGCACCAGCAGCGCTTCTTCACTGATCACTTTCGCGCCTTCCGGCACATCGATGCGTAACTCTATTCCCTTCAATTGCGCTTCCGGTGTGATCTGCCTGACTGCTTCAGATACCAGTGAATTCAGATCCACCGCTTCCATCGCTAGGTGAAAGTATCCTTTCCGCAGCTGCTCGGATTGCAGCAGGCGATCCATTCCAGCAGTGGTTTTGAGTATGATGCCCCTGACCGACTCCAGGTTCGCGACGTTGTCGGCAAGCTCGGGAATTTTTGCGAGCTTCGTTGCAAGCATCTGGATGTACAGTGTCATGTGACTGAGGTGATTGCGAAGATCATGAGAAAGAAAAGAGAGATACTTGGACTGTATTTCCGTCGCAGCCTTGAGCTGCCGCTGCAGATTCTCGACGAATATGACTGTTCCGCTTTGCAGCGCCGCATCCACTGCCATGTTCAGGGCAATGTTGCTTGTCTCGTCCAGTTCGCCATTCAATTCTTCGGAAATCTGCTCGATCATTACGCGTCGCAGAAGCTGGTATTCGACTACCAGTTCGCGCATGTTGTAATTTTCCTGAAAGCGCGACTCGCCATGCAGTTTGCTGCCTTCCACCAGCGCCTGGGTAGTGACGGGATGGCTGGAGGAAAACGCGTCGATTACTTCTTCCAGGATGAGAGGCACGGAGTCGCGGAGATTTCTTAGCGTGAGCGCGTCAGCCGCGGGGAGGGTGCAAGCGACAGATTTCTCCCACTCCCGCAGGATGGCATCCTTGCGTGCGCGCAGGGCGGAGGCGAGGTGAGGAAACGCATGATAGGCCAGCAGGTCCAGGGTAGGGTCGGCTATGGACATAAGCTCTGAAAAACCGATAGTTTGGAGAGCGTTATTTTACTGCTAAATGGGGAGATGAAGTCGGGGAGCGACATCTTTCACCCTCAGGTAGGATCCTTGTCTTTTAAAGGAGGCTTGCAGGTGGCCTTGATATGGGCTGCTGATTTTGTGCTAGACTCATAGTCTGAAGCCATGACGTCGAGAGGGAACCTATGCGAGGATATAGGAATAGGGGTCCCGCGCACAGTCTGCTGGCGCTCACGAAGGATGCATTGTGCTGGCTGTTTCGGCACGGGCAACGAGAGTTGGAGAGAGCGGCCAATAGCTGGATGCTGGCATGGATGAAAGAAGGATTCGTCCGGCTGATTTCCCGCGCATGGGAGACGGTAAGCAGCAGGCAGACGTGGGCGCGTATAGGAAACAGATTATATCGGCTCATTTACCAGGGACTTGAGATAGTGAGCACAAGCCAGGCTCTTACACTTACAAGAAAAACACTGCGCGGCCTGATACTGTTATCCAGCATTCCATTGTTTGGAATGGTGGCAGCCTTCGGTATTGCCCCCGATACGGCAGTGGAAGACGTGCCGGCGGTCGAGCAGATCGTCCTCGGTCTGGAGATTCCGGAAATCCGCGCCACCCCGGCGGAGGGCATGACTTTCTGGCGTCATGAGCGTATCCAGCAGGGCGATACCATCGGGAGCCTGCTCTCCCGGCTTGAAGTGAATAATCAGGATGTAGTGCGTCTCATTCGGGATACCTCGGATCTGAAAGTCTTGCATCCATTGGCTGCGGGCAGAATGGTGCATGCCGAAACCAGCGCTGTGGGCGAGCTGCTGCTGCTGCGCTACTTTCCCGGCGGCAGCGAACAGGTGGTGCTGGAAAAGCGTGATGGCAGCTATGTGGTGAGCGACAAGCCGACATTGCTGGAAACACATGTCCAGATGAAATCAGGCGTGATCGAAAGCTCGCTTTTTTCTGCGATCGACCGTGCGGGCATTCCGGACACCGTGGCTTCCCAGATTGTCGATATCCTGGCCTCTCAAATAGATTTTCACCGCGACCTGCGCAAGGGAGATCGTTTCACGGTGGTGTACGATTCTCTCTACGGCAACGGGGAACCGACGAGAGCAGGCCGGGTGCTGGCGGTGGAGTTCGTCAACCAGGGAGTGCCCTATCGGGGAGTGTACTTCCCGGGGGTTGAAGGTGGAGAAGGCGGTTATTACACACCGGAGGGGAAGAACCTGCGCAGGGTGTTTCTGCGCTCGCCGCTGGAATTCTCTCGCATCAGTTCCGGTTTTTCCACCGGCCGCTTCCATCCGGTCCTGAAAAAATGGCGGGCCCATAAGGGCATCGACTATGTGGCACCCACCGGCACAGGGGTAAAGGCGGTGGCCGATGGCGTCGTGGCGGTGGCGGGATGGGAAGGGGGGTATGGAAACGTGATCATTCTTGAGCATGAAGGGTCGTATGCCACGGTTTATGGTCACCTGTCTGCTTTTGCCAAAGGGCTGCGCAAGGGTCAGCGTGTGCGCCAGGGATATACCATTGGCCGGGTTGGAGCCACCGGCCTGGCGAGCGGGCCCCATCTGCACTTTGAATTCCGTGTCAATGGCATTCAACGTGATCCTCTGAAGGAGCCCATGCCGGAAGGAAAACCGATCGCTCCCGCGCAGCTTGCGTCATTTCACGAATCAACGAAATCATCGATGGCCAGGCTCGATATGCTGCACGGCACCAATATCGCACTGCTGGATTAACGGCCGGTGGTCGACCGGATCGGCTGGATAAAGGTCACGTCAGCGGGAGAGATTTGAAAGCGGCGTATTATATCGGCATCATGTCGGGCACCAGCCTGGATGGGATCGACGCAGTGCTCGCCGATTTTGAAGCCTCCAGGCCGGTATTGCTCGACAGCTTCTATCTGCCATACCCGGGCAAGCTCCGTGAACAGCTCAAGGAACTCCATTTTCCCGGCCATGACGAGTTGCACCGCGCCGCGACGCTTGGTAATCAGCTTGCTCGCCATTACGCCGAAGCAGTGGCGGGCCTGCTCCGCAAAAGCGGTATTGCGCCCTACGAAGTCGCTGCCATCGGGTGTCACGGGCAAACCATACGTCACTGTCCCCAGACGGAAGCGGGTTACACCATCCAGTTATGCAATTCCCCGTTGCTGGTAGAACTCACCGGAATCAGGGTGGTTTCCGATTTCAGGAGTCGCGATATCGCCGCGGGAGGGCAGGGCGCGCCCCTGGTGCCGGCATTTCATCAGGCTTTGTTCGCGGACCCGCATGTTCATCGCGTGATCGTCAACATCGGGGGAATCAGCAATCTTACTGATCTGCCGCGAGGTGGAAACGTGACAGGATTCGATTGCGGCCCGGGCAATGCAATGATGGATGAGTGGTGCACACGACATATCGGGCAAGCGTATGATGAGGACGGAAAGTGGGCGGCAACCGGAAATGTGATCCCCCTGTTGCTGGAAAAGCTGCTGGCACTGCCGTTTTTTTCCCTTCCCCCGCCCAAAAGCGTCAGCAGGGAGTTATTCAGTCCAACCTGGCTGGACGGCTATCTGAAGGGAGAGGAGAGGCCGGCCGATGTCCAGGCCACCCTGCTGGAGCTGACCGTCACCGGAATTGCCCGTTGTATACTCGATTACTGCAGGGATGCAGCCGAAATTTACGTGTGCGGTGGGGGCGCGCGGAACAGTTACCTTATCGGCTCCCTTCAGGCGGCATTGCCCGACAGGAAGGTTGCATTGACGGACAGCTTGGGCGTGAATGCGGACTGGCTGGAAGCCTTCGCTTTTGCCTGGCTTGCGCGACAAGTCATCCATGGCATGCCTGGTAATATTCCCTCGGTTACGGGCGCGAAGGGGGAACGCCTTCTCGGGGCCATCCATCCTGCCTAGACACTGGTATCCCGCTCAAAACTCTGCTTGTACCCGGGAACGACGAAAGCAGGGATTGGAAGGCGTGAGCTTCCGGTCTGGCTCAAACGGCAGGGTTTGAACCGCAGAGCGCAGAGTTTAAACGGAGAATGAAGAGCCGCAGCCGCAGGTGCTGGCAGCGCCCGGATTCTTGATAACGAACTGGGCGCCTTCGGCGTTTTCCTGATAATCGATTTCCGCTCCTGCCAGATACTGGAAACTCATGGCGTCTACCAGGAGTTTGACACCGTTTTTTTCCATTACTGTGTCATCTTCACTTATCAGCTCATCAAAGGTGAATCCATACTTGAAGCCGGAGCATCCGCCTCCTGCCACGAACACCCGCAGTTTGAGATCGTTGTTTCCTTCCTCTTCGATCAGCTCTTTGACCTTGTTTGCCGCGCTATCGGTAAAGATCAATGGCGTCGGGATATTCGTCATCGAATCAGTCTGACCTGAACCATCGTTGAAAGGGGCGTTCATAAGCGTTTCCGAATAGCCTGGTAAGGGATTAACAGTGTTACACGTGCTTCAAATCGTTGATCTGGGCTGCCGGCAATAATGTAACGACATTGCTTCCGCATTCAAGGATTTCCGTATGGAGCAGCATGCCCTGAACAGATGCGCCGAGATGTATTTCCATGCTCTTATAGTGTACATCGCCACAGACCTTTGCCTTTGGCTGGAGTTCCACATACTCGGTAACCTTTATCGTGCCGACTACCGTACCATTGATCACCGCATGGGAAACGTGGATGACACCCTCTACGACCGCCTGATCACTTAAAACCAGAGTGCTGGGCATGTCGTTCAACCCGGTAATGTTTCCTGTAACACGACCGTCTATCCGTACCCCTCCGCTGAAGATGATATTTCCTTCAATGTGAGTATCAACGCCGATAAGCGAATCGATCTGGTTGTGCGGCCTGCCTATTTTCTCAAACATTTTCTCTCCTTACAAAGACAGATTCACCGTTTGCATGAGCCTGGCCTGCGTTTCGCCCTTTTCGAACACTTTCACCTGCAAGCTGTCGACAATGGCGTCCGGACCCAGCCAGAAAGTGCTTTCCACTCGCCGATAAAATCGGAAGCTGACATCAAACTTTTTCGATGGGTCGTCGCTGGTTTCGCTGGAGGTCAATGACTGGACCATTTTTTCCCCGTTTTGCTGAAAGTTGACGGCAAATTCGAGGTTTCCGTGAAAATCCCTGCCCCGCGCTCCCGATTGAACCAGGAGCAGGCTGTACCGGTATTCCCCGGGCAGCTTACCTCTTTCCAGCTTCAGGCCCCCGATGGAAACACGCTGCCCGGCCTTGCCGGAAACAGAGCCAAGATTCTGGAAAAAGGCCAGATCTTCCTTGAGGCGCGTATTTTCATCCTGCAGGGTCTTGACCTGGCTTGCGATATCCTGGCGGGCAGCCTGATCCATTTGCAACTGCTGGTCGAGCCCCGCCACTTTTATGCGCAGTTCGTCATTCTCGCGCTGCAGCCGCGCATTCGACTGCGATAACTGTTCGAGCTCCGGTCCCGCCTCCGTTTTTTCCTCCTGCCGGGGTTCGATTCTGTCGGGCACACCGGATTTGCGCCCGGCATCGTACATGCCCCACGAAAGAATCAGCGCAGCCCCGAGCAGGATGGCAAGAACCACCCAGCGGACATGAGCGGGAGTCTGCAGGCGGACCGCGGCTGGCGCCGCAGTTATTTTGTGCCTTCTGTTACGCGACTTGATCATAAGCGCATGTCATACCCTTTGAAGCGGCAGCCAAGGCATATCCGAAGCATCGCAAAAGAGCATCAGATCGAAATAATGGAAAGTTTTTCTTGCAGGCTGGATCTTGACCACTACCAGGAGATATGTCGAGAGAAACCCGCAGCCGACCATGGATATTCTAACGATGAACTTCGATCTTGACAAAGACTATTGATCCGGCCGGAAAATACTGTGAATCCCGTCATTCCGCTTATCTTATTTACGATTCCTTACGGAAACAAGGGAGCCTGGGTGATGGCAAGGGTTTCCGGCAAGCCGAACATGAGGTTCATATTCTGCACTGCCTGTCCTGCCGCGCCTTTGACAAGATTATCCGTAACCGAAAGTATGACGGCCGTATCCCCACCCTGGGGGCGGTGGACGGCGATGCGGCAGAGATTCGAGCCCCGCACAGAGCGGGTTTCCGGATGAGAGCCTGCCGGAAGTACGTCGACAAACGGCTCATTCACGTAGCGGTTTTCGTATAATGCCTGCAAATCGACTTCTTTAAGGAGTTTTACATAAAGCGTGGCATGGATGCCGCGAATCATCGGGGTGAGGTGCGGTACGAATGTCAGGCCGATGGGGTGTTTTGCCGCTTGCGACAAGCCCTGCCTGATCTCGGGAAGATGACGGTGCCCCGATACTCCATAGGCCTTGAAATTGTCTGCTGCTTCAGCAAAGAGGGTATGAATTTCCGCGTTGCGTCCCGCGCCTGACACCCCTGATTTCGCGTCTGCGACGAGATGGCCCAGATCTGCGACGCCCGATTCCACCAGAGGAAGGAAACCCAGTTGCACGGCAGTGGGATAGCAGCCGGGATTCGCTATGAGCCGCGCTGTCTTTATCCTGTCACGATTGATTTCCGGCAGACCGTAGACCGCCTCCGCTACCAGTTCGGGACAGGCATGGGACATTCCATACCATTTTTCCCAGACGGCGATATCCTTGATGCGAAAATCGGCGGCAAGATCGATTATCCGTACGCCTGCATCGAGCAGGGGTGGAACCTGCTTCATGGCAATGCCATTCGGGGTGGCAAAGAATACCACGTCGCATTTATCGAGGTTTGCCTCCGCGGGATCGGAAAATTTTAACTCTATCCTTCCGCGCAGACTTGGAAACAACTGGGCGACATCCATGCCAGCTTCCTTGCGCGATGTGATTGCCTCGATATTCACCTCGGGGTGTTGAGACAAAATGCGCAGCAGTTCTACTCCGGTATATCCGGTTCCACCTACGATGCCAATCTTAAGCATGGTTCTTCGAAGTTTTCGTGTGGTTAAAATTCGTTGTCACGCCGCATCTGCCTGACGTCTGGGTGATGTCTGTGGAAGGTTTACGATTACAGACGCCAAAAAAGGAAAAAAACAAAAAAGCCGTCTGTCCGCCAGAAGCAGCGGGCAGACGGCTTTTTATGATGGATAAAAGCTTATCGCTTGGAGAACTGCTTCCGGCGTCGTGCCTTGCGCAAACCAACCTTTTTGCGCTCTACTTCACGAGCGTCACGCGTAACCAGCCCGGCGTTGCTCAATACGGGTTTCAGGGCTGCATCGAAGTCAATCAGCGCCCGCGTAATTCCATGCCTCACTGCGCCTGCCTGTCCGGATTCACCTCCGCCATGAATATTCACCAGGATGTCGAAGCGATCGAGATTTCCGGTCAATTCCAGCGGCTGACGTACCACCATGCGCCCCGTTTCCCGGGAAAAAAATTCATCCACAGGCTTGTTGTTGACTGTTATCACGCCGCTGCCCGGCTTGATGAACACGCGCGCCACGGCGCTTTTGCGCCGCCCCGTACCGTAACTGTAGGTTCCATTCATGATGATCAAGCCCTGACTTCAAGTTGCCGCGGCTGTTGCGCGGCGTGTGGGTGCGCTGCACCGGCATATATTTTGAGCTTCTTTAGCATTGCATAGCCGAGGGGACCTTTCGGCAGCATGCCCTTTACCGCTTTTTCCAGCGGCCTGCCGGGAAAACGCGCATGCATTTTCGCGAAACTCGTTTCGTATATGCCACCCGGGTAGCCGCTGTGGCGATAGTACATCTTGCTTTCAGCCTTGTTGCCGGTAACACGCATCTTGTCCACGTTGATCACGACAATGAAATCACCGGTATCCACGTGCGGCGTATAGATGGGCTTATGCTTGCCGCGAAGACGGTGGGCAATCTCGGCAGCGAGACGTCCAAGTACCTTGTCCGCCGCATCAATCACGAACCATTCCCGATTCACTTCATGCGGTTTGGCTGAAAAGGTTTTCACAAACCTACCCCTGCTTATTTACTGAAAGCCGCGCATTCTATGCCAGAGATGCGCAAATGTCAAACCGGTATCCGCGGGCAGGGGACGCATTCGCCTGCCATTCGGCTGCCGCAAATACCACTCTCTTCGCCGACTTTCGTTTTGCAAGACGGAGAATGCCGGCGGCTTCTGTTCCCACCAAAATCATTGAGAAAACGGTTATCATAACGCACCTTAAAATTGCCGGCGGAAGATTACAGCGGATTACACCGAAGTATTGAGGCAAGAACCGCGGGAAGCTTCTGAACAGTGCTCCCTGCTTGCCTGGCAACGTGTTCGAAGATTCCATAACATCATCTTATTATCTTATTTGTTCGAGGAGAAGTTGTATGTCGCAAAAACACCCTGTCATCGCCGTTACCGGATCATCCGGCGCCGGTACGTCGACGGTCAAGAATAGTTTCGAGCATATTTTCCGACGCGAGAAACTGACTGCTGCGGTGGTGGAGGGAGATAGCTTCCATCGTTATGATCGCGATGCCATGAAAAAAGCCGTAGCCGAATCCGAAAAGGACGGGGGACGCCCCATCAGTCATTTCGGTCCGGAGGCCAACGAGTTCGAGAGACTGGAAGCGTTGTTCAAGGAATACGGCGAGACTGGCGGCGGAGAGACGCGCCTGTATCTGCACAATGACGAGGAAGCTGCGCCCTATCAGCAGAAGGCAGGCACCTTCACGCCCTGGGCGCCGATAAAGCCCGGCTCTGACCTGCTGTTTTACGAAGGGCTGCATGGAGGAGTGCAGAGCGACACGGTGGATGCAGCCAGATATGTCGACCTGCTGGTGGGGGTTGTGCCCATCGTGAATCTGGAGTGGATCCAGAAAATCCACCGCGACATGAATGCGCGCGGCTATTCGGCTGAAGCGGTGACGCACACGATACTGCGTCGTATGCACGATTATGTGCATTACATTACTCCGCAGTTTTCCCTGACTCATATCAATTTCCAGCGGGTGCCGACAGTGGATACCTCCAATCCATTCATCGCACGGGACATTCCGACACTGGACGAAAGTTTCGTCGTGATCCGGTTCCGCGATCCAAGGAATGTGGACTTTCCGTATCTGCTTGCCATGATTCACAACTCATTCATGTCCCGCCCGAACACTATCGTCGTTCCCGGCGGGAAAATGGGCTTGGCCATAGAGCTCATATTGACGCCGCTCATTCTTGATCTCGTAGTGGCGAGCCGCAAAAAATAGCCGCAGGCAGTAGCGCCCGAAGCGTTATAGTAAAATATCCTGTAAATCCGGCGTCCCTTCGTCTCTTTCTGAGCGCACTCCGCGGATTCGCGCAGATTCCACACCGGAGGAGAACCAGGCGTCGGGTATGCAGGAGCATCAAGCTGTTTTACATTGCTTTTAATCCGGTTTTGCAGGGCCCAAATGATTCGGCCCTGCCCGGATCGGAAAAATCTTTGCTGTATGTCTTCTCTACTTACCGCACTAAACCCGGAACAACTCGAAGCCGTTACGTTACCCCATCAGTCGGCGTTGGTGCTTGCCGGCGCGGGCAGTGGCAAGACCAAGGTCCTTACGACCCGCATCGCGTATCTGATCCAGTCGGGCGAGGCCAGTCCTCACGGAATATTGGCCGTCACTTTTACCAACAAGGCGGCCAAGGAAATGCTCACTCGCATTGCCGCCATGCTCCCCATCAATACCCGCGGCATGTGGATAGGTACCTTCCACGGCTTGTGCAACCGCCTGCTTCGCGCTCACCACCAGGATGCCGGCTTGCCGCAGACCTTTCAGATTCTGGATTCCGGCGATCAGCTGGCGGTCATCAAGCGCATCCTGAAAAACCTGGGTGCGGATGACGAGAAATTTCCTCCGCGCCAGGTTCAATGGTTCATCAATAATGCCAAGGAGGAGGGGCTGCGCGCGTCGCAGGTGGAAGCGTACGATGATCACACGCGCAGGATGGTCGAGTTTTATGCATCTTATGAGCAACAATGCAACAAGGAAGGGGTGGTTGATTTTGCCGAGTTGCTGCTGCGCAGCTATGAATTGCTGATGCGCAACGAAATCATACGCGAACATTATCGCGGTCGTTTCCTGCACATCCTGGTGGACGAGTTTCAGGATACGAGCCGGCTGCAATACAAATGGCTGCGGCTGCTCGCCGGTCCGAAAACCGCTGTCTTTGCCGTGGGCGATGATGATCAGAGCATTTATGCCTTTCGCGGTGCCAATACCGGCAACATGAGAGAGTTCGAACAGGACTTCCGCATCCCCGGGATCATCAAGCTGGAGCAGAACTATCGTTCGCATGGCAATATCCTGGATGCAGCCAATACTTTGATACGCAATAACAACGGACGGCTCGGCAAGAATCTCTGGACTTCGGAAGGGCGCGGCGAGCCGATACGCGTATACAACGCCCCGACTGATTTCGATGAAGCGGCGTTTATCGTGGATGAGGTCAGATCCCTGCGTGCGGAGGGTGTCGCATTGTCTCAGATCGCGCTGCTCTATCGTTCCAATGCGCAATCACGCGTTCTGGAGCACGCCTTGTTCAATGCCTCGCTGCCTTATCGGGTGTACGGCGGCATGCGCTTCTTCGAGCGGCAGGAAATCAAGCACGCATTGGCTTACCTGCGGATGATAGCCAATCCGGAGGATGACAACGCGCTACTGAGAATCGTCAACTTCCCGGCGCGTGGCATTGGCCTGCGGAGCCTGGAGCAATTACAGGACGAAGCCAGGCAACAAGGGGGAAGTCTCTGGGACGCGATGCTGAAAAAATCCAGAGGCAGAGAGCCTTCCATGTCAGGCTTGCCGAATAAGTTTCCGGTGGGAACGGGAGAGAACAAAGAGCCGGCCAGGCCCCGAAGAGGGATCGAGGGTTTCGTTGCGCTGATCCAATCGATGCGGCAGGTTTGTGAAATCCTGCCGCTTCCGGAAATCGTCGGACATATGCTGGAGCACAGCGGATTGGTCGGGCATTACCGCGCCGAGCGCGAGGGTGCCGACCGGCTGGAGAATCTGAACGAGTTGATCAATGCAGCTACTGCCTTCGTGCATGAAGCCGAAGAGGATGGTCTTGCCGTTTTTCTCAATCACGCTTCTCTGGAAGCAGGCGAGCACCAGGCTGGCGGGGGGGAGGATGCCTTGCAGCTGATGACCGTGCACTCCGCCAAAGGACTGGAATTTCACAGCGTATTTCTAAGCGGCCTCGAAGAAGGTCTGTTTCCCCACGACAACAGCCGCAACGAGGCAGGGGGGCTGGAAGAGGAACGGCGCCTGATGTACGTAGCCCTGACGCGCGCGAGGCGCCGCCTGTATTTGAGCTTCGCCCAAAGCCGCATGCTGCATGGCCAGACCCGCTATAACATTCCCACCCGATTCATAGAGGAAATACCGCAGAGCGTGCTCAAGTGGCTACAGCCTTTGCAGAAGACAGCACCCTGGCGGCCGGAGCCGGTTTCTCCCAACGAGGCGTTCGCGTCGCGCCCGCAAATCCGGGAAACGGGTACCCGGGAGGCGGCGGCATCGCCCTGGCGGGTAGGCCAGAACGTGGTTCACGCAAAGTTCGGGGCAGGGGTGATCGTCAACTGCGAAGGCCGCGGTGCAGACGCGCGGGTTGAGGTTAAATTCGGCCGCAACGGCACCAAGTGGCTGTTACTGGAATACGCAAAACTGACGGCTGTGTGAGCTTGTGGGCCCATGTGTCCGGCATGATATGGAAACGTTGCACCTTCAGCATCGCCCCGTAGTTTTCCGCCGGGAATTCCCCGGGGGAATTCACGCGGCTTCCGTGACATCCCCGGAGTGCGCCGTTTCCTGGAAGATATCCATGTAGCTGGTATAGATGGAAGCAAAAACGGTCGGGACCAGCACAAAGAATCCCAGGCCGTAAGGAATCATGGCGGTGATTGTGAGTCCCAAGAGTACCAGCAGGTAAATCTGGAATGCCACGATATTTTTCACGCACGCAAAAAAGCTCGTTCGCATTGCTTCCACTGGCGGCATTTCATTGAATACCGTGAGCAAGGGTGCGAACCAGGTCGCCATCAGGAGAGGGATAGACAGGGTCAGCGCCACCAGGGAAGCGGATAGCATATCGCCTGATACGTTTTTCAATTCGTTTTCATCGACCCGTTTTCCTTCCAGCAGCAGGCTCATGAGCACGTCGCCACCGACCAGCATGAATATGCCAACGATGAGCACCTGGCCCACCAGATAAATTCCTCCTATCGTAACCAGCGGTCCGGCGTGGCGAAAGCCTGCGAAGAGATGCGCTATTTCCAGTTGTCCCCCGCGTTCCAGCGTTCTGCAGCCGATCATCAGTCCCGCCAGGAATACCGGCGAAAGCAGCGTGAAAATGAATTGGCCCGCTGTCGGAATAAGTCCCAGGGTGGCTGCGATCAGCAGAAGGGTGGTGCAAAGAAGGATCCATACCATGGGGACCTTGCGGAACAGCTGAAAACCTTCCGCTATCCACTCCCATCCCCTTCTCCCATCTACCTGCCTGATATCCATCTTGTTTTTTCTCCCGTAAACGACTTCTCCATGCTCTTCCATCCCGCTGGCTGCTCAACTGACGGTCAAATCCATACTTCGGCGAGTTTCGAGCGTGCTGCTGCATGGTTTTTCAGTATACGCTTGAAGTGAGCGGGATCCTTCACATGCGTAAGTTCTCCGGCCCGCGGCAGGTGATAATCCTGCAGGCGTGAGAGCCAGAAGCGCAGCGCGCCTCCACGCAGCATCACCGGCCAGGCGTCACGTTCGGCCTCCAGCAGCGGCCGGGTGCGATGGTAGGCTTCGAGCAGCGACGAGGTCCGCTCCGGGTCAAGTTCCGCATTTTCGTCGAGGCACCAGTCGTTCGCGGTAATCGCCAGGTCGTATAGAAGTACGTCGTTGCAGGCAAAGTAGAAATCAATCACTCCGCCCATCGCGCCGTCGTTGAAAAGCACGTTGTCACGAAACAGGTCGGCATGAATCACGCCGCGTGGAAGACTTTCCGCCCGATGCGATGATTGAAAGCGTAATTCCTCCCTGAGAATTGCAGCCTCATCCTCTGAAAGAAACGGCATGACTTCCTGCGCCGCAACTCTCCACCATCTGGGCCCGCGCGAGTTCTCCATTTTTTCCGGATAGGATAAGCCGGATAAATGCATGTTCGCCAGGAGTTCGCCCACCTCGGCACAATGCGCCGCCGTGGGAGATTCCTGCGATTTTCCGGGAAGGCAGGTGACAATGCTCGCCGGCTTGCCGTTGAGCTCTCCCAGGAATTTATTGGCGAGATCCGCCACAGGGCTGGGGCAGGGAAGGCCGTGGCGCGCCAGGTAGGCCATCAGGTTCAAATAATAGGGCAGTTCCGCCGGAGCCAGTTTTTCAAACAGGGTCAGAACATATTTGCCGTGGCTGGTAGTGACAAAATAATTCGTGTTTTCAATGCCGGAAGAGATGCCCTGCAGATTGATCAGTTTGCCGATGGAATAATTTCTCAGCCACGCGGAAAGCTGCTCATGGGTAACTGTGGTGAAGACAGACATGGAGCGGGAAAGTAAGGCAGAAGCAGTTTAATCAGGCGCAATGGCTGTCCCGGAAAAATCAGAACTCTTTTATCACCCACATCGGAGGGCGAATGCGCTGGTCCAGACCGCCTGTATCGTGGGTGGAAAAAGTGCCGTCGCCGCGATTGTCGATCAGGTAATACGGAAGCCCTATGCGCGGTATGACCTTGATCATGTAGAGGCGTCCATTGAGGCGATATTCCTCGATCTGGTCCTCTCCCCGCTTGGTGATGGTAACCTGCGGCTCGAGCGATTCTTCCTCGTCTTCGATACCGGGCGTGGGCAGCGATAATTCCGGGGGTTCCGGCACTTCCGGTATGGGCCGCAGATCCTTGGGCTGATTGGATTGCGCCGCTGCCGGTAGCGCAGAACTCAATAACAGTGCAACAACGATACGACGCATGGGCCTCCCGGCGGGTCAGGTCAATACGCCATTCTATCCGAAATGCCCTGGCTGTTACAGATTGAGTTGAATTTCCCGTTCCGCGGCGGAAGGCTCGAAGCCGCGCGTCTCGTAATACTTGAATATCGCATCCACCACCTCCGCCGGCTCGTCGATTACCTGGATCAGATCCATATCTTCCGGGGCGATCATGCCCTCCGCAACGAGCACATTCTGCAGCCATTCGAGCATGCCGCGCCAGAAATCCGAACGAACCAGGATAATGGGCATTCTGCGCGTCTTCCCGGTCTGGACCAGTGTCAGCGCTTCCATCAGTTCGTCCAGCGTGCCGAATCCGCCGGGCAGCACCACATAGGCTGTCGCGAGTTTGACGAACATGTATTTGCGCGCAAAAAAATGGCGAAACGTCTGACTGACGTCCTGATAAACATTCCGGTGCTGTTCGTGCGGCAGCTGGATATTCAGTCCGATACTGGGGGATTCGCCATAATAGGCCCCCTTGTTCGCGGCTTCCATGATGCCTGGACCTCCACCGGAAATGACGGAAAAGCCCGCATCAGAGAGTTGTCGCGCAATCTGTTCGGTTAACTCATAGTAGGGATGATCAGGGAGGGTGCGGGCACTGCCGAAAATGCTGACCGCGGGCATGACGGCGTGAAGGCGTTCCGTTGCCTCGACAAATTCTGCCATAATCCCGAACACGCGCCAGGATTCACGTCCTGACCATGCCTTCTCCCGGAAATCGTTTGTCATGGTACGGGCTGCTTTGTTTTTCAGGCTCATCGGAAAACCTTTGGAAGTTAAATGAAAACACTACTGCTGGTCGATGGTTCATCTTATCTGTATCGCGCTTTTCACGCGCTGCCCGATTTTCGCAACCGCAATAACGAGCCGACCGGCGCAGTCTATGGCGTGCTGAATATGCTGCGCCGCCTGCACAAGGATTATCAGGCCGATTATAGCGCTTGCGTATTTGATGCAAAAGGCAAGACTTTCCGTGATGAGCTCTATGCCGAGTATAAGGCGAACCGGCCATCCATGCCCGACGAGCTTGCCGCCCAGATTGCACCGCTCCTGGAATGCATAAATGCGATGGGATGGCCGATGCTTTCCGTGGAAGGAGTGGAGGCGGACGATGTGATCGGCACGCTGGTCAAGCAGGCGGAATGCGAGAACATGCGCTGCATCATTTCGACTGGCGACAAGGACATTGCACAACTGGTGAATCCACGGGTGATTCTCGTCAATACCATGACGAATGAAACGCTCGACGAAGCCGGTGTGCTCGGCCGTTTCGGCGTACCCCCGGAACGCATGCTCGATTACCTGGCGCTGGTGGGCGACGCGGTCGACAACATTCCCGGCGTGGCGAAAGTCGGACCGAAAACCGCGGTGAAGTGGCTCAACCAGTATGGGACACTCGACAACCTGATTGTCCATGCTCACGAAATAGGGGGCGTAATCGGGGAGAATCTGCGCAATGCGCTGGACTGGCTGGGGAGGTCGCGGCAACTGCTCTCCATCAAGTGCGATGTTTCGTTGCCGGTCAGCCTGCATGATCTCGGACCGCAGCCCCCAGACACAGTAAAGCTCGCGGAGTTGTACGAACGGCTGGATTTCAAGACCTGGCTGCGCGAGCTGCAACAGGAATCCCGGGCGGGAGGAAGTGCTGATGCGCTTTCTGGGGATTCAGCCCAGGCAGGCTCGAATCTGGTGCAGGCTGATTATCAGGCCATTCTTACCCCGGAGCAGCTTGATGAGTGGGTGATGCGAATCGCCGCGGCGCCGCTCGTTTCACTCGACACCGAAACGACGGGGCTTGATCCGATGCGCGCCGAGCTGGCGGGTATCTCGTTTTCGGTGGAGCCGCATCAGGGAGGCTATATACCGCTGGCACATCGTTATGCCGGCGCCCCCAGCCAGTTGCCGCTCGATTTCGTGCTCGAAAAGCTCAAACCCTGGCTGACAGACCCCGCTGCCCCGAAACTGGGGCAGAACCTGAAGTTTGACAGGCACGTGTTCGCCAATCACGGCATCGGGTTGAAAGGAATCGTTCACGACACGCTGCTGCAATCCTATGTCTTCGAATCCCATCGCCCGCACGATATGGACAACTTGGCGCTGCGGCATCTGGGGATCAAAACCATCACCTATGATGACGTCACCGGCAAGGGAGCCGCCCGGATAGGTTTCGAGCAGGTGGATATCGAACGCGCCGTGCAATATGCGGCCGAGGATGCGGATATCACGCTGCAGCTGCACCAGCATCTGTATGCTGAAGTTGGCAAGGATGCAAAGCTCGACCATATCTATCGCACGCTGGAAATGCCCGTGATGGATGTCCTGTTCGAGATGGAGCGCAACGGCGTGCTGCTGGATCTCAAATTGCTGGAAACGCAGAGCCGTGAGCTCGGCGAGAAAATGCTGGCGCTGGAGGAGCGCGCCTGCACCATTGCCGGACTGCCATTCAACCTGAATTCACCCAAACAGATTCAGGAAATCCTGTTTGACAGGCTCAAGCTGCCTGTCCTGAAAAAAACACCGAGCGGCGTTCCTTCCACCGACGAAGATGTGCTGCAAAAACTCGCGCTCGATTATCCGCTCGCCAGGACTCTGCTGGATTATCGCGGTCTTGCCAAACTCAAGTCGACTTACACCGACAAACTGCCGCGCATGGTGCATCCCGTTACTGGGAGAGTGCACACCAATTATGCCCAGGCCGTCGCGGTGACGGGCAGGCTCGCCAGTAACGAACCGAATCTGCAGAACATACCCATTCGCACCGCCGAAGGGCGGCGTATACGGGAAGCATTCATTGCCCCGAGCGGATACAGCATCATTTCCGCGGATTATTCACAGATCGAATTACGCATCATGGCGCACATTTCACAGGATGCCGGACTGCTCAAGGCCTTTGCACAAGGGGAAGACATTCATCGCGCCACAGGTTCGGAGATATTCGGCGTTCCCCTGGAGGCAGTGAGCAGCGAACAGCGCAGATATGCGAAGATCATCAATTTCGGCCTCATCTACGGCATGTCGGAATTCGGGCTCTCGACGCAGCTCGGCATCGAGCGGGCCGCGGCCAGAACCTATATGGACCGCTATTTTTCCCGCTATCCGGGAGTGGCGGACTACATGCAGCGGACGCGAAAAACCGCAAGGGAAAACCGCTATGTGGAGACTGTCCTGGGGCGGCGGCTGTGGTTGTCTGAGATCAACAGTTCCAACGGCATGCGCAGACAGGCGGCGGAACGCGCGGCGATCAATGCGCCCATGCAGGGGACTGCCGCCGATATCATCAAGCTCGCGATGATAGAGGTGCATGACTGGCTGCGGCGGCATGACCTGCGCAGCAGACTCATCATGCAGGTCCATGACGAACTGGTACTGGAAGTGCCGGAAAATGAAATCGAGACGATAAAGCGCGAACTGCCGGGACTCATGGGCAACGTGGCGCAACTTCAGGTGCCGTTATTGGTGGAGGTAGGCATCGGGCCGAATTGGGAGCAGGCACATTGAATGACAAGGAAGTGGAAGAAGCGAAGAAGTATTACTTGCTAAATCCCTGAAAGTTGCCGTAAAATCTCACCCTTTTCGGTTTTGGACCTCCACAGGCAATTTACATGGTCATTATTCGACTGGCGCGAGGCGGCGCAAAAAAACGCCCGTTTTTCAATATGGTCGTAGCAGATTCACGCAATGCGCGTGATGGCAAGTTTATCGAGCGCGTCGGTTTTTATAACCCGCGGGCAGCCGGGGGTGAGGAATCGCTTCGCGTCAAGCTGGATCGCATCACCTATTGGCAATCAAAAGGTGCGCAATTGTCAGACACCGTGGAAAAGCTGATCAAACAGTTTGATTCCAGGCAAGAAGTCGCAGGAAGCTGAGTCGGATCAAGCAGCCGAACCAATGGTGATAATGGGCCGTGTTGCCGGTCCATACGCGGTAGCCGGCTGGATCAAGGTTTTTCCCTATACTGAATATGTGGATGGCTTGCTGGATTACCCGGACTGGTGGCTGGGCAGCGAGGGCGGCGAATGGCACAAATTCAAAGTGATCGAAGGCGAGGTTCACGGGAACGTATTGCTGGCTTCACTTGAACGATGTGCGGACCGTGACGCGGCTGCGCGGCTGAAGGGACTGAAGATCGCCGTTCCCCGCAGTCTGCTGCCGGTGTTGCCGGAGAGCGGCGAGGAAGGTTATTACTGGTCGGATCTCATCGGGCTTACGGTCATCAATTTGCAGGGCGAGGCGCTGGGCGAGGTGACAGGGTTGCTGGAAACCGGAGCGAACGATGTGCTTCAGGTGCAAAATCCGGGAGAGACCGAAAGGCTGATACCTTTCATTGACCAGGTGATCATCACAGTGGATCTGGTAGCGGATCGGATTACAGTGGATTGGGGTCTGGACTACTGATCATGACGTTCGATTTCGACGTTATCACCCTGTTCCCCGAAATGTTCGACGCTGTAACCAGGTATGGGGTAACCGGACGGGCGAATGAAAATGCCATTTATCGCCTGTATACCTGGAATCCGCGGGAATTTACCGAGGACAATTATCGCAGGGTGGACGACCGGCCCTATGGAGGCGGCCCCGGCATGGTAATGCTGGCGGAACCCCTTGAAAAAGCGATAACAGCGGCCAGGGAAAGGCAAAGGGCCTGTGGTATCGGTAATACGAGAGTGATTTATCTGTCACCTCAGGGAAGGCCCCTGAACCAGGACTTGGTGACGGAGTTGAGCGAATTGCCCGCATTGGTACTGCTGGCAGGCCGTTATGAGGGCGTGGATGAGCGGCTGATCGAACGTCAGGTGGACTACGAGATTTCCATTGGAGATTATGTCGTATCCGGCGGTGAACTGGCGTCAATGGTGCTCATGGATTGTCTGGTGCGGCAGTTGCCCGGCGTATTGGGAGATCCGGAATCTGCGAACCAGGATTCCTTTACAGCAGATTTGCTGGATTTTCCCCACTACACCCGACCGGAAGTCTATCGGGGAAGCGTAGTGCCCGAGGTTTTATTGTCCGGAAATCATGCCAGGATTGAACGCTGGCGGCTACAGCAGTCTCTGGGGAGAACATGGTTGCGGCGACCTGACCTGCTGGCATTGAAAATGGAGAAGGGCCTCAGCGCGGAAGAGCGGAAGTTGCTGGAGGAATTCCAGCACGCATATGAAGCGAATTGAGGGCCAAACTGGAAGTTACCGAAACGCAAGGAATATAAGGCAAGGAGTCAAGAAATGAATCTGATCGAGCAACTTGAAAGCGAAGAAATCAGCCGCCTGGGCAAGACAATTCCCGATTTTGCCCCTGGAGATACGGTCGTAGTCAGCGTCAAGGTGGTGGAAGGAGACCGAAAACGCATTCAGGCGTACGAGGGCACCGTCATTGCCAAGCGTAACCGGGGGCTCAATTCCGCCTTTACCGTGCGCAAGGTATCGAGCGGCGAGGGAGTGGAAAGAACGTTTCAGACCTATTCTCCCCTGATTGCGAGCATAGAGATCAAACGCCGCGGTGCAGTGCGGCGCGCCAAGCTTTATTATCTGCGTGATCGCTCCGGCAAATCTGCTCGTATTCGCGAAAAACTGCCGGCTCGCGCTTCAGCCAGGAAAGCAGAAAACGGAACGCAAAAGACCGAACAGGCCTAAGCGGTTAATTCAGATCAGGTCATGGAACTAAACATCTAAGGGTCAGGACTTTCATCTCCGACCCTTAGTCCCACTCCTGGCCTGCGAGTGCTTAGTTCTGCTTCGGCTCCGGCTTGTTTTCGATTTCCTTGTACCAGATATCATAAACCTCATCGGGCCAGAGCGATTTGATCCAGACAATCACGTCCCCGATCTGCTGGTCTGTCAGTTTTCCCTTCCAGGCGGGCATGGCGCCATCCACGCTGCCATCCTGAATCATTTTTTCCAGCGTTTCCGTTGAGTGATGCCAGGCGTGGGCGCTGCCATCCAATGGCGGCGGAGGATACCGGCCATCCGCTCCCGGAGTACGCCAACCCGGTGTAGCTTCACCGTTCGGTCCGTGACAGCTTGCACAATTCTTTCGATAAATCTCTTCACCGCGCTTGATTCTTTCTGATCCCAGCTTGCGTGCGGCGAGGTTTTTAGGCTGTTCCACCTGGGCAGCGGCAGATGGGGCTGGTCCAGCCGGAACCGTACTGGACTCCGCAGCAGGAGGGACGGAAGACGCCGGTGGTGCCTCAGGCGGGGCAGTCTCCGTGGTGGCCGGAGTGGTTGCGGATGGCGAAGCGAGTTGTTTCGGCTCGCCGCATCCTGCGATCAGTCCGACCGTCATGCTTGCCAGGAGCAATAACCGCATATTCATGATTGTCCGGCTGTCATGCCTGCCATTTTTCCAGCTACCGCCACGGTCACTGTCCGGAATGCCGGAACCCGCAAGCTTCTTATCGCATGCCTCGCTATCGCTCGATGATCTGAAATTCCTCATTTGAGTCTCATCACAGATGCTTTTGGATCAGAGGGAAGATGACGGCTGTAAATCGAGGTGACCCCCTGTTTGTTGATCAGAAGTACATCATACGGATCGTTACGCTCGCCTTCCATTCCAGGGGAACCATGCGGCATGCCGGGAGCGGTCAAGCCGATGGCGCTGGGACGCTCCTTGAGAAGTCGCTTGACATCTTGTGCAGGCACGTGTCCTTCAATTGCATAGCCGTCGACCAGCGCGGTGTGACATGAACCGAGTACAGGGGCGATACCGGCCTGCTCACGGGCTTCCTTGTTGCCTACATCATGCGTATTCACGGTAAATCCATTGGCGCGCATATGATCGACCCACTTCGCGCAGCACTTGCAGGTGGAACTCTTGTAAACGTCAACTGTTGCGGAAGCATAAGCGCCGCCTGCAAAGGCAGCAAATAGGATTCCAGCTAATACTGCGTGTCTCGATATTTTCATTTCGCTCCTACTGTGATTGTGCCTTTCATACCTGGGAAATTCATACCTTTGAAGTGGCCGGGCAGCGGGCAGGCAAAATCCACTACGCCTGCGTCCGTGAAATGCCACACCAGCTCTCCGGTTTTACCCGGCTTGATCGAAACCATATCCGGCTGGTCCGGATGTGCATGGTCAGGATGTTTTTTCAGCATTTTACCATGCTTATCAATTTCTTCCGCAGTGCCGATCATCATCTCGTGCTTTTTCTCGCCTAGGTTCGTGATCAGAAATTTTATGGTTTCACCTTGTTTCACCTTGATCTCGTCAGGTTTGAAGCGGTTGTCCACCGCAGTTATTTCAATGATCCGGGAAACGTGGTTGGGATCGCCCGGCTTCCCGATGGCTTCCGCTTCTTCCTGAGCAAAGGCGCCAATGGAAACCAGACCGAAGCTTAAAGCAGATGCGATCAGAAGCTTCTTCATGAGATTTTTCTCCTTTCTATGTTAGATCCCGCTTAGCTCTCTTCAGGCAACCGTCTTTTTATTCTTATTTATTTGCAAGTCCAATATAGCAAAGAAAATGTCCACCCGCCGCGATAGTCCAAAAACGCGGTTTTGGAGTTCCGCGGAGCACTTGTTCTCTGCTTTGCATATGGTGATCGAGTCGCAATCTTATCGCAACCACCCCTTGCGCTTTATGTATATAAGTGGCAGCAGCGCAGCCGATACCGTCAACCCCATCGAGTAAATGAATCCGTATTCCCATGCGAGTTCCGGCATTACCGCAAAGTTCATGCCGTAGAAAGTGCCCACCAGCGTGGGGGGCAGGAAAACTGCCGTGATGATGGTAAAGACCTTGACGATCTGGTTCTGCTTGATGTTGAGAATATTCGTGACCGCATTCTGCAGATACCGCACCTTTTCGTGCTCGAAGTAGGCATGCTCCTTTACGCCGGCCACGTCTTCGGCCAGTTCCGTGGTCAATACCTGCAGCTCCGCCTCCGCCACGTTATCGATCTCGCCACTCAAGTAACGCACGGTACGCGCCAGCGACAACTGGGCTTCCAGGCAGCGCGAAATGATATCTTCCTTTTCATTCAGGTCTTGCATGGTTTCTACCAGATCAGGTACCCCCAATTCCCTGCCCTGCGCATTGTATCCATCCGATATTTCGGAAATCTCTTCCGCGCTTCGCTCCAGTTCATCCGCGAGGCGATCTATTACCGTATCCGCGCTGTCATTGGCCACCCGCAGCAATAGTCGAAGTACCGACTTCGGATTCCGGGCATGATTCGGCCGGCGATTCATGTGCTGCAATGCTGTGTCGAACGGATGGAAATCGGGGTCCTGGCAGAGAATCGCGACCAGTCGCTCGCCCAGCATGAAAGTTACATCGCCGAAGCTCGGCGTTCCGTTGCTGTCCAGGTGGAGGAGTTTGGCGCGCATGTACATGAAGGCCCCATCATCGGAAACGCTGCCTGCCTGCTGCGTGGTATCGATGCCGAAGCGCTGCTTCAGGCGCACAATATCCTCCGGCGTCGGCGCATTGATCTCCAGCCAGACGACATGCTCGTCGCCCTCCCGCCGGGGCAGCCCGTGAATGACGCAGAGTGAGTGATTATCCCTCACGACGCTGCGAATCATGATGAACTCTCCTCTTATGGTTGTGGTACCGCCCGGGTTTCAGTTTATTTTTCAGCTTCGACTTTTTCCCGATGGGAAGGCGACATGGAAGAGGTGCCCGCTGTCTGTTCCGACGGCTGTATGTAGTGCACGACGGTCATGACGAGCGCGAGCAACAGGTACAGCGCGATCACTGCCAGGATGACCTCGTTCTCGAGGCTCCTGTTGTCACGCTGTGGGAGATTCTTTCTGAACATGGGGGACTCCTCGGTCATCTCATTGGTAAATATCTAATGCAAAATGCCTTTCTTCCGCAAACCTGGTTCACGCATGATATAAATCAGATTGGCAGAATCACAGTAGAGTCTTTACCTGACCTGCCGGCTTCAAACGGAATTGTCGCAACGCGTTGGATAATCTCGTCGCTATCGGATTCCTGCAGGGATACAGCTTCAAGGGTGACAATGTAATCGTACAGCGGGTCACCCGCAAATTGAAGGCTGGATGCACCGCTTTCGAGAAGAAAAGCGTCGTTTGGTTATGGCGTCATAGCTCCAACAGAACAACAAGTATCTGGGCTACTCGTAACTGGAATGAAATCTACGTGGCGGCAAATTGATCCTGTTATGCGATATACTTTTTGTTCGTGTATATCCATATGAGGAGTTCCATGCAAGTATCAAAATGGGGCAATAGCCTTGCGATTCGCCTGCCTGTTTCCGTAGTTGAAACATTGAGGCTACGTGAAGGCGATGATATCGAGGTCGTTATCGCTAGCGACAGAGTATTGGAGATCAGGAAGAAGCCAGACATCGAAGAATTTCTGGAGCGGTTACGCAAGTATCGCGGCAAGTTACCGGCGGATTTCAAGTTCGACCGCGAACAGGCGAACGAGCGTGACTAGGTTCATCGACACCAACATCCTGCTGTACCTGCTGTCTACCGATACGGCCAAGGCATCCCGCGCGGAGGAAGTCGTGCGCAGCGGCGGCATGGCTAACGTGATGCGTCGCAAGCTCTCCATGCCGTGGTGCGAGATCAACGAAGTGCTTACCCTGGTTCGCTCGATGTGCCCGTGTGAACCGTTGACCCTGGAGATACATGAGCGGGGACTGCTGATGGCCGAGCGTTATGGTTTGAGTATTTACGATGGGCTGATCGTGGCAGTCGCGCTGGTCTCGCAGTGCGAGACTTTGTACTCCGAGGACATGCAACATGGACTACTGATAGACGGGCAATTACGAATACAGAATCCGTTTTGCTGATTCGATATGAGGAGGAAGGTTAGCTGGACGATGGATGCGCCATAAACTCAGGATCATGTATGAAATACATCATTGTCGTATTCACGTTGCTTTTCCTTTCTGATTGTGAAAAAAGCGGTAGCAGTGTCAATGATAAGTAACACCATCACGGTTTCAGTTCGTACTTACCATCAGAGTAAGTAATGAAATCATATGCACACAGAATTTTTCGATAAGCTGTATCATTGATTTCCGCCTGTGCTTTCAAATATGTTTCAGTGTCATCCTTAGTAATAGTTCCTTTTAGCAACGACCAGATTATGGCATTTGACTTGTTACTAAGGCTGATTGTTGTATCTTTTAGTATCTCAGCAATAGTCGAGTGTTTTGATTTACACCCCTCTTTGATCTGAGTGAGTGCCTCCTTCAACTTCTGAACTTGTTGTGACTTTAATTCTTCGGCTCTTTCAATATCTGGGCAAATCTTGCTAAAAGCAAAGATGGGGAAATATTGATTGCTATTTATTTGATATTTATCAACTAGTTTGAGTAACTGGCTATTAGCTTCTTCCAAAATCTTGAAGTAATTTTTGCAAGTCTCTGATGCAGTCATGTGGAGATAAGAAATAGTCTTCTTAGACCCTATAGCTAAAATCTTTTTGAACCGCCCCGGGTTCCGTGGAGGCTGGTTGGTTTAAGTTAGATATCGACGGTGACCTTTTCGGTTAGTTGCCGATAATAATTTTCTTCGGCTTCCGCTGGTGGAATATACCCTATGGGTGCCAACAAGCGGTGATGGTTAAACCACGAAACCCATTCCAGTGTAGCCAGTTCGACCGATGCCCGGGTTTTCCAAGGGCCGCGACGGTGAATTACTTCGGCCTTGTACAACCCGTTGATGGTTTCGGCCAAGGCATTGTCATAGCTGTCTCCACGACTACCCACGGAGGGCTCAAGACCGGCCTCGGCGAGGCGCTCTGTATAGCGGATAGAGACGTATTGAGAGCCCCTGTCGCTATGATGCACCAGACCATCGGTTTTCTCCGGCTGTCGGGCATACAACGCCTGCTCCAGGGCATCGAGCACGAAGTCGGTATGCATTGAACTGCTGACACGCCAGCCCACAATCCGGCGTGCAAACACATCGATGACGAAGGCCACATACAGCCAGCCCTGCCAGGTCGAAACATAGGTAAAATCCGACACCCAGAGCTGATTGGGGCGGTCAGCCTTGAACTGCCGATTCACATGATCCAGCGGGCAAGGGGCTGCGGTGTCGGGAACAGTGGTGCGTACCTTCTTGCCGCGTCGGGCTCCCTCAATGCCGAGGCGGCGCATCAGGCGTTCGACCGTGCAGCGCGCGACGGTTTGCTTCTCGCGGTGCAATTGACGCCATACCTTATCAGCACCGTAGACCTTCATGTTCTGCTCCCAAACCCGGTAAATCTGTGGCATCAAGGATGCATCGCGCTTGACGCGTGCGCACAGCAATGCTGGATCCTTTTGCCAGGCGGCATATCGCCAATAGCTTGACGGGGCAATCTGCAAGACCTTGCAAAGTGGCTCGACCCCGTAAACGTCACGGTGCTTGTCGACAAACTGTCTGATTACTTCAATCGGCGGTCGAGCTCCGCCTGGGCGAAAAACGCACTGGCCAGCTTCAGGATCTCATTAGCCTTACGTAGCTCCCGGTTCTCGCGCTCAAGCTCCTTGACCCGTTCCCGCTCGGCACTGGTGACCCCGTCACGCACACCGTTGTCGACCTCATGCTTGCGCACCCACTCGTTCAAGCTCTGCGGCACACAGCCAATCTTCGGCGCAATCGATTCGATGGTCGCCCACAACGACGGATACTCGCCACGGTGTTCCTGCACCAGGCGCACGGCGCGCTCACGTACCTCGGGGGAAAACTTGTTCTGCTTCTTCATAGCTCCATTTATATGGACGCCTCCCGTTTTGCAAGGGACTTCGAGTTGGTCTGACGTGACAGGAACGGTTCGCAGCTTTATATCCGGCCTTGTTGCAGCCGATCTTTCCGCTGCGGGCCACTATGGAT